>WNFL01439093.1_pt1 | contig 253693 bp, 228 predicted proteins | sample 5400361 | NCBI WGS metagenome assembly WNFL01 (sample SAMN13153351, study PRJNA577476) | soil metagenome | isolation source: 40 cm soil on Douglas fir-dominated hillslope | place: USA:California | collected 2013-09-17
CGACAACTTAGGCCAGCTCCTCAGCCAGACCAATGCCAAAGGCCAAGTTGCGACCATGAGCTATGACGTCCTCGGCCGCATGACCCAGCGCGCCGAGGTGGATCTCGTCAGTAGAAAAATGGGGTCAGACACTAATTAACACTACGACACCCTGGGGCGCGAGGCGCTGACCCTCCAGAGCGGCTTCGACGGCCGCGACCTCTACCGCGAAACGCTGTACGACAGTCTGGGCCGAGGCTGTCCTGAATTTTGTGTGCGAAAAAGGTTCTAGGCCCGAATTAATTTCGCAGTGACGTCACTGTCATCAGCGAGACCTTGCATTTAAATATTGAACTGGCCGCGATAAAAACGCATAACGCCAATCGGCGCACCTTTCGGAGAAAAAATGCCCGGGAAGGCGCGCCAGTGCTTGGGTTTTACTTTTTATGCCAACGTGCTTAGCGATATTCGAACCCAGACCGGCTATCTGCGGAGTGCCCCTTACGCGGGTGTCTCGCCAAAATTAAGCGGGCGCTAGGCGTTTATGCCGGTCGCGCCGGCAGCCTGCTGCCGAACGGCTCCAGGCACCGCATCGTCATCGATTTCCTCGCCCAGGAAGCCGCCGCTCTGGTGTTCCCACAGCCGCGCATACAGGCCGCCTTCGGCCAGCAGGCGGCGATGATCGCCTTCCTCCACAATGCGGCCGCGGTCCAGCACGATCAGGCGGTCCATCGCGGCGATGGTCGACAGGCGGTGGGCGATGGCGACCACGGTCTTGCCTTCCATCAGCTTGTAGAGGCTGGCTTGTATTGCGGCCTCGACTTCGGAATCGAGCGCGCTGGTGGCCTCGTCGAGCAGCAGGATCGGCGCGTCCTTGAGCTTGACGCGGGCGATGGCGATGCGCTGGCGCTGGCCGCCGGAGAGTTTCACCCCGCGTTCACCGACATGCGCATCGTAGGCGCGACGGCCCTTGGGATCGGTCAGGGCCTGGATGAACTCATGCGCTTCGGCGCGTTTGGCGGCGGCGATCATTTGCTCGTCGCTGGCATCGGGCCGGCCGTAGAGGATGTTGTCGCGCACCGAGCGATGCAATAACGAAGTGTCCTGGGTGACCATACCGATCTGGCGGCGCAGGCTGTCCTGCGTCACCTTTGAAATATCCTGGCCGTCGATCAGGATGCGCCCGCTTTTCACATCGTAAAAGCGCAGCAGCAGGTTGACGATGGTTGACTTGCCGGCGCCGGAGCGCCCGACCAGGCCGATTTTCTCGCCGGGACGGATCAGCAAATTGAGATCGTCGATCACATTGTGCTCGCCGCCATAGGCAAAGCTGAGGTGCTCGAAGCGGATTTCACCGCGGCTCACCTCCAGCGGTTTGGCATCGGCGGCGTCGAGCACGGTGTGCGGGCGCGACAGGGTGTTCATGCCGTCGCGCACCGTGCCGATCTGCTCGAACAGAGAGGCGAATTCCCACATCACCCAGTGCGAGATGCCGTTGAGGCGCAGCGCCATCGCGGTTGCCGCCGCCACCGCGCCGACGCCAACCTTGCCCTGCGTCCACAGCCATAGCGTGCCGCCGGCGGTGCCGGCGATCAGCAGCATGCTCAGGCTCTGGTTGACGACTTCGAAGCTGGTGATCAAGCGCCATTGCCGGTACACCGTGACCATGAAGTCCTGCATCGCCGATTTGGCATAACCGGCCTCGCGATGGGTATGCGAGAACAGTTTGACGGTGGCGATATTGGTATAGGCGTCGGTGATGCGCCCGGTCATCAGCGAACGTGCATCGGCCTGCGCCTGCGCGATGCGGCCCAGGCGCGGCACAAAGTAAACCAGCGCAATCACATACAGCGCCAGCCAGCCGACAAAGGGAATCAGCAGCCAGGCATCGAAGGCGCCGACCACGGATACCATGGTGACGAAGTAGATGATCACGAACACCATGATGTCGGCGACGATCATCCAGGTGTCGCGCACCGCCAGCGCGGTCTGCATGACTTTGGCGGCGACGCGGCCGGCGAATTCGTCCTGATAAAAGCTCAGGCTCTGGCCCAGCATCAGGCGGTGAAAATTCCAGCGCAGCAGCATCGGAAAATTGCCGGCCATGGCCTGGTGCTTGAACAGCGCCTGGAAGGCATTGACGATCGGGCTCGCCAGCAGAATGACAGCCAGCAGCAACAGCAGGTGGCCCTGTTCGACAAACAATTTCGCAGGCTCGATTTTGGCGATCCAGTCGACCACCGTGCCCAGCAAGCTGAACAGCAGGGCCTCGAACACGCCGATGATCGCGGTCAGCAGGGTCATCGCCAGGATGTAGGGCCGCAGCCCGCGTGTGCACGACCACATGAAGGCGAAAAAGCCCTTGGGCGGCGGCAGGGGCGCGGCCTCCGGGTAGGGTTGGACAAGTTTTTCAAACAGGCTGAACACGCGAAGTCTCCGGCTGGTCGGGTTGCAACGAGAACGGAACCGCTCCGTTCACTGACAGAATAGCCCAAGCGGGCGGATCAGAGCGAACGCCAGGCATTCCATTGATGGGCATGGTCAACCGGGAAATCGGCCCGCAACTTGATCATCAATTTTTCCTGGGCGTAGGATGCAGGCATTGCAATGCACGTCTGATCGGGGCACGACATGAAATTCTCCAACCGCATGCCAGCTGGAAAAACGTTCAACGCGACCTTCTTGCGCCCGTTCGGGCTGATCCTGGCCTGCCTCGCGTTGTGTTTATCCGCCTGTGGCGGCGGGACGCCACCCCCTTCCGGCATGCCCCTGCCGCCCGGCCCGCCGGTCAACGGGCCAGCCTGGTTCGGCTTCGCGCGCGACGCCCAGCATTCGGCATTGGGCGCGATCGCTACCCAGCCCCTGACCCGGGTGCGCTGGACTACGCCGGTCGATCTGGCTCCGCAATACAGCGGCAATACCCTGTTGATTCATTACGGCGCGCCGGCGATTTCGACCAGGAATGCTGTGGTGGTGCCAGTGAAGACCGGGGCCGGCAACGGGTTTCGCGTTGAGACGCGCCTCGGCTCGAACGGCGTGCTGATGTGGTCGGCGAACAGCGACTACATTTTGCCCGCGCATAACTGGACCCCCAGCTTCAACCCGGTCATTACCGCGGCCAATCGGCTGTTTATGCCGGGCGCCGGCGGCAAATTGCTGTTCCGCGACGATCCCGATTCGGCCATCGGTGCAATCCAGACCGCGGTGTTCTACGGCAGCGCGGCCTACAATCTGGCGCCGGCCAGCTACGATTCATCCGTGTACATCAACACCCCGCTGACCGCCGATGCGCAGGGCAATGTGTACTTCGGTTTCATCGTCACCGGCAGCAATGCGGCCGGCCTCGGTAGCGGTATCGCACGGCTTGCTGCCGACGGCAGCGGCATCTGGATCATGGCGAGTGCCGCTGCCGGCGATGCGACCATCACCAGGGTGGCGATGAACAGCGCGCCGGCGCTATCGAACGACGGATCGACCTTGTATGTGGCGGTCAATACCACGCCCGTTGTCGGGCGCCCCACCGGCTATCTTTTGTCGCTGGACAGCACCACCCTGGCGACCAAGGCAAAGATCCATCTCGACGATCCCCTGTCCGGTACCGCCGCCGCGCTCAGCAATGACGGCACCGCCTCGCCGACGGTCGGGCCCGATGGCGATGTGTACTTTGGCGTGCTCGAGGCCAATGCGCCGGCGCATAATTTTCGCGGCTGGCTGCTGCATTTCGATTCGACCTTGACCCAGACAAAGGTCCCCGGCAGTTTTGGCTGGGACGATACCGCCTCGATCGTGCCCGCGTCGATGGTGCCCTCGTACAGCGGGCCTGCGTCCTATCTGCTGATGACCAAGTACAACAACTATGGCGGCGCCGGCACCGGCAATGGCGCCAACCGCATCGCCATCCTCGATCCCGCGCAGAGCCAGGTCGATACGATTTCCGGCAACCAGGTGATGAAGGAAATTTTCACCATTCTCGGCCCGACCCCGGATCCGGAATTTCCGGGCGGCGTGAAGGAGTGGTGCATCAATACCGCAGCGGTTGATCCCCTGACGCGCTCGGTGCTGGTCAACAGCGAGGACGGCTATCTGTACCGATGGGACCTGGTTACCAATCAATTCAGCGAGCGCATCCAGCTCAACAGCGGCATCGGCGAAGCCTATACGCCGACGGCGATCGGACCCGACGGCGCGGTCTATGCCATCAATAATGCCGTGCTGTTTTCGGTGGGGCGCTGAGCGGCCGGCCGCATTGATGGTGACATCAATGCGGCCAGGTTCATCGGCGCGAGCAGTCATGCCAGCGCGCGGGCCTCAGGGCGTCAGGCCTTGGTCGCCTGCAGCAGGTCGGCGATGCCGATGCGGTGCGCGAACGCTATGCGGACTTTTTCGGCGACCTCGGTCACTTCGGCGGCGCCGTCATCGATGAAATCGATCACCGAACGCGCCGGGCGGCTTCCCGCCGGCAGATTCACAATGCAGGTAATTTCATCGGCCACCGCCTGCGGGCTGGCATTCTCGGGCGTCAGTGCGCTGAGCCTGGCGCCGACCTGGTCGAGCAGGCCGTCATAGCGGCTGTAGGCCGCCACTGTTGCGGCATCGGCGGGCCGGCCGGCGTTCGGGAAGTGCGCGGTGCCCTTGGTAAAGGCACCCGGCACCACGATCGAGGTTTCGATGCCGAAGCGCGCCAGTTCATATGCGAGCGTCTGCGCCATCGAGTCCATCGCCGCCTTGGCCGCGGCATAAGGGCCGAGGAAGGGCGGGAAACCGCCGCGCGCCGTGGTGCTGCTGACCCACAGCAGCAGGCCGGCGCCACGGGCGCGCATCAGCGGCAGGGCGGCGCGGTTCACGCGCTGGGTGCCCAGCAGATTGGTGTCGAACACCCTGACGATTTCCTCCGGGGTGAAGGCCTCGGTGGGCCCGACCACCAGATGTCCGGCGTTATGGACGACGACATCGAGGCGTCCTTGCGCGGCGTGGATGATGCCGACCGCCTTGTCGACGGACTCCTGGCTGAGGACATCGAGTTCGATGGCGCGCAGTTTCAGGTTATGCGTGAAAGCATAGTCATGCAGCTCGCGCACGCGCGCGGCATTGCGTCCCTCGGTGTCGCGCATGCCGGCGTAGACGGTATGGCCGGCCGCCGCCAGGGTGCGGGCGCTGAGATTGCCGATGCCGGTTGAGGCGCCGGTGATGAGGATGATCGAGTTCATTTGCATATCCTTTGTGCTGGGTTTGAAGGTGGATTGTGTTTAAACGAGGCCGCCGTTGACGCGCAGGGTCTGGCCATTGATCCAGCCGGCGGCGGGATCCACCAACAGCAGCACGGCATTGGCGATATCCTGCGGCGTGCCCAACCGTTCCAACGGCGCAGCCTTGGCGAGGCGTTCGATCACCTCGGGGGTCTTGCCGGTGAGGAACAGATCGGTTGCCGTCGGTCCCGGTGCGATCGCGTTGACGGTGATGTTGCGGCCGCGCAATTCCTTGGCGAAGATATTGGTGAAGGTCTCGATGGCCGCTTTCGAGCCGGCGTATATGGCATAGCCGGGCAGGGCCAGACCGATCACGCTGGTGGAAAAATTGACGATGCGTCCGCCGGCCTGCAGGCGGGTGGCGGCTTCGCGCATGGTGTTGAACGAGCCCTTCACATTGACCGCAAAAATCCGCTCGAAAGTGGCGTCGTCGGTGTTGGCGAGGGCCGGCAGGGCGGGTGGCATGATGCCGGCGTTGTTGACCAGTATGTCGACCTTGCCGAAGCGAGAGATGGCAGTGTCAAATAGCACCTTTGTTTCCGCGCTGCTGCTCACGTCGGCGCCGACGGCGATGGCCTCGCCGCCGGTGGCGATGATTTCGCCGACCACGGCATCGGCAGCGGCCTTGCCGCCCGCGTAGTTGACGACGACTTTGGCGCCTTCAGCGGCCAGCGATTTGGCGATTTGCGCGCCGATGCCGCGCGAGGAACCGGTGACGATGGCGACCTGGTTTGCGAGTTTCATGATCATTTCCTTTGCTGTGAATGGTGGGATGAGTGAAGCTGGAGCCCATTCTCGGCGTTTGCTGTTCATGAATAAATGTCTAAAAATGGCCATGACTATGCAATAAAATAGAACAATCGAAAATGGCCTGAACTCAGGCAAGGAGCGACCATGGACCGGATTCAGGCGATGCAGGTGTTCACGCGCATCGTCGAGCTGCGCAGCTTCACGCGCGCCGCCGACAGTCTCGACATGCCGCGCGCCACGCTGACGTACACGATCAAGCGGCTGGAAAGCCACCTGGGCGTGCGCCTGCTGCAGCGCACCACCCGCCACGTCAGTCCGACCCTGGATGGCGAGGCCTATTACCATCGTTGCGTGCGCTTGCTGGCCGATCTGGAGGAGGCCGAGTCGGCCTTCGGCCAGGCCGCCGGCAACCCGAAAGGCAAGCTGCGCATCGATCTGCCGGCGGCGCTGGGAAAGCGCGTGGTGATACCGGCGCTGGCCGATTTTCGCCGGCGCTATCCGGATATCGAACTCGAAATCGGCATGAGCGACCGTCCGGTGGATCTGGTGCGCGAAGGCGTCGATTGCGCGCTGCGGGTGGGATCGCTGCGCGATTCGACCCTGGTGGCGCGGCGTCTGACCGTGCTGCCGCAGATTACCTGCGCCAGTCGCGAATACATCGCCGACCACGGCACGCCGAAAACGCTGGGGGACCTGCGCGAACACTGGGCGGTCAATTTCCTCTCCGCCGCCACCGGACGCGTGCTCGATTTCGAGTTCGAGGTCGACGGCAATCTGCGCACGGTGCGCATGCGCAGCATGATCGCTGTGAACGATGCGGATGCCTATGCGCTTTGCTGTGAACAGGGATTCGGCCTGATCCAGGTTCCCCGCTACCGTGTCCTCGCCGGACTTGCCGACAAATCGATGAAGGAAGTACTGTCCAAATGGCGGCCGCCGGCCATGCCTGTCCATGCCCTGTATCCGCACCATCGCCAGCTATCGCCGCGCGTCCGGGTGTTTGTCGATTGGCTCGGCCAATTGTTCGCGGACAAGCGCGCAGGCAATGTGCGCACGGCGACAGGGTAGACTGGCGCACGCGCAAACATCGCTTCCATGCCATACGCCCGCATCGTCTCCTTATGAATCCAGCTGCGTCCGCAATCGCCGAACTGCCCTTGTACGCCGGCATTGCGTTGAAAGACATCGTGCCGATCGATTCGGCGGAATCCGCCGAGCAGGCGCGCCTCGCCCTGCTGGCGGCGGATGCGATCGGCTTCGACACCGAATCGAAGCCGACCTTCCGCAAGGGCGAGAAATCGCAGGGGCCGCACCTGGTTCAGCTCGCGACCGACGACAAGGTGTTTCTGTACCGCATCGGCGCGGCGCCGCTCATCACCGGCCTGCGCGACGTGCTTGAGTCGACACAGGTGCTCAAGGTCGGTTTCGACCTGGGCTCCGATACCGCGCGCCTGCGCGCCAAGCTGGCCATCGATACCCGCCAGGTGCTTGATCTCGGCAGCGCCTTGCGCGCCAACGGCCAGAAGTCGACCGTGGGCGCCAAGAGCGCGGTGGCGCGGGTGTTCGGCATGCGTCTACAAAAATCGAAAAACACCACCACCTCGAACTGGGCCAATGCGCAGCTGACCGAGCGGCAGATGCTGTATGCGGCCAATGACGCCCATGTGGCGCTGCGGCTGTATCGCGAGTGGATGCGGCGCAAGAATGCATCCCCGGAGTGATTTTCAAAGTCCTTCATTGGTGCGGCGTTTGAAGCATTTTTGCCTCGCAAGGTGCGCCAGTGCTAGAGTTTGCCAGTGAAGTTTGCCCATGAAAAGAAACGCGATTCGGCGGACATGCCGACAATTATTTTTATAACGAGTTTGATCCGCAAGGCGGCGCGCCGGAACACGGCATCTTTCTCAATTAACGAAAGCGCTCAATGAAAAAAATCATCTGCATTTTTGCCGCCCTGTTGCTGACGGCGTGTTCCTCCGGCCTGGATCGCAAGCTCGACGGCAAGAACGAACAGGCGTTCGCGGCCAGTCTTGCCGGTATGAAAAAAACCTCCAAGCCAGAAGAGGTCGTGCAACTGGATCAGGCGCTGCTGATGCTGGCCGTCAGCGATGTCAGCATCGGCTACGAGGGCGGCATTCTCGGCGCCTTCAATAAATTATCGGCCGGCCAGGCGCCGGAGCAGCTGGCCGAGGCGCTGATGCCCGTGGTGGACGGCAAGACCGGCCGCGAGCTGATCGCCGCCGGACAAAAGCGCAGGAAAAGCGAGGCAGCGCGGCAGCTGGCCAATGTCGACCGCGAGCTCGCGCAGCTGCGCAAGGCGCGCGATGCGCGGACAGCGGCCAAGCCGTTGCTGGACGCCATCCAGGTGCTGGAACCCACCCTGCGTTTCAGCAGCGCCGCCTCGCAGCGCAGCAGCCTGATCGAGTTCAAAGTCAAAAATGGCACTGAACTGCCGCTGACTTACCTGTATCTTCGTGGCTCGGCCGCAGAGGTGAACGGCGACAAGCCGCTGTTCGCCGACGATATCAATTACCGGCTGAGCGAAGGCTTGCCGCCGGGCGAAACCAAGACGATCCGCCTGCCGAATATGGATCCCGGCAAGTGGAACGCGCTGGAGATCTGGGGCCGTCCGAACCTGGTGTTCTCGATCGACGTCGTCAATGCCGAAAGCCAGCCGGGGCAAAAGCTGGCGCCGGCGTTTGGCTACAAGGACGCACAGCGGCTGCTGGCCCTGGAGCAGGACAAACCGCTGTTGGAAAAAATGACCGCGGATTAAGTGGGAGCGGGCGATGCCCGGGTCACCGGGTTTTTCCGCAATCGTGAAGTTGCCGATGCGGTAACGGCATTGCCCATTTTTTCTTTTCATCCCGGCCACGCATCGGCTGTTGTCGGCATTGACGCGCGATGATTTTTTTTGTGAGAATATTGTGGGGGGCAGCGCAACCTCCAATTTTTCCTGATGAAAGTATTGTTCCGATGGACATTGATGTCCGCTGCAAAGCGCTCAAGTGTTAGCCCGCCCCGCGGTTAGCACTGCGCCCGCGTCGCCGCAGCGCGTTTTTCTGCTGGTGGCGGCGTTTTACGCGATCGGCATCGCGCTGCTGGTGCTGGGCTGGTATGTAAGGCTGATCGGTGGACAGGCATTGCTGGCCAGCACAGCCATTGCCGGCGCGGTCAACCTGGGTTTCCTGCTCGTTTTCAAGACCCGTTTCAACGAGCGTTTCGCCGATCCGGGCCTGGCACTGGCGCAGACGCTGGCGGCGATCACCCTGATCATGTTCGTCGCCTACCAGTTCGACCAGGAGCGCAGTCTGGTGCTGGCCTGGTGCCTGGTGGTGCTGCTGTTCGGCGTATTCAGCTTCAAGCCGCGCGAATTCCTGACCATCACCCTGTTCATGCTGGCGGCCTATGCCCTGGTCATCAATCTGCTGATGATCTTCCGCGCGGATCGGGTCAATGTCTATCTCGAGTGGTATCAATGGATATGGCTGGCGCTGATCCTGCCCTCGTTTGCGCTGATCGGCACGCGCATCAGCGCCATGCGCCTGCGCATCCTGCGCACCAACGAAGAACTGACCAATGCGCTCGCCACCATCCACAACCTGGCGACGCACGATTCGCTCACCGGCCTGCCCAACCGTGCCTCGCTGAACGACACCTTCGAGCATGCGCTGGCGCGCGCCGGGCGCAGCCGCGAACAGCTCGCCGTGTTTTTTCTGGACCTCGATCATTTCAAGGCCATCAACGATACGCTGGGGCACCCGGTCGGCGACCAGCTGTTGCGTGAAATGGCGCGGCGCCTGCGCAGCAGCATCCGCGGCAGCGATCTGGTGGCCCGGCTTGGAGGCGACGAGTTTGTAGTGATGGTGGAGAGCGTTTCCGAGCGCGCGAATCTGAAGGTGCTGGCGGCGAAGATTCTCGCCACCATCGGCGAGCCGATCCGCCTGCAGGGGCACGAGGTCAAGGTGACGGCGAGCATCGGTCTGGCGGTGTTCCCCGAAGACGGCCTCGATGTGTCCGCCCTGCTGGCCAGCGCCGACATGGCCATGTACCGCTCCAAGGCGCTGGGCCGCAACCGCTACAGCGAATACACGCATGAGCTGGGCGAAAGCGTGATTGAGCGCTTCGAGATCGAAAAAGGCATGCGCCAGGGGATGGAAAACAGCGAGTTCCATCTCTACTATCAACCGAAGATGGAATTTCGCTCCGGCAAGATGCTGGGCGTGGAGGCCCTGATTCGCTGGCACCACCCCGTCCTGGGGTTGCTGGGTCCGGACCGCTTCATTCGTATTGCCGAGGAAACGGGTTTCATCCTGCCGCTGGGCAAATGGGTGATCGAGCAGGCCTGTCGGCAGGCGCGCGCCTGGCACGATGCCAGGCTGCCGCGCTTTGCCATTGCCGTGAATCTCTCTGCCAAGCAGCTTACCGACAAGGACCTGGTGAGCTATGTCGGCGCGGCGCTGCGCGTCAGCGGTGCCGATCCGGCCCTGATCGAGTTCGAGATAACCGAAACGGCCGTGATCCATAACCTGGACGAGGCGGTGGTGGTGCTCGAGGCCTTGCGCGCGCTCGGTGTGAGTCTGTCGATCGATGATTTCGGCACGGGTTATTCCTCGCTGTCCTTCCTGAAGCAGTTGCCGGTGGACACCCTCAAAGTCGACCGCTCCTTCGTCAAGGATCTGCCGCACAACTCGGACGATATGGCGATCACGCGCGCCGTCATCGCCATGGCCCATGGTCTGTCGATGAAGGTGGTGGCCGAAGGCGTGGAAGAACGCCGGCAATTCGATTTCCTGCGCGACGAAGGTTGCGACGAGTTCCAGGGATTCTTCTGCCGTCCCGCGCTGGAGCATTACAAGCTCGAGGCGCTGATCCGCGAGCATGGCCTGATCATCCCGGCCAAGGCTTGATCGGAGATAGGCGCCGGGCATGCTGCCTGAGCGCCGGCCCGCCGCGATACGGACCGCGGCACCGTGGCGAAGAACAATATGCAGCTGCTATGGCTTGCGCTATGCTGAAAGCGCTGCCTCGCCCCGCGATAGGTAGCATCCACCCACCTGCTCAGCAAGGTCGCCGTCCGTGAGCACACTGCCCGACTACCGCTTGTTGTCGACAGCGCATATTGAACCGCCATCGTTCCGGCGTTTCATCGTGCTGTCGCTGCTGCTGCACCTGTTGGTCGTGCTTTTGTTCGGCGATGCCGGCGGCGGTGCGCGGCGCGGCGAGCGTTTGTGGGGCGCATTTCGCGCCACGCTGGAACCGATCACCAGCGGATCTGGGCTCAAGCTGGATCGAAAAGTGGATCTGGGCGCGCCGGTCGCGCGCCCGCCGGAGAATCCGCCACCCGCCGCTTCGTCCCGGCCCGCCGCCGAGGCGATCACACCGGCGTCCGCCGACGCGACCGCGACAGCCAGGGAGGGCGCCCCACCGGCACCGCCGAAGCCGGGAAATGCGCCGACGTCCGAGGTATTGCCCTATATCGTCAGGGACGTCGAAAAACCGGTTTCGTCCTTCGTGGTGGCGCCACCGACCAGCATGCCGGACGTGGTGGCGCCGGCGGCAGAACGGCCGCGTCTGGTGCCGCTGCAGAATGTCGATACGACGACCACGCCGCCGCAGGCGCGCGAACTCGCACCGTTCATCGCGCCAAAACCGCGCGAAGAGGAACCGGTGATGCCGCGGCTGGTTCCGCTTCCGGCCGCCACGATCGGGCGCGAGGCCGCCCCCCCGACCTTGATGCCGCGCATCCTGCCGGCAGAGCCTACCCCGGCGCTCACACCGCTGTCGCCGGCCAAAATCGAGCGCGAATATGCGCCGGTCGCCGAACCCTTGCCGCGGCTGCTGCCGGTGGCGCCTGTGCCGCTGGCCGCACCGACGCCGCTGTCGCCGGCCAAAATCGAGCGCGAATATGCGCCGGTCGCCGAACCGCTGGTACCGGTGGCGCCATTGCCACCGGCAGCCCTGCCGAGACGCGAGCTGGCGCCCTATGTGGCGCCGAAGATCGAGCGCGAGTCCGCGGCACCGGCCGACGCCACGCCCACTGCGTCGCCAGAATCGCGTTTGGCGCCGACAGTCCCGGCCGACAATGCGCCCCGCGAGGCCGCGGTTCCCGGCGAACGCGAACCGGTGCCGCAGACCGAACGCAGTGCGCCGGAAAAGCCGTCTGCACAGGCGGTTGCACCCGGCGCTGCGGGCGATACCACCACGTTGAAACGCGCGCCACCATCGACCGCCGGGCCGCGCCTCGACATGGACGCGATTCGCAATCGCGCCCGCGATTTAGGCAATGCCAGGGCCAGCGAAGGTACGGGCCCGCGGACGGTGCTGCCGTTTCCAACCCCGCCGCCGGGGGCGCTCAAGTCCAAAGATGCGAAGATTTTCGACAAGGCCCTGAAGCGCCCGGATTGTCGCGACGCTTATGCCGGCATGGGGCTCGCCGCGGTGATTCCCCTGGTGGCTGATGCGATCAGCAACAAGGGTTGCAAATGGTAGGCGCCGGGCGCCTCAGAGCAGACCGGGAATCCAGCGTTTCACGCGCGCCCTATAGGCGAGATAAGCCGCGCCGAACCTCGCCTGCAGATGCGCCTCGTCTTCCAGCACGCGGCGCTGAAACCAGAAGAGGTGAAACGCCAGCAGCAGCGCAGCCGGGATGGAACAAAAGGTAATGCCCAGGCCGAGCATGAAAATCAGGTGGCCCAGGTACATGGGATTGCGCGTACGGGCATAGATGCCCGAATCGACGATTCGCTCCGGCGGGATATCGATGCCGGGTCCGCCGCCGCCATGTGCAGTACGGTACTGTCCGCTGAGGTGGTACTGGGCATAACCCCAGGCAAGCAGGGGCAATCCCCAGCCGACAAAATACATCCCGTCGCGCCGGATCAGCAGTTCCAGCGCGATGACGCACAGCGGATAGACCACAAAGGTTCTTCGCGAGGTGCTTTTCAGCCAGCGGCGCAGGCTGAAGGGGCGGGTCCGGCTGAACAAAGGCATCATTGATATGCGTTCATGGAAACCGGACGATTCACATCCGGGCGTGGCGTTATTTTGGCATGACGGCATTTGCCCAGCGCTTGCGGCGCCAGACCTCCTGCTCGCGTTTGTCGAGAAAAGTCCAGGCGACGATGCGGCTTTTCTTCTGACCCTGCGTCATGGCGATGGTCCTGACGTCGCGCGCCTTCGCTGCCTTGAGCGCGGCATAGACGTCGGGCAGATTCGACTCTTTCGAGATCAGGGTGCTGAACCAGAGACAGCTCGCGGGAATTTCCGCACTTTCCTCGACCATGCCGGCAATGAACGCGGCCTCGCCGCCCTCGCACCATAGCTCGCTACCCTGGCCGGCAAAATTCAGACGCGGCGCCTGCATGTCGACGCTGCCGGCCGCGGATACCTTGCCCAAATTTTCCCATTTGCGCCGCGAGCCCAGCTCGGCGTCGTAGCGCGAGGCATGAAAGGGGGGATTGCACATCGACAGGTCGAACGCCTCATCCGGCTGCAGCAGACCGCCGAAAACACGCGTTTCGACCGATTGCAGGCGAAGATTGACGGCAGCGGCCAGGCCCTCGTTGGCGGCGACGATTTTGCGGGCCGAGGCCAGGGCCGCCGGATCGATGTCGCTGCCGACGAAATGCCAGCCGTATTCGCGCTGGCCGATGAGCGGATAGATGCAATTGGCGCCGACACCGATATCCAGCACCCGCACCGCCGGCCCGCGCGGAATCAGCCCTTCGTTGCCGACTGCCAGCAGATCGGCAAGATGATGAATATGATCGGCGCGGCCCGGGATCGGCGGGCACAGATAGCCAGCCGGAATGTCCCACCAGGTGATGTTGTAGAAATGCCGGAGCAGGGCGCGATTGAGAGCCTTGACCGCATCCGGGTCGGCAAAATCGATCGACAAGTCGCCGTGGACATTGCGCGTCACAAAATGCGCAAGATCGGGGCTGTCTGCGGTCAGCGCATCGAAGTCGTAACGCAGGCGATGACGGTTGCGTGCATGCAGACCGGCTTTCAAGGTTGGCGTCGCACTGCCCTTGCTGACAGGCAACACAGTCAATCCGGCGGACGCTTTTGATCGCATGCGAATTCCCGGCAACGATGACGCGCGCCCGGCTGGCGCGACGTTACATGTTGGCATTGATCCGCATTATGCGTCGTTCCCCTCGCGGGTGATTAAAAAAACAGGAGAGGGCGGGACCGATTCAGGCAGGTTGTGCAATATGTTTGAACAGGTTGGCACCGGGCTTCGTGCCCTAGACATGGGGCGGCACAGACCGCCCCATGCGGGCAGCGGGTTCAGGGGCCGATCACCAGGGCGGTGAACGGCGGCACATACGCCTGCAAGGTGACCAGCAGGCCGACCAGACAGGCCAGCGCCAGGCTGTGGAAGAACACATAGCGCAGGATTTCGCCCTCATGACCGAACCAGTTGGTCGCGGTCGAGGCAACCACGATCGACTGCGCGTCGATCATCTTGCCCATCACCCCGCCGGAACTGTTGGCGGCGGCCATCAGCACCGGGTTCAGGCCCAGTTGTTCGGCGGTGATTTTTTGCAGGCTGCCGAACAGGACGTTCGAGGACGTGTCCGACCCGGTCAATGCGACACCCAGCCAGCCGAGCAGGGTACCGAAGAAGGGATAGAAAGCGCCGGTGTGGGCAAAGGCCAGCCCCATGGTGGCATCCACACCGGAATAGCGGGTGGTGAAGCCGATCGCCAACATCGCGGAAATGGTCAGCAGGGAGTAGCGCACCGTTACCAGGGTTGAGCCATAGGTTTTGATCACGGCGCCGAAATTGATGCGCATCGCCAGCGCGGCGAGCACGGCGGCAACAAAAATGCCGCTGCCGGTGGCCGACAGCCAGGAGAAGGCGAACACGGCGCCTTCCGCCTTGGCATTGGTCGGCGCCACGGGCGGCACCCGCTGGATCATTTTGTCGAGCCCCTCAATGGCGTACTGGGGATTGGAAATGCCATTGAGCCAGGCTTTCACTTGCGGCAGGCCCCAGGCAAACACCACCAGCGCCAGGATCACCCAGGGCAGCCAGGCCTGTACCACTTCGGCGGTGGAATGGCTGTGGCGGACCATGCGTTTTTTTGCCTCATCGGGCGACACAAATTCCGCGTCGCGGGTGGTGCCGAGCATGATGGTTTTGGGTTGCCAGATTTTCAGGAAACCGGTCAGGCATGCCATCGAGACCACAGCCGCGACCACATCCACCAGCCACGGGCCGTGATAGTTGGAGACGATGAATTGCGGCACCGCAAAGGCGGCCCCCGCCACCAGCACGGCCGGCCAGATTTCCATCATGCGTTTGAACCCGGCAAAAGCCCAGATCAGCCAGAACGGCACGATCAGCGAGAACAGCGGCAGCTGACGGCCGACCATGGCCGACAGTATATTGAGGTCGATGCCGGTGACGCTTTGCAGGCCGATGATCGGCGTGCCCAGCGCGCCATAGGCGACCGGCGCGGTATTGGCGATCAAGGACAGGCCGGAAGCGGCCAGGGGCGAGAACCCGAGGCCGATCAGCAAGGCGCCGGTGACCGCGACCGGCGTACCGAAGCCGGAGGCGCCTTCGAAAAAAGCGCCGAAGGAAAATGCGACCAGCAGGAGTTGCAGGCGGCGATCGTTGGTGATGCCGGCGATGCTGTCCTGCAGGATCTGGAAACGGCCGGTGCTTTCCGTCAGCTTGTACAGGAAAATCACGTTGAGGATGATCCAGCCGATCGGCAGCAAACCGTATACGGCGCCGAATACGGCGGTTTTGCCCGCCATCGCGGCCGGCATGCCGAACACGAAAATCGCAATGATCAATGCGGCCGCGAGGCCGAGAAGCGCAGCGATATGTGCCTTGACCTTGAAAAAGGCCAGGGCGCCGAGCAGCACCACGACCGGGACGGCGGCACAGACCGTGGAAAGCGCCGGGCTGCCGAGCGGATCATAAACTTGTTGCCACATGAAAGTCCTCCGGGACGGGAAAGTTGAAGGCATGGCGGGGGGTGAAGACTCCGCTGCCGTCATTGTTTTTATGCTTATGCGGATCAGGTCCGATGGATATGCGGCAACCGCCCCACCAGCCTGTACCCAGAGTATGCGGCGCGACTTACGGCAAGCTGACCAGTCGCGGCGCGGACTGCCGCCGTCCCGTCCCCAATGCGGCAGGCGTAAAAAAACCCCGGCATGCCGGGGTTTTTTACGCTGCTGACTTCGGGCTTAGATCGACTGAATGTTGGTCGCTTGCTTGCCCTTCGGACCGGTGGTCACATCAAAAGAAACCTTTTGATTTTCCGCCAGGGTCTTGAACCCGCTCGACTGGATCGCCGAGAAGTGCACGAACAGGTCTTCACCTTTGTCGTCCGGGGTTACAAAACCAAAACCTTTTGCATCGTTGAACCATTTAACGGTACCAGTTGCCATTTTCATTTCCTAATTAAAAGTTGACTGAGCGGCTGCTCATGTCGTTCGAACCAAGAAAGAAACAGACGGTACTGAAACGGTACTGAATTTATTAGCTTGAATCGTGCGACCCGATGATTATACGCACAAAAACGGCCGGGTAGTGGGTTTTTTCCGGGGAGCGGAACCGGCATCCGCCCGGGGGTCTGAGGCCGGCCGCCGAATGCATTAAACTATCGCGCTTCACCGTCGGTGATCCCGCGGTGTTTTCGGCACTTTTAACCTAACTCACAGGTCACGACAATGCGAATTCATTGGCTTCTGGCAGCACTTGTCATCCCCGGGCTTTCCATGGCCTCCGAGGGGATGTGGACTCTCGATAATCTGCCGACAAAGAAAATTCAGGCGGAATACGGCTTTGCCCCCGATGCGCAATGGGCCAACCACGTCATGCTGGGCTCGGTGCGTATCGCCGGCGGCTGCTCGGCGTCGTTCATTTCCAAGGATGGGTTGGTGATGACCAATCATCACTGCGCACAGGCCTGCCTGAACCAGCTGTCGACGGCCAAGCAGAATTACATCAAGGATGGCTTCCTCGCCAAGACGCGCGAGGAAGAGGCGAAATGTCCGGAAATCGAGCTGAACCGCCTCGAGCAGATCAAGGACGTCACCGAGGAAGTGAAAAAAGCCACCGCCGGTCAGGAAGGCGAGAAATTCCAGCTGGCGCAAAATGCAGTCCGCGCCAAGCTGACCTCGGCTTGCGTGGGCAGCGAAAAAGACACGACCCGCTGCGATTTGGTCGACCTTTACCATGGCGGCCGCTATCACCTCTACAAATACCATCGTTTCCAGGACACGCGCGTGGTGTGGGCGCCGGAATTCGCGGCGGCCTTCTTCGGCGGCGACCCGGACAATTTCAACTTCCCGCGTTACAACCTCGACATCACTTTGCTGCGCGCCTATGAAAACGGCAAGCCGGCGGTGGTCAAGGACTTCTTCCCGTTCAGCAAGGATGGCGCCAAGGAGGGCGAGCTGGTGTTCGTGACCGGTCATCCCGGTTCGACCCAGCGCCAGTTGACGATGGCGCAGCTAATCACCTTGCGCGATATCGGCCTGATTCCGCGCCTGCAGCAACAGTCCGAATTGCGCGGCGTGATCACGCAATATCGCAAGACCGGCCCGGAGGCCGCGCGCACCGCCGAGAGCCTGCTGTTCGGCATCGAGAACAGCTACAAGGCGCAAAACGGCCAGCTCAGCACCCTGCTCGACCCCGCCCTGATGAAGAAGATGCAGGACGAGGAGACCGCGCTGCGCAAATTCGTCAATTCCAGGCCGGCCCTGAAAGCCACCACGGCCGGTTCCTGGGATGCAATCGAAAAAGCCGAGGCCCTGTATCGCAATATGCAAAAACCCTTCCAGATGATCGAGGGCAGCCAGGCGTTCAACAGCACCCATTTCCGCTTCGCCCGTACCCTGGTGCGTGGTGCCGAGGAGCGCACCAAGCCGAACGCGGAACGCCTGCCCGAATTTGCCGACGCCCGCCTGCCGGAAGTCGAACAACGCCTGTTTTCCAAGGCGCCGGTCTATCCGGAGTTTGAAAAGGTCAAGCTGACCTTCTCGCTGACCAAGATGCGTGAACTGCTTGGCGCCGACAGCGTGTTCGTCAAGCAGATTCTCGGCAAGCAATCCCCCGAGCAGCTGGCCGACGCGCTGATTGACGGCAGCAAGCTTGCCGATCCCGAGCTGCGCAAGACGTTATGGGCCGGCGGCAAGGATGCCGTGGCCAAGTCGGACGATCCCTTCATCAAACTGGCCCTTGCCGTCGATGCCGATGCGCGCGCCTTGCGCAAGCGCTACGAGAAGGAAGTCGAGTCCGTGGTCCAGAAAAATTCTGAGCTGATCTCGGCGGCGCGCTTCGCCAAGGACGGTACCAATGCCTATCCGGATGCGACTTTCACCTTGCGCCTGTCCTACGGCGAAGTCAAAGGCTGGGATGAAGCCGGCAGCAAGGTGACCCCGTTCACCAATTTTGCCGGCGCCTTCGCGCGCGACACCGGCGCCGATCCGTTCGCGCTGCCGCCTTCCTGGCACGCCAGGAAAGACAAGATCGATCTGAACAAACCGTTCGACTTTGTCACCACCCATGACATCATCGGCGGCAATTCCGGCAGCCCGATGATCAACAGGAAGGGCGAAATCGTCGGCCTGATTTTCGACGGCAATATTCATTCGCTGGGCGGCGCATTCTGGTTTGATCCGCGCTACAACCGCGCCGTCGCGGTGCACAGCTCGGCCATTCTCGAGGCGCTGGACAAGATCTATGGCGCCACCGATCTGACCCGCGAGATCGCCGGTAACTGAGCGATGCCGCGCCGGCCCCGCCGGCGCGCAGGGAATCTGCAACAGGAAAAGGGGCGCTGCGGCGCCCCTTTTCCATGTCTTTTCCTTGTTTCATCAGCCTGTTATTTGCCGCCGGGCGTCTCCCGGCTACCGTACGCCGCATTGCATGGACAGTCGGGAACCTGCGCGTTATAGTGGCCGCCTCTTGCACCCCCGCCAGCGGTCCCGGTGATCGGTGAATCCGGCCGGTAAATCCATTCATGTCCTTTGTGCGCACCACCCCTGAAGGCAGCCTGCAGTTGCTGATAGCCAGCTGGCAACGCTACCGCGAGCGTGGCACCTTTGAGCAATTCGCCGAATTCGCACTGGCGCTGAACAGTCTCACGGAACTGTTCGCCGGTCTGCGCCTGCCCGGGTTGGTCAGGTTGTGCGAGGGGTTGGAGAATGCGGTGCTGCCGCTGTTCGGCGATGCTTCCGCCCATCCGATTGCCGAACCCGATGCGGTGGTGCTGACGCGCCAACTTGAGGCCCTGCTACAGGCGATGGAGCATGCGCAGCCGCGTGCCCAGGCGGAGGCGAGAGAGAAGGATGCAGGACGGGATGCCGGGCGTCTGGATGCGGAACCGGCCGACGACAGTGCCTTGCGCGAATGGACCAAGCCGCGCGAGGTGTGGCTGGTGGCCGGCGCCGAGCACCCCTGGGTGGCGGCACTGGTCGAGCAATTCACCGTATTCGGTTTTCGCATCGCGCGCATGGACTGGGGCGCCGCAACGCCGGAAGCCTCGCCGCTGGTGATGCTGCTGATCCCGCCGCCCACGGGCTATGGCAAGGATGAAATCGACTGGATTGCGCGGATGCGTCCGGCGCATCCGGCCAGCCAGCTGTTCTGCCTGAATGTTCCCCGGCAGCTGGTGACCATGGTGAATCTGCTCCGCGCCGGCGCCGACGTCACCATCCAGCCTGAAGAGCAGACCACCACCTCGCTGGCGCGGGTGCTCGACCTGATCCAGGCCCGCGAACAGGAGCCGTTCCGCGTGCTGCTGGTGGAAGATTCGGCGACCGCGGTGGCCGTGATCCAGCGTGCGCTGGCCCAGCACGGCATCGACAACCAGTCGATCACCGATCCGCAGCAGCTGTTGTCCGCGGTCGAGGCCTATCGTCCGGATCTGGTGCTGATGGACATGCATATGCCGCATTGCAACGGGGTCGAGGCCACGCGCGTGTTGCGCCAGGTCGCCGCCTACCAGTCGGTGCCGGTGGTATATCTCTCCAGCGAAAAGGACATGGGTATGCAGGTTGAGGCGCTACGCCTCGGCGGCGACCAGTTCCTGACCAAGCCCTGCAACCCGGTGTTGCTGGGCGCGGTGGTGAATACCAAGATCGAACGCTATCGCGAGATGCAGCGCTCCAGCCTGCACGATGGCCTGACCGGCCTGCTCAACCACTCCGCCAGCAAGACGCGGCTGGGGCAACTGTTGCAGACCCTGCGGCCCGAGCGCGACCGCCTGTGCGTGGCGATGCTCGACATCGATCATTTCAAGTCGGTCAACGACACCTATGGCCATCCGGTCGGCGACCAGGTAATCCGCAGTCTTGCCTGGCTGCTGAAAGGCCGCCTGCGCGCCACCGACATCATCGGGCGCTATGGCGGCGAGGAGTTTCTGGTGGTGCTGCGCGGCGCCGATGCCGATGAAGCCCATGCAGTGCTCGACCGCATCCGCCGCGACTTCGCGAACATGCCCCATGTGCACGGCGCCGGCGTGCTGCGCGCCACGTTCAGCGCCGGGCTCTGCGCCTATCCGGCACGCCTGACGGTCAGCGATCTGAGCAAGGCGGCCGATGATGCCTTGCTCGCCGCCAAGCGGGCCGGGCGCAATCGCATCGAGCGTGCCCCGGCCTGATCGTCCGCCTGTTCGGCGCACTGAACTTCGCTGTGCGCCGATCATCCAATCAAGGCGTAGCTCCGTATATTTCAAGGCGGCGTAGAATGATTTTTGTGAGCCGCACCCTCATCGAAAGGAATGGACGATGAATACTTCCACAACTGCACGCCTTGCAATGCTCTTTTGGCTGGCCTGCGCCGGAATTGGCGCAGCCGGTGCGACGGTCACGGTTACCTTCGTCAAGCCGGAAGGTTATGCCGATATGCCCTGGTCAATACAGGACCGTGAAAGGGTTTTCAAGGACCTCACGACGCATTTCAACAAGCTGGGCGCGACCCTGGCGCCCGATCAGGATTTGAAGCTCGAGATTCTCGATCTGCAATTGGCAGGGCGCATGGCGCTCAGCCGGCGCGGGCCGGAGAATTTCCGCATCCTGAGAGGCGCCGCCGATTGGCCCAGCATGCGTCTGCGCTATACGCTGGAATCGAAGGGCACGGTTCTGAAAAGCGGCGAGGATCGCCTGAGCGATATGGATTATCTTCACCATGGCAATTCGCTCACGGCCAATACGCCGCTGCGCTACGAGAAGCGCATGATCGATGACTGGTTCAAGAGCAGAATCCTGGCGCCGGCCAACTAGAACAGCGCAGTCGCATGGACGGTAATTGGCTGGCTTGTCGCGATAAACGCCGTTACCGATAACAACAATACCGGAGGGAGGAATTGATGCCTGCATCAATGCTGCGCGCCATTCTGGCGACGCTGGGCTCGCTGTTGCTGCCATTGCCGTTTGCCCATGCACAAAGCGCTTATCCGAACAAGCCGATTCGTTTCGTGGTGCCCAATCCGGCCGGCGGCCTGCCCGATACGGTGGCGCGCATCATCGGCCAGAAGCTGGGCGAGCGCCTCGGGCAGCAGATCATCGTCGATAACCGCCCCGGCGCCAACGGCGTGGTGGCGGCGCAGAATATTTCGTCTTCCCCCGCTGACGGCTATACCTTTCTGGTGACCGACAGCTCCATGTTCACGGTCAATCCTTTCCTCTATGCCAATTTGGTCTACGACGCGAAAAAGGATTTCGTGCCGGTGTCGCTGATCGCCAATGCGCCGCTGTACCTCGCCGTGCATCCGGGGGTGCCGGCCAATACCTTGCAGGAATTCATCGCGCTGGCCAAGACCAGGCCCGGCGAACTCAGCTATGGCTCGTCCGGGGTCGGCAGCACCCATCAGCTGACCATGGAAAGCCTGAAGACGGCGGTCGGCATCGACGTTGTGCATGTACCCTTCAAGGGTTCGGGGCAATCGGTGCCGGCGCTGATCGGTGGGCAAACCTCGGCGGTAGTGGCGGCCCTGCCTTCGCTGTCCGGCTTCGTCAACACCGGGCAGGTGAGGCTGCTGGCGGTCAATTCATTGAAACGTTCGCCGCAGGCGCCGAATGTGCCAGCGATTTCCGAGACGGTGGCCGGTTTCGATTTCGCGCCCAGCATCGGCGTGCTCGCGGCGACCGGCACCCCGGCCGGGATCATCCAGCGTATCAGCGGCGAGATCGCGGCCCTGGTCAGGCTGCCGGCGGTGATCGAGAGCATGCACAAGATGGGCATCGACCCAGTCGGCGGCAGCCCCGAACAATATGCGGCCCTGTTGAAGGCAGATGCGGAACGCTCGGCGCGCGCCATCAAGGCGGCGGGGATCAAGGCGGAATAGCCTGCCGCACCGTGCGATCGGGCAGCAATAAAATATCAAACTCCAGCATCCATGCGCCTTCCCGGGCAAAAATGCCCCGAAAGGCGCACCATTGCTGGATCCGCATAAAATGATCGCAGGTGTTGCGCTTACAGCAACAGGAATGCCGCCGCCGCGATAATGGTCGGCGGCAGCGCACCCAGCAGCAGGCCACCCGCGCCGATCGATTCGTGTTCAAAGCCAGGACGCAGCAGGGCCACGCCCGCCGGATTGGGCGCATTGGCGATCACGGTAAGACCGCCGCCGGCGACCGCGCCCGCCATCAGCATGTACTTCGATATCGCCGGCAGACCATCGATCAGCGAACCCAGGTAGGTCAGCGCCGCATTGTCGGTAATCGCGGTGAGGCCCAGCGCGCCGAAGAACAGCGCGGTCGGCGCCAGGCTGGAGACAAGGGGTTGCAGCCACCATTGCTGCATGCCGCCCAGCACCACCAGGCCGGCCAGGAAAAATCCCACCAGCAAGCCTTCTTTCAGGATCAATGGATGCTGATGGCGTTCATAAGCTTGTGTATAGCCCATGAAAAACAGGAAGATGCCTATGAAAATCACCGGGTGATGGGCGAAGGCGACCACCATCGCCAGCAGGGCGAGATGGATGGCGCTCACCAGAAGCGGCACCGGCGGGGTCGTTGCCGCGCCGTCCGCCCTGTCGGCATTGCCGATATATTTGCGCAGCGCAAAGGTGACAGCCGTGGCATTGATCAGCACCGCGAGCGCCGCCTTGCCGCCGAAGTGGGTGGCCATGAAGGCGGTGTCCCAGTTCCAGGCCGCCGCGACCATCAGCACCGGCGGTGCGGCGTAGGAGGTGAAGGTGCCGCCGATGGAAATATTGACGAACAGCACGCCGAGCGCCGCGTACTTCAATTTTTCCGGCATGTCCTTGCGGAAAATCTGCGGCGCCAGGGTCAGCGCGGCCAGGGTCATCGCCGCCGGTTCGGTGATGAACGAACCCAGCACCGGCACCACGGCAAGGCACAGCCAGACCCGGGTCACGGCGCGGCGTCCCGGCAACACCCCGGCCAGCGCGTCGATCGCACGCTGCACGATTTCCAGCACCGGGCGGGATGCGGCAACCACCATGATGACGAAGACGAACAGGGGCTCGGTGTACTGCCGCGACTCGGCATAGGTCACCGCCTCCTTACCGCCGCTCAGCAGCGCCATGGCGAGAACGAGAACGAAGGCCCAGCAGCCGAACACCACCTCGACTTCGCCAAGCAGATGGAACAGTCCGGCATGGCGTGGATAGCGATGCGCCAGCACCTCAAACGACTTGGCGGCAAAGGTGTGCAGCAAGGCAGCGACAAACAGGATCGCGGCGACAATCTGGATGGTGCTGGCTTCCACGGCGGCGATGCCTTTCAGCAAGGAGACGCCGCATCATAGCAAGCGCGTCTGCTGTTTCCATGGCGCTGCTATAATCCGCAGCCCTTTTGCCGGTTCCCACTATGGCCAACGCACAACACGCCGCGTCCGCCGATTTTTGCGCCATCGATTTCGGCACCTCCAATTCCGCCGTGGTCCTGCCGGTCGACGGGGTCCGCGACGGCCTGCGCCTGGTCGAACTCGAAGCCGGTCATACCTCCATTCCCACGGCCGTTTTTTTCAATGCCGAGGACGGCTCGCGCGCCTTCGGGCGCGCTGCCGTGCAGGCCTATGTGGATGGCTACGACGGACGGCTGATGCGTTCGATCAAAAGCATCCTCGGCGCCGACTTGATGGAACGCAGCACCGAAGTCGGGCTGGGCATGAGCGTGAAATATCTCGATGTGGTGATTGCTTATCTGCGGCGGCTGAAACAGGTTGCAGAAGCCGACCGCGGCGGCGCGCTGAAGCGCGCGGTGATCGGCCGCCCGGTGTTTTTCGTCGATGGCGATCCCGTGCGCGACCGCCGTGCCGAAGCAACCCTGGCCGAGGCGGCGCGCGCCGTCGGTTTCGATGAAGTCGCTTTCCAGTTCGAGCCGATCGCCGCCGCGCTCGATTTCGAGCGCAGCTGCGAAACGGAAACCCTGGTGATGGTCGCCGATATCGGCGGCGGCACCTCGGATTTCTCCCTGGTGCGCGTCGGCCCGCAGCGCCATGCGCGACTGGAGCGGCAGGACGATATTCTCGCCAACCACGGCGTGCATGTGGCCGGCACCGATTTCGATCGCGAAGTCAGCCTCGCCGCGATCATGCCCGAGCTGGGCTTCGGCTCGCGCGGACGCCAGCAGGCGCGGGTGCCGGGCGCCGTCTATTTCGATCTCGCCACCTGGCATCTGATCAATACCGTGTACGCCGCCAATCGCGTGGTGGAATGCCGCCTGATGCGCAATATGTACGCCGATCTCCGCTTCCACGATCGCCTGATGCGCGTGCTCGAGCAGCGCCTGGGTCATGCCCTGGCGGCGCAGGCCGAAGCCGCCAAGATTTCCGTCTCCGAAAGCGGCCGCGCCGCGATCAATCTCGAATTGGTCGAGTCCGGCCTGCACCCGACATTCGACGAGGGTCGCCAGCGGCTGGCGCTGGCCGAGCGCCTCGACAGCATTGTCGCCGCGGCGCGCGAAACGCTGCAGCAGGCCGGCATCGACGCCGCCGCGGTGGGGGCGCTTTATTTCACCGGCGGATCGACCGGCCTGACGGCGCTGACCGAGGCGATCGCCGCCGTGGTGCCTGCGGCGCGGCGCGTCAGCGGCGACCGCTTCGCCAGCGTCGCCAGCGGCCTGGGGGTTTACGCCAGCCGGCGTTTTAGCTGATTTCGCTGAGCGTCGCCACCATCGCGGCCGATGGCGGCCGGCTTGACCGGCAATCCGCAGGTGCGTAAAAAGATACCATTCGTCGATTCCGCGACAACGATGAACACCGGCCGCGCGCGCAACGCCGCGCGGTTTTTGCAAGCGCATGATCTGGAGAACGCTGATGATCAGAACCGCGATGGCCGTGTTCATGCTGTTTACCCTATGCGCTTGTGTGACGGGCCCCGGCGAGCCGGCCGTGCCCGCCGCACCGGCGGCGGCAGTGGCCGATCTGGCGCCCGGCGGCAAACTGCGCGCGGCCATCAATTTCGGCAATCCGATCCTCGCCGTCAGGGATGCGGCAAGCGGCGAGCCGCGCGGACTGTCGGTGGACCTGGCGCGCGAACTGGGCCGGCGTCTGCGGGTGCCGGTCGAACTGGTCACTTACACAGCCGCCGGCAAGGTGGTAGAGGGCCTCAAGGCCGGCCAATGGGATATCGGCTTTGTCGCCATCGATCCGGCGCGCGCGGTCGATATGGACTACAGCGCGCCCTATGTGGTTATCGAGGGCGCCTATCTGGTCCCGCAGGCGTCCCCGATCGGGCGCAATGAAGACGTGGACCGCGAAGGCATTCGCATCGTGGTCGGCCGCGGCAGCGCTTACGATCTTTACCTGTCGCGCGCGCTGCGCTATGCGCAGCTGGTGCGCGCGCCGACGTCGCCCGCTGTTACCGACATGATGGTGGCGCAAAACCTGGAGGTGGCTGCCGGCGTCAAGCAGCAACTGGAGGCGGACGCCCGGCGCCTCGCCGGAGTGCGCCTGCTCGAGGGGCGCTTCATGGTCATCAATCAGGCCATGGCCCTGCCCAGGGGGCACGCGGCCGGGCAGCATTATCTGGCCGCCTTTGTCGAGGAAATGAAGGCGAACGGCTTTGTCGCCGCCGCGCTCGGGCGGCACGGCATCGAGGGCGCCGTCATCGCCCCCGCCGTGCCGCGTTGAGCATGAAGGCGCGGCGCCATACCTCGTTGCGCCGCGCCATTGCGCAGCGTCTGGCGGTCGCGCTGGTGCTGGCCCTGCTGGCACTGTGCGGCGCGATTGCGGCGCTGTTTACGCAGATCAATGCCGCAGTCAGCGAACAGCAGCTCAACGATGCACTGGGACATTTCCGCACCCGCATCGGCGAGCTCGAATACAGCTGGGCCACGCAGGCCGAAGCGCTGCGTACGCAGCTCGAATTCAGCCATCTGCTCGAGGAGCGCGACCTGCGCCTGCGCCATGCGCGCCTCAACGTGTTCCTGTCCAACCTGGGGGCCGATGCGCTGTTCACGAATTTCGCCCTGGTCGATGCGAACGGCAAGGTGGTCTATCGCTACCGTTCGCGCGCGTTGCAGGATCTTGATCTGCCACCGGCGCGGCGCGGCGCGATGGCCTGGGTATATGGCGCGCAGCAGGACACGCTGTACCGGACCGTCGGCAAGGGCATGCTATTCGACGGCGCCGCCGGCACCCTGGTCATGTATGCATCCATCGACGATAGTCTGCTCAGCAAATACGATTACCCGAATGCGCAGGCGCTGCTGCTGTGGCAGGGCAAGGTGGTGGCGGAATCGCGACGGGCGCCCGTGTCGCCGCCGGCCGGTTTCGACATGCGCTGGCGCCAGGAAAGCACGCTGGAACGGGTGATCGCCTGGGAGCCCGAGCCGGGCGGGCCGGAACTGCGCATTGCGCGCCGCGTGCAGCTGCCGCTGTCGGTCGGCAATATGCTGGCGGTCGTCGTGGGCAGCGTGCTGGTGATCGCCCTGCTCGGCTGGCTTGCGATCGGACGCTGGCTGGCGTTTCAGTCGAACCGGCTGGTCGTTATCGAGAATGCGGTGCGCCATTTTGCCGAGGGCCAGGAGTTCGCGCCGTCGGCGCTGCACGATCTGGACGCTGTCGGTGAGCGGGGCAACGACGAGGTCAGCCGACTGGCGCGCGGCACACAGCGGATGATGCAGGAAATCGCCGGGGCGCAGCAACGCCAGCGGCAGGCCAGCCAACAGGTGCTGGAAATGAATGCCGAACTCGAACGGCGCGTGGAGCAGCGCACCCAGGCGTTGCAGGCGGTCAACCGCGAGCTGGAAACCTTCAGCTATTCGGTGGCGCACGATCTGCGCTCGCCATTGCGGGTGATCGTCGGCTACGCCGCCATCCTGCGCGGCAAGCCGCTGGACGATGAATGCCGCTTGCTGCTCGATCGCATCGAAGCCGGCGGCAAACGCATGGGCGAGCTGATCGATGCCCTGCTGAAGATGTCCAATATCGGCCGCGTCGAGCTGCGGCGCGGGCCGGTGGACTTGAGCCAGCTCGTCGTCCAGGTGATGCAGGAATTGCAGGTGACGATGCCGGCGCGTGTAATGAACCTGCATATCGAACCGGCGCTGGTCGCGGAGGCGGATCCGGTGCTGCTGCGCGCGGTGCTGGAAAACCTGCTGGGAAATGCCTTCAAGTATTCCGCCCGGGCGGATGTGCCGGCAATCGAATTCGGCCGCGTGGAAGACGGCGACAACCCGGCCTATTTCGTGCGCGACAACGGCGCCGGCTTCGATATGAAATATGTGGGCAAGCTGTTCCGGCCATTCCAGCGCATGCATTCGGCGAGCGCCTTCGAGGGCCTCGGCATCGGCCTCGCCACCGCGCACCGCATCATCGAGCGCCACGGCGGGCGCATCTGGGCCGAGTCGGCGCCCGGGCGCGGCGCCACGTTCTACTTTACGCTGGGCTGATTTCCATCGCGTCGAATTGTCCGCCGTTTGCTGGGATAATCCGGGCTTCACTTTCAGGATGGAAAAACATGTACCAGACTTATTTCAACGGCGCCTGGAGCGAGGGCAACACACCCCTGTTCGGCGCCATGGATCACAGCGTATGGCTGGGCTCCTCGGTGTTCGACGGCGCCCGCGCCATTCGCGGCATGGTGCCGGATCTCGATCTGCATCTGGAACGCGTGCGCCAATCCGCCGACAAGCTGGGTCTGGTCTGTCCTTATACCGTGGCCGAGATGACGGCCCTGGTGAAAGCGGGCATGGCGCGGTTCCCGGCGGACGCCGAGCTGTATATTCGCCCCCTGGTATTCGCCACCGAAGGCCTGCTGATCCCCGAGTCCGCCAAGTCCGGTTTCGCACTGACCCTGTTCGACGCGCCCCTGCCGCCGTTCAGCGGCTTCTCGGCCTGCCTGTCGCCCCTGCTGCGCCCCGATCCCCTGATGGCGCCGACCGATGCCAAGGCGTCCAGCCTGTATGCCAACACCACGCGCGCGCTGCGCGACGCCAAGGCGCGCGGATTCGACAACGCCGTGATCGTCGACGGACAGGGGCAGGTGGCCGAGTTCGCGACGTCCAATCTGTTCCTGGTCACGGCGGCCGGCAAGGTGGTCACGCCGGCGGCCAATGGCACATTTCTGGCGGGGGTGACCCGCGCCCGCGTCATCAAGCTGCTGGCAGAAGCCGGCATTGTGGTGGAAGAACGCAGCGTGCTGCCGGCGGAGCTCGATGACGCCCGCGAAATTTTCAACACCGGCAATTTCGGCAAGGTCCAGCCCTGCGTGCGCTATCGGTCGCAAAATTTGCCGATCGGCCCCATCGCCACCCTGGCGCGGGACCGTTATATGGCGTTTGCCCAGGACAAGATCCTGAATTGAATCGTGCAGGGGCGCGGCGGTGACCGATGGCGCGGGTTTTCGCCGATTCGACGCTGCCGGTATGATAGAGACATCGTGGCCCGCCCACTCCAGTCTTCTTCGATATAACGATAACGAGAATCGCCATGAGCACCCCGACCGATGTCCTCACTCCGGCGGATGATTCGCGCCATGACGAGGGCGCATCCGCCGCCGTCGCCGCGCCCGCCGGCGCGGACGAGCGGCTGGCCGGGGAGCGTGACGCCATCAAGGACGGCCTGCAGCAAGTTCGGCGCGATCAACTGGAGATGGTTGAAGTGGCCAATCGCGAAGGTATCGAGGTCGCCATGCAGACGGCGGCGCGTATGCGCGCCCAGGTCGACCGCGAAGCCGTGCGCGTCGCCCTGGCCTTGCGCAAGGCCGAACTCGCTCAGCAGCAGGCCGCGCAGCAGCGCCTCGCGATCGAAGCGGATGCGCGCAAGGTGGTCGATGCGCGCCTGGTTGCCGAGCGTGAGGCCGCCGCCGCCGCGCAGGCGCGCGCGGACGCCGAGCGCAAACTGATCGAGGAGGCCGAGGCCAGACAACGCGCCGAAGCCGGGCTGCTGCATGCCGCCGAACAGACCGGCGAAGCGGAACGTGCCGCCCATGCCCTCGCGCAGCGACGCATCGAAGCCGAGCAGCTGGTCGCCAAGGCCGCCGCCGAGCGCATCGCCGCCGAGGAGCGTGCCCAGCAGGCCCTGCAGCAGCGCTTGGCGGCCGACCGCGAGTTGCAAACGGCCGCCGAGGCGCGCGTGGCCGCCAAGAGCCGGCTGGCCGACCTGGCGCGCGAACGCAGCGAACACGAGGTGCGGATGATGGCGGCGGCCGAAGCGCTGGGCGCTGCCGACGACAGCCGGCAGCAGGATGACGGCGCGCGCGCAGCCGCTGAACAGCGCGCCGCCATGGCCCGCGCGGCCGAGCAACGCGAGCGTGAACGCAGCGCCGCAGAAACCGCCGCCCGCGAGGCGGCCGCGGCGCGGCTGGCTGCTGAGCAAGACGCTGAAGCTGCCGAGCAGGCGCGCGTGCTTGCGGCGCGCGCAGCCCTGGAACAGACGCAGCAGCGTCTCGCCGCCGAACAGCAGCTGGCGGCAAGCGTGCAGGCGCGCGAACAACAGGAACAGGAAGTGGCGGCGCTGGCTAGGCAACGACAGGAACTGGTCGCGCGCATCGAGGCTCTGGCCCAGGAGCGCGCGGCCGCCGAACAGGCGCGAGCGGCGGCGCGGCAGCAGACCGGCGCCGACAGCCGCTTGCGCGACGAAGCGCAGGCGCTGGAGCAAAACGAAATCGCGCTGCGCGAGGCCGTCGAGGCGAAACTGCAGGCCGAGCGCGAGGCTGCCCGTGCGGCGCGGGAACACAGCGAGGCCGCGCACAAAGCACTGGCGGCGACGCGGGCGCGCGAACTCAAGGAAGGCGAATTGCAGGCGGCCCGACAAGCCACGGCCGACGCCGAGGCGGCCCGTGCGGCCGCGCAGGTCAGGGTGGAAGAGGAGCGTGCGCGGCGCGCAGAAGCGCTGGCCCTGGAACAGCAGGAAAAAGAATTGCATGCGGCGCTGGCCGCCAAGGTGCAGGCGGAGCAGGAAGCCACGCATCTCGCCAAAGAGCGATTGGCGGCGGCGCTGCGCTCGGTCGAGGCGGCCAAGGCGCGCGCCCGGACGCAGCACGAACATGCTCTCGCGCAGGAGCAGCATGAGCAGGAATTGCGCGCCGCAGCGAATGCCAAGGTGCAGGCCGAGCGCGAGGCGACGCGTCTGTCCGGCGAACGTGCCCAGGCGCTCAAGCGGGCGGCGGAGGCGGCACATGCGCGTGCGCAAGCCGAAAACGCGGCCGGTGAAGCCGGCTGCGCGGCCGATATCGCGCGCCGCGACGGGGCCCTGGCCCAGGAACAGCAAGAACTCGCCATGCGCGCCGCGATGGATGCCCACACCGTAGTCGAGCAGGAGGCTGCGCGCGCGGCGATCGAGCGCATGGACGCGGTCAAACGCGCGACCGATGCGGCGCTCGCGCGCGAAGCGGCAACAGCGGCCGAGGCCACCGCCCGCGCCGATGCCGAACGCGCGCGCCGCGACGAAGCCGCGGCGCAGGAACAGGCCGAGATTGAATTGCGCAATGCCGCGAACATCACCGCCGAGGCCGAGTACGAGGCGGCACGCATGGCCGAGGAACGCGCCGCTGCCGAACAGCGACTGCTGGACGCGGCGAAGCTTCGCGAGCGGGCCGAACTGGCTGCGCTGGAGGAAGTGGAAGCGCGCATTGTGGGTGAGCGCGAATTGCAGGCTGTCTTCGCGCAGCGAGTACAGGCCGACGCGGCCGCTGCGGATGCGGAGCAGGCGCACCGCGATGCCGGCGAGATGCTGGCCGCCGCGATGCATGCGCCGGCGATTGCGCTGGACCATTCCGGCGCCGCCGGCGAGGGCCGGCGCGAACCCTCGTTCGCAAATGGCAACGCACTGCTGGTGCTCGATGCGCCCGGCGTACGGCGAGCGGCATTGCCGCCTGCGCGCCGCAGGCTCAGCCGCCTGCTGTCGCTCTACGCCTTGTTGACGCTGGCCGTCGGGGCATTGCTAGGCTATGGCGTCGGCATGTCGCAAAAGCCGCCCGCAGTGGCGGCCGGCCGCGGCGAAGCCGCGCCGATTGTGCTGCCGGCCACGCTTGCGCCGCCGCCACGATGGGAAATTCCCGCCACCCTTGAGGAACCCGTGAGCCTGAAAACGGATCGAAACATCGATGCCTTTATGGCCCGTACCCACCGACAGCCCGCACCCACCGACGTTAAGCACCTGAAATGAACCCGCTCCACCTTGAATGGCATCGCGCAGTCCGCAAGCAGGCCTGACCGGTATGCCACGTTTCCCGATGACGCCAAAATCCAAACGCTACGCCAGGATTGCGGCGGTGGTGCTGGCTGTGTTGATCGTCCTGTTCGTGATCGGCAGCCATTTTGCGGCCATGGCGCTGAAGGAACAAGTCGCACAGGCATTGGGGCCCACCGGCGAGGTGCGCGAGATGTCGGTCGGCCTGACCGCGATCGAGTTGCGCGGCGTGCGCATTCGCGCCCCGCAGGGCTGGCCGGCAGCGGACACGCTGCGCGCCGAGCGCGTGACCGTGGTGCCGGACCTGCTCGGCCTGCTGACGGCAAAAGTGCGGGTGCAGCGCATCACCATCGAATCGGCTTATCTGTCGATCTTGCGCACCCGCGAGGGCCGTGTGCGCCTGGTCCCCAGCCTGCTTGAATCGGGTGCGGGCAAAAACGACAAGGCGGCCAAAAAAGATCCCGGCGGCGTGATGGTCACGGTTAGCAACATCGAGTTACGCGACGGCGTGGTGGAATTTTTCGACGCCAGCATCCGCCAGCCGGCGCACAAATTGCGGCTGGAAAAAATCAATGCGGACGTCGGCAACCTGAGTCTGCCGGGCCTCGGCGGGCGGACGTCGCTGGCGGCCGAGGGCACCGTCAAAGGCGTGCAGCGCGACGGCAAGCTCAATCTTGGCGGATGGCTGGAACTGGTCGACAAGAATTCGCAGCTCAACACCAAATTGCGCGGTGTCGACATGGTCGCCTTCCAGCCCTATCTGCTGAAGAGCGCCGAAACCGGCGTGCGCAAGGGCACGCTCGATCTCGACCTCAGCGCCGAGGTGCGCCGGAACATCATGCATGCGCCGGGCTCCCTGACGCTGTCCAGCCTTGAGCTCGAGCCCGGCGGCGGGCCGCTCGAAACCTTCATGGGCATGCCGCGCAGCGCCATCCTCTTCGCCCTCAAAAACAAGGATAACCAGATCAAGGTGCAGTTCGCGCTCGACGGCGATCTCGGCGATCCTCAGTTTTCGCTCAACGGCAGCTTCCTCAAGCAAATCGGCTCGACGATTGCAAAAACCCTCGGCATCAGCATCGAGGGCCTGGTGCGCGGTGTCGGCGAAGCGCCCGGCGGCATCACCGATGCATTGAAGGGCCTGTTCAACAAGAAATAGCGCGTCCGCAATCTTGAACCAGCGGCTGATCGCGCAGGTCTATAATCCGCTGCACCCGATAACGCGCGGCCGCCTGGCCCGGCGTCATCTGCATTTCATTTCCTTCCACGCTCACCAACCCTGCGAGTGATCATGAATTCAATTCAATGCAAATCAGCAATGTTCAAGGCCGTGCTGGCGTTCGCCGTTTTCGGCGGCGCCGCATTGAGCGCTGCCGCTCACCCCGGCCCCACGCTGGAAACCATCATCGCCGGCGAGCACCGCAGCGAGGCCAACAAGGCGCGCAATACCTATCGCCATCCGGTCGAGACCTTGACCTTCTTCGGCGTGCGTCCCGAATCCAAGGTGGTCGAAATCTGGCCGGGCGGCGGCTGGTATACCGAAGTGCTGGCGCCGTATCTGAAAGACCACGGCCTCTACGTCGCCGCGTTCCCGGCCAATGCGCCGCGTTCGCGCAAGGCCTTCGAAGACAAACTGGCGCAGAAGCCGGAGCTCTATAGCAAGGTGGCGATCATGCCGCTGGCTGCACCCGGCAACCTGAACATCCGCCCCGAGGGCGGCGCCGATGTCGTGCTGACCTTCCGCAATGTGCACAACTGGATCGAGGACGGCAACGTCGATGCCTTCTTCGGCGCCTTCTTCGCCGCGCTCAAACCGGGCGGCGTACTCGGCGTGGTCGAGCATCGCGCCAAGCCCGGCACCACGCTGGCGCAATCCAAAGACTCCGGCTACATGACCGAGGAATACGTGATCGAACGCGCCACCGCCGCCGGCTTCAAGCTCGAGGCCAAGAGCGAAATCAACGCCAATCCCAAAGACACCAAGGACTACGCCAAAGGCGTGTGGACCCTGCCGCCGACCCTGACCAACGGCGCCACGGATCGCGAAAAATATCTGGCCATCGGTGAATCGGATCGCATGACCTTGCGTTTTGTGAAGCCAAAAAACTGAAAATGAAACCCCAGCATTGGCGCGACTTTCGGAGCTTTTTTGGCTTGGAAGGCGCACCAATGCTGGAGTTTGTAATTTTCCGCAATGAAAACCTATCGTTCAACCCTTGCCCATTTTGCCAGGCAACCACGCCTGAACCCGGTGCTGGCATTTCTTTGCTTTGTCCTCGGCACGATCTCCATCAGCGGCCTCGTCCCAGTGTCATCCAGTCGTCATTACTTCCCCGGGCATGAATGGGTGCTGGCGATACTCTCCTGGGTGCTCTCAACGTGGTTTTCATATTGCGCATTGGGCGGACTGAAAGTCTCGTCCGACACCAATTGATATTTCCGGAATACAAGGATCGACCTCATGCTCAATGCCATCGCACTCGCCGTCACCCTCAGCGGAAATTTTGTCCACCCGAACCCCACGCCGTCTGCCGATCTGCCCGTCGCGGTATTTCAGCAACGCCGTGCGCGTCTGATGGCCGAATTGGGCGGCTGTGCCGCCATCATCTCCTCGCAAGGTGAAGCTCGCGGTGAAACCGAGGATTTTCGCCAGGACGCCGATTTCTACTGGCTGACCGGCATTAACGAACCCGGTGCGCATCTGGTCCTGCAGCCGAAATCGCCGTATCGCAAGGTGCAGTTGTTCCTCAAATCGCGCGATCCCGAGGCCGAACGCTGGACCGGGCCGCGCGATCCGGTCTCGCCCGAGCTGCTGGTGAAATACGGTGTTGATCGCGTGCTGCGCGGCTCGCCTGAATCGGCGCTCACGGGCGCCGGTCTGCATCACGACTGCGTGGCGATCATCGCGCCGCCCAGCATGCGCAAGGAGCCGCGTGGAGACGATGAACTGGCGCAGCGTCTTGCCGGCCGCTTCGGCCTCAAGGTCGTCTACAAGCGCGGCTTGCTGGCCGATCTGCGCGCCGCGCATGGCCCTGAAGAACTCGAGCGCATGGAGCGCGCCATCGCCATCACCGGCGAGGGCCACAATGTGGTGGCGCGCGCCACGCTGGCGGGTGTGTCGGAGCGCGATGTGCAGACGCAACTCGAATACGCGTTCTATTCCGCAGGCGGCACCGGCCTCTCGTACTCGTCCATCGTCGGCAGCGGGCCGAATGGCGCGGTGCTGCACTGGGACAAGAACTCGCGGATTTTGCAGGACGGCGATCTGGTCGTCGTCGATGCCGCTGCGGAATACGGCCGCTATGCCGCAGATGTGACGCGCACTTATCCGGTGTCGGGACGATTCACCGGCGAACAAGCCAAGGTGTATCGCGCCGTCTACCAGGCGCAGGAAGATATTTTTGCCGCCATCAAGCCCGGCGTGTCGATGGCCGATCTGCAGCATACGGCCGAAGAGTCGATGCGCAAATCCGGCTACCTCGGCGATTTCATCCACGGCTTCGGCCACTTCGTCGGCCTTGATGTGCATGATGCCGGCGATTACGAGAAACCGATTCCCGTCGGCGCGGTGTTCACGGTGGAGCCCGGCATCTACCTGCCGGCAAAAGGCTTCGGCGTTCGCATTGAAGATGAAGTGCTGATAACCGAGAAGGGCTACCGCCTGCTGACCTCGGCGATTCCGCGCAAGCTGGAGGACGTGGAAGCGTGGATTGCGCGGGAGCGGAAGCAAGGGCGGTAATCTTTTGCGACTGCGATGATGGTCTTTCCCACGAGTTTGGGCACTGCGGATTATCCGCAGAGCGGAACACTGCGGCTCGGCGTGCCATTACCTTTTCCTTTGGCATGATGTAATCCAGCGCTGCGTTTTACGGCAGAATCGCACAGTTCCAAAATTATTTCGGCCTGCTGCGCACAAAAGGCGCAGCGGGATTTCTTCGGTAGGCGCGCACATCATCGGCGCCTGAATGCGTGAACATGGAGGTTTTATGCGTCTTGCGGCTCGCGGTTTCCTGATCCTTTCCCTGTTGGCCTTGGCGTCGTCCGCACAGGCTGCCGCACCGGTCGATCCGGGCACCGTCAACCGCATCGCGGATGCGAGCTTCAATCATGGCCAGGTGGTGGAAACGGCGGCGTACCTGGCCGATCGCATCGGCGGGCGCATGACCAATTCGCCGTCGATGCGTGTGGCCGAGCGCTGGACCATGGAGCAGTTCAAGGGCTGGGGCCTGAAGAATGTGCACACCGAAGGCTTCGATTTTGGTCGCGGCTGGTGGATTGAATCCTCCTATGTGCGCATGAAGGCGCCGCGCCCCCTGGAACTGCGCGCCATCCCCGTCGCATGGACGCCCGGCACCGATGGCCCCAAGTCAGCAACGGTGATCGTTGCGCCCATGAAGGCGGAAAAAGATTTCGCCGAATGGAAAGGCAAGCTGGCGGGCAAGATCGTGCTGGTCAGCTGGCCGGCACCACCCAAGGACGATGGAGAAGCACCGTTCAAGCGCCTGGCGGATGCGGAAATTTCCAAGCTCGATCAATACCACCAACCGAAGTTTGACCCCGATGCCAAGCAGAAAGTGATCGAGCGCGTCACCTTCAGCAGCAAGCTCGATGCGTTTCTGGCCAGTGAAGGCGCGGTCGCCTGGGTGCGCATGTCGCGCCTCGACGGGCGCCTGGTCCATGGCGAAGGCAATGGCTTCCGCGTCGGCAAGACGCCCAAGCTGCCCGGCCTCGAACTGGCCGCCGAAGATTACCGCCGCATCGCGCGCCTCGCCAAGACCGGCGAAGTCACTTTGGAATTAGACAGCCGCGTGCATTACGAAGACGCCGACCACAATGCCTACAACGTCATCGCCGAAATTCCCGGCTCCGATCCCAAGGCCGGTTACGTGATGGCGGGTGCGCATCTGGACAGCTGGATCGCCGGCGACGGCGCCGCCGACAATGGCGCCGGGGTTGCTGTGGTGATGGAAGCCGCGCGCATTCTCAACAGCCTCGGCCTGCAACCCAAACGCACCATCCGCTTCGCGCTATGGGCCGGCGAAGAGCAGGGCCTGTTCGGCTCGGCCGCCTATGTCGAGAAACATCTCGCCAAGCGCCCGCCGCCGGCCAATCCTGAACTGGCCTCACTCGGCACCTATTTCACGCAGGAAAGTTTTCCCGTGCAGCCCTTGCCGGGATTTGTCGATCTGGCCGGCTATTTCAATATCGACAACGGCTCCGGCAAACTGCGCGGCATTTATGCCGAGGGCAATTTCGCCGCGGTGCCGATTTTCAAGGAATGGCTGGCCCCGCTGAACAGCCTCGGCGCCAGCGCCGTCGTCTCGCAACCCACCGGCTCGACCGACCACGTCTTCATGACGCGCTTGGGCCTGCCCGCCTTCCAATTCATCCAGGACCCGCTCGACTACGGCAGCCGCGTGCACCACACCGACCTCGACACCTTCGACCATCTGCGCGCAGAAGATTTACGCCAGGCGGCCGTGGTGTTGTCCACCGTCCTGCTCAACGCCAGCAATATCGACAAGCCGCTATCGCGCAATGTGCTGCCGACGCAGCCGGGCGTGACCGATCCGTTCCAGTATCAGGATCCGGCGACGAAGTAAGCTCAACATTTACGTAAACAGACAAGGACGGCACCCATGTCATTAACGGAAAAAGAAATATCCAATCTCAAAAAACTCGTCAAAGATAGAGTGGAGAACTATCCGGATCTTGCGGGCATGGTTGCTGCTGGCCGCCTGATTAATAAGTCAGGCTGGTATGAAGCAAAAGATAAGAAAGCATATGATGCAATCATTCAATACGCGACTTCTATACGAGTAAGCAAAGACGGAAAAGCGCAGGTCAGAATAGAGCGAGCTAGCAAAAAACTAAAAGCTCTTGTGGAAAAAATGTGAGCAACTCCACTATCACATTCAACGCCGGTCTAGCATCAACCTTAATCTGTAATTCAGCTAGTGAAAAGCTCGTAGGGCGCAATAACCAACGGGCATTGCGCCGCATGAAAATCACTTGCTGATTGGGTTCAGAGGGGAGCAATTCTTTTGGAAAAACAGTTATTCAAAAATTTGAAAAGAATTTCAGTGGATTGGTTATCTCGGTCGCGCGACATTCGGCGCAATGCCCGTTGGTTATTGCGCCCTGCGCGTGCTGCCGCCGAAGGCGGTCAATCACAACACAGGAGAGATGAATGAAGCGAGCCGACATTATCGGGACCTTGGTCTCAATCCCTGTCTTTCTGGCCTATCCAAACGTGATGGGGGCCGCATTCGGAATCATGGCTATGTTCTTCATCCCGCTGTACTACGGTTATCGTGGAACGATGAAGCTGAGAGCGCTGCACCACCCGGTTCGGGTGTTCTTTTTGTGCGTCTTCATCTACGCCGCTTTCATTGCGATCTTTGGCCAACCCGACACCAGAACAACCTTCGGTACTATCCTGTATTGGGCTGTGCCAATTGCTCTCAGCATCGGCATACTAAAGGTCTTCTATTCGCGGCAGCCGGTCGTGCCCGTCAGCGAGCCTCAGGACACCGGCGGCGAAGGGAATTGATGCGGCGGTAGTCTTCTCAAGTCACATCCTCGGGCCACCAACGTCCATGCCACCTGTCAGCAGCCTAACCCTACGTTCGAAGGGATACCTTTCCGTGCCCGGCCGCGAGGCGGGCTTGCATGTTCCACCTCGCAGCCGGCTACTACAAGGTGCCCAACTCGACGTTAGAGCCGCATGAGCAAGCCGCACCACACTCACATCGAAACAGCGTTCCTACAGTTGTCGTTTGCGATCAAACTTTGGCACTTCCTTGGCGATCACCCGATCGATAAGAACTTGTTCGACATCGACCTCACGATCGAAGATCCCGGCAGTCGCGTTTGTCTACTAGCCGATGAGTTCGAGACATATGAAGCGCTGCAGCTCGCCGCAGAGAACAACGTATCTATGGCATTCGCCGCCGCGTCCATCACGCTTTGGGAAGCCATTCGTGAGCATAGTGGCCTCGCAAGCAAGAGCCTAGATCCGAATGCCGATCACAAGCAGAACCTGGCTAGCCTTAGCTACATGCTGCGCTGTTGCTTCGCACACGGAACCGCGATGCCCATTTGGTCGATACTTGATTCCAAGTACAGGGCCAAGTACAAGGTCGGGAACAAAACAATTGACCTTTCGCATGTCGTCAACGGGAGCCCCTTCTCTTACGAGTCGATCGGTGGCTATGAAACGTTGTGGTTCATGAAGGCTGCTGCAAGTGAGATCGGACTGCTCTAACCCTTGGTCGAGGCAGGGTCTCAGGGTCAGAGTTGATTATTCTTCAGCCCGACCAAACCAACAAGCAAATTCAAGGTAGAGGCAGCCATGCTCAAAGGCGCTAAATGTTTAAAGCCGCCCGCTGTTGGAAATAAGTGAACTCCGACCCTCAGTACTTCTTATCTGCAACTGTGCGGCGTCGAGGAGCCTCTTGTGGGCTACTAGACCTTATAGCCTTCTCGAATTGATTCCAATGGAAGAAGTCATTTGTTGTTCCTTTTAGGCGGCCTTTTCTTGCAGGCCATAGTTTGAGCATCGCGTACAAAGCTGCCTTGTATACGATTGGAGCATAAGCGGTCAGCGCCGACTTCTTCATTTGGCCAAGCGGATAAAGCGTCTTGGGCGTGATCGGGTTACCGTGGAGAAACGCGTTTCTGGCTTGGTACATATCGCAGCATAACCTTTGCAAAAGTGTCACCCGTTCTTTGCCGTAAAAAGCTACGTAAGCCTTCCTCTTCAGAATGCGATTTTCTGTAGGGAGACGGCCAAGGACGTTACAGACCGCCTTGGGGCTGGAGCGCTTGCTTTCCTCCCATACGAGAATCTCGAGTGCGCTTACCCATAGAGAAATCTGCGCCCCGTAATCGTCAATTGACGCTCTATTGGCATACGGTATGGCGCTAGCCCTGAATGCCATCTCCAAAGAACGGAAAAGACGGGAAGTCGCTCGGCTAGACTTTCGTCGGATGTACAAATTCGTCCATTGCGCAAGAAGTTCCTGGAACAGCCTTTCATCAAGCCAGTTGCTCCTAGGAGCTCCAACGGCTAGCTCAGCTGAGGTTTGGCCGCGAAAGTCCTCGACGCTATCTATGCCCATCAAGGCCGGAGAATTGATTATTAGCAGGTCATTATTTTTCGAGAGCGTGTAGGGATACAGATCAAAATAGCCCGAGTAGTCATACATCGCGCCTGCAAGGTCCGAGTTCAACTGGAATTCCCATGCGCGGCATATTGCAGCTATGGAAAGAGCGTTGCGGAAATCGCGGATTGCGTCCATCCGCTTGGGGACATCATCGGTTGCGATGAGAATGCTCGGCTTCCTCTTTCTGCCGAATTGGTCCGCAAAGTGAGTTACAAGATGCTTGAACGCGGGTATCGCAAGAAGCGAAGCAACGCGTTCATCTGAAGCAGGAACGGCAGCGATATATTCGTTTCCCACTGGTTCGGATAGAGCGAGATTGTGAAGAAGAAAGGAGAAATTCCACATTAGTTCGCTTGCCTTTGCCGAGAGTTACCGTCAGTCTTTTAGACTAAACCATGAACGTCCGCTTTGGGTTGATACCAGGCGCTTGCCCGCCCCGATAGCGGACGTAATTTCAATCAAAGTAAAATTCGTAGATCGCCATTTGGCGCGCCTCCCCAGCCAAAAGTGCCTCAAACACCGCGCCAATGCTGGTTCTACGTTTTATTATCGACTGACCGTCACACCCTTCCAGAACGCCACCCGCCCGGCAATTTCTTTCGCCGCATCCTTCGGCGCCGCGTAATACCAGGCCGCATTCGCGTTGACTTGGTCGCCGACCAGCACATCGAAATAACTGGCCGTGCCTTTCCAGGGACACACCGTTTGATGCGAGCTGTCGCGCAGATGTGCGTTCTTCACGGCACTGCGCGGAAAGTAAAAATTGTTTTCGACAATCACGATCTCGCTCATCGGCGCGTCGGCGATCACGGTGTTGTTCCAGGTGGCGGTGGGCATTGGCGTTCCTTGCGGGATTAATGAGAGGCGTTACATTTTGCATCAACTTGGCAATTCGCCAATCAAATCGTGCACTTGGGCAGTTATTGCAAGGCGATTGCGGGCCTTGCGCCGGCGCCATCGTCAACCCGGCCGGCAAGCGTGCCGTTATTCGCGCAGGGCACCACTAACCTCGCCCGCAAGGAGAATCAAATGAAGTCGATCAAAATGTTGGTAGCAACGCTCGGCCTTGGAGTTGTCGCATTGTCGAGCTCTTTCGCCCAGGCGCACACCAGCGTATCGGTTGGCATCGATCTGGGGCTTCCGCGCCTGTTGTTCCGTGCGCCGGTTTATTACGCGCCGCCAGTTGCTTACGTGCCGCCGCGTGTGGCGTATGAACGCCGCGTCGTGTATCCGCAACCGGTGGTTTACGGCAGCCGCTGGAATCAGGGCTATGGCCGTGGTTACGATCGCGATGGTCGCAATGACCACAATGGCCGCTATGACCGCGATGATCGCCGCGATTGGGGCCGCGACCATGATGGCCGCCGCGATGATCACCGCAATGATCGCGACGACCATCGCAACGGCAACGACCATGGCCGTTCGGATCGCCGCTAAGCCGGTGTCATGAATTAACGGTTTATCCCTGTAGTGCTTTGGCGCCCGCAGAATTTGCGGGCGTTTTCTTTTGCGCTGTCCGCTTGTTTCGGAAGCGCGGCGGGAGGTGCAGGCTGCCTCGCGATAAAATGAGGGCTTCTGCAGACGGTGACATGACCGTCTGCGTTCTCCATCAGCCTCGCCGGATTCCCGCATGTTGCGTCTCACCGAAGTCAAACTCCCGCTGGATCATGCACCCGAGGCGATCCGCGCGGCGGCGCTGAAGCGCCTCAAGATCGACGATGGCGCGCTGCTCGATTGCACGGTGTTCCGCCGCGCCTACGATGCGCGCAAGCGTGCCGATATCCACCTCGTGTACACGCTCGATGTCGAGGTGCGCAATGAAGCCGCGGTGCTGAAAAAAATGCGCGGCGATCCGAAGATCACGATCACACCCGACACCAGTTATCACTTCATCGCCAAGGCGCCGGCGGTGTTGCCCTCGCGGCCGGTGGTGATCGGCCTCGGCCCCTGCGGCCTGTTCGCGGCGTTGACGCTGGCGCAAATGGGCTTCAAGCCTATCGTGCTGGAACGCGGCAAGGCGGTGCGCGAACGCACCCAGGACACCTGGGGCCTGTGGCGCAAATCGGTGCTGAACCCGGAATCGAATGTGCAGTTCGGCGAAGGCGGCGCGGGGACGTTCTCCGACGGCAAACTGTGGAGTCAAATCAAGGATCCGTTTTTTCTTGGCCGCAAGGTGTTGAGCGAATTCGTTGCCGCCGGTGCGCCGCCGGAAATCATGTACGTCAGCAAGCCGCATATCGGCACCTTCAAGCTGGTATCGATGGTGGAAAAAATGCGCGCCACCATTGAGTCCCTGGGCGGCGAAATCCGCTTTCAGCAGCGCGTGGAGGATTTTGAAATTGCCGATGGGCAAATGCGCGCGGTGATTCTGACCAATGGCGAGCGCATCGCCAGCAATCATGTGGTGCTCGCCATCGGCCATAGCGCGCGCGACACCTTTTACAAATTGCATGAGCGCGGCGTGTTTGTGGAGGCCAAACCGTTTTCGATCGGCTTTCGCATCGAGCATCCGCAGTCGCTGATCGACCGTACGCGCTTCGGCCCCAGCGCCGGGCACGAGCTGCTGGGCGCGGCGGACTACAAGCTGGTGCATCACGCCGGCAACGGACGCTCGGTGTACAGCTTCTGCATGTGCCCGGGCGGCACCGTGGTCGCGGCCACCTCCGAAGTCGGACGCGTGGTCACCAATGGCATGAGCCAGTATTCGCGCAATGAGCGCAATGCGAACGCCGGCATCGTCGTCGGCATTTCGCCGGAAAAGGATTATCCCGGCCATCCGCTGGCGGGCATCGATTTCCAGCGGCATTGGGAGTCGCAGGCCTTCAAGGCGGGCGGCGAAAACTATGCGGCGCCGGCGCAGCTGGTCGGCGACTTTATCGCCGGGCGTGCCTCGACCGCGCTGGCCTCGGTGGATCCCTCGTACAAGCCCGGCGTGCAGATGACCGATTTGAGCAGCGTGGTGCCCGACTACGCCATCGCCGCCATCCGCGAGGCCCTGCCGGCCTTCGACAAGCAGATCAAGGGTTTCGCCATGCCTGACGCGGTGCTGACCGGCGTGGAGACGCGCACGTCCTCGCCGGTACGCATCCGCCGCAACGACGACGATTTCCAGAGCGTCAACACGCGCGGCCTGTTCCCGGCCGGCGAGGGTGCGGGCTATGCCGGCGGCATCATGTCGGCGGGTGTCGACGGCATCAAGGTGGCCGAGGCGGTGGCCCTCAGCATCGTCGGCGGCGCCGGACGGCATAAACGCGTGCAGCTGGACGACCAGGCCTCGCCGTATTGAACTCTATTGAACCCCGTATTGAACCCGTTTTGAACTTTATGGTCCATCCGGACGGTGTGGTGATTTTCCGTATATGAGGGGAAATTGTTCGCTACACTCTGTGCATGAGTTGATCTGATTTCTGCCGGGGCGCACGTCCGTCAAATTGAGGCCATGCCGAGTTCACGTTTCCCAAGCCGCGTCGCCAGTCGCATCTGGCATTTGATCCTGCCCGCCTGTATGGCGGTTTTTTTGTTGGCGGGCATGGTGCGCGCACCGGCCGCGCTCGCGGCGCCGGCCACCGGCGCCGGGCAAGCGGTGCAGGCCATCACCGTGGTCATCGACGACAGCTACCCGCCCTATACTTTTCGCGACGCCGCGGGACAATTGCAGGGCATCGTCAAGGACCATTGGGCGCTATGGGAGACGTACAACGGCATCCATGTCGATCTGCGGGCGATGGATTGGGCCAAGGCGCAGCAGGCGGTGCAGGCCGGCAGCGCCGATGTGATCGACACCATGCTCATCACCGAGCCGCGCCGGAAAATCTACGATTTCTCGGCGCCCTATGCCGATATCGAGGTGCCGATCTACTTCCACAGGAACATCAGCGGCATTGTCGATGCCGCCTCGCTGAAAGGGTTTACGGTCGGGGTCAAGGACGGCGGCGCCTGCGTCGATAATTTGCGCGCGCATGGCATCGACCAGTTGCAGAAATATCCGAATTTCGAGTCGTTGATAACCGCGGCGGCGGCCAGCAAGATCAGGATCTTCTGCATCGACAAGCCGCCGGCCGAATACATGCTGACCAAGCTCGGCATCCAGGATGAGTTTCGTTACTCGGCCCCGCTGTACACCGGCCAGTTCCATCGCGCCTTTCGCAAGGGCAACACGCAGTTGATGAGGCTGGTCGAGGACGGCTTCGCGAAAATTCCCGTGGCGGAGCTCAAGGCGATCGACCGGAAATGGCTGGGCTCGGCGCTCGGCCGGCCTGGCGACTGGTGGGTGGCCAATGCACGCTATGTGGCGTATGCGGTGCTGGCCCTGGCGGTGCTGGCCTTTGCGCTGTTTTTTTGGAACCGCTCGCTCAGCCACCGGGTCGCCACCAATACCGCCGAGCTGACCCGCGCCCTGGAACAGCTGCGCATCAGCGAGGAGCGCTGGAAGTGCGCGCTCGAAGGCGCGCGCGATGCCGTCTGGGATTTCGATGTGATCACCGGCGAGGAGCATGCTTCCGCGCGCTGGTCGGAAATACTCGGCTATGCCGAGGGCGAGATGGACGCCAACTATCTTGCCTGGAAGGGCAGCATCCACCCGGATGATTGCCCGCTGGTACTGGCGCGCCTGCAGGACTGCCTTGAGTGCCGCACCGCCACCTACGAGAGCGAGCACCGGGTGCGCTGCAAGGACGGCAGCTGGAAATGGATCCTGGCGCGTGGCAAGGTGGTGGCGCGTGGCGCGGACGGCAAAGCGCTGCGCATGATCGGTACCCGTTCCGATATCACCGACCGCGTTCGCGCGAGCGAGGAGCGCAACCGCTTTGCCAGCATCGTCAAGCGCAGCCTGACCGAGATTTACCTGATCGATTTCCGGACGCTGCGCTTCGACTATGCGAACGACGGTGCGCTGCGCAACCTGGGATATTCCATGGACAGCTTGCGCACCATGACCCTGTTCGAGATCAAAATCGGACTGACCGAGTCCGCACTGCGCAGCATGATTGAACCGCTGGTGCGTCGGGAAAAAGAGGTGATTGTCTTCGACAGCATGCATCGCCGCGCCGACGGCAGCGTTTATCCGGTTGAAGTTCATCTGCAGCTGACGATGTTCGAGGATCATCCGGTGCTGCTGTCCCTGGTTCTGGATACGACCGAGCGCAAGGAGACCGAAAAGCTGCGCACCGCCAAGGAAGCGGCCGAACTGGCTAGCCATACCAAGACCGTCTTCCTCGCCAGCATGAGCCACGAGCTGCGCACACCGCTCAACTCCATCCTCGGCTTTGCGCAGCTGCTCGAGTACGAAACCGCCGTGCGCGATAACGAGAATGTGCAGAAAAAAGTGGCGCATATCCGCAGCGCTGGCAAGCACCTGCTGGCGATGGTCGAGGACATCCTTGATTTGTCCGGCATTGAGGCCGGCAGGGTGGCGCTGAGCATCGAGCCGGTCGAGATGCTGCGGCTGCTGCGCGAATGCACGGCGCTTGCGGAACTGCAGGCGCATCGCAGCAATATCGGTTTCAACTATGTGCACGACAGCGAAGCCTACTGGGTGCAGGGCGACCATAAGCGCCTGAAACAGGTGCTGGTGAACCTGCTGTCGAACGCCATTAAATACAACCGCGACGGCGGCGCCATCAATTTCCGTTTCGACAGCGATGCCGACCGCGTGACCGTCGCCATCCAGGACACCGGCTTCGGCCTCACCCAGACGCAGCTGGACAAATTGTTCGAACCGTTCAACCGCCTGGGCGCGGAAAATGGCGCCACCGAAGGCACCGGCATCGGCCTTGTCATCGTCAAGCAGCTGGTGCTGGCGATGAATGGCACCATCGAAGTCGCCAGCGAGCCGAATGTCGGTTCGACCTTCACCCTGAGTTTTGTGCGCAGCGCCGGGGACTTGTTATCTGCCCGGGCGTATATGGCATAGATAGGGCATAGCGACAGCTCGATAAAAAGGGAACTTCTAAAAACCTACTGCGCGGACCAATCTCGCGGCTGCGGTGCTCGGCGTACTCTTCGTACGCTTCCGCTCCTCGCCGCGACCTTGCGGCCGCTCGCGACGGTTTTGAGAAGCTCCCAAAAGACAAAGTCAAGCATCGGCGCGCTTTTCGGGGCATTTTTGTCTCAAACGCCGCGCCAGTGCTGGGGTTTGATATTTCATTTTCCATACTCCCGAAGGCAGATATGTCACGTCATCTACTTGAGCAGGCCCGCATCCACCCCGCGATCCGCGACGCCATCGCCAATCATCATCGCGACCTCGTCGAGGAAGTCGAGGCGGCGGTCGCGGCGCATCCGGTCGTGGTGGTCGGCATGGCGCTGAACCCGATGCCGAAACAAGCCATGAAGGCGCTGGCCGCCGCCGGCGTGGCGTACCACTATCTGGAATACGGCAGCTATTTCAACACCTGGCGCCGCCGCAATGCGCTGAAGATGTGGAGCGGCTGGCCGACATTCCCGATGGTGTTCGTCAAGGGCATGCTGGTGGGCGGCGCGGAGGATGTGATCCGCCTCATCGACAACGGGGAATTGAAGACCATGCTGCAGTAAAAACGCGGGCGTAAAAAACGGCTTCGCGGCAATCGCCGCGAAGCCGTTGTTCGGTGCTGCGCTGGTCGACTAGAACGTCGCCTTGAACTGCGCGCCGAAGGTACGCGGGTCGTTGATGAAGCCGGTGAGATTGTTGAAGTCGATGCCGCCGGTGATGCGGATCTGGTTGGTGATATTGCGGCCATAGACGGCAACTTCATACTTGCCGCTGCCGAAGATATAGCCGACGCGCACGCCGCCTTCGGTGAGCGATTTGCCGGTGAACTCGGTCGACTCATACAGGAAGAAGTTGACCTTGCTGCGGTACACCCAGTCGGTATAGGCATACCACTCGCCGTTCTGCGTTGGGATCGAGTATTTCAGGGTGAAGTTGGCGGTGTACTTGGGCGCCTGCGGCAGCGGGTTGCCGTCGATCAGGGCGAGGCTGCCAGCGGTTTTTGGATCAGTCACGGTACAGGAGAAGCAGGTGGCGACAGCCAGGTTGGGGTCCTTGATCTTGGTGTCGTTATAGCTGACGCCGAGCGAGGCCAGCAGATTGTTGGTGATGTAGGCCTGCGTATCCAGTTCGAAACCCTGGCCCTCGGTCTTCTTGGCGTTGAGCAGGATGTTGGAATTGGCCGCGCCGCCGACAGCGGTCAGCTGCTGATCCTTGACCGTGTACTTGAACACGCCGAAGCTGATGCGTGCCTTGCGATCGAACAGATCAGCCTTCACACCGGCCTCGTACGAGGTGTTGGTTTCCGGATGGGCCACCGACTGGTTGTTGAAGGCGCCGGCGCCCTGCACGCTGGAGGCGCGGAAGCCGTTGGCGACGCGTGCGTACAGACTGATGTCCTTGTCCAGTGCATAGGTGCCGCTCAGATCCCAGCTGGTCTTGCTGTTGCTGGGGGCGGCGGTCAGCGGGCCCTGAGCGCCGAGTTGCGCCAAGGTGCACTTGCTGGCCAGCACGCAAGGCACAAAGCCGCTGTTGTTGTAGTCCTCGACGCTAAAGTCCTTTTTGTCGTGTGTATAACGCAGTCCGGCGCGCAGCTTCAGTGCCGGGCTCACCGCGTAGTTGAGCGCACTGAAGATGGCGTAGGAATCGTCCTTCTGACGCACGCGTTCATAGCCGTCCTGCACGCCGCCATTGGGCGAGTCGTAGCTGAAGCTCTCGACCTTGTAGTCTTCGTGGAAATAGTACAGCCCGCCCAGCCAGTTCAGCGGCCCGGCGTATTTAGATTCGACGCGGAATTCCTGGGTGACCTGCTTGTGCTTGGGAATGCCGTCGGCGGTTTCGGATGAAAACGGAATAGGGCCCGGGCCGGAAGGCGGCGCAAACTGGTTGCCATAGCCGCCGTCGATATCGCCGCGGTTGTAGGTGTCTAGCGATTCATAGCCGGTGATCGAGTGCAGGGTGTATTCGCCCAGCGTCCATTTGAGGCGGGCGCTGCCGCCATTGGTCTTGAGGCGGGATTCATTCTTGCCGTCGATGGAAATTTTCGAGGGGTCGAAGCCGTCGACCAGATCATTGGTGCCGGGCTTGATGATATTGGCGCGGAACAGGCGCGAGCTGCCCTTCAGGTCGCGGCCGTGAACATTGAACAGCGCGCTGAAATCCTTGTTGGGCGCATACAGGAATTGCAGGCGGGCGGCATTGTCGTCATAACCTTCGAGGTCCTTGGTGGGGCCGTTGAAGGTGTTATGCACCCAATCGTCGCGATGCTGGAACTGGCCCGAGAAACGCATCGCCCAATCCTTGTTGAGGGGCACGTTGACGGCGCCTTCCAGTGCGGTGGTGCTGTACTTGGCGGCCGAGACATTCACATAGCCTTCGAACGCCTGGCGCGGTTTCACCGAATCGAACTTGACCACGCCGGCCGGCGAGTTGGCGCCGAACAGGGTGCCCTGCGGTCCGCGCAGCACCTCGATCTGGTCGATGTCGAACATCGGGAAACCCTTCAGGATCGGGTTCTCCTGCACCACATCATCCAGCACCAAGGCCACCGGCTGCGAGGCATTGAGGCGGAAATCGGTGTTGCCGTAGCCGCGCAGGTAAAAGCGCGGGAAGGCGCGGCCGAAGGAGGATTCGATATTCAGGCTGGGCACGCGGCCGGCCAAGGCGCGCACATCCTGGCCGCTGGAGTTGATCACGTCGAGCTTTTCGCCGCTGAGGGTCGAAATCGAATTCGGCACGTCCTTGATGTTTTCGCTGCGTCGCTCGGCGGTGACGGTGATCGCATCGAGTTTGCCGACTTCAGTAGCCGGCTTCGCGTCCTGCGCGAATACGCTGCCGACCGGCAGGCCCGCGGCGATGATCAGGCCGACGATACTCGCGCGCGGTGTCGAGGGAAAGGCGCGGGCGAAACCGATGGCGGCCCTGGATTTCTTGTGCATGAACGACTCCTGAGGAGGGTTATTGATGGAAGGTTAAGCAGAAAAAACAGGTAAGGCGGAAAGCGGCGGCACGGCAAGGCGTAGCGGGTATGGCGGTCGGAACCGCGGGAATCCGGCGCCGGAATTGTTGCGATGGTATTACCTTCGCGCGCTTTGCGGAAATATGACTGACATCAACGTTGCAGAAGCGCAACAGTTTGTGTGCGTCCATTGCCGAGCGACGATTGCAGGGGCGTCACCACAAAATAAATTGAGTGCGCTTACTTACGTCACGCGCTATGCGTCGCGGTCGTTGGCAAGCATTCGCCGCTGCCTGCGCAGGATCCACGCCGCCCAGGCGATGGCAACGATTATCGTCAGCGCGCCCAGCTTGTGGATCAGCCAGCCGATGCCCTGCGCGCGCGACAGCAGGCCGGTGGCATTGAGCAGATAGATCCAGTCATGGCCGCCCTCTTCGCCGGTTTGTCCACCCAGCAATACCAGCTGCGGATGCAGGGCATCGAAAGCATAGGGCGCGACATCCAACAGGGACACGCCGAACAGCCACAGGCCAATGGCCGCGCCATAGGGATCGCGATTGGTCACCAGCAAGGCGCCGGCGAGAATGGCCGGCATCAGCAATTGGCCCAGGGTGCCGCCGGCGATGGTCATGAATTCGCCGAACAGGCGGAACAGCACATGTCCCGCCTCATGAAATACCAGCAGAGGCCCATGCAGGAAAGAAGCGCCCATCTCGCCGACGCGGTAGTCCAGCAGGATCAGGCGTCCCCCCCAGAGCGCAAACACCACCAGCAAACCCACCCGTATCCAGAATGCGCCGGCCTCGACCCGTGCCGGCATATGGCCCAACAAATTGGTGAAGCGCGTCCAGCGGCTGTCGACGGCATCGTCCTCATCGTCGTCGGCATCCATGCGGCGCTGTGCGGTTGGTGGCAAGGCCGCGCCGAATTTGGCCAGCACCAGTCCGCAGGCGGGGCAGACGGCCGGCAGCGACTGGTCGACCGGCAGCTGCGCATGGCCGCACTTGGGGCACTGTGCATAGTGAATTGGTGTGAGGGTATTCATCGCCTTGATCCCGGGATTGCGCATGCTAGCGTGGATTCAACAAGAGGGGGCGCTTGCCATGCGGCCGGCATTTGCTACAGTGCACGCTTCGCCCGGCGCTGTTCATGGCCGGCCTGCTTCTGCATTGGGAAAGCATGACGATATGAATTTTCGCCGTATTACCGCCGCCGCAGTGTTGGCCATGGCCTTGGTGCCGCTGGCATCTGCGCAGTTGGCCAAGGAAAATGACAAGGAAAAAATCATCGCCATCCGCGCCGGCAGGCTGATCGATGTGGTCGCGGCCAAGGTGCTGGTTGATCAGACCATCGTCATCCGCGGCGAACGCATCAGCGCCGTCGGCCCCGGTGCGACGACCAAGGTGCCGGACGGCGCGGAATTGATCGACCTGTCGCAGGCCACCGTGCTGCCGGGGCTGATCGATGTGCACACCCATCTCACCGGCAACCCGCAGCTGCACGGCTATCGCGGCCTCGGCGAAGCCGATATCCGTGCCGCCCTGTATGGCGCCCGCGCGGCCCGGGTCACACTGGAAGCCGGCTTCACCAGCGTGCGCAATGTCGGCGCTTCCGGCTATGGCGATGTGGCGCTGCGCGATGCCATCAACGACGGCGATATCGTCGGCCCGCGCATGCTGGTGTCGGCCTATGCGATCGGCATCAAGGGTGGGCATTGCGATGAAAACCTGCTGCCGCCGGAATTCGATTACACCGGCAAGGGCGTGGCCGACGGTCCCTGGGCGGCGCGCAGCAAGGTGCGCGAGATGGTCAAGTACGGCGCCGATCTGATCAAGATCTGCGCCTCGGGCGGTGTGTTGTCGAAAGGCGACGAAGCCGGCGCGCAGCAATACACACTCGAGGAAATGAAGGCGATCGTCGACGAGGCGCACAAGCTGGGGCGCAAGGTGGCGGCGCATGCGCACGGCACCAGCAGCATCCGCGATGCGATCCTGGCCGGCGTCGATTCCATCGAACACGCCAGCCTGATCGACGAGGAAGGCATCAGACTTGCCCGGGAAAAAGGGACGTACCTGGCAATGGATATTTACAACGACGATTACATCCTGCAGGAAGGCGAGAAGGCCGGTATCCTGCCCGAATCGCTGAAGAAGGAAAAGGAAATCGGCCAGCTGCAGCGCGACAATTTTCGTAAGGCTTTTCAGGGTGGCGCGCGCATGGCCTTCGGCACCGATGCCGGGGTCTATCCGCACGGCGACAACGCCAAACAGTTTTATTACATGGTCAAGTACGGCATGACGCCGATGCAGGCCATCCAGGCCGCGACCATCAATGCCGCCGATCTGATGGGCTGGAAGAGCAAGGTTGGCTCCATCAGTGTCGGCAAATTCGCCGATATCATCGCGGTCGATGGCGATGCCGCCGACGCCGCCGCCTTGCTGACCCGGGTGAAATTCGTGATGAAGGGCGGCGCAGTGGTTCGCCGCTAAGTCTGCCAGCAGGTTCGCTAATCAAAAGGAGAAAAAATGACCGCCAAACTTGACCGCAAGTCTTTTCGCATCGCGGCGCCGATTCTGACCGTCGTTCTTGGCGCCATGCTTGCCGCCTGTGCGACGCCGGAGCAGATACCGGCCGCAAAATCCGCCAAAACTCCCTATATCAGTTACGCCGATCTGGTGAAAGCCTCCGTGCCATCCGACTGGCGGCCGCTCGACCCGGAAAACACGCTGTATATGGAACTGCCGACCGGGCGCGTGGTGATGGAGCTGGCGCCACAGTTCGTGCCGCAGCATGCGGCCAATATCAAGGCCTTGGTGCGCGAAGGCTTTTTCGACGGTACCGGCGTGATGCGCGTGCAGGAAAATTATGTAGTGCAGTTCGGTGATGCCACCGAGAAAAAACCCATCAAAAATGCCAGGCGCACCCTGCCACCGGAATTCACTGCGGCCATCACCGCGAATATTCCATTCACGCCGCTATCGGATTTCGACGGCTATGCGCGCGAGGTGGGTTTCAGCAACGGCTTTCATGCCGCGCGCGATCCGGCCGCCGGCCAGACCTGGCTGACGCATTGCACGGGTACCCTGGGCGTGGGCCGCGACAGCGCGGTGGATTCCGGCGGCGGCACCGAGCTCTACGTGGTCACCGGCCATTCCCCGCGCCAGCTCGATCGCAATATCACCCTGGTCGGGCGTGTCGTGCAAGGTATGTCCCTGCTGACGGTGCTGCCGCGCGGACCGGCGCCGATGGGCTTCTATGAAAAACCCGAGCAGCATGTGCCGATCAAATCGATCCGCGTTGCTGCCGATGTGCCGCCGGCCGAGCGCAGCAAGCTTGAAGTGATCCGCACCGACAGCGCAACCTTCAAGGCCATGGTCGCGGCGCTGCGCAATCGCGGCGGCGACTGGTACAAGGTGCCGGCCGGCTATATCGATTTGTGCAATGTGCCGATCGCGGTGCGCGAGCAGCGCGGCTGAAATTGCTGCCCAAGCCCGGGCAGGGTGCCGGGGGCAAATGATGGCAAGCGGATATCCGGTCGCGACGGCTGCGGAGAAGAGAGGAGAGCTTGCGCCGACCGATTTGCTTTTTGCCGGCCGCCTGGGCATGACACAAAAAAATCACGTTTTGTGTATGCTGTAATCGTGGCGCTTCCAGTTTCCATTTCCTTTCCGTTGCCATATCGCGCGGACCTGGCGTAAAGTTGTGGCCAGTGCTTCATGTTTGCTGCTCGATGCTTGTGATGCTTCACCCGCCAGGCTACCCGACTCCAATCCATGTCCACACCTACTCCCGAGCGCGGCGCTGCCGCGCTGAAGCAGTTGTTGCAGACGCAGGCGCTGGACGCCGTGTTCCAGCCAATCGTGGCTCTGGGCGACGGGACGATCGTCGGCTATGAAGGCCTGATTCGCGGCCCGGCGGGTCATGCCCTCGAGAATCCGCAGGCCTTGTTCGAGACGGCCGTCGCCGGCGGCCTGGTCGCCGAACTCGAAGCGGTCTGCCGCCGCACCATGACCACACGCTTCGTGCACCGCTGCCTGCCGGGGCGTTTGTTCATCAATCTGTTGCCGTCGACGGTGGCCGAGGCGCGGTCCAGCCAGTTCGCCATTCTCGCTTTCCTGCAGGACCTGGGGCTGCACCCCGAACAGATCGTGATCGAAATTACCGAGAGCCAGCCGCAGCTCGATTTGTCGGAGTTGCGCGGCAGCATCGCCATGCTGCGCTCGATAGGTTTTGAAATCGCCATCGACGATGTCGGCGAGGGATTCGCCAGCCTCAAGCTGTGGTCGGAACTGCGGCCCGAGTATGTCAAGATCGACAAGCACTTCGTGCGCGAGCTGCAGCTCGACAGCTTCAAGCTGCAATTTGTGCGCGCCATCCAGCAGATCAGTGCCTTTTCCGGCGCGCATGTGATCGCCGAAGGCATCGAGACCGAAGCCGAGCTGCGCATCGTTCGCGACTTGGGCATCGAATTCGGCCAGGGCTTTCTGCTCGGCAAACCGGCGATGGCGCCGGTGCTGCAATGCGAGCCGGCGGCGATGGCGGTGATCAACTCGGGCAGCATTGCCGTGATCACCTCGCAGCCGCCGCCGGTGTCTTCCTCGGTCACGGTGGGACGGCTGGTGGCGGCGGTGGAGGCGGCCACGCCCCTGGTCACCAATGCCGAAGTACTGGCGCGCTTCGAGCGCGACCAGAGTCTGTCCTCGATCCCGGTGGTGCTGGACGGCGTGCCGATCGGGCTGATCCGGCGCGGCCGCATCATCCAGGAATTCTCCCTGCAGTTCCGCCGCGAACTGTTCGGCCGCCGTCTGTGCACGCAGTACATGGAAAACGATCCGTTGATCATCGAAGCCTCGCGGCCGATCCACGAGGCCGGCGCACTGGTCACCGAAGCGGACCGCTGGCATCTGTCGTCGGGATTCATCATCACCGAACAGGGCCGCTATCTGGGCATGGGCAGCGGCCAAGCCCTGGTGCGCGAACTGACCAAACTGCAGATTACCGCCGCGCGTTATTCCAACCCGCTGACCCAACTGCCGGGCAATGTGCCCATCGATGAACATGTCGATCGCCTGCTGCTTGCCGGCGTGCCGTTCGTGTCGGCGTACTGCGATATCGACGACTTCAAGCCCTATAACGATGTCTACGGCTATCGCAAGGGCGACGAGATGATCCAGATGCTGGCGCGGGTGCTGAGCGATACCTGCGACAGTCCCCAGGATTTTCTGGGCCATATCGGCGGCGACGATTTTGTGCTGCACCTGCAATCCGCGGACTGGGAGCTGCGCTGCCGCCGCGCCCTGCAGCAGTTCGAGCAGAACCGCGACAAGCTGGTCGATGCCGGCGACTTCAAGCGCGGCGGTTACAACGCCGATAACCGGCGCGGCGAACCGACGTTCTTCCACCTGCCCTCGCTGTCGATCGGCGCGGTGGTGGTCGAGGCCGGTGTCTATCGTTCCCACCAGGAAGTTGCCGCCGCCATGGCCGAGGCCAAGAAAGAGGCCAAGCGTGTCATCGGCGGCAGCCTGCATATCGAATGCCGTCACCTGCCGCATCTCACCCTGGCGTCAAATATTAAAGTTATATGACAATTGCGTAATCCCCATGGCGCTGCCATGCTTTCACTCCGCTTTGGCCGCACGGTTATGGCGATTTGCCCCGAAGGAGCAAGCGTGAACAGGATCAAGAAAGCCGCGAGATACATCTACAAAAACCCGACGGCGCCCGGCGCCAAGGCCCTGTCGGTATTGGCGGTGGCTATCGAAAACGGCGCGCCCTATACGCTGGGCGAATTGAACGAGCTCAATCACGAGGAGTTCGAGTTGGCGATCGGCATGATCAAGGACTGGCGCGTCGACCGGCATTATCTGTCCAAGCTGCGCATGCTCGAAATCGCCGAAATGGACATGGATCTGCCGTCTCCCTCCTGAAGCCCTCCTGCCGTTCCGCCCGGCGGTACTCCACTTGCGTCAATAAACCGCATTTGTTTTTGTTGCACAATGTGCATTCGCGCGGCAACCTGCGCGCGCGTTCCGGCAACTGCTCCATGCTGCGGTGGCCAGGTAAACCAAAAATGGAGGAATCGGGAATGAACGACAAGCAATTGATCAATCGCCGCACGGCGCTGAAAACCGGAGCTGCCCTGTCGCTGGGTGCGGTCGCCGGTTGTGCCACCAGTGCGCAGACCACAGGAAACCAGCCTATGGGCAAGGTAATTTTTGAAGTGGCCGACGTCACGATTCCCATCGTCGGCGGCAACGACGCTTTTCCGGTCAGGCGCATTTACTGCATCGGCCGCAACTACGCTGCCCATGCCCGCGAAATGGGTTCGGACCCGACGCGCGAACCGCCGTTCTTTTTCCAGAAACCCACCGATGCCATCCAGTTCGTGCCGATCGGCGAGCGTATCGATCACCCCTATCCGTCCCTGACCAAGAACTACCACTACGAAGTCGAATTGGTCGCGGCGCTGAACAAGGGCGGCCGCGATGTGCCCATCGACAAGGCGCTGGACCTGGTTTATGGCTACGCTCTGGGCCTCGACATGACCCGCCGCGATTTGCAGCGCGGCATGGGCGACCAGAAAAAACCCTGGGAAATCGGCAAGAGCTTCGATCACGCCGCGCCGATCGGGCCGATCCACCCGGCCGACAAGCTGGGCCACATCAAGGACGGCGCGATCTGGCTGAAGGTGAACGGCGAAACCAAGCAGAGCGCCAATCTGAACATGATGATCTGGAGCGTGGCTGAGCAGATCAGCAAGCTTTCCGAAGCTTTCGAGCTGATGCCCGGCGACATCATCTATTCCGGCACCCCGGAGAACGTCGGTCCGGTGGTCAGGGGCGATGTGATCGTATGTCATATCGATAAGCTGCCGGAGTTGTCGATCAAGATCGTTTAATCAAGCGATTCGTATCGCCGGGAGCTGCGGTCCGGCATCCCAAATGGCCGGAGAACCAATATCCATGCGGTTCTCCGGCCGTTTGCATTTCAGTGATTGAAAAAATTCATGCGCATCGGCATCCAAACCTGGGGCAGCACCGGCGATGTCCGCCCCTTTGTGGCGCTGGCCGCCGCACTCAGCCGTGCCGGGCACCATGTTCATCTGGTCGTGACCGATATCGACCAGCGTGACTATCGGCATTACGCCGAGGAATATGGTTTCCGCATTACGCAGGTTGCGACGCCGGTGATTGCCGATGCGGCCCAATTGCACGAGATCGGCCGGCGCTGCATCGAGGCGCGCACGCCGGCCGCGCAGGGCCGCATCATTTATCGCGAGACGTTCCTGCCGGTGGTGGAGGCAATGGCGGTGGAAGCCGCGCAGCTGGTCGCGAGCAACGAAATTCTGATCGGCCATTTCTTTTTGCATTTTCTGCGCGCCATGGCGGAGAAAGCGGGCAAGCCCTATGTCACGGTGGCGCTGGCGCCGTTCCTGTTGCCTTCACGGCTGGTGTATCCCAGCGGCGCGCCCAGGCTCGGTGCCTGGTTCAATCCGCTGTGGTGGACGCTGGCCGGCATGGTGATCAATCGCCTGTTCCTGGGCGACAGCAACGTCTGGCGCGCGCGTCTCGATCTGCCGCCGAAGCGCGATCAGCTGCGCGAAATTTTCCTGGGCGCGGATCTGGACCTGATCGCCTCCAGTCCGCAATTGTTCCCCGCGCCGGCCGACTGGCCGGCGAGTTACCGGCAATGCGGATTTTTTGATCTGCCGGAAGATTCGCGCGGCGATCCGATTCCCGCCGAGGTGGCAAACTTCATCGCCGCGTCGGCCGCGCCGCTGTTCATCACCTTCGGCAGCCTGATGCCGATGGACGCCGCCACCCTGAAGGCGCACCTGGCGATTTTCACCGCGGCGCTGCGGCTAACCGGCCGCCGTGCGATCGTGCAGCTGCCGGCGCGGTGGTCCGGCGCCTTGCCGCAGAGCGATCATATATTGATGGTGCGCTTCATCAGCCATCGACGCGTGTTTCCACGCTGCGCCATGATCGTCCATCATGGCGGCGCCGGCACCACGCACACGGCGATGCGCGCCGGCGTACCTTCGATCGTCATCCCGCATCTGGCCGACCAGTTTTTCTGGGGCGAGCGCTTGTTTCAACTGGGTGCAGCCCCGCGGCCAATCCCGCTGCGCAAGCTGAATGCGCAGCGTCTCGCGACGGCAATTGAAGTCGTGAGCGCCTCATCCGCCATGCGCGAGCGGGTGCGCGGCCTGGGCGGGGCGATGCGCAAGGAAAACGGCGTCGGCGAGGCGGTGGCGCTGATTGAAAATATGCGCGCGGTTCAAGCCGGCAAGGCGGCGGATTCCTCTGCCGCCAGCCGTTCGATATAGGCCGCAAACGCCGGGTCTTCCCCGCGCAGCAACTGCGGCAGGCGTTTGCGAAAATCCTCGCGGCGACACCATTCGCGCATGAAATCCTCCCAGGAATTCCAGCGCCGCGCCTCGTCCGGCGACATGCGCACCTGAAACGCCACCAGGTAAGCACGCTCGAACAGCGAGACCAGCATGTCGAAAATCACCAGCATGCGTTCTTCCTGCTCGGGGGTCAGGTCGGGCGTTGAGGTGCTCGAACGCAGGCGCAGGTCGGGATTGGCCAGCACCACCTTCAGGAAATCGGTATAGGCATCCGACAGCAGCTGGTATTCCGCCTCTTCCTCATTGCGGCGCTCGCGGCGTTGTTCGTACAGAAAGATGGCGATGGCGCAGGGCAGGCCCAGGGATGTGACGATAAAACTGAGCGGCTCCCAGAATTCGCTGCTGAACATGGCCTCCCTCCCTCGGGTATGCGCTATCTTCGCACGGCCGGGGTTTCGATAGTCAGCCCCTGCGCGCGCCAGGCCAGGAACAGTTCCAGCGCGATCAGATCGTCGGAGCCGAACGCCGGCAGCTCGGCGCGAATGCCGTAAAAGCAGGCGCGCAAGCGGCGCTGCAGCGAACCCATTTTCTGCCAGTCGAGGCGATAGGCCGGGTAGCCGTTGCCGTGGCCCTGCGTGATCGGCTGGTTGAGCAGGCTGCGATCGAAGTTCTGCTCATGACAATGATTGCAGGCCAGGTTCAATTGGCCGATGCGCTGGTAGTAGAGGGCGCGGCCGGCATCGAGCACCGGCCGCGCAGCGCCGTCGATCGAGACCGCCAGCGGCATGCCGCGCGATTGCTGCGCCACGAAAGCGGTCAACCCCAGCAATTCATCGGACTCGGCAGGAAATGCCGCAGCGCCCTGATAGTTGACGCGGCAGCTGTTGATGCGCGCCTCCAGATCGAGCACACGGCTCTGCGATTTATCGAAGGCGGGATAGCGCGTCGCCACGCCCTTCATCGACATGGCCGCCTGCTGATGGCAGTTGGCGCAACTTTTCTGCTCGCGGCCAGCCGTGGTGGACCAAAGTTGCTCGCCGCGCGTGACCCACAGCAGACCGGGGTTGGAAAATTCATCGGCCTGCAATTGCCTGACGCTGTCGGTCTGGAACTCGATGCCGGATTTGAGAACATCGAGTTTGCGTTCCGGCGCCTGCGCGCCGGCCTGCGCGATGGCGGCCATGCCGAGCAACACCAATGTAACGTTGGCGGCGCCGCGCATCAGCTCACCGTGATGGCGGCGCGCGCCTGGCCCTTGTCGCCGGCGTCATCGATCCAGTCGATGGCGATCTCGCCGCTGGCCTCGGCCCTGGCGAAGAATTCGAGATAGGGGTTGGCGGCGATGCCGCTGGACAGTTCCATGCGCAGCACTTCGACGCCGTTGTAGCGGCAGGCGATATCGTGAATCACGTTCTTGGTATAGGCCTTGCCGGCGGCATCGAGGCGAAAACCGGTTTCCATCGGGTGCTGGATGATAAGGCGAATGGGGACCAATTCGCCGCGCTTGGCGGTGGTGGGGACGGAGAGACGAAAATTGCTCATGCGGCGGACATGTCGAGACAGGCGGAGGAGGTGACTTCGACCGGCGCGTTGGCCGAGGCGAAGCTGCCGTCGCTGAAGGCCGCGACGGCCACCAGGGTCTGGGTGCCGCCGAGGCGCACACGGGTGACGACTTCGGGTTTGCCGCTGGCGCTGCCGAAGAAAACGTTGGCGACATTGGGGCGCGGATTGCGCGGCGCGAAGACATGCAGGCTGATGACGCTGCCGGTGGCCGCGTCCGGTACCGACACACGCAAGGCGACCGCCTGGCCGTTTTCCACCAGCAGGGGGATTTCCATCTTCACGCGGCCCGGCACGATCGGCTTGCCGCCGGACAGCGTATTCAGCAGGGGCGTGATATCGGCCTCGAAGCGCGCGTTCTGTGCTTGCGCCGGCAGCATATTGGCGATTGCCAGGACAGCGGTGCCTTGCAGGAATATTCGTCGCGGCAGCGGATGGTCATTGATGGGCGGCATGGTTCTATCCTTCGGGTTCAATTCTTTGGGGTGGCCTTCAAGGTGGCAAGATAGGCCACGACATCTTCAACCTGCTGCGCGTTCAGTACCGGCTGATCGCGATACTCCCCGGCGACGCGCTGCAGCCCGCGGCTGCGATGAAACGCCGGCATCACCGCCTGCGGATTCACCGCGGTGATGTCCACCACGCGCTGGCGCAGCTGCGCCACCGTCAGGCGGCTGCCCACCCCGTCCAGCGCTGGCGCCACATTGCCGAACACCTTGACCTCGTCGGCCGGCAGATGATGGCAGAGAATGCAGTGGCCGCCTTCACGCGAAATCACGATCGTTTTGCCGCGCGCCGCATCGCCGGGTGACGACGTCAGCGGCTTGAAGATGGCGTCGGCTGCTCCCGCCTGGTGTACGGCTGCAATTGCCAGTACCGTTATTGCATATGTGAAAACCCGTATCACCGTCTGTCCGCCTTCAATGCGCTGGGAGTCCATGGGAAATATTCTACCGAATAAGCTTCAGACGCCGTGGCGCTATTTCGGTTCCTGCGGCGCCTGCTGACGATCGAGCATTTCTTCCAGCGTTTCGGCCCCGGCCGCGGGTGCGGCCGGGGCCGGACCGGCGCTCAGCGCATTGTCGCGCCACAGCATGCCGGGCCAGACGAGGACCGCGGCCAGCACCAGCAGCTGGGCAGCGAGCCAGGGCAGCAGGGCGCGCACCAGCCTGCCGGTATGCAGATGGTGCGCGGAGCGGTTGCGCACCATCATCACCGCATAGCCGAAGGGCGGAATGAGAAAGCTGGTTTGCAGGATCAGCAGGGTCAGCACCGCCACCCAGACGGCGTCGGGAATCTGCATCAGCAGCGGCGGGATCACCAGCGGGATGACGACGAAGATCATTTCGAAAGCGTCGAGCACGAAGGCGCAGGCGCCCAGCACGGCCAGCACAATGAACAGCAACAGCCGGGGATGATTGGCGAAACCCTGCAGCTGTGCGGCGATCCAGCGGTCGGTGCCGAAGGCGCGCACCACCAGGGTGAACATGGTGGCCGCGATCAACAAGGCGAACAAGGCGCCGGTGACGGCCATGGTATCGCGCAATATTTCGGTCAGCAACGGCCGGGTCAGGGTGCGCGTGGCCAAGCCGAGCAGGAACAAGGCGACCCCGCCGGTGGCGGCCGCTTCCACGGCGTACAGATAGCCCAGCGCCACCGCCGCCAGCAGGGCAATGATGAAGGCGCTGGTGGCGACGGCGAGGCCCCAATCGCCGGCCGCGATTGGTGTGGCGGCATTCGGGCCGGCGTGAATGCCCGCCGGCAACACGGCGGCGGGATTCAACGGTTTCGTCCGGCCGATTATCCAGGCGATGAGGGCGCACAACGCCAGCACCAGCGCGGCGGGCACCAGCGCGCCATGAAACACGTCCTGGGTGTTGATGATGCGCGCGCCTTCGCGCAGCGGACCGCTGGCATTGGCCGCCTCGGTGTGCGCGCGCAGCATCGCGTCGCCCAGCAGGATCAGCACCAGCGAGGGCGGGATCACCACGCCCAGGGTGCTGGCCATGCAGGTGAGCGCCGCGCTGCGTTCGGGCGGCATGCCGGCGGCGTCCAGCTTGGGCTGCACCGCGCGCGTCAGCATCGCCACGCCGGCGCCCACCGAGCCGTTCATCGGCGCCAGCAGCACGCCGAGGCCGAGGCCGGCCAGGGGCATGCCGGCGCCCGTTGCCCGCCCGCCGCTGAAGACGCGATTGGCAACGCGAAACAAAATCTCCGCCAGCGGCAGCCGGTTGAGCATGGCGCCCATGAGTACATACAGCGGCAGCGCCTGCAGCAGATCCTGCTCGAGCAGGCCCAGCAGGCGCGCGGGCATCGCGGTCAGCAAGGGCAGGGTGAAAGCGCCGGCCGCGAGGCCGCCCAGGGAAAACAGCAGGGCCACGCCGATCAGCAGCATCCATGCCGGCAGGCCGGTGGCGATCATCAGGATCGCCACCGTCGCGAGCATGAACAGGCCGGCGGTCGGCATCATCTTGTTGGATCGCCCGCTGTGCCGCGCGGTGGGGGCGCGCGAAACCCGTCGAGCAGGGCCTGCGCGCAAACCAGCAGGGCCAGCAGCCAGATGCACAGCTTGATCAGGAAATAACCGGGGTTGAAGGTCTCGGGAAAATGTTCCCATTGCGCGAGCGCGCTCCATACCGAGTTGGCGCCGGCGTAGACAATGAACAGCGACCAGGGCAGCAGCACCAGCAAGGAAGCGATGCGCAGCAGTGCCGCGCGTCGCGCAAGGGCATAGTGCCGCGCCACGCTGTCGGCGGCCAGATGCGTGCCCTGCCGGGTCGCATAGGTGATGGCGAGGCTCACATAAAACGCGAACAGGATCTGGCCGAGATCATTGGCCTCGCGCGAATAGCGGCCGACTAGATCGCGCAGCGGCCATTGCAGGAACAGCAGCAGGGACAGCGGGATCACCAGCGGCAGCCCGGCCGCGATGATCAGGCCAACCAGGCGATCGAGCGCATCGGCAATAGCGTGCAGGCGGCGCTTTCGCATACTGCTCTTCCACTGGTAACGCTTCATATCGCGCCGGCTTTGTTCAGCAGCTTGGCGACCTCGTCGGCGATCACGCCGTAGCCCTTGGCATTGGGATGCACCAGGTCCGACTTGAGCTCATTGTCTGTCAGCACCCTGTGCAGCACGCTGTCGTTGAACGGCAGCTTGAATTCCTTGGCGATGTCGGCGTAGAACGCGGGCGGCGACACCGACAGGCCCGGCTTGGGCGTGGCGATCAGCAGCACGCCGATGCCGCGATCCTGCGCCAGCTTTACCATCGCGCGCACATTGGTCGCGGCCTGGCGTTCGTCCAGCTTATGCAAAAAATCATTGCCGCCGTGGCACAGGATCAGCAGCTTCGGCTTGGTTTCATCCAGCGTTTCCGGCAAGCGCGCCAGTCCGTCGGCGCTGAGTTCGCCAGGAACGCCGGCGTCGACCACCTTGCGGGCAATGCGCAGCTGCAATTGCGCGGGATAGGATTCGGCCGGTGAGGCGCCGGTGCCGAAGGTGAGGCTGTCGCCGAAGGCCAGCACGGTGGCGTCGGCGTCGAGACGCGGGAGGGGCGGGGTTTTGCTGCAGCCGGCGAGCGTAAACAGAAGGGCGATGAAAAGCGCCAGCGCCAACGAGCGTCCAGATTGAAAAACGTAGAACGCCATTTGGCGCGCATTCCGGGGCAAAAATGCCTGGAAAGGCGCGCCAATGCTGGAGTTTGTGAAATAGAATTCAAACAACGTGCACTGCATGAATACACCCTCGTCGCTTGCATACAGGCGGGAATCGAGTGCGTAGTTTCGCATAAGCATGGCGTGGGCCGATCAATCCCCCAATCCCCGGCATTTCGGCGACAATCCGAATCCCGGAGACCAGAAAACCTATAAACATGACCTACGCCGCCTTGGCAGGATGGGGTAAATGCCTGCCCCCCGCCGTTCTCACCAATGCCGATCTCGCCACCTTCCTGCCGACCGATGACGACTGGATCGTCTCGCGCACCGGCATGAAGGAGCGCCGCATCTCGCATGTATCCGGGCTGCAGCTCGCGCATGTCGCCGCGGTGCGCGCGCTGGCCTGCGCCGGCATGGCGGCCGGCGAGCTCGATCTCATTCTCTACGGCAGCTGCAGCGCCGACGAGCATGTGCCCAACAGCGCCTCGGGCATCCAGGCCAAGCTGGGGGCGCATCGCGCGGCGGCGATGGATGTGAATACCGCCTGCACCAGCTTTTTGTATGGCCTGTCGACCGCCACCGCGATGATCAAATCCGGCGCCGTCAAAAATGTATTGGTGATCGGCGTCGAAGTGATTTCGCCCTTCATGGACTGGAACAACCGCAATGTCGCGGTGCTGTTCGGCGACGGCGCCGCGGCCTTTGTGCTCAGGGCCAGCGACGCACAAGGGAAAGATGCGGAAGAAGGCGCGGTTGAAGGTGTAATAGCCGAAAAATTGCAGTGCTATGCCGATGCCCGCCAGACCCTGCGCGTGCGCGGCAAGGGCGCGGCCTATGCCAACAAGGGCATGTTCTACGGCGACACGCAATGGGATTTCGACGGCCCGGAAATTTTCAAGCGCGCCGTCACCGGCATGGCCGAGGCCAGCATCGAAGTGATGGCCAAGGCCGGCGTGACTATCGACGATATCGATGTGGTGGTGCCGCACCAGGCCAATCTGCGCATCATCGAGGCGGTGGCCAAGCGCGCCGGCGCGCCCATGGAAAAAGTGTTTCTCACCGTGCACAAGTACGGAAACATGAGCGCCGCCACCGCGCCGGTGGCCCTGGTGGAAGCGATCGAAGCCGGCCGCGTCAAGGCCGGCGGCCTGGTGCTGATGCCGGCCTTCGGCGCCGGCCTGACGCTGAGCACGCATCTGATCCGCTGGGGGCAGCGCCTCACGCCGGTGGCCGTCAGCGATATCGAGCTGCCGCCCTGCGACAAGACGGCGCTGGAAATGGTGCAGACCTTTATGCGCAACAAGGAACCGGCCGGACGCTCGGATGCGGCGCTGAACTCGGTGCGGTTTATCGAGGCGGCGTAGCTCGACTTGGTTCCCGTTATTGCTTCAGCGGCTTGCAGGGAATTGCGAAGTCCACGTGGTAGTGCTCGTCGTGGCGAATCCAGGCTTGGCCTTTCATGAAGGGCAGATTCTCTTTCAGCCAGGGGCCGCGCCTGGTGTTCAACAGCATCGGCATTAACGGCGGATCAAAAATCACCAGGGCGATGCCCACGTTCTGTCGTTTCGCGGCCGCGGCGAGTTCATACAGATGCTCAGCCATCGCCTCGAAATCGATGCGCAGCGCGCCGAAATTTCCCTTGCCATCGAAGTCGATGCCATAGCCGTATTGGTTGAAGGCGGAAGTGGGCAGCGCTACCGAATGCCCGGCCTTGTCGAGCACCGGCACCATGAAATCGATCGAGGTGCCATTCTGGTGGGTGCGATGCGGCCGCATGCGTCCGCCCGCCGCCCAGCCGGTTTCGCCGTAGACGAAAACCTTGTCGGGGACCGTGACCGCCAGTCGCGCATAGGCGGCGACCACGATTTTCTCGACCGCTGAATGAACATGCGTGCGGCCCGCCAGGGAGCCAGCGCTGCTGTAGGCGGAAAAATTCTTTCCTTCAAGCGGCAGCTTCACACCATTCTCAAGCGCGCCTTTGCCGACCGTGCCGTAGCAAACGCTTTCTGCCGCCGCACCGTTCAAGGCCAGGACGCTCATTGCCGTCATCAGGATTATGGCTGCGCCGCGAAATTGAAAACGCATCAGCGGCGCTTCCTAAAGTCAAATGCAAACGGCTTCATTCAACGCGGTTTGGCGCGAATTTCCAGGCCCGCTTCCGGACTCTGGAAGACGGGCAAGCCTTCCTGCCACTGCGCCGCGCTGATCTTGTACAGGCAATGCAGGCGCAGCGGGTTGCCGGCCGGTACGCCGGGGTGCTCGAAAGTTTCGCCGCTGTCGTGCATGCCGATTCGCTGCATGACGGCGCGCGAACGCTGATTGCCGATCGCGGTGAACGACACCACCTCGGGCAGGTTGAGCATGCCGAAGCCGATGCCCAGTACGGCGCGTCCGCCTTCGGTGGCGTAGCCCTTGCCCCAGTGGGCGGCGGCCAGGCGCCAGCCGATTTCCACGCAGGGGCCGAAGGGCAGGGTGGTGGCCGGGATCTGCAGACCGATAAAGCCGATGAATTTGCCGCTGGCCTTGAGCTCGGTCGCCCACAGGCCCCAGCCGCGTTCGGCAATCTGCGCCGTCAAACGTTCGACCATGGTGTCGCTGGCTTCGCGGTCCATGATCGCGGGGAAAAACTCCATGACCTTGCGATCCGCATTCAGCTTGGCAAAGGGCGCGCGGTCGGCATCGCACCACTGGCGCAGGCGCAATCGTGCAGTGGTGAATTCGATCATGGTCGCCATGTCATTTCTCCCAGGCCGCGTGTTGCAGCACCACGCGATAGCCGTCCAGGTCTTCGAAGGTGCGGCCCTGTTTGTCCCAATACGGATTGTAAGAGGCAAGCTGCCTGAATCCCGCAGCCAGCATTTGCGCGCAACAGCGTTCCCACTCAACGCGATCGGGAAGGTAGAACACCAGCAGATTGTCCTGGCTGGGTGAGCGGCCGACAAAGTGTCCGTGCAGCGCGGTGAATTCCAGATGATATGGTTGCGCGGGGTGGCCAAGGATCATGCCGTCGAAACCGTCGTGATCGGCAAAGTGGCCCAGTATTTCGAAGCCGAGACCACGCCGGTACATTTCGGCAATGGCCGCCAGATTGTCCGAGGGCCGCGCCACGCGCATCACCATGCCGGGTTTCATGGCGATGCCTCAGACTTTCGGGGGAATGACGCTGTCCGGCGCATGCTGCGGCAGATCGTTGCACAGCGGGCAGTTCTTGCCGCGGCTGACGTAGAAGATGCGCGTGCCGATGAAGACCGCTGTGGCGATCGCCGACCAGAGCAGCGCAAATTGCAGCCCGGTTTCAAGGCCATGGCCCTTGAGCAGTTCGACTGCGACCAAAACCAGGAAAACAACGCTGAACACCAGCAGGGCGCGTTTGAGCCAGAAAGCGATTCGCATGGGAATGTCTCTTTCGAAATGTAGGGATACTGAATGCAATGGCCGAATGCTAACGTATCCGGACGGGCACCGCGAAAGAGACCGGAAGCCAGACAGTACGTGCCCGGCCCCGAAGCGGCGGCTGGCGTCACGCCGATTCGCCAATGCCCATCGACAAGAAAGTGTAGAACGCCATTTGGCGCGGTGTTTGGGGCAAAAATGCTTCAAAAGGCGCACCAATACTGGACTTTCAAATTTGAAAATCAAGCCTTGCCCCGCACCCGCAAAGTTGAAATACTGCCGCCCATGCCGCGAACCCACTACGGAATACCTTGCCAATGAAAGCACTGCCCATCACCCTGCGCCCGACTGTGCGCAGCAAACTGCCCCTGCTGCTCGGCTGCGGCGTCTTCGTTGCCGCCGGCCTCTGGCTGTACGACGGCCAACCTTTTTTCGGCGCGCTGCTGTTGCTGGTATTCGGCATCGGTTTCATCGTTGGCGTCGTCGCCATCCTGCCGAACAGTGCGTATCTGCAATTGACCACCGAGGGCTTTACCTTTGTCAGCTTCTTCCGCAAGCATTTCGTGCCCTGGGAATGCGTCGACTCGTTTCGCACCGTCAAGCTGGGCGTGAACAATATGGTCGGCTGGAATTACTCGGCAGAATACAAACGCCTGGGCAGCTATGCGCCGGCCAATCTGCGGCTGGCGGGGGTGGAGGCGGCGCTGCCGGATCGTTATGGGATGACGGTGGGGGAGTTGTGTGGGGTGATGAATGAGGTCAGGTTGCAGATAAAGATATCTCCGATTTAAGCTGTCGCCATTGAACGCTCTAAAAATCTTGTATTCACCCTAAATTGGGAAGTCAGCAGCTGGTCCAAACCGACATTCGTGGCCGGGATTCGTTCTTTTGATTCAACGCGGCAAGTGAGCAGGTGATAAGGGGCGTTTATGTTGTATAAAACTAATTGGATTGCATATGACTGATGCGCCGCCAGACATGATTCTTCCATTGACACCGAGGTGGATTTCGTACCTTTGCGACCAACCGGAGTCAGGAATGACATACCAAATGCTTACCGTTGTTCTGCATGACGGTCGATACTTTGAGCGAGTACCTTACGTCGGCGGCAGTATAGATCTCAAGGATCTTGAGGGTTTCTGGATGGTGCCCTTTGACGTGAACGACATCACCAACATCATCGTCACACACGATCGCTCGGGTCCACCGCGGTTGCGCAAATGAAAATCGTCAAGACAGGTGGCTGTTTGCAATCTAACCCTTTGCCCCGCACGGATGCGTGGGAAGCGTCGGGGTCAGGTCTTGCAAAATTGCATTTGCTATATTGCAAGACCTGACCCTGAGTATGCTTCCATCGAGCGGACTGGCCTTCGGTCAGCCGCTTATGTCAAACGTTGGGCGTCACGAACCGACATTTGCTTGAGCATTGAGAGTGCTCCCTGATCGATTAGCCGGAGAGCCGATATGTCAACACCTCAAACAGAACGCCTGGGGGTAGCAGCTCTAGAGTACTTCTTCTCGCAGAACGGTTGGCTGTTCCGAGAGCAGTCAACGCACGATTACGGAATCGATGCTCACGTGGAGATTGTCGAAGGTGGCCGTCCGACCGGCAAGTTAATTGCTCTTCAGATCAAGAGCGGCGCAAGCTTCTTCGAGGAAGAGTCCGCCGATTCATACATTTTCAGAACGGACGACAAGCATGTGGCTTACTGGGTTGGCCATTCAATGCCCGTGGTGCTCGTCCTCTACAACCCTGAAGCAGAGACAGCACATTGGCAACAAGTGACCCGCGAGCACATCGAATGCACGGGAAAGAAATGGAAGCTGGAGATCCCGAAGAACGATATGTTCGCGGATGCAAAGAACACATTGAAAGCTCTTGAATCGCTCACCCAACCGGAGCCATACATTCGACGTCTGAATCGACTACGCATAGACCGTCGCTGGATGGACCTCGTCGAAGAAGGCATTGAAGTTCGAGTGGCATTTGACGATTGGGTAAATAAGTCACTTCCACGGTACCAAGTAACGATCTACACCGACGATGAGAAGGAGGCTTGGCCCACCCTATACGCGCCAGGCGTGGGCATAGAAGGTATGCTCGAACACTTCTTCCCGTGGGCTGACTTCGCTGTAGATGAGGACGAGTACGAATTGGGGGCGGCGGAGCAGGAGTTTGATTATGAATACAAGCCGCCGAAAGGGCTCGTCCCGGTTTCAGACAATGGTGAGACTGAAAGCTACGTATTGATCTTGTCATTGAACGAATTCGGGAAGGGTTTCATGCTTGTTGACGACTACTTGGCAGATCCAGATGCTCCTGAGACTATTGGATTTACTTTGGAATGATGGGCGATGGAATGCAGTTGGATCCGGCGGCAGTCGAGTGACGTCTAACAAGTCGATCGACACGGACGTCCTATCGGCGAGCTTCGCCCGCCTACTGTCCGCCGGTTGTCTCCGACGTTGGGCGTCCGCTTCCAAGAAATCTGACCGGCAGCTCAGGGTCATGAGCGGCCATTCATTTGGTATCAAAACCGACACTCAGCTTCGATAAAAGAAAAAAGGCGAGCTCATATGCTCGCCTTTTTCGTTGCTGCAGAAAAATCGCCGCAAAGCAAAACTACTTCGTCACTTCGCCCCCAAAATCGCCATCAAGCGATCCGGCGTGCCCTCCACCCGCGTCAGATGCGGATAGCGCAACCCCTCGCGGTAATCGATGACCACCGTGCGATACGCATCATCAGTCTTGATCAGCAACTCGATCGGCTGCTTGCCGGCCTTGTTGGCGATGATGGCGTCGCGCAGTTTGTCCTGCTTGTAGGTGCGGCCGTTGACGGCGATAAGCGTTGCGCCGACGCCGATCTTGGCGTTGAAGGCGGGGCTGCCCCATTCGACGCCGGTGATCGCGTCCTGCTTGCCGATGGTCAGACCCAACGAGTACATGAAGTTGGCGATGTTGCGGTTCTTGCTGGCGGCTTCCTCGAATGTGTTCGGCGCATCGCTGAACGTCAGCCTCCAGCCGCTGCGTCCCAGCGGATCGAGCGGGTTGAGGGCGCTGACGGAATCGAGGCGTTTGCGCAGGAAGGTGGACCAATCGAACGGCGCGACGGCATTGAGCGTCTTGACCACATCCTCGAACGTGTAGGTGACGGTGTCGAACTTGCCCGGAGTGACGGCGTAAAACACATGCGCGAAATCGTCGAGCGATTTTTTCTCGCCGCTCAGTTCGCGGATCTTGATGTCGGCGTCCATCCACAGCAATACGCTTTCGGGGTAGTAATCACCGCCGCGCTGCCAGCTCGGCCAGCCGCGCCCATTGCGATAGGACATGATCGGGTCATTGGTGGTGTCCTGCAGATTGCGCCAGCTGCGGCCGGCGCGGCCGAGCATGCCGGCGATGGTGCCGGCCAGCAGCTCGCGCGCTTCCTCGGGCGAGTGCAGGCCCGCACGCGCGGCGATCACATCGCCCCAGTAGCTGGTGCCACCTTCGTAAACCCAGAGCAGCGAATCCTGCATCGGCTCGTTGTAATTGCGCGTGGTGAGATCGGCCGGGCGGCGGTATTTGCCGTTCCACACATGCGCGTATTCGTGCGGCACGACGCCGCGCATGAAGGGCGACATTTTGTATTTGCTGAAGTAGCCGGGGCCGACGCCGATCTCGGTGGACTGGCGATGCTCAAGCCCGCCGGTGCCGCCGAAATTCTCGCTGGCGGCGATCAGGAAATCGTAGTGCGTATATGGGCCGGGGCCGAATACCTTGTAGGTCTGCTGCACCATTTTGCGATGCGCCTCGATTTGCTCGGGCGCGGCTTCCAGACTCTCGGCATTGTCGGCGACCACATGGAAGCGCACCGGCACCTTGGCGCCCGGGTCGAGCTCATAGGTCTTGAAGTACTTGCCGACATAGGCGGGCGAGTCGATCAGATTGACCAGATCGACCGGCTTGAATTGCACCTTGCCGCTGGTTGCCTGGCTGGTTTCCAGCGCGGCTGCAAATTGCCAGGTGGCGGGATAGGTCATGCTGGCTTCCACCGTCACGCCGGCGGCATTGACCCCGGCGGGATAGAGCACCACCGAGTTCCATTGCAGATTGATGATGTCCGGCGTCACCAGTACGCGGCCCAGCTGCGGGGTATTGGCGGTCAGGTACTGATATTCCGCTTCCAGGGCAGTGGCGCCGGCGGGAACCGTGAGATGGAAGGCGTACATATTGACGGTGTCGCGCGTCCATTCCACCGGCTTGCCATTGGCCTTGAAGCTCAGCCCGGCCAGGCCCGCGATCTGTCCAGTGGGCGAATGATTGCCCGGCAGCCACTGCGGGAAGAACAGGGTCAGCGGGCCGGCGGCGACCGGCAGGGTCTCGCGCACCTGGAAAATCTTGCGCTCGGTATCGGTGACGTCGACATCGAGCTTGATGACGCCGGGATATTTCGGCGCTGTCGGTTCGGGGATGGGGCGTGCCTGGGCGGCGGTGCAAAGCAAAAGCGCGCTGATAGCGCCAATCAGGGGCGTCGATACAGGTAAACGCATGGTCTAGTCCTTATGGGAGGGCCGGCGAATGAGAATGAAGGAGGAATGGCGAAAAGATTCTAGCCAGTTTCATGCCAGAACATGCTTGGCGCGGGTCAAGATGAAACGCATGATGATGTAACAAGACGTATCGCGCCTCATCCTGCATGGCTTGCAGTTTCCGCCATGCGGAATGCCCGGGTAAATAAAGGTTCGCCATTCCGACTCATTTTGGTAACTGAGCCGGAAGCCAGTCCTTCGTGTTGCTCAGGTCCTCGGATGGGTGGGTCCCAGCCTTCTCTGCGGCGACGCTATTCAAGCGCCGTCGGCTAGGCGCCTTTCGCCCGCATCAACACCATCGGCTCCACCACCACGTTTTCATCCGCGCCGGAAAACCACACCTGCCCATCCTGGATGGTGGCCTGCAAGGCCATGCTGCGTTCGGCCAGTTTGGCCAGGGCTTTGGTGGTATCGAGAGGCAGGTTATAGATGGTGAGATTGTCGAAGCGCTCCAGCAGTTTCTGGTTTTGGCCCCACCACATGTCCACGCTGTGATGGCCGCCATAGGCATACAGCACCACCTGGCGCGAACGCCCGCAGGCCTTGCGCAGCCATTTTTCATCGGGCAGGCCGACGTCGATCCATTCTTCGATGGCGCCGGTCAGGTCGCGGCGCCACAGCGCGGGTTCATCGTCGGTGGAGATGCCCTTGCCGAATTCGAGGCGCTCGTCGGCGTGGCGCGAGAAGGCCATCAGCCGCACCATCATGCGTTCATCGGTTTCCGAGGGGTGGCGGGCGATGCGAAACGAGTGGCTGCCGTAATAGCCGCGATCCATATCGGCGATCGCGAGCTCGGCCTTGAAGATGATGGACTTGAGCGCCACGCTTACGCGCCGCCTTTGGACGTGCCACCACCTTTGGACGTGCCACCTTTAGGCGCACCCGGCTTGCGGCGCGGGCGATAGGGTTGCGCCTTGCCCTTACCTTTAACACCTGGCGCGGCTTTCGGCACCTTGGGCGGCTTGGGGGGGATGGCTTCACCGGGGATCACATGAATCTCGGTGTCTTCAATGGCGACAATCTGACCACCGCGGATCTTGTTGCGCTTGCGCAGTTCGACCTGGCCATCGACCTTTACCACGCCGGTGGAAACCAGCGCGCCGCCGGAACCGCCGCTATCGGCAAAGCCGCACAGCTTCATCAAGTGGTTGAGCTCGACATATTCAGCGGTCAATTGGTATTCGACGGTCTTCATTCTCTTAACCTCTGGCCATCGCGGCCCGTTGTGCGGCATTGGCGCCATCGAGCTCGCCGTCGACATAAAACCAGCGGCCGTCTTCGCGCACGAAGCGGCTGATTTCATGCAGGCGTTCGGCGCGCCCGCCGCAGACTTTGAATCTCGCCACGAACTCGACTACCGCCCGGTCTGGATTGTCAGCGTCGACCTGATGCCGTTTGACGTCGAGGCCTAGCCATTTGGTTTTGTCGCTCGCATCCAACGGCAGTGACTTTGGCCGTGTGGAAGGATGCCAGCTCGCCAACAGGTACGCTTCATCGTTTTGCGTGTAGGCGCTGTAGCGCGAACGCATCAGGGCTTCGGCATTCGGCGCGGTCTTGTTGCCGCCGAGGTACAGGCCGCAGCAAGCCGCATAGGCCATGTCGCTGTCGCAAATGCAGGCCGCAGCGGTCATGGTGCTTATGCTCCCAGCTTCACCGCATGTTCGCGCGTGGTGTGAAACGTGAGTTTTGGCCAGCGCTCCTCGGTGAGTTTCAGGTTGACCTTGTTGGGTGCGAGATAGGCGAGATTATTGGCGGCGTCATAGGCCACGTTATGCGCCAGGGCGTTTTCGAAATCCGCCAGCATGCGCTTGTCCTCACCAGTCACCCAGCGCGCACAAGTAATCGCCGTGCCTTCAAACACCGCATCCACGCCGTATTCATTGGCGAGCCGGCTGGCCACGACCTCGAACTGCAGCACCCCGACGGCGCCCAGCACCAGATCGCCGCCGCTAACCGGCTTGAACACCTGTACCGCGCCTTCTTCGCCCAGCTGCTGCAAACCCTTGTGCAACTGCTTCACTTTCAGCGGGTTGCGGATGCGCACCGCGCGGAAAAAATCCGGCGCGAAGTAAGGGATGCCGGTGAACTGCAGCATCTCGCCTTCGGAGAAGGAATCGCCGATCTGCATATTGCCGTGGTTGGGCAGGCCGATGATGTCGCCGGCGTAGGCCTCCTCGACCTGTTCGCGGCTGGCGGCCATGAAGGTCACTACATTGTTGACGCGGATTTCGCGGCCCATGCGCAGATGCTGGATTTTCATGCCGCGCTCGAAGTGGCCGGAACAGACGCGCAGGAAGGCGATGCGGTCGCGGTGCGCCGGGTCCATGTTCGCCTGGATCTTGAACACGAAGCCGGAGAACTTGGGTTCAACAGCGGCGACTTCGCGAATGGTCGCATCGCGTGGACGCGGCGCCGGCGCCCAGTCGAGCAGGGCATTGAGAATTTCGCGCACACCGAAATTGTTGATCGCCGAGCCGAAGAACACCGGCGTCTGCGTGCCGGCCAGGAAGGCGTCCAGGTCATAGGGATGCGAAGCGCCGCGCACCAGTTCGACTTCCATTTTCAGCTGGTCGATTTCCAGCGGGAACATCTCGGCCAGGCGTGGATTGTTGATGCCCTTGATGATTTCGAAATCGCCGGTGTCGCGGTCTTCGCCGGCGGCGAACAGCATGATCTCGTCGCGCAGCAGGTGATACACGCCGCGGAAAGTCTTGCCCATGCCGATCGGCCAGGTCACCGGCGCGCACTGGATGTTCAGCACCGATTCGACTTCATCGAGCAGGTCGAGCGGATTGCGCGTCTCACGGTCCATCTTGTTCATGAAGGTGATGATCGGCGTGGCGCGCATGCGGCACACATTCAGCAACTTGATGGTCTGTTCCTCCACGCCCTTGGCGGCGTCGATCACCATCAGCGCCGAGTCCACCGCCGTCAATACGCGATAAGTGTCTTCGGAGAAATCCTGGTGGCCGGGGGTGTCGAGCAGGTTGACCACATGGTCGCGATACTCGAACTGCATCACCGAACTCGCCACCGAAATGCCGCGTTGCTTTTCGATCTCCATCCAGTCGGAAGTCGCATGGCGCGAGCTCTTGCGCGCCTTGACGGTGCCGGCCATCTGGATCGCGCCGGAAAACAGCAGCAGCTTCTCGGTCAGCGTGGTCTTGCCCGCGTCGGGGTGGGAGATGATGCCGAAGGTGCGACGGCGCCTGACCTCGCGCGCAATCAGCGCGGTGGGGACGGCGGCCGGGGTGGCGACTTCGGCGGTTTGGGTGGTTTCGGTGCTCATGTTGTGCTGCTCGTAAATTGCTTCAGTAAATTAGGAGGCTAAGTAAGATCTTGGGGCTGTCATCCCGGCGAAGGCCGGGATCCAATTTGGGGTCAACGAAGTGCTATCGAAATTGAGCCCCGGACCGGCCAGAAAAATGAGCCGGGGCGACACTATTGCGTGTATGCGGGCGGCGTCCCGAGTGGCGTTCGCCGGGGCAAAACCACGCGTATCGCGAGAGGGCAGCAGTTTACTGGCTATCGGGGGCGAAGTCGAATCCGGCCGGCGGGCGATCGGCTATCATCTTCACCCCGATTGCCAGTTTTCCCCCTCATGAGCCAGCCCGAATCCCCCGACGCAGTCATCGCCGCCACCCGCCTCTGGCTGGAGCGCGCCGTCATCGGTCTCAATCTCTGCCCCTTCGCCAAGGCGGTGCACATCAAGGGTCAGATCCGCTACGTGGTGAGCGCCGCCGCCACGCCGGAAGCCCTGGTGGCCGACCTGATCGCGGAACTGGAATTTCTGGATTCAGTCGATGCCGAGAAGACCGATACCACCCTGCTGATTCACCCACAGGTGCTGAACGATTTTCTCGATTACAACGATTTTCTCGAAGTGGCCGACGCCGTGGTCGAAGAACTGGAGCTGGACGGCGAAATCCAGGTCGCCAGCTTCCACCCCGATTACCAGTTTGAAGGCACGACAGCGGACGACATCAGCAACTACAGCAACCGCTCACCGTATCCAACCCTGCATCTGCTGCGCGAAGCCAGTGTCGAGCGGGCGGTGGCGGCGTTTCCGGAAGCCGCCGATATTTTCGGGAAAAATATCGAGACGCTGGAGAGGCTGGGGCACGCGGGCTGGGAAAAACTCGGCTTGAAGAAGACGTGAGCCGTCGTCCCAGCGCAGGCTGGGACCCAGTCCGTTCCATAAACTGACCAGGCGTTATTTCAAGCAACTTTAGCTCTGGAATCGCCGTTGGCGGCAGGACTAAAAGCAAATGTGTTATTGGTTGTGCTGGGTCCCAGCTCAGTTACCAAAATAAGCTGGGACGACGAGCCTTGATTACAATTACTTCTTCTTGCCCAGGCCCTTGGTAATCAATTCCGCCACCAGCTCGTTCATGCCGACTTTCCTGCTCTCGGCCTCCGTATGCAGGGTCTTGACCAGCTCGCTGCTGAGCTTGCAGGCAAACGGCACCAGCCCGGCGGCCTGATCGAGTTTGCGCTGCTCCTTGCGATCCGGCACCACGGCGCCCTTGCCGAAGCGGTCGGGAATGCCGGCAACCTTCATCAGGTTGCTCATTTTCATCATCTTGTTTTTTTCAAGATCGGTTTTTTTCATGCTCATGATCGGTCTTCCGGTTAATTTGTTTGCAGCTATTCTACGCGGACCGCGCCAATACCCTTGGGGGAGGAGGCGCGTGAAGGGAGATAAATACCGGCGCACGCGTTGCGCCGGTATTTGAAACCCCAGCATTGGCGCGTATTTCGAGGCATTTCTGGCCTGCAATCCGCGCCAATGCTGGGGTTTGCAAATCCGGCCGAGTGGCTGAAAATGATCCCCGACCGATGAGATCGGCCGCAACCCGCCATAAGGAGAAGATATTATGCGCACCCTGTTGATCATCGTTGCAGGCCTGCTGCTGTTCGGCGCCTGTGTGCTTGGCGCGCGCGGCCTGCTTGGCGCCGGTCCGGCGTCGCTGGGTGTGGCGCTGAAAACATTTATCCCGCTGTGGCTGCTGATTGCAGCGGCAAACATGTGGGTCGGCGTCGCGCGGGCGGGCTATTCGGTGACCGAGGAGCTGCCGATCTTCTGCGCCATTTTCGGCTTGCCGGCGGCGGTGGCCTGGTTCGTCTGGTGGAAGTTTTCCTGAGAAGAGAACGCTCAGATCAGAACGCTCAGATCAGCCCGAACCAACCCAGCAGCGCCCCGGCCGCCAGCAGCCACAGCAGATGCAGCCGCGTTTGCCAGATGATGATGGTGGTGATCAGGGTCACCAGCCATAGCGGCCAGTCGGTGGCCGGATTGTGGCTGGCGCCGGCCAGGATCCAGCCGGTGGTGATCAGCAGCGCGATCACGATCGGCGCCATGCCTTGCTTGAAGGCGCGCACACCGCGCAGTTCGCGGTTGCGATGCCCCCAGCGCGCCGCCGTGTAGGTGATGGTGGCGCTGGGCAACAGGATGCCGATCATGGACACAAACACCCCGAGCAGGGCGCTCCACATGCTGCCGCTGTTGGCCCCCACGTTCCAGCCCATCAGCGCGACGAACAGCACATTGGGTCCCGGCGAGGCCTGGGCGATGGAAATCGAGGCGTTGAATTGCGCATCGGTCAGCAGTTGGTGCTCATACACCAGGTAGCGGTGCATTTCCGGCGCGGTGGCGATGGCGCCGCCGACCGACATCATCGACAGCATCAGGAAGTGCAGGAAAAGGTCGAACCAGTCGTGCCAGCCCATGGTGATGTGCAGGGCCTCGTTCACGGCTTGAGCTTTTGATACGCCAGGGTGCAAGCGACCAGGCCGAGGCTCGGCAGCACATAGAGCAGGGGCAGGCGCAGCAGGGCCAGGCTGATGAATGCGGTGGCGCCGAATACGATGCACAAGACTCTGCCCAGCACATTCATCTTCACCGCCGGGATCAGCTTGATGCCGGTGGCCATGATCAAACCGGCTGTCACCGCGCCCATCCCGCGCAGTGCGCCCGCCACACCGGGATGGCTGGCGTAATGGCTGTAAACCACGGCCACCAGCAGGACCAGCGCCAGCGGAATCGTCAGCAGGCCGGCCATCGCCGCCAATGCGCCGCGCACGCCGAACTGGCGGCCGCCATACATCAGCGCCATATTGATCACATTGGGGCCGGGCATGATTTGCGCCACCGCCCAGTCTTCGACGAATTCCTCATTCGTCATCCAGCGCCGCACGTCGACCAGTTCGCGCTGCGCCGCCACCATCACGCCGCCGAAGCCTTGCAGGGCCATGACGGTGAAGCCGACGAACAGTTCTGTGGGATTTTGAGGTCTGACGGGGGATGGTTCTGCGGGGGCGGCGCTCATGGCGTAATTATGAACGCTCGCGGCCGTCCCGACGCGGCTTTACAAATCGTTACGGCAAAAATTTTCCCTTGCCTTCCCTTATCTTCGATATCGCATCAGTACAGCTGCAGCGGCCCTTCTTCCATCGCCGCCACCTGCTCGCGCAGTTCCAGGATGCGGTCCTGCCAGTAGCGTTGCGTATTGAAGAACGGAAAGGCGTGCGGGAAGGCGGGGTCGTCCCAGCGCTGTGCCAGCCAGGCGGCGTAGTGAATCAGGCGCAGGGTGCGCAGGGCTTCGACCAGATGCAGCTCGCGGCGGTCGAAAGCGCAGAACTCCTCATAGGCCTCGATCACTTCGCGCAGCTGCTTGGCCATGTCCTGGCGCGTGCCGGACAGCAGCATCCATAAATCCTGCACCGCCGGGCCCATGCGGCTGTCGTCGAAATCGACGAAGTGAGGGCCGTCGTCGGTATAGAGAACATTCCCGCCGTGGCAATCGCCGTGCAGGCGGATGTTCTGGACGGCGCCGGCGCGCTGAAAACATTGCGCCACACCGTCCAGCGCCTGGTTGATGACGCTCAGCCAGGCGTCGCGTAAATCGGCGGGGATGAAATTGTGGGCCAACAGCCAGTCGCGCGGTGCAGTGCCGAAGGATTCGATGGTGAGGGTGGGACGATGCGTGAACGGCTCAATGGCGCCGACGGCATGAATACGCCCCAGAAAACGCCCCATCCATTCCAGCACCTCGGGCCGATCGAGTTCCGGGGCGCGCCCGCCGCGGCGCGGGAAGACCGTGAATCGGAAATTGCCGAATTTGTGCAGGGTTTTGTCGTTCGCGATCAGCGGCGCCACCACCGGGATTTCGCGCTCGTCGAGTGTCTGTACAAAGGCATGCTCCTCGAGGATTTGCGCATCCGTCCAGCGCCCCGGGCGATAAAACTTCACCACCAGGGGCGTTCCTTCCTCGATGCCGACCTGGTAAACGCGGTTCTCGTAGCTGTTCAGCGCCAGCAGGCGGCCGTCGCAGCGGAAGCCGATGCTTTCGATGGCGTCGAGGATGAGGTCAGGGCTGAGACCGGCGTAGGGCGTGACAGAATGGTCGTTGGCGGGCATCATGCATTGTACGGGGTGAGCATGCAAAGCGATGCTTCTGGCCGACCTTCTTGGTGTTCCCTTCGGTCCTGCGCCAGAAGGCCCGTTCTTTGCCGTTTACATCAATGATGGCTTGACGCTCGATTTCATTGAAACTGATCAGCCTTTTCCCGTAGAACATTTCTGTTTTCGGGTCATGGAAGAAGAATTCGATGCCATTCTTGAGCGAATCAAGGCGGTTGGGATCGCGTATCGCAGCACAGTCCGCGGTCCGACGGACAAAAAGATCAATACGGCATACGGCGGCAGGATGATCTACTGGAACGAACCCGAAGGGCATCAATGGGAGATGCTTACGGTCAGTTATGCCTGCCAGCCGGGGTAATATTTATGCATGTTTAGGCTTAAACTCACGGTCCTGAGAATCGGGGCATAGCCTTGCGCTGTTTGCCTGTCGAAGAACGTCGCTTGAATAAACTGGAAAAACCTTGACGACCATCACCATCAATTCATCCATCAACGTCAGCAACAGCGGCGTTTTTGTCCTGTTCGGCGGCGTCAACGTCCTCGAATCCCGCGACCTTGCCCTGCGTTCCTGCGAGGAATTCGTTCGCGTCACGCAAAAGCTGGGAATTCCCTATGTCTTCAAGGGCAGCTTCGACAAGGCCAACCGTTCCTCGATTCACTCCTACCGCGGGCCGGGGCTGGAAGAGGGCCTGAAAATTCTCGAGGAGGTCAAAAAAACGTTCGGCGTACCCGTCATCACCGATGTACACGAACCCTGGCAGGCCAAGCCCGTTGCCGAGGTGGCGGACGTTTTACAGTTGCCCGCCTTCCTTGCGCGCCAAACTGATCTCGTTGTTGCCCTGGCCAAGACGGGGCGCGTCATCAATATCAAGAAGCCGCAGTTCCTGAGTCCATCGCAAGTTCTCAATATCGTCGAGAAGTTCACCGAAGCCGGCAACAAGCAGCTCATCCTCTGCGACCGCGGAACATGTTTCGGCTATGACAATCTGGTGGTGGACATGCTGGGTTTCGGCGTCATGAAAAAAGTGACTAATGATTTGCCGGTCATTTTCGACGTGACTCATGCCCTGCAACAGCGCGAGGCCGGCGCCGCCGCCTCGGGCGGGCGCCGCGAACAGATCATCGATCTGGCGCGTGCCGGCCTGGCGGTTGGCCTGGCTGGTCTCTTCCTGGAAGCGCACCCGAATCCGGCCCAAGCCAAATGCGACGGGCCGAGCGCGCTGCCGCTTGATCAGCTGGAGCCCTTCCTCACGCAACTGAAGGCGCTGGATAATTTGGTGAAGTCGTTCGCGCCCTTGCATATACATAGCTGACTCGGATCGGTCCTACCGTCTGCTGAAACCAACGGCTTCATGACGTTGGGGGTGGCTTCGGTAGAGTGGATTCGTAAGTCGTCGCTCATTTCAAACGTATCCTCCCGGCATAATGCCGCCCGCGTCTACACAACGATGAAGCACCTCCTCGACAACATCGCCTGGCACACACTCTCCGGCCCGCACACTCGTTTCGCCAGCGGCGCCGGCAACGCGCGCCGCTATGCATCGGGCTTTTCCCCCATCGTCGGTTTCGCCGACAATGATCGTCCGGACTTCGCGGCCTTGGCCCCGTTGTGCAGCCCCGGCGAACAGTTCTACAGCGATGGCTGGTCCGGTCCGGCGCCGGTGGATTGGCGCATCGATGTCGAAAGCACCATGTTCAAGATGGTTTGGGAAACCGCGATGCCGGCCACGGATGAAGCCGCCGATGCGGTACGGCTTGGCCCCGAGCATGCCGCACAGGCGCTGGAACTGGCCACGCTGACCCGCCCCGGTCCCTTCGGTTTGCGCACCATCGAGCTCGGCGAGTATTTCGGCTATTTCGAAGATGAGCGCCTGATGGCCATGGCCGGCGAACGCATGCATGCCGGCAAGCTCCACGAAATCAGCGGCGTGTGCACCCATCCGGATTTCCAGGGTCGCGGCTTGGCGCGGCGGCTGATGCGCAAACTGATCCGTCGCCAGATGCAGCGTGGCGAAATTCCTTTCCTGCATGTGATGCACGCCAACCTCAGTGCGCGGCAGCTGTATGAGCGCATGGGTTTTACGCATTATCGGGAATCGGTGGTCAGAGTCATTTCGAAAATCTGAGCTTCCGCCAACTGATCTCAGAGAAATCCGTAAAAGCTTTTCATCATGATGAAGTCAAGAATGACAGTGCGAATGGCGGGACTCGTTGTAGCCTTTGTGGCTTCCGTCGTGCTATCGCCTGCCAAAGCGGCCTGCGCCGCATTCGCCGACGCGGCCACCGGAAAACTGCTGAGGCAGGAGGGCATTTGCGATCAGCGGATCACGCCCGCATCCACCTTCAAAATCGCCATCAGCCTGATGGGCTACGACGCCGGAATCCTCAAGGATGCAAGCTCGCCGGCGCTGCCATTTCGCGAAGGCTATCCGGACTGGATTCCCGAGTGGAAACAGACGACGAATCCGACGGGCTGGATGAAGCATTCCGTCGTCTGGTATTCGCAGCAAATCACGCTGGCGCTCGGTAAAGAGCGCTTCGGCCGTTATGTGCATCGCTTCGACTATGGCAATGCGGACGTGTCCGGCACACCCGGCAAACATGATGGGCTGACCGCGGCGTGGCTGAGTTCGTCGCTGAAGATTTCGCCCCTCGAGCAATTGGCGTTTCTGCAAAAAATCGTGCGACGCGAGCTGCCGGTTTCTGCCAATGCCTTTGACATGACGAGCCGGCTCACGGCCATGAACAGCTTGCCCAACGGCTGGATTCTCCACGGCAAAACCGGCACCGGTGCGCCCTTGAGGGCCGATGGGTCCGAGGATTGGGATCATCCCTATGGCTGGTTTGTCGGCTGGGCAACGAAGGACCGGCGCACCATCGTGTTTGTGCGGCAGGTGCAGGAGGAGCGCAAACAATCCGGTGCCGGGCCGCGTACGCGCGATGCTTTCCTGCGCGAGTTGCCGGCGATTCTGGATTCGTTTTAACAATAGTACCCCGCCAAACCCCAGCATCCACGCGCCTTCCCAAGGCATCTGCCCCAAACCCCGCGCCAATACTGGCTTCCCGGCCATCTTCCTTTCTGAATTCTTGCCCCGCCCCGGGAGCCACCGCCCGAACAAGGTAAAATTCGCGCTCTCTTACTGATTCAGGCAAGCACTCATCATGACTACCGCAATTACCCTGAGCTGCGTCGATATCCTCGGCGGCAAGGCGCCCACCGATGCGCCCGTTACTGTCAAAGGCTGGGTCAAAACCCGGCGCGATTCCAAGGCTGGCATTTCCTTTGTCAGCGTTTCCGACGGCTCCTGCTTCCATCCGGTGCAGGTGGTGGCGCCAAATACCCTCGGCAACTACGAAGCCGAAGTGATCAAGCTCACCGCCGGATGTGCGGTTGAAGCAACGGGTTTAATCGTGCCCTCACCCGCCAAGGGCCAGCCGTTTGAAATGCAGGCCGCCACCATCAAGGTGATCGGCTGGGTCGATGATCCGGATACCTATCCGATCACGCCCAAGGCGCACACCATGGAATTTCTGCGCGAGGTCGCGCATCTGCGTCCGCGCACCAATGTGATGGGGGCCGCCACGCGCGTGCGTCACACGGTGGCGCAGGCGATTCACCGTTTCTTTCATGAAGACGGCTTCCTGTGGGTGAACACGCCGATCATCACGGCCAGCGATGCCGAGGGCGCGGGCGAACTGTTCCGCGTCTCGACGCTCGACATGATGAACCTGCCGCGCATCGAGGATGGCCCCGACAAGGGCAAGGTCGATTATTCCAAAGACTTTTTCGGTCGCGAAGCCTTTCTCACCGTCTCCGGCCAACTGAACGTCGAAACCTATTGCATGGCGCTGTCCAAGGTCTATACCTTCGGGCCGACCTTTCGCGCGGAAAACTCCAATACTTCGCGTCACCTGGCCGAGTTCTGGATGATCGAGCCGGAAATCGCTTTCGCCAACCTGGCGGATGACGCCAGCCTCGCCGAGGCCCTGCTCAAATATGTGTTCAAGGCGGTGCTGAACGAGCGCGCCGACGATATGGCCTTCTTCGATGAGCGCGTCGAAAAAGGTATCGTCGCCAAATTGCAGGACATGATCGACCGCGAATTCGTGCGCATGGATTACACCGAGGCGATCAAGATTCTTGAGAGCACCAAGGAAAAATTCGAGTTCCCGGTGAAGTGGGGCATCGACCTGCAATCCGAGCATGAGCGCTTCCTGGCCGAGAAACATGTCGGCGGCCCGGTGGTGCTGATGAACTACCCGAAAGAGATCAAGGCGTTCTACATGCGCTTGAACGACGACAACAAGACGGTAGCGGCGATGGACGTGCTGGCGCCGGGCATCGGCGAGATCATCGGCGGCTCGCAGCGCGAGGAGCGCCTCGAGGTGCTCGACGCGCGCATGATCGAATCGCATCTCGATCCGGCGCATTACAGCTGGTATCGCGATCTGCGCCGCTACGGCACGGTGCCGCATGCCGGTTTCGGCCTCGGCTTCGAGCGCACCATTTCCTATGTCACCGGCCTGTCGAATGTGCGTGACGTGATTCCATTCCCGAGGACCCCCGGCAATGCGCGCTATTGAGGAGCAGTCATGAAAACCCTGCCGCAACTATTCGACAATAACCGCGCCTGGGCGGAGAAGGTCAAGCGCGAAAACCCGTCATTTTTCGCGAAGTTGGCGCAGCAGCAGTCGCCGGAATATTTATGGATCGGCTGCTCGGACAGCCGCGTGCCCGCCAATGAAATCATCGGCCTGATGCCGGGCGAGGTGTTCGTGCATCGCAATATCGCCAATGTGGTGGTGCACACCGATCTCAATTGCCTGTCGGTGATCCAGTATGCGGTCGATGTGCTGAAGGTCAAGCACATCATGGTCACCGGCCACTACGGCTGCGGCGGCGTGCGTGCCGCGCTGTTCGGCGATCGCATCGGTCTGGCCGACAACTGGCTGCACCATGTGCACGATGTGCGCGACAAGCATCTGGAAAAACTGATGGGCCTGAAGCTGGCCGACGAGCGCGTCAATCGCCTGTGCGAATTGAATGTGATCGAACAGGTCGCGAATGTGTGCCAGACCACCATCGTGCGCGATGCCTGGGATCGCGGCCAGCCGCTGTCCGTGCACGGCTGGGTCTACACCCTGCACGACGGCAAGCTGCACGATCTCGATGTGACCGTGACCAGGCGCGATGAAGTCAATGAGCTTTGTGCCGCCGCGGTCGCGAAGATGCGCTGAGCGATGAATTGGCGCCGTCATCGCGGCGCAGGCCGGGAACCAGTCCATGCATCAGCACATGAATAAAATTCGACGGTCGCCTCAACGATGACTCGTGCATTGATTGAAAGACCTTTTCAATCAGTAGGTGAAGCGGGCTGGGTCCCAGCCTTCGCTGGGACGACCTCGTTGCCCCGCGAAACTTCTGTGCCTACTTCGTCGTCCAGCTGTCGAAATCGAGTTTGTCGATGTCGAACTTGGCGAACTTGGGTTGGGTGCCGGCCTTGATTTCGTCCCCCGCGTTCAGGAAGGCCTCGGCCAGGGCGAAGCTCATCTTGGCGAGCGATTCCGGGCTGGCCGTCAGCGAGGCCGTGCTGCCGGTATCGGTGACATTGATCGCCACCGCCTCCTTGATCAGCTGGATATAAATCCGCGCTGCGAGTTCGCGCACGACGCTGTGCCCGGCATCGTCGTGGCCGGCGCCGTTACCGGCGGTGGTGGATTTGGGCGGTGCGGAATGGGACATGGCAATGGACCGTCAATGGTGCAATGGTGGGAAGGCAATTTGTATCCTACGCCGATTGATTGCCGGCGAAGGAGTTTTCGGCGATGGGATGTTGCAAACCGCCATGGCTTGACCTTGCCCGGCGTTCGTCGCATGCTGGTTTGACGCCCGTCAGGCATGTCCGTCTTTCCCGAGGAGACCGTCCATGAAGCTGAGCCCCGAGCAGATCGTGCAATTCGAGCGCGACGGCTATCTGTTTTTTCCCGGCCTGTTCACGCCCGCGGAAGTCAAAACCCTGACCGACGAAGTGCCGCGTCTGTACGCGCAGGATCGTCCGGAAAACGTTCGCGAAAAGACCGGCGGCGTGGTGCGCACCAATTTCGCGGCGCATCTGTACAGCGCGCCGTTCGCCCGCCTCGGCCGACACCCGCGCATGATCGATCCGATCGTGCAGCTGTTCGATGAAGCGGTGTATATGCACCAGTTCAAGATCAACGGCAAACAGGCCTTCGACGGCGATGTGTGGCAATGGCACCAGGATTTCGGCACCTGGCTGAACGACGACCAGATGCCTGAGCCGCGAGCGATGAATGTGGCGATCTTTCTCGATGAAGTGAACGAGTTCAACGGCCCGCTGATGTTCATTCCCGGCAGCCACAAACTCGGCGTGCTCGAGGCGGGCCACGATGTCACCACCACCAGCTACCCGCTGTGGACCATCAATCACGACACCATCGCGCGGCTGGTGAAAAACGGCGGCGGCCTGACCACCGACGGCAATCGCGGCATCGTCGCCCCCAAGGGCTCGGCCGGTTCGATGATCCTGTTCCATTCCTGCCTGGTGCATGCCTCGACCTCGAATCTCTCGCCCTGGAATCGCGTCAGCGTGTACCTGAGCCTGTGCGCGGTATCGAATCATATCCGCCGCTTCAAGCGCCCCGGCTACATCGCGCACCGCGATTTCACCCCGATCAAAACGCTGCCCGATGATTGCTTGCTGAAACCCTATCCGGTCGATCTGCCCTGGAAGGACGGCACGCCCGAAGTGGAGTTGAAACCGAAGATGGCGGCGTAGCGTGATGGTGCAATGAGCCATCCGCAGTAAAATGACCTTTTGTGTTGAAATGAGACCGATCATGACCGCCCGCGATGCCATTCCAGCACTGACCAATCTCAACGCCGCCCAATTGCTGAACGATGTCTCCCGCCACTGGGACGCCGAGATCGTTCCGCAACTGATCGAGTACATCAAGCTGCCGGCGAAATCCCCCGGTTTCGACCCCGACTGGGCCAGGCATGGTTTCCTGGATGCCGCCATCGAGCAGGCGCGCCGCTGGGTGGCTGCGCAGGACATCAAGGGTTTGACGATGGAAGTGGTGCGCCAGGAAGGCCGCACGCCGGTGCTTTTTTTCGATATCCCGGCGACCGGCAATAATGACGCAAACCGTACCGTGCTGCTCTATGGCCATCTCGACAAGCAACCCGAGATGACCGGCTGGCGCCCCGGCCTGGGGCCATGGACGCCGGTGCTGGAAGGTGAGGGCGAGGATCTCAAGCTGTATGGGCGCGGCAGCGCCGACGATGGTTATGCGGTGTTTGCCGCCATTGCCGCGATTGCCGCGCTCGACAAGCAGGGCGTGGCGCGGCCGCATTGCGTGGGCCTGATCGAAACCTGCGAGGAAAGCGGCAGCGACGATCTGCCGATTTATCTCGAAATGCTGGCGCCGCGCATGGGCGCGGTGCAGCTGGTGATCGCGCTTGACTCCGGCGCCGGCAATTACGATCAAATGTGGGTCACGACTTCACTGCGCGGCCTCGTCAACGGTACGCTGACGGTGGATGTGCTGACCGAGGGTGTGCACTCGGGCGATGCCGGCGGCGTGGTGCCGTCCTCGTTCCGTATCGCGCGGCAATTGCTGGATCGCATCGACGATTCGCGCACCGGCGTGGTCAAGCCCAAAGAGTTCAATTGCGAAATTCCCGCCGAGCGTATCGCGCAGGCCAGGCAGGCGGCGGATATTCTCGGCGAATCGATGTGGAAGCGTTTCCCCTGGGCCGCGTGTTGCGATGGCCCGCAGATTTTTGTGCAGCCGACCACCAAGGATCCGGTCGAACTGATCCTGAATCGCACCTGGCGCGCAGCCCTGGCCGTGATCGGCGCCGATGGCCTGCCGCCGATTCAAACCGCCGGCAATGTGCAGCGCCCGCGCACCGCGTTGAAACTCTCGCTGCGCCTGCCGCCCCTGGTCGACGGCGACCGCGCCGCCGTCAGCCTGAAGAAAACGCTGGAAAGCGATCCGCCCAATGCGGCCGGCGTCACCTTCCACTACGAGCAAGCCGCCACCGGCTGGAACGCGCCCGCCAGCCAGCCCTGGCTGTCGGCCCTGCTGGATGCCGCCTCGCAAACCTATTACGGCAAGCCGGCTGCCTATATGGGCGAGGGTGGCACGATTCCGTTCATGGGCATGCTCGGTGTGAAGTTCCCGAAGGCGCAAATGCTGGTCACCGGCGTGCTCGGACCGAAGTCGAATGCGCATGGGCCCAACGAGTTTTTACATATTCCGTATGCCAAGAAATTGACCGCGGCGGTGGCGATGGTGCTGGCCGGAACGCGTTAACCTGAAATAAAACTCCAGCATTGGCGCGCCTTTCGGAGCTTTTTTGCTTCAAACACCGCACCAATACTGGAGTTTCACTTGCTGATGAACACCCGGTGTCATGCCAAGGTCGTATTGATTACTTCGTTCTTCACCCCATTCTCCGGTCACCGCCATGCCCAAGCTCCTGAAATATTCACTGATCGCCGTTGCCGCACTCCTGATCCTGCTGGTGGCCGCCGCCGCGATCATCGCCGCGACCTTCAATCCGAACGATTACAAGCCCACCATCATCAAGCTGGTGCAGGAAAAGAAGCAGCGCACCCTGTCGATTCCCGGCGAGATCAAGCTGACCTTTTTCCCGCGCATCGGCGCCGACCTCGGCAAGCTGTCGATATCCGAGCCGCGCAGCAATGTTGAATTTGCCTCGGTGGAACATGCCCAGGTATCGCTGGCGCTGCTGCCGCTGTTTTCCAAACAGTTTGTGGTCGACCGCCTCAGCGTCGATGGACTGAGGGCCAATATCCAGCATCGCAAGGACGGCGGCAGCAATTTCGACGATCTGCTCGGCAAGGACGGCGCAGTTGACGCCAAGGCCGAAGCCAGGGCGGACAGCAAGGCCGCGACGGCGGTTACGCCGGTCAACCTGGATATCGGCGCCATCGCCATCACCAATGGCAGCGTGAACTACCGTGATGAGGCGGCCAATCGCTCGGTGTCCATCAGCAAGCTGCAGTTGCGCACTGGGCCGATCGCCGACGGCAAAAAAAGCGATATCGATTTCAGCGCCGATATCAGCGGCAAGAATCCGGACCTGGGCTTGAGCATCAAGCTGAAAAGCGATTTCACGCCTGACCTGGGCCGGCAGCATTTTGTGCTGAACAAGATCGATGCTGCCATCAATGGCGGTGCGGTCGGCTTCAGCGACATCAAGCTGACCCTCGGCGGCAATGTCGATGTGCAGGCTGCGAGCAGGCAATTTTCACTCGATGCCCTGGCGCTGTCGCTCGACGCCAGGCAGAGCGCGCAGGCGCTGCAACTGAAAGTGTCGGCGCCGAAACTGAGCGTGACCGACGCCAGGGTGGCCGGCGACAAGATCGCAGTAGATGCAAAGATGACCGAAGCCGCGCGCAGCATCGAGGCGAAATTCTCCCTGCCCGCATTCGAGGGCTCGGCCAAGGCATTCAGGATTCCGGCGATGGCGCTGGAAGCCAATGTGCGTCAGGACGCGCTCAGCGTCGCTGCCAGGTTGAGCGGCGAAATTGACGGCGACATGGAAGGCATGGTGTTTCGCGCCCCCAAACTCGCGCTCACCGTAGATGGCAAGCAGGGTGATATCGCCATCCACAGCGAATCGCACATCGATCTGCTCGCCAATCTGAAAACGGAACTGATCCAGCTCGCGCTCAATGGCAAGCTCGATACCAGCACGCTAGATGCCAAATTCGCCATGCGCAATTTCGCCAAGCCGCTCTATACCTTCGATGTCGGCATCGACGCCATCGACGTCGACCGCTACCTCGGCAAAGGCGAGGGTAATGCGAAGTCGGCGGCCGCCCCGGCCCCGGCCAAGGCGGGGCCGGAAAAGCCGATCGACCTGAGCGCGCTGAAAGCGCTCAATGCCGAGGGCAAGGTCAAAGTGGGCAGCCTGAAAGTGGCCAACATCAAAACCGCCAATCTGAACATGCAGCTGCACGCCGCCGGCGGCAAGCTTGAATTGAGCCCGCTGACGGCATCGCTCTACGGTGGCAGCGTCGCCGGTGCGCTGACGGCCAATGCCAGCACGCCGCCGCGCTTTGCCATCAGGCAGAACTTCAACAAGGTCAATATCGGCCCGCTGCTGAAGGACGCCATCGACAAGGATATTCTTGAGGGTCAGGGCAATATCGCGCTCGATGTCGCGACCACCGGCGCCACTGTCACGCAATTGAAAAAAGACCTGGCCGGCAGCGCGCGTGTCGAACTGAAAGAGGGTGCGCTCAAGGGCATCAACCTCGCCGCCGCTATCCGCAATGCCCAATCGATGCTCGGCGGCGGACAGGCGGGCGGCTCGTCGCAGGGCACCGCCAGCGCGCAGGACAAAACCGATTTCAGCGAATTCGGGGCCAGCTTCAAAATCGTAAACGGCGTCGCGCATAACGACGATCTCGTCCTGAAATCGCCATTGATCCGCGTCGGCGGCAATGGCGACATCAACATCGGCGAAGACCGCCTCGATTACACCGTGTCCGCGACCGTGGTGCCCACCCTGCAAGGCCAGGGCGGCCCCGAATTGCAGGCCTTGAAGGGACTCACTGTACCGGTGAAGCTGAGCGGCCCATTCGCCGCGATCGGTTGGAAAATCGATTTCGCCGGCCTTGCCAGCGGCGTGGCCAAACAGAAAATCGACGAGCAGAAAGACCAGCTGAAATCGAAGCTGCAGGATCAGTTGAAAGACCGATTGAAGGGGTTGCTGGGCAAGTAAGGGGACGGCAATTAGTTTGCGAGATAAAGATAGTCGTTCGTAAATAGCGGGGCCGTCATATAAAAGGCAATCCAGAAAGCAAGGCACTGCACTTGCCTAAGCAACCTGACTGGGCAGGAAAACTGTCTTCACGGGAAAACAAAACCCCGGCATTGGCGCGCTTTCCAGAGCATTTTTGCTCCAAACGCCGCGCCAATGCTGGGGTTTGATTTTTATAGCCGGCAGATGGATGGCACCTTACCGCCAACCACGGAAATGACCAAGAACGCGCGCAGGTCGATATCCGCATAAATGTTGTCGTTGCCGATGCGGGGAAGTGGGCTTGTCGCGACCCGTTACCGACGCCCGGGCTGACTGGCCGCATCACGCGGCCGGCACCTTGCCGCCACAGATTTGCCGCAATTCGGCGATCGCGGTCATGATTTTCACGGATTCTGCTTATATGATTGCCCTGCCGTTGAAATGGACGGCGTCAAAGGGGGATTCATGAAGTTCATTGCCGCTGCGCGCGACCTCGCTGTCAAATCGGGGCGCATTCTTGCCCGTCTGCCGGGCCTTGTCCTGAAACCGCTGTTCGGCGATTTATCCTGGCAGGCGCCGCGCTGGGCGCGCTGGCTGGGTAGAAAATTCGCGGCCGGCGGGCGCGCGGCGATGCGGCGACCGCGCCATGCCGCGGCCCTGCTGGTGCTGGCGGCAGCGCTGGGCGCCGGCGGCGCCTGGACCTGGAAATGGTGGCAGGCGCGGCCCAAGCCGATCGAGGTGACGGCGACGGTACAGAACCCGTCGCGCACCCCGCTGGAAAGCGAAGATGACGCTTCACCGCGCCCTTTGTTGATCCGTTTTTCGCAATCGGTGGCGCCCCTGTCGATGAGCGGCAAGGAGGTGGCGCAAGGCATTACCGTCGCCCCCGCGCTGGAAGGCAAGTGGAAATGGGCTTCGGACAAGCAGCTCGAGTTTCAGCCCAAGGAGGATTGGCCGATTGGTGCGGAGTACGCCGTGACCATCGACAAAACGGCAGTCGCCGACCACATCGTCCTGGCCCGCCCCACGCTCAAGTTCGAGACGCCGGCCTTCATCGCCAAGGTGACGCGTGCCGAGTTCTATCAGGACCCGGTCAATCCCGCGCTGAAAAAAGCGGTGTTCGATATCAATTTCACGCAGCCGGTGAATACGACCGAGCTGGAAAAACGCATCGCCCTCAAACTCGCCGGGCAATCCGAAGGCATCTGGGGCGTGGGCCGCGAAACCACCAAATTCACGGTGAGTTATGACAAGCTGAAACTGAATGCCTTTGTGCATTCCGAAACCCTGCAAACCCCGCAGGAAGACAGCAGCATTGCGCTGAAGGTCGGCAAGGGCCTGCTTGCCGCGCGCGCCGGCAAGCCCTTCGATGAGGCCATCGATCGCAGCGTACGCGTGCCCGGCCTCGCCAGTCTCAATGTCACCGAGCTGTCGGTCAATGTCGCGCAGAACGCAAAAAACGAACCTGAGCAAATCATCACCACCGCGCTCTCGGCCAGCACTATGGAAAAGGACATCAAGGCGGCCACCACCGCCTGGCTGCTGCCGGTTTACAGCCCGACGCAGAAGAAGGAAGAGCGCAAGCGGCCCTATCGCTGGGGCAATCCGCAGGAGATTTCCGAGGCGGTGCTGAAGGAATCGACCAAACTGGAGACCGAACTGGTGGCCGGCGAACGCGAACATAGCGAAGCCCATGTGTTCAAGTACAACGCCCCGGTGGGCCGCTATGTGTATGTGCAGATCGAGCGCGGCCTCAAATCGTTCGGCGGCTACACGCTGGCCAAGCGTGTGCAGCAGGTGCTGCGCGTGCCGCCGATCCCGCCGCAGCTCAACATCATGGGCCAGGGCTCCCTGCTGGCGATGAGCGGCGAAAAGAAAGTGGCGGTGCTGGTGCGCGACCTGCCCGGCCTGCGCATGGAGATGGGCCGCGTGCTGCCGGCGCAGCTGCAGCACCTGATTTCGCAGTCGGAAGGCAATTTCGACAAGCCGCAGTTTTTTGGCGCCTTCGGCATGGACAATCTTGCCGAGCGTTTCGAAAAGAAAATTCCGCTGCCGCGCCTCAAACAGGGCAAGGCGCATTACGAGGCGCTCAACCTGGGCGACTATCTGAAAAAAGATGGTGCCGACAAGCGCGGCATTTTCCTGTTGCACGTACAGGGCTACGACCCGAAAGTGCGCGAGCCGGCCAAGGCCCAACCGGCCGATGACGAGGCGGAAGATTCGGGCGATGGCCGGCGCCGCAGCGAGGACGAAGGTGAAGGCGAAGGAGAGGGCGAAAGCGAAGAAAGCAATGGCGAGGACGCCGGGCCGGTGTCGGCGCGCGAAGACTTCCGCCTGATCCTGGTCACCGATCTGGGTGTGCTGGTGAAGCGCTCGCTCGACGGCAGCCAGGATGTGTTCGTGCAATCGATCGCCACGGGGCTGCCGGTGGCAGGTGCCGAGGTGGAAGTGATCGGCAAGAACGGCCTCACCCTGTTTGCGCAGACCACCGATGCAACGGGCCGCGCGCAATTCGCCAAACTGGAAAACCTGTCGCGCGAACGCACCCCGCTGATGTACCTGGTGAAGAAAGCCGGCGACTTCAGCTTCCTGCCGCTCAATCGCCGCGATCGCGGGCTGGATTTTTCGCGCTTCGATATCGGCGGCATCCGCAACACCCTGCAGCCTGGCCAATTGTCGGCCTACCTGTTTTCGGATCGCGGCATTTACCGGCCGGGCGATACCTTCAATATCGGCATGATCGTGAAAGCCGCCAGCTGGGCCACGACCGTGGCTGGCCTGCCGCTGGAAGTCGAGGTAACCGATCCACGCGGCCTCAGCATCAAACGCGAGAAAATCAAGCTGGCGGCGGGCGGCTTCAATGAACTCTCGCACGCGACGCAGGAGACGTCGCCGACCGGCAACTACGGCATCAATCTCTACACCGTCAAGGACGGCCAGGCCAATACCCTGCTGGGCTCAACCTCGGTGCGCGTGCAGGAATTTTTGCCGGATCGCATGAAGGTCACGGCCAAGCTGTCCAGCGAGGCGGGCGAGGGCTGGGTATCGCCGAGTGAACTGAAGGCCAAGGTGAATGCACAGAACCTGTTCGGCACCCCGGCCGCCAATCGCCGTGTGGAGGCGACCCTGACCCTGCAGCCGGCGTATCCCGCGTTCCGCAGCTATCCCGATCATCGCTTTTACGATCCGCTGCGCGCCAAGGAAGGTTATTCGGACAAGCTTGCCGAGGCCACCACCGACGAAGAGGGCAATGCCGAATTCGATCTCGATCTCGCGCGCTATGCCAAGGCCACCTATCGCCTGCATTTCCTGGCGCGCGCCTTCGAGGCCGAGGGCGGGCGCAGCGTGGCCGCCGATACGGCGGCGATGGTGTCCGAGCTACCCTTCCTGGTCGGCTTCAAGGCGGATGGCGATCTGGCCTATGTGTCGAAAGGTTCGAAGCGCATCGTCAATCTGATCGCCATCGATCCCAAGGCGAAGAAGAGCGCGGTCAAGGATCTGATGCTGGAACTGGTCGAGCGTCGCTATGTATCGGTGCTGGTGAAGCAGCCGAATGGCACCTACAAATACGAATCGAAACCGAAAGAAATCCCCGTCAAGGACAGCCCGCTGTCGATTCCGGCCGGCGGCTTCAATCTGGCGCTGGCGACCGATACGCCCGGCAATTTCTTCTATCGCATTCGCGATGCGCAAAATATCGAGCAGAACCGCATCGAGTATTCGGTGGCCGGTGCCGGCAATGTCACACGCTCCCTGGACCGCAATGCCGAGTTGCAACTGATGCTGAAAAGCAAGGATGTGGCGGCCGGCGAGGAGATCGAAATCAGCATTCGCGCGTCCTATGCGGGTGCCGGTCTCATCACCGTCGAGCGCGACCGCGTCTATGCGCATCAATGGTTCAAGGCGGCCACGCAATCCTCGGTGCAGAAGATTCGCCTGCCTGCCGATTTCGAGGGCAATGGCTATGTGACGGTGCAGTACATCCGCGATCCGGGCTCGGACGAAATTTTCATGAGCCCGCTGTCGTATGGCACCGTGCCGTTCTCGGTCAACCTCGAAAAGCGCAGCAATAAATTGACTTTCGCGGCACCCGCCAAGGTCAAGCCGGGAGAGGTGCTGAAAATAAAACTGACGGCGGCACAGCCAACGCGTGCGGTGGTGTTCGCGGTCGACGAAGGCATCCTGCAGGTGGCGCGCTATCAGATGGCCGATCCGCTGGCGCATTTCTTCCAGAAGCGTTCGCTCGATGTGCGCACTTCGCAAATCCTCGATTTGATCCTGCCCGAGTTCAAGAAGCTGATGCAGGCGGCGGCCCCCGGCGGCGATGCCGAGGGCGCGCTGGGCAAGAACCTGAACCCCTTCAGGCGCAAGCGCGACAAGCCGGCGGTGTACTGGTCGGGCATTGTCGACGTCAGCGGCGAGCGCGAATTCAGCTACACCGTGCCGGATACCTTCAACGGCAGCCTGCGCCTGATGGCGGTGGCGGTGAACGACCAGTCTATCGGCACGCTCTCCGACAAGACCCTCGTGCAAGGTGACTTTGTGCTGTCGCCGAATGCGCCGCTGGCGGTGGCGCCGGGCGATGAGTTCGAGGTTTCGGTGGGCGTGGCCAATAACGTTGCCGGCTCGGGCAAAGCGGCGCCAGTATCGGTCAGTTTGAAGGCCTCACCCCATCTCGAGATTGTCGGCGCCGATACCCAGGCACTGACCATCGGCGAGCGCAAGGAGAGCGTGGCGATCTATCGCCTGAAAGCGAAAACCGGCGCCGCGTCCAGGCTGGGTTCGGCCACACTCGCGTTCTCGGTGCAGCTCAAGGATCAGCCGGAAAAATCGGCGAAGCTGTCGACCGATCTTAGCGTGCGTCCGGCCGGGCCGTATTACACGCAGGTCACGGTCGGCAGTTTCACCGGCAGCCAGGAGGTGGCGATCAAGCGCGAGGTGTTCGGCGAATATAGCAAGGGCGAGGCGGCGGTGTCTGCGCTGCCCCTGGTGATCGCCAATGGCCTTACCGCCTATCTCGATAACTTCCCGCATATGTGCACCGAGCAGATCACCAGCCGCGCCATGCCGGCGGTGATTCTCGGCCAGCGTCCCGAGTTCGGCGCGCGCGATGCCAAGGACCAATCGGCCAAGGTGGAAAAATCGTTTGCCGATGCCATTGCGGTATTGCGTTCACGGCAAAACGCGGAGGGTGGTTTCGGCCTGTGGACGGCCTCGGTGGAAGCCGATGAATACGCCTCGGTCTATGCCATTCACCTGCTGCTGGAAGCGCGCGAGCGCGGCATGAATGTGCCGACCGACATGATGGCCAAAAGCAATGCCTGGCTTCAACAACTGGCGGCCAGCCCGGCGCGCGATCTGTGGGATGTGCGCACACGCGCCTATGCGGTGTATTTGCTGACGCGGCAAAGCACCATCACCACCGCCTACCTTGCGGCCCTGCGCGAAACCCTCGACAAGAAATATGCAGGGGTCTGGGAGAAGGATTCGGCGGCGGTATTCATGGCGGCCAGCTACAAGCTGATGAAGGATGATCGCCTGGCCGGCAAGTTGATGGATGAGCCGATCGCGCTGCTGTCGAAGCGCGGCGAACCCTACAGGTATGAACGCTATTACGACAACACCATCCGCGATGCGCAAACGCTGTATATCGCCTCCAAGCATTTCCCGGAGCGCGCGCGCAAGCTGGATTTCGCGACCATGGGTTCGATGGTCAAGACCATTCAGGACGGCCGCTTCAATACCCATTCCGCCGCCTATGTGATCCTGGCGCTCGATGCCTATGCCAGCACCATCGACAGCAAGGTGGCCGGCAAATTGTCGATCGCCGAAATCGGCCGCGACGGCAAGGCGCAGGCGCTGGCTTTGCCGGCCAATCTGTTGCCGCGCGTCAGCTTTGCCGATACGGCTGCCAAGCTCAAGTTCGGCAACGATAGCGGGCTCACCACGTATTTCGCGGTGGCCGAATCGGGCTTTGATCGGACGCCGCCGATGACGGAACTGAAATCCGGCATGGAAATCGTCCGCGAATATCTCGACGGCCAGGGCAATCCGATCGGCAACGTGAAGGTCGGTGATGAAATCACCGTGCGCCTCAGGTTCCGCGCCATCGGTCGCGATTATGTGCCGAGTGCCGCCCTGGTGGATTTGCTGCCGGGTGGTTTTGAGCCGGTATTGAATCCGACCGTAGCACCGGTGCTGGCCACGGAAAGCAAGAAGAAGCCCGGCTATGTGGACCGCCTCGGCAATGTCGGCAGTTGGGCGGTGGATTACAGCGATGTGCGCGAGGATCGCGTGGTGCTGTATGGCCGCGTCAATGCCAGCGTCGCGGAATATCGTTATCGCATCCGCGCCACCAATGTCGGCACCTTCGTGGTTCCGCCGGCCTATGGCGAATCGCTGTATGAACGCGATGTGCAGGCGCGCTCCTTGCCGGGGAAAATCACTGTGGAGCGCGCCGGCAAGTGAAGCGCCGCGCGCGCGTCCTGCTGGCCTCAACCACCATCATTGCACTGGCATTGATTGGCCTGAGGCTGGCGCCGAAAACGCCGCTGCGCGAAATCAGCGGCTATTCCAGCGCGGTCTATGGCGAGCGTGGCGAGTTGCTGCGCCTGACGCTGGCGCCGGATGAGCAGTACCGGCTGTGGACGCCGCTGGACTCCATTTCGCCAACGCTCGGTGAAGCCGTAATGCGCTACGAGGACCGCTGGTTCTACTGGCATCCGGGTGTCAACCCGGCGGCGATGGTGCGCAGCGCCTGGGCGACTTTCAGCGGCCAGCGCCGCCAGGGCGGCTCGACGCTGAGCATGCAATTGGCGCGCAAGGTCTACAACATCGACAGCCGCAATATGCCGGGCAAGCTGAAACAGATGGCGGCCGCGCTGTGGCTGGAGGCACGTTATTCGAAGCGCGAGATCCTCGAGGCTTATCTCAACTTCGTCCCCTATGGCGGCAATATCGAGGGCGCGGGGGCCGCCAGCCTGGTGTATTTCCACAAACGCGCGGCCGACTTGAGCCTGCCCGAGGCGCTGACCCTGGCGGTGATCCCGCAAAATCCGGCGGCGCGCGGCGGCGCACAAACGGGTTCGACAGCGCTCAGAGAGGCGCGTGGCCGGCTGGCGGCAGCGTGGATCGCGGCCCATCCGGAAGATGAAAAATTTGGCGCCATGCTGGCGGTGGCGCCTTATGGCATCGGCACCTTGCCGTTCCGCGCCCCGCATCTATCCGACCAGCTGCTGCGAGATTCACGCATTGCGCGCAATGCACGCGATGCACGCGACGGCAGGGGCCAGGAAATATATTCCAGCCTCGATCTGCGCATGCAGGCCACGCTTGAGCGCGTGATCGCGCAGCGCATCGAGACGCAGAAAAAAATCGGCATCCGCAATGCCGCCGCCCTGCTGCTCGATACCGAGACCATGGAGGTCAAGGCCATGGTCGGCTCGGCCGATTTTCACGATGAGGATATCGACGGCCAGGTAAATGCGGTGCAGGCCAGGCGCTCGCCGGGCTCGACCCTGAAGCCCTTCGTCTACGCGCTGGCCTTCGATCAGGGTGTGCTGCATCCGATGACGGTGCTGAAGGATGCGCCCACCGCCTTCGGTCCCTTCAGCCCGGAAAATTTCGACGGCCGCTTCGTCGGCCCGATCACTGCGCAGGACGCCCTGGTGCGCAGCCGCAATGTGCCAGCGGTATTGGTGGCGTCCAGACTCACGCGGCCCGGGCTCTACGATCTGATGAAAAGCGCCGGCGTCAGCAATCTGGCCAACGAAAAGCATTACGGCCTCGCGCTTACCCTCGGCGGCGGCGAGGTGACGATGGAGGAGCTGGCGCGCCTGTACGCCATGCTGGCCAATGGCGGTGAGTTGAGGTCGATCGCGTACACGCATGCTGCGCACCGCGACGCTTCAATATCGACAGCAAACAATCCGCAACTGCTGTCGGCGCCCGCCGCCTTCGTCACGCTGGAAATGCTGAAGTCCAATCCGCGCCCCGACACCGGCCTGCCCGCGCAGCCGGCGGTGTCGTGGAAGACCGGCACCTCATGGGGCTTTCGCGACGCCTGGGCGGCCGGCGTATTCGGCCGCTATGTGATGGTGGTCTGGGCCGGAAATTTCGATGGCGAAGGCAACCCGGCCCTGGTCGGCGTATCGGCAGCGGCGCCGTTGTTTTTCAATATCGTCGATGCGCTGCGCGAGGAAGGTTTGCTGCTGGCAGACAAGCCGCGCGTTCCGCCTTCTGGGCTCACGCGAGTTGAAGTCTGTGCGGCCACCGGTGATCTGCCCAATGCCTGGTGCAAGGAGCGGATGGCGACCTGGTTCATGCCCGGCAAATCGCCGATCCGCGTGTCCAATCTGCATCGCCGCGTGCTGATCGATACGCAAAGCGGTCGTGCGGTGTGTGAGGAGGGCGCCCACACGCGCTGGGAAGTCTTCGAATACTGGCCCTCGGATATGCGCCGCATGTTCCGCGATGCCGGCATGCCGCGCCGCGAGCCGCCGCGCGAAGCCGAATGCAGCGGGCGCAACGTCGTCGCCGATGGCGATGCGCCGCAAATCGTTTCGCCCCTGCGCGCAGTGACCTACACCGCGCGGCTGTCGCAGCCGGTGCCGCTGACCTTGCGCGCCGAGGGTGGTGCGGGGCGGCAATACTGGTTCTCGAACGAAGCCCTGCTCGGCGAGGTGAATGCCGGCGACAGCCTCAGCTGGAATCCGCCCAGTGCGGGGCGCTACAAGCTGCGTGTGGTCGATGAAAGCGGACGATCCGATACGCGTGAACTGGCGGTTGAGGCAGTGCCTTGAGGGAGCATAGAAAAATTAAACTCAAGCACTGGCGCGCCTTTCCAGCCATTTTTGGCTGGAAAGGCGCGCCAAATGGCGTTCTACGTTTTTTATTTGCGCGGCTTTAATGCCAGCCCGATTCAATCAAGCCGCGCGTTTCCGCCACCGCCACTTCCCATAATTCCGCCATCACCGCGTCCGGTTTTTGATAAACACCGGCGAAATTTCCATCGCCCAGATACGCGCGCGTTTGCTGCGGGTTGAGCAATTTGAGTTTGGCGTAATCGATGCCGGGCTGCACGCTGCTCGGCTGCACCACGCCGGCAATGCGCGTTGCGGGAAAGTTTTCCATCCACGAGGCGTGCGAGGCCAGCGGATCGATCGCCTGCACCTTGGCCCAGGTCTTGGGCGCGTTCCACCAGTTGTGGAATTTCACTTTCACCTCGGGATGATCGCCCATCCACTCGCCGAGAAAATTGCCGATGGGCGCATTGCCGCCGTGGCCGTTGACGATCAGGATGCGTTTGAAGCCGTGGGTGGCGAGGCTGTCGAGCGCATCGCGCACCACGGCAATGAGGGTTTCGAGGCGCAGGCTGATGGTGCCGGGGTAAGCCATGAAGGTCGGGGTGTGGCCGAAGGGGATCACCGGAAATACCGGCACGCCCAGCGGCGCGGCGGCATCGGCGGCAACATTTTCAGCGAGGATCGAATCGACCGACAGGCTCAGGTAGGCATGCTGCTCGGTGCAGCCGATCGGCAATACCGCTCGGTCGTCATGCTTCAGGTATTCCTCGATCATCATCCAGTTGCAATCGCGTACACGCATGACAGGCTCGCTCAAAGACGGTTGCCGCGATAATATCGCGAATGAACGAAAATGCGCCCTTCCAATTTTGATGGAGAACCCAATGCAGTTGATCGGCATGCTCGATTCCCCTTATGTGCGCCGGGTGGCGATTTCCATGAAGCTGATGGACCTGCCTTTCGAGCATCGCTCGGTATCGGTGTTTCGCCACTATGCGGAATTCGAGAAAATTAATTCGTTGGTGAAAGCGCCCACCCTGGTATGCGATGACGGCCAGATCCTGATAGATTCGAGCCTGATCATCGATTATCTGGAAACCCTGGTGCCGGCCGCCAAGCGCCTGCTGCCCGTCAATGGTGTGGCGCGTCGTGATGCCCTGCAGCGCATCGGCATTGCCTTGGTCGCCTGCGAAAAAACCGTGCAGCACTATTACGAACTGAACCTGCGTCCGGCGGAGAAGTGCCATCAGCCCTGGCTGGATCGTGTCGCCGCCCAGGCGCATGCGGCTTACGATTGGCTGGAGCCGATCGCCGGCGCAGCCAAGCCCTGGATCAGCGGCGGCACCATGGGCCAGGATGATGTGACGCTGGCAGTAGCCTGGCGTTTTACGCAATTCAATTCGCCGGCATTGATCGATCCCGCACGTTATCCGGCGCTGGCCGCGTTCTCGGCACGGGCCGAGGCGCGCCCGGAATTCATCGCTACCCCGCTGGATTGAATATGGATATTTTGCGCCACGACGACATCGTGCCCCTGGTTGCACGCCTGCATGCGGACAGCTGGAAGGTTGCCTATCGCGGCATCTTCGCCGACGCCTATCTCGACGGCGAAGTTGAGGCGGAGCGCCTCAACCACTGGCGGCATCGCGTCCCGGAGCTCGCCGCAGGCACCGGCGAAATTTTCCTGGCGCGGCTGGGTGCGGACGCGGTCGGTTTTGTCTGCATCGAGGTCGGCGACGGGCGCGAATGGGGCGCCTATGTCGACAATCTGCATGTGCTGCCGCATCTGCGCGGGCAGCGCATCGGCGCCCTGTTGCTGGAACGGGCGGCGCAGTGGGCGCGGGCGCAGGGCGAAGCGCAAATGTATCTCTGGGTGTTCGAAGCCAACCAGCAGGCGCGGCGTTTTTACGAACGCGAAGGCTGGCGCGCGGCCGAGCGTAATATCCAGGAAATTCCCGGCGGCGGCGAGCGGCCGATGTGGCGCATGGTGAAGGCGATCTGAGCGCCGGTGGCGGGGCTTGCAACTTTCGGCACCGATCCTTATCTCTTTGAATAGAGCAATCGATCGACGGCGCCAATTGCCGTCGTGCCATTATTTTTGGTGAGCCCATGAAAAAATATCTGGCGCTATTGACCCTGATCGGCCTTGCCTTTGCGACCGCGGCTACCACTGCCTTGTGGGCGCAACGCGGCGGCGAACGCAATGTGGAACCACGATCGGTCAGCCCGCGCGGAGCGCTCGGCGAGCATGAACGCAGCTTGGTCGCGTTGTTCGAAAATGCCGCGCCTTCAGTGGCCTATATCACCACCGAAAGCCTGGTGCGCCGCGGCTTTTTCGGCGCGGCGGTATCGCAGGGCGCCGGCAGCGGCTTTGTCTGGGATGCGCAGGGCCATGTGGTCACCAATAACCATGTGGTCGAGAACGCGCAGAAGGTGCTGGTGCAACTCGATGCCGGCAAGGAACCTATCGCCGCACGTGTGATCGGCCGCGCCCCCGAGTACGACCTGGCCGTGGTGCAGCTGGTGAAGGTGCCGGCCAATATCCGGCCGATCCCGCTGGGTTCTTCGCGCGATCTCAAGGTCGGGCAATCGGTGCTGGCGATCGGCAATCCCTTCGGCTTGTCGCGCACCCTGACCGTCGGCATCATCTCGGCCCTGGATCGCTATCTGCCCACCCAGGACTACGCCGAAATCGCCGGCGCCATCCAGACCGATGCCGCCATCAATCCCGGCAATTCCGGCGGGCCGCTGCTGGACAGTGCGGGACGCCTGATCGGGGTGAATTCGGCGATCCGTTCCGCCTCGGGCTCATCGTCCGGCGTGGGTTTCGCGATCCCGGCCGACCTGGTCAATCGCATCGTGCCGCAGCTGATCGCGCGCGGCCAGGCCGCCTACCCGGGCATCGGCATTGCGCCGGTCGATCCGGACCTGGTGGCGCGCAATGGCATCAATGGCGTGGTGGTCGGCGAAGTGCGCCGTGGTACACCCGCGGCGGCGGCCGGGCTGAAGCCCCTGTCGCGCCGTACCGGCGAACTCGGCGACGTCATCACCGAGGTCAATGGCCGCGCCGTCGATACTCTGTCGACTTACTTTGCCGAGCTTGACCGGGTCGGCATCGGCAATACCGCCGAATTGACGATCGTTCGCGATGGCGGAACGCGCAAGGTGCGGCTCAAGGTAATTGACACGAATCAGCATTGACGCCGGCAATTTTCGCTATGCTGGCCCGTTCGTCAACCCGGGGAATGCATATGCGCACACGTACCGCCGTTCTGGTTTCCACGCTGGTTTCATCCTTCGTATTCGGTTTGGCGGCGGGCAATGCCCGGGCGGAGCCGGCCAAGCCGGTGATTGAAAAAATCGCCGGGGAAGTTTCCGCGGAGCGCATGGAAAAGACCATTCGCAGGCTGGTCAGTTTCGAGACCCGCAACACCCTGTCCGAAACCGAGAGCGATACGCGCGGCATCGGCGCGGCGCGGCGCTGGATCAAGTCCGAGCTGGATGCCTGCGCCAAGGCCAACGGCGGACGCATGAAGGTCGAATTCGACGACAATATTTCGCCGGTGGCGCCGCGCATTCCCAAACCGACCGCGGTCGTCAATGTGGTCGCCACCCTGCCGGGCACCCAGGCGGAATCGAAAGATCGCCTCTATGTGGTTAGCGGCCATTACGACTCGATGCCCGACAGCCCCACCGACGGCGTAACCACCGCACCCGGCGCCAATGACGATGCCTCCGGTACGGCCGCGGTGATGGAACTGGCCTGCATCATGTCGAAATACCGATTCAACGCCACGCTGGTGTTCATGACCGTGGCCGGCGAGGAGCAGGGCCTGGTCGGCGCGACTTTCTGGGCGAAGAAGGCCAAGGCGGCCGGGCTCAACGTGGCCGGCATGTTCACCAATGACATCATCGGCAATACCAAGGGCGCCGACGGCACCACCATCCGCGACCATGTGCGCGTGTTCGCCGAAGGCGTGCCGCCGCTGAAAGAGCAGAGCGACGAAACCGTCACCCTGCTGCGCAGCGGGGGTGAAAACGATTTTCCGGCCCGTCAGCTGGGCCGCTTCATCAAGGAAGCCGCGGAACGCACCATTCCCGGCATGACCGTGGACCTGATCTATCGCCGCGATCGCTATCTGCGCGGCGGCGATCACTCGCCGTTCCTCGATGCTGGTTATCCGGCGGTACGCTTCACCGAGCCGATCGAGGATTGGCGCCACCAGCACAAGACGCCGCGCATCGACAATGGCGTGCAACTGGGCGATCTGCCCGAGTTCGTCGATTTCGATTACATCGCCAAAGTGGCGCGGGTGAACGCGGCGGCATTGGCCTCGCTGGCGCTGGCGCCGGCGGCGCCGAAGGAAGTGCAGATGGAGACGCTGGCGCTGGAGAACGATTCCACCCTGCGCTGGAAGGCCAACCCCGAACCGGACCTGGCCGGTTATCGCATCGTCTGGCGCGACACCAATGCGCCGTACTGGCAGCAAAGCCGCGATGTCGGCAATGTCACGCGCGCCACTATCAAGGGCGTGTCGAAAGACAATGTGATCTTCGGCGTGCAGGCCATCGACAAGGACGGCAATGTGAGCGTCGCCACTTATCCGGTGCCGTTCCGCTCGCGCTGAATGAAATCGCCGCGGGGCCATCCCGCGACAATCACCAGGCCGCCCCATGGTTTCGAGAGGGCGGTTTTTTTGTCTATAAGGCTCGGTTCAGGCCTGCGTGGTGGCAGCTTTGGCACATTGTGTCGTGGCGAACAACTGTTGCGCATATCGCGGGTGGAAAATACGAATTGATGCGGCGCAGGTGGCGCGGCCTGAAATCCTTCATTGACGCTACAGCGTATCCAGCGCGTCGGTAATCGCGTCCAGATAGACCGGAAAGCGCTGCAGATCGTTGTGTCCTGCGCCGGGAACGATGACCAGTTTTGCCGCCGGCTGCAGACCGGCGAGCTCCCGCCCCTGGCGCAGCGGGATGACGCTGTCGTTATCGCCGTGCAGGATCAGCAATGGGCGTTTTACCTGCGGCACCCAGGCATCGCTGTGCATGGGATAACGGTTGATCGCCGATGGCAGCCAGGGGTAGCGCTCGCGCGCCATCGCATCCAGGCTCAGGTAGGGCGATACCAGAATGGTGAGATCGGGCTGCACTTCACTGGCGAGCATGGTCGCGAGGCCGGTGCCCAGGGAGCGTCCGTAAATGACTTTCTTCTTTCCCGCGTATTGCGGCGCCAGCCATTGCCAGGCGCGGCGCACATCCTCGTGCAACTGCGCCTCGCTGCTGATGCGGCCGCTGCTTTTGCCGAAGCCGCGATAGTCCAGCACCAGCAGGTCGTAATCGACGCGGCGGTAAAAATCGACGCTGCCGATCCAGGACTGCAGATTGCCGCTGTTGCCGTGCAGAAAGAACACCACGCCCCTGGGGTTGGGCAGCTTCAACTGCAGGGCGGACAGCGTGGCGCCCTCGACCGGGATGCGCACTTCGGTCACGTCCGGCAGTGCGAAACGAAAGTCCGCCGGCAGCGGCACCGGATGGAAGATCAGCGATTCCTGGGTGACATAAACGAAGCCCGCCACGCCGCAGTAGGCCAGCATCGACACCAGTGCGCCGACCAGGGCGAGACCGGCGATCCGGTGTTTGCGCGGAGGTGGCTGCATATCCGCCTGCGGCGGGATGGGTGGCTTCAGCCGCGGCCGATAAAATCGCGCTTGCCGATTTCCAGGCCGTTGTGACGCAGAATCGCGTAGGCAGCGGTCACATGAAAATAGAAATTCGGCAGGACCTGATGCAACAGGTAATTCTGACCCTTGAATGCGGTCGGGTTGCCGGCCACATTGATGGTGATGTCGCGTTCCTCCTGCCCGTCGATTTGCCCCGTCTTGAATGTGGCGATATGCGCCAGGGTCTTGTCGATGCGCGCGATCAGCTCGGCGAAAGTCTTTTCATTGTCCTCGAACTTCGGCACGTCCTGCCCGGCGAGGCGCGAGCATGCCCCCTTGGCGAAATCGGCGGCGATCTGAACCTGGCGCGACATCTGCAGCATGTCCGGATAGAGGCGCGAGTTCAGGAACACGCTGTCTTCAATTTTTTTGGCCTGTGCATAGGCGGCCGCTTTTTCGAGAATCGCTTTCAGATTGCCCAGCATGCGCTGGAACACCGGCACCGAAACCTGATACATGGAAATCGTCATGGTTGTCTCCGAAATTATGGAGGCAGAGTTTAACAGGCCGCCCGGAAGGCGGCGGAATGCCCGCGACGAACGCCGCCCGAATCCAGCGCGGGAACTTGTTGCGTCCTACCCGGGAATGCCATTGGCGGGACGACTGCAAGGCGACCACAAAATGGCCGCGGATTTTGCGCTTTGGACGGCAATCCCTGCGCCTCGTCGCAATCCGCTGGGCACATCGCCGGGTGCCCAATACAGTGGTGGCAACCCGGAACCGCTGCGAACCCGGCGGTGAACGGCAGCGGGGCAAATAAAGCTTCATCCGGCTGAAACCGGCCTGAAATGCGCGCCGCACAAACTATCGGCATTGGAGTGCTTGCGAATTTCCGCAACGCTGACATGCAAAGGAGACTGACATGAAACCTGAAATTACCCATCGCCCGCGGGCATTGGCGGCAATATTCGCCACTGCGCTGACCAGTCTGACCCTGACCAGCTTTGAATCCCTGGCGCGGCCTGACGACGCGCATCCGGCGCTGGCGGCTGCCGGCAGCCCCCTTCAGGTGGCACCTGCCGCCATCAAACTCGAGCCCATTGTGGTGATCGGCAGGCGGCTGAACAGTGCCGCGCGTCAAGCTGTCGTGCGCTGACCATGCCGCCCGCGATTGGCCGGCAGCTCTGCGATAATGCGGTTCGCAACCGACTATCGCGGAGCCGCCTGCCATGGCATTGAAACGTCCCCGCTGGCCGCAAGGCCGCACCCTGATCATTGATCATGATTCGCGCGTCCTGCGCGGCAATCCGCTGAAGGATCCGCACCGGCGCAAGCTGGCCGTCTGGCTGCCGCCGCAATACGATGATCCTGACTTCGTCGCGCGCAAGGCACGCTTCCCGGTGCTCTACGATCTGGTCGGCTTCATGGGTTCGGGCTTGTCGCATATCAACTGGCGCAACTTCGACGAGAACGTGCCCGAGCGCGCCGCGCGCCTGATCCATGAAGGCAAGATGGGGCCGGCCATCATCGTGTTTCCCGACTGCTTCACCGCGCTGGGCGGCAACCAGTACATCAATTCTTCGGCCATCGGCAATTACGCCGACTACATCACCCAGGAGTTGATTCCTTTTGTCGATCGCGAATTCCGCACCCTGGCGTCGCGCGCGCATCGCGGCTGCTTCGGCAAATCCTCCGGCGGCTACGGAGCCATCATCCACGGCATGCAATACGCCGACTACTGGGGTGCCATCGCCAGCCATTCCGGTGATGCGCATTTCGAATTCGTCTACATGAACGACTGGCCGCGTACCCTCACCGAGTTGATGAAGCACCGCAAGATCAAGCGCCAGGCCGGTGCCATCGATGTGCGCAAGGAAGAGAAGGGCGCCGACAAGGGGCTCGACGACGGGCGGGTGAAGAATTTTCTGAACGCGGTCTGGAAAAGCGAAAAACCGTCGGACGCCGAAGGCCATGCCTTGATGATGCTCGCCATGTCCGCGACCTATGACCCGGACCCGAAGGCGCCGTTGGGATTCCGCCTGCCCTTCAATCTGGAAACCGGCGAGCGGATCGAGACGCGCTGGAAAAACTGGCTGAAGCATGACCCGGTCAACCTGGTCGACAAGTACCGCGTCAACCTGAAGTCGCTGAAGGGCATTTTTATCGATTGCGGCTGGCGGGATCAGTACCAGATTCACTACGGCGCGCGAATTCTGTCGAAACGCTTGAAAGCCGCCGGTGTCAGACATACTTATGAAGAGTTCGACGATACGCATTCCGGCGTGGATTACCGCATGGATGCCAGTCTGCCGTTTTTGTACCGTGCCCTTAAGCCTTAAACGCCTTAAACCCTGGACCCTGAGGAAGATCATGAAAAAACTGCTTGCATCCCTGTTCTGCCTGTCTGCGCTCGGCCTGGCCCACGCCGATGACCGGAAACCCTACAACGAAGCCGCCGACGCCAAGGCCGAAGTCGGCGCGGCGCTCAAATCCGCCGCCGCGCAAAACAAGGCGACCCTGCTGGTATTCGGCGCCAATTGGTGCGGGGATTGCAAGGTGCTGGACATGGAAATGCATCAGGGCGAACTCGCCAAGCTGGTCGATGCAAAATTGAATGTGGTCAAGATCGACACCGGCCGCAACGACCGCAATACCGATCTCATCGCCCAGTACGGCAATACCACCAAGAAGGGCATCCCCTCGGTGGTGTTGCTGAATTCCGCGGGCAAGGTGGTCTACCAGACCGACGGCGGTGAATTGGCCGATGCGCGCCATATGGGCAGCGAAGGTATCACGAAGTTTTTCAGCGCCATGCTGGAGAAAGCCAAACCCTGAGGATTATCGGGCGCTCAAATCCGCTGTTGCTGGCCCCGAAACGAAACGCGCCGCTTGCAGAAGCGGCGCGTTTCGTTTGACGCATGCCGTGGCGCTGTCGGCCCGGGCAACGGTTCAGTGGTAATGCGAGACGGTGGATTCGACTTCCTCGGGAAGCTCCGGATGCACCATTTCGCCATCGGTATCGGCAAACAGGGGGGCGCCGCAGTCTTCGCAGAATTCGGGCGCGAACAGGCCGCCAAGCGCGGTCACCTCGCCCACCTTGCAATCTTTAAGCACGGTCTCGATTTCGTTCAGGGGCAGCGGCTCATTGTCCTCTTCCTCGCGGCCGAACAGCGGCCACACCACGCCTTCGACCACATCGGCATGGCCGCGTTTCAGGAAGCTGATGCGGTATTCGTCGACGCGGCTATCGCCGACGCCGGCGATCACCGCGCGCAGCTGCGAGGCGTTGACCTTCAAGGCGCTTTCCAGAAAGGCGACCGCCGCGCGGATGGTGGGCGGACGCACGAAGCGGTCCGATTCGCGGCAGTTAACGAAATAGGCATCCGGCAACAGGCATTCGAACGAGCAGCCCGGCAGCAGCTTGGCCAGATGCGGACGTCCCTGCTCGATCCAGTGCGCTAGGCAGTCGCTGCGCGTGGTGCGCGCCTCATCGTGCTTCTGCCAGCGGAACAGGGCTTCGCCGGCGGGCACGGCGATGCCGGCCAGCAGGAAGCGGGAATCGGCCAGCAGAGGCGCGGTATCGGGGTGCTTGCTGTCGGCGCGCGCGGCTTGCTGCAGCACAGCTGCCTCGCCGAGGCGCAGAGTCAGTTTGCGCACACTGGAAAAATCGCGCGGCATCTGGTCGATGCTGTACAGAAACGGGGCCATGCTGAGGCGCGCATTTTTGGCCAGCACATGGGCATAAAGCTGCGGAATGATCGCCTCCAGCGCGGTTGCGCCGACGCCGGCGATGGGGCCCGAGGGCACCGCATATTTCGACCAGGCAACCAAGGGGATCGCCAGCAGCATCACATCCCAGGTGCTGCCGTCGATGGTCAGGGTGGCCGACTCGGCCTGCGCCTCGGCGTTTTCCGCCAGGGCATCATGCGCCGCCGGATTGCTCTGGAAGGTGTGATCCAGCGCGCTTTCCAGCGCAGAGCTGTTGCCGGACTCCATCAGCTTGATGCACAGCGCGGCCAGCTCGCGCTCCCAGCGGGCGTCTTCCAGGCGGCTGCCGGAAGCGGCCAAGCCGGTGGACAGGCCGATCAGGCGCTCGGCATCTCGGGTAAGACGTAAGGGGGATTTGTTGCGCAGGCGCTTCATGGCGGGTGTGCTTACAGTTGCAGGGGCGTTATTATAACGCCGCGCCAACCTGCAGGAACCCGGGCGGACCGTTTATACGCCCGGGTTCAAAAATATGGCGGCCGGGAACGGTGGCTCAGACGGGGGTGCCGTTGGCTGAACGGAGTTTGACGCGCCGGCTGCGGTGGCGCAGCCACTGTTCATGATTGCGGCGCAGCAAGTCGCTGATGGCGCTGAAGCCGGCATTGAGCAAACGCGAAATTTCCTGGCGGCGCAATAAATGGGCGCGGCGTTCAAAGGCGTTGCGGTCATAGCTAGGCATAGGGTTCTCCCGATGGTTGGTGCCGAATCCACCGACTTTGTGAGCATGGTGAATTCGCATGCTTGATATGTTATTACCTGTCCAGTGACAAACAATTCTGTTGAATGGCATAATATTGTGGAATTAAATTCATAAGTTGCGGAGAGAGAAATGGATAAACCCGGAGAAATGAAGGCCTTCGTGCGCTCGGTGGAGCTGGGCGGCTTTTCGGCCGCCGCGCGCGACCTGGGTCTGACCCCGTCGGCGTTGTCCAAGCTGGTGACGCGCATGGAAGACCGGCTCGGCGTGCGCCTGATGAACCGCACCACGCGCAAGCTGGCGCTGACGGCCGAGGGAGAGGCGTATTTCACCAGCGCCAAGCGCATCCTTGCCGATATCGAAGATGCCGAGGCGGAAGTGACCCGCTTCAGCGTCCATCCCAAGGGCCTGTTGCGCATTAACGTCGGCGTCGCTTTCGGCATGCACCAGCTGGCGCCGGCCCTGCCGCGTTTCCTGGAGCGCCATCCCGAAATGGAGCTCGATATCACCGTGACCGACCGTCTGGTCGACCTGGTCGAAGAGGGGGCGGATGTCGCCATCCGCACCGGCGCCCTGCGCGATTCCTCCCTGGTCGCCAAAAAAATCTGCGATGTACACCGCATGATCTGCGCCTCGCCGGCCTATCTGAAAAAACACGGCACGCCGCAAACGCCGCGCGACCTGCTCAAGCACAATTGCATCTCGATCAGCGGTGCGCCGCAGTTGCGCAAATGGCCTTTCGACACCCCGAACGGCATGGAGACCGTCGATGTGGTCGGCTCGGTCAACGCGAACAACGCCGAGACCCTGTTGCAGATGGCGGCGATGGGGGTGGGCATCATCCGTCTGTCGGATGTGATCGTCAGCGATGGCATTCGCGCTGGCTGGCTGGTGCCCCTGCTGACCCGGGTGCATCATGCCGAGCCGCTGCCGCTGTCGGCGGTATATCCGCAGGGCAAGCATAAAAGTCCGCGGGTGGCGGCATTCGTGAACTTCCTGGTCGAGACGTTTTCCTCGGCCCCGTGGCGGGCGGTGCCGCAGGCCGCGCGCAAGTCCCGGGGCGGAACCGGCGACTGAAGCGTATAGTTTTCCGTTGCGCGGCAGGTCTGGGCCTGCCAAGGGAGTCCTGATGTCGATACTGATCAAAATTATTGTCGGGCTGGCGGTGCTGGCCGCACTGCTGGCGTTGATCGGTCTGCTGCTGCCCAGGAATTTCCGCATCGAGCGCTCGATCGCGATCGCCGCGCCGGCCGCGAAAATCTATCCGCTGATCGCCGACCCGCACAACTGGCCGAAGTGGGGCGTATGGAACCGGCGCGACCCGGGCATGAAGCTGACGTTTTCCGGATCCGCCTCTGGCGCCGGCGCCAAATGGGCCTGGCAGTCCAAATCCGAGGGCAATGGCGCCATGGAATTCACCGCTGACGTGCCAGATCGCCAGATCAGCTATCAATTGACCTTCGCCGACTTCGGCATGGCCTCGCGCGGCGCGCTGATCCTGGCGCCCGGGGGCAGCGGCACGCGGGTGAGCTGGAGCAATGAAGGTGAATTTGGCGGCAATCCCTTCATGCGCTATTTCGGCCTGATGATGGATCGCATGGTCGGCAAGGACTTCGATGCCGGCCTGGGCAATCTCAAGCAGCTGGCGGAAACAAACTGACAGGAGAACGTCGATGATTGCAAACAGGCTCCAATTCGCGGTCCGCATTGGTGCAGCCATGCTGCTGGGATTCATTGTTGCCGGTTGCGCCGGGCCCGGTGCCTTCAATACCACGAGCGATGGCGCCGACCAGCGGCTGATGCTGAAGGGCCACGACCCCACGGCCTATTTCACCGCCGGTAAACATGTGCTGGGCAAGGCGGAGATCAAGAGCGAATTCCAGGGCGTGACCTACCGCTTCGCCTCCGAGGAAAACCGCGCCTTGTTCAGCAAGGACCCGGCGAAATATGCACCGCAATTCGGCGGCTTCTGCAGCAACGGCATCGCCTACGCCATTCCCTGGGGCGGCGATCCCGACACTTGGGCGATCATCGACGGCAGGTTGTACATCTTCGGCGGGCAATCGTCGAAGAATTATTTTCTGATGGACGAGAAAAAGAACATGGCGCTCGCCAATGAATATTGGGAAAAGGAAGTGCGGGATTCCAATCCGCTGATCCAGCGTTACAAGCGCCTGATCCTGCGCGTGCCGCATTACAAGACCGGCAAGGAACTGGCTGAAGAATGGGAAAAGCGCCAGGCCGCCAAGTAGACAATCGATGACCCACAAGGCGACGCCACCGCGGGTTCCGGCGCGGCGGGTGGCGCGTGGCGTCCCGCACCAAAAACGTCTGGCGCCGCCTATTGCAAGCCCCACGCCGGGCAGCCTCCTGCAGCAACTGAAGTCGCTGGGCGATGCCGCCGCCGGCGAATTCGCGCAGCGGTTTTTCAAGACGGGCCCGGGCGAATATGGCGAAGGCGATCGTTTCCTCGGCATTCGCGTGCCGGTGCTGCGTTCGCTGGTCAACGATCTGGCCCGCGATATCCGCGACAGCGGCATCGAGGTGGCACTTCCCCTGTTGAAGTCTGCCTGGCATGAGGCGCGGGCGGTGGCGCTGATGCTGCTGGTCAGGGCGTTTGTGCGCGGCGATGAGGCAAGCCGCGGCCGCATTTATGCCTTTTATCTCAAGCACACCCGCTTCATCAACAACTGGGACCTGGTCGATCTGTCCGCGCCGCACATCGTCGGCGCCTGGCTGACGGACAAGGCGCGAGAGCGGTCGGTGCTGACGCGCCTGGCCAAATCACCTTCGCTATGGGAACGTCGCATCGCCATCATTGCCACGCTGCACTTCATCCGCCGCGGCGAAACCCGCGACGCCTTGCGCATCGCGCAGCTACTGCTCAAGGATGAGGAAGATCTGATTCACAAGGCGGTCGGCTGGATGCTGCGCGAAGTGGGCAAGCATGCCGGCGAGGACGTGGAAGAAGAGTTTCTGAGGCGCCACTACAAAAATATGCCGCGCACCATGCTGCGCTATGCGATTGAGCGCTTTGCGGAAACGAAGCGGCAGCGCTATCTGCAAAGGCGCATTTGAGCGGATGCATAAAAACGCAGAACGCCATTTGGCGCGGTTTCCCGGGCAAAAATGCTTCAAGACCCGCACCAATGCTGGGGTTTTGCTTTTTTACCCGGCAGTATCGAACCGGTAAACCCGGGATATCAACCGGCCCGGTCGCTGACCGTATAATTTGTCTGAATCAGGTTTCGATTTCCACTTTGCCACGGGCGCACTCAATGAAAACAAAACACTACCTCACCCTGGAAGACGCCAAAATCATTGCCGCCGCGGCTGAGGCCGAGGCCTTGAAAAACAAATGGGCGGTGTGCATTTCCATCGTCGACGACGGTGGTCACCTGCTGTGGTTCCAGCGGCTCAATGCCTGCGCGGTGTCGAGTGTGCTGATCTCGCAGGGCAAGGCCTATAGCGCCGCCTTGCGCCGCCGTCCCACCAAGTCGGACGAGGACATGGTCAACAACGGCCGCACCTCGGCGCTGTCGATGCCGGGCATCACCTTCCTCGAGGGCGGCGTACCGATCGTGGTCGAGGGCGAATTCATCGGCGCGGTCGGCGTCTCCGGCGTCAAGTCCTCGGAAGACGCGCTGATCGCGCAGGCGGGCATCGACGCTTTGCTCAAGCCCTGATCCGGGCGCATGAACTGTCCCAGCTGCCATGCGGCGATGGAGGCGTTGACGTTGCATGCGCACCTGGGCACGCCGCTGCAGATCGACGCCTGCTGGGGGTGCCAGCTGATCTGGTTTGACCCGATGGAAAGCACCGCCCTGGCCCCGCAATCGGTGATCGAACTGTTCAGGCGCATTCATGCCACGCACGGCGCATCGCGCAATATCGTGGCGATGAGTCCGGCCTGCCCGCGCTGTGCCGAACCGCTGGCGCTGACGCACGATCTGGCGCGTGGCGGCAATTTTTCCTACCAGCGCTGTCCGAGCGGACATGGCCGGTTGATCAGTTTTACGCAATTTCTGCGCGAAAAGAGTTTCATCCGCAGCCTGAATCCGGCGGAAATTCAGCGACTGGCGGCGACGGTAAAACAGATTCGTTGTTCGAGCTGCGGTGCGCCGATCAATCTCGACGCCGATACCGCCTGCAGTCACTGCGGCGCGGCGATTTCAGTGCTGGACGAACAGGCCGTGCAAAAGGCGCTGGACGATTACGCCAGCCGTGCCGCGCCGCCGCTGCGCGTGTCATCGTCCCCGTCCCCGGCAACGTCGGCGGCTGTGCCGGCCGGCAGCTGGACATCCGGCAACGGATGGACCTGGAACGAGCGGGCCGATGCCGCAGTGACCGGCGGCCTGCTGATCGATCTGGTCCACGAAGGGTTCGCCGCCTTGTTCGATTGATGTGCACCCCGGCGGCTCCGCCGATTTAAAAACCTGAACTGCTTCCGCAACCACAAAAATGACAGGACCACGCATGCCCCCAGCACGTAAACCCGCGAATCGCCAATCATCAACGCGTAAACCGCCCACCCGGCTGCACTACTGCAAGCTGGAAGAATGCGAAGGCATCTGTTGCAGCGACGGTGCGTTTTTATTGCCCGAGGAAGAGCGTCTGATCCGTCGCGTGGTGGCAAAGTATCCGGAACATTTCAGGCATCTGCCCAAGGCATACATCCTGGACGCCGAGTGGGAGGGCAATTTCGGCCGCAAGACGGCCGTCTATAAATACCGCTATCGCAACAAGCCCGGGCACTTCGCCAATACGCGCTGCGCCTTCGCCGAGCAGGACGGCAAATGCTCCCTGCAGACGCTGGCGGTTTCGCTGGGTAAACAGAAGTGGGCATTCAAGCCCATGGGATGCTGGCTGTTTCCCTTGTCGGCCGATGAAAAAGGTCTGGTGCCGCCGCCGCGCACGCGGCGCGAGGATCCGAACAACCTCGGCAAGGATTACCCCGGCTTCACCACTTTCACGCCCTGCGGAGAACATTCGGCAGGCGGCAAGGTGTGGTGGATCGCGCTTAAGGAAGAAGTGGCGCAATACCGCGCCGAGACCGGCGGCGAATGAGCTCATGACGAAGTCCCGCCAGCGGGGCAGCGCTTCGATTGTGCGCGAAGTATGGGCGCATATAATGCTTGATCCATGAGCGCCTCCCCGGATTCCCAACAGGAAATACAGCGACTTTGCGCCGCATTGGCGGCTGCCGAGGGCAATCTCGCACGCATTGTCGAGGCCTTCGATCACCTCGAATCAGGTGTGGTTCTTTATGGCGGCGACGACCGCATCGTGTTTTGCAACCGGCGCTTCCGCGAAATCTATTCGCAGGTGGCCGATCTGCTGGTGCCGGGCACCCCTTATGTCGAGGTCGCGCGGGCTTTTTACCGGCGCGGTTTCGAAAGCCGCACGCAGCTGGGGGAGGATGCCTACGTCAAAGCACGCGCCGAGAAGCATCTCGATCCCGATGAAGGCGACTATGAATTTCAGCTCGGCGACGATGTGTGGCTGCTGGTTTCCGACAGAAAAACGGCCGATGGCGGCGTGATCGGCTTTCGCCTCGACATCACGGCGCGCAAGATTGCGGAACGCGAACTGGAGGCCAGCGAACAGCGCTTCAGAAATCTGCTTGCCATGTCCTCGGACTGGTACTGGGAGCAGGATGAACAGTTCCGTTTCACCCGCATTTCCGGCGGCATTCGCCGTTCCCTCGGCATCGATCCCGAACAACTTTATGGCCTTGCCAGCTGGGACATGCCCTATCTGGGCATCGGCACCGAGCAGATGGACGAGCATCGGCGGCAAATCGAGGCGCATCAACCGTTCCGCGATTTTCAGTACGCCTACACGGCCGAGAATGGCGAAACCTGGTGGGTGAATGTGTCGGGCGAACCGGTATTCGATGCGTCGGGGGCATTCCGCGGCTACCGCGGAGTCGGCACAAACATCACCGAAAAGAAGCGCACTGAAGCCCAGATCCGCGAGCTTGCCGAATATGATTTCCTGACCGGCCTGCCCAATCGCATGCTGCTCGGCGCGCGCTTCGATTTTGCACAGCGCCAATTGCAGCGCCAAAACGGCGGCATGTCGCTGCTTTACATCGACCTGGACCGTTTCAAGAACATCAACGATTCATTGGGCCATCATGTCGGCGACGAAATTCTGGCGGAAATGGCGCGCCGCCTGATCCAGTCGGTGCGCACCACGGATACGGTTGCGCGCCACGGCGGCGACGAATTCATCGTGCTGTTGCCCGGCGTCGATGACGCGACGCACCTCGCGCATATCGCGGAAACGCTGCTGGCCAAGCTGGGCGAACCCTATCAGCACTTTGCGCGCGAATTGACCGTGACCCCGTCGATCGGCATCACCGTCTGGCCCAACGATGGTCAGGACCTCAATGCGCTGATCAAGAACGCGGACCTGGCGATGTACCACTCGAAAAGCGAGGGGCGCAACCAGTTCAGTTTTTTCCGCGCCGAAATGAATGCCCGCGTCAATGAACGGCTGACGCTGGAAAATGCGCTGCGTCGGGCGCTTGCCAAAAATGAATTCAGCCTGGTCTACCAGCCGATTTTCCATCTGCCGGAGCAGCGCCTGATCGGCGCGGAGGCCCTGCTGCGCTGGGACAGCGAGGAACTGGGGTCGATCGAACCCGGCCGCTTCATCCCGGTGGCCGAGGAAAGCGGGCTGATCGTGCCGATCGGCGAATGGGTGGCGCGCGAAGCCTGTGCGCAACTGCGCCGCTGGCGGGACGCGGGCCTGGATGATTTCACGGTCGCCATCAATGTCTCTGCCGTCCAGTTCAAGACCGGGCGTCTGGTCGAGGTGCTGCAGGCGGCGATGCGCGAATTCCGTCTGCATCCGCAGGATATCGAGATCGAACTGACCGAAAGTGCACTGGTCAGCGAAGGCGATACCGCCAACAGCAGCCTGAATGCGCTGGCTCTGGCTGGTTTTCGCCTGGTGGTCGACGATTTTGGTACCGGCTATTCGAACCTGCTTTACCTGAAGCGTTTCGATATCGCCAAACTCAAGATCGACCGCTCGTTCGTGCGCGACATCACCGCCGATCCGAACGATGCGGCGATTACCCGCGGCATCATCGGTCTGGCCAAAAGCCTGGGCCTGCGTGTGGTCGCGGAGGGCGTCGAGCAAACGGCACAGCTTGACTATCTGTTGGCCTGCGATTGTGAGGAGGCGCAGGGTTATTTGCTGTCGAAACCCTTGTCGCCCTTGGCATTCCGGGCCAGTTTTTGAGCGGCCAGTGCATCGATCGCGCATCGGGCGCGGCGTATAATCGACCTTGCCCAAGCTGCCTCCCCGATCTTTCCGATGTACACCTCCCATGCCCACCTTCAAATTGCAAATACAGGACGACGATGCGCGTCCCGATCTTTGGCGCGACGTCCGGGATGCCGCCGGCGCGCTGCTGGTGTTCCCCAACGAGCTGGATGCGCGCGGCAAGCTTGAACAGCTATTCCCGGTGCTGGTAAAACTCGAAAATTTTGCGGCAGGGCCGAAACGAACCCGCGTGGTGATCGTCAATGCCTATGCCGATATCGACGAAGAAAAGGATGCATGAACATGGAATACCGCAGATTGGGTCGTGCCGGACTGAGAGTTTCAGCTTTGTCGCTGGGCTCCTGGGTGACCTATGGCAACCAGGTGGACGAAAAGGCCGCCATCGAACAGATGAGCGCGGCGCGCGATCACGGCGTCAATTTTTTTGACAACGCCGAGGTTTACGCATCCGGAAAATCGGAAGAGTTGATGGGAGGCGCGCTAAAAAAGCTCGGCTGGGACCGCCTCACCTATGTGGTGTCGACCAAGTTCTACTGGGGTCTGCCGGCACGGTTCGGCGATGGCGTGAACGAAAAAAATACCCTCAACCGCAAATACCTGATGCAGGCCATCGATCATTCGCTGGCGCGCCTGGGCCTCGAGTACGTCGATCTGGTGTACTGCCATCGGCCGGATGCCAATACGCCGCTGGAGGAAACCGTTTACGCCATGCACGACATGATCGCGCGCGGCAAGGCGCTGTACTGGGGAACCTCGGAGTGGAGCGCGGCGGAAATCATGGCGGCCTGGCAGATCGCCGACAGGCATCATTTGCACAAGCCGGTGGTGGAGCAGCCGCAATACAATCTGTTCCACCGCAAACGCGTCGAACAGGAATACGCCCGCCTCTATGACGATATCGGTTTGGGGTTGACCACCTGGAGTCCGTTGGCATCCGGCCTGCTCACCGGCAAATATGCAGGCGGAATTCCCGATAACAGCCGGGCGACGCTGAAAAACATGGCATGGATGAAAGACGAACTCACCGATGCAGGCAAGAATGCAATCGTTGCCAGATTGGCGGGTATCGCCAAGTCGCTGGGCTGCACCACCGCGCAGCTGTCGGTTGCCTGGTGCATGAAAAACCCGCATGTCAGCTCCGTCATCACCGGCGCCTCGCGGACGGCGCAGGTGCAGGAGAACATGAAAGCGCTGGAGATTGCCGCCAAGCTGGACCCCGAGGTGCTGAAAAAGGTCGACGATTTGTTCAACGCCCGCTTCGATTGACGGTCACGGCCATGAGCGCTTTGGAGATGGTTGCGACAGTGGCACGCGAGCGCTTTACGACCGCGGAACTGGCATTGCGTCTGGAACAGGCCTGGCGGATTTTCAATTTGAACCAGGACCTGATTCGCGCCGCCGATCAGAAGATTTATGTGCTCTTCGTCATGTCGACCTTGTTGGTGACCTATGTATCCACCAACCTGGAGAAAATCATGCGGCAGGGTGCGCTGCAGCGCGGCATCCTGATCCTGTTCCTGATGGCGGTTGCCGCATTTTTCTTTTTCGCCCTGTCGACCGTAGTGTCGCGCAGCCGCAAGCCGCCAAGCGCGGTATCGACGCTTCCGCGCGTCGTGTTTTTTGGCGACATTGCGGAACGCGAATCCGGGCCAGCCTACGCAGAGGCGTTCTGCAGCACGGATCTGCAGGCGATATTCGACGATATCTGCCACCAGATTTACGACGTTGCGTCGATTGCGCGTGCCAAATATCGCTTATACCGTCAGGCATGGATGGCGCTGCTGCTGGAGGTCGCCCTGTTTCTGCTGCTGGAGTTCTCGATCGCCCTGTAGGCGGTTGACGGGAAGGAGCGCTGCCATGGAGATGAAGAAGGTCAATGCCGGCAATTTACGGGCGATCGGCTATGACGATGGGCGCCGTGTACTGCTGGTGGAACAGGCGTCCGGCACCTGGGAATACAGCAATGTTTCGCCCGAAATCTGGCGGCGCTTTTCGAGCTCGGCATCGATGCAAAGTTATTTTCGCGACAATGTCGACGATGAGTTCATGAAGCGGCGTGTGAAATAGCGGCCCCGCAGCACGGCGCGCTGACAGAAAAATGCCCGCGGATGCGGGCATTTTTCTGTGGATTGCGCGCGGCGCTTACGCGATCGCCCGGTATGCAGGCAGGGTCAGAAACTCTTCGTAATTGTCGCTCAGCACCAGTTGCTCGAACAGCTTCGCGCCCTCGACATACTTTCCGGCTGCATATACTGCATCGCCGACGATGCCCGGCGTTTTCGTCAGTTCATCGGCAGTGAGCCGGGTGACCAGCTCCTTGGTGACCTTGCGGCCGTCGGCCAGCATGCCCTTGGGCGAACGGATCCACTGCCATACCTGGCTGCGCGAAATTTCTGCCGTGGCTGCATCTTCCATCAGGTTGAAAATCGGCACGCAACCATTGCCGCCCAGCCATGAGCCCACGTACTGGATGCCGACCTGGATGTTGTTGCGCAGGCCGGCCTCGGTGATCGGCGTCTCCGGACGGAAATCGAGCAGATCCGTGGCCGTGTAGCGCACATCGTCGCGCTGGCGGTGAATCTGGTTGGGCATCGGCATATGTTCGTCGAACACCGCCTTGGCGATCGGCACCAGCCCCGGATGAGCGACCCAGGTACCGTCGCAGCCGTCGGTGACTTCGCGCAGCTTGTCGGCGCGCACTTTTTCCATCGCGGCTTCATTCGCGGCCGGGTCGTTCTTGATCGGAATCTGCGCAGCCATGCCGCCCATCGCACAGGCGTTGCGCCGATGGCAAGTCTTGACCAGGCTGAGTGCATAGGCGCGCAGGAAGGGCGCCGTCATCGTCACCTGCGAGCGGTCGGCCAGGCAGAAATCCTTGTTGAGGCGGAATTTCTTGATCGCCGAAAAAATGTAGTCCCAGCGGCCGATGTTGAGGCCGGCGCTATGGTCGCGCATCTCATAAAGGATTTCGTCCATTTCGAAGGCGGCGACGATGGTCTCGATCAGCACGGTCGCCTTGATCGACCCCTGTGCCACGCCGAGTTCGTTTTGCGCCATCACGAAAATATCGTTCCACAGGCGCGCTTCGAGATGCGATTCCATCTTCGGCAGATAGAAATAGGGGCCGGAGCCGCGCGCCAGCAACTCTTTGGCATTATGGAAAAAGTACAGCGCGAAATCGAAGATCGCGCCGGATACCGGCCTGCCGTCCAGGGTCACATGCTTTTCTTCCAGATGCCAACCGCGTGGGCGTGGAATCAGTACGGCGGTGCGTTCATTGAGCCGATACGATTTGCCGTTTTGCTCCAGGGTGATGGTGCGCAGGATCGCATCGCGCAGATTGAGCTGACCCTCGATCATGTTTTCCCAGGTCGGGCAGTTGGCGTCTTCGAAGTCGGCCATGAAGGTCGACGCGCCGCAGTTCATGGCGTTGATGACCATTTTGCGGTCGGTGGGGCCGGTGATTTCGATGCGGCGGTCCTGCAGGTCTTTCGGCAGCGGGGCGACCACCCAGTTGCCGTCGCGGATATGCCGGGTCGCGGGCAGAAAGTCCGGCAGTTTGCCCGCGTCGAATTCCTGTTGGCGCGTGTCGCGCCTGGCCAACAGATCCAGGCGCACCGGCTCGAACTTGCGCGCCAGCTTTACAAAAAAGGCCAATGCACCGGGCGTTAAAATGGTGGCGAATTCCGGCGTGATTTTCCCGCCGATGGCGAGGCCGGCCGGAAGGCTATGAGCGGTATCCATGAACATCTCCTGAAAAAATGCAGGTTCTGCGATACAAAACTTCTGCAAACATGGAAATAGTGTATTACGATACCGAAAATAAGATAATCTTCAATAAAACATAAGCATCTATTACTTGAGTCGCGTCAATGGTGACTCGGGTATGAACAAGTTGTATAGCGGAAAGCTGCCTACTGGAGGAGGAGTCGTCGGATGGACCGTTTCAAGGCGCTGCAAACGTTTCTGGACGTCGCCAAGTCGGAGAGCTTGTCGGCGGTAGCCCGCGAGGAGGGCGTGACGCCGGCGATGGTCGGGCGGCGCATTGACCAGCTTGAGCAGCAGCTGGGAGTCAAGCTGTTCAAGCGTTCCACCCGCAAGATTACACTGACCTCGGAAGGGGCGGCGTTTTTCGAGGATGTACGCAATATTCTCAATGAATTGCGTGCCGCCGAAGAATCGCTTTCCCTGGGAGCGAAAAGCGCCACCGGACGCCTGGTGGTGTCGGCGCCCACGGCCTTCGGCCGCAAGCATATCGCGCCCCATCTGCCGGCCTTCATTGCCGCGCATCCGAACCTGGCGGTGACGCTGCACTTGTCCGAGCGCATTGTTGACCTCAAGAATGAGCGCGTCGATCTTGCGATCCGTATTGCCGACCTGAAAAATGCCGATCTCATCGCCAACCGGTTGGCGCGCAACCATCGGGTGGTGGTGGCGGCGCCGGACTATATCAAGCGACACGGCAAGCCGACGGTGCTTGGCGATCTTGCCCAGCATAATTGCCTGGTGACCGCGACCGAGGAGGGGCTCTCGGACAGCTGGTCGTTTCGGGACGCCGCCGGCAAAAGCGTCTCGGTCAGGGTGGCGGGTCATCTGCACTGCAACGATGGCGAGGTCCTGACGCGCTGGGCGCTCGCCGGCCAAGGGCTGGCGTGGCGCAGCGCCTGGGAGGTTTCCGAAGAAATCGAGAAGGGGCGGTTGGTCGAAGTGCTGCCGAAATTCGCCGCCCCGGGCAATGATATTTACGCCGTCTACTCCGACCGCAAGTTCCTGCCGGCCAAGGTCCGCGTGTTCATCGATTTCATGAAGAAGGCGTTCGGCGACCCGCCGTATTGGGAGCCGCGCAAGAAATAAACGACGCAGTCGGGCGGCGCTGTCAATCGGTCAATGCATCAACGCGATTCGGCCTCGCGCAACTGCTCCTGCTTGTGACGCGGCAGCGGATGCGGGTTCGGCGCGACTGGCGCCGCAGCAGGCGGCGCTGCGGCGGGTGCCGGTGCCGCGGGCTCGACGCGCGGCGGACGGTTCTCGATGGGACGCCCGGCCACCGGTGCACGATTGATTTTTGCCGGGCGCACCGCTTCCGGCGCGCGGCCATTGGTTTGCTCTTCGCGGCCGGGTGATCGCTGCGGCCGCTGCCCGCGCTGCTCACCGGGTTCAAAGTTGCGCGGCCCGCGCATCCGCGCATTCTCGTTCGGTATGGCTCCTGTTTCGCGCGGCGGGATCGCATTCGGCCGTGCATTGCCGCCGGAAGGGTTGTTTTGCGGTACCGTCGCCGGTGCAGGCGCCGGCGTGGACGAAATTACCGGTGCCGGCGTTGTCGGCAGTGGCGCGCGGCGCGGTTCCTGCCACGGCGAGCCGCGTCGCGGGTCCCCGCTCTGCTGCGGGGGCCGGCCGGCCGCGCCGGCCGGCGGCGCGAATTGTGGCGTGTAAGACGGCGCAACCGGTTGTGGCCGTGCTACCGCTGTTGGAGGTGCCTGTGGCGCCGGCGTTGCCGCCTGCTGCAATGCGCGGGCACGCAGATTGGTCCAGGTGCTGCCCGATGGCAGAACCGGTGCGGTGACCACGGGGTGTGAACTCACCTGGGCAGGATTGATCCTGATGGTGTTGGCCTGGATTGGCCGCGAACTGACAAACGCCCTGCCGCTGACGAAGGTCGCGCCGGGGGCCTGATTGGCGTAGCGGGCCGGTGGATTGATGATGGTCACATTGTTGGTAATATGATTGATATTGCGAATATAGGTAATGTTGCTGGTGTAGGTGGGGATGTAGTGTTCGCGCGGCGCCAGCGGAAACCAGCCGACCGAGGGGCCCACCGAGACCGAGACGCTTACACCGGGTCGTTCCCCCATCCAGCCGACCAGTGCGGGCGCATAAACGGGGCGCCTGACATAGGTACCCGGCCACCAGGCCCAGCGGACGCCGATCTGTACCCAACGGCCATAGTGAAACGGGGTGAACCCCCAGGGTGCATCGTCCACCCAGGTCCAGCCCCAGGGGTTGACGTAGGCCCAGGAACCATAACGGTACGGCGTCCAGCCGGCGGCTACCACGCGTGGTGTCCACACGCGCCCGTACTCCCGGTCGTCTACCCAGTCGCCATAGGCATCGAGGTCTTCATACCCGGTCATATAGGGTGAAACGCTTTGCTCGCGCACATAGCGCCTGTGGGTCTCGTCCCAACGCAGATCGCGTGCCTCGGCCCAGCGATCGAACCCGGACTCGGCCGCGTTCTCGAAGCGCAAATCGGTGGCACCGTTGCCGGCGCGCACCAGCAGGGCCTTGCCGGCGTCGATGTTGAGTGTATTGCCATCCCCCTCGTAGCGGGCGCGGCCGGCGAAGACGGCGATGCGACTGTGGGTCCCATCCTGGTCGGTATCGATGCGGTAACGGCCGTTGCTATCGATCACAAAGCGGCCCTCGCTGGTATCGATACGGATGTGGTCCCGATAGTCGTCGCCATAATTGCGGGTGCGGATATTGAGCGTGCCGCGCTGCAGATACATATCGACGTTGTCGTCGCCGATGCTGACGAAATCGAGAATCGTGTTGTCGTCGATGCGCAGTGCCGACGCCCCGATCTGTACTTCGGCGCGGCCCTGGCCGGCCGTCCACAGCGAATTTTCGCTGGTTACCGGGAAATTCAGCCGCGCCGGCGCCCAACCTTCCTCGCGGTCGGCGTAAAACGAAGTCTCACCCTCGACGAAGCCGATGCGACCGACGCGGCTGGGTGGATCAGCCCAAGCCAGAGTGCCGGCGGCGGCCCAGACGGCGATGCACAGTCGGGCAAACCGGGTCAGCAGAAACTTGTTCATTTGCAACTCCTTGGCGAGCGTAACGGCAGCTCCATGATCGGATCAACGGTTAAACCGGGCAATCGTTGACGGTGGCCGCGATCGGGGAATGTGTCAACTTGTAAATGACTATGCCGGAAAAACGAAATTCATGAGAATATACGCGGGCTTATGGCAAGTTCGTAAGTTACATCCTGAGGCAGTTGTTGTAGTTTAAAGGCAGCGCATCGAGGGTGGGTATCGCCCTCTAAAAAAATAGTATCTGGCGCCCGTCAAAAATTCAGCCGAGAGTTGTGCGATGGACTTGAAAACCGTTTTTACGAAAACCGCCAAGGGCGTTACCCAGGTCAATCAAAAGACCCAGTCGCTATCGAAGGATCTGATGAAGGTCCTGAAGGTCATCGACGGCAAATCCACTATCGGGGAGCTGGCTGACAAAGCGGACCTTGCTTCGCCAGCGGTGGAAAAACTGCTCGTGCAGCTACAGAAGGACGGCTTCGCCAAGGTTTTCGAAGTTAAACAGGATATCCCGCTGACCGATTTTGGCGGCGATGATGATTTCGACTTCACTACGCCAGTCAAGCGCGCGGCGCCGGCGAGCAGCGTCGGCTTCGGGCCGTCCCCGCATCGTAAAACCGCAGCCGATGATCAGGTTGCGCGCGCCGAGCCCGCGTCCGGGCGTGCGGCACCCAGGATTGACGAGGCCGCAGTGGCCGCCGAGCGGGCTGCCGCGCGCGCGGCCGAGATCGCAGCGGCACAGGCGGCGCAGGCGCAGGCGCGTGCCCGTGCCGAGCGCGAAGCGCAGGTGCGCGCACGTCTGGAAGTTGAAGCGCGCGCACGCAAGGAAGCCGAGCTGCGCGCCATGGAAGAGGCCAAACGCGCGCAGGAAGCCTCGGAACGCGCCCGCGCCGACCTCGAGGCGAAGGTGGCTGCCGAAAAGAAACAGCGCGAATCCCAGTTGGATACACACTCGCGGATGACGCAGGAGCAACTGGCGAAAGAGGCCGAGCAGCAGAAGATGCTGGCGGCGGCACGGGCCAAGGCGGAAACGGAGGCGCAGGCCCTGGCGGCGGCGCGGGCCAGGGCGGAGGCGGAGGCCAAGGCCCTGGCAGAGGCGCGCGCGCAGGCGGATGTCGCGGCACAGAAACAGAAACAGGAATTCGAGTCTGCCCAGCGCGACTTGCGCCAGCAGCTCAAGGCGGAAATCGAAGCGCAGGTGCGGGCCGAGATGGAAACCATGCTGAAGAGCGACATCGAGGAAAGTGCGCGCGGCGAGGTTGAGGCGGCGGTGCTGCAAGGCGCCCAGGAAGACGCGCGCCGCATGCTTGAGGAGCGTCTGGCGCAGGAGCGCGATACGCTGGCCCGCGCAGAAACCGAGGCCAAGAATCGTGCCGAGATCGATGCCAAGCGCATGCTGGCCGAGCAGGAGGCCAAAATCCGTGCGGAGATGGAGTTGCGCATCGCCGTGATCAGCAAGGAAAAGGAACGTGCCGAAGCCGAGACGCGACGCATGGCCGAGCAGCAGGCGGCAGCGGCGGCAAAAGCATCGGCGGAACTGGCCACGCGCCTGAAGGCCGAGGAGGAAGCGCGTGCACTGGTGGAATCGCAGGCCAGGGCGCAGCGTTTGCGCCTGGAGGCGAGGGCACGCGAAGAAGCCGAAGAGCGTGCACGCGTCGAAGCCGAAATGGCGGCCAGACTGGCGGCCGAAAAGGAAGCGACCATTCGCGCGCGCGCACAGGCGCTGATCGAGCAGGAATTGCGTGAAAAAGCCGAGCGCGAGGGCCAGGTCGAACTGGAAGCCGAGCGCCGTGCGCGCGGGGAGGCCGAGCAAAAAGCCTTGCGCGAAGCCAAGGCCCGTGAAGTCGCGTCGCGCGCCATTTCCGAGCATGCCGCCGAGCGTGAGCGCATCGAACGCGAGGCCGAGGAACGGGTGCTTGAAGAGCGCGCGTTGCGCCAGAAGGCCGAAAAGAAATCGCGGCGCGATGAAGAAGCGGAAGCGGCGTCGCGTGCTGCCCAGGTGGCGCGCCTGCGCGAGTTGCAGGAGCAGGCCGAGCGAGCGAGCGGGCAGGGCGAAGCGGATGACAAACCCAAGCGGCGCGGACCGCGTAAGCAGCGCCATTTATTTCGCTGGGCCATGACCGGCCTGGTCGGGGCGCTGGTATTGGCCGTGGTGCTGGTCCAGGTGGTGCCCCTGCAGGCGGTGAATGCGCGCCTGGAGAAATCGCTGGCGGGCTGGGTTCACGACGATGTGAGTTCCAGCAATTTGCGTGTCAGCCTGTTTCCGCGCCCGCATCTCAAGCTTGACCAGCTTGCGCTCGGCAAGCTGCTGGATGCGAAGGCAAGCAGCGGCACGATCTACATGGACCTGACAGCCCTGTTCGGCGATCGGTTCATTATCGATACCGTCGAATTGAGCGGGGTCACCGTGTCCGCCGAGGCGCTGGCACGCGCCCCGCAATGGGGGGCTGCGGCAGGGCCTGGGGCAACAATTGAAATCGGCCGGGTCGTGCTCAAGGATGTGAAGCTCGAAGTTGCCGGTGTGACCATGGACGCCTTCGATGCCGATCTCCGATTCGACAAGGCGGGCGTCCTCACCAAGGCGGCGTTGCGTGCCGGCAGCAAATGGACTCTGGATCTGGCGCCGGACAAGACCCCTGCGGCCGATGGCACCATCCCCGCCGGCGCCTGGAAGGTGGACTTTTCCGCCCAGGGAACCAAGCTCCCCATCGGTCCGGAGTTTCCGATTACCGACCTCAAGGGCAAGGGTAGCCTTACGGGTTCGGAAATCAGCTTCCCCCTGCTGGAGATAAAACTGCTGGAAGGATCCGGCACGGGCAGCTTCCGCGCCGACTGGAAGCAGGGCATCAACTTCAGCGCCGATATGAAACTGCAAAAAATCAAGCTCGATGAACTGGCCGCATTGTTTACGCGCAATATCGGCATGAGCGGGCGCATGGAGGGCGAATTTTCCGTATCGGGGTCGGCAGCTACGCTCGGCGCGATACTCGATCGTCCTAAAATTTCGGGCAGTTTTGCCCTGAAGGACGGCTCGATCAGCAATATCGATCTGGTCCAGGCGATGCGCTCGCCCGACAGCGGCGGTCGCGGCGGTCAATCCAAATTTACCGAGCTCACCGGTCAGCTGAATGTGGCCGATGGCGTGATCCGCTACGAGAAGCTCAAGCTCACCGGGGGCGTTCTGCTGGCCAATGGCACGGTGGTGGTGGGCTACGATAAGGGTGCGCTGTCCGGCAATATCGTGTCGGAAATCCGCTCCAAGGTCGCGCAGGATCGCGCGGCATTCGGCCTGGCCGGTAGTGTGGCGCGCCCGATGTTGAAGCGAGGCGGCTAGACGGTTCGCAGAATCCGCGCACAGCAGGGGAGCACCGGGGGCGGTAGTAGAATGGCATGGTGAGTTCACCTACCGAAACCCTGTCTACCGCCGCATCTCCAGCCGAAACAAAACGCAGCCCCCGGGACCTCCGGAAGCTGGCGGCGCTGATTCGTTTTGTCGCCCCGTATAAAACCCGCTTCATGTTTGCGATGCTGGCCTTGCTGGCATCGGCGGCCACGGTGCTGTCGATCGGGCAGGGCGTGCGACTGGTCATCGACAAGGGCTTCTCCTCGGGCAATATCGACATGCTCGACCGCACCCTGCTGGTGCTGCTCGCACTGCTGCTGGTGCTGGGCACCTCGACCTTCCTGCGCTACTACAACATCACCTGGGTGGGGCAGCGCGTGGTCGCCGATATTCGCCGCGCGGTTTACGATCATCTGCTGACGTTGTCGCCGACCTTCTTCGAGCGCACCCGCACCGGCGAAGTCATCTCGCGCCTGACCAATGACGCGACCGCGGTGGAATCCGTGGTCGGCAGCGCGGTCTCGCTGGCGCTGCGCAATATCGTGCTGTTCATCGGCGGCATGGTGATGCTGTTCATCACCAATGTGAAGCTGACCCTGATCGTGTTGACCGTCATTCCGCTGGTGATGGTGCCGATCCTGGTGCTGGGACGACGGGTGCGCAAGCTATCGCGGCAGATCACCGACAACACGGCCGAAGCCAGCGCCTATATCGATGAATCCCTGCATGAGATTCGCACCGTACAGGCCTATGCGCATGAGACGGTGGATGCCGAACGCTTTGGCCTGCGTGTTGAAAATATTTTCAAGGCAGGCGAAACCAAGGCGCGCTATACCGCCGCCTTGATCGCGGCCGTGATCGTGCTGGCATTCGGCGCCATCGCGGTGATCTTGTGGGTGGGCGGGCGCGATGTGTTGAGCGGCAGGATCACCGCCGGAGAACTTTCGCAGTTCGTGTTTTACGCAATCCTGGTCGCCAACGCGGTGGGCGCCGTTTCCGAAGTGTATGGCGAACTGATGCGCGCCTCGGGTGCCTCCGAACGGCTGATGGAATTGCTGGCGACCAAATCGGAGATTGCCTCCCCGGTGCAGCCTTTGCCGATGCCAAGCACGGCAGGCAGGGAGCGACGCGGCCGCATCGCCATGGAAAACATCCGCTTTCATTATCCTTCGCGACCGGAAACGACGGCCCTGCGCGATTTTTCCTTGCAGATCGCGCCCAGCGAAGTGGTGGCTCTGGTGGGGCCTAGCGGGGCCGGCAAAACCACGGTATTCCAGCTGCTGCTGCGTTTCTACGATCCCGCCGCAGGAACCATCAGGATAGATGGCGTCGATATCCGCATGGCCGATCCGCGCGAGGTGCGCGAGCGCATTGCCCTGGTGTCGCAGGATGCGGTCATCTTCGCCGCCGACGTCTGGGACAATGTGCGCTACGGCCGGCCCGGCGCCAGCGACGCCGAGGTGCGCGCCGCCTGCGCGGCCGCCTATGCCCTGGAATTCATCGAGACCATGCCGCAGGGTTTTGACACCCAGCTCGGCGAACGCGGCGTCAAGCTGTCCGGCGGTCAGCGCCAGCGCATTTCGATCGCGCGTGCTTTTCTCGCCGACCGCGCCATCCTGCTGCTCGATGAAGCGACCTCGGCGCTGGACGCCGAGTCCGAGCGCATGGTGCAGTTGGCGATGGAGAAATTGATGCAGGGTCGCACCACCCTGATCATCGCGCATCGTCTGGCAACCGTTAAATCGGCCGGTCGCATCGTGGTGATGGAACAGGGCGCGATCGTCGCCGAGGGCACGCATGACGCCCTGGTGGCCGAAGGCGGGCTGTACGCGCGTCTTGCCGCCCTGCAGTTCAATATGACCTGATTGATGCTTCCAGGTCCGGGCGTAAGGCGGGCAGTCGAATTCCCGAGTATTTTGCTACACTATTGCATCTCTGGTGGCTCGCCCTGAACGCCGTTGCGTGCGGCAGCACTGTCCAGCCCCGCCCCATATACTGAAGTTTTACATCATGTCCACTGCCGCCGCCCCTCTGCCCGCCGTAACGCCACCGCCGGATATACCCACAAAATTTACCGAGGAGCCGGTCGTCTGGCTGCATCGCTGGAACGACGGGTTAATGTCGTTTCGCATCCGCCGCAACCCAGCCTATGCCTTTACGCCCGGTCAGTTTGCGCGCATCGGCCTGCGCAAGGCGGATGGGCAGATGGTCTGGCGCGCCTATTCGATCGTCTCGGCACCGGACGAGGCCTTTCTCGAGTTTTTCCTGGTGGTGGTGCCGACCGGCGAATTTTCCAGCCGTGTGGCGCAGCTGGCGGTGGGCGACACCATGCTGGTGGAAAAATATCCACAGGGTTTCCTCACTGCCGATCGTTTCAAGAATGGGCGCGACTTGTGGCTGCTGGCCACCGGCACCGGGCTGGCGCCCTATATCTCGATGCTGCGCGACCGCGCGGTGTGGCAGCAGTTTGCCAATATCGTGGTGGTGGTGTCGGTGCGCGAGCGCTCCGACCTGGGCTATATCGACGAGCTTGAGGGGCTGGCGGCGCGCAGCGGCAAAGGGGCGCATGGGCGCGCCCGCCTGGTCTTCATCAAAACCCTGACGCGCGAGGCCGCCGATGATGCCTTGCGCGGCCGCATTCCGGCGCTGATCGAATCCGGCGAACTTGAACAGGCTGCTGGGCTGCCGCTGCGCGATGAAGACTCGCGCTTCATGCTGTGCGGCAATCCAGAAATGGTGGCGAGCATGCGCGCACTGCTCAAGGCGCGCGGCTTCCGCATGAACCGCAAGCTCGAGCCCGGACACATCATCGTCGAAAATTACTGGTAAGCGACCAGGTGCGGCATCGCGGCCGCGCCGCGCCGGATGCGGTTTTCGGGAGTAGCATCTGCGCATGGAAAATAACAAGATCGTTCGCGACTTCAATCACACCCTGTTGTGGCCGGTGCAATTGCGCTCCCTGCGGCGCGAGGCCGGAATGGATGTGGTGCACTACTGGGATATCCTCAGGCGCAGCCCCGGACCCTGGCGATACGTGGAAGACGCCCTGCTGATCGAGGACGCTTCCTGCAAGATCGGCTATGAGGAGTTCGTCTACTTCCTGCCCTATGTGCAGCGTTTTCTGTACGGCGTCGGCGACGAAGGCCGGGGCGCGCAATCCTCGCTGCACATTTTCACCCGCGAGGATATTGCCCGGATAAGGGTGCAGTTGCAGCCGGAACGCGAGTTCATCAGCCTGCGCGTCGATCGGGTGCGGCTGTATTTTTTCTACGATATCGATGTGGCCCTGGTCGCGTTCGAAGTCGCCGCCAGCGACTTACCCCTTGAGGATGCGATCGAGATCATGGATCGCCTCGGCCGGCCCTATCCGCCATCCTGGGAATCGAATGGACAGGGTTCGCATTGCCCGCATCGCGTTGAAATGCTGGCCGCCGACGGCAGTGTGCTGGCGCAATCCGATTACGACGATTACCGCAAATTCCTGGAACTGGTGCGGCAGGGGCGGCAGACGCCGCTGGCGACACACTGGGAATTTCTGCTCGCGCCACTGGTGCCGGCGTACAAGGACGAGAGCGGCGCGATCAAGTACTACCAGCTCGAAAACAAGCGCATCCCGATCATGAGCTATCTGTCGTTTGACGACCCGCACCAGCTGTCGCGCGGGGACATGGTGCGCCTGGGTTTCGCCGCCAAGTGGGGACCCTCGGACACGCTGCCCTACTCCTCCGGGTTTCTGCAAAATTTTGAAAGCGATTACTGCTACGACCGCTACTGGGAAGCGCAGCATGGAACCAATGACAGCATGCATACCCGTTATTTCTTTTGCGGTGTTTCCTTCGCCATGATCACCCGGGTCGATCAGGCGCATGCGGTGCTGTCGCGCCAATTCCGTCACCAGTTCTTCCAGATCGGCCTGATCGCGCATTTCCACAAGGCGGCCCTGCTGTCGCTGTCAAACCGTTTTTCGCGCGCGGTGGAGCGCCTCAATGTGCGCGACTTCGAAAGCGTGAACCGCTTCAAGCGCAGCGTGCGCGAAACGCTCGAGGTGTTCCTGCGTTTCAATCATCGCTACTGGTTCCATGAATTGTCCAACCAGGTGCAGGCCAGCGATTTTTTCAAGCGCTGGAGCCATCAGCTGGGTTCCGATGCGCTGTACAACGAGGTGCGCGAGGAGGCGCGCGACATCAACGAATATCTGGATGCCGATCGCACGCGCAAGCAGGCCGACAACGCCATGCGCCTGACGGTGGTGTCCGCTTGCGGCATGGTCGGCACCATCGTCACCGGCTTCCTGGGCATGAACTTGTACAGCCACGCGGATTTGCCGACCCTGACCAAGTTCATGATCTTTTTCGCGGCCTTCGTCCCCACCACCGTGCTGGCGCTATATACCGTCATTCTCTCGCGGCGCATCGCCGCGTTCATGGAGGCGCTGTCCTCGGAGGGGCTGACCTGGGGCGAAAAATTCAAAACCTTCCGCCAGATCTGGGCTGCCGACAAGCGTGCGTTCGCGCGGGCGCGGCGCAGCAATACCGGTTTGTCGTCGGGCGAGGATGGCTGAGCGTGAAAATAAAAACGGGGCGCATCGATGCGATGCGCCCCGGCAATGGCGATGAACGCCGGCTCTCTCAAAGACCTTACTTTTCGATGCGGGTTTCGACCCGTACGCGCGGGATTTCCTTCACGGTGTAATCCGCCGGTACGCTGAACAACGCGATCGGCTGTTCATTGCGCTTGATATTGGCGAGGCGGTAAATGGTGTCGCCGACGCGCGGATCGCTGCGCTTGGAATACACCGTTACCTGCAATTCTGGCGAGTACCAGGTTTCCGTCGTCACCGTGATCGGATTCTTGTTGCCGATCTCGCCGGCCGGGATGGTGTAGCTGCGGCTCTTGCCTTCCGCGCGCACGCCTTCGAAATCGCGGGTGCCCAGCTCCTTGGCGACGGCCTTGGACGACCACTTCGTATCGCCGAACGACAGGGCCATGGGGCTGCCGCCCATCGGCTCGGGAAACGGAGAGTGGCCGATCGCGCCCGGCCCGCCGAATACCTGCACATTGACGTTTTCACCCGGCACGCCACTGCGGGCCACATTGATTTTGACTTCCTTGCGAACTTCGCCTTTGCCGCCTTCGCCCGGCACCTCGATGGTGCGGATGACGGCTTCCTCGCCCGGACCCGAGCGCTCGATGATGACGGTCTTGCCTTCTTTCCGCCTGGCCTCGGCTTTATCTTTCCAGGCTTCCATCTTCTTCGCGAACTCCTTGTCGACGTTGATCTTGATCGCCGTCTTGCGCATCGGCTGCAGGATGTAGCGCGTGCCGTCGGCGGCGTCGCTGATCTGCACGCTGCGCAATTCGCCCTTGGCGTCGCACACCTCCTGGCGGGTGCGGCCGATGCTGTCGCGGAATGCGGCGGTCGCATTGCGTTTGACGATCTGATTGCCATCGGACAAGGTCTGGATGCGTTCCGAAATCACCTCGGCCGAGTAGGGCGCATTCTTCACCACCTGGCGGCTGTGCATGCCGGGCACGCCTGCAAAGGCTTCGGCCATGGCGGCCGAGACGATGCCGTCGATGTCCGGGATATTCGGCAGCTCGCCGGTGTTGAACATTTCCACGCGATGGCGCCCGGCTTCCGGCCCCGCCTGCGCCATCGGTACATCGCCGTCATCCATGGCGCTGTCTCGCACGATCAGCACTTCGCGCTCGACCCGTTGATTGGGCCGCTCGCCGGCGTGAGCCTGGGGCGGTTCGTCGGCCCAAACCGGTGCGACCGTCGGGACAAAGCAGACGAGCAGGGCGGCAATGAGAGGTTTCAGGCGCATTTTTTTCTGGGGGCTCATTTTTGTTCCTTCCGGGATTGCAGTGGCGAATTTAGGGGGCTCTATTGGGCAAAGCGCAGTGCCAGCGGCTGTCCGGAGGCGCTGACCAGCATTTGCGCATGCACCGAGTCGTTGGCGGTTTCGGGGCTGACCGGGACGCCGTAGGCAGCCAGCATCATGCGCGGCATGGTGGTCTCGACCAGACGCGGCGTCGGCTCCAGCGCGATCTGCTCCAGCGATTGCAGGGCGATGAAGGGGTTGTTAAACGCAACATCGACGCCAGTGGCCGCGCTGTCGACCGTGGCCCGATGCACGGGCAGGAGCGTGATCCATGCCGCCATGCCGACACTGACGGCGAGGCCGAGACCGGGTGCGAACCAACGCGTCATCCAGTCGCGCAGGCGCTGCTTGCGCTGGTGGGCGGTGAAGGCCGTCATCAATGCGGGGGCGATATGCGGGCCGGGCGCCAGCGTTTCCGTTTCCCGCCGCAGCAGATCCAGCTGCGCGTCGAGCCGGGCGCTGATATCGGGGGAAAGGTTATCGGTATTCACGTTCATGGTCCTGCCTTTCAATATTGCTGTGCGGTGGCGGCTTCGGCGGGTGCGGCACATTCCTGCAGCAGCGTCGCCAGTTGTGCTCTTGCCCGCGACAGGCGCGAGCGCACGGTGCCGATGTCGATATGGCAGATCTCGGCGATTTCCATATACGAGAGATCATGCATTTCGTACAGGATCACCACATCGCGGTAATGCGGCGCCAGCCGCGTCAGCGCCTGGCGCACGGTATCGGCGCGCTGGTTGGCCAGCAGATGGGTTTCGGCATCGGGCGCGGTATCGACCAGCAGATCGTCGCCGTTCGTTTCATTGCCGTCCTCGTCTTGGCGCGTGGTCGAAATCAATCGCTGCTGCGATTCCTCGCGCTTCATCGCCAGGTTGCGCGCCACGCCGAACAGGAAACTTTGCAGCGCACCGCGTGCGGGGTCGAAGTTGAAGCTGTTGGTAAAGAGTCCCATGAAAATCTCCTGGACAATGTCATCCGCCGTATCACGCGAGCAGCATCGCAGCAAGGCGAAGCGGTACAGCGGCGCGTGGTGCCGCCGGTACAGTTGCTCGAACGCGGCGGCATTGCCGTTACGCATTTCTCTGAGCAGGGCGAGGTCTTGGCTGGGATCGGTCAATGGCATGATCGGACGGGTTTGCCAGTATTCCGGCCGGCCGGTCCAAAAGTTCCCGGGGAAACGAAAATTATCGCCAACAGCGGATGCCCGGGGTTGCGCGCCCGCACTGTTCCCCCCAGGGCAATCGTAGTAAAGTGGCTTCGGTCAGTTCGCGAACGAGGTTGCCGCCATGAATTTTTCGATCAATCGCCTGGCAAGCATAGCGCTGTTCACCGGCCTTTGCTTTGGCACTGGAGCAGCATCCGCCGAAGCGGGCGGGCTCATTGGCACCGGCATGCGCCCGGCACAGACGCAGAAACAGCCGTCTGCCCCGGTGCGCAAGCTGACGGCCGCCGACCGCCAGAAAATCCAGCGCGTCATCATCCTGCAGATTCGCGCCTTCGAGCGTAACGACGAAGCGGTGGCGTTTTCCTATGCCACTCCTGACGCACGCCGCTACTTCGGCACGCCGCGTGCCTTCATGGAAGTGGTGCGCAGCAGTTATTCCGCCTTATACCGGCACAGCTCGCATGAGTTTCTGGAAGCAGCCGTGATCGACGACATTGTGGTGCAGCCGCTGAAGATACTGACCACCGACGGCGAAATCATCGTCGCGCTCTACACGGTCGAGCAGCAGCCCGACAGGGAATGGCGCGTGGGCAGTTGCGAACTGGCGCCGTCGACATTGAGCGCGACCTGAGAATCGTTCGCTAAAAACGCAAACTCCAGCATTGGCGCGCCTTTCCAGGCAAAAATGGCTGGAAAGGCGCGTCAAATGGCGTTCTACGATTTCCGTTTTGACCATCTGCGCCGTCTGCGCGGCGCTGCGGAATTGCAATTTACTCCGCCGGAAGTTCAGCCAGCGCCTTCGGCAGTTCGACATCGGGATACTGTTTTCGAAACTTCGCCAGCTCTTCGCGTACTTCCTTGAGCTTGCCTTGCGCGCGCAATTCCTCGATGCGTTTCAGCCAGTCGGCGGCGGACGGCGGCGGCGCAAGACTCCGCGCTGAGGCCACTGGCGCCGCCATCGGCGCGCTGCGTGCCGGCGCTGCGGCGACGGGCGCATCGCTGCGGTGCGCTTCCGAATACGCTTCGAATTCGGTACGGGTTTTCGATTTCATGGTGATGTCGACGACACTCTGTCTGGCGGCGAGTTCCTTCGCTTCCATTTGCGTCAACTTGTCGCGCGCCTGTAGCGGCTCGGCGGGCATGCCGGCGATGGCCATCGGCGAGGGCGGTGCCGCGGGTGGCGCGTAGGCGGACGGTGCGGCCGGCTTTTCCAATTTGCCTTGCGCCATCAACCCCGGGGATTCCAACGCCGGCTCGCTGCGTCCGCGTCCAGTCTCTGCCAAATCGGCGACGGCCGGATTTGTTTTGTCTTTCGCCAGGGGCGCGGGACGGTTGGCCTTGGGCGCCGATGCCGCGATATTCGCGCTTGACAATGGCGCTGCCGCTTCCCGGCGTGCCTCTTCGACAATGCGCACCTCTGGTACAACCGCCGGTATCGGGATTTCCCTGGGTTGCGAAACCTGCATCTCAGGCGATGCCACTTCGGGCCGCTCTTCGACGGCAACAAACAGCAGCGACACCGCCAGCATGATCACGGCTGCCGCCGCAAACGGCGAACCCCAGCGCGGCACCCATTTTTTTGCAGTCGATTGCGGACGCGCCTGCACCGCGCGCCGGGCCGCGGCGCGAATGGCTTCGTCGAGCGCGGCGGGCGGCTCTTCGTTCGCGGCGGCGCGGTAAGCGCGGCTCAGTTCATCGTCTTTATCGGTGGTGCTCATGCGTATTCCTTCAGGCCTTCGCGCAGTTTGGTGATGGCGTAGCGCAAACGACTCTTGGCGGCTTCAAAACTGATGCCGGCCGCCGCGGCGATTTCCTCCACCCCCAAGCCACCTTCCTCATGCAGCAAAAAAGCTTCGCGCTGCGGGGCGGGCAGTGCATTCAACACTCGCAATATCGCCGCGCCCTGCTCGCGGGATTCGGCGCGAATCTGCGGCTCATCCACGCGGCTGCCGGCGACGAGCTGGATGGTGGGTTCCTCATCGTCCCGCTCGAACAGATGGACTTCGCTGCGCGAATGCTTTCGAAAATAATCGATCAGCTTATTGTGCGCCAGGGTGAACAGCCAGGTGCGGAACTGTGCTTCGACGCGGTAGCGCTCGCGCGCCTGGATCAGGTTCATCCATACCTCCTGGAACAACTCCTCCGCATGTTCGCGCGTGCGGCACTGGCGGGTGATGAAGCGGAACAGGCCGCTGCGGTGGCGCGCATAGAGCTGGTCGAAGGCGCCCGCGTCCCCGGCCTGGTAGCGCAGCATCAGCGATTCGTCGGTGTCGTCTTCATGCATATTGCCCGGAAGTGTAATGCAAGTTGCGGCACCTCCGGGCGATGCTGATGACGCGCTCAGCGCCAGGGGTCGGGCACGAAGGTTCCGGGGAAGGCCTGCGGCTCGCGCGGCCGCGGTGCCGGAATGATGCCGCGTGCCACCAGGTTGGCGTAGCTATCGTAATAAATCACAAACTGCTCCTCGGGGCTTTGTGTGCGGCGCTCGAAGCTGACGTAACGTGCGCTGGAGGATTCGCTGCGGCCATGGCCGGTGCCCAGCGGTGTCTCCGCCTTGGCCTTGGGCGCCGGTGCCAAACGCGCGGCCGATTCGGCGCGGTCCTGGTTGAGATAACCCTCGGCGGCCGGCATGGCGGGCGCGCCCGGTTCGGCACCGCGGTAATCCTTGCTCTCATAATCGTTGCGCCCTTCCCGTTGGGGCAGGGAATAGGGCGGTGCATAGGGCGTGACCGATATCGCGCCTGCCTTGCGCCGATACAGCGCCACGCCGATTACGCCGACATTGTCCGGCCGCCCGGTGCGTGCGGCATAGGAATCGCCCAGCGAGGTGAAGTAGAACGCGGCGGTGCGATCCATGCTCTTGCGCCAGCCGGCGATTTCCATGCGCTGGCCGTAGTTGATTACATAGCCGCTCTGCTGGGTCGCCGCTGTTTCACCACTAATCACATTGATGCCGTCGACCGACACCACCGCCAGCACATCGGCGTCGGCCTGGTTGCGCAGCACGACCTGATATTCATTGCCGGGCCGGCCGACGATATAGGCGCGGCCCTGGTGCCAGTAGACCGGCAGGCTGCGCTGTTCATTGCGATCCTGGATCTCGATATTGGCCAGCCGTCCGATGGCGGAAGCCGTGTTCGCATGCAAGGCCGCCAGCAGCAGGGCGGTGAGGGGAATGAGTGCAAATTTTTTCACGATGGTTCCTTTCTGTCTCCTGATTTTTCCGATTTTCGATTACTGGATTTCAAATTCGCCGACGAACACCACATCCTTGCTGTCCTTCAGGCGCAGGGTGATGATCTGTTCGCTCTGCGCGGCCGTGCCGAAGTGCGTGGCGAGATTCACTTGCAGGGTGGTGGCGCCGGTCACGTTCTGGCGGCGGTCGCCGAAGTACTGCGCCTCGACCTTGTACTTGCCGGGCTTGGCGGTCTTGAGCGAAAACTCCTCGGGTCCGTAGCCGCCGGTGAAATCCTGCGACATGCGTCCGCCCTGGTAAGTCAGGCGATTGCCGTAATAGGCTTTCTCACCGTTCGGGTCCGTCACCCACAAATCGATATCGGTGTTGTCGGCATCCCAGCTCAGCACCGCGCGCAAATCCAGCGGCAGGTTTTTCATCAGGCGCGCATCCATGCGGCTGGTGTCGAGTGCGACATTGCTGCGGGCGATGATCGAATTCAGCTCGGCCAGGGTGATCAGCTCGATCTCCGGGAAGCGGTTATGCCAGGGGCGGATCACCACTTCGTACAGCGAATCGATGGCGCGCTGCGGCTGCTGGTCGGCGGCGTAGGCAAGGCCGAGGTCGCGATACGACTGTGGCTCGTCAGGGCTCAAGGCCAGCACTTTTTTCAACAACGGGATCGCGGTGGCGGCCTGCTTGGCCTGCAGCAGGCGATAGCCGAGGATGCGCAGGATATGGCGGTTCTCCAGATCCATCTCCGCCAGGTTGCTGAGCACGCGGGCGCCGAGTTCGTTCAGGCCCTTGTCGAAAAAGATATCGGCGGCATCGAGGTAGAAGGCGGTGCTGTTGGCATAGCTCGGTTTCTCGTCGAGGTAAATGCGATAGAGATCGTCCTTGCCGGCACCGCGCAGGCGGGTGGCATAGGGCGCATCGGGCTGCCATTTTTGCAGGCGGATGGTGGCGACCGTGGCCGGCGCAGTCGGCTGGGCGATGTCCATGGATTTATCCTGCATCGGGCGGCCGGCGAATCCGGCCAGGGGAACTGGCGAGGGGGGCACGTTGCCGGCCGTCGCGGCGGACGGCGGCGCTGCCATGCGTGGGGCCGCCATCGGGGCCTGGCGCATACGTGAGTCGGCATCGCGGCGCATCTCCTGCTCGCGGCGCGCTTCGCCGACCGCGCCGGCGACGGCCACCTGCGCAACCTTCGCTTCCTTCGGCGCCGGGTTGTCCTTGGCAAAATCGCGATTCCACCAGGCAGTCTTTTCCGCAAACAGGCGCACGATGGTTTCCAGATGCGACTGGCGATCGCGCGTGCGCAGTTGCGCCGCATTGGCGAGGATGCGTTCGTAATCGGCGCGCAGTTCCGGCGGTGGCGCGATTTCGTAGCGCGCATAATCTTCGACACGATCGAGCACGATCAGCGAGGTTTCGCGCGTCACCAGCTTGAAGCGCTGGGCGAGGCGGCGGATTTCGGCGCGGTTGAATTCAAATTCCCCTTCCAGTTCATTAATGCGCAGCCGCGCCCATTGGCTGGCGGCAAGCGCGCTGTTGGCGGTTGCGCGCTTGATCGGCAGCGAGAGGCTGCTGGTTTTGCCCTCGGGCGATTGCAGCTGCAGGCGTAAGGTCGTTTCGGCGTCGTTCAACACGCCGGCGAGCAGCACGCGGCCATTTTGCGCAAAGGGTGAGGCCGCGACCAATTGCGTGGCGCCATTGGCGTCGATGGCGACAATGCGGGTCGAGGCGTTCAACACGCGCTGCGCGGCGTCTGCAGCCGAGGTGGCCAGCAGATCGATGAAACGCCCGCCGCTGCGCGCGGCAACGTGCGTGAGGAAGCCCGCATCATTTTTGATGGCCGCCGACACCGTGTAGAGCGGCACGGAAAGTTTGGCGAAAGGCTTGTCGCCGTAATTGCCAAGGCCATCGCTGAACAGCAGGTATTCGCCGACCTCGCGGTCGGGCGCGAAGGCACCCAGATTGGTCGCGCCGTCGTAGTCGGTTTTGAGCAAGGCCTCGCGCAGGGCCTGCCAGTCGCCGTTGCGAATGCGGTAGGTGCCGGCGGCCTCGGCCACATCGCGAATCCGCGTCAGGCGTACGTCGCCGTCGCGCATCTTCCTGAAATAGGCGTCGAGCAGGGCAAACTCGCGGCCATGATCGCGACTGCTGCCGCTGCCGGAACTGTCCCAGATCAGGCCGGTGATCTGCGGGATCGAGCGGGCAGCCTCTTTCGCGGTCACCGGTATATCGGCCATGAAATAGGTCTTGCCCTCGAACACCTGAGTGGCGATGTGCGCATCGCGGCTCAGCGTCATGCCGATTTCCAGTACACCCTCGCCGGCGAAATCGGTCTGCGATTCGCGCAACTGCCAGGCATCGCCTTCGCGCCTGAATTTGGCCGCGCCGACTACGCCGCGAATGATTTGCGGCGCCTGGGCGCCACCGTCGACGCGGACCGCGACCCCGAAGCTGCCGACGCGCTCCGCAAAGCCCAGCGGCACGCGATACAGGCTGCGTCCACCGGCATCGCCGAGCGTCTCGGCGATGCGCAGCACCACCTGTTTCACGCCCTGCGCCGGGATCGGGTACACGCGCAATTTGAAGTTATTGCCCTGCGTGACTTCCAGCAGGCCGGGATCGACCTTGCCGCGGATCACATCCTCGAACACGGTTTGGCCGCGCGCCTTGTCGACCGGCACTGCATCGCGCAACACCCCGTTCACGTCCATGGCAAAGCCGGCCATGCTCTGGCCCGCCATCAACGGAAACTGCAACTCACCCTCAAGCACGCGTCGGTTCGGATTGAAAAACGTCATCTCGATTTCGGTCTGCGCAAAGCGCCCGCTGATCTCGGCGCGAATGCGCACCGACTGCAACTGGATCGGCTGATCGACGCGCGAGGGCAATACCAGACGCGGCGGCTGCCAGATTTGAACGGGCGGCGTCTTGCCTTGCGCCATCGACAGGGTGGCGAAGCAGAGGCTCAAGCCGGCAAGCAAGATGGAAAAAAGGCGGTTCACAGTGGTCTCCTTGTGGGGTGGCTACACCGTTAAACGGCGGCGTTTCCCAAAAGGGTTAAACCGTGAATTTGGCGGGCTGGTTCAGCCTGGAATGAGGTGCAGGGCCCGGAAATGCGCGTGCGGGCCGCGAATGTTGAAGGCTAAAAATGAAAATGCAAAGCCTAGCATTGGCGCGGTGTTTGGAGCAATTTTGCCTGGAAAGGCGCGCCAAATGGCGTTCTACGCGAAAATCACCCGGCTATTTTGTTTTTTGTACTTTCCACCATGCGTAACCGCGAGGAAGCCATAGATTTTCTACGGCAGGCATTTGGCATCCGTCATATTTTTCAAGAAACGGGGCTTCGCCAAAGCGGCGTCGATAAACGGCAATTGCTTGAAAGCGTCGACGGCGATGTCGGCAAATTGTGTGACGTGGTTTGGATCGCTCGCGCGCACCGGCTGAAACAATGATCATGCGAAGCTGATCTGCTGAAAAATTCAGCCAGGCATGCTTTGATTTTTTCCAAATTGCCAGCTTGCTTGGGTGACGCATCGTTACTCCGCGTCCGCCTGATTCGCCGGCATCGCCGCAATGAATGCCGGATGCTTCATCGCCGTGTCGTAAATTTCCATGATGCGTGGAAACGCATCCAGCGCGCACTTGAATCGGTTGGCGTTGTTGACCTGCGGGATCAGGCAGATGTCGGCCACGGTGGGGAAATCGGCGGCGCAGAATTTTGTCTTCCTGCCGATTCGCTTGTCGCGCTCGGCCAGCATTTTTTCGATGGCGCTGAAGCCGTCGCTGATCCAGCCGCAATACCACTGCGTCTTGCGCTCGCTGCCGACGTTGAAGTCACCAGTAAGCACATCCAGCACGCGCGGGTTGTTGAGCGGATGGATATCGCAGGCGATGATTTGCGCAATCGAGCGGGCGAAGGCGCGGTCCAGGGGATCCTTTGGCAGCAGCGGCGGCTCGGGCCGGATGTCGTCGAAGTATTCGATGATGGCCAGCGACTGGGCGAGGCCGATCTGTTCCTTGCCTTCGCCGATCAGCAAATAGGGCACGAAGCCCTGCGGATTGACGGCCTTGTATTCGGGCAGGCGGTTGAGCTTCTTGCCGAGATGGACGAAGCGCTGCTCGGGCTTGAGGCCCTTCAGGTTCATGGCGATGCGCACGCGGTAGGCGGCGGAGGAGCGGAAGAAGCTGTAAAGAATCATGCACAGTCCCTGACTATAATGTTGTCATGGACAATTATAGAATGCCGCCCCCGCGGCGTGATGAATTGCAGCAATGGCTGTCGGCCCCGACCGCCGTCGCTGCCGGCGGCGATGCGGGTTTCAGCGATGATGGTGAAACGGCGGCAGTTGGCGCGAATGTGGGTGCGAATGTTGGAGTGGAACCGCCGGTGGCGCCCAGCGCAGTGCTGAAACCTGCTGCCGTGCTGATCCTGGTGATCAATCGGCCGCAAACGCCGCAGGTACTGTTTACCCAGCGCACGCCGCATCTGACCGACCATGGCGGGCAAATCAGCTTTCCCGGCGGACGCGTCGAGGAAGACGACCGCGACCCGGTGCATACGGCGCTGCGCGAAACGTTCGAGGAAACCGGCGTGCCGATGGAACGCATCGAGATGATCGGCACCCTGCCCAATTACACCACGGGCACCGGTTATCTGATCACGCCGGTAGTGGGCTGGATCGAGCCGCCGGTCGTGTATGCGCCCGATCCCAAGGAGGTCGCGGAATGCTTCGAGGTGCCGCTGGATTTTTTGCTGGACACGCGTAACCATCTTCTCGAAAGCGCCATGTACCGGGGCCGCATGCGCAGCTATTACGCGGTGCCGTATCAGCGCCGCTATATCTGGGGCGCCACCGCCGGCATGTTGGTCACGCTGACGCGGGTGATCGCGCATGCGCGCGGCGAATCGGCCGGGCCGCCGGTTAGAATGTCGCCTGATCCGGCGCTGCAACCCCGGCGCCAGTAACACGTAAAAACGCGCAAAAGATCACCAACACGACACCAGATAACGATTGAAAGGAAGGACATGAACACCAATCCAAGCGGCCTGCAATACGAAGACACCATCGAAGGCAGCGGCGCCACCGCAGCGGCCGGCAATTTCGTGTCGGTGCATTACACCGGCTGGCTGTACAACAATGGCGAAGCCGGCGCCAAATTCGATTCGAGCAAGGACCGCGGCCAGCCTTTCCAGTTTCCGCTGGGCGGCGGACAGGTGATTCGCGGTTGGGACGAGGGCGTGGCAGGCATGAAAGTCGGCGGCACCCGCCGCCTGGTCATTCCGGCATCGCTGGGCTATGGCGCGGGCGGCGCGGGCGGGGTGATCCCGCCGAATGCAACCTTGTTGTTCGAGGTGGAACTGCTGGGCGTATAACAAGCCCGTATAAAAAAACACAACGCGCGGAGACGACAAGATCGGGCCACTGACAGTGGCCCGATTGCATTGGGCACCGCGCCGCCTGCGCCGGAGCCGGCCCTCCATCCCTGCCGGTCATTCGGCCAGATCGATCATGCCCCGACCATGCGTCGCGCGCGGTCAAGTTCCCGGATGAGCGCATCCACATCATGCGCTTCGCAGCGAAAGCTGGTTATGCAGGCGCGTAAGGCGCTATGTCCTTCAAACTTCGCAACCGAAATCCAGGCGGACTGCCGCGCTTGGACACGGCTGACAATAAGTTCAGGGGAGCTTTGCGCGGAGTCGTCGACAAAGACAACGACCGCCATTGGCGAATTGTTGAGTACGCGCCAGTTTTCCTGTTGCAGACGCGCAACCAGGTAGGCGGCAAGCTCGATCTGGCGTGCGATGGCCGCATCCATGCCGGCCCATCCCGTTGCCGCCAGACTCAGGAACAGCTTCAGGCCGATGAATCTGCGTGACCATTGCATGGAAGTAATGTACGGATCCTCCGATGGCTCCGCCGAGGGCATATAACTCGCGCTTACCCGAAACGTCTCGGCCAGGACTTGACGGTCTTTTGCCAACAGCATGCCTGCCCCCATGGGCACCGAAAGCCATTTATGCGCGTCGATGGTAAGCGAGTCCGCGCGATTGATTCCCTCCAGCACATGTTTGCCGCTCGCGCACAATCCAAGCGCGCCGCCCCAGGCGGCATCGACGTGTAGCCACAGGCCCTCGCGTTCACAGAGTTCGGCTATCGCTGGGATTGGGTCAACCATGCCGGCGTTTGTGGTACCGGCGGTGGCAGCCGCCATGAATGGCGCATGCCCTCTTGCGCGGTCGCGGGCCACCAGCGTGTGCAGCGCGCCTGCGTCCATCCGGCCCTTGCCATCGGTAGGCACAAGCTGCACCGCAGAACGGCCGATGCCGGCTTGGTGGGCAATCTTGAACCAGGCGAAGTGGCACTCGGCGGATACATAGAACACCGGCTGTCCCGGCGCCGATCTGATTCCCTGTTCCGCGTAAGCGGGAAACCGCTGTGTTAACGCCATCAGCAGGCCCGTCGCGTTGGCCTCAGTCCCGCCAGTCGTAAAATGCCCGCCGGAGCGGGCGCCGTGGATGCCTAGCCTGGTTGCGATGTGGTGGATCAAGTGTTTCTCGATCTCCACTGCCAAAGGAGCGTGGGACCAGACTGCAAGCTGCGGATTGAATGCGGCAGCAATGAATTCGCCCAACACGCCGGGAAAGCTCGGTGTCGGATTGAACAGGCCAAAGCAACGCGGGTGCGTGGAATGAACGATGCCCCGGCTCAGGCCGTCCACGATATCGCTGACCAGCTCATCCATTTGAACGGGCCGGTCAAAGGCGTATCTCGCCAGCCATTGATGAATCGCTTCGCGCGACAACATCGGCCCGATGGGCTGTGCCGGAACCTGGTCCCAGTGTGCATTGAGCTTCGCCGCGCAGAGGGACAGTATCCGTTCGCGTTCAGCCGATTCGGGCAGCAGAAGGTTGCTCATCGCGCCTGTCCGATTGGCAGAATCCAGCGTTCCCAGGCGGCATCCTGCTTCCCGCCCAGACCGGCGTAAAACTGCTTTGCCTCATTATTGTTTGGCAGCACCAGCCACTCGACACGCGAGGCGCCGATGGCGCGAGCTTCGCTGAGCGCATGATTCATCAGGGCCTTGCCAATGCCTGACCCGCGGTAGGACTCTGCCACAAACAACTCCTTCAGCACGAGTATCGGCCGTCGATGGTAGGTCCACGAAATACGATAGGTGACGGCCATGCCCATCAGCGCCTCAGCCGATTCTGTCGCCACATAGGCCTTGAACAAGGCCTTCTCACCAAGGCCATGGCGACACAGGTCACTTTCGGTCACCGCGAAGTCGTTGATGTAACCCTCAAACACGGCGAGCTCGCGCATGAGGTTCAATAGCGCCGCTTCGTCACCCGCGCGGAATGGGCGTATCTGGAATGCGCGACGCATTCAGGGCGCGCGCAAACTGCCCGCTTCCATGCCGCGACTGAGGTCAAACCCCTCGTCGATCCACCCGGTTATCCCGCCAACCATCAGCTTTACCGGGCGTCCCAGCTTGGCCAGGCGGATCGCGGCGCGATGCGCGCCGTTGCAATGCGGCCCCGCGCAATAAACCACAAACGTCGTATCGACCGGAAATGGCGCCAGCTTGGATTCGACAATCTTGCCGTGCGGAAGGCTTATCGCCCCCGGAACATGGCCGGCCGCATATAACTCATGGCTTCGGGCATCAAGCAGCGTGAAGTCCGCGATCTCCCGTGATAGCGCATCATGCACATCCGAGCAGTCGGTCTCATACGCGAACGCCGTCTCAAAGTGCTCGAGCGCGTGTGCGCTTGATGCGGGTGGCACTGCTGTTACAAATGAAGTCATCATCATCGCTCCGGAATAAAGTGACAGCATGATAGGCAGCGGGCTGCTCACCGGGGTAGTGGCGCCAACGTCAATATGCAGTAATATTGCGCCATGCTGAAGAAACCACACCTTGTTGCAGTTGTTGCTTACGATGGGCTTTGCACCTTCGAGTTCGGCTGTGTCGTCGAGCTTTTTGCCTTGCGGCGGCCCGAGCTTGGAGTCGACTGGTATCGCTTCGGCGTCTGCTCCGCCGAGCGCGGCCCGCTGCGCGCGGCCGGCGGGATCAGGGTGGAGGCGCCATACAGCCTTGCGCTGCTCGACAAGGCCGATACGATCATCGTGCCGGGCTGGCGCGATGCCGACGAGGCCCCGCCCAAGGCGCTCCTTGCCAAGATTCGACGCGCCTACCAGCGCGGCGCGCGTTTGTGCACGATTTGTTCGGGGGTGTTTGTGCTTGCCGCTGCTGGCGTTCTCGATGGCAAGACCGTCACGACGCATTGGCGCTACGCGGAAAAGCTCGCCCGCGGTTTTCCTTCCGTGACCGTTGAACCCAACTCACTCTATGTTGATCAGGGGAAAATAATCACGTCGGCCGGTTCGGCTGCCGGTCTCGACATGATGTTGCATATGGTCCGCCTGGATTTCGGGCCAAGAATCGCCAACCTGGTCGCGCAGCGATTGGTCATACCGCCCCACCGCGCGGGCGGTCAGGCCCAATACGTGTCCCGCCCCATGCCCCAGGACGAGAAAAGCCGCCTGTCCCAGTTGATGGAATGGGTGCGGGGCAGCCCACGCCTGCCACATACCCTGCGTTCGCTTGCCAAGCGGGCCGCCATGAGCCCGAGGACGCTGCAACGACAATTTCAGCAAACAACCGGAATGGGGCCGGGCGACTGGTTGATTCGAGAACGAGTCACGATTGCCAAAGAGATGCTTGAGGTCAGTTCCAAGCCCATTCCCCGGATTGCCGAGCTCGCCGGCTTTGGGTCGGAAGAGTCCTTGCGCCGCCACTTCCGATTGATTGTCGGCGTTCCGCCAACGGTATATCGAAAGCAATTTGGCGCGACGTAGACGGGCGCACACCCCCGATATTCATGCGGAGATTTCCTCTAAAGCTTGTGCGAGCCGATCATTAACCGCTGGTACTGATCGTATTTTTCCTCAATGGCGCCATCGCTGCCGGGTGAGCGGGTGACGGTAATCCACACCTCCGCGGGGAAGGTCTCGCACAGGGACACGGTGTAGTCGATTTCTTCCTCGGCAATGGCGCGCGCGGTGTCGTGATCCGGCGCCTTCCAGTCGAACATCAGATGCTGGGTCAGAGCATCCTTGAAGATCTCGATTTCGCCGTCATCGACCTCGATGACCTCCGCCAGGGTGCAGCGCGCGCGGCTGGAAATCGACAGGAAGGAAGCATCGCAATAGCAGCGCGGCGAGCATCGGTAGCCGCTGACGAGATCGCAGACCGCAAAGCCGCCGGAGCAGACCCATTCGCCTTCATCGCAAGCGCCGCCGGCGAGATACATCTCGGCGTCGGAGTTATCGAGGCGTACGGCTTTGAGGAACTTTTTCATGCGGATGGATACTGAATTGGGGTTGCGTGGCGAATCGGGTCAAGGGTGAGGCGCTCATTTTAAAGGGTTATGCTGGCCCCAAGCCCCGGTGGGTTCGGGAATCTGCGGGAGACGTGTCGATGCGCACAATTGTACGGATCATTTTGGCGGCCGCCGGTGTGCTGGCCGTGGCGGGCTGCAGCCTTGCCACGATGGCGTACAACAATGCGCCTAGCATGACGCTATACGCCCTGAACGATTATTTCGATCTCAGCGCCGAGCAGGAAGCCTGGCTAAAGCCGCGCTTGAATGGATTTATCGCCTGGCATCGCGCCAATGAACTGCCGATTTATCGGGGCCTGCTCAATGAAGCCTCGCGACAAGTGGAAAGCGGCGTGCATAACGAAGAAGTACGCGCGTTTTATGTGAACGGACGAATGCGGCTGGAACGTGCGGCCGATCATGCCCTGCCCGATATCACCGCCTTTCTGGCGCAATTGACGCCGCAGCAGATCGCTCGCATGGAGAGCAAGATGGCGGTCGATAATCGCAAAATGGAGGAGGAAGCGCGGGTGCCGGCGGTCGAGCGTCAGCAGCAGCGCGTCGAGAAATCGCTGCTACGGATTGAAGACTGGTTCGGCCCGCTGTCGATGACGCAGACGGCAAAAATTCGTGCGGTGCTGTCGACTATGCCGCCGCTGGATGAGATGCGCATCGCCGATCGCAAACGCCGCCAGACTGAATTCATTGCGCTGCTGAAGGCGGCGCCCGATGCACAAACGATGCAAACCGCACTGCGCTGGATGTTGCTGCAGCCGGAACGTGGGCGCGATGCAGTATTCCAGGCCGAATTGGATCGCCAACTCGATTCGACATTGACGCTGGTGAAGTCCTTGCTGGCGGATGCGGCTCCCGCGCAGCGTGCCCGCGTGCAAAAGCGGTTGAACGGTTATGCCGGGGATATCGACAGTCTGTTGCGCAGCGGCTGAGCGGCGTCGTTAGCGGAAGCGAATTTTCAGCGCTTCCATGGTCTCGATCAGCCTGGCGCGAATGCCGGGCTCGAAGGCGGAGTGACCGGCATCGTTGACGATGTGGTAATCGGCCTCCGGAAACACGCGCATCAGATCGTCCGCCGATACGATCGGGCAGACCGCATCGTAACGGCCCTGCACGATGGTGGTGGGTACATGGCGAATGCGGCCAATGTGATCGAGCAGAAAGTTTTCCGGCAGGAAAATATCGTGCATGAAGTAATGCGCCTCGACGCGCGCCAACCCCAGGGCGACGCGATCGGAACCGAAGTTGGCCAGCAGGCCGGGATTGGGCAGCAGGGTCGAGCAGGAGCCTTCGTAAATGCTCCAGGTGCGTGCAGCCGGCAGATGCACCGCCGGATCGGGATCGGTGAGCAGGGCATAGTAGGCCTTGAGGATATTGCCGTGTTCATGCGCCGGCAGGGTGTTCACGAACTTGTGCCAAGCCTCCGGGAATATATTCTTGAGGCCGTAGAGAAACCAGTCGATCTCCGTCTGACGGCACAGGAAAATACCGCGCAGCACCAAAGCCATTACCCGTTCCGGATGGTGTTCTGCGTAAGCGAGCGCCAACGTTGAGCCCCAGGAACCGCCAAAAACGATCCAGCGTTCAAACCCCAGATGGCGGCGCAGGGTCTCCATATCCGCGATCAGATGCGGGGTGGTATTGTCGCGCAACTCACCCAGCGGGGTTGAACGGCCGGCACCGCGCTGGTCAAAAATGATGATGCGATAGACATCCGGGTCGAAAAACTGGCGATGAGCAGCCGATGCCCCGGCCCCGGGCCCGCCATGCAAAAACACCACAGGAATCCCCTTGGGATTGCCCGATTGCTCGAAATACATGGTGTGGATGTCATCGAGTCTGAGCTGTCCCGCGTCAAATGGCTCAATAGGCGGGTAAAAATCGCTCTTTTGCGGGGAATTGCTGTCGTCTTGCATGGGAAAATTTATTGGCAGGGTATTTGGGAACTGAATCGGTTGGCGTGCAGGCAGCAGCGTAGCAGAAATGGCGGCAATCCATGGTCGATGCGCTCGATGGTCATCGGATAGCATATGAAACGGCATTTTATGTTGCAGTGCAGTAATATAGGATATTCGCATGGGCCAGGATCGGTATTGGAGACCCCGTGCTGGCTTTCGGAGAAATTGATGCTTTATCAAGTGCATGAGATGCAACGCGCCGCGCTGGAGCCGTGGCGCTGGTGGGCGCAAGCGAGTGCGGATGCCTTGGGCAGCCCGTTTTCGCCCCTGTCCCTGGTTCCGAACTCGAAAAGTATCGTCGCCAGCCTCGATCTCATGCTGCGCCTCACCAAGCGCTATGGTCGCCCCCCCTTCGGCATTCATCAGGTCGAGGTAAACGGCAAGGCCGCCAAGGTCGAGGAAGAAGTGCTGCTGGACAAACCCTTCTGCCAGCTGCTGCATTTCAAGAAATCCATCTCGCAGAAGAACGAGCCCAAGGTGCTGGTGTTCGCCCCTCTCTCGGGCCATTACGCCACCCTGCTGCGCGACACCGTCCGCACCATGCTGCCGGACCACGACATCACCATCACCGACTGGAAAGATGCGCGCGAAGTGCCGTTCAGCGAGGGCGAATTTCACTTCGACGATTACGTGGCCTATGTGCAGGAATTCATCGCCCATATGCAGAAAACCCAGGGCCCGAATATCCATGTCATTTCGGTGTGCCAGCCGACCGTGCCGGTGCTGGCCGGGGTGTCGCTGATCGCCCAGCACGGCGCGTCCCTGCCGAAAAGCATGACGATGATGGGCGGCCCCATCGATGCCAGCAGGAATCCGACGGCGGTAAACGATTTCGCCACTGAGCGTTCATTGGCTTGGTTTGAGCAGAATGTAATTGAGCGCGTGCCGCAAAAATACGCCGGCGCGATGCGCCGCGTCTATCCCGGTTTCCTCCAGCTCACCGGCTTCGTGGCGATGAACCCCGGGCGCCATTACGATTCGCATATCGATTATTACCATCATCTGGTCGAGGGCGACGGCGAAAGCGCGGAAGCGCATCGCCGCTTTTACGACGAATACAATGCGGTAATGGATTTGCCCGCCGAATACTATCTCGACACCATCGTGCGCGTTTTCCAGGATAAGAGTCTTGCCAGAGGCACGCTGGATGTGGCGGGCGAACGCGTCACCCCCGCCGCCATTCAGCGTACGGCGCTGTTCACCATCGAGGGCGAGCTTGACGATATTTCCGGCAGCGGCCAGACCGAGGCGGCGCATACCCTGTGCACCGGGATTGCGGCGGCGCGACGCCAGCATTACACCGCGCCGGGTGTCGGCCATTACGGGATTTTCAGCGGGCGCAAATACCGCGAAATGATCTATCCGAAAATCCGCGAGTTCATCGTCAAATACGACCGCTAGGCCTCGCCTGGCCGCGGTCGGTGCGCGAAGGCGACCGCTTTCTGATAGCGTGATATTCCACCAATCTTTCCGGGGAAACATCCATGTCCGCCGACCAGGTCCCGCCGCAATTCCCCAATTATTTCGAGCTGTTCCAGAATATCGTCAATCCCTTTGCGGCCGGGGCCGGCGCAGGGTCTGCCGCCAATCCGGCTGCGATGATGATGGCGAGCCTGGACCCGAAGGAAATCGCGCGCAAGCAGCAGGAGCTCGAAACCGTGCTGATGTGGCTCAGGGCGCAGGTCGGCGTGGTCGAGATGTCGCTCAAGACGCTGGAATACCAGAAGTCGATGCTGGAGCAGATTGCCAAGGGTGGCGCCGCTTCCGCGCCGGATGGCAGCGCCAAGACGGCAGCGCCGAATATGGAGGAGCTTGCGAAAATGGCGGGCGCCATGAACCCGGCGGCATGGGCCTGGAACATGATGCAGCAGCCGGCTGCCGCATCGGAAACAGGCGATAAAAAACCGCGCGCCAACGCAAAAAAATCGCGGCGCTAAAGTCGTTTTCTGCCGTTTTTTTGCCGTCTATTCCGCGCCTGCGGCGGCCCCGAGCTTGCGGGTTTCGCCGTGCCGGAAAACCCAGAACTGCTCACGCGGTATCGATTGTCGATCCAGCGCTGCCGCCAGTTGCCGCGGCGGGTCGGTCAGCAATTCATCGGTCAGTACGAACGTTCCCCAGTGGATAGCGATCGACTGCCGCGCATGCAGGTCGCGGTGAATCATCACTGATTCGTCCGGGTTCACATGCTGTGTCTTCATGAACCAGCGCGGCTCATAGGCGCCGATGGGAATGGCGGCCAGGTCGAAGCCGCCGAAACGCTTGCCGATGTCCTTGAAGTCGTTCGAATAGCCGGTGTCGCCGCAAAAAATGAATCGAAAGCCCGGCGTCTCGATCACCCAGCCGCCCCACAGCGTTTGATTGCGGTCGTCGAGCGTGCGCGACGACCAGTGTTGCGCCGGTACGAAATGGAAGTTGAGGCCGAAACGCTCGGCGTGGTCCCACCAGTCGTATTCCTCGACATTGCCGATGCCCTGGTCGATGAACCAGGCTTTCAGGCCCAGCGGCACCAGGAACAGCGGCGGTCCGCCCGGCTGACGGTTCAGTTCGGTGACGGTGCCAAGGTCGAGATGGTCGTAATGGTTATGCGAAATCAGCACTGCGTCGATATGCGGCAATTCCGGAAACCCCAGCGCCGGCGCGATCACCCGTTTGGGGCCGGCGAAAGACACGGGCGAGGCGCGTGCCGTCAGATGCGGGTCGGTGAGGATATTGACGCCATTGGTTTGCAGCAGCAGGGTTGCGTGGCCGATCCAGGTGACGGTGCGTTCGCGCCGATTCGCTTTCAGATAGGCGACATCGGGCTTCAGCAGCGGAAACTGGTAGCCGCCCTCGGGCGGCTTCGGCACATCGCCGGTCAGGCGCTGCCATTGCCACTTCCAGAAACTTTGCGGCGGATCGTGCGGATAATTATTTTTGAAGCCCTGCGGCGTGTGATGCGGCCTGTCCTTGTCGTATGGCGCCGTGGCGGTTTCACAGCCGCTGCCGGTCAGGACGAGGCCCAGCAAGGCGGCATGCAGGGAAAATTTCATGCGTGCTCAGACCCGCTCGAGCACCACGAATTCCATCGCGTACGGATTTTTTGCATCGGCTTCGCGATGCTCGCGGGAAACCTCCCGCCATTGCTGCGTGCTGATCGGCGGGAAGAATGTATCGCCCTCGGGCGCAGCATCGATCTCGGTGATGAACAGCCTGTCGGCGTGCTCCAGCGCCTCGGCAAACAAGGTGGCGCCGCCAATCACGAAGGCATCGCGGCCCGCGCACAGGGCAATGGCGGCATCCAGCGAGTGCGCCACCTCGATGCCCTCGCCATGGAAATCGCTGTTGCGACTCACCACGATATTGCGCCGCCCCGGCAAGGGCCGTCCGATGGACTCATAGGTCTTGCGCCCCATGATGATGGGGTGGCCCATGGTGGTGCGCTTGAAGTAGGCGAGCTCCGCCGGCAGATGCCAGGGCATGCCATTCCGATAACCGATGACGCGTTGCTTGGCGATGGCGACGATGAACGAGAGCATGGTTTTCCAAAGTCCGGTGCGCGGCAGATTGGCGCACCGGGACGGCGGCGGTTATACGGCGATGGGTGCTTTGATCGAGGGATGCGGGTCGTAATTGGTCAGCGTGAAGTCCTCAAAGCGAAAGGCGAACAGATCCTTCACCGCGGGATTGAGATGCATGGCCGGCAGTGGGCGAATCTCGCGCGACAGTTGCTCACGCGCTTGCCCGAGGTGATTGGAATACAGATGGGCATCGCCCAGCGTGTGCACAAAATCTCCCGGTTTCAGGCCGCACACCTGCGCGATCATCATCGTCAGCAGGGCATAGGAGGCGATATTGAACGGCACGCCGAGAAAAATATCGGCGCTGCGCTGATACAGCTGGCAGGACAGTTTGCCGTCGGCGACATAAAACTGAAAAAAGGCATGGCAGGGCGCCAGGGCCATTTTGGGAATGTCGGCCACATTCCATGCCGAGACGATCAGGCGTCGCGAATCGGGATTGCTCCTGATCTGCTGCAGCACTTCGCTGATCTGGTCGATATGCCGATTCGGGTTATTCGCGTCAGGCGCCGGCCAAGAGCGCCACTGATAGCCATAGACCGGGCCAAGGTTTCCCTCGGCGTCGGCCCATTCGTCCCAGATCGTCACCCCGTTTTCTTTTAGATAACGGGTATTGGTTTCGCCTTTCAGGAACCACAGCAATTCATGGATGATCGACTTGAGATGCAGTTTCTTGGTCGTGACCAGCGGGAACCCGGCGCCCAGGTCGAAGCGCATCTGGTGACCGAACACCGACAGGGTGCCGGTGCCGGTGCGATCGGATTTTCTGGCGCCCTGCATGAGCACCAGTTGCATGAGGTCGTGGTATTGCTTCATAGGCGTCGATGGATAAACCGCTGGATGCGGATGGCAAAACGCATTTTACCTGCACTCTTCGCGGTGAAGCCGCAGCTGCTTCGACGACGTTGAGCGTTTGCGGACGGCTTGGCCGCCGAGTTTACATAGATCAAACTCAAGCATTGGCGCGGTTTTTGAGGCATTTTTGTCTGGGAAGGCGCGCCAAATGGCGTTCTACGCTTTTATGCTGTGGGGTGACAGTTTGGTGGGTAACTTCATCGCACAACCACGCAAACCCGACACAGGCGTTCGCGCGGCTTGCTGGCAGATCCCCTCATCCGGCAGCAAAAACCGCCGCCATTTTTTCGGCCAGACGAGGCAGTTCGGCGGTGCTGAAGTCGTTGATACCGGCGGCACCCGCGCGTCCCCCGCCGCCGGCGAACGCGCTCGCGACGGTATCGGCCCCGTAAGGGCGCGTGATCGGCGCACGGATACTCACCGTTAAATTGCCGCTGGCCTGGGGCGTCAGCACTGCGTGCGCGCGTTGCGGATGCGCTTCCGCCAGGCGATTGGCGAAGGCGCCGCTGACGCGGCGCGCAAAAGCGGCGTCGGGCAGGCGATAGATGGCCCTGTCCGCATCTGCATCGAGCGGTGCGATGGCCGCAACGCGTGCGAGATCCGCGGCATAGCCCTGTTTGAGTTCGGCGAACACGGTTTCGCGGTCGATGAAATCAAAGGGATCGGCATAGGGCGCCATGCGTGTGGCCAGCATGACCGGCCGGAACAGGAGATCGTCTTCGCTGTCGCCATAGGCGTTGTAATTGAGGCATTCGCCGAGTTCGCGCAGCAGGGCGATACGCTGGGGCGACAGCAATTCCGCAGCAGAGAGGTGCTGCGCGACGGCAATCAGGTTGTCGCCAAACGCCGCAGCGATCGCCCAGGTCCGATAGCGGCCGTTCAGAAAACGATCAACCAGCAGGCTGCTGCAGACATCGGATGCGGTATCGATGTAGGCATCAAGGCCCGGATGCGCGGCGAGGTGGTTGGCGCGATGGTGATCGAAGTAGCGAATCTGAACGCCATTTTCGAGCAATGCGCAAACCGCGTCGGCATTCTGGTCATAGGAGATATCGAACACATTGACGCGGTCGCCGCGCTGCGCCGCGACCAGGCGGCATAGCTGGATATTGCGCTTAACGCCCGTGATCAGGATCGTCTCGCCGTCAACCGCCGGAAAGGCAAGGCGATACTGATGACGCGCGATCAGGCCGTCAGCATCGCCGTTGAAAACGTCGTATTCATGCATCGTCGGTGTGCATTTCAATGACCATGCGGGACATTCTAGCCCGGCAGGTTCATTGATGTGACGCAGCTTGTGGGGGCCCGAAAACGGGGCGTCGCGAATGCCCAGACTAAGGCAAGGGCCGGGGTAATGCGCCCGAAAATCGTCGAAACAGAATTGCGCAGCAGCCTGATGTGACTGCTGCGCGGGCTATGCGCGATTATCGCGAATAGAGCACCCAAAGATTGGCCAGATCGGAGGCGCCATCATTACCCTGCACCGACTTCAGGACCTGCACGCCCCTGGACTTCTGGCCGGCCTGGATCAGGGCAATGCCGAGGTGCAGCTTGGCGTCTTCGGGACGCCTCAGCTTATTCTTCTTGATGCCTTCTTCCATCAGGCCGATGCCCTTGGCGGACTGCCCGCTGGTAAACATGTTGTACCCCAGGGTAACCAGATCGTTGCCGTCCTTGGCCGTCTTGGCGGTCGTTTCATCTGCTCCTGCCGCGAGCATCGCCTTGTTCTCGGCGATCTTTTTTTCGACCAGGTCGCGCAGACGCTTTTGACGATCAACATCGGTTCCCTTGCCCAGGGCGCCGGTGCTGAATCCCTCGTCGACGATCTTCTTGGCCTCACCCGAGAATCCGGCCTGCAAGGCCAGCTGGGTCATTTCCATGAAATCGGAGGTGGAACTGAGGTTGCCGGTGGCTAGTTGCAGGCGATAGACATCCAGCGACAGGCGGTCGGAGAAGCCGGGCTTCTTTTGCAGGCGCGAAATGATGTCGGCCCACAGACTCTTGCGCGGATAGTATTTGATCAGCTTCTCGATGGTGGCGATGTAGCCGCCCTGGTTTTTTTGCCGCAAATAGCTGTTTGCCAGCAACTGCAATTTCTCTTCGGATGGCGTGCGGTCGGCCTTTTCGTCGGCTTGGATATCGGCAAGCGACTCCTTGGCGGCATTGGCATAGTCGCCACTCTGGAAATAGGCCTGGATCATCAGGGTGCGGATCTGTCCATTGGTACCGCCTTCGCGGAAATAGCGCGCCCCCCATTTGATCGAGGCGGGATAGTCCCCGGCACGATAGTAGGAGCTTGCCAAGGCTTCGACCATTTTCAACTGGGTCGCCGCAGGCGCCTTGCCGGAGTTGATGACTGCCTCAAATGAACGAATCGCGGTAGCGCCATCGCCGGCCCCGGAGGCAGCGCTGCCACGGGTGCTCTCGATCAGGTAGATCTCATAAGGAGTCTTGTTCGCGATCGCGTCGGCATCGCGCAGTTTGGCCAGGGCTTCCTTGAATTTGTTCGCGCGCAGCAGATCGCCTGCCGCCTTGACCGGCGTTGCCACCTCGGGCCGTGCACCCTCCTGCGCATAAGCAGTCGACGTGGCCACCAGCAAGGCGCCGACGGCGATGGAACAAAGGGTCAGGGTACGAACCAACAAAGCTGATCTTGCCATGGAAGAAATCTCCGGAAGTAAAAAGCAAAACGCGGCGTCAAGCCGCGTTTTACCAGTGGATGCTTACTTTACGAACTGCTCATTACCGACAATACCCAGCTTGGTAACACCAAGACGCTGGGCGGAGGCCATCACCATTGCAACGTCCTTGTACTGCGCCAGCTTGTTGGGGCGCAGATGCACTTCGGGCTGCACCGGCTGGACAACGATACCGGACAATCTGGCTTCAAGTTCCGGGCGGTTCGGGATGGTCAGCCCGTTCCAGTAGATGGTGCCGTCGAAATCGACGTCGATCTGGATCACTTCGGGCGGTGTCAGCGGCGGTGGCGGGTTGCCCACCGGCATGTTCAGCTTCACCGCATGCGTCTGGATCGGGATGGTGATGATCAGCATGATGATCAACACCAGCATCACGTCGATCAACGGCGTGGTGTTCATCTCCATCATCACTTCGGGTTCCTTCGAGCCGTCCCCTGAGCCTACGTTCATGCCCATGCTTGTTTCCTTTCAGTATTCAACGTCGGCCGGCCGTTAGTGGTTCGGCGGCGGTTCGGTGATAAAGCCGATCTTCTGGATGCTGGCCCGCTGGCAGGTATAAACCACCTTGCCGATCGATTCATAGCGCGCATTTTCATCGCCGCGAATATGCACCTCGGGCTGCGGGATCTTCACCGCCTCCACCTTCAGCTTGTCGAACAAGGCGTCGGTATCCGGAATCAGCTGCTGATTCCAATAAATATCCCCATCCTTGCTCACCGAAATGAGGATATTTTCCGGCTTGGTCTGCGTGACGATATTCTTTTCCTTGGGCAAAGTCACCGCTACGCTTTGCGTAATCGCCGGGATGGTGATCAGGAAAATGATCAGCAGCACCAGCATCACGTCCACCAGCGGCGTGGTATTGATCGCCGAGATGATCTCGTCTTCGCCGCTATCCGAACCTACGTTCATTCCCATACAGGGCTCCTAGTGCGTCGCTATGCGCCTATACAGTCGAATTACTTCTTCTTGCCGTTGCCGCTCATCAGCACGGAGTGCACGTCGGCGCTGAATGCACGGACCTTTTCCATGGCCACCTTGTTGCGGCGCACCAGCCAGTTGTAGGACAGCACGGCGGGCACCGCCACGGCAAGACCGAACGCCGTCATGATCAGCGCCTCGCCCACCGGGCCGGCAACCTTGTCGATCGAGGCTTGGCCGGCAATACCGATAGCCGTCAGCGCATGATAGATACCCCAAACCGTGCCGAACAGGCCGACGAAAGGGGCGGTGGAGCCAACGGTTGCCAGGAACGCCAAGCCATCTTGCAAGCGGTTATTGACATTCTCGGAAGCGCGCTGAATCGACATCGTGACCCATTCATTGAGATCGACGTCGCCGAGCAGGCCTTCGTGATGGCTGGTCGCCTTGAGGCCGCTCTCGGCGATGAAACGGAATGCACTTTCTTCTTTCAGGCCATTGGCGCCTTGTTGCAGCGAACCGGCGGTCCAGAAATCGTCACCGACTTCCTTGGCTTCCTTCATCAGACGGAACTGTTCGAACAGCTTGACGATCAGAATGTACCAGCTACCCATTGACATGATGACCAGAATGACCAAGGTACCGCGGGAGACAAAGTCGCCACCGTTCCAGAGTGCGGACAAGCCGTACGGATTGTCCACGGTCTCCTTGGTTACCGCCGGGGCAGGTGCCGGGGCTGCTGCAGGTGCGGCAGCGGGCGTTTCCTTGGGGGCATCAGCAGCAGGCGCCTGCGCTGTAGCCGTTGCCGGGTTGAGGGCAACGACCGCCGTCACGACGGGTGCGCACAAAAGAACTGCCGCAACCAGCAGCGCAGGGATACGTTTGAAAAATGACATGATTCCTCCAATGAAAAATAACAAACTGCAAAAATTGATCTGGTGTCATGTGCCAAGTTCCGGCGCGAACACCTTTGAAAACTGCAATATTGATACCGGGAAGTATCGCCGGATTAGTCCTCCAGCTTGAAACCGACTTCCCATGTGAGTGCCACATCCCTGCCCTGCTTGGCGCATTTCAGCTTTCGTGCCGAACCGACGGCAACATTGTTGAAGACGCGGTTCGACGAGGATTTCACTTCGATATCCTTGATTTCGCCACTGGCAGACAATACGAACCCAAGCACTACAGTTCCTTGCAGACCGTCCTTCATCGCTTGGGGTGGATATTTGATCTCGCTTTTCACTACACTCACATTCGAGCATGCAACAGCAGCATTCACCGGGCCGGTATTCACAGGCGCAGGCGGTACCGGTGGTGCATAGACCGGCGGCGCGACCGATGTCGTGGCGGCGATAGGTGGTGGCGCCACTGGTGTCTGCACCTGCACTTCCGGCGGCGGCACAAAGGTGGGCATCACTTGCACCATTTTGGGCGGCGGCGGCGGTGGGGTGTCCGGCGGTGGCGGCTTTTTCACTTCTTCAATGATCTTGGTCTCGAGCGGCTGCTTGATAACATCGACCACTTTGCGGGCCAGGCCGCTAACCAAGGCATATCCGAGAACGATATGCAAAACGACTACAACGGTAATGCCCGTCAGATGCTTTCCTGGCTGCCGTTGTTGCTGCGCGTAATCCATGCAAATCCTCCATCAGTCGCCCGCCTTGTGGGCGAGAGTCATGGCCTTGAAATAAAGACGTGGATTCTATCCTTTTTTCTACCTGAATAGAATGAGAAAACGGGAAATTGTCTGCTGGTTTCCCGCCCGAAGTCGCTCCCGCAAATAATTAGGTCGCGGTAATGAAAGTGACCTTTCAGATCAGGGACTTATCGAGCGATATCGCTAATGCTCCCAGTAGTTTCCCGATTCCGTGTGAGCTCTCCCGGCGAAGCATAAGCAAATGCGGGGCCAACTTCGTCACTTGGCCAAATGAAAATTGATTTGGTGGGGGACGCGTACCAATCTGGCTCGAAAGAGTAGTGTTGCGGGCAATAGATTAGGATCGTCAAATAGAGGCATGGGGATAGGCGACTGGCACTCCTGTGGCATATCGTAAAAATGAAAAACGGCCTACAAAAGAAAAGGGGCCTTGCGGCCCCTTTTCCATCCTGCAACTGCGCGGTCCTAAACCATCAATTGAACCGGTATTCCACCGTGAACTTGACCGAAATGGGCGCAGTGTAACTAATAGTGCGACCATAGGTGTTCGATTCCGGGAAGAAACCAATGGGATTGCCCGCAGCATCGAGAGGCCTCGTGGTGTTCGCCACATCATGCACTTCATCAATGGCTTGGATGGTTTGCCTGTTGAACAAATTGAAGATGTCCATCTTGAAGGAAATGCCCTTGATCGACGCTGGTTGATACACCAGGTTTGCGTCAAGTCGAACATCCCAAGGCAGATTGCCTGCTGTGCCACGCGGCGAGAATTTGCCGTCACAAGCGTGGAACGACGAACCATAGCCAAGATCGTAGTAGTTGGCCAATTCAGGCACGAACTGGTCATAGTTACCCAAGCAGTTTTTCGGACGGCCAGAAGCCGCCAGGAAATTGCCACCAACGCCCCATTCCTGCGCAAATTGCCAGTAACCGAACGCCTTGATCTGATGGGTGCGATCGCCCGGCAATTTGCCGTTTGCGCCAACCATCAAGCCCGGGAAGTCCCACGTTTGGGTCGCAGCCACGTCGGTTTGTGCCACATCCGACAAGGTTTGACCTTCGGTGTTGCCGGTGCTGCGCGACAAGGTGTAGTTGATGCGGCCATACCAGCCATCACGCAACGGGTGCTCGACGAAGAAGTCGAGTGCCTTGTAGACACGATGCGGCTTTTCCGGGAAGCCCAAGTCAGCCTCGGACAGGTTCACATTGGTATATTGACCTGGAATACCCGAGTAGTTGACTTTAAATGTGTTGGCCTTACCGGGGTTGAACGAGGCGCAACCGAAGCCGCCCCAGTTCGTCGTATCGATACCATGGCGCGCTGCATAGACATCAAACGGCGTCTGGTCGCAGAAGTCGTCAATGGTCTGCTTCAGCGTACGGTAGGTAGCCTTGACACCGTAGTTCACGCTGGGGTTGAACATTCTTTCAAAGCCGAGGGTGATCTCGTCTTGATAAGAGGGTTTCAAGTCCTGGGCTGAAACAGTGTTCACGTCTTTCGCCTGGCCGTACTCGTTGTTTGCCGAGAAAGGCGGCACCCCACCAAAATTAACCCTGCCAATCGGATTGCCGTTGGCATCGATACCCGTATAGGTGAAGAACTGGCGGGTAAACAACGATCGGCTTGCACCGCGTACCGCCAAGTGCGTCGGAATCTGGATCGAATAGCGGCCCAAGCTACCGAATATCTTCATCGACGCATCCCCATTCATATCCCAAGCGGCAGCCAAGCGTGGGTTGTACTGGTTCTTGATCTTCAGGAAGACTTGACCGTCGCCGTTCACGTTTTCATATTGCTCAGCGCGCAGACCTGCAGTAACCAAAAGATTCTTGGTTACCTGGAAGCGATCTTCAATGTACTGCGCCTTTTGATTGGATTCGGCATTGGTCCTGTCATCGAAGACCTGCTCGCGACCGTAGAAGCCAAGGGTGCCTAGGCCACCTGCGGAAGCAGGCGAGAATGAACCGAAGCCGGTATTAATCAAGGCGTTCGGGTTCGCAGCAAAGCGGAATGAAATCAGCGATTTGCCGGCCAGGAACTCGCCTGCATTTTTCGACTTCAGCTTGTTGTCATCGATACCAGCACGCAAGGTGTGCTTGCCCCAAACATATTCAAGATCGAAGCGAGCCGATTTCACATCATCTTCTGCGCCTGGTGGCAGGATATTGCCGGTCAGTGGTTGAACCTGTGGGTAAACGATCCCCGGTGCACGCGCGGTCGGTGTCAAAAAGGTGAGCTGTGGCTGGCTCGAGTTAATATCATAGCCGGCGAATTGGTTGATGTGTTTCGCCTTGCTTTGACCATACAACGCAGTCATGGTCAGATTTTCGATCCAGGTGCCCGTGTATTTCAGAATCTGCGCATCGGCACCGTTCGAAACCGTCTGGTTGTCCACGTTTTGATAGTCGGCATCAACGTTCGCGACCGAGCCTACCGCGCGGGTCGTGTAGTTATAGCCGTAAAGCTTCTGATGGCGCATTGGTTTGTCGCCGAGCAAGGTCGCTTCCAGGTGGTTATCGTTGGTGATGTTCCAATCGAATTTCGCCAGATAGCGATTGACGAGATCGACGTTGTCGGCGAAACCGTTAATGCCCAAGGTGCCGCTTGCCGTCGATCCAACCACTTGCGTTGAATTAGTTCGAGTCTGTTCGAGCGACAGGAAGGCAAACAATTTATCCTTGATCAGCGGGCCCCCAACATACGCGCCGGTCCTGGTTTCATCCCGGGTGTTGTCGCTGCGGCGCAGGTAGAGTTTCCCATCGGTTGCAGGATTGCCGGTACTGCTGGGATAGTAAATGTTCTTCGCCTTGCCGCGGAGCGTATTGGGCTCGATGCTGTACATCGCGCCGTACTCCCAATCATTGGTGCCGGTCTTGGTGGTGATGTCGACCACGCCGCCAATGGAACGGCCAAATTCTGCACCAAAACCACCGGTTAGAATCCGCGCTTGTCCGATAGAACCAAACGGCAGTTCAGAAGAGCCCAACTGACTAAGCGGATTGGTTACCGGGAAACCATTGATGTAATAGGCATTTTCCGAGGGGGCGCCGCCACCGATCGTCGCGCCGCCGGCATACCGGGGATCCGCTCTTGTGGTGTTGGGTGCCAATTGAATAATTGCATTCAAGTTTGACGCAATCGGAAGCTTTTCGAGTTCTTTGGCCGTAAACGTCGTTCCGTTCGTGGAAGTCGAAACGTCAATCGTCTGGCGTCTTGCGGTCACGCGAACGGCCTCAATGGCTTGTGCGCCCGTGAAGTTGACTTCCGTACCTTGGCCGGCCAGTACCTCAACACGCTGGTTGTCAACGACATTGCCACCGCGCAGTACTTGGACCTTATAGATTCCGGGAGGGAGCGCAGTGATTTGATAGCGGCCGCTTGCGTCAGGGGTTGCAGTTCTGCGAGCGCCGGTACCTACGTTTTCTGCGGCAACGGTGCTGCCTGCGGGGGAAGCAACATCGCCGAACAAGGTGCCGACGGTGCTGGATTGCGCATAGACCGTGGGGCCGACTGCAACCGTCAGAGCGGTAACGCCCAGGCTGATAGATAGCGCCTGAACTACCGCCAGTGGTAGTTGTTTCATTTTCATTTTCATCTTTGGGTTCCTGTCGTCAACGTTGAAATGAACATTACGTGATTTGTAACCGGGGTGTTTCCCAATCTAACGACTGATCAAGTTATCTTTTAATAAGTGATAGCCGTAACAATGCGAACTGCTGCATTTGCCCGTACTACCCCCCACTTATCGCGTGCGGAGAGGATAACCTCAAAAAAGTTCAGGTAGCACCGAAAATATCGATTTGCTATTCTTTTGTTGCAAAATTGCAACAAAACTTTAATGGCCGAAATGACCAGCACCTAGGCTGAAAGTCTTGTGGAAGTGGCATGCTTCGTGACAAAAAGAATCGACAAGAATCGATGCTTTGCCAGAATTTGTTTCGTCAGCACTGCAAGTCAATTCCGCCAAGGCGCTTGACCTGACCCATTATGAATGTAGGGGGCAAGGGCGATCTATGATGCCATGGTCAGGGCTACCCCTGTTATGGAACAAAAATGAAGGGAGGCGAAGCTAGCAAAATTTGCCGAATGTAATTATTGTAATAAGAGAAGGGCGAGGCGAAGATTATTTGCAGCCTTCATCCTGTGCCACCTAGACTGCAGCCGACGAGGCGCAAGAATTGTTGCAATTATGATCACGCTTCACACGTTTGTGACTTTTTTGCAACGAAGCGATACCGCCTGCATCAGTGCATCAATCAGTATGCATTATCTGGTTTGCGGCAAGAAAGCGGCTCCGACATCACCGCGGCGGTGATTTCCGCTTTGCATGTGTGCCGCTGGTACCGCCGCAGCCGCAAATCGGGTCTAAACCCAAGGGTTTATTCTTTGCGGCACGCGTGATATAGTAGAAAGCTGTTAAGAAGTGGGCCTCGCGCCCCTTTTTTATTTGTATTGCCGATTTTGGCGTATTGCGTTGGCGGGTGCGGGTGGGCGTTGTCGCGCTTTACGGTCTCGGCGCATGACAAGTTGAGGGCCCCATGGCGACAGATGTAATAACCATCGTGAAAGCGACAGTCGCTGGGCTCGGATTCGAGTTGGTGGATTTTGAGCGTGCCGGCGGCGGGATGATGCGGGTGTATATCGATCATCCGAACGGCATTTCGGTCGAAAATTGCGCGGACGTCAGCAACCAGCTCACGCGCGTCCTGATGGTCGAGAACATCGACTACTCGCGACTGGAAGTGTCTTCACCCGGTCTGGATCGGCCGCTCAAGACCCTGGAGGACTTCAGTCGATTTGCGGGAGTCTCGGTAAAGGTGCGGCTGAACGCGGCGATCGATGGACGCAAGCGTTTTGACGGCGTGATCGAATCGATCGCCGACGAGGCGATTACCTTCAGGCTTCAGGATGAGGCGGCGACAAAGGCCAAGCCTTTGAAGCGTGGCAATGCCAAGGCGCGTGTCGAAGCGGAGCCGGCCGAAGCAAAACGCATTACGGTAATGCTGAACGATATTGAGCGAGCGCGGCTGATCCCTGATATCTGAGTTGGCGCTAAAATTGAATGTGTAGTCGGAGAAAAATATGAGTCGTGAAATTCTGTTGCTGGTTGATGCGCTGGCGCGCGAAAAAAGCGTTCCGCGCGAGACCATCTTTATCGCCCTGGAGATGGCGCTGGCATCGGCAACCAAGAAAAAACTTGCGGACAAGTTCCTGCAGGAAGAGGCCGATGTTCGCGTCGAAATCGATCGGCAGACTGGCGAATACCATGCGTTCCGCAGCTGGACGGTGGTGCCCGACGAGGAGCACGAAGAGCCGGCGCGGCAGATCGCCATTACCGATGCCCCCGAACGCGGCGAGAATTTGCAGCTCGGCGACGTCATCGAAGAGCCGCTGGAGGCCGTCGATTTCGGCCGGATCGGCGCGCAGACAGCCAAGCAGGTGATCCTGCAGAAGATCCGTGATGCCGAGCGCGAACAGATCCTGAACGATTTCCTGGCCCGCGATGAGCAACTGGTGACCGGCACGATCAAGCGCATCGAGCGCGGCAATGTGATTGTCGAGTCGGGCCGCATCGAGGCCCTGTTGCCACGCGACCAGACCATACCCAAGGAAAACCTGCGGGTGGGCGACCGCGTGCGTGCCTTGCTGCTGAAGATAGATCGTAATCTGCGCGGTCCGCAACTGGTGCTGTCGCGCGTCACGCCCGACTTCATCAAGGTCCTGTTCGAGCTCGAAGTGCCGGAAATCGAGGAAGGCCTGCTGGAAATCAAGGCGGCGGCACGCGACCCCGGCATGCGTGCCAAGATCGCGGTCAAGTCCAACGATCCGCGTGTGGATCCGATCGGCACCTGTGTGGGCATGCGCGGCTCGCGCGTCCAGGCTGTAACCGGCGAGCTGGCCGGCGAGCGTGTCGACATCATCCTGTGGTCGGCGGATCCTGCCCAGTTCGTCATCAATGCCTTGGCGCCCGCCGAAGTTACCTCAATCATCGTCGATGAAGAAAAACATGCCATGGACGTCGTGGTCGACGAGGAACAACTGGCCCAGGCGATCGGGCGCGGCGGACAGAATGTGCGCCTGGCATCGGAACTCACCGGCTGGCAGTTGAACATCATGACCGAAACCGACGCCGACCAGAAACGCGAATCGGAGCACGGCGCCATCCAGCAGCTGTTCATGGAGAAGCTGGATGTCGATGAAGACGTGGCGCAGATCCTGATCGATGAGGGTTTCAGCAACCTGGAAGAGGTTGCCTATGTGCCCCTGCCTGAAATGCTCGAAATCGAGGCGTTCGACGAGGATACCGTCAACGAGCTGCGCCGCCGCGCCCGCGACGCCCTGGTCACCGATGCCATCAAGTCCGAAGAGACGATGGAGACCGCAGCGGACGATTTGCTGAGCATGGACGGCATGGATGCCGAAACTGCACACAAGCTTGCCAGTCACGGTGTCCGCACCATGGATGATCTTGCTGATCTCGCCATCGACGAGTTGACCGAAATGACGGGTATCGAGGTTGAGCGCGCCAAGCAGCTGATCATGACGGCGCGCGCACCGTGGTTTGCGGAACAGACTGCCTGATCCGGTTGTGCGACGGATGTTCGCAGTGGACGCGTAGTGGACAACATAACTGCATCAGATTGATAGGTATCGAATGGCCCAAACGACGGTTGCCCAATTTGCCAAAGAATTAAAACTCACTGATGAGGTGCTCCTTGAGCAGCTCAAGGCTGCGGGCGTGTCCAAAAAAGCCGCAGGCGACAAGCTCGCCGAGGAAGACAAGGCGCGCCTGCTGACCTATTTGCAGGAGGCGCACGGGCACAAGGAAGAAAAGAAGAAAATCACTCTTACCCGCAAACAAACCAGCGAGATTAAAAAATCGGATTCGACCGGCAAGGCGCGAACCATCCAGGTTGAAGTCCGCAAAAAACGTACTTTCTTGAAAGTTGACAAAGCCGAGGCGGTGGAAGAGCCGCAAAAGCCGGTTGAAGCGCCGCAACCCATCATCGACCAGGGAGAGATTGCCAAGCGCAAGGCGGAAGAAGAGCGCCAGGCTGCGCTGGTGGCCAAGCAAACCGAAGAAAAAGCCAAGCTGGCGCCGAAGCGCCGCAGCAAGAAAGCGGAAACCGAGGAAGCCAAAGAGGCTGCTGATGCCGCCGAGGCGGCTGATCTGGTAGCGGAGGCGAAAGCCGCCAAGCGTGCCAAGGATGCGCCGGCCGAGAAGCCGGCGGCTGTTGCGCCTGCGGCAGCAGCCAGCCCTGCCAAGGGTGCCGCAGCTGCGGTCGACGCCGCCGGGCGTCCACGCATCGGCGAGCGCGTCGTTCTGAAAAAAGACCCGGCTCCTGCCAGCGAGGGCACGCTGCATCGGCCTGCCGCCAAGCCGGGCGAAAAGGATGCAAAGGCCGCCGACAAGAAGGGTGCGAAGAAAATCGCCAAGCCGGCAGCGACCTCATGGACCGATGACGCCAACAAGCGCCGTGCCATCAAGACGCGGGGCGATGCCTCGGGCGGTCGCGAAGGATGGCGCAGCCGCAAAGCCAAGTCGCATCACGATGACGGCGAAGAAAGCAATTTCCAGGCGCCGACTGAACCCGTTATCCGCGAAGTCCTGGTGCCGGAAACCATTACCGTCGGTGAACTGGCACAGAAGATGGCCGTGAAAGCTGCGGAAGTGATCAAGATCATGATGAAAATGGGTTCGATGGTCACCATCAACCAGGTGCTGGATCAGGAAACCGCCATGATTCTGGTCGGCGAAATGGGCCATACCGCGAAGGCGGCCAAGGCTGACGATCCCGAATCCTATCTGGCTGAATCGGACACCCACAGCGACGCGGTTGCCGAACAGCGCCCGCCGGTAGTAACGATCATGGGCCACGTCGATCACGGCAAGACCTCGCTGCTCGACACCATCCGCAAAGCGCGCGTCGCTTCCGGTGAAGCCGGTGGCATCACCCAGCATATCGGCGCCTATCACGTAGAAACCCCGAAGGGTGTGATTACGTTCCTGGATACGCCGGGCCATGAGGCGTTTACCGCCATGCGTGCGCGTGGTTCGCAAACGACCGATCTGGTGGTGCTGGTGGTGGCCGCCGATGACGGCGTCATGCCCCAGACCAAGGAAGCGATCGCTCACGCCAGGGCTGCCGGCGTGCCGATGATCGTGGCCGTCAACAAGATCGACAAGCCGGAAGCAAACCTGGAACGCGTCAAACAGGATCTGGTTGCGAACGATGTGCTGCCTGAGGAATACGGCGGCGAGGTCATGTTTGTGCCAGTCTCGGCAAAAACCGGAATCGGTATCGACAAATTGCTGGAAGCGATCCTGCTGCAATCCGAAGTATTGGACCTGAAAGCAGTCAAGCAGGCGCCGGCCAAAGGGGTGGTTATTGAAGCGCGCCTCGACAAAGGTCGCGGCCCGGTAGCCACCATCCTGGTGAAGTCCGGCACCCTGAAAAAAGGCGATATGTTGCTGGCCGGGGCGGTATTCGGCCGGGTGCGCGCCATGCTTGATGAAAACGGCAAACCCGTTAATGAAGCCGGGCCATCGATTCCAGTCGAAGTGCAGGGTCTGACCGATGTGCCGGTGGCCGGTGAAGACATGATGGTGCTGAATGACGAACGCAAGGCGCGTGAAATCGCCCTGTTCCGCCAAGGCAAGTTCCGCGATGTGAAGCTGGCCAAGTTGCACGCCGCCAAGCTCGAGAACGTGTTCGAGAACATGGGCGAAGGCGCCGTCAAATCGCTGGCCGTCATCATCAAGGCCGATGTGCAGGGCTCCTATGAGGGACTGGCCTACGCCTTGGGCAAACTTTCCACGCCGGAAGTCCGGGTCAATGTGGTGCATGCCGCCGTGGGCGCGATCACCGAGTCGGATATCAACCTGGCGCTGGCATCGAAAGCGATCGTCATCGGCTTCAATGCGCGCACCGATGCCGGCGCCCGCAAGTTGGTGGAAACCTCCGGCGTGCAAGTGCGTTACTACAGCATCATTTACGAAGCAGTCGACGATGTGAAGGCGGCCCTGAGCGGCATGCTGTCGCCGGAAATCAAGGAAAGCATCCTCGGCACCGTGGAAATCCGCAACGTCTTCAAGCTTTCAAAGGTGGGCGCGGTGGCCGGTTGCTATGTGCTCGACGGCATCATCAAGCGCTCCTCGACCATCCGCCTGATTCGCGAGGGCGTGGTCATCCACACCGGCGAACTCGATTCGCTGAAACGATTCAAGGACGACGTAAAAGAAGTGAAGAGTGGCTTCGAGTGCGGCCTGTCGCTGAAGAATTTCAACGACATTGCCGTCGGCGACCAGCTCGAAGCATTCGAGCAGGTTGAAGTGGCGCGCACCCTCGCCTGATCTGAGAATCGCGACAGGGCGCACCGTGAAAAATGGGCGCCCCGAAACATCATGTCCAACGAAACCCGCAACCGCAAAATCGCCGACGCCATCCAGCGCGAACTCTCCGAACTGATCCGGCTGGAGCTGCGCGATCCGCGCGTCTCCATGGTCACGCTGACCGGTGTCGAAGTGACGCGAGACAACGCGCACGCCAAGGTATTTTTCACCTCCCTCGGCACCGAGGAGCAGGTGGAGTCGTGCCAGCACGGCCTGCAAAGCGCCTCCGGATTTCTGCGCTCGCAACTCGCCAACCGATTGCCGATCCGTACCGTGCCCGCGCTGCATTTCTCCGTCGACACCTCGATTGAGCGCGGTGTCCGGCTGTCGAAGCTGATCGACGACGCGCTCGCCGACGATAGCAAACACGCAGAATAGTCGGCCAGGCATGAGCACGAAGCGCCGCGCGTTGACAGGCGTACTGCTGCTCGACAAGCCGGCCGGATTGTCCTCGACGTCCGCGCTGGGCCGCGCCCGATGGATTTTCCAGGCGGAGAAAGCCGGCCACACCGGCACCCTCGATCCCTTCGCCACCGGCCTGCTGCCGATCTGCTTCGGTGAGGCCGCGAAATTCGCGCGCTTCATGCTCGATGCCGACAAGGGCTATCGCGCCACGCTGAAGCTGGGCGAAAGAACCCCGACCGGCGATACCGAGAGCACGCCCTGCGAACTTCGCGAAGTGAACGTCGACGAGGCCAAAATCCGCGCGGTACTGGCCACCTTCCTGGGGCCGCAAACGCAAATTCCGCCGATGCATTCCGCGCTGAAGCAGGGCGGCGTGCCGCTATACAAGCTGGCGCGCAAAGGCATCGAGGTCGAGCGCGCCGCCCGCGCGATCACCATCGATTCCCTCGAGTTCGTTTCATTGGACGGCCAACAATTGGTGATTGATACCCGCGTCAGCAAAGGCAGCTACATTCGTGTCCTTGCCGAGGATATCGGCGAGGCGCTGGGTTGCGGCGCGCATCTGACGGCACTCCGGCGAACCTCGACCGGCGGATTTTCGCTGGCCGACGCATCGACCCTGGAAGAACTGGAGGGCCTGGCCGCCGAGCAGCGAGACGGCCGCCTGCGCGCACCCGATGCGCTATGTCCCGCATTGCCGGCAATCACCCTGGATGCTGTCGACAGCAAAGCATTCGGGCATGGTCAGGTGCTTGCCGTGCCCGACCCGGGATCAGGCGAATTCCGCGTCTATGCCGGGGATGGGCGTTTTCTCGGCATCGGCACCGTCGCCGCCGCGGGCGATCGCGCTACGTTGACGCCATTGCGCCTGATGTCGGGCGCTTAGCAGCGGTTTGGCGTAAAAATTGAAACTCCAGCATTGGCGCGGCTTCCAGGCCAAAAATGCCTGAAAAGGCGCACCAAATGGCGTTCTACGGTTTTTAAATCCCGCAAAATTGATCAGGCAGAGCCCTTTTTCCGGCTCATGCGGATTGCGCCCAGCCCCCGTTTCAGCCTATAATTCGCCTCCCGCAATGCAGCTTGTTTCAGTTCCCGGCTGCGGTGCCGCAAGTATCTGCGCAAGGTACGTGAATCGAGAACAGGAAAGACAATGGCCACCACCAGCAAAACCGCAGAAGTCATGCAGCAGTATCAACGCGCCAAGGGCGACACGGGTTCCCCGGAAGTCCAGGTCGCACTGCTGACCAACCGCATCAACGAACTCACCGATCACTTCAAAAAGCACGTCAAGGACCACCATGGCCGCCGCGGTTTGCTGCGCATGGTCAGCAAGCGCCGCAGCTTGCTTGATTACCTGAAGCGTACCCAGATCGAATCCTACCGCTCGCTGATTGAAAAGCTCGGCCTGCGTAAATAATCGCGAATTGAGCGAATCCGTTTCGATAAAGCCCCTCTGAATCTCACTTCAGCGGGGCTTTTTCATGTTTAACCTGAGGTGGCATCTGGCCGCCCTCAGTTCGATACCGACAAAGATTTACACAAAGCGAAACTTAAGAAGGGAATTCCCGAATGAAAGCCATTAAAAGAACATTGCAGTACGGGCGTCATACATTGACGCTGGAAACGGGCGAGATCGCCCGTCAGGCAGACGGCGCCGTGCTGGTCTCTCTCGACGATACCGTGGTGCTGGTCACCGCTGTCGCGCGCCGCGAGGCCAAACCCGGCCAGGATTTTTTCCCGCTGACCGTCGATTATCAGGAAAAAACGTTTGCGGCCGGCAAGATCCCCGGCGGTTTCTTCAAGCGTGAAGGCCGTCCCTCCGAGAAAGAAATTCTCACCAGCCGTTTGATCGATCGTCCGCTGCGTCCGCTGTTCCCGGATGGTTTTTACAACGAAGTGCAGATTATCGCCACGGTACTGTCGTGCAACCCGGAAATCGATCCGGACATTCCCGCCATGATCGGCGCATCCGCAGCGGTGACGCTGGCCGGTGTGCCTTTCGACGGCCCGATCGGCGCTGCCCGTGTCGGCTATCTGAACGGCCAGTATGTGCTGAACCCCACCAAGACCGAACTGGAAACCTCGCAACTGAACCTGGTCGTTGCCGGCACCGAAACCGCCGTGCTGATGGTTGAGTCCGAAGCCTATGAGCTGCCTGAAGACGTGATGCTGGGTTCAGTCGTGTTTGGCCACGAACAGCAGCAAGCCGTGATCAATGCCATTCTCGATCTGGCCGACGAAGCCGGCAAAGACCCCTGGGATTGGACCGCCCCGCTGCCGCCGCAAGCGTTGATCGACAAGATCAACGAGATGGCCGCCAACGATCTTAACGAAGCGTTCCGCATCAAGGCCAAGGGTGCACGCTCCGGCAAACTCGAAGAGATCAAGAACCGCGTCATCGCCGCCCTGTGCACCGATGAAGCCGGCGCGCCCGACAAGAACACCGTGTCGAGCCTGCTGTTCAATATCGAATCCAAAATCGTTCGCGGCCAGATCCTGAACGGCGAACCACGCATCGACGGCCGCGACACCCGCACCGTGCGCCCGATCTCGATCCGCCCGACCATCCTGCCGCGCACCCACGGCTCGGTGCTGTTCACCCGCGGCGAGACCCAGGCAATCGTGGTCGCCACCCTCGGCACGCTCAAGGACTCGCAGATCATCGACGCGCTGCAAGGCGAGTTCAAGGACCGCTATATGTTCCACTACAACTTCCCGCCCTACTCGACCGGTGAAACCGGTCGCGTCGGCAGCCCGAAGCGCCGCGAAATCGGCCATGGCCGCCTGGCCAAGCGTGCGCTCGTCGCCGTACTGCCCAGCGAGGAAGAATTCGGCTATGCCATGCGCGTGGTGTCGGAAATCACTGAATCGAACGGTTCCTCCTCGATGGCTTCGGTATGCGGCGGCTGCCTGGCGCTGATGGATGCCGGCGTACCGATCAAGGCGCACGTTGCCGGTGTGGCCATGGGCCTGATCAAGGAAGGCAATCGCTTCGCGGTGCTGACCGATATCCTCGGCGATGAAGACCATCTCGGCGATATGGACTTCAAGGTGGCCGGTACCGACAAAGGCATTACCGCGCTGCAAATGGACATCAAGATCACCGGCATCACCAAGGAGATCATGGATGTCGCGCTGAAGCAGGCGCGCGAAGGCCGCATGCACATCCTCGGTCTGATGAAGCAGGCGGTTCCGTCGGCACGCGGCGAGCTTTCGCAGTTCGCGCCGCAGATCATCAAGATCAAGATCAACCCGGACAAGATTCGCGAAGTCATCGGCAAGGGCGGCGCCGTCATCCAGGCCATCACCCGCGAGACCGGCACCGAGATCGATATCCAGGACGACGGCACGATTTCCATTGCCTGCGTCTCCGCCGAGGCCGGCGCCGCCGCCAAGAAACGCATCGAAGATATCGTGGCCGAAGTCGAAGTCGGCAAGGTTTACGAGGGCCCGATCCTGCGTCTGCTCGATTTCGGTGCCATCGTCAGCCTGATGCCCGGCAAGGACGGCCTGCTGCATATCTCGCAAATCGCCCACGAACGCGTCAACGCGGTCGCGGACTATTTGAAGGAAGGCCAGATCGTCAAGGTCAAAGTGCTGGAAGCCGACGATAAGGGCCGCGTGCGCCTCAGCATGAAAGCCCTGCTGGATGCGCCCGCCAAGGCAGCACCGGCCGAGGCCGCCCCGGAAGCTGCGCCGCAGGAGTAACGGCACGGTTCAGGGCAAGGCAGTTGAAGGATTGCAAAAGCGGCCTCCGGGCCGCTTTTGTTTTTGCCCATGTGGTCGGTTAGCATTTGCCCGCCCCAGCTGGCAGCCTGCGGTTTTCGTTGCGGTATAGACGCTTGCCGGCGTATAATCCGCCTTCGCTTGAATGTCCGCACGGGGTGTAGCGCAGCCCGGTAGCGCGCCTGGTTTGGGACCAGGATGTCGTAGGTTCGAATCCTATCACCCCGACCAAAAAGTCCGCGGGCCGCTCAAGAGAAATGTCCGACGTGCGTTTGATTTGCGCCCGTAGCTCATCTGGATAGAGCACCGGCCTTCTAAGCCGGGGGTAACAGGTTCGAGTCCTGTCGGGCGCGCCAACATCAAAGTAGCGTATCGCGTGTACCTGCTTGCCTCGTTGCGTTGCCCGCCGGGTTGGTTTTTTGCATCGTAATTGCTATAATTTGCAACATTGCGCCCGTAGCTCAGATGGATAGAGTACTTGGCTACGAACCAAGGGGTCGTGGGTTCGAATCCTGCCGGGCGCGCCAGTTTTAAAACGTCACCTTCGGGTGACGTTTTCATTTGTACTTGCGCCCGATTGAGCCAACTGCTTGGCTCGCGACAGAACTCAAAGGGTTGGGCCTGCAGGGCCATTTGCAGGTGCGATCTCGACACTCTGTGATCAGGCTCGTTAAGCAACTGGCGCGTGGACTTTGAGATAACGCTTGCGCATTGCTTTCAAGACGAAAATAGCAAGCAGTGCCGTGGCTACGTCCGCCCCAATCGCCAACGAAAAAACTGGCGTCCATGATCCGGTTTGCTCACGCAGTAATGCGGCAAGCGGTCCACCCAGAATAGAGCCAATGCCCTGCGAGATATAAAGGCATCCGTAGTTTGTCGTGGCGTGCCTCGCGCCGAAGGTATCGGTTAGCGTTGATGGGAAAAGGGAAAATATTTCACCCCAGCCAAAGAATACGAGGCCCGACAGCAAAACAAACAACACGACATTGTCATGCGTCGCAAGCCATAAGGTCATCGCGACCGCTTCCAGGGAAAATGCAAGAAACATGGTGTTTTCCCTGCCGATTCGATCGGATACAAAACCGAAGAAAGGACGGGTCAGGCCATTGCAGAAGCGGTCAATAGTCAGCGCAAGCGGTATCGCGGCCATGCCCCAAATCACCATGGAGCCGATACCAAAATCCTTGGCGAAAGCGGCCATTTGCGATGTGACCATCAGTCCCGATGTCGACATCATGGTCATCATGACAAACATAAGCCAAAAAATCGGTGTCTTGACCATCGCGCCGGGGCCAACGCCGTCTGCCTCCGAATCCTTGGCCGACATGGACACGAGTTCGCTGGGCGGATTGCGAAGGAATTGTGCGGCAATGAATCCGACAACTGCCAATCCCAGGCCATAGATTATCAAGGTGTGCTGGAATCCGGATTCCGCCATCGAAGCGCTGATGGGGATAGTCGTGACGAGCGCGCCCATTCCATAGCCGGCGGCGACCATGCCCACCGCGAAGCCGCGGCGATCGGGGAACCAGCGCATCATTAATCCGACGATTCCGATATAAACGATACCGGTGCCAAGGCCGCCGAGCAGGCCATATGTCAGGTAAATGCCCATTACGCCACCAACCTGGCTGGCAAGAACCCAGCCGAGTCCCGTCAGGAGCACACCCACCGAAATAAGCAGGCGCGGGCCGAATCGTTCGACAAGCCAGCCTTGGAAAGGAGAAAAGAACGTCTGCAGAACGATCAGGATCGAGAAAGTAATTTGCAGCGTAGACAACTGAACGCCGTACGCGGCCATCATCGGCTTGGTGAACAGCGTCCAGACATACTGAGGACTTGAAATGGCCATCATGCAGATGAGTCCGGCAGCGAGTTGCCACCAGCGCTGTGCAGATGTCCATTCGGTCGTGGCGGCGGTCGGCGATGCGAGTGTTTCGGCGTTCATCAATTGGCCCCTTTCAGAGAAGATATTCGATACCGCATCTCTGCAAAGACTATGCCGCCGAATGGATGACTCGCGTTTGCCCACTAAAGGGGCCGCAAATACACCTTCTGGAATACAAATGATTAACCGTTGTTGCACCAAAATGGGGGGAGAGCGCCCTATTTGAAGGCTATTGTATACTATTAGTAAAGATCCATAAGCGCTTTTGATATAGCCGCAGTTGAATACGCATCGCTGGGTGAACCTCGCTTGGTCAGTTCATTTTCACTGTCTGATTTTTTCAGGGGCATGTGGCCCACTGTCCAACGACAGGGAAGTATGTCGATAAAATGAGCAAAATTTTGAAGCGATTCCACAACCGATTTTATTTGGCCAGCACGCCAATATTTTTCGTTCCCAAGCGAGCCGGCCCTGGGCATGGGATATAAACGACGAGGGCTGGATTCTGTCGCGTATCCCGGCGTCAGCCTAGTTTCCAGTCCGCGACTTTACAATGAAAGTCCCGCAGTAAAATCGATGATCTGTATCGGCCAGACGAGAATTCGATACGTCCATCAACCAACATCTCTAGATCTTCGGATATTTTTATATGGGTATTTCCAATTTCTTGGGGCTCTTCGGCAAGGGAAAGCGCCAACCATGCGCTGCGGATAAGCAGCTGGCTGCGCATTGTCAGATATGCCTGGCAATGGCGCCCTACCTGGATACCGTCGACTTTAATAAGTCGTGTGAAGAGGTGAGGGGAACGTTCCTGCCGCCGAGCAATATCCCGGTACATTATTACCTGTGCGCGCAATGCGGATTCTGTTTTGCGCCGGAATTCTATTCGTGGCCCGTAAAAAAATTCGCGGAAGAAATTTATAACAACGATTATGAGCTGGTAGATCCGGATTATAAATTCACCAGGCCGACCGCCAATGCGGAATTTATCGACGCGCAGTTTGGCAAAAGCAGGCATCTGCTTCGTCATCTTGATTACGGTGGCGGCTCGGGATTGTTGAGCAGGAATTTGCAGCAAAAGGGCTGGACCTCCGAGAGTTATGATCCTTTTGTTAATCCCGAGCTTTCAATCGAAGATTTGGGTAGTTTCGACTTGGTGACGGCGTTCGAGGTTTTTGAACACGTCCCTGATATCGATGCGTTACTGGATAATTTGCGGATGCTTTGTAAACCAGACGGAATGATTCTTTTCAGTACGCTCGTCTCGGATGGACATATTGCCACCGGCCATCGATTGGACTGGTGGTACGCGTCTCCGCGCAACGGCCATATCAGCCTCTTTTCCGCTGACAGCTTGAACCAGTGCATGACAAAAAACGGTCTTCGATTAGGTAGTTTTTCGAATAATCTGCATCTGGCCTGCCGCGAGCTGCCTGCGTGGGCCGGCCATCTTGTCAAGACCTGACCGCTGGATCTGTGATTGACGATTGATATAAGCGGCGGGTCGAGCGGAAACCTGAACTCGTCTTTTGGGGTGGCGTCTTCCATCTGGCGGTGACGAAGGCCTTGCTATTGGGCCGATCAACGCTGCGGCCAACCGCCAGCACTTTGGCCAATTAGGATAGTATGGTCGTAGCGCACGCCGGATTCGGTCGCTGTCATGACCGTGTTCCGGTCGCAGGCAACCACGAAGAAGCGTTCACAAATCCAGATGACGCAATCGGACGGATCGACGCAAGCAACAGTCGCAAGACGTGGATGGTCAATCCGCGCGATGCTGTATTTTTTGATCCTTGCCACCGTTCTGCCGCTGGTCGCGCTGCGGGTGTATTCGCTCTACCATGAATACCTGCATGATCAGGAACAGGCGGCGCAGTCGGCACTCAGCCTCGCACGCGTAGCCGGAAACGATATCGAATCGTTCATCGAGGAAACCCGGCAAATGATGTCGAAGCTGGCCGCACGGCCGCGCATCCGCAAGATGGATCCCGCCGGCTGCGATCCGATTTTCAGCGAATTCAACGACCTGTATCCGCAGTTTGCCAACTTCAGCCAGGCGAATCTTGAAGGAAAGCTGATCTGCTCGACCAATCTGCAGCCAAACGGCAGGCAGACGGTGATCCGCGATACGGTCTGGTTCAAGCGCGTGATCAGCGAAAGGAAATTCATCGTTGCGCCGCCTTACCTTGGCCCGGTCACCCAGAAAGTTGTCTCCGTCCTTGCGCATCCGGTATTTGGCGAAAACGGCGCGCTCGTCGGCTCGATTCAGCTGCCGATCGATCTGATCAATTTCAAGCTGGTCGCCGGACCCACGACGCTGCCCCAGACCACGGTGATCGCGGTCGTGGATTCGAATGCAACTATCGTCGCGCGTTCGCAAAATGCCGAGGCTTACGTCGGCACCAGGCGGCTTGATTCACCGATCATACGTCTGGTCCTGGCGCAAAAATCCGGCACCGCGCAATCCACGTCCGCGGAACAGATTGAGCGCGTTTACGGTTTCGTACCGATCAAGGGCACGGATTGGTATGCGCTTGCCGGGATCGCCTCATCCGTGGTGTTTGCCGACGCCAAGAGTAGTGTGATCCGCAACGCCTCGATGGGTGCGGTGATCGTGTCGCTGGTGTTCATTCTGGCCGTTTACCTGGGCAAGAAAATCGCCGCGCCCATCACCGCCATGGGCAACGTTGCACGCAAAGTGGCGGAGGGCGCCCGGGACCAGCGCGTGCCGGTCGAAGGCCCGTTGGAAATTAGCGATGTCGCCGCCCAGTTCAATGCCATGCTCGATGCGCGCGAACGAAATGAGCAGGCGTTGGCGGCCAGCGAGCAGCGCATGAACCGCGTGCTGAGGGGCGCCAATGACGGCTGGTGGGATTGGGATATGGACGCCGATGAACTGTTTTACTCGCCGCGCTGGTGGGAAATGCTGGGGTATGCGCCGGACGAACTTCATGTCGACACCAACCTGTGGCGCGATCTGCTGCATGCGGACGATATCGAGCGCGTCGACCGTGATTTCGCCGCCCTGCTGGCGCATGGTCCCGATATGTACGAGATGGAATTCCGTTTTCGACACAAGGACGGCCGTTACATCCCCCTGCTGACACGCGGCAGCATCCTGCGCGACGCCGCAGGCCGGGCCGTGCGCGTGTCGGGGGTCAATGTGGATTTGAGCGAGCGCAAGGAAGCGGAGCACCGCATCAACAGCCTCAACCAGCGGCTGGAACTGGCCGTGCAGGGTGCCGGTTACGGCATCTGGGAATTTGACTTGGATAGCGAGCGCTTCGTCTGGGACCGCCATCTCTACGTCATTTACGGCCTTACGCCGGAAAATTTCAGCGGCACGGTCGAGGCATGGCTGGCCTGTGTGCACCCGGACGATCGGGCCCTCGCATGGCAGCGGTTTGCGGATTTGCTCGCCGGTCTGCAGATCGACGCCATCGAGTTCCGTATTGTTCGCGGCTCGGACGGCGAAGTGCGCTTTGTCGAAGCCAATGGCTATCTGCAGCGCGACAGCGCAGGGCGGGTGCAACGTCTGGTGGGCATGAATCGAGACATTACCGAACGCAAGCAGGCCGAGTCGCTGCACGCCGCCAAGGAAGTGGCTGAAGTGGCCAGTCGCGCGAAGTCCGAATTTCTGTCGCGCATGAGTCATGAATTGCGCACCCCGCTCAATTCCATCCTCGGTTTCGCGCAGCTGCTCGAGCATGACCCGGTGATCAACAGTGCCGAATCGGCACGCAAGAAAGTCGCGCACATCGGCAGTGCCGGCCGGCATCTGCTGCAAATGGTCAATGAGGTGCTGGATCTGTCGCGCATCGAGGCGGGGGCGCTGACCCTGTCGCTGGAGTCGATCGAAATCGGCAAGCTGGTCGGTGAATGCATCGCGCTGACCACTCCGCAGGCGGACGACCGCGGCGTCCGCTTCGAATTCGCCGGGACGATGAAGAAGAACTGGATTCGCGCCGACCGTACGCGGCTGCGACAGGTGATGGTGAATCTGCTGTCGAACGCGATCAAGTACAACCGTCGTGGCGGCCAGATTGCCGTCGATATCGGCGGCGACAGCGGGCGTGTATCGATCGCTATCCGCGACACCGGCAGCGGCCTTAGCGCCGCGCAGATCGAGGGATTGTTCCAGCCGTTCAACCGTCTTGGCGCCGAAGTCAGCGGCATCGAGGGGGCCGGCATCGGTCTGGTGATCGTGAAGCAGCTGTTGCATGCCATGAACGCCGGCATCGAAGTAAGCAGCCAGCCCGGAGCGGGCTCCACGTTTACCCTGCGCTTCGTGCGCGCTACGGCCGGCGCGGATGAATCGGGGAAGCATAAGGCTCTGCGGGCGCTGCGCGTGCCGGTGGCCGCCGACGGCACGCGATTCACGGTGCTCTATATCGAGGACAATCCGGCCAATGTGGAACTGGTGCAGGAGACGCTGAAGCTGGACCCGCGAATCCATCTCGAAGTCGCCGTCGACGGCGAATCGGGGCTGGCCGCGGCGAGCGGATTGCGGCCGGACCTGATCCTGCTCGACATCAATCTGCCGGGACTCAACGGCTATGAAGTGATGAAACTGCTGCACGCCGATCCGCGACTGGCCGGCATTCCCTGTATCGCCCTGTCGGCGAATGCAATGAACAGCGAGATGGTGCGCGCACGTACCGCCGGATTCGCGGACTACATCACCAAGCCGTTCGACATCGAACTGCTGCTATCGAAGCTCGATTCGTTCCTGTCCCGGCGCTAGTTGGCCCGAGCGGGCAATGGGTAAAAAGACGCAGAACGCCATTTGGCGCGCCGTTCCAGCCTTTTTTGCCCCAAACGCCGCGCCCAGAGCCGACCTTCGTTTACAAAAAATAGGCGGCCCGCAAATAGCGCCATGCGCCCGGGCGCCCATCTCAACGGTTCGGTTGCGGGGTGATGCGCAGATAGGGCCTGACCGCCTTGAATCCTTTGGGAAACTTCTGCTTGATCAATTCCGGATCCTGCAGCGACGGCACGATGATGACATCGTCGCCGTTTTTCCAGTTGGCGGGTGTGGCCACGCTGTGGCTGTCGGTCAGTTGCAGCGAGTCGATGACGCGCAGGATTTCGTCGAAGTTGCGTCCGGTGCTGGCCGGGTAGGTAAAGCTGGTGCGCAATTTTTTCTTCGGATCGATGATGAACACCGAACGCACCGTCAGCGTGTCGTTGGCATTGGGGTGGATCATGTCGTACAGGTTCGACACCTTGCGGTCCGGGTCGGCCAGGATCGGAAAATCGACATGCGTGTTCTGGGTTTCGTCGATATCGCCCAGCCATTTGTTGTGCGAGTCGACGTCGTCGACGCTGATCGCCAGCACTTTCACATGGCGCTTCGCAAATTCGCTTTTGAGCTTGGCGGTGGCGCCCAGCTCGGTGGTGCACACCGGCGTGAAATCCTTGGGGTGCGAGAACAGCACGCCCCAGGAGTCACCCAGCCACTGATGAAAACTGATCTCGCCCTGGGTCGATTTCTGGGTGAAATCGGGGACGATGTCGCCGAGACGCAAGCTCATGAATTTCTCCGTTCGATTTGATTGGTGATGATGGCCCGGTTCGTGCAGATAAAAGCGGGCATTGCCGGTGCGAACATTTTCCGCCCGCAAAAATCGGGTGACAAGTAATAACTTCTGATTTCCATATAACTTTGCAAGCTAAGAAGCCCGGCCGCGCCGCTCGAGTTGTCCCGCCAGGGCGCGCAGCGCGGGGTCGGCCGCGATCGGCGGCGCGCCCGCGTCCGCCAATGTGCGCAGCAGACGCGCGAGATGATCCGCATGGGGCAGCATGGTGCCGAAAAACAGGATTTGCCCGCCGCGCGCCACCAGCAAGGTGGGAAAATTTTCCACGTCGAGATCGCCGACCAGATTGCTTTCGTTTTCAATGTCAACCCATTCGAAACGCGCCTCGGCAAATTGCCGGCGGCATTGCTCGAATGCCGCACTGCGATAGTCGCGGCAGGTTCCGCACCATTCGGCACACAGGCAGGCCACCAGCAATTTCCCGCTCATTTCGGCGCCGTGCGCCAACTCTGAATTCATGGCAGCTCCGCTTTGCGCCAGATTTGTTCAACGGCCGGTGGCGACTCGCCCATCAGACGGCCTCATCCGCAAATATTTTGACCCGGCGCGGTTTCAGGTACAACACCTTGCCGGGTTGCACATCGAGATGGTCGTAGCGCTCGCGCGACAGCTCGACCTCGACCAGGTCGCCGTTGTCGCTACGCGCCAGCTCCAGGCGCACCAGCGAACCGATCTTGACTGCGTGGTTCAGGGTCGCCTCGAAGGCAGAAGCATCGGGTTTCTCGAAGATGTCGATTTCATGCGGCCGTACATAGGCTGCGTTGCGCTCGTCGCCGGCGAGATGGTCGCGGAAGCGATTGACGTGGCCGATGAACTGATAGACGAAAGGCGTGGCGGGATGGTCATATACTTCTTCAGGTGTGCCAACCTGTTCGATCCGGCCGTGATTCACCACCACCACGCGATCGGCCACCTCCAGCGCCTCTTCCTGGTCATGGGTGACAAACACGCTGGTGAGATTGATATCGTCGTGCAGGCGGCGCAGCCAGCGGCGCAATTCCTTGCGCACCTTGGCGTCGAGCGCGCCGAACGGCTCGTCGAGCAACAGCACCTTGGGCTCGATGGCGAGCGCGCGTGCCAGGGCGATGCGCTGACGTTGTCCGCCGGAAAGCTGATGCGGGAAGCGATCGGCCAGCCAGTCGAGCTGTACCAGCTTCAGCAACTCCATCACGCGCCGCTTGATCTCGCTTTCCGCCGGACGCGATGCGCGCGGACGCACGCGCAGACCGAAGGCCACGTTCTCGAAAATGCTCATGTGCCGGAACAGCGCGTAATGCTGGAACACAAAGCCGACTTCGCGCTCCTGCACGCGCGTATCGGTGGTGTCCTCATCATTGAACAGGATACGACCGGAGTCGGGTTGCTCAAGACCGGCAATCACCCGCAGCAGCGTCGTCTTGCCCGAGCCCGAGGGGCCCAGCAGCGCCACCAGCTCCCCCGGCTGGATTTCGAGATTGACGCCGTTCAGCGCTTCAAACGTACCAAAGCGCTTGGTGACGTCGATGACCTGGATACTCATTTGCTGAACTCCTTCCGTTGTCGGGCTTCGACAAACACCTTGATCGCCAGTGTCACCAATGCCAGCAGCACCAGCAGGGAGGCGCAGGCAAAGGCGGCGGCGAAGTTGTATTCGTTGTAAAGAATCTCCACATGCAGCGGCAGTGTGTTGGTAAGCCCGCGAATGTGGCCGGATACCACCGACACCGCGCCGAATTCGCCCATGGCGCGCGCATTGCACAGGATCACGCCGTAGAGAATGCCCCATTTCACATTCGGCAGCGTCACGTGCCAAAGCGTCTGCCAGCCATTGGCGCCCAGCACGGCAGCGGCCTCTTCCTCTTCACGACCCTGCGCCTGCATCAGGGGAATCAGCTCGCGGGCGACGAACGGGAAGGTGACAAAGATGGTGGCGAGCACGATGCCCGGCACCGCGAAAATGACCCTGACATCGTGCTCCTGCAACCACGGTCCCAGCCAGCCCTGCAGGCCGAAGATCAGCACATAGATCAATCCCGAAATTACCGGCGATACCGAGAACGGCAGGTCGATCAGGGTGATCAGCAGGCTTTTGCCGCGAAAGTCGAATTTGGCGATGGCCCAGGCGGCGGCGACACCGAACACCAGGTTAAGCGGTACCGCGATCGCCGCCGCGATCAGCGTCAACCGGATTGCCGACCAGGCATCGGGTTCGCGGATGGCGTCGAAATAATAGGTGGCGCCTTTTTTGAAGGCCTCGGCAAACACGGCCGCCAGCGGCACGAACAGGAACAGCGCCAGATAGATCAGGGCGATGGCGATCAGCAGCAGCGGCACCCACGGAACCGGGCGCTTTCGCGCACGAACCGCAACACCATGTGCAAGCCGGCCGGCGGTAGGCAATACGGCGGCCATCAGGCGTTCTCCTCGCCACGGCGGCGGCGTATCCACCATTGCAGCGCATTGATGACGAGCAACAGTCCGAAAGCAGCGACCAGCATCACCACCGCCACCGCCGTCGCGCCGGTGTAATCATATTGCTCCAGCTTGGTGATGATGATCAGCGGCGTGATCTCGGATACCATCGGCATATTGCCGGCGATGAAAATCACCGAGCCGTATTCGCCGAGTGCGCGTGCGAATGCCAGGGTAAAGCCGGTAACCACGGCCGGCAACACCGTCGGCAGCGTCACCCGCCAGAACGATTGCCAGCGACTGGCGCCCAGCGAATGCGCGGCTTCTTCCAGTTCCGTTTCCATGTCCTCCAGCACCGGCTGCACGGTGCGCACCACAAACGGCAGGCCGATGAACGTCAGCGCGACCAGCACCCCCAACGGCGTGAATGCGACCTTGATGCCGAGCGCCGCCAGCGGTTTGCCGAGCCAGCCATTGGCCGAGTAGATGGCAGTCAGGGCGATGCCCGCGACGGCCGTCGGCAGCGCGAAAGGCAGATCGACCAAGGCATCGATCAGGCGCTTGAACGGAAATCGGTAGCGCACCAGCACCCACGCGACCAGCAGCCCGAATACCGCATTGATCAGGGCCGCCAGCAGCGAGGTGCCGAAGGTGAGCTGGTAGGAAGCGACTACGCGCGGTGCGCTGACCGTGGTCCAGAACGAGTCCCAGTTCAGTGACGCGGTCTTGATGAATGCCGCCGACAGCGGGATCAGCACGATCAGGCCGAGGTAGAACAATGTATAGCCCAGCGCCAGGTTGAAACCGGGCAGGACGCTGTGGGGACGATTCAGAACGGCGCGCATATACCTGTCTTTCAAATGGCGATTGTGAACGGCGGCGAATTGTCTGGTGCAGCCGACGAACCTGGCGAGGAGGCCGCCGGAGAGCGTTGACCCGCCGATATCACCGGACTTGGCGCATCGACGTTTGGCAAGGCGCCGCGCTTGATCAGTGCGCGCAGCAGGCGTGCGCCGAACGGCCATTCGCCGAAGCCGCTATCGACATTGATATGTCCAGCTTCGCCCAGATCGATGAACTGGCTGCCCCAGCGTCGCGCCCACTGCCGTGCGGCGGGCAGCGGCATCCACGGATCGTTGCGGCTCGCGACCACGGTGGAAGGCAGGCCCAGATGGGCGCGCGGCATGCGTTGCGACAGCCCGAACAGCCTGGGGTCGGCAGGTGCCACCAGCAGCGCCGCGCGCACCCGCGCGCCCAGCGAGCGGGCGGCGCGCACGCTGGCGAGGCAACCAAAGCTGTGCGCCACCAGGATCGCGTTGCGGCCGGACAGGCGCACGCGCTCGCTGATGGCATCCGCCCAGGCCTCCAGATCGGGATCGCTCCAGTTGCGCTGCACGACGCGCTCGAATTGCGGGTTGCGCGCATGCCATAGCGTCTGCCAGTGGGCGGTGCCGCTGTCCTTGAGTCCCGGCACGATCAGCACCAGCGGCTCGGCGGCATCTGTGTCCCGCAAGAGTCGCTGCCGCGACCGGGCGGAGCTCATGCGGCCTCCCGGGCAAGCGTGGTTCGCGGGAGGCCAATATGGAAACCGTGGATCAGGTCGAAGCCGATTTCACGCGCCAGTTCTGCCTGCTGCCCGGTTTCAACCTTGCGCGCCACGACCCTGAAGCCGGCGCGCTTCAGCGAGTGCAGCATTTTCCCGGCAAGGGCTGCGCTCTCCGCCGGCGGCATATCGGCCTGCACATAGTGCGGCTCAGCCAGGAACAGCCTTCCCAGGCCGGGATCGGTAATGCTGTTCACATGAATCATCACACCGTAACCGCGATTGCGATAACTCAATATCGATCGCACCAGCAGTGCGGGATTGGACAGGGCCTCGTTCGGCAGGCTGATGACGACGCGCTCCGGTTTCACACCGAGTTCGCCGAGTATCGACTCGAACACCAGACCATGTTCATTCGCCACGGTCGTCAGCAGGCGCTGCTCCACATTCAGGAACAGCTTGCCGTGCGGCGCAGCCTGGTGAAAATAGTTGATGGCATGCAGGGAACGGGTTAGGCGATCGAGTTTGACCAGCGCGGCATCGTCCACTGCCTGCGCAAACAGATGGTAGGGCGCCAGGGCATTGCCGCCGGCCGAGGCCACGCGCAGATAGCCATGATGGCCGATCGCATCGCCGCCGTTGGCAGGCACGATCGGCTGGAACACGCTGGCCAGCCGCGATTGGTGGAACTCGCCGACCACCCGGCCATCGGCCAGGGTGGTCAGCGGAAATCCACTCAGCGCGGGATGGATCAGGTGCCCGACTGGCGCCACATGCGGCGGATCGTTGCCGCCTTCGTGTTCATTGATCGAGGCATTCATGAGCGGATCCGCCTTATTTGCTGCCAGGCTGGTAAATCTGGTCGAACACGCCGCCATCGTCGAAATGCGTTTTCTGTGTTATGCGCCAGTTGCCGCTGATTTCGGCGAGGGTGAACAATTTCAACTTGGCGAAATTTTTCTCGTATCTGGCGAGAACCTTGTCATCGATCGGGCGGTAGAAATTGCGCGCGATGATGTCCTGCCCGTCGGCGCTGTACAGGTACCGCAGATAGGCTTCGGCGACCTTGCGCGTGCCGCGCTTGTCGACGACCTTGTCGACCACGGCCACAGGCGGCTCGGCGAGGATGCTTTGCGAAGGCGTGACGATTTCGAATTTGTCCGCGCCGAATTCCTTCAGCGCCAGATAGGCTTCGTTTTCCCAGGACAGCAGCACATCGCCGACGCCGCGCTCGGCGAAGGTCACCGTCGAGCCGCGCGCGCCGGAGTCGAGCACCGGCACGTTTTTATACAGCTTGCCGATGTACTCGCGCGCCTTGGCTTCGTTTTTGCCCGAGTTCAGATAAGCATAGCCCCAGCCGCCCAGATAGGCCCAGCGCGCGCCGCCCGAGGTCTTGGGGTTGGAGGCGATCACCGACACGCCCGGCTTGATCAAATCCGGCCAGTCTTTCACGCCCTTGGGGTTGCCCTTGCGCACCAGGAACACGATGGTCGAGGTATAGGGCGCGCTATTGTGCGGCAACCGCGACTGCCAGTTTTCCGGCAGCAGCTTGGCCTTGTCGGCCAGCGCATCGATGTCGTAGCCGAGCGCCAGGGTGACGACGTCGGCTTCGAGCCCGTCGATCACCGAGCGCGCCTGTTTGCCCGAACCGCCGTGCGATTGCTTGATGCTGAGCTTGTCCTTCGTCTTGGCTTCCCAATCCTTGATGAAGGCCTTGTTGACTTCCTGGTAGAGCTCGCGTGTGGGGTCATAGGAAACATTGAGCAGGGTGGTATCCGCGGCGTAGGCTGAAGAAATACCGGCGGCAACCAGTACCGCGCCATTGATGAGCCATTGTTTGAGTGACATGTTGTTCCTTGAATGAATGGGTGCTTTTTCCGCTGACGGGAAAATAAAAAAACAAAAGCCCAGTATCGGCGCGGTTTTCCAGGCATTTATGGCCTGGAAGCCGCGCCGGTTCTAGAGTTTCAGTATTAAAACGTGCACAGGCTGTGCACAGAGCGCTGGCGTGTCAGCGCGTCTGACATCGCGTGGCGCGCGTTTGCGCCACCCGCTCGCGCATTCGCGCCTGATGGTCCACATCGGCAAGCGCCGCTGTCGCGCGGTATACCTCGCCGATGCACAACACCGCGGGGCCGGAGAGTTTGAGCGTGGAGGCGCTCAAGCCGGCGAGATTCGTATGAATGCGGCGTTCCTCTGGCAGCGTGGCCGATTCCACCACCACCACCGGCGTGTCGGCCGGCTTGCCCTGCGCGATCAGGGCGGCGGAAATCTGCGGCGCCTGGCCGGCCGCCATGTACAGCACGGCGGTGTCGGCATTGAGTACGCTGGCCGCCCACGCGCTTTCGTTTTCATCCGGGCCGATACGCGGCGTGGCAAAAGCCACGCTGCGCGCCAGGCCGCGGCGCGTCAGCGAGATGCCGAGCTGCGCGCTGGCGGCCAGTGCGGCGGTGATGCCGGGCACCACTTCACAGGCGATACCGGCGGCTTTCAATTCGTCGATCTCCTCCTGCGCGCGGCCGAACAGCATTGGGTCGCCGCCCTTGAGGCGCACGACTGTCTGATAACGCGCGGCAGCCTCGACCAGGTTGCGATTGATGAAGCGCTGGTCGGTCGATACTTGCCCGGCGCGTTTGCCGACCGCGACTTTCCTGGCGTTCGCGGCCAGCGCCACGGTATCGGGGTGCACCAGGGCATCGTAAAAAACGATATCGGCGGCGGCGAGCAGACGGGCCGCACGCAGCGTCAGCAAATCCGGGGCGCCGGGCCCGGCGCCGACCAGATAAACGGTGGCGGTGGGGTCAGACATCGCTCGGCTCCGCCAGGATGGTGCCCGCGGCCACAGTGGCATTTGTCGCCTCATCCAGCAAAATAAAACAGCCGCTGCTGTGATTTTTCCAGTAGGCATCGACCATGATCGGCTTCGCCGTGCGAATCGTCAGCTCGCCGATATCATTGGTTCTCAACGTCGTTGCCGGCTCCGCATTCAAGGTGAGGATGTCGTAATGCGAGTTCACCGCGGCGACCGAGGCCTTCACGGTGCGCGTGCCGCATTTGAGCAAATAGCGGCGCGTGGTCGACAGCGGCTCATTGCCCAGCCAGCACACATTGGCGCGGACTTGGTCGGTGACGCGCGGCGGGTGAAAGCGGTCGGCGATCACATCGCCGCGCGAAATGTCGATCTGCCGGTCGAGCGTGATCGTCACCGAATCCTGCGAGCCTGCCGATTGGGTATTGCCCTCGAGGGTGATGATTTCCGCGATGCGCGCGGTTTCGCCGGAGGGCAGCACCACGATATGGTCGCCGACCTTGACGCGGCCGGATTCCACGCGGCCCAGATAGCCGCGGCTATCGTTGTCCGGGCCGAAGCGCACGCGCGACACCAGCTGCACCGGAAAGCGGAAGGCCGGCTGCACGGCACGCTCGGCGCGCACCGTCTCCAGAAACTCGAGCAGCGTGGGGCCTTCATACCAGGGCATATTGTTGACGCCGTCGACGTCACGCGCCACCACCATATCGCCTTTCAGGGCGGAAACCGGAATGAAGGAAATATCGCGCACCCCCAGCTCGCGCGCTATTGCGCCGAACTCGGTCTTGATTTTTTTGTACACATCCCGGCTGTAGCCGACCAGGTCCATCTTGTTGATCGCCACCACCACATGCGGCAGGTCGAGCAATACCGCGACGGCGGCGTGGCGGCGCGATTGCGGCAGGATGCCCTTGGCGGCATCGACCAGCACGATCGCCACATCGGCGGTCGAGGCGCCGGTGACCATATTGCGTGTGTACTGCTCATGACCCGGGGTGTCGGCGATGATGAAGCGGCGGTTGGGGGTGGCGAAGTAGCGGTAGGCGACGTCGATGGTGATGCCCTGTTCGCGCTCGGCCACCAGGCCATCGGTGAGCAGGGAGAGATCGATGCTGTCGTGGCCGCGCTTTTCGCTGGTGCGGGCGATCGCGGCGATATGATCCTCGAGGATCGATTTCGAGTCGTACAGCAGGCGACCGATCAGGGTGCTCTTGCCGTCGTCGACCGAGCCCGCCGTGCTGAAGCGCAAGGTGTCGATGGTGGGGGTTGAAGTCGAAACATTGCTCATCAGAAATACCCTTCCTTCTTGCGCTGCTCCATCGAGGCATCCGAGGTCTGGTCGTCGAGGCGCGTGGCGCCGCGCTCGGACAGGCGCGCGATCAGGGTCTCTTCAATGATTTCATCGACATTGGCAGCGTCGGAGGCCACCGGCGCCGTGCAGGTGATGTCGCCGACGGTACGGAAGCGCACCGCCCTGGTGACGATCTGCTCGCCGGTTTTGGGCGGCGTCAGTTCGGTCACCGGCACCAGCAGGCCCTTGCGCTCGACGATCTCGCGTTGATGGGTGAAATAAATCGACGGCACTTCCAGGTTTTCGAGGCCGATGTATTGCCAGATATCGAGCTCGGTCCAGTTGGAAAGCGGGAACACGCGCACATGCTCACCCGGATGGATGCGCAGGTTGTACAGGCTCCACAATTCAGGACGCTGATTCTTGGGGTCCCACTGGCCCCATTCATCGCGATGCGAAATGATGCGTTCCTTGGCGCGCGCTTTTTCCTCGTCGCGGCGGGCGCCGCCGAACAGGGCGTCGAATTCGAATTCCTTGATGGTGTCGAGCAGGGTCACGGTCTGGTGCACATTGCGGCTCTCGTCCGTGCGGCGCAGCACCACGCGTCCGCTGTTGATCGAATCGCCCACCGAGCGCACGATCAGTTTTTCGCCCAGTTCGGCGACGCGCTTGTCGCGGAAGGCGATCACTTCCGGGAAATTGTGCTCGGTATCGATATGCACCAGGGGGAAAGGAAACTTGTCAGGCCGGAAGGCTTTTTCGGCGAGGCGCAGCATCACGATCGAATCCTTGCCGCCGGAAAACAGCAGGGCCGGATTGCGCGTTTCCGCTACCGTCTCGCGCATGATGTGAATGGCCTCGGACTCGAGCCAGCGCAGATGCTTGCTCAAGGTCGGCTTGCTGACACTGTGGACGGCTGCAACAGTATTCACTTTTGATTTGCCTGGGAAAAGGGTTTCAATAATATTCAGGCTCATGCCGTCACCTTGATCGCGATTTGCGTGTAAGGGGGCGCGGCCGAAGCTTCGGCAACATGCAATCCGCATTCCTTCTGGTCCTGCTTGCTTTCCCACCACCAACGGCCGGCGCGCGGGTCTTCGCCGGGCTTCACGGCGCGAGTGCAGGGCTCGCAACCGATCGAGGGGTAGCCGCGATCATGTAGTGCATTGTATGGCACCTCATTGGCGCGGATATAGGCCCACACCTCGTCGTTGCTCCAGTCGATCAGGGGGTTGAACTTGGCGAGGCCGTGTGCTTCATCGAATTCGGATTCGCCCAGATTCTGGCGGGTGGGGGCCTGCTCGCGGCGCAGGCCGGTCAGCCAGGTCTTTTTCCCGTGCAAGGCGCGCTTCAGCGGTTCGACCTTGCGAATGCCGCAACAGGCCTTGCGATTGGCCACGCTTTCGTAGAACGCATCGCGACCCAGAGTCGAGACATAATTTTCCACGGCCCCCGTGTCGGGGGTGTAAACCTGCACGGCAATGCCATAGCGCGCCCGGGTGGCAGCGATCAGCTCATGCGTGGCCTGCGGCAGACGACCGGTGTCCAGGGTAAATATTTCGATGCCGGGAAATTCGCGCGCGATCAGGTCGGTCAGCACCATGTCCTCGGCGCCGAAGCTGGAGGCGAACACCGCCGGCGCAAAATCCTGCTCGATGCGCGCCAGCAGGGTTTTAAGCCTGGCGAGTTTGTCGTCGATGCTCATGCAGTCCTCGTTGCTTTCGCAAACGCCGGCCCGCGCCGCCGGAACAGGGGTTCGGGCTGGTCGGTGGAGGCTTGATAGACCTCGGTGAAATCCTTGAGCGCCTTGACTGCAGCGTGGATGTCCTTGTCGGCGCGTACCGCAAAGGAATTGAAGCCGACGCGATGCATATAGAACAGCTGGTCGCGCAATACGTCGCCAACCGCGCGCAGTTCACCGGTATAGCCGTAACGATTGCGCAACAGATAAGCGATCGAATAGCCGCGGCCATCCTTGAAGGTCGGGAAATTTACCGCGATCAACTGCAGATGCTCGACATCATCCGCAAGCTCGGCCGGGTCTTCATGGCTGTCCAGCCACACGCCGAGGGTGCGCTGGTTGCCGGTAAGGGCGTCGCATTCCGCCAGCCAGACCTTCAGCGGCACGATCAGCTTGGACGAGATCGGCAGGATCTCGGCGATGCCATGCTCGCAGGATTCGACCAGTCGCCAATGGTCCTCGACCACGACGCCGTCGCGGATGATGTGTTGTGCGGGCGAAATCGAGGCGGCATCAGACATTTTCCGTCTCCGTCCTGTCTTTGCGATCGGCCTTATCACCATAAACACGGGTCTTGAAGGGCTCGATGCCGAGGCGTTTGACGGTATCGATGAAATGCTCTTCCTCGACGCGCAAGTCGACATAGGTGCTGACCAGTTTTTCGACCACATCCGCCATCTCGTCCTGCGCGAACGAGGGGCCGATCACCTTGCCCAGCGAGGCATTGAGCCCTTGCGAACCGCCGATCGACACCTGGTAAAATTCTTCGCCATGCTTGTCGACACCCAGGATGCCGATATGGCCGACATGATGATGGCCGCAGGCGTTCATGCAGCCGGAAATATTGAGCTGCAGGTCGCCGATGTCGAACAGGTAATCGAGGTCGCCTAGTTTTTCTTCAACTCTGCGCTGGATGGCCTCGGCCACCGGAATCGACTTGGCGTTTGCCAGCGAGCAGAAATCGCCGCCCGGGCAGGAAATAATGTCGGTGAGCAGGCCGATATTGGGCGTGGCGAAGCCGATCTTTTTGGCGCGCTCCCAGACCGCGAACAGATCTTCCTGCTTTACATCGGCCAGGATCAGGTTCTGCTCATGCGAGACGCGCACTTCGCCGCCGCTGTATTCATCGGCCAGATCCGCCACCGCATCGAGCTGTGCATCGGTGGCGTCGCCCGGGGCAATGCCGGTCTTTTTCAGCGACAGCGTCACGGCTGCATAACCGGCCTGCTTGTGCTTGAACACATTGCGCTTGACCCAGTTGGCAAAAGCCTTGTTGTCCTGCTGGTGTTGCGCAAAGCTGGCGCTGATCGCCGGCAACTTCGCATAATCCGGATCGACAAAAAACGCCGACACACGCTTCAGTTCCGCCTCGGTCAGGGTCGATGGCCCGCCCTTGAGCGGCTCCCATTCCGCGTTCACTTCGTCGCGGAATTTTTCCAGCCCCAGTTCCTTCACCAGGATCTTGATGCGCGCCTTGTAGATATTGTCGCGACGGCCATAGCGGTTGTAGACGCGCAGGATGGCGTCGAAATAGGTGAAAAGATGCTCCGGCGGCAGGGCCTCATGAATCACATGGCCCAGAATTGGCGTGCGTCCCAGCCCGCCGCCGACCAGCACCCGGAACGCGACATCACCTTTGTCGGTTTTGATGGCTTGCGCGCCAATATCGTGAAACAGGGTGCCGGCACGGTCTTCGAGCGAACCGCTGACCGCGATCTTGAATTTGCGCGGCAGATAGGCGAATTCGGGGTGGAAGGTCGACCACTGGCGGATCAGCTCGGCATAGGGACGCGGATCGATGATCTCGTCATGTGCCACGCCGGCAAATTGGTCCGAAGTGGTGTTGCGAATGCAGTTGCCCGAGGTCTGGATGGCGTGCATTTCCACGCTGGCCAGATCGGCGAGAATATCCGGCACGCGCGCCAGTTCCGGCCAGTTGTACTGGATGTTCTGTCTGGTGGTGAAGTGGCCGTAGCCGCGATCATAGGTGCGCGCGATATGCGCCAGCATGCGCAGCTGCCGCGAAGACACATGCCCATAAGGAATGGCCACGCGCAGCATCGGCGCGTATTTCTGCACATAGAGGCCGTTCTGCAAACGCAGCGGGCGGAATTCTTCCTCGCTCAATTCGCCGGCCAGAAAGCGCCGCGTCTGGTCGCGGAATTGCGCGACGCGTTCGTCGACAATTTTTTGATCGATGATGTCGTACTTGTACATAAATTACCTTACGAAGACCAATCGGCCGCCGATCAACAGCAGCAATACCACCAGGCTATGGCGAACGAAAATATCCGGCAGACGCGTCGACAGCATGCTGCCCAACGCCACGCCCGGCAGCGAACCCAGCAACAGCGAACCCAGCAGCAACCAATCGATGTGCCCCAGCGAGGCATGACCCAGCCCGGCGATCAGGGTAAGCGGCACCGCATGGGCGATATCGGTGCCGACGATTTTCGCCGCCGATAGTTTGGGGTACAGCAAAACCAATGCGGTCACGCCAACCGCGCCGGCGCCCACGGAAGACAGCGATACCGCCGCGCCGAGGAAAGCGCCAACCAGCACCGTGAACAACGGTTTTTGCCATGCGGGCGCGGTGTGCGTGCTGCGCTGTTCCGCCCAGGCCTGGATGGGCTTGCGATAGACCAAGGAGAGCGCGGTCAGCAGCAGCATCACGCCCAGTGAAAAGGAAAAAATCTGCTCCTGCGAGGCGCTCAGCGCCTTGCGACCGGCCAGCATCGATACCACAAAAAGCGCAGCGGGAATGCTGCCCAGCGCCAGCCAGCCGACGATTTTCCACTGAATGGAATTCTTGATGCCGTGCACCAGTGCGCCACCGGTCTTGGTGATCGAGGCATAGAGCAGGTCGGTGCCGACGGCCACGGACGGGGTAATGCCGAACAGCAATACCAATAGCGGCGTCATCAGCGAGCCGCCGCCGACACCGGTCAATCCGACAATGAGTCCCACGCCGAGGCCGGCAAGGGAATAGGCAATATCCATGGCAATCCTGAATGGCAAGAGCACGATGGTACGGCGGTGTATATAGATTGCGAAGGAATATTAAGTTAATATCAAATAACTTATTGGTCTATGAGAAAATGCCATGACCCTCCAGCAAATCCGCTATCTCTGCGAAGTCGCGCGCCGCGGGCTGTCCGTCTCGGATGCCGCCGCCGCATTACACACTTCGCAGCCCGGCATCAGCAAACAAATCCTGGCGCTGGAAGAAGAATTGGGCGTGCAAGTGTTCGTGCGCCGCGGCAAGCGCCTGGTCGAGATCACGCCGGCCGGCAAGCGCCTGGTCGAGCTCGGCGAAAAAGTGCTGGCCGACGCCGGCAACCTGAAACGTGCGGCGCTCGATTTGCAGGACGAGGCGGTCGGCGAAATGGTCATCGCCACCACCCATACACAGGCGCGCTATGTGCTGCCCAAGGTGATTCCGGTGTTCCTGAAGCGTTTCCCCAAGGTCTCGCTGTTCATTCACCAGGGCAATCCCATGCAGGTGGCTGCCGAAGTCGCTTCCGGCCGCGCAGATCTGGGCATCGCCACCGAATACCTGGATAGCGTTCCGGAACTGGTGACCTTGCCCCTGTATGCATGGAACCGCGTGGTGGTTGCGCAAAAGGGCCATCCGATCCTCGACAAGCGCAAGCTCACCCTTGCCGATATCGCCGCCTACCCGCTGGTTTCCTACGATATCTCCATGACCGGTCGCGGGGCCGTCAACCAGGCTTTCGCCGCGCAGGGCTTGGCGCCCACCTTTGTCCTGTCGGCGATGGATTCCGATGTGCTCAAGACCTATGTGGAACTCGGCATCGGCATCGGCCTGCTGGCGGAAATGGCCTACGACCCGAAGCAGGATACGAAGCTGGGGGCGGTCCCGGTCAAGCATTTGTTCCCCGAAAGCGTGACCAAGGTTGCGCTGAAGCGCAATGCTTTCCTGCGGGCGTACACCTATGAGTTGATCGAGTTGCTGGGGCCGACCTTGACGCAGCGGGTGGTGAATGAGGCGTTAGGGAAGTAGAGCGGAACACGGTTCAAAATTGAAAGTCCAGCATTGGCGCCAGTTTCGGGGTATTTTTGCTCGGGAAGGCGCGTGGATGCTGGAGGTTCGATTTTTATTGGAATGGTGCCGACGGCAAAAAAACATTGGCACAAGCGCAGGGCGGGGTGCTGCGGGCGTCGATGGCGCATTACAATAGCGCGGAAAAAATCGATCGCCTGATCCGGCATCTGGACGAGGTCATCAGTTTGAGGTCATCAGTTGATCGGGTTAGTCAACCCGAAATAAAAAAACGGGCACCGCAGCGCCCGTTTTTATTGGCGGCCCGTCGTCAGTTCAAATGCGAATGCCGATGCGCATAAACGAAGAAGGTGATGAGCGTCAGCACCATCCACACCGCGAACACGGTGAAGGTCGCCGTCGACAAATCCTTGATGATGTACAGGCAGGCGGCGATGCTCAATGCCGGAATCAGGTAGGGCCCGAAAGGCACGCGGAAACCCTTGCTGTCGGCGCCGATGCCCTTGTGGCGCAGCACCGGTATACACACCGACACGACCATGAAAGCCACTAGGGTGCCCATGCTGACCATGTCCCACAGGAAGCCGGAATCGACCAGGCCCGCCACGATGCCGACGCCGATGCAGACGATGACGGTGTTGTTGCGCGGCGCCGCCGTGCGCGTATTCAACTGCCGGAAGGCTTTCGGCACCAGGCCGTCGCAGCTGATGGCGTAGAGGATGCGCGTCTGTCCATAGATCGTTACCAAGGTGATGCTGAACACTGAGATCACTGCGCCGGCGGAGAGCACCAGGGCGGGCCAGGTCTTGCCGGTGACGTTTTGCAGGATCACCGAGAGGCCGGCTTCCTGCCCGGCAAACATGGCGGCGGGTTGCGCGCCGACTGCGCTGACGGCCACCAGCAGATAACCAACCGTGACAATCAGCAGAGCGATGAGGATGCCCAGCGGCACATTGCGCTTCGGATTCCTGACTTCAAGGCCGGCGGTGGCCACGGTATCGAGGCCGATGAAGGAGAAGAACACGGTGCCGGCCGCCGCGGTCACACCGGCCATGCCGGCGAGGCCCTTGCTGTTGTCGGTATTGAAAAACGGCTTGAAGTTTTCCGCATTGAAACCGGAGAAGGCCACCACCACGAAGAACACCAGCACCGCCAGCTTGATCATCACCATCACCGCATTGGCGCCGGCCGATTCCTTGACACCGCGCATCAGCAATACACCGCAGATGATCACCAGTATGATCGGCGGCAGGTTGAACTGGCCGGCATGCATTTCCACCCCATTGGCGCCGGACACGATCATCGGCGAGCGCAGCGTCGCCGGAATATGCCAGCCGAAGGCATTGCCCAGAAAATTGTTCAGATAATCCGACCAGCCGATGGACGTGGCGCTGGCGGCGAGGCCGTATTCCAGCAGCAGGCAGGCGGCGACGATATAGGCCAGGAATTCGCCGACGGTGGCATAGGCATAGGAGTACGCCGACCCGGCCGCCGGAATGCGCGAGGACAGCTCGGCGTAGCAAAGGGCCGTCAGCCCTGCCGTCACCGCCGCCACCAGGAAGGCGAGAATCACCGAGGGCCCGGCCTTGGGCACGGCCTCGGTGAGCACAAAAAATATCCCGGTGCCGATGGTGGCGCCGACACCCAGCATGGTCAGCGGGAACAGGCCCAGCGAACGGCGCAAGCCGCCGGGCTGCGCCTGCCCCTCCGTCTGGCCGGCCTCCTCAGTTTGGTCGACCGGCTTGCAGCGGACCAATTTCCGGCCCAGGGTTTGCGTCGTCATCGAGAATCCAATTCGTGTTGTTGAGGCGAATTTGCGCTTGTCGTTTGCGGCGATGGTTTCAGTGCGTTTTGCGGAGCGCAGTGATTGTGCCTTGTGCCGCCGCAAAAAGACAGCGTGCGCGCCGCTGTGCGAACATTTTCGACAGTTTCCGGCCGGCAGCCTAATATATCGCCTCACCCATCTTCGTCGCGCCTGATTGGCGCGACCCCTCCATCGTGGCTGTCGCTCCGCACGCCGTCCCATCCTCCAGTCAAGCCGGTCCAACCCAGGTCGTCGGCTTTTTGCTGCTGCCCGGATTTTCGCTGTCGGCACTGGGTACGGCGATCGATGCGCTCACCCAGGTCAATGCGGCAACGGCGTCGCCGCGTTACGAGGTTTGCCTGATCAGCGCGGAAGGACCGGCGGTGAAGAGCTCCAGCGGTGTCGCGGTGCAGGTGGCGAGCGGCCCGGACCGTACGCCGCCGCTGGATGCCTTGTTTGTGCTCAGCGATGCCTCCTTGCCGCAGCATGGTCACGAGTCCGTCGTCGCCTGGTTGCAGAAGCTCGCCGCCAGGCCGATGGTGTTTGGCGGGGTGGGCACCGGCGCCTGGCTGCTGGCGCGCGCCGGCCTGCTTGCCGGACACCGGGCGACGATCCATTGGCCCTATGCCAATTTGTTTGCGGAAAGTTTTCCCGATGTGCGGGCGTCAACGAACCTGTTCGAGATTGACCGCGACCGCCTCAGCTGCGCCGGCGGCAATGCCAGCTTTGATCTGATGCTGGCCTGGATCGCCCAGACTGCGGCGGCCAATGTCGCCGAGGCCGGCGAGCTGATCACCGAGCTGATGGATCACTTCGGTCACGAACGGCAGCGCGGCCCCCGGGAGCATCAGCGGGTCCCGTTGTCGGCGCGTATCGGCGGCGGCCAGCCGAAACTGACCGAGGCGGTAACCCTGATGGAAGCCAATATCGAGGAACCCCTGCCCACCGAAGAAATCGCCCGCCTCGTCGCCGTGTCGCGGCGCCAATTGGAACGCCTGTTCAAGCAGTACCTGAACAGCCTGCCTGCCCGCTACTACCTGGAACTGCGCCTGACGCGGGCCCGCCAGCTGCTGCAAAAAACCAGTCAGTCGATCCTGCAGATCGGCCTGTCCTGTGGCTTTTCTTCGGGCCCGCATTTTTCCAGCGCCTACCGCAGCCATTTCGGGCTGACGCCGCGCGAGCAGCGCAGCAAGCGTTTAGGCGGCCTGGCTTCCGGCGGTGCCGATATGCCCGAGGTATAAATCGACGTCGCTTTGTTGATATGTACGGGCGTCCGTCTCGCCTAAAATGCTTCATCATTCCGTTTGTACCGTGCCATCCGTGGAGAACCTCATGCGCAAGACCAGCCCGCCGACCGCCCCAGCCATTTCATCACCCATCACCCGCGCCGCTTTCGATGAAGTGATGGTGCCCAATTACGCGCCGGCGGCGTTCATCCCGGTGCGCGGTCAGGGTTCGCGCGTCTGGGACCAGGCGGGACGCGAGTATGTCGACTTCGCCGGTGGCATCGCGGTCAATTCGGTGGGCCACGCCCATCCGCAGGTGGTGAAGGCGCTGACGGAGCAGGCGAACAGGCTGTGGCATGTGGCCAATGTGCTGACCAATGAACCGGCCATCGCCTTTGCCCGGGCGCTGATCGAAAAAACCTTTGCCGAGCGCGTGTTTTTCGCCAACTCGGGCGCCGAGGCCAACGAGGCCGCCCTGAAGCTGGCGCGCAAATGGGCCTCCGATCATTTCCCCGCCGCCGGCGCCGAACACGGCGAGACCGATAAATTCGAAATCGTTGCCTGCCTCAATTCTTTTCACGGGCGCACCCTGTTCACCGTCAGCGTCGGCGGCCAGGCCAAGTACACGCAGGGCTTCGCGCCGCTGCCGGCGGGCATCAGCCATGTGCCCTACAACGACATCGCGGCCCTGTGCGCCGCGGTGAGCGACAAGACCTGTTGCGTGATCGTCGAACCCATCCAGGGCGAGGGCGGGGTGACGCCCGCGACCCGCGAGTATCTGCGGGCGGCGCGCGCATTGTGCGATCAACACAAGGCACTGCTGATATTCGACGAAGTGCAATGCGGTTCGGGCCGCACCGGACAATTGTTTGCCTATATGAAATACGGGGTGACGCCGGATATCCTGACCACGGCCAAGGGCATCGGCGGCGGCTTTCCGCTGGGCGTGATGTTGACCACCACGGCGATCGCCGCCAGTTTTGCGGTCGGCGCCCACGGCAGCACCTATGGCGGCAACCCCCTGGCCTGCGCGGTCGGCCTGGCGGTGCTGAATATCATCAGCGCGCCCGAAACCCTGAAAAATGTGGACGCGCGTCACCGGCAAATCGTCGCCGGCCTGAATGAACTCAAGCGCAAATACCAGGTGTTCACCGAGGTGCGCGGCGATGGCCTGCTGATCGGCGCCGAACTCGCCGAAAAATGGAAGGGCCGCGGCAAGGACGTGGTCAAGATGGCCGAGAAACACGGGCTGATGCTGTTGATCGCCGGTCCCGATGTGATGCGCATCGCGCCTTCCCTGCTGATCACGCAGGACGATGTCGAACAGGGCCTGAAGCGCCTCGACGCCACCGTGGCGGAATTGCTGGCCGCAGAAACCTCGGCTGCGGCCTGATGCCCGGACGCGGAGACAGCCCATGCTGATGCTGCGGCCCGGCCGGATGGCGGATCTGGCGGCGATCGAGGCCATCGCCGCGCGCAGCGCAGTGGGCGTCACCTCGCTGCCGCCGGATCGCGAAAAACTTCACGACAAGCTGCTGTCCTCGGCGCACTCGTTTGCCGCCGAAGTCGACAGCAACGGCGAGGAAATCTATTTCTTTGTCCTGGAGAATATGGCCACCGGCGAGATCGTCGGTACCAGCGGCATCGTCGCCTCGGCCGGCTTCCACGATCGTTTTTACAGCTACCGCAACGAGATCATCGTCCACGCCTCGCAGGAGCTGAAAGTCAGCAACAAGATCCACGCCCTGCATCTCTGCCACGACCTCACCGGCTATTCCCTGCTGACTTCGTTCTATATCGACCCGGCCTACCGACAGAGCGAATGGCCGCAATTGCTGTCGCGGGCGCGGCTGCTGTTCATCAGCGAATTTCCGCACCGCTTCGCCGACAAGATCGCCGCCGAGAACCCGGGCTTGTGCGACGAGCAGGGCCGCTCGCCGTTCTGGGATGCGGTCGGCAAGCGTTTTTTCAATATGGAATATCCGCAGGCCGAGCGCCTATCCGGCGGGCGCAGCAAGACCTTCATCGCCGAACTGATGCCGCAGTACCCGATCTATGTGCCCCTGCTGCCAGCCGATGCGCAACTGGCGATCGGCCAGCTCAATCCTGTGGGCGAGCTGCCGTTTTCCATCCTGCTCGACGAGGGTTTCGAAGCCGATACCTATGTCGATATCTTCGATGCCGGCCCGACCGTGGAGGCCAGGGTGCAGGGACTGCGCACGGTGCGGGCCAACAAGCGGCTGAACGTGAACCTGGTTTCTGCCACTGGCGGTGTGTCCGCCGTGCCCTGCATCATCGCCAGCGCCACCACGGAATCGTTTCGCGCCACCATCGCCAATGCCGTCCTGCAGGCCGGTGAAATGGGCGAGGAAATTTTGCTGACGCATGAAGTCGCAGCACGGCTTGAGCTCGAGCCCGGCGATGCGGTGCGCGCGGTGCCGGTAAACGGCGCCTGGGGAGCGGCACGGTGATGATCGTGCGCCCCATCGCCGCCGCCGATTTGCCGGCACTGCTGCAACTTGCCGGTTCGGCGGGCGTGGGTTTGACCACCCTGCCGGCCAATGAAGAGCAATTGAAAAAACGCATCGATGCCTCGCTGGCCTCGTTTGCGGGCGGCGCGGCGCGCGCCGATGAAATGTTCGTCTTCGTGCTGGAAGACCTGGCGGCGGACAAGGAACAAACGGAACAAACGCGCATCGTCGGCATCTGCGCCATCGCCGCTGCCGTCGGCCTGCGCCAGCCCTGGTATTCCTATCGTGTCGGCCTGGTGGTGCATGCTTCCCAGGAGCTGGGGATCTTTACGCAGACGCCCACCCTGTTTCTGTCCAATGATCACACCGGGCAAAGCGAGCTCTGTTCCCTGTTCCTCGACCCGGCGTATCGCGTCGGCAAGAACGGCAGCCTGCTGTCGAAATGCCGCTTCCTGTTTCTGGCCCAGTTTCGCGAGCGCTTCTCGAAAAAAATCATCGCGGAAATGCGCGGCGTGTCTGATGCGAATGGCAAGTCCCCATTCTGGGACAGCCTGGGCCGCCATTTTTTCTCGATGGAATTCGGCGAGGCCGATTACCTGACCGGCATCGGCAAGAAATCTTTTGTTGCCGAACTGATGCCCAAGCATCCGCTGTACAGCTCCTTTCTGACGCCCGAAGCGCAGGCCGTGATCGGCAAGACCCATGAAATGACGCGTCCCGCGCTGGCAATGCTGGAGAGCGAAGGCTTTCGCTATGAGGGGCATGTCGATATTTTCGATGCCGGCCCGGCAGTGGAATGCGATGTCGACGATATCGGCGCGGTGGCCGCCAGCCGGATTTACCAGGTTGGTGCCGACAGCACCGCTGCGGCCGGCACACCCGAAGTCACCTTTCTGCTGTCGAACACCAGCCTGGACGGATTTCGCGTGCTGCTGGCGCGCGCGACCCCGCAGGGCGAGGTTTTTCCGCTAAGCGCCGAGCAATGCGCGGTGCTGGGCGTGAAACCCGGCGATGCGGTGCGCGCGGTACCGCTGTCGCCCAGGGACCGCGCCATCTGATTCCGCGCCAGTCTTCTCTCATCGCGACGTCCCAATCGCGAGCAACTCAACCGACACTGATGATGCATCGCCTATGAAAACCCATTGGATCAACGGCCGCTGGCAGCAAGGCAGCGGCGCCGAATTTTTCTCGGCCAACCCGGCGAGCAATGAGCAGGTGTGGCGGGGCCGCGCCGCCGCGGCGGGCGATGTTAGTGCCGCCGCGGCGGCTGCCCGCACCGCGTTTCCCGCCTGGGCCGACCTGGGCGTTGAAAAACGCGAAGCCATCATCCGCGAATTCGCGCGCCTGCTGACGGAACATAAGGCGCAGCTTGCGCACACCATTGGCCGCGAAACCGGCAAGCCCTTGTGGGAAGCCCTGACCGAAGTCGCGACCATGGCGGCCAAGATCGATATTTCGATCCGGAGTTATCACGAGCGCACCGGCTATAAATCCACGCCGCAGCCGGATGGTGCCGCCGTGCTGCGCCATCGTCCGCATGGCGTGGTGGCGGTGTTCGGGCCCTACAATTTCCCCGGGCATTTGCCCAATGGCCATATCGTGCCGGCGCTGCTGGCGGGCAACGCGGTGATTTTCAAGCCGAGCGAGCTGGCCCCGGCCAGCGCACAAGCCACGATCGAGCTGTGGGCGCAAGCCGGGCTGCCGCCCGGCGTGCTCAATCTGGTACAGGGTGCACGCGACACCGGGGTGGCCGTGGCCAATCATCCGGAAATCGACGGCCTGTTTTTCACCGGCAGCTCGCAGACCGGCCACGCCCTGCATCGACAATTTGCCGGCCAGCCGAACAAGATCCTGGCGCTGGAGATGGGCGGCAATAATGCGCTCATTGTTGGCGAGGTGGGCAATACCGATGCGGCCGTGCATCACATTGTGCAATCGGCATTTATCTCGGCGGGGCAGCGCTGTACCTGTGCGCGACGCCTGCTGGTGCCGGCAGGTGCGCGCGGTGATGCCGTGCTGGCGCGACTGGTTGATGTCGCAGCGCGCCTCGAGGTTGGTGCATTCGATGCCGAGCCGACGCCGTTCATGGGCGCAGTCATCAATAGAGCGGCTGCACAGAAATTGCTCAGTGCGCAGTCCGCCATGCTGGCGCGCGGCGCAAAGGCATTGCTGGCGATGAAGCTGCTGATTGAAGGCACTGCACTGCTGTCGCCGGCCATCATCGACGTCAGCGGCATTGCGGATTTACCCGATGAAGAGTTTTTCGGCCCGCTGTTGCAGGTGATCCGCTATCACGATTTTGATGAAGCCATCCGCATCGCCAATGCCACGCGCTATGGCCTCGCCGCCGGTCTGCTTTCCGACAGCCGTGCGCAATACGCAGAGTTCGAACGCCATATCCGTGCCGGCATCGTCAACTGGAACCGCCCGCTGACGGGCGCCTCCAGCGCCGCACCCTTTGGCGGTGTCGGTGCCAGCGGCAATCACCGTGCCTCCGCGTATTACGCCGCCGATTACTGCGCCTATCCGCAAGCCTCGCTGGAAAGCGAGACCATGGTGTTACCCGACAAACTGAGCCCCGGACTGAGCCTATGAACGCTGCTGAATTCAACTTCGACGGCCTGGTCGGCCCCACGCATAACTACAGCGGCCTGTCGTTCGGCAACATCGCCTCCAGTATTAACCAGGGCGCGGTCGCCAATCCGAAATTGGCGGCGCTACAAGGCCTCGCCAAAATGAAGGCCCTGCATGATCGGGGCTTCAAGCAGGGCGTGCTGGCGCCGCAGGAGCGGCCGAGTATCGCCACCCTGCGCGCACTGGGGTTCACCGGCAGCGATGCCGAGGTTGTCCAGACGGTCGCCCAGCAGGCGCCCCTGCTGTTGGGCGCCACCAACTCCGCCTCTTCAATGTGGGCCGCCAATGCCGCCACCGTCAGCCCCAGCGCCAATACCACCGACGGCCGCGTGCATTTCACCGCCGCCAATCTCAACAACAAGATTCATCGCTCCATCGAGCATCCGACCACCAGTCGTTTGCTGAAAGCGATGTTTCCCGGCGGCAAGCATTTTGCCCATCACGCTGCTTTGCCGGGCTGCCCGCAAATGGGCGATGAGGGCGCCGCCAACCACACGCGCATTTGCAGTTCATATGGCGAACCGGGCGTTGAGTTGTTCGTCTACGGCGCCACTGGCTTCAATACCGCCGCACCCGCCCCGCAAAAATATCCGGCGCGGCAAATGCTGGAAGCCTCGCAGGCGGTCGCGCGCCTGCATGGCGTGCCCGCTGCGCGCAGCGTGTTCGCGCAGCAGAATCCCGCCGTGATCGACGCCGGCGTGTTCCACAACGATGTGATCGCCGTCGGCAATGGCAATGTGCTGTTCTGCCACCAACAGGCTTTCCTCAATCAGGCTGTCACCTATGCCGAGCTGCGTGAAAAATTCGGCACGGATTTCATGGTGATTGAAGTCGGTGATGAAGATGTCACCGTTGCCGAAGCAGTTTCAACCTATTTGTTCAACAGCCAGCTGCTGACGCGTGCAGACGGCAAGATGCTGCTGGTGCTGCCGGAGGAATGCCGCAGCAATACGCGCGTCTGGGCGTATTTGCAAAAGCTGCTGGTGATGAATACGCCCATCCAGGAATTGCTGATTTTCGATCTGCGCGAAAGCATGCGCAATGGCGGCGGGCCGGCGTGTTTGCGTTTGCGCGTGGAGTTGAATGAGGCCGAAGCGCGCGCCGTCAATCCCGGTGTGCTGATGAGCGATGCGTTGTATAGCAAGCTCACGGCTTGGGTGGAAAAGTATTACCGTGACCGGTTGGCCGATGCCGATTTGGCTGATCCGCAGTTGCTGCTTGAATGTCGCAGGGCGCTGGATGAGTTGACACTGATTCTCCGGCTGGGAGTAGTTTATCCATTTCAGCTGAATTAGACGGTCTCAATACACATCCCGCAAATATCGCCCCTCCACCGCCAGCCTCTTCATCCACGCCTTCGCCACCTCTGCCGACATCCCGCCCTCGGCCATAACGATTTCCGTCAGCGCATGGTCCACGTCCGCCGCCATGCGCTTGGCATCGCCGCAGACGTAAAAATACGCGCCCTCATTCAGCCAGGCCCAGATCTCGGCGGCGTTTTCGAGCATGCGGTGTTGCACATAAATTTTCTCGGACTGGTCGCGCGAGAAGGCCAGCGTCAGTTTGGTGAGCACGCCGTCGCCTGCGTATTTTTTCAACTCTGCTTCATACAGAAAATCGGTGGCCGCATGTTGTGCGCCGAAGAACAGCCAGTTCTTGCCTGGCGATTTTGTCGACGCGCGCTCCTGCAGGAAGGCGCGGAAGGGGGCGATGCCGGTGCCGGGGCCGACCATGATCACGGGTTTGCTTTGATCGGTAGGTAGGCGAAAGCCATGCGATTTCTGCACGAAGGCGGGTACCGGCCGGCCGGCCTGCAGATGGTCGGCGAAGAAACCTGAGCCCAGTCCTTGGTAGCGACGGCCATTGAGGTCGTAGCGCACCACGCCGACGGTGAGATGCACTTCCTCGGGGTGCGCCTTCATCGAGGAGGCGATCGAGTACAACCTTGGCTGCAGCCGAGAAAGTGTCTGCACGAACTGGCCGATGGGTGGCCTCGCCGAGCGGAATTTGACGAGGGTGTCGAATACATCGTGGATGCCGTACTCGGCGGCGCGTTCATCGTTTTTGGCCAGCATCGCCAGACGCTGCGCTTCGAAGTCGAGCGTCGCATGCTCGGCCATCAGCGCGAACAGTTCGGCGGTGACTTCACGCAGATTCACTTTGCGCGTGAGGGCCTCGCGTGCATTCAGCGCCTCGCCGTCGAGCGTGACGGTCTTGCTGCCCTTGGCGCGCAGGATGGAGAGGATCAGCTCCACCTCGTCCGGGTTATTGGTCGGCCAAATGCCCAGCGAATCGCCGACCTGGTAAGCGAGCCCGGAATTCTTCAGTGACAGCACGATGCTGCGCGTGTCCTTGTCGGCCTCGGCGTGATTCAGCGCATCGCCGCGCAGCAGTTTGAGTTTGCTTGGACGATCTCGTGTTGGTTCGGCATCTGAATTTGAAACTCCAGCATTGGCGCGGATTTCCAAGGTATTTTGGCCTGCGATGCCCGCCAATGCTGGAGTTTGACTTTGTTCCGCTGCGGGATTTTCCGCCAGCAGCTTCTTGATGATCTTGCTGGTGGGCTTGCCGCCGGGCACGCATTTGCCGACATCTTTCTCGGCGCCGGAAACAATTGCGGCAGCGTAGCTGTCGCAAAGATAGCCGCATTGCCCGCAATCGAGCTGGCCCATCGCTGCCATCAATTTGAGGCGCAGCGGCTTGGTTGCGGCCATGCCCATGCGTTCCTCCAGTGATAAGGCCGGATCATGCCAGGGCGTGTCTTCGGGTTCCGTCGCGGTAACTGCGGGCGCCGGTGTTGCCGAGGTTGCAGCGTCCAGGCTCATCATGCCGGCGATCAGGCCATTGAGCCAGGCGCGTTGCTCTGCCGAGAACGGCGCAGTTTCGGGAAGCAGGTTCATCATGCGGCCGCCCATAATGCGTTGAGTTCCTCGACCGATTGGCGTTTGGTGAACTGTTGGAATGTTTCATCTGTGCCGCTGCGTTTTTGCATATAGCTGGCGAGCATGCGTTCGATCAGCGGCGGCACCGCATCGGCTGCGATGTCGCGAAACACTTCGCGGGCCAGCGCCTGCTCCTCGCCGTAGCCGCCACCGACCAGCAGGTGATAGCCCTCGACCTGATCATCGCTGCCTGCCACATCAACCTTGGCGGCGATCAGGCCAATATCGCCAATGTAGTGCTGGGCGCAAGAATGATGGCAGCCGGTGAGGTGGATATTGATCGGCTGGTCGAGCGTAATGCGCGGCTCGACATAATCGGCGACCTGCATGGCATGGCCTTTGGTGTCGGAGGCCGAGAATTTGCAGCCCTTGTTGCCGGTGCAGGAAATCAGGCCGGCGCGGATTGATGAGGCCTGCCAGGCCAAGCCCAGCGTCTCAATGGCCGCCTTGACCATGTCGATGTCATCCTGCGGAATATCGCTGATAATCAGGTTCTGCCAGACGGTGAGGCGGATCGACCCGGAGCCGTAGTGGTCGGCGATATCGGCAAGGCCATGCATCTGGGTCACCATCATCTTGCCCACCGGCAAGGCCACGCCGACATAAAACAGACCCGCCTGTTTTTGCGCATGAAAACCGATATGCCCATGCTTGGCCACCGCCGGGCGGGGCTCGCAATCGGCAAGTGCAAAGCGCGGGAGCTTGCGGCCGAGTTTTTCCTCGATCAATTCCAGGTAACGCGCATGGCCGAGTTTGTCGAGTACATATTTCATGCGCGCCTTTTTACGGTCGGTGCGGTCGCCGTGTTCGATGAACACTTTCAATACCGTATCGGCCACCTTGACGCATTCTTCGGGCCTGAGCAGCACGCCTTCGTCGATGGCGAAATCATGATGGCCGGTGATACCGCCGAGACGCATGCGGAAATACACCCCGGCCGGCACCGACTTGCCCTCGGCGATCCGCACCGCCGAAAAGCCGATGTCATTGGTATCGTCCACGCTCGACACCTTGCCGGCGCCGTCGAAGGCGATATTGAATTTGCGCGGCAGGCCGTATAACTCGCGATGATTGAGAATGTAGTGATGCATCTCGCGGCACAGCGGCTGGGTGTCGATCAGTTCCTGCGCATCGATGCCGGCGGTCGGTGAGCCGGTGATATTGCGGATATTGTCGGCGCCGGCGCCGCGCGAGGTGAGGCCGGCGTCGGCCAGGCCGGTGAGGATATGCGGCGGATTGGCGGCGGCGATTTCGCGGATCTGAAAATTGGCGCGGGTGGTGACATGCGCATAACCGCCGGCATATTGCTCGGCCAGGTTTGCCACGGCGCGGAACTGGTGCGCCGTCATTTGCCCGCCCGGCACACGCATGCGACACATGAAACTGTCTTGCGCCGGCGCCACATAGAACATGCCGTGGTATTTCCACAGGAACACATCCGTGCCCTTGGGAAAGCGCCCCTCGGCGGCGCTGGCATTGATCTCATCCCACATATCGAAGGGGTTCTTTTTCGCCTTGGCCTCTTCCTCGGCCACCAGCTTGCCGCCGGCGGCGATGGTCCTGGCGCGCGCTTCGAAATGCATGCGCTCAGGACCGGCCGGGGCGTTGTCACCCGCAACCGGAGCGGGTGCAGAGCCCTTGGCCGCCCGTGCAATGCTCTGTCCGGCGAAGAAACCTTCGAGGTATTTTTTCTGCGTCTCGGAAAAATCGTCCATTTGACTCATGGCGTGCTCATCAAAAATGCCTCATTGCAGGAACATCAACTCGCGACGCATCGCCGCCACACTCTGTTTGCTGGCGATCAGGTCGACATATTGCGAGGCGGCGCCGGCATCGCCGACCAGCACGCTGCCGATCAGCTGCCCGTTCTCGATCACCAGTTTGCGGTAGACGCCGCGTGCAGAATCGCGCAGCACCAGAGCCTCGCTGGTGGGCGTGCCCATGAAATTGCCGGCGGAAAAAACCTCGACGCCGGTTACTTTCAAGCGCGTTGACGGCACCGAGCCCAGGTAGCGGTGGCTGCCGACTTCAGCCAGATGCGTGGCGCAGACTTTTGCCATTTCGTACAGGGGTGCCACCAGGCCGTAGCTGACGCCGCGATGCGCCGCGCATTCGCCGACCGCGTAAATGCGTGGGTCATAGGTTTGCAGCGTGTCGTCGACGACGATGCCGCGATCCACCCGCAAGCCGCAGCTCTCCGCCAGCCAGACGTTTGGACGAATGCCCACCGCCATCACCAGCAGGTCCGCTTGCAGATAGCTGCCGTCCTTGAAGCGCAGACCGGTGATGTGGCCGCCGCGTCCGCAAATCTCACTGGTGGAGGCCGCCAGCTTGAAACGAACACCGCGAAGTTCCAGGGCACGTTGCAGGGTGCGCGCGGCCTCTTCGTCGAGCTGGCGCTCCATCAGCCAGGGCATCACATGCACCACGGTGACACTCATGCCGCGCCTGGACAGGCCATTGGCCGCTTCCAGCCCCAGCAGGCCGCCGCCGATCACCACTGCATTCATATGGGTGCCGGCGGCGCTGATCATGGCCTCGGTGTCGCCGATATCGCGATAACTCAACACGCCCTTCAGGTCGACACCGGGAATCGGCAACTTCACGGCATTGGAGCCGGTGGCCAGCAGCAGGCGGTCAAAACCGGCCGTGCTGCCGTCGTCGGCGATGACGATACGATTGCGCCGGTCAATTTTGATAATGGTTTTGCCGGTATGTAAAGTGATGCCGTGTTGCCGATACCAACCGCGGTCATTGATGACGATATCGTCCACCGTCATCTCACCCGCCAGCACCGGCGACAACAGGATGCGGTTGTAATTCGGATGCGGCTCGCTGCCGAACACGGTGATGTCGTAAAGGTCCGGCGCGATGGTCAACAGATGCTCAAGCGTCTTGATGCCGGCCATGCCATTGCCGACCACGACGAGCTTGGGTTTGCCTCCGGCCGTCGCTTCGCCCGTCATGCTGCCGCCTCGGTAGCGAACAGCGGCAGGCATTCCTCGTTTGCCAATGACACCACTTCGCCGATAACGACGATGGCCGGGCTGCCGATTTTTGCCGTGTCCGTTTCGGCGACGATGCTGCCCAGGGTTGAAACGAGATGGCGCTGATGGTCGCGCGTGCCGTTCTGGATGATGCAGGCGGGCGTCGTGGCGTGCATGCCGGCTGCCAGCAACCCGGCAGTGATGGGGCCAAGATTGGCGACGCCCATGTAAATCACCAGGGTGGTGTCGCTATTGGCGAGGGCGGCGTAGTTCAGGGGCGCGTCGTTTTTGCTATGGCCGGTGACAAAGGTCACGCCGCGCGAAAAATCGCGGTGCGTGACCGGAATCTGCAAGGCAGACGGCACCGCACAACCGGCGGTGATGCCGGGAATAATGTCGAGTGCCACGCCGGCGCGGCGCAGTGTCAGCATTTCTTCGCCGCCGCGGCCGAACACGAAGGGGTCGCCGCCTTTGACGCGGCCGACGATGGCGCCGGCCCGTGCGAAGCGCAGCATCATGCGTTCGATGAAGGCCTGCGGCGTCGATTTGCAGCCGCCGCGTTTGCCGACCGGGATGATGCGCGCGCCGGCCCTGGCATGCTGCAGCACCGCCGGATTGACCAGCTCGTCGACCAGCAGCACATCGCATTGCGCGAGCGCCTTCACCGCTTTCAGGGTGAGCAGATCCGGGTCGCCGGGACCGGCGCCGATAAGAAATACCTTTCCCCTGTTTTTTCCTGCGGTCGGCTCGCTCATGCGGCCAGTTCCTCGATTGCGCCAGCGCTGGCGACGCTGAACTTGAGTGCCATGCGCTTCAACTCGGGCACGCAAGAGCCGCAACCCGTGCCGCATTTCAGTTTCTGCTGCGCAACGTCGACATCGCCGCCATTCGCAAAGCAGGCGGCGATTTCATTCTCTGCAACGTTGTGACAAGAACATACGATGCGTCCGCGATGAACCAGGCCTTGCGGCGGCGTGCCGCCGCCGGCCAGCACCCGCCAGGCCAGCGGCCCAATATCCGTGCGGTTTTCCAGCCATTCTCCCAGCCAGTCGGCGCCGGAAATATCGCCGCAGAGGCGCAGGGCGATCAACTGGCCGCTGTCAATCACGGCGATTCTTTCGATACCCCGGGCCGTATCCACGAAGGTCAATGGATTGCAGCGCAACCCGAGCAATTCGTCGAATCTTTCCGTCTGCGCCGGCGACGGCGCCGTGTGCGCTGCGGCGCGGAACACCACGGCGGTCTGCTCGCGGCCGGCAAAACCGCAGGAGGCGTAATCGAAATCTGCAAAGGATCGCGACAAGGCCTCCAATGTTTCATGCGGATCCGCGACATAGGCTACTGCCACCATGCGCCAGGGGAGATCGGCGGCGGCGACTTCCACGGCGGCATGCTTGAGTTCAGGCTGCTGCGAGCGCTCGTCGTAGGTGCCGATGGTCAAGGCATTGATGCCATCGCCCTTGAGAAAGCGGCTGCCCCAATGCATCGGCAGAAAGACATTGCCGGGCGCCACATCGGTGGAGCTTTCAAGCGGCAGCGTTATGCGGCCGCGCGCGCTGGCGATGCTGACCAGATCACGGTCGATGCAGCCACGCGCGGCGATATCGTCGGGATGCATGCTAAGCACCGCCTGCGGCGCGTGGCTGTACAGCTGTGCCGCGCGCCCGCTGCGCGACATGCCATGCCACTGGTCGCGCAGGCGGCCGGTGTTGAGGCTGAGCGGATAATGGCGCGAGGTTTTTTCAGTAACGGCAATGAAAGCAGCATTGGCGAAGCGTGCGCGGCCGTCGGCCGTCTGGAAAATGCCGTCGGCGTAAAGGCGCGTCTTGCCGGCGGCGGCGGTTTCGGGATAAGGCCATTGCTGCGGCCCCTGTGTTTCCAGTTTTGAATACGTCAGGCCGGTAATGTCGAGATCGCGGCCGCGCGTCGATTCGCGATGCTCGTTGAAAATTTCTTCCGGCGTGGTGTAGGGGAACAGGGCTGCCGCGTTGTTGCCGCCCAGCTTCTGTCCAAGTGCCTGCGCGAAATCGACCACGATCTGCCAGTCGTGGCGCGCCTCACCCGGTGCCGGCAAGGCCGCGCGTACCCGCGAAATGCGGCGCTCGGAATTGGTGACCGTGCCTTCCTTCTCGCCCCAGGTGGTGGCCGGCAGCAACAGGTCGGCAAAGGGCGCAGTCTCGGTATCGCGATAGCATTCCTGCAACACCACGAATTCGGCGCGCGTCATGGCTTCGCGCACCAGGGCCTGGTTGGGCATCGACTGCGCGGGATTGGTACAGGCTATCCACAGGCATTTTATGCGGCCATCGTGCAATGCATCGAACAGCGGCACCGCCGTTTTGCCGGGCGTCGCCGGTACTGAAGCGATGCCCCAGAGTTTGGCTACTTCGGCGCGATGTGTGGGGTTGGCCAGGTCGCGATGCGCCGACAGCAGATTGGCCATGCCGCCGACTTCGCGGCCGCCCATGGCATTGGGTTGACCGGTCAATGAGAAAGGACCGGCACCCGGCTTGCCGATCTGGCCGGTGGCCAGATGCAGATTGATCAGGGTGGCGTTTTTGTCGGTGCCGTGCGCGGACTGGTTCAAGCCCTGGCAATACAGGGACAGTGTGGACGTCGATTCCGCAAACCAGCGCGCGGCTTGCACGATGTCCGCTGCGGGGACGCCGCAGATTTCGGCAGCCGTTGCCGGCGTAAATGCGCGCACGGTCTCACGCAATGCTGCAAAGCCCTCGGTATGGCCGGCGATGAACGTCTCGTCGAGCAAGCCTTCGGCAATGCTGACATGCAGCATTGCGTGGAACAGGGCCACGTCGGTGCCGGGCTTCAATTGCAGGAACAGGTCGGCTTCGGCAGCGGTTTCGGTGCGGCGCGGGTCGGCAACGATCAATTTCAGTCGTGGATTTTTTGCGCGGGCCTCCTCGATGCGCCGGAACAGGATCGGGTGCGCATAGGCGGTGTTGGCGCCGGCAATGAAAATGCATTCGGCAACATCAATATCTTCGTAAGCGCAGGGCGGCGCATCGGCGCCGAGCGTGGCCTTGTAACCGGCCACCGCCGAACTCATGCACAGCCGCGAATTGGTATCGACGTTATTGGTGCCGATCAGGCCCTTGGCGAGTTTGTTGAAAGCGTAGTAATCCTCGGTCAGCAACTGGCCGGAGATATAGAAGGCGACGCTATCGGGACCATGCTCGCGGATGCATTGCGCGAACTTGCCGGCGGCGGCATCGAGCGCCAGTTCCCAGCTGACGCGCCGGCGCGGCGACGCGCGTTCGCTGCGCAACTCCGGATACAAGGCGCGTGCCACCGGGCTCAGGGTGAGATGCAGGGTCGATCCCTTGCTGCACAGCTTGCCGAAATTGGCCGGATGTTCCGGATCGCCGCGCACGCCCGTGATGGCATCGACGCCGGCATCGACACCGGCATCGGCATCATGCTCGATGATCACGCCGCAGCCGACGCCGCAGTAGGGGCAGGTGGAGCGGGTTTCGGCCATGGTCGAGCTCAGGCAGCCGGGCGCAACTGCTTCTGGTACAGGAATTCCATCACCTGCCGGCGGCAGTCGATGTACCGGGGATGCGCCACCAGCTTCAATCGATCGCGCGGGCGCTCCAGATCGACCGGGACAATCTGGCCGATGGTGGCCGAGGGCCCATTGGTCATCATCACGATGCGATCCGACAGCAGCACCGCCTCGTCGACATCGTGCGTGACCATCACCACGGTGCTGCCGGTCTGCTTGACGATGCCCATCAGCTCATCCTGCAAGCGCGCCCGCGTCAGCGCATCGAGGGCGCCGAACGGTTCGTCGAGTAACAGGACCTTGGGTTCCATCGACAGCGCGCGGGCGATGCCGACGCGCTGCTTCATGCCGCCGGAAATTTCGTCGGGATGCTTTTGCGCGGCATGGCTGAGCCCCACCAACTCCAATACCTTCTGTGTCCGCTCCTTCAGTTTGGGTCTGCCTTCGATCTCGCCGAACACGCGCTCGACCGCCAGGTAGACATTGTCGAAGCAGGTCAGCCAGGGCAGCAGGGAATGATTCTGGAACACCACGCCGCGATCGGGGCCGGCGCCCTTGACTTCGCGCTTGTCGCAAATCACCGCGCCCATCGTCGGGTACAACAAGCCGGCAATCATGTTCAGCAGGGTCGACTTGCCGCAGCCGGAATGGCCGATCAGGGCGATGAATTCGCCCTGATCGATGGCGAGGTTGATATTGCGCAACGCCTCGAAGCGTCCGCGCTTGGTGTCGAATTCCATGCCGACGTTTTCGATCGACAGGAATTTATCGGTATGCGCACTCATGATTTCTCAGGCTTTGTATTCGTGACTGAAGCGTTTCGCAATCAGGATCAGCGCCTGTTCGAGCAGCAGGCCGACGATGCCGACGATGAAGATCGCGATGATGATGTGCTCGACGTTCAGGTTGTTCCATTCGTCCCAGACCCAGAAGCCGATGCCCACGCCGCCGGTCAGCATCTCGGCGGCGACGATCACCAGCCAGGCCACGCCGATCGACAGGCGAATGCCGGTGAGGATGTAGGGCAGGGTGGCCGGCAGCAGGATTTTGGTCATCACTTTCCATTCGGAAAGGCTGAGCACCTTGGCAACATTCAGAAAATCCTGCGGCACCCGCGATACGCCGACGGCGGTGTTGATGATCATCGGCCAGATCGAGGAAATGAATATCACCCAGATGGCGGCGGGATTGGCGGACTTGAACACCAGCAGGCCGATCGGCAGCCAGGCCAGCGGCGACACCGGCCGCAGCAGGCTGATGATCGGCGAGAACATGGCGTTCAGAAACGCCACCCTGCCGATGAGAAAGCCGATCGGAATGCCGATGACGGCCGCCAGCCCGAATCCAAAACCGACGCGCTGCAGCGAGGACAGGATATTCCAGCCGATGCCCTGGTCGTTCGGGCCTTTGACGTAAAACGGATGTGAAAAAACCTCGACCGCCGATAACCAGGTCTTGAGCGGCCCCGGCAGGCGGCCGCCGCTGGTCTGGGCGATGAGCGCCCAGACGCCGATGAACAGCAGAATGCCGAGCAGGGGCGGCAGCACCACTTCGACAAACTTTTGCAGAGTTGGGCTGAGGCGCTTTTTGGGTGGTGGCACCATGACGAGTTTTGCCGTTTCGGGTTTGGCTTCGCCGACGGGCGGCGACGTGCTTTCGATGCCGGCGGCAGCGCTCATGTTCAGGCCTTGATCTTGAAGCCGGCGGCGTATTTCTTCGGGTCCTTGCCATCCCACACCGTGCCGTCGATCAGTTTGGAGCTGCGCAGATCAGACTTCGGCAAGGGCACCTTGGCCATGGCTGCCGCGTCTTTGAAGAGCGCGATCTGGTTGATCTGTTTGGCCACCGCCAGGTAATCGGGGTCGTCCTTGAGCAGGCCCCAGCGCTTGTGCTGCGTCAGGAACCACATGCCGTCGGACAAGTAGGGGTAATTGACCGCACCTTCGTTGTAGAACTTCATGTAGTCGGGGTCGTCCCACTTCCTGCCGATGCCGTTTTCATATACGCCCTGCAGGCGCTGGTCGATCACGTCCACCGGGCAATTGACATAGGATTTGTCGGCGATGATCTCGGCGACCTTCTTGCGATTGGCCATGGTGTCGATGAATTTGCCGGCCTCGAGAATTGCGGCGGTCATGGCGCGCGCGGTATTGGGATTTTTTTGCACGAATTCGGCCGTGGCGCCAAGGGTTTTTTCCGGGTGGTCTTTCCAGATGCCTTGGGTGGTCTCGACCGTGAAACCGATCTTGTCGTAGATGGCACGGTTGTTCCAGGGTTCGCCCACGCAGAAGCCGTCCATATTGCCGACGCGCATATTGGCCACCATTTGCGGCGGCGGTACGACGATATTTTTGACATCCTTGAACGGGTCGATGCCGTAGGTCGCCAGCCAGTAGTACAGCCACATGGCATGGGTGCCGGTGGGGAAGGTCTGGGCGAAGGTGTACTCCCCCTTGTTCTTGTCGATGAAGGCCTTGAGACCGGCGCCATCCTTGGCGCCGCCTTCGGCAAATTTATTGGCGAGCGTGATGGCCTGACCGTTATTGTTCAGGTTCATCAGCACCGCCATATCCTTCTTCGGCCCGCCGATGCCCAAGTGCACGCCGTAGATCAGGCCATAGAGCACATGGGAGGCATCGAGCTCGCCATTGACCAGCTTGTCGCGCACCGAGGCCCAGCTCGCTTCTTTGCTGGGGACGATCTTGATGCCGTATTTTTCGTCGAATTTCATCACTGAGGCGATCACCACTGAGGCGCAATCGGTGAGCGGAATGAAACCGATCTTCACTTCCTTCTTTTCCGGCGCATCCGAGCCCGCCGCCCAGGCTGCGCTGCGGGTGCCGACCGGCAGCATGGCCATCAGCGCGGCCCCGCCGGTAACGAGTGCGGTTTTCCTGAGCAGCTCGCGACGTTCGCTGTCGACAGCCGGAATGACGGATTGGACGCTTGGCTTCGCTTCGTCTTGCATGGCGCTCTCCTGGAGGATCGGGGGATAGATGGGTTCAAGGGTTTGATTCAAAGGTGATGGAAGGTGATGGGCAATAAAAAACGGCGGCCCAGTCCACGCGAAAAATTAGCCGCGAGGCATGGGACGCCGTTGTCCTGAGGTACCCAGCGCAAGCGCCGTGCCAGCGTGGGATTCAAGTCGTATGCAATTGAATTAAATAAATAAAACCGCTTTTTTGCAGATGCCGGGAGAATTGTTGTTTGCTACGACCCCGCGCCGTAATGAGGCATGCGGATGCTGCGACGCACCAAATCGGTGTGTCACCTGCATTTTGTACGGCCGACGCTCAGCCCAGTTTTTTGCCCATGGCGATGACGACGTCGGCGGCATCGGCCAGCTTGATGCCGCGGTCCATGGCGAGCTTGCGCAGGTGCCGGAAAGCCGTCTCTTCATCGCACTGCGCCTGTTTCATCACCAGCCCCTTGGCGCGCTCGATGCGTTTACGCTCGGCCAGCATCGATTTGGTATCGGTCAGTTCGCGCTTGAGTTCCTGTTCGGCCTCAAAGCGTTCCACCGCCACCGCGAGGATGGGCTGCAGGCGCGCGTCCGACAGTCCGTCGACGATATAGGCAGTGACCCCGGCGCGGATCGCCTGGCGGATGGTGCCGCCTTCGCGGTCGCCAGAGAACATGACGATGGGTCGCGGCTGGTCGCGCGAGATGAAGGTGATGTGCTCGATCACGTCGCGCGACGGCGAATCGGTATCGATGATGATCACATCCGGCGCATATTCGGCAACGCGCTCGTAAAGTTCGATCGCCGAGCTCAGGGTGATGAGCACCTCGCAGCCGTCGGCGACGAGCGCCTCTCGCACGCTTGCGGCGCGATCGGGATCTTCATCAACGAGCAATACTTTCAATCCCATGCGTGCCGCCGATAGTGGGGATAGGGATGATGGGGCGAGAGTGGCGATAATGGCAACAGGGCCTGCCGGGATACGGTGCAACTCCCGTGCCAGTGTGGCGATCGGCTATGATCATATCTGTTCATCCGGAAATATTCATGTCCGCCCATCCGCAACGCGCACTGCTGCTGTTCTGTCACGGCTCACCCGATCCGGAATGGGTGCGGCCATTCATCGCCCTGCAGGATATCGTGGCCGCGCGCGCGCCGCAGTACATCACCGCGCTGGCCTATTTGGAGCCGGCCAGGCCGACGTTTCAGGATGTGGTTGCGCAGCTGGCAGCGGCAGGCGTCAACGAGGTGGTGGTGGCGCCGGTATTTTTCGCGCGCGGCAACCACGTCAAGAAGGATTTGCCGACGCTGGTGGCCGAGGCTGCTGCGAAGCATGGCATCCGCTTCCGCGTATTGCCGACCATCGGTGAGGTTGAGCCGCTGCTGGAGGCGATTGCCGGCTGGGTAGTCAAATCAGCGGACGGCTAGACCATGTTCCCGGGTCGTACCCAGGCATCAAACTCCGCGGCGGTGACGTAACCGGAAGCAACCGCAGCCGCTTTCAGGCCGGTCCCTTCGCGATGCGCCTTTTTGGCAATGGCGGCCGCCTTGTCGTAGCCGATATGCGGATTCAGGGCGGTGACCAGCATCAGCGAGCTCTCCAGCAATTCATCGATGCGTTTGCGGTTGGGCTCGATGCCGGATGCGCAGTGTTCATTGAAACTGTTCATGCCGTCGGCCAGCAGGCGCAGGCTTTGCAGGAAATTGTGGATGATCAGCGGCTTGTAGACATTGAGTTCGAAATTGCCGGAGGCGCCGCCGATATTGATCGCGACATCGTTGCCCATGACCTGTGCGCACAGCATGGTCAGCGCCTCGCATTGCGTGGGATTGACCTTGCCGGGCATGATCGATGAGCCCGGCTCGTTTTCGGGAATCGTCAATTCGCCGATGCCGGCGCGCGGGCCGCTCGCCAGCCAGCGCACATCGTTGGCGATTTTCATCAACGATGCGGCCAGGGACTTGAGTACCCCGTGCGCCGCCAGCAGGGCATCGTGCGAGGCCAGCGCCTGGAATTTGTTGGGAGCGGAAATGAACGGCAGGCCGCTGCGCGCGGCGAGTTCGGCTGCCATGCGCGCGGCAAATTCCGGGTGCGCATTGAGCCCGGTGCCGACGGCGGTGCCGCCGATTGCCAGCTCGCAGAGACCGGGCAGTGCCTGTAAAAGCGCCCGCTGGGCAAATTCGAGTTGCGCGACATAGCCGGAAAATTCCTGGCCCAGGGTCAGCGGCGTGGCGTCCTGCAAATGCGTGCGCCCGATCTTGACGATGTCGCCGAAGGCCTGTGATTTTGCGGCCAGCGTATCGCGCAGGGCGCCTAGCGCGGGTTGCAATGCGCCAGCGATCTGCTGGACCGCGGCGACGTGCATTGCCGTGGGGAACACATCGTTCGACGATTGCCCGCAGTTGACGTGATCATTGGGATGCACCAGGCGCTCGCTGCCGCGCCCGCCGCCGAGTAACTCGGAGGCGCGATTGGCCAGCACCTCGTTGACGTTCATATTGGTCTGCGTGCCGGAACCGGTCTGCCACACGCTGAGGGGAAATTCGTCGCCATAGTGGCCGGCAAGGACCTCGTCGGCTGCCTGGACAATGGCGCTGGCGACGGCGTCATCCAATGCCTTCAGGTCGCGGTTTACTACCGCAGCTGCGCGCTTCACCTGCACCAGCGCCGCGATCAGCGCACGCGGCATCTGCTCGGTGGAAATATGGAAATGGTGCAGGGAGCGCTGCGTTTGCGCGCCCCACAATCGTGCTGCCGGAACTTCAATGTCGCCGAAAGTATCGTGCTCGATGCGGCTGGCTGAACCCGGCGAGGGAATTGAAGGGGGAGATTTCATGGCAGAGTCCTTATGCGGCAGGCCGCCGGCGCTCTCCCGGGTGCGGCTGCCTAGCCGACGCGGCGGGTGCGGATGATGCGTTTCGACTTGGGGGAGGGAAACAGCGACAGATTGATCGATGCCGCTTTCTGCTGGATATCCTCGACGGTGCGGCCGATATGATACGCGAGCATCGCCAGCGGGGCATGGTGCTTGGCCAAGTCGCGCAGGATGCGGACCTCGTTGGCGGTCCACAGGGATTCATCGACGGGTGGCGCAGATGGCTCGGGCTGCTCTTTCGGGGCGGCGGGTTTTTTGGGGGAAACGTTTGCAGGCGATTTGTGATTCAACGCGAATTCGTTTCTAAATGCATTTTGCGATCAACCGGGCTGGTGAAAGTACAAAGCAGTTTGGATAACTGTACACCTATTTGCGCGATTCGTCTGGCGCGGGCGGACTAGTGAATTCCCTGAGTATCCGGCAATGAGAGTCGAGTCGACAGCCGTCAACATTCCCCGGTGTAGAAGCGCCGCGGGCATACCGCCTCGTAACGCGCATTACCGCCGATCTCGACCTGCGCGCCTTCGGTAACGCGATTGCCGGCCGCGTCCATGCGCAAGTTCATGGTCGCCTTGCGCCCGCAGCGGCAGATGGTTTTCATTTCCTCGAGATCGTCCGCCAGCGTCAGCAAGGTGCGCGAGCCGGGAAAGGGGTTGCCCTGGAAATCGCTGCGCAATCCGTAGCAGATCACAGGCGTATTCGAGGTGTGCGCGAGCCGATGCAATTGCACCACCTGGGCGGGGGTCAGGAACTGTGCCTCGTCGATCAGAATGCAGGACGGACGTTTTTCGCCGACGGCGTACGTGGCATCAAAATTGGTGTTGTCATTAAAGACCTTGGCGTCGCGCGTGACACCCAGGCGGGAAGAAATACGCCCCACGCCGAACCGGTCGTCGACCACCGCGGTATACAGATCGACCGACTGGCCGCGCTCTTCATAGTTGTAGGCGACCTGCAGCAGCGAGGTCGATTTGCCGGCGTTCATCGCGGCGAAGCGGAAATACAGTTTTGCCAATTGGGATCCCGGGATTTGCAGCTGACCACGCTACTTTAATTCATCTGTGCCGCCATCCACGCAGCCGTCTAGGGCTTGTGCGGAATCGTTCTGGTCGAGGCCAGCTTGGCCATGTCGATCATGGTATCCAGCCGCGCTTCCAGGCGCGTGATGCGGCGATCCTGATCGCGCAACTCGCCGGCAACATCCTTCATGCGTTCACCGATGGTTTTGACGTCATCGGTCAGCTTCAGGACCTCCTTCAGCGCGACGATGGCATCCTTGACCGCGCTCATGCGGCTTTCTTTCTGGCGGGCCTGGCTGCCGCCGGCCTGACGCTGCGCGGTTTGACCGCAGTCGGTTTGCGCCCGGCGCCGCGCACTTCCTGAAGCGCACGCTCGACCGCCGCCAGCCCTTCGGACAGCGAGGCCTTGGCAGCGGCGGCATTCAGTTTCACCGCGCTGGCCAACTCGGCCAGCTCACGTTCCTCGGCATTCGGCACCAGGGTAAATTTGCGGCGCACCAGTTCGCCGACACTGATCTCGTCCCTGCGCGCCAGTTTCTCCAGCCCGGTCTTGAACTCGGGGGTGCTGAGGAAGGTGATTCTTGCGGTTTTCATGATTCTGCTCCACGTCAAACATTATCATGCACATGATAATACATGGTATGGGAAGCGCAAGCCCCCGGCACTGTTTCGCGGACGCGGGCATGGTGTATGCCTGACCGGCAAAGCGCCGGGCTGTGCCATTGCCAATCGTGCCGGCGATGAAAAATATTGAACAGAATCATGATGTTGAAGCTGTTGTTTGTTTGTGCTCTGGCTGATGCTTGCGGTGTGACGCGGGCGCAAGCTACTCACGCGACAAGCCCGCCCGTCAGACCGCCGGTGAACATCGACGCCATGGCCTGGCTGGCCGGCTGCCGGGCCGGCAATAACGGACATGCTGAATTTCATGAGCAGTGGATGAAACCGGCCGGCGGCATGATGTTGGGAATGTCCCGCACGCTGGTGGACGGAAAGATAAGGGCTTATGAATCGATGCGCATCCATACGCTGGTGGATGGATCGATCGCGCTTACGCCCAACCCGTCCGGCTAAGCCGAGGCGACCTATATGCTGCGGAATACCGGCGAACATGAAATGTAGCTCAAGGTATAGCGCGAGGAATTTCCTCAGCGCGTGATTTACCGACCGGATGCGGACGGATCCTCGCATGCGCGCATCGAGGGCACGCGCGAGGGCAAGATACGGGGAATCGATTTCCCGATACGGCGCACTCGCTGCGACTGAAAACGCGGAGCGTGCACCGGAGCGGCAGAGGCTACATCGTGCGGACGACGCCGACGACCAGGCCTTCGATATCGAGCGCTGATTTATCCAGATCGACCACGATCGGCAGAAAATCCGGGTTCTCGGCGATCAGGTAGGCATGATGGCCCTTGAGCTTGAGGCGTTTGACAGTAGCGTCGCCATCGATGCGCGCCACGACGATCTGCCCGTTGCGCGCCTGGTTGGTCTTGTGCACCGCCAGCCAGTCACCATCCATGATGCCGACGTCCTTCATGCTCTGGCCATTGACGCGCAGCAAATAGTCGGCGCGCGGCTTGAACATCAGGGGGCTGACCGGGTAGCGGCCCTGGATATGCTCCTGCGCCAGGATCGGCGCACCGGCCGCGACCTTGCCGATCAGGGGCAGGCCGTGTTCCTCGTCGTTGGCGGCATCGTCCTCGCCGCTGAGGATGCGAATGCCGCGCGACGAACCCGCCATCATTTCGATGGCGCCCTTGCGCTCCAGTGCGCGCAGATGTTCCTCGGCGGCATTGGGCGAGCGAAAACCGAGCGCGGCGCACATTTCCGCCCGCGTCGGCGGCATATTGTGCTGGGCGATCCAGTCTTTGAGAAAGTCGAGAATTTCCTGTTGGCGGGGGGTCAGATTGTCCATAACTGTATTTGTATACAGTTTCAAGGAAAATTGCAAGCCCCCGTCAAAAAATATTGGCGGGGCGGGTGGCGTTACGGATTGGCGCGGCGATATGCGATGTTATTCTGGCTACCGTCTTCACTGCCAACGATCAGACCGATGAATTTTATCCATTCCATGCTGGCTGCCGCATTGGCCGTTGTTTTCATTGCGGATGTTTTTGCCGCCCAGTTGCGCGCCGGGCCGATGGTGGGCGCGACGGCGATGCGCGCAGTGAAAGTCTGGGTGCAGGGCGATGCGGCGGGCAAAGCTGAACTCGAATACTGGGACACCGCCAATCCCGGCCGGGTCATGAAGACCGGGTCGCGGGCGATGATCGAGGACGACGATTTTGTCGCGCATTTCGATGTGGTGGCGCTGGAGCCGGGCCGTATCTATGGCTATCGGGTCAGGATCGATGGCCGCGAACAAAAAGTGGGGCAATCGCTCACCTTCAAGACCCAGGTCTTGTGGCAATGGCGCAGCGACGCGCCGGACTGGCGGCTCGCGTTCGGCTCCTGCGCCTATACCAACGAGCCCGCCTATGACCGCCCCGGCATACCCTATGGCGGTCCGCCCGAGGCCATGCAGATATACAACAGCATGGCGAAACAGCGGCCGGACCTGACCCTATGGGGCGGTGATTACCTGTATTACCGCGAGGCCGATTACGACAGCGAGTGGGGCCTGCGCTATCGCTGGAAGCGCGAGCGCGGCATCCCCGAAGTGCAAACCCTGCTGCGTACCGGCAGCCATGTCGCCATCTGGGACGATCATGATTTCGGGCCCAACGATTCCAATTCCAGCTATGTGTTCAAGGGCACCACCTTCGAATTGTTCAAGCGCTATTGGGCAAACGCCAGCTACGGCCTGCCGGAAACACCGGGTACCTTCGGCAACTTCACCTTTAACGACGCCGATTTTTTCCTGATCGACAACCGCACTTACCGCGACAGCGACCAATTACTGGCCGACAGCAAACGCAAGCTGGGCGCCGCACAGATGCGCTGGCTGAAAAATGCCCTGCTGGCATCGACCGCACCGGTCAAGATCATCGCGCTGGGCAGCCAGATGACCAATAACGCCAATACCAAGGCCGAAGGCTGGGACAAGTTTCCCACGGAGCGCGCCGACATTCTCAAGTTCCTGCTCGAGCAGAAACTCGATGGCGTGTTGCTGCTTACCGGCGACCGGCATTTCACCGAGTTGCTCAAGACCGAACGCCCCGGCAGCTACCCGCTGTATGAGCTGACCTGTTCGCCGCTGACATCCGGCGTGCCTTCGGATCTGGAGGGGGAGAAGGCCAACCCGCAGGTCATTCCCGGTACATTCGCCCCACAGCGGAATTTCTGCACGGTGGAATTTTCAGGCAAAGCCAAGGCGCGCAAACTTATGCTGCGCAGCTTTGCGACCGACGGGAAGAAGCTTTGGGAACACGAGATTGCGCTGTCGGAGCTGCGGACACCGAAATAGACTTCGCGCATGAATGTTGCCAGGGTGTAAATGTAAACGCGATGGCACGCCGCCATGCTAGGCTGTCGATGAATTGAATTACCCAGGGAAACGGGCTGACTATAACGACATCGATACGATGCAATTGACATCACGAAGGCCCTTGCAAATTGACTGCCTCAATTGAATTGACTGGGGATGCAGCATCCGCAATGAAAGTGCTAGAACCTGCGACTCTGCGCGGCTATGCCGCCTGGGCGGTTGGCTTCTGGGTGCTATGGATGGCCATTCTGCCCCTGGGCCATGTCACCGCGCTGCGCAATGCGCTGGCACTGCCGGCCATCGGTCTAGCAATCGCAGTGGCGGTCCGGCAAGCGGGCTGGCGATCATTGGCCGAAGTGCCGGCATTGGCGCTGTGGCTGGTGCTCCTCGCCTGGTGCGGCCTGAGCATGCTGTGGTCGCCTGCGCCGGATGTGAGCTGGTCCAAGCTGCGCTTCGATCTGTTGATCCCGTTTGGCGCCTATCTTGGCGCCTATGCGTTGGCACGGGTCACGGGTGCGACCAGATATTTGCTGCTTGGCCCGCTGATCGGCACGGCCCTGCTTGCGTTGCTCTCGATCTTCGTATGGTTGCCGGTCCCGGATTGGGTCAGGACCGATGTTCGATTCGGCACGGTCGAGCCGATGCCGTTCTGGTATCCGGGGGTGGGCGATGCCAGCACTTATTCCGTGTTGCTGATCGGGCCGCTACTGGCATGGTGGGCCGCCAACCGCAAAAAAGAGAATGCCGCCGCGAAGTGGGGGCCGGCGATGGCAATGCTGGCAATCATCGCCATCATTGTTGCAACCAATCGTCGCAATGCGCTGATCGTGCCCCTACTGGTCACGCCAATATTTTTTTTGCTGCTTGCGCACGGCGCCAGACGGATAACGCGAAAAATGATCGGTTCCATATGTGTAGCGCTTTTGCTTGCTGTCGTTGTTGTTGCCGGCATGTTCGAATATGGCGCGCGTGCGCGACTGATGCCCGATGAGAGAGCGGCTTTACCGCCACATGCCAGCGCCGCATTGATGCTGATGAAGGGCGAGGCGCGCCCGCAAATCTGGAGCTATTACTTCACGCGAGTGCAGCAACATCCCTGGATCGGCGCCGGCTTTGGCCGCACCGTTCCGGGCATTGCGTACGACACAAAAGACGATGCTTCCCTGGTGGCGATAGATCCTCTCGCCGTTATCCATGCGCACAATCTCGCGCTCAACTGGGCGTTGCAGACCGGCCTCATCGGTCTTGCGATATTCGCCACGCTCCTAGTGACTATTGCGCGACGCGCTTGGCGCGCACGACGGCTTGGCCCTGAACATCGCCTGCTGGCTTGCGCAGTGCTTGTGACGATCATCGCGATGCTGTTAAGAAACATGACCGACGATTTTCTGGTTTATGGCATCGCCATCGTGTTCTGGGCCAATCTGGGGGTGCTGCTGGGGCTGCTCGACCGGCAACGACCTTTCAGATAAACAGTTCCGCCTGCGCCAATGTCATGCCAGCCGCATCCTTCGCTGACAGCAGCGGCGTAATACGGTCAGGCCATTTGATGCCGATCGTCGCATCATTCCAGGCGATGCAGCGCTCATGCGCCGGCGCGTAATAATTCGTCACCTTGTACAGCAGCTCGGCGGTATCCGACAGGGTCACGAAGCCATGCGCAAACCCGGCCGGCACCCACAGCTGCCTCTTGTTCTCGCCCGACAGTATTGCGCCCACCCATTGGCCGAACGTCGGTGAGCCTTTGCGAATATCCACCGCGACATCGAACACCTCGCCGGCGATCACCCGCACCAGCTTGTGCTGCGCCTGGCGGATTTGATAATGCAGGCCGCGCAGCACGCCCTTGGCGCTTTTGGAGTGGTTGTCCTGCACAAAATCGACATCGAAGCCGGTCGCCTGTGCAAAGACCTTGCGATTGAAAGATTCAAAGAAGAAGCCGCGCTCGTCGCCAAATACCTTGGGCTCGATCAGCAATACCTCCGGAATGGCGGTTGGCGTGGCCTTCATGCGCCGGCCCTCATGGATAGACCTTGTCGCGCAGCAGGCCCAGCAGATATTGTCCGTAGCCGGATTTGGCCAGCGGCTGCGCCAATGCTTCCAGGGCGGCATCGTCGATCCAGCCATGGCGCCACACCACTTCCTCCGGTGCCGCGACTTTCATGCCCTGGCGCTTTTCCAGGGTATGGATGAACTGGCTGGCTTCGAGCATCGACTCATGGGTGCCGGTGTCGAGCCAGGCGAAGCCGCGGCCCATGGTTTCGACGTTCAGCCGGCCCTGTTCGAGATAGAGGCGGTTGAGGTCGGTAATTTCCAGCTCGCCGCGCGCCGAGGGCTTGACGGTCTTGGCCAGTCTGACCACATCGCGGTCGTAGAAATACAGGCCGGTGACGGCGTAGCGCGATTTTGGTGTTGTGGGTTTTTCCTCGAGGCTGACCGCCTTGCCCTGTTTGTCGAATTCGACGACGCCATAGCGTTCGGGGTCGTGGACCGGATAGGCGAACACGGTGGCGCCGGACTCACGATTGGCGGCACTTTCGAGCAGGGGGGAGAAATCGTGGCCGTAAAAGATGTTGTCGCCCAGCACCAGGGTGGAGGGATCATTGCCGATGAAGGCTTCGCCGATCAAGAAGGCCTGGGCCAGTCCATCCGGAGAGGGCTGCACCGCATAGCGCAAATTGATGCCCCAGCGGCGGCCGTCGCCCAGCAGTTCCTGGAAGCGGGGGGTGTCCTGGGGGGTGGAGATGATCAGGATGTCGCGGATGCCCGCCAGCAGCAAGGTGGTCAGCGGATAGTAGATCATCGGCTTGTCGTAGATCGGCAACAGCTGTTTGGAAACCACCTGGGTCGCCGGATACAAACGGGTGCCGGAGCCGCCGGCGAGGATGATGCCTTTGCGATTGAGGGGATTAGGCGCCATATTCGTTTTTCATTTGGAAAGAATTTCACCCAGCATGCGCTCCACTCCCTGCCGCCAATCGGGGAGCGCCAAGCCGAAGGCGTTGCGGAATTTTTGCGTATCCAGGCGTGAATTGTACGGGCGCGCCGCCGGCAGCGGATACTCGGTCGCGGGAATCGGCCTGATATCTTCAGTCTTTACCTTGATTGCCACACCATGGCGACGCGCAAATTCGATGACATGGCAGGCATAGCCATGCCAGCTGGTTTCGCCACCGGCGGCGACATGGTAGATACCGGCCAGGGCGGGGCCGGCTTGCAGGACGCGCAGGGCATGCGCCGACACATCCGCCAGCAATTCGGCTCCGGTGGGCGCGCCGATCTGGTCGGCGATCACTTTGAGCGTGTCGCGTTCCTGTGCGAGACGCAGCATGGTTTTGGCGAAATTCTGGCCGCGCGCCGCATACACCCAGCTGGTGCGCAGGATCAGATGTTTTTGCCAGGCGGCAACGTTTCGCTCGCCGTCGAGTTTGCTGCGCCCGTAAACACTGAGCGGGCCGGTGGGATTGGTTTCTCGCCACGGTGCCGTGCCGCCGCCGTTGAACACATAGTCGGTCGAGTAATGCACCAACCACGCGCCGAGCCGGCGCGCCTCGGCGGCCATCACCCCCGGCGCGGCCGCATTGATGGTGTGCGCCAATTCGGTTTCGGTCTCGGCCTTGTCGACCGCGGTATAAGCGGCAGCATTGACGATGATGTCCGGCGTCACCCGGCGAATGAGGCCGGCGATACCGTCGAGGTCGGCAAGATTGCCGCCGGCGTCCTGGCGCGCGGGCGCGATCAACTCGCCGAGCGGGGCCAGGCTGCGCCGCAGCTCCCAGCCGAGCTGACCATTGCCGCCGAACAGGAGAATCTTCATGCTTGGCTGGTTCTGGCCGCGTAGTTGCGCTCGAGCCAGTCGCGATACGCGCCGCTCTGCACATCCGCCACCCAGGCCTGATTATCCAGATACCAGCGCACCGTCTTGCGGATGCCGGTGTCGAAGGTCTCGGCCGGCTTCCAGCCCAGCTCGCGCTCGAGTTTGCGCGCGTCGATGGCATAGCGCCGGTCATGGCCGGGGCGGTCGGCCACATAGCTGATCTGCCCGGCATAGGGCTGTTTATCGCCGCGCGGCTTCAATTCGTCGAGCAGGGCGCAGATGGTCTGCACGATCTCGATATTGGGTTTCTCGTTCCAGCCGCCGATGTTGTAGGTCTCGCCCGTTTTCCCCGCGGCCAATACCCGTCGAATCGCGGCGCAATGGTCGGTCACATAAAGCCAGTCGCGGATCTGCTGCCCGTCGCCATACACCGGCAGCGGCTTGCCGGCGAGCGCATTGACGATCATCAGCGGGATCAGTTTTTCCGGGAAATGGTAGGGGCCGTAGTTGTTGGAGCAGTTGGTGGTGATGACCGGCAGGCCATAGGTGTGGTGCCAGGCGCGCACCAGGTGATCGGCCGCGGCCTTGCTGGCGGAATAGGGGCTGTTGGGGGCGTAGGGGTGGGTCTCGGTGAATTGCGCATCGCCGGGGCCCAGCGAGCCATAGACTTCGTCGGTGCTGACATGATGGAAGCGAAAGGCAGCCTTGGCGTCCGCAGCCAGCGAGCCCCAGTAAGCGCGGGCGGCTTCCAGCAGGGTAAAGGTGCCGTGGACATTGGTACGCATGAAGTCGCCCGGGCCGTGGATGGAGCGGTCGACATGGGATTCGGCGGCGAAGTGGACGATGGCGCGGGGCTGGTGCCTGGCCAGCAGGGAATCGACCAGCACGCGGTCGCAGATATCACACTTGACGAAGATATGACGGGGATCGCCGGCGAGCGAGGCCAGGTTCTCGGCGTTGCCGGCATAGGTGAGCAGGTCGAGATTGACGACCGGTTCGTCGCTATTTGCCAGCCAATCGAGTACGAAGTTCGCGCCAATGAAGCCGGCGCCGCCGGTGACCAGAATCATGTTGTCAGTTTCCCTGAATTTTTCGACGCGCCATGGCGGCGCCCTACCGCGGCCGGCGATTTGCGCAAGCGGAAGTTTATCAGCCGCAGGTCGGGTTAGCGCAGCCCGTAAGTTGGGTTAGCGGCCCCATCGCGTAACCCAACGCATCCAATGCTGGCAGTGGCGATGGCGTTATGGCGGAATGTCGGGTTACGTCGCGGCGCGTCTAACCCGACCTACGATGCTGCGACTTTCAAAGTCAAGCACCGGCGCGGTGTTTCAGGCATTTCTGGCTCAAACACCGCGCCAAATGGCGTTCTGCATGCTTTCGGCGCGCAGAACGATTACCGGGACTGCTTGATCACCTCGTCCGGAAAATCATGCATGCCGGTGGTCATCACATCGCGTTCGCGGAAGTAGTGCGACATGTAAAGGTGATGCGTCAAAAACAGCGCGACAAATCCCGCAAACAGCAGCGGCTCGGGCACGTTGTATTTCCAGCCGGCGATGCCGACGAGGGCGCAGAGCGAAGACGCCAGCAGCATCACCAGATTGGTCTGCGACACCGTATAGCCGCGGTCGAGCAGCCAGTGATGCAGATGCTGCCGGTCCGCATTGAACGCGCCGAGGCCGGTCTTGTGACGGCGCAGCATCAGCGATACGCAATCGCAAAGAGGAATGATCAGCACCCATAGCGCGCAGATCGGCGCGAAGGTGCGCCCGGGGCCGTTGGAGAGATCGATCGCGAACCAGGCCAGCAAAAACCCCATCAGCATGCTGCCGGCATCGCCGAGGAAAACCCGGGCGCGGCGCTGCCAGGGCCCGCGCAGATTGAGCAGCAGGAACGCGATCATCGCGCCCAGCAACACCAGCAGCACAAGGTATTGCTCGCCCAGCCGGGAATCATGCGCGACGAAAGCGTAAGCCGCCAGCGCAACCAGGATCGCAATGCTGGAATGACCGTCGAGACCATCGACCATATTGACCGCATTGATGACGCCGATGGTGGCAAATATCGTTATCGGCACCACGAACACCCACAGCCCCACCGGGCCGAAGCCGAACAGATCGCCGACCGTGCGCAGCTGCACCTGGCCGAGCAATATCATTACCATTCCGGTCGCCGCCTGCACGGCGAGCCTGGGAAAGGGAGAAATCTCGTGCCGGTCATCGGCCACGCCGATGGCGATCAGCATCACAGTCGCCAGGGCCATCGCCACGCCGCTCGCAGGGTTGATGACCGCGAGGCCCGCCAGCAAGGTGCAGGCAATCGCGATCCCGCCGACCAAGGGGGTGGAGGCGCCGTGGTTCTTGCGGCCGCCGGGGTGGTCCAGCAATTTGAGGGCGGGCGCGAGGCGCATCAGTACATGCAGCACCAGCAAGGTTGCGGCGGCGGCCGTGAGTACGATCAGGGCGAGGCGCATCAAAGCGCCTCGATAGTGTTGGCGAATGCGCGCCAGTCGCAGCTTGCGACGATCATGCAGATCTTCATGGTGGATTCTTTCTGTGCGCTTGTTGCATATCGCACCCAGGTGATTTCTCCGGGTGCTGTTTTTATCGTCAGATCGGGCAGTGCGCCTCGTCTGACGATTCTAGGTGATTACCCTAGGGAGTTTAACAGCAACGGATGAGATTTACCCTACCTGTACAGGTAGCTTCGTATCGCCGCAGTCCCCGTAGGTCGGGTTAGCGGTTTCATCGCGTAACCCGACGCCCCCGCTGTCAACAGCGGCAAATGGCGTCGCGGCGGAATGTCGGGTTACGCCGCTGCGCGTCTAACCCGACCTACGATGCTGTATCGCGTAACCCGGCAAATCGAATTCAATATTGGTAGATGGCATCAAGCCGAGCCGTCGGGTTATGGTGCTGGCATTTTTACAGGTCGAATTCGCTTTTTTAATTTGTTGACATGTCATCGTAATTAAGTAACCATAACGGAATGAACAATGCCCGGAAAATTCGTGGCCGTCCCCGTACCTCTGAGCTGACGCGCGCCGAGCAAATGCGTACTGCGAAAAGGGCGCAGCGCGAACGCGAGCGTCAGGCGGGAATGGTTGCCGTCGAGTTGCGCCTGCCGCTTGCCCTGGCGGAGCGATTGCGCGCAGCCGCCGCGACGGCGCGGTTCAAAGCCGATCTCAATGATTTTCTTGACGATGTTGTGCTCGATGTCCATGCCTGGCCGAAACTGCACGAACTCGCCTGGAACCGCGCCGACCGTTGGATGCCGGCAGAGGAGGCCATGGCGATATACGAACGCAACTGGCGCTTCATCGAGCCGGCCGACCTCGGCAAGGCCGAGGCGGACTTGATTGATCGTCTCAAGCATCGCTATGGCGGCGGCGTGCTGAATGTATAAGCCACGCTTCCTGCGCGCTTCCCATCAAGACGTTTGGACGGTTCTCGCCCAAATGGACCAGGCATTACTGGCGCAAACACAATGCTATTTCGGCGGCGGCACGCGGATTGTCCTTGAGCTGGGCGAATACCGGGAATCGAAGGACATCGATTTCCTGTGCGCAAGCCGCGATGGTTACCGCCTGCTGCGCGAGACCGTCAGCCATGAATCGCTCGGCCCCATGTTTCGCAAGCCCGTCCCGCTTGCGCGCGAGGTGCGCACCGATCAATACGGCATTCGCACCTTCCTCGATCTCAAGGCGAGCAAGCTCAAATTTGAAATCGTTCGCGAAGCGCGCATTGAACTTGAAGGGCAGAACATCGCCAGTCTGCCGGTGCCCTGTTTGACACGGCAGCATGCCTTCGCCGAAAAATTTCTGGCCAACACCGACCGCGGGCTCGATGCATCCACGCTGTCGCGCGACATGATCGACCTTGCCTTCATGATTGAAGGCTGGGCAACGGCCGATGCCGCCGCAGGATTGGCGATTGCAAAAACGGCATACGGGGAAGCGGTAGAACGTTCGATCGAAGCTGTCGCGAGAAAAATGCGCGAGGACCGCAGCTATCGAAATCGCTGCATTGAAGGCCTCGCCATTACCGAGCCCAAAATACTGGTCGCCGGCCTCGAGACCATTATTGGAAAAAAATGGGCGGCACTGCCACCCATCAAAGCCAACATCCAGGCCCCGCAGACAGCACCCAAGGTGGTTAAATCTCGTAGGTCGGGTTAGTCCCGTAGGTCGGGTTAGCGGTTTCATCGCGTAACCCGACGCCCCTGCTGTCAACAGCGGCAAATGGTGTCACGACGAAATGTCGGGTTACGCCGCGGCGCGTCTAACCTGAGCTACGGTTCTGCGAATTGCAAAGTCCAGCATTGGCGCGCTTTGCGGGCCGAAAATGCTCCGAAAACCGCGCCAAATGGCGTTCTGCGAAATTTTTTGCCTGTCTACAGGGGGCACGCGATGCTATGTGCACGCAAAGGCCCAACAAGCAGCTGTAGCCGCGATGAAGCGCAGCGCAATCGAGGTTGGTCGTCGGCATTGCATTCCCGGATTACGCTGCGCTTCATCCAGGCTACGGTGCTGATGTCTACACCCCGTAATACCCGCGATACCACGCCACAAACTTCGCAATCCCCGTCTCAACCGGCGTGCCGGGCTTGAAGCCGATGTGCTTTTCCAGCCGCGATACATTGGCCGCGGTGGCCAGCACATCGCCCGGCTGCATCGGCAGCATTTCCAGCCTGGCTTTGCGTCCCAGGCATTGTTCGAGCACCTGGATGAAATGCAGCAATTCCACCGGCGCGTCGTTGCCGATATTGAAAATCCGGTAGGGCGCATAGCTGGTGGCGGGGTCGGGGGCATCGCCGCGCCAGGCCGGATCGGGGGCGGCGGGGCGGTCGATCACGCGCATCACGCCTTCGACGATGTCATCGATATAGGTGAAATCGCGCTGCATCTTGCCGTGGTTGAACACGCCGATGGTTTCGCCGGCCAGGATCGCCCTGGTGAACTTGAAGTAGGCCATATCCGGCCGGCCCCAGGGGCCGTAGACGGTGAAGAAACGCAGGCCGGTGCAGGGGATGCCATACAGATGTGCATAGCTGTGCGCCAGCAGCTCGTTGGCTTTCTTGGTGCCCGCATACAGCGAGACCGGGTGATCGACGTTATCGCTTTCATCGAAGGGCAGGCGTGTATTGGCGCCATACACTGAGCTGGACGAGGCAAACACCAGATGCCCGACCCTGGCATGGCGCGCGCCCTCGAGAACGTGGGTAAAGCCGATCAGATTGGCCTGGATATAGGCCAGCGGATTGCTGAGCGAATGCCGTACCCCGGCCTGCGCGGCAAGGTGCATTACCGCGTCGAAACGGCCGCGCTTGAACAGCGCCGCCATGCCCTCACCATCACAAATATCGAGCTTGTGGAAGGTGAAACCGGGGTGCGGAAGCAGCTGCGCAAGACGCGCTTCTTTCAACGCGGGATCGTAATAATCGTTGAGGATATCGATGCCGACCACGCTGTCGCCGCGCGCCAGCAGTTTCAGTGAAAGAGTGTGGCCGATGAAGCCGGCGGCGCCGGTGACGAGGATACGCATCGATTGATTGGAAACGAGAAGTTCGGAGGGAATGCTGCGAGCCGCAGCGATTTTAACCCACTACACTCGCCTGCCGCCGATTGGCGCGCGAACGAAGCCACGTCGTCACCGCCGGCACGCGGCGCATCGCCGGCGCTTCAATGAATTTGAATGTGAGACTGCTGATGAAAATCAGCAGCGCCGCGCAGCCCGAAATGACCAGCCAGTGCTCGACCGGCGAAAAGGTGGCGGCACGCTCGAAGCCGATGATGAACTTGAAGGTCACAAACAGCAGCAGGCCATGCAGGAGGTAGATGCTGTAGCTGATTTGGCCCAGCGTTACCGCCGCCGAGTTGGTAAGTAAGCCAAATAGCGTATTGCCGCAGGCTATTACCGCGAATGCCGCCGACAGCAAAGCCAGGGGCAGAAAATGGTTCACCGAGCCATAACGGGCGACGATGACGCACGCCAGCGCCAGCACGCCCAGAGCCGCAAGCCGGCCCGCGGCCAGCTTGCGCAGCCGAGTGGATCGCACTAGGAACGCCGCGACGATACCGCCAAGAAACGGCGCCAATGTTATCCACGAAAATGGTTGGGTCAGGGCGACCAAGGCTGCGACCATACTCAAGACAAGGTAAGTTGCCGGCACCGGCCGTCGAAGGCCCAACGCCATTAGCGGCAATGAAAAATAGAACAACCATTCATAAGGCAGGGTCCAGAACACGCCGGCAACAATTCTGCGCGTGTCGTAAAGGCCATTCAGATTGGGCGCGCCGAAAATGTTGAAGCTGACCCAATAGGCGATATCTTTGAGCAGGGTGGGCAGCGGGTCATGCAAGGTGAAATGGGTGAGGATGCCGACGACCAACAGCATCAGCGCCAACACAAACAGATAGAGCGGTGTAAGCCGCAAGAAGCGCGAGATGAACAGTCGTGTCCAGTCAATCGGTTTCTCTCTGGCCGCCAGCAACTGGGAGAAAAAAAGAAAGCCGGTAATCATGAAGAAAACCACAACGCTGGTTCTGCCGAGATGATTATGGAGATTTGACCCGGGCGCCTCCCATCGACCACTACGAACGTAGAAATACCAGAACGATGAATGATGCAGAAACACGAAAAAGGCCATATAGCCACGCAGGCCGTCGATCGATGGGTAGCGACTGGCCGTAGACGGAGGCGGGATCCAGCGTGTTGCGGCCAAGGCGGCAACGCTTGCAAGGAGCAGCGGGGCAAGCAGGAAGAGTGGATTCAAAAAATCCATTTACAAGAGCGACCAGTCAATACGCTGAATCTCATTTCGACAGTTGCTTGCGCTTCGTTAGATTCCGGATTCTCCGCGCAGCACCACGGCCGATCATTTTGAGGTCGTTCCAGATGATTCCCGGACCGCTCTGGAGCAGGTTGGTGACGGGCCTGCCGATCAGGTTCTCGCCGCGAACAACACGCCGTGCATTTTGGCGGTTACGTATCCAGGTTTCCATCGACTCCAATGGCCATGTTTTTAAAGCAGTGTCGCTGAACACCAGCTTTGCTTGCTCGCAAAGAAATGAGCCTTCAGGTGGCAATGCCTCCTTGGGCAAGCCGATATAGCGAAAAGTGGAGCCCCACCAGTGCACGCAATACGAGGAAGCGGTCAATTGCTCGCAATAAGCGCGTTCAACCGGTACCAGCGCCCGCCAAGCATCTTCGAAATTCAGCGGATAAAACGCCGCAATGGGCAAAATATTGCAAGCTTCTTTTCTGCGGCTGGTTACGCTGGTCATCAACGCCGGACCGGCTTGACCGTGATGAATCAATTTGCCCATTGCGTCAGCTTTCAAATAAAGCTCTTCGCATACCGGATGCCCCGCAGAAAACTTCATCAGCGCGCAATTTATTGAATGCGTGTTTTCCCAACCCGCAGAGGCATCAGGCAAGTCAGCGAGCGATTTCAGACACAGCATATCGGTATCCGCCCAGATACCGCCCTTCTCGAAAAGCAGTTTGTAGCGAAACACGTCGGATAGAGCCGAAAAGCTGCCCTTGGTCGGTCCATCCGCATACGCGAATGCCTCAGAGAATGGCCAAATGCTGTTCGCGTCACACAGTTTGACGCCAGCCGGGACGTCCAGCTCGTCGTAGGCATAAAGCTCGACGGCATGCCCGCAATTGAGGAAAGACTGCAGCGAGAGCTTCTCGTAAATGGACAACGGCGAGCCGTGCCAAAAGCATCTGACTATATTGTTTTGGCTATTCGACATAGGCCCGATCCTTGTCGCAATGGGTGCATTGCTGTTTTAATTAGCTTGCAGCTTACGCAAGTATCTTATTGTGCGCCCCAACGCTTTACCGGGATTGCGTAGAAGCTGCAATTTCTGTAAGCAAATCTTTCCATTTCGCGATAGCGATCGGTTGATCGTAGTCCCGCTCAAATAGCTTGCGGGCATTGCTGGCCATATAGTCGCGAATGATGCGGTCATCGCACAAGCGCTCTATGGCTTGGACCAGTAATGCAGTTGAACCAGGCGGAACGGTAATACCGCATCCCCCGCGCTCAATTTCCTGCGCAATCTCGCCGTCATGGGCGCCAATAAAAATCACCGGCCGCCCCGCCGCTATGCTGCTGTAAAACTTGCTGGGTACAATCAACCCCTCCAGCTCTGGCTTTAGCGATACTAGGTGAACATCGGGCAGTGTAAGGCTGAACTTGAGAAGTGCCTTGGGCTGATAGGGCTTGAAGATGATATTGGTGAGTCCGCGTGCAATGGCATCGCGCTGGAGCTGTTCCTTTTGGTTGCCTTCGCCGATGATCAAAAAGACGATGTCGGCGCGCGGTTTCAAAATCGCAGCGGCATCCAGCAGCACACCGAGCTCATGCGCGCGGCCCAGATTGCCCGAATAGCCAACGACAAACTTCTCGCCCAGCTGCCACTCGGTATTCAGTGGATTTGCGGTGCGCGCGAGAGGCACAATTTCAGCAGTCGGCGACCAGTTGGCGACTATGCGAACCGGGACATGCGGTGCATGGGCCGCCGCGATGGCGCCCATGCGCGCGCCGAGTACAACGTTGGTCGATGCCGCACGCAGTGACATGTTGCGCAGCCTGATAAGCGTTTTTGCAACCAGCGCGCCCCCCAGCCGCATGCCGAGGGCTATGGCAACTTCGGGGAACAAATCCTGCAGCCAGTTCACCAGTTTGGCACCGCGCAAGCGCGCAACGACTGCCAACGGAATGGAAATCATTGGCGGGTCAGTCATCGCGACCAGCACGGTATCTTTCGTGGATAACTGAAAGGACTTCAGCGGCGCGGTGATATAGAAGGTGAGATAGTCGAGCAACCGTCCAAGCAGGTGCTTGCGCCCGAAGCGCGAAGTCCATACGCGGTGAATAGTGATGCCGTCCCAATGTTCCAGAGGTGGGAGAACTGCCTCGGCGTCGTCGTAGCGCATGCTGCTTGCGACCAAATGAACATCGGCCCCCTCGGCAAGAGAGTTTGCCAAATCGCTCAATATCTGGGCAGTCGCGGAAACATCGGGGTGACAGAAACGGTTTACAAAGACGATTCGCTGTTTTTTCATGCCAATAAATTCATGCTGTTCTTCTCGCTTGCTGTTGGGTAGGCAGGCCATTATCATGCGCCATAGCGTTGTTTTTCCTTTTGATCGGCCCGGAATGCAAAAAAAAATCATCCTGTTAGAACTGAATGAAGTGCCCAAGCGGGTACTTCAGTCCTTCGCGACGGACAATCCTTCCTCTGCATTTGCAAAGGTAATAAATTGTGGCACGAGTTTCGAGACCTTTACGCCGGATGATGGGCACTTGTCTCCGTGGATCACTTGGCCTACCTTGCATCGCGGCGTTAGCAACGCCCTGCATGGATTGACTTCATTTGGCCAATCGCTGGATGTTGCCGATGGCAAATATCCCCCGATATGGAAACTGCTTGCGCAACATGGCGTTTCTACCGGCGTGTTTGGTTCACTTCATAGCTATCCCATGCCGGCTATGGATGAATCGAACTATTTTTACGTGCCGGATACCTTCGCAAGCAGCCCGGAATGTCACCCCAAGAAGGTGTCGCATTTTCAAGCCTTCAATCTGGCGATGGTTGGCGAGTCGGCAAGAAACGTTTCCACCAAAATTCCAGCTACCGCGCTGGCTTTTCTGCCAAAAGCTTTTTCCCTGGGGCTTACCTTCCGTACCGCTTTCAAGATTTGCCAACAGCTTTTGGCGGAGCGTGTTTCGCCATGGAAACGCAACAGACGCAGGAGTCTGCAAGCAGTTTTATGTTTCGATGTATTCATGAAACTGATGAAATCAAAACAGCCGCAGTTTGCAACATTCTTTACCAATCATGTTGCTTCATCCATGCACCGGTTTTGGGCGGCCAAGTATCCGCAGGACTTTGCCACTTCGGATTTTGATAACGATTGGCAGAAACGATATGAAGGCGAAATCGCCTGGGCAATGAATATTGCGGACGACTTGGTCGAAAGCCTTATGCAATTCTGTGATCGCCGGAAAGACACCATTCTCGTTATCGCATCAAGCATGGGCCAGGCCGCGCACGATGCGCGCAAGGTGAGTCGGCAGCTGGTCCTTAGCGATCCCGCAAAATTTGTCCATGAGCTGGGCGTGCCTGCGGGATGCTGGGAGAAGCGTCCCGCGATGGTGCCGCAATTCAATTGCGTGGTCGCCTCAAGCCATGCGGATGCCTTTGAACAGGAACTGCGCGCGCTGACGCTCAACGGCCAGCCGGTCGAATTTATCCGCCAAGCCGAAGGTTTTTTCTCCATTTCCTTTGGGCAGATCAACTTGGCTGACGATAACTGCGTGTTGAAACGGCACGATGCTGCAGTAGCGCTACACGGCCTGGGGTTAACCAATCTGGAAATCGAGGACGAAGCCGGCTCCACCGGCTACCATATTCCAGAAGGCATCATGCTGGTCTACGATCCGGGGAAAAAGACTGCTGCAACGGTCGAGACCCCAATCCCGACAACGGATATCGCGCCCGCGATTTGCGGATTTTTCGATATCCCGAACCAACCCTATATGAGCCGCGGCGGCGGTTTCGCGGACGTCATCCATAGACAATAGTGGTTGCTCACGACTGGCAGCCGCTTGATCGGCCAGCTCAGGAAGCCCGGCAAGCATAGGAGTACCCTGAGCAGGCATGGCTTATGCGGGGAATATCAACGTGGTGGCACCCAAGCGCCTGAAAAAAATGCGCAGCCAAGTCGGCCCAGAATTTAAATTGGAGGATTCAAAATGAATATTCGAAAAATTTGGGAGGCGAACGCCCCGCATTTTGCCCTTTTGCTTGGAGCGATGATTTGTTCAAGCGCCGCCTTTGCTGCCGAAGAATGCAGCGATGCTCAGCTGAGTGCGCGCCGCATGCAGCCGTTCCTGATGTTCGACGGTACGCTTTTCCAGAAAAAGCCTGATGTTTCAAAGTATGGAATTAAGCCTCTCACCATTATCGACCGGGGGATCTGGCCGGCCGGTGCGAGCAATACTTCGGCACCCGATCCGGCATTGGTCAAAGGCCTGATGCAGAAAATTCCAAAGGACGGTACACCGGTCGTGCTCGATTTCGAGAGCTATCCGGTTACGGGAAGTGATGAGGTCGTCAAAGACTCCATTGCGAAGATGTCGGCGATCATGGCGGCATTCAAGGCAGCCGCGCCAGACCGGAAGTTCGGCTTCTACGCGACTTTACCGATTCGCGATTACTGGCGAGCGGCGGCAGGACCTGGGACGCCAAAGTATCAACAATGGCAGGCAGAAAACGACAAGCTCAGGGCACTCGAGCAAAAGACCGACGCGCTGTTTCCGTCGATTTACACTTTCTATGACGACATGCTAGGCTGGGTCAAATATGCGAAGGCGCAGATTTGTGAGGCGAGAAGGTTATCCAAGAAGCCCGTCTACGTATTTCTGTGGACCGAATATCACAATTCCAACAAGAAGCTTGGTGGAATGCCCATCGAAGCAGATTATTGGAAAATACAGTTGGAGACGGTGCAAAAATATGCAGACGGCGTGGTCATCTGGGGTGGATTCGACTTTGCCAAGAAGCACCCGGCCGATTGGGATGAGAACGTAGGTTGGTGGAAGCAGACCAAGGAGTTTGCTAAAAACCTGAAGTGATGTCGCCGCGAACCAGCATACTGCTTTCTGCAAAGGTGATTGTTGCGCAGCGGCCGTTGACGCTAGCGGCGTTGCGTGCACGGCGCATATTGCAGGGCATAGATAGTGAAATCCGCTCTGGGCGCGGTGTTTGAGGCAAAAATGCCTCAAACACCGCGCCAAATGGCCTTCTAGCGTTTTTTTTGCACCCATTGCGGCAAATGGCATGCGAACGCGCTGCGTCCGAGAAGGGCGACGGCTTCGCCATAGACTTTCGCCTTTAATTATCAATCGTAAGGTTTAAACCACCGGCTTTAGCTGCGAGAATATGCTGCGGGAAGGCAGACGTGGCATGGACTACAGATACGGAAGCCATACGGTATTTCAGATTGAGTATCACTTGATCGAGCGGTATTTGGAACATCATTTTGAGCCGTGGGCGAACGATGATTTCAAGATGGAACCCGAGTAGGACGCGTCGTTCAGTCGACGCGTATCCGGACTTTCAGTCCGTCAATCAAACCCACCGGCTTTAGCCGGTGGTTGTTTAGTGCGCAAATTCGCTACTCCACGCAAAAGAACAATGCCCATCTAACACCCGCTCGTCTTGCATAGAGATGACCCTGGATCACGCCTTAACCGTGAAATCTCGCAGCGATGTTCTTAATCTAAGGCTGCGCCCCATCCTAATAAACGGCAATTCTACAAAATGATAGGAGGCAGCGGCGACGGCAATGCTTGCAATAATGCTTGCAATCCAGACTCCGGGAAGCATGCTCTGAACAAGGAAATGAACAGGCATGTGCCAGACATATAGTGAATAACTAATCTTTCCAAGCCAAGCTACGGGTTGAAAGTTTAGAAGTGTAGTAACGAATGAAAAAGTGCTTCCAAAAAGGAGCGCTGAGATTCCTATTAATACGGCGGGTGCCCTAAATACATCTCTAAAAATCTCTTTCAATAAGTGTGGCAAGGCCACAGCCAAGGCGACGAGAATTATTATGATTAATGCGGCCATCCACCGGTCGGCTAGTGCCAAGATTTGGCGCCCTAGTGGCAACTCACACATTGACGCCAGTAAGACCCCGTAAGCAATAGAGTCTGCGCGAAACTCCGTGTGCATATACATATAGTGCCCCTGATACGAAGGGGACATAAACAATATGAAATAGGCTCGCAGCAAGATCGAAATGAGACAGATGGTTGCTGCAAATATCGCAATTTTCTTTGGTGCCCCCTGCAGCAATAAGAAAGCGATAGGAAATACGAGGTAAAAGTGCTCCTCAACAGATAGTGACCAAAACACCAGAAATGGCATTTGGTAATCAACTCCAATTACTTCGTAATAAGGGACGAGATAGTTGGCGAAATAAAACAGCGCCGAAAGCGGCTCAGCAAAATTGATGGATTTGAGCGGGGTGGGCGTTGCTGCTACGATTATCACGCAATATATTAGTATTACAGGATAAAGCCTGAATATGCGGCGTTTATAGAAGTCGGGCAAGGAAATGGAGCCGTTTGCCTTCATTTCTGAATACAGGAGTCGAGTTATCAGAAATCCACTTATGACAAAAAAAAGAAATACGCCATAGCCGCCGGGAAATCGATAGCTGACGATGTGGGCTAAAACTACTATCGCAATGCTAACCGCTCGTAGCCCATCTAAAGTTGGTATATGCCCGTACCGGGCAGGCATATCAATTTTTAAATTTCTATTCATTCGAGGTTCTCCCGAAAGCGTGTGCCCTTATATGGACAGCGTAGCGCGTATTCCGGCTGAACGTGACCGCTGTGCATGAGGCAGTGCTGCGCGGCTAAATTGTAATGCCTGCGGTCACGATGGGTTGATAGTTTTCTCCTTTTTGCGCGTTTCGGATATTTCTGCTCACAGCGAGCCACCGGTCATGTGAAGCGATGATTGCGCTCCCGCCAAACTTCGCCCGCCAGTTGTAGAAAGTGGCCTTCGAGACGCTGACCTTGCGGCACAGGTCTTTGATGGCAAGCCCGGCCTCGGCCGGCTTCAGGAGGCCAATGATTTGTTCTGAGGTGTGACGCAGCTGGTTACGGCCGCAGCAAAGTTCAAAGCGAAATCCCGAGTCCGATCGGCATTCAGTTCTAGAAGCATCAACTTCGGAACTCTCGAATAGAGCATAGGTTCATTTAGCGCGCGCATCATGTGATGCGCAAGCGCGTTAGCGTCGTCCGGGTCAAAGTAGTTGCCTGCATTCTGCGTCTGCTCAATATGCACGGGCAAATTCGACAATATGAGCGGCGTGCCCAGCGCCTTGGCTTCTTCGACCGACGTGCTCCACCCTTCGAATCGGGAGGGGTTGATGATGGCTAGAGCGCCAGCGTTCAGGTTGATCACATCTTTGTAGGGGATAAGGCCAAGCATTTTGATTTGCTTGTTGACGCTGGATTTTTCGATGCTTGCCTTCAGTTGCGCAAACCACTTGGGATGTCGTGGATCTTGTTGGCGACCTGACAAGACAAGCAGCGGTTTCAATCCCTGCCTTTCCAGAATTTCCAGCGCATTGATCACGATGCCGTGGTTCTTGTGCTTCCAGAACTGATTGGGAATATAGAAATAAGGCTCTGCAATTTCATATCGCCGCGCGGCGCCTGCCGGATCGGTAATAGCGCTGCTTGCAAGCAGCGATGGAAAGCGCACCACATAGGGCTTTTGCGAGGCGAAGGCGTAATAGCGCTCGAAATCACGCTTGGCTGCCTCGCTGCTGACAATCAAAGTGCGGCCGCTGAATAACTGAGCCCTGAAGCCCAGTTCGCGCTTGAGCAAGGCCAGGCGCTTAAACATATGCGGCAATGCTTTGTGTTGAAAATCAGGAATCCAGGCCAGCCGGGGAATTTGACTGCGCCAGCCGGTAAATACAGCATTTTCAAAAAGACAATCGCAATGATTGGCCACCAGGAGGTCCTCAATTTCTGAAACTCTGCCAAAGACAATCGCGCGGATCAAATGCTGGCGCGAACGAGCCGCATTCAGAACCGGTGTGGCAATAGTTTCGGCACCCGTAGAAGCGAGAGCGGCAAGATCAGTTTTGCTTGAAATCTCCTCCGCCCGAAAAACCACCGGCTCGACTTCGCATTCGGAATGCGCGACAAGCGCTGTAATGAGATTGGTAAGGTAGTTGATGTTGCCGAGCGAAGAGCCGCCGCCGTAAATAAAAAACGCGATTCGAATCATTGCGCGTTCAGTCGCAGCTTCAGCCAGTTGACGGTTTGTGTCATGCCGGCAGCAAGGGAGGTTTTCCATAAAAAATCTGATTCAAGCAAGCGTGTTGGATCCGCAACAAGTTTGAGTGGATCGCCTCCGCGGACCACACCATCGAAGGTCAGTGCAGTCCGGCTTTTCCATAAGCCAATTATCAGCTCTGCGATTTGTCTGACCGAGGTGCCATGGCCTGTTCCAGCATTGAAGATTGGTGCATCACGGTTCGCATGATCACGTACATGAAGGAGCGCGCGCGCGGCATCCTCTGCGAATATCCAGTCCCGTAGTTCATTACCGGTTCCCGATAACATGAGGCTCGAAGGCGAACTATTGAGTCGGCTGCCTATATCCCACACTAGCTGCTTCTCGAGGCCTGGTCCATATACAGAAAACATTCTCAGTATCGCGCTGCGAACGCCATAGTTCTTTCCATAATTTCGCACCATAAGCTCTGCCGCATATTTATTTATCCCGTACGGCGAAATCGGTACGGCCAAGCTCGACTCGGGTATGGTGGAGAGCGAGGTGGTGCCATATACGGCTGCTGAAGATGCCATGACGAAGACCGCATCTGGCGCATGCACGCGTAGCCAGTCCAGCACGGCGGCCGTTGAAAGCACTGTCCTGCGCAGATCTTCAAAAGGCTCCAGAAGCGAGGCTCTGACCGACGAGCCGCCGGCAAGGTGAAAAACATAACTGGGTGGGCCGGATACTGTCTGCAGCGAACTCAAGGCAGCGTGATCAACGTCACCATTGATCCAGTGGCCCATGCCTGCGCGGCGTCGATCCGGTTCGGGCCAGTTGCCGTGGCCGACGCCAAACAGGCGCCATTCGTTTTGGGCGGCTAAAGTACAAAGGTGCCGGCCAAGAAAACCATGGGCGCCGGTAATCCAAACCGCCGCTGTCACAGTGGTTTCCTTGCACAAAACGAGTAGAGGCGGCCGGGGCTTTGATCCCAACGGGATGCAATGCGACAAACCACGCGAAAAATCCAGTTCACATTCAGAATGCCGCTAAGCATGCCGAGCACCGGTACTTTGTGGGCGCGTTGCTGCATCTCGCGCTGCAATTCCTGAGAGGTAAATGGCGCGTAATTTATCGGGCTATCGAATGGGCCCCAAACCCCGTCAGGCCGTAGCCCTGCATGGCGAAGTGCCGAGAGATAGCGTGACAATCGATACGCGTTCTCGCCCCCGTATTTATGGTGCAAGGGGTGCCGATCAAAGAATGCCGGAAGATCCTTTTCGGAATTCACCACATGTTCGCGGACCGCGACGAACACGCCACCCGGTTTCAGCACTCGGAATGCTTCTTTCACCAACGCCTCAAGGTCATGCGCATGATGCAGGGATTGTCTTGCGAAAACGAGGTCGAAACTTTCCGCATCCAGCGGAAGCTTCTCTCCATACTGCTCCACAATCTGTATTTGCAAGGGTGCTTCTGCCGACAATGAACGGATCGCGCCTGCACCGACCAGATCGCTTGGATCAGGCTCGACGGCGACCACATCCCAGCCTGCTTTAGCGAGAGCGTAACTCGCGATGCCACGACCGGCGCCAATATCAAGTGCGCGGCCCGGTACGGTCGGGATAAGCAGCCGAATGGATTTCCACTCCTCGCTCTGCTCGTATCTGCGCGCGGCAACAATCGCGGACGAGTCGTAGTAGCAGGCCTTCGAGAGCTCACGGTGTTCGTCCTGGTCCAGCAGCCAACGAACTGCCTGTTCCCATGACAGGGGATTCTCGGGCATCTTGGAGTATTTCTCAGCGGCATTCATTCATCATGACTTTAGGTTAATTGTCTTTATGACTTTGTCACCAACAAAGAGGCTGTTTGGAGGAATATTGTCCGTAACTAGACTTCCGGCAGCAATTACTGATCCCTTACCAATTCGCACGCCCTTCAAAACAATGACGTTAAAACCTATCCAGACGTCGTCCTCGATAATGATTGGGGCTGAAGCGAACGAGAGGCCACTTGATGGATGGCGATCAGTCTTAATCGCTACAAAATGCCGATGGCGGTCATCAGCGTCGATAGGATGGCTATTGTTGTCATGGATATTCACGCCATGGGCAATCAACACTCGATTGCCAATTTGAATCGATGAGGAGGACCAAATTCGGCTATTTGCGCCTACATAACACCAGTCACCAATCCGAATTTCTCCACCATGGCCAAATACAAATAACTCACCACGAAGTACGGAATTCTCACCGATACTAATCGCACTAGAAATCCGCTGCGCGTTAAGGATTTGTGAACCTTCGAGCAATTCGGTGCCGGCGCCTATTTTCGCTAAGTTTTCAAATCGCTTTTGGTATGCCCAATTGCGATAGCGCCGCGTAATTTCGAACGGTGCAATTAGTAGGTATGAAAGGAAAGACTTCACAAGTTTGATCGATCAATATTGAATTGGTTATATTTTGCCAAATGATTTTTTTAGTTGTTGCGCTGGTTTTACCGGCCCCGCGACGTAAATTTTTTTACTGAGGTAATTGCCAAAAGTAACGCTTTATAGGGAAGCCTGAAGAAAAATCTGCTTCGAATTGATGCGTGCCGTTTCAATCGGCAAACAATTGAATGATAAAGGCTGCCTGAAAATTCCGGCACTGGAGGAAACGTAATACTTTGGTTGGAAACTAGTGGTTGAGATTTGGTAATGCGCTTAGCAAGCCAGCGGCCATGTGTACCTGAACCGTCGAATCCATGGTTCGTCACGAGATTAACTGGGGGGTAAGCGACGAGTCCGTCGTTCTTAAAAACGCTCCAATACCAGCGGATAGCCCAAGAATCAATTTTGCCTTCCATCTGGTCTCGCAGCATGGTCGAATAGTCCAACGTGTTTTCTAGATTGAATTTATTTTTCAGGGCCGTGTCAGTTGACAGCGCTTCCCAACCCATGGCTTTCTCATCAAACATGCGCCATGCACGTTCCCATGTAGCCCAGCCCCATGAAGAAGTGAACGGAAGAAAATTGCAGGTCGAGGTAGAAATCAAATTATCCGTCGGCAAAAGAAATCCCGATACTTGCATGATTTTTTCATTGTCACGATAGGTGGTAAGTGCGCCTTGCATAAACTCTAAGAACCGAGGATGGAGCTCCAAGTCATCTTCAACGACAATCACACTTCCAGAAGTACTTACGAGCTCAGAAACACCGGCAATGACTGACCGGGCTAAACCAGCATTAGTTTCCCTGAAAGAGTATGTTGCCCTGGTGCCGAGCAGACTTTTTAATATCGTCCTGGTTTCGCTAACGAATGGCTCATCTTTTTCTGTCTTGGCGCCGTCGCAAAATATATGTAGCCGAAAGTCGTCGGCACCTTTACAACGCAGGAGCGACCGAATTGTGCGTTCCGTATGTTGAGGTCTTTTGTACGCAAAGAAAGCGATCGAAGGTAATTCACTGTGCATAGTTTTGCTGCGTTGGTGCGCCACTCACATTAATACAAGTCCGCAACCAGAATTCGGTAGAGACGAGTTTGTAGAGATTGTCACCTTGTACCGCTGTTCCGTTTACATGACGCTCGATTAAATTTGAAATGGCATCCTCGCCGCAGTATTCAAGAATTCGCGAATTCGGGGCAAGCAAAATTTCTTTGGCCAAGGCGCCACGATTATCGATAAGCCACTGTACAACGGGCGTTCGGTAGCCTTGCTTGTCGCGACGCTGTGCGATTGATTTGAGCCCAATCTTGTTCAGGTATTCGCGCAGGATGACTTTAGTTGAACCCTCGTTAATTTTGAGATTGTCCGGCGCTGAAAAAATCCACTCGGCCAGCCGATAGTCCATGAATGGCAATCGCGATTCTATGGATTGCCCCATGCTGATGGCGTCGCCATAGTGAAGCAGGCCGGGCAAGATCGTCCTGGTGTAGTCGCTATAAAGCCGTTTCGTGAGAAGGGAACTGCTTTTCGAGGGGTTGAGGCGCGCGGCTTTGGATTCAGCCTTTGCGGCGCTATCAAATGCGTCCTGGCGCAATAAATTTTCACCGCCTTGTCGGCGCCGATAAAATCGAAATGCCGATGGAAGGGATTCACGCAGCATCCAGAGCATCAAAGTGTTTCCCGGAAATGTCCGTTTAAGTTTGCGATGCTGCCTCGCGAATTTGAGCAATTGCCCGCGCTTCAGCATTGAGAGCAAGAAAATGGCCGCGTACTGCGCATAGCCCGCAAAGGCTTCATCCGCGCCTTGTCCCTCAAGCATGACGGGGATATGCATATTTTTTGCCGCTCCCATGACTTTCCATGTGGGGTACACGGCCGGAGAATAACCCGGCGCATCCATATGCCAAGCGATGGGCGTCATCGTGTTCAGCCAGTCTCCATGCGGGGCTTCGACAGGCACTAAATGGGCATTGCGCGCCGCCGCTGCCATTGTGGCCCAGCCGAATTCAGCCTCTGCCCGTCGACCATATACTGTCGTCAGGCAGGTCAGGTTTGTGCCTAGTGCTGCTGCCATCGGGCTCAGGATTGCAGAAGAGTCAATGCCGCCGGAAAGTGATAGGCCTACGGGCACATCGCTCCGCAGGCGCAGGTTGACCGCACTTTCGAACAAAGCAGAGAACTCTGCAAGCGGGTCCCGTTTTGGCCAGTCTGTCACCACTTCAGGCTTGAGTGACCAGAATGGTTGCGGGGTCACACTCGGATTGCCGGTGGCCACGACAGCAAAACTCGCAGGCGGCAAGAGATGAATCCCGCTGTAAAAGGATTCGTTCTCCGTATAAAGTTCGCCATAGGCAATAAAGCGATATAGCGCGCGTCGATTGACGGTTCGTAGGGCGGGGTACAGTTGCAAAAGTGCTTTTGGTTCGGATGCGAAGCTGATACAACCTTCATGTTCTGTGTAGTAAAGCGGCTTGACGCCGAATCGGTCGCGCGCAAGAAAAACTTCGTTGCGACGTGGATCCCAAATGGCAAAGGCCCACATCCCGTTTAACCTGGAAAGACAACTTTCCTTCCACTCCAGATAGGCCTTGATAAGCACTTCAGTATCGCTTGAAGTGTGGAATACGTGCCCGCACTGCTGAAGTTCCGCTTTCAGTTCAAGGTAGTTGTATATCTCGCCATTGAAGATGATGGTGCAGCCCGACTCCGGGTCGATCATTGGCTGGTGACCTGCAGCCGTGAGGTCAATAATAGATAGACGGCGGTGCCCTAGCCATATTGCCGGCAGCGAAAACGTGCCCCGGTCATCGGGGCCACGGTGAGAGAGCAAATCGAGCGCGGCATCGAGTGCGGCAGGATTCGCTTGTCGATTTGCGCCGATGACGCCGAGAAGTCCGCACATAACTTATGGAAACGTCCGGAGGCGACGTGGCGAAGGCGGCAATGCCAGCGCCGAGGCGGTTCGCGTGCTGGCGAAATATAGCGCCATAGAGGCCAGCATCAAATGCGTCAGACTCGCCGAGGCCCATAGGCTTCCGGCCAGCAATGACATCAGGGAAAGGTGAATGAAAATAACGCCAATCCACGAATATTGCGCTGGGAGTTTAAGAAGTCTCAAGGCGCTGATCAGCGCCATGACCAGCATGATCAACCAGCAGGTTCCGCCGATGAGACCGGTGGCCATGAAGGCCTCAAGCGGAATATTGTGTGGATAAAACTGGGAATTTTTTTCTTCCAATCCGCTGCCCACTATCGGGCTCTCCAGAAACTGGATCGTCCCGTCCTGCCAAAGTTCCAGTCGGGTCGTATCGGACTGATCTTCCAGAGTGGCAATGCTACTCAAGCGCGTAAACAGCGCGCCGCTGCTGATCGTTTCGCCGTACACCAGCACCGCTGTCGTGATTGCGATAAAAATCAAGGCCAGGATCGCCGCTTTTCGAAGGTTCTCGCGGGAGGAGATCCACAGCAGCAGCATTGCTGAAATTCCGGTTGCGATCAACGGCCCTCGCGAACCGGACAGGTAGATGGTCACCAGGCCCAACACAATGCCCAGAAAATAAATTGTTCGGATCAGTGTTTTATAGACGACGTTGCGTCCTGTCGGCTGCGGGTCCGCGATGATATTGCTGAGGCCGATCAGTACCGCAATTGAACCGAGCGCCGCGACACTCACCGCGTTCAACGCTTCCGTATTGAATCGCACGGCCTGTTCCAGGGCAATATTTTCCCAACCCGTGGCCAGGTTGCCGATCAAGCCGGCAACCGCCATGAAGAACGTAAGTTGCCGCGCCCGTTCAAGCGTCCAGATGTTGGGCGGGAACGCAAAAATAGTCGCGGGTATCAAGGTTACGCCATAGGTAATGAGCACATAGTCGATGGGTGCAAAACCCAAATCGTGCTGCGTAAATAGAGTCTCATAGCCTATGCGCGCGGAGTAAAGCAGCCAGAAGATGGTGAACGCGATCCAGAATTTGCCCGCAAAAACTTTTGCACCACTTCGCACCATGAAGAAAAGTGCAAACATTGAAAGCGCCAGCACGGCGGCACGATAGGGAATCGTGAAGAGTTGTGTGTCGACGCCGAAGACGACCGGAAAAATTGCAATTAGTGGGTAGCCGGCTAGGCTTAATGCAAACAAGAATGCCTGCGACTTTGAAGGCGGGGCAATGCTTTGAGAGTTCGATGGAAGGGGCATGGCACGCTTATGGGTTACGCAAACGGTTCGCTGCTTGGATAGGTGGCGTTGATTTTACCGAAGAGGGCAGCTTGGAAATTTTCGACGGTATTATTCTTGAATGTATTGTCGCCGTTTGCCCCGAATTGTTCTAGCGCATCCGGTTGAGCGGCAAGTTGCGAAATCATCGAAACTGTTTCCGCGACAGTGCTTGACGCCAAGGTAACGCCAACCTTGCGATGGGTGATATACCAGCCGATCAGGCCGGCATCGGTGCCCAACACCGGTTTTCGGTACAAACCCGCCTGCACCAAGACTCCACTCATTGTCAGGTGGCTCTCGTATGCCAACCAAACCATATCGCAGGCGTTTAAACATTGCGCCTCTTCTGTGCTGCTGACGTAGCGGTCCTTGAACACGATGCGGCGGCTGCGTCCAATGTCTTCTTCGAGCCAGCGGCAAAGTGCCTCCCGGCAACCATTGTCGAATTGGCCCACTACAAGCGCGATTACGTCATTGGAAAGGTCTGGTGATGCCAGTACATTCAGCAAACGCGCAAAGCCCTTTCGCTGGGATATTGCGCCATACATGAGAATGACCTTGTTTTGCTGCCCTAGGCCAAGTTGCTCCCTTGCCGCATTCATCTGGATTCGGATTGGCAGTTCCGACGGGTCGGGCAGGTACCTGCTCTTGCTGCGAAGTTCGGCGGCCATGGTAGGGCAGGTCAGGATAGTCTCGTCAATGAAAAACAACCGCAACAGATAGGGATCGCGCGCAAGTCGTTCAAAGAAATATTTCTGCATGTCTGGTGACATGGCGCCGGGGGCACCTTTTATTCCAACTTCGGGGAAGTGAAAGATGGCCCGCATTGAAATGCCGGCCCAGGGCGCTGATCCGAATGGAGTGCCGAGCAATGCAATTGCATAACTGCAGTCATCGAGGTACGGAAGCAGGACACAGTCCCGTGCGGGGTTGAGGCGGCGTTTTGTCGCTCTGCGGAAGTACCTCCAGAAAACAAATTGTCGGTATAGAAGGGAAATGCTGGCGGTGCTGGTTGAATCCGGCAGTCGGAGTTTTTCAACGGCCCATTCAAGGCGCGCCCCGGCAACGTTTTTGAGTCTTAAAAATTCCAGGTTCTCGGCGGGGTCATCCGAGGTAATTACCAGGCACTTCATGCCGCGCGCAATCGCGCCCTCAACAATTCTGCGTATATATGCCGAATGGTGGCCTGAGACGTGTGGGTCTACGATTACAAGCCTTGTGCACGCCCGAGTCTGCATATTATTTTGCGACACTAAATTTCGACTTTCTACAGGTGCGGCGGTTAGTACTGCTTTTTTTGCGGCGCGCGTATCGATGCCTATCCATCAAAGTGCGATTGCTTCAACATTTCATCAAATTGAAAATGCCAGCCGGTATGCGATTGCCCTTGCACTAAATGGCATCAGAAAAATCGTATATCTCAACATGATGCATGCCCGCATTAAGGTCGGTAATTCACTATTGTAAGGTGCATATCCAATTTTTTTGGGTTACCGGGCGATGCGGAGCTGACTTTTTGAAAATGAACATTGCTAGTCAGTTCCTATATCCCGGCTCCCGGTGGGTTCTACCTACCGTATGGAAAATGGCGTTTTAAGCTGTTAATTGGCTTTTCCATATATCGCCAGGAAATTGCCGGAACAAGAATGGACAATATTATTTGGCAAACAAACCGCTCCGTCTTCATATTGTTAGGGTCCAAACCCAAGGCAAGCAGAGTGCTGGCCAGTACGGAATAGATAACCATGTGATAGGCATAAATGCCGTAGCTGATCTTGCCTATAAAGACTACCGGTTGCCAGGAGAGAACTGCGCCCAGAGCGCCGCTAAATCCGCTGTACGCACCGGCAATCAACCACAAGGCCGCCAATGCGGCAGCAATTTCAGAAAAATGGAACACCAATGACTGTGTTGGCCATGCCATTTTGGCTGCATAACAAAGTGCGGATGCTGCCAGGCCGATCTTCCCGCCGACCAAGAGCCACTTTCGCATCAAGGGTGCATCATGGAAGTGAAAGCTGTAAGCGAGGAGGCCGCCAAGGCCAAGTGCATCCATGGCCGTGAAAGTACTGCAATACAGAAAAAGGAATGGGACATCGGCGAAGGCGCCAATGATTCGAATGCCGAAGCCGGACAAGACCATGGCAAGCAGCACGACGAGCAAATGGCGTGCAGGTATGAACAATACAACCCAGGGCCACAGCAAATAAAATTGCTCTTCAACAGCCACCGTCCAGAAAGGTGACATTGCACCCATGCTCTTGTTGTGCAAGACCATGTACCAGTTTCCTGTGAATGTTGCGAGCCAGGGCAGCACTCCGGTCATTACTTCGCCGCAGATAAGTGCGATGAATAACACCAGAAAGTAAACGGGAAATATGCGCAGTACACGTCTGACAAAAAATTGCCGCAGGAGGAATTTCGGGCCCGAGCCCTGATGTGCGACAGCATTGAGTCGAAGCAGGATCCCTGTAATCAGGAAGCCGCTCAGCACGAAGAAGATGCGTACGCCAATATTGCCCCCCGGTAACCATCGGGAATATGAAGGGCCAAAATGGGAAAGCAGCACAAAACCGATTGCAGCCGCACGAACGCCATCGAGTTGCGGCCGATAAGTGGCGCCTTCCGGAGACTGGATTGCCGAATCTGGAATTTCGCGCGCGTGGCTCAAGGTTTGATACCGAAAAGCTGCAGATTGCCCTCGGCCATTTGAAGGTAGTGAACGTGCAGGTGATTGAGCGCCAACGGCATAGCTTTAAATAGCGGGCATTCGCTGGCTTGTTCGCGTCGCCAGGTCATAGTACTGGTCATTAATTCTTGGAAAAAATTCCATCAAGCTGAAGCAATTTTCCGCTAGCGGGATCCTTAAAGCCGGGAATGATATCGCGCAGTCCGAAACCATACTGCTTCAGCAAGTTGCATACATCCAGCATCAGCGGCTGGCCTTCATATAACTCGACAAGCGACAATTCGGTCTGCACGATTTTTATTCGACTGGTTAAGGTTTGATGGGCGCCGCGCAGCACCTCCATTTCGTAACCTTGTGTGTCGATTTTCAGCAAGCCCCTGCCGGCCTCTTTTATGTATTGATCGATGCAATCATCTAACGCCAAAACTTCAACTTCCTCTGTGCCAACCTGGGCGGAATGTGGCGCTGCGGCAATATGTTGGGCATTCATCGGCAGCAATGAGCTGCTGACCGAGTTGCCGGCGACGTTGATGGTGGTGAGGGCTGCTTTTGCGCCGAGCGCAGCTCTCTCCGCCACTTTCCAATTTGCATCTGCCGCTGCGGTGCGTACCAATTTGTCATGAGCAGACTTAAGTGGTTCAAAGGAGACAATTGAACCGCGATAGCCGGAGCGGCGCACCAGTCGGCCATATTGGCCTGTATTGGCGCCGACATCCAGGACAAAGGCGATTTCAGGGTCCCGAAACAACTGCCGAAGTATGTTTGGCTCGGTCGCTGCGCTGCGGGCATAACTGACTTCCAGACCGGCAGCCCGAAACAGGCTTTTTGCTGTTGACAGTAACTTTGCTTTCGAGATGAACATGGCAGTTATGTTTATGGGGGCAATATGGCGCAATGCGGTTGACAGAAATGTGCCAGCCGGATTTCGTAAAAGGTTTGCGGGTTATTTGCTGAGCAACAGCCGATCGACTGTCTAATAGCGATAATCAATTTGAATCTTGCCGCCATTCCCCAGGGTCAATTATGAGGCCGGCATATTTATAGCGGTCAAGATAGCCAGCTTTCCAATTGGCGCGCAATCAATTCTGGACGCAGCGCGTATTTTGCCCTACATTGCGGCCCCCGTCACAAACGAAGAGGGTAGCAAGCATCTTGAACGGTCGCCAATTCATGCTCGCTGCCGGAAGTGTGTGGCGCTCTTTTCGCCATTCCGGCTAATTCTTTCGCGTATTATTCATGCGAAAACCCGCCTTGTCTCATTGGGTCGGTTGGCGCGTATCGCGAAGTGTGAATGGATTTTGACTCAATACTGTGAAGAACGGGAAGCTCCAATGGCCGATTCAACATTTTTCTTTACGATCGCAGCAAGGAATTATTTGAGCCTTGTAACTGTGCTGTTCAATTCGGTGAAGGCGCATTGCGGCGACGTCAAGTTTTGCTGCTTCGTTGTTGACGGCTTTGATAGCGACGAAGAAATCCCGATGGCGTTGAAGGGCAGTGTGGTGGACTGCCGAAAATTGGGTGTTCCCCGCTTTGAGGAAATGGCATTCAAATACGACGTTGTCGAATTTTCTACCGCCTTGAAGCCTTTTATATTTCGGCACATCTTCAGCATCGAGGGTTACGGGAGTGCCGTGTATTTGGACCCTGACCTCAAGATATTCGAAAATTTTGGATGGCTCGAAAAGCAGCTGAATTTGAAATCAATCGTGGTGACACCGCATTTGCTCGACATTGCAGAGAACCAGCTGGCGCCTCCAGAAAGAGGTCATGCCGTTGATTTGAGTCTGTTCCTGTTTGCAGGCGATTTTAACCTGGGCTTTATCGCCATCAAAAACGATTCCAGCGGTATGGCTTTTGTAGATTGGTGGGCGAAAGTGTTATTGGAGCAATGCTTTTACGATACCTGCCGGGATCTTTGCGTCGACCAAAAATGGGTCAATTTGGTAACCGGCTTTTTTGGTGAACAACTTGAAATTTGCCGGGACCCCGGCGCAAACGTTGCCTATTGGAATTTGCACGAACGTCGTTTTGCCAAGGGCCTTGATGGCAGCTTCCTGGTAAATGAAAGCAGCTTGAAATTCATTCACTTTTCAAATATCGATTTGAATGAGAAGGACGGGATTGCAAACAGCCTTTTTGCAAACAAGAACATTAACCAGCAAACACATCCTGAATGTGCAGAGTTGTACTCAAGCTATAAAGCAGAGGTTCTTGCCGCCGGCCATGTTGAGAAGAAGATGAATACGCCGTACCGGTTCAACTATTTTGACGACGGGCTGACGATTAACAAGCTGCATCGGAGGTTATTTGCGACGCTCATCGTGCGCGATGAGGTACCGAGCCCGTTTTCGGAATCCGGTCATTTCTACCGGCTGTTGAAAAAGAAGGGATTGCTGAACAAAAATTCAAAATTTACCAATGTAAAAATCTCGGACATGCGCAATGTGAGCGGGAAGAGGAAAATTCTTGAGCGCATTTTTTCCCTCTTGTTCAAATTGCTGGGAACCAGGAAATATTTGGCCCTGCTGAGTGAGTTGCGCCGCATTGGCACACTGGAAAACAACACTTTTCTGATCAAGTGATTATTCAAAACGTCAACGGATATTGGCACTGCGCCGAATTTGCAAAATAATGCCGGTTTCAGTCCCGGCCGTCGCGGATCATTTAATCAAGCCGTGTTGGCTTGTTCGCGATCAAGGTTAGATACTCCCCGTGCCGGACCGAAAACCGGGCTCTAAACGCTAACAGCCTTGTTGACCAGTCCGCCTTTTTTGGGGAAACGCTCAATGGGTATGTGCCGCGTTGAAGTTGTTCGCTGGCCACAAACATGGGCTGTGTCATTTCGGCGCGATTAATTTCTTGCCAGGTGCTGAACCCTGCTTGTTCCATGGCTAGTCTGATGGACTTAGGTCCGAAAATCACCAAGTGCCGAGGTGGCTCAAGCCCGCGCCAGTGCCTGCCATAGCGCGCGTGGCCGAGGCTTTCGATATTCGGGGTGTCGAGCCATAGGCGCCCCCCCGGCTTCAGAAGCGTATAGGCCAATCGAAGCGCATCAATCGGGCTATACAGGTGTTCTACGACGTGGCTGATGGTGATGACATCAAATTGTTCGGAATAATCGGCAAAGGCATCTATGCTCCCCATTCGGACGTTTAGTCCCTTCGCCTTCGCATTGCCGACAACTATGGGATCCATGTCGACTCCTGCACAGTCCCATCCGGCAGCAAGCGCCATTTCGAGAAAAGCGCCGTTGCCGAAGCCGACATCAAGTAGCTTTGCGCCCGGCCATGCCTTGGGCATCAGTCGGAAATCCAGGTCAAGTACTCGCTTTACTCCCGGGAAAAAATAGGCAACAAATGCACCAAGCCTGAATGCTGGTTGATAATTGGAGCCGTACTTCCAGTTGCGATAACCATTTGCAATGGCTCTTTGGGCGCGCCTTAACATCGATATCGACGCCGATGAAGCCCGCGGTGCCGAATCGTGAGTATGGTAGTTTTGATATGCCAATTCAATCGAGTCCGATGATGGTCTCGGATCCAGATATGCGGCCTTGCAATCAAGACATTGATGCAGGTTCCATTTTCCCGGCGCGCAAAAAAATATTTTGTCGGTCAGGTTTTCATGAAGCAATTCGCGTTTTTCGCCGTTGCATATTGGGCAGGCGCCGAGGTGCTGCAGTTTGGCCTCAGGCCATTCTTCGCCGTCAATCGCTTGTGGCAATTGCGCATTCGGCGGTTGGTAGCCGGCAATGTCGCTGTTTTCATTTCCTGAATTCAAGGCTTACTTTCGGAATACGGGAGGCAGATTATCTTGCCGGATATGAATGACGGTTGTCGTTGGGGAGCAGTCTGTGTTTGCGGGACCTTGCCTTGGTAGCATCGAAAAGTTAAATTATCCCAGGCGCCAACCTTGTCGAATTTATTGACTATTCAGACGGTGGATTCTCTTCAATAATTCGCTTTCCAACGCCACAGGTGGCACCGGGGGGACGAAGTCCTCAGGTTGAAATTTTTCCAGTTGTTCAATCATGCCGTCAATGGACTCTGCTGCGAATACTCCCGGAGCATTCATAAATGACCGCGCAGCAATATGATTGGCGATTACCGGCACGCCGCAATACAGAAGTTCTTGAACCCTGGTCAGCATTCCGGAAGTACCTGCCTGGTAAACGAGGCAGACATTTGCTGACAATAGATAACTTTCCAGCACGTCATCGCTAACGCCACCCATGATTTTTATGGATGAGTAATTGCAGGCTGCGATATTTGCCAGTTTTTCGGTCCCGTATCCAAGCAGGACAACTTCGCGTTTACCTGCGGCTTGGGTGATATCGCCGCTGCGTTCCAGCAAGGCGCGCATGCCGTCAAAGGTGGGAAGATTTTTTGCGGTGCCTAGAATCAGCACGCAATTCTTGGTCGAACTCGCCCTTTGTCGCCGAAGTTCCAGTAGTCGCTGGCGAACTTGCAGGACCGGATCATAAGGCAGGAAGGCTGCCTGAATGCCGTAAAGAGACAGTAGCCATTGCTCTTCCCGGCTGATACAGCAAACCAGATCCGCTTTGCGCAACGCCGCCATTTCGTCTGCGGCCCATTTCGGCGCGGGCGCACCGGTAAAGGGGTGCATAACGCCGCGTGAAAGCGAATCGGTGTTGTGCGGAAATACCAGGATTTTTCCACCCTGTTTTCGAATCGAGTCGAATAGCACTTCGTATCCGCAAACGAACGCATCGAATAGGTATAGGGTGTTTGCAGTTACTGCTAAATTCCTCTTGAGATTTTTGACCAGACCGTACCTGCGAAGTCCGCGAAGGCTTCCGTATCGCCTTATTGGTGCTTCAGCAGATGGCACCAATCCGCGAAGCACGTCGGCAACCTTGTCGGCTATAGTGCCGCCGCCAAGCCGGTCAAGAACTGTTTTGCATCGAAACTCGTTCCGGGAAAAAAAATCCAGTAATTGCATTACCCTGCGATTACCGCCGTGCCCCCCTGATTGGGCCGCATAGTAGAGCCGATAGTCGATATTTGTAGCCATCGGTTTTATGGTTAGGCTCAGCGAAATTGGCTTTAGGCAGTGCGGGCGCGGAGTATCGCAAACAATTCGTGCCGCGTTGTTTTAAGCAAGAGACCAACGAACACAAGACTGGCTGCGTACGCGAGAGCTATTGGGATTATGGATTGCCAAGTCAAGTTGGGCGATGACTCGTGACGCAAATACCAGGTCATCAGCGCATAAACGGTCGCACATGCGCCAACTGGAATGGCAATTGCATGGACTAGCCAGTCCCGAATCAGTTGCGCGGGCAAAAATTGGCGTACCGCATTCAGCAGCAAAGACTGATTAACGATGGAGAGAAGTAGCGAGGCTACCGCTGCACCTTCAATGCCTGATGACTTGGTCAAAAAATATGTTGTTGGGAATATCAGTAGCGCTACTACCAGGGTGGCGCGAAATGATTTCGAGAAGTTTCCATGCGCCAGCAAAGTCGCGCCGTTTATGCACATGATGCCGGACAAAGTAGTGGATAGAACAAGCCAGGTTTGAGTCCACTGCACTTCAGCCCCAATGCCGGCGTCGTGTGTCCACAGTGTCAACAGTTCTTTGCTGAAGAAAGCAAGTAGTAACGCGAAGGGCACGACGACAAGTGTCACCAGTTGAGTGCTGCGGCGATAGAAAGCGTAGAACTTTTCAGATTCATGTCTGGCGACGAGTTCCGTCATTCTTGGGTACGCGGCGTTATAAACCGGACCGGCTACTCTCAGAACCAGGATGCTCATTGACGTCGCGAGCATATAGTGACCAAAATTTTCGAGTGTCAGCAAGGTGGACAGAATTATTTTGTCCAGTTGACCTAGTGCCAAACTGAAAACATTGGTGCCCATTAGCCCAAGTGCAAAATGCCCGATTTCGCGGAGTCGCAGTAATGAGAACGCTGCCGGCTCATTCGTTTTGGGAAGCGCGTGCCACAGCATTTGTCTTGCTGCAACGACATTGACGAGCGTGACAATGAGTTGCGATATAAAAAAAGCTAACGCGGTGGGTGAAACCAGCCAAAGGACTAATGACCCCCCGACACCGCGAAGTGTGGCGATGGTAGCGCCAAGTACGTTTAGTCGCACTTGTTTTTGTAACCCCATCAGGCAACCGTTGTAAAACGCAATGGGGAATTGGATGATGATGGTCACCCCCATCAAACGCAGTACGTCTGTCACTGCTTTGTCACCCATGTACTGCGTATGCAGCCATCTCGATGCAATAAATGGTGCTATTGCGATAATGATACCTCCAAGTATGAAGGCTGCTCCCCAAAATAACCATTCGAGCGAGCGGGCAAGGCTGCGAGCGGCGACACAGTCGCGCTGCGCCGTTAGATCTAGCCGCGCAAATTGGCGATTGGCGGCGCCGCCAAAGCCGGCGTCCATGAGCGAAACAATCCCCGAAATTGTCGTGAAGAAGCCGATGAGGCCAAAACCTTCAGCACCAAGGAAATGCAGATAGACCGGGACGAACAGGAAGCCCATCAAGGCCGTCCATGCGTTGCCCGATAAATTAGCGAAGATGTTATGTTTTACGCTTGCCATTTGCTTTGATCACCCCGCGTTCTGAAAACGGCAATGGAGTCACGCAATGCGTTTAGTTTGTGGCGACTGTCAGGCTTGTGCAGAAAGTCTATTGGGTCACTTCAAGAAAATGCCGATAAGTCTCCGCGACTCCCCGCTCAAGCGGAATCTTCTGCTTCCACCCCAGCGCATTGATGTGCGACACATCCAGCAGCTTGCGTGGCGTCCCATCCGGCTTGGAATGATCCCAGGCAATCTTGCCCGTGAACCCGACCGTCCTGGCCACCAGCTCGGTCAATTCCTTGATGGTCACATCCTCGCCGCAGCCGATATTGATCAGCGGCAGGCGCGGGTTCGGGAAAATCGCCGAAACCGCTT
>WNFL01012101.1_pt7 | contig 245162 bp, 224 predicted proteins | sample 5400361 | NCBI WGS metagenome assembly WNFL01 (sample SAMN13153351, study PRJNA577476) | soil metagenome | isolation source: 40 cm soil on Douglas fir-dominated hillslope | place: USA:California | collected 2013-09-17
CGTGAACAATCCGGTCGGCCCTCCTACCGGACCGCCGGTGCCCACTGTCGGAGCTTGATTACGCGGATCCTGTGGCAATCTCAAAGTCTGCGCCGACACAGCGGCACTTAACACAAAAATGGTCAGCGCGGATAAAAGCGCCCTCGTTGCGAGTCTCATCGCAATCCTCCTGCATAACGAATATAGAAGTTTGTTTTGAATGCCAACGTCGATAGTTGTAAGTTCTACCATTAGAACCAATCTAGTTAGCGCAAGACCAGAGACACCCAAATTTCGATCTCAAGGTCACACGTCGCTGCCAGGAACTCCAGGCATCTTCACGTCAGTGATACCGCTCCCTAAAAGCATTGGCCCAAGCTAAGATTTATTCACACAATGGGGGGCACGGAATCATGCCAGACCATACCCTACCAGTTAACGGAAATCAAGACTTTTTCACTATTTAGCTCTATTTCTTTATGTCTTTTCCGTCACGCATATATCCCGCGCATGCGCGTGTCATAGGCCACCCGGTCTATAGCCAACATATAGGCTGCGGTGCGGGTGTCGACCGAATGCGCATCCGCATAACGGCAAAGATCATTAAAGCTCGCGACCATTGTTTCCTGTAGTCGCTGGTTGACGATATCTTCCCGCCAAAAATATCCCATTCTGTCCTGGACCCACTCAAAGTAGGAGACGGTCACGCCCCCGGCGTTCGCGAGAATATCAGGGACCACAAAGATTCCCTTCTCATGCAATACCTGATCCGCCGCAGCCGTCGTGGGCCCGTTCGCGCCTTCGGCAAGGACCTTACATTTGATCTGGTCGGCGTTCTGCGACGTTATCTGGTTCTCAGTCGCAGCGGGCACCAGCACGTCACACTCCAACTCCAGCAGCTCGCTGTTCGTCACCCGTTCCACGCCCGGATAGTCTTCGAAGGAGCGGGTGGTATGCAGGTGTTTTAGCGCGGCGGGAATATCAATACCGTTCGGGTTGTAGATGCCGCCATGAACGTCGGAAATGGCCACCACTTTATATCCTGCTTCGTGAAGCAACTGCGCGCCGATTCCGCCAACGTTCCCCGATCCCTGCACGACAACTCTCGTCGATTCCGGCACCATCCGAAACCGCTTAATAGCTTCGTTAATGACAAACAGAATTCCGCGCCCGGTTGCTTCACGCCGTCCGGAAGACCCGCCAAGATCGATAGGTTTCCCCGTCACTACTGCGGTTACGGTATGCCTGGCGTGCATGGAATATGTATCCATAATCCACGCCATTGTCTGCTCATTTGTGTTCATGTCCGGGGCCGGCACATCTTTCTCAGGCCCAATAAAGTCGAGCAGTTCGGAGGCGTAGCGCCGGGTCATTCTCTCCAGCTCACCGATTGACATCTGCTGAGGGTCGCAAATAATTCCGCCTTTGGCGCCGCCAAAAGGAACATTGACCACGGCGCATTTCCACGTCATCCAGGCAGCCAGCGCACGCACTTCGTCCAGATTTACATCCGGTGAATAGCGAATGCCGCCCTTGGCCGGTCCACGGGCGAAGTTATGCTGCACGCGATAGCCCTCAAAGACCTGAATCCGGCCCGAGTCCATCCGCGTCGGTATGTATACCTTGAGCTCCCGATTAGGGACGCGCATGACCGCATACAAATCTGCGTCGAGGTGGAGCAACTGGGCCGCTCGATCAAAGCGCGACATCATCGACTCAAACGGGTTCTCTTCTTTTATCTCGCGGATGTCGTCTACGTAAACTGTGCTTGGCATACTGGCCATAGACATATCGGGCTCCTCAAAAAGTGCATCGAAACTTTCCACTCATCGTGGCGGCGTGAATCAATAGGCTACAACTGCAATGGCCCTTCATCAGACACGTCAGGTTTTGGTTGTTGGTCCAGGACCTCATTCATCGCGCCACTGCGAAACCCCTGAAGGTCGAGCGTCACATACTTAAAACCCAGTTCGCGAAAGCGCCGGGCCAAATCCTCGACTACCTCTAAACGCAATGCTCGCGGCATCTCCGCGGGAGCAATTTCCAACCGAACAAGACTGTCGTGGTGGCGCACGCGAAACTCCCTGAAGCCGAGCTCGCGTAGAATTTCTTCTCCTCGATCCACGATTGAAAGTCGTTCGATAGTTACCGGGACACCATATGCGATTCGCGACGAAAGGCAAGGACTAGCGGGTTTGTCCCAGGTTGGCAGAGCAGCTCTATGGCTCAAGAGGCGGACCTCCGCTTTTGACATGCCAACTTCTATAAGAGGACTTCGCACACCGTGCGCGTTGGTTGCAGCCCGTCCTGGGCGGAAGTCGGTGAGGTCATCACAGGTTGACCCGTCGACAATGAACTCTATTTCCCGAACCCGCGCTACACCCTCGAGCTTCTTATATAGTTCGTCCTTGCAGAAGTAACAACGTGTGGGACCATTTGCAGTGTAGTTAACATCTTCCAACTCATCGGTCGTGACTACTTCCCTGCGAAAGCCGAATTGTTGGGCCAGACTCATGGTCTGCTCGCGCTGCTGCACGGACAAACTCGCCGACTCTCCAGTTATGCAAAGCGCGTTTCCACCAAGTTCCGAATTGGCCACGTAGGCGAGGTAAGTACTGTCGACGCCACCAGAGAAAGCCACCAGCACTGAACCCATTTCGCGAAACAGGTCACGTAGTTTTTCTTCTTTGGCCAGCGCGATGTGTGCGACGCTATGTTGGCCGGCAACTCTCGTTTCGATGTCTTTAACCAGTGAACTGCTCAACGGTTTTGGTTCTCCGAGAATAAAGACACGTGCGCCCTGTGCGTTCGAGTTCTTTAAATAGAATGATGGGATTGCGATGGCAATGTTATCGCAAGCATCAAGATGAGTGCAACCGGCATCTCAGCATTGAAGCGCGTAATTGGCAAGTCTCAATTTTGGACGCAAGTAGTTTTGCCATGTTAACATCCACATCTCCTCAGATATCGCTTTCCACTCCTGTTACGAATTTGTTTTCATGACTGAGCAGCAACCAGGAACGATGGCTTCATGGTCGCGTTTTGCGGCGTTTGCGGCAGCGGTGTGTTTGCTCTTTTTTGCCGGCAGCGTGACCCAGGCACAAACTGACGATCCTTTCGGCGATGGCTCCGCTGACCCGGTGAAACTATTTGAACGCGGGCAGAATGCGCATGCTCACGGCGACCTTCTCAAAGCGTTAGAGTTTTACGAAGAAGCTATCAAGGTGCGGCCGGAATTTGCTGAAGCGGAATTCCAAAGAGGAAGCGCGCTGGTTGGCCTCGGGCGTTTGCAGGAAGCTGAGTCCGCTTTGCGACGCGCAATAGAACTAAGAAAGGACTGGTCACTACCCTATTCGACGCTGGGCGCGTTGCTCGTCAGACTCAATCATGATTCAGATGCCGAGACTGTTTTGCGTCAGGCGATCAAGCTCGACAAACAAGACAACCTGGCGCTTCGAATGTTGGCCGACATTCGCTTGCGAGGGGGCGACGCAAAAGAAGCTCTGGAACTAGCCCGTCGGGCGACGAATGACGCGAACGCGCCAGCCTCGGCCTGGTTCCTACGCGCTATGGCTGAACGCGCCACCGGCAACAAGGTTGCCGCCCTGACGAGCTTTGATCGAGTGTTACAACTCGACCCTGCAAACCTTCCCGCCCTGATAGAGCGTGCCGAAATACGTATTGGCGCTGGTGACAACGAGCGCGCGCTGGCAGACCTCAAGACCGCAGAGTCATTGAATAAGAGAGACAAAGCGACTGCTTCCCGGCTGGCGGCAGACTACGAATTAGCCGGCAAGCCTGACGATGCGAAGCGAGTCGCCGAGGCGGCCGGAGTGACTCCGGCCGCACCAGTTTCAAGCGATGGCACTCTCAAGGTTGTGGGCACTCCAGAGGAAATAGCAGCGGCTAACAGCGAAGATCCGGCTGTGTCTCTCAAGGCTCTCGAGAACCTGCTGGAAAAGAATCCAAACAACGCCATGCTTCTGGCCCGATTGGGCGTCGCTTATCGCACCGTCGATGCGAGCCGTTCACTTGATTACTACAAACGCGCAGCTGCGAAGGAACCGGCAAACCCTGACTACGCCACCGGCTACAGCTCGGCACTGGTGCAAGCCCGCCGTTTTGGCGAGGCTGCTGTCATTCTCCGTCGCGTGACTCAGGTTGCTCCCGACAACTATGTAGCCCACGCCAATCTTGCTACTGCTTTGTACGAACTCAAGCAGTTCCCTGCCGCCGTTGCTGAGTACGAATGGTTGCTGAAAGCGAAACCGGATTTGCACGTCGCATATTATTTCATTGCCACGGCCCATGATTATCTTGGAGAATACGACCAAGCGCTGGAAGCCTACGAAAGTTTTCTCGCCCGAGCCGACGCCAAAGCAAATCAACTCGAGCTCGAGAAAGTTAAATTGCGGCTGCCGTCTTTGCGCCGGCAGATTCAATTAGGCCAAGGCGTAAAGCGAAAGTCTGATACGGAACATTAACCCTGACACTGGAACTAAAATGGCACTCACGCGGATTAAGCGTCCCACGATTCTAAGTACTCCGGTCGTACTTCTGTTCGTGGCGCTGTTTGTACCCGCGGCGAAAGCTCAGGAACCTCGGGCACTCGATCAAACCGCGCCACCTCCGGCAAAAGTCATATCGCACGAGGAACGCACCCAACTCAACCAGGCGAAAGACGAGAAGGCGCGTATCAAGTTATCAATCGAACTGGCAGAAACCCACCTTGCTAGCGCTGAGAACCACACTTCGCAGCAACAATATGAAGGCGCCGCTGCCGAAGCCGGGAAGTATTGGGCCTTGATCGAAGACGCGCTCGGCTTTATGAAGACGGTTGAACGCAAAGGCAACAAGCGACGGGATCTATACAAGCGTTTGGAGCTGTCACTTCGAGCCCACGGCCCAAGATGGGCAACTATTCGCCGTGGCACGCCCGCTGAATACGCTGTATGGATCAAAGAGATTGAAGAGTTTGCGCGGAATGGTCGAACCGAAGCGTTGAATTCCTTTTACGATAACACCGTTATTCGCGGCGGCTCAGACAAGTCGCCCGACGCAAAAAACAAGGTGCTGGACAAACCTTAAACCATTCGAAATCAAATCTTATGATAGCCCGTACCCCGATCCTTTTACTGACAGCAGTTCTCACCGTCTCTCTCTATACGCTGACCCCAGCCCATCAAGCCCGCGAGCACCTAACGCCGGAAGAGATAGAGCTGGTCAAAGATGCTCAGCTACTCGATAAGCGGATCGACGTTTTCATCAAAGCCGCTGATCGACGAATGTTGGTATTGAGTAGTGGCGGTCCGGACACAACTACCACCAAGCAACTGAAGAAGGATTCTGAGACCTGGGGAGAACTACCGAAAGGATCTCGCGCCGAACTCATCGGCGACATCGCGCGAATTTTTGACGAGGCGATCACCAACATCGACGACGTCAGCTCGCGGGATGAAAAAAACCCGCTGATTCCAAAGTCTCTGCGCAAGTTGGCGGCAGCCGCCTCACGGATCGTAGAACTCTTGAAGCCAGTCGAGGCGCAGGCAAAGAGTGACGAAGAACTGAGCAGCTTCGATCAACTTACCGAAAATGCCGAGTCAATTCTTCAGGCGGCAAACAAGCTGCCAGCGCCGACCGCTGCTGAGAAGAAGGGGAAGAAGCCGTGAGGGTAAAGAAGGAAGAGATTTTCCATTTGTCATTTGACATTTCTCATTTGTCATTTGAAGAACTTCAGCGGAAATTGAAGTTCATCTAGCGGAGCGACTCAACCTTACGCTCTGGTCGCCAGGTGCAACTTTCCTTTCAAATGACAAATGAGAAATGTCAAATGACAAATGGAAAATCTCTTCCTACTGACTCCTAACCCGCCACTCCCACGCTACCCGCGACGGCTCTTCCGCATCTCCGCGCTGACTTGTTTTGCTTCCTGATCGAGAGCGGTGCCGGCACTCGCTTCATCACCCTCTTCTTTGGCAGTCGCCGCAGACTTCAGCCGTGCGGACGTCTCGCCCACCGCGAAAAGTTGAAACTCAACCTTCGCTTCAGTCTTATCAACGCCACCAGATCCCACCCCCGTCGCCCGTCCCAGAAAGCCGCCAAGTTTCTTAGCCGCCGATGCCTTCAGCCCGGTCAGATCTGTATAAAGAATGAAGTCGCATTGTTTTGCCTTTGCTTCAGCCTCAGCTTCGCGCGGTGAAAGTGCATTCAAAGGAACGGCTTCAACACCGTCGCCTTGCAGTTCTCCAATGAGGCGCTGGCGCAGTGACTCCTGGGAAACTCCGCGATCGGTTTTATTGTTAATCTGGACCACGCCTACGCGAATGGCACCCGACGCCTTTGCGTTACTCGTGCTTGACGCATTGCTTCGATCGTCTGCAGCCGGCTGCTGATTGTTTGACATCTGCATCACGTCTGCTATGGACGGCATTGCGTACAACTCCTGCGAGCTCGCTGCTTCAACATAACCCGCGGGAATATCAAACAGGGCCGCATCAAGCGGCTCCCGGGAAAGTTCTACAACTTCTTTAGTAGAGCTGAAGGCCACCCTGCCATCCGGACCGTAGGAGGTGGTTGTTTCCTGGAGCGCATAGCCGGTTCGCGCCGCGCCCTGCCGGTTAAAGCGGACGACATCGTGGCAGCCGCCTCGCGCCGGGGGAACACCCATGGCCGCGCGGCCCCCCAAATCGCAGTTAAGACCAAACGAAAAATCTATGTACCAACCATCCGTTTCCACCCGCTGCTTGACCTGACTACAAGCATCTGGCGACGACTCAACGATCATGCTTGTCTTAACGTGACGAGCCTGGAAACCAAACATCTCCTTGCGCTCGCCGGTATCGACCGCGTTCGTTGTATAAGTAATGACGCCGCCATTTCGCGAAGGTTCAACTACCGGGCGCGCCACTTGTCCGGAACTTGGCGGAGCGTCCGCGGTCTCCATCGGCGTGATGACATACTTTTTCGCACTGTCGCTGATCTGAATAGTTCGCTTGAGGTCGCACTGGGTAACGTTAATTATGTCTCGGCCATAACCAATCTTCATTTCGGTGCGTTCACGCGCGCCTTTGAGCATCGTTGTATTTTCCATCGAGTGCCCGGAGGTGGTTGTGCGATAAGTAATCTTCAGATCATTCCGCGCTGGTGGCGCGGCGGCCGGCCGGTTCGGTCGTCGTTGCGCTATCAGGGCGGACGAAGAAATGAATAACAAAACCAAGGCAATCGGTATGTGTATTCCCCAAAACCTTTTTCTCATTGAGTCTCTCCTTGTTTGATACTTAGTTTGTGAAGCTGTTATTTGCTCGCTAGATTGTTAACGCGCAAAGGAACGACGAAGAGTTCACCTATTGCAAACAACTCTCTTGGAGTGCGGTGACCTGTCACCGCTTTTGCCTTGGGCGGCTTGACGCCCATATCTGTGCGCGGTTTCCAGAAACGGTGGTCGCGACTGGTCGCGACCGACCAAAGCGGTGACAGGTCACCGCACTCCAAAATTAGTCGCGCGCTTTCTTCAGTGTCTCAGTGGCGCGATTAATTGCCTCGACTATGCGACCCAAAGCCTCTGCCGCATTGGTCGTATTTCGATCGTCAAGGGCCTGACGAAAATCAGGCAGCGGTTGTGCCGCATAACCCGTGTATGTCCCCGGCGCATAAATCTGGTGGACATACCAATTACGCCCGCGCAGCCCGCGTTCATCCGTTAATGATCGCTCGACGGCCAGCAACGCATCATTGATGCGCTTCAACCTCGCCACGGCGCGAGGGTGACGATCATTTGCCTCAACACGCGTGTGCTCGATCTCTACGACAGTTTCCTGCCGCGCTTTCTCAACGCGCTCGGCCTCATCCGAAAAACTCTGCAGCGCTTTATTCATCGGCTTCTCGTCGAGAGCAGCGGCAAGCTTGCGACGTCGCGCAATCTTCATACACTGGTCGAAGAATTCACGCACCTGCCAGGCATAATCACGATAGTCGAGTGGTAGCCCGGCCGCATCCGCGAGGCGCATCGCCACCGTTCCCCAAAGTTGAGCCGCTGCTACGTGGTAGACAAAGCCCGGATCACCGAAGTGACTCATCCAATAGAAAGAATCATAAGAGGAGTGATAGACACCATAGTCGCCGCCAAAGCCCATGTCGCTGGCCGGCACTCCCAGGTGTTGTAAGAAGGGCGTGAAGTCTGAACCCGATCCGAGGGCCCCGATGCGCGCCTCGGCAATCGTCGTGTCCGATCCCATCTCCGCGTTTGTAAGCTCCGGGTTAGGCTCATCTTCGCGCGCGCGTTCCTGCCATCGCTGATAAACAGACTGGCCACTCTTTGGATCCTTCACGTCGCGGGTCGCGCCGCGAATTAGTTTCCACATTGAAGGCACTGAAGATGCTCCAAAATTCGGACCGGAAACTGCCGCATCCATGTTGAGGTAGGCGACTGCTTTCTGTTGCAACTCCGCGGCGTTATCTTCAGCCCATTCGGTGGAACCCAAAAGGCCATACTCTTCACCGTCCCAACTGGCCATTACCACCGTGCGTCGCGGTTTCCACCCCTTCTTCAACAAAGATCCGAAAGCACGCGCAGCCTCGAGCATTGCGGTCGTACCACTGTTTGGATCGACAGCTCCAAAGACCCAGGCATCGCGGTGATTGCCCATAATTACCCAACGGTCCTTTTCTTCGTCACCATCAATCCGCGAGATCACGTTCCAGATTTTTCGCACTTGATAGTCCATCGACGTTTTCAAGTGCACGCGCACATAATCCGTTCCGCCAACGTGATAAGGAAACGGCAACCCGCCCTGGAAACCTTTCGGCCTTACCGGACCGCGCAACGGTTCCAACAACCGCCTTGCATCACCATATGAAATCGGCTGGACCGGAATACGTGGCAGCGTTTTCACTTCTTCCAGCTTCAGTCGCGGCACACCAGGTATCGCCGGCTTGCCCGGCGTTAAAGGATCGCCGGGCGCGGTCGACAAAAATTGTACCGAGCCGCGTTGAGCCGAATACGCGGGACGCCAGGGGCCCTTCGGATAAACATCGCCTTGCGCGTAGCCATCATCTGCCGGGTCGGAATATATGATTAACCCAACGGCGCCGTGTTGTTCCGCGACTTGCGCTTTCACCCCACGAAAAGAGTTGCCGTAACGCGCGATCGCAATCTTGCCGGTCACGTCAATGCCAAGTTTTTTTAGCGCTTCATAATCAGGAGGCAAACCATAGTTCACATAAACTAAGGGCGCGGTCACATCGCCGCTGGGGCTGTAGCCATTGAAGAGCGGGACGATTTTTGGGTTGGACGATGATGGATCCTCGGCGATAACCGGTTCTTTCACAGTGAGCTTTTCGAGCCGGGGCCGGGTCAGTTCGACAATGCTGGGCTGTTTCGGATAGGGCAGCAACACCTCATACTCTTTAAGCTCCGCGGCAATGCCATAGCTGCGTATCTGGTCGCGAACATATATCGCGGTCGTGTAATCCTCTTTGGTCCCGGCTACGTGCGGCTCTGCCGTCAGCCGGCGTAGATGTTCTCGAGCCGAAGCCGGCGCCGGCAGGGCGCGAAATTCGTCTTCCCAACGGCGCTCCTCACTTGATCCGGCGGGTGTGAAACCATCTAGAACTATTGCCTGCCCTCCGGAACTCTGCGATAAAACTGGGCGGAGATTTGCGGAAGTGCTTAGAAATGCAAGCGCCAGGAAACCGGCGACCAGGCTGCGGATGGATCTCATTTTATCGTTTCCCTCAATTCCAACGGTTCAGATATTCGTGTGAACAATGATCGTTACCAGATCGTAAACTGAAGTCATCGGCAGCGAAAGGACGCGCATCTATGGACAGCAGATATTATCCCGGCGTTGAAGCGGATGTCTTCAAACTAGTAGCTGAACTTCGTACTATTTTTGATCAGGATTATGAAGTGCAAACGATGCACGTTTCGTCTACCACAGTTTTGCAAGCGCGCAAGTCTAGCACGTTGCGCGATCTTACCGGGCTCTCGTCGGCGCTGACCATTAAGATCACGCCGGAAGCGGGTGGCACGCGCGTGGAGATGGGTATGCAGAAGTGGTTAGACAAGGCAGCCGTTGCCGCAGTGGCAGTGCTGATTTCCGCCGGACTTCTGCTCGCTTTGCCGGCGCTCGGAGCTTACTGGCAGTACAAGCTCACAGAAGATGCCTGGAGAATAGTTGAAGCACACCTCGCCGGCAAAGCTGGTGGCTACGTTCCGCCATTACCCGGCCGCTGCGGCAGTTGCGGCGCTGCGAACACTGTCGACGCGAGCTTCTGTTCTGCCTGCGGAGCAAACTTCAAAGTGGCAGCTTGTCCCTCCTGCGGCGCCACGCCCAAAGATCCTTCATCGCGATTCTGCAATCAATGCGGGAGCAAGTTGACATCGTCGTCAGTGCTGCTGATGCAGTTTGAATCTCATTCACACCGTGGCTTTAGCCCGGTGATTTCCCGCGTCACGAAACAGGGAAACCGTTTAAACGGTTTCTCATTACTTTTAGGAAATGCGACACCGCGCTAAAGCGGCGGTGTGAATGAGAACCAGAGCAAACTGCATCACATCCTCGCATTACTGTTATTGACTTGCCTGGACGATCGTCGTATCGTTCCGCCGCCCGAACAGTTCGAGCTCGTTCACTGCGTCTGGGATCTGCCTGGGTTTTCTACTTCGCGCTCTGGTTTCTTCGAAATTCAACTGGGTACTGATAGTTCACATGGGTCCTACGATCCGTCTTTGTTCGGAGCCGCAACCGCAGTCGACTCCCGTCGGCACCGACTGCACAATCAATCGAATGTCAAAAACCAAACTCCTGGAGGTGTTTGTTTATGAAGAAGTCTCTCCTGCTCGTCGCTGTAACGTTGCTGATCTCGGTTTCTTCTCAAGTCTTTTCGCAGGAACCTGCGATGCCGGGACCGCCCAAGGTTCTGTACATCGTGAAAGAAGACATCAAGCCCGGAATGATGGGCGCACACAACATACATTCCGCCAATTTTGCCAACATCTTCAGAATGATGGGCACGCCCAACCATCGCATCGCAATGATTCCGGTCGCTGGGAGTGAAAACGAAGTTATCTATATCACCGGAACCGAATCGTTCGCGAAACTTGAAACCATTCTTAACAACACTGACAAGATGCTGGGTGGTGCGAGCGGTGCCGCGAAGACTGAACTGGACCGGCTTAACAAAGAAGAGCCGGTGTTGCATGCAGGCATGCGCGATATGTTCACACTGTTTCGACCAGAGTTGAGTTACAACCCGGGTGTCGATATACGCACGATGCGCTACTTCTCAATCACTACGCTTCGCGTCCGGCCTGGTCATGATGCACAGTTTGCCGAATACGCACAGAAGCTGATCAATGCCGCTCGAAAAGCGAAACTTGACAATTACCACACAGCCATTTTCCAGGTCATCTCGGGAGCGCCGGCTGGAACCTACCTGCTTTTCAGACCGATGAAGTCTTTGAGCGAGTTGGATGATCAGGTTGGCATGAGAGTCCGGGCCGGGATGGGCAACGACGAGCGGCGAGATCTCGACAAGGAAGCAAGCGACGTGTACCTGTCGAGCGAAACCAGCACTTACGCGTTTGCCCCGGACATGAGTTATGTGGAAAAGGAATTTGCGGCGGCCGATCCGGCTTTCTGGAATACCAAACCCGCGATGATGGCCAAACCAAAACCGAAAAAGAAAATGGCGAAGCCAGTAGCCCCGCCACCACCAACCGACTAGACAAGTAATCTTGCATCAGCAGCCGTGAACGAGCGGATGTTCGCGTTCGTTCGCGGCTCTTCTATAACTCTATAAACAAAACCGGGGGTTGCCTCAAAAGTCCTCGTAGAAGGTAGTTCTCAAGAATCGGAATTGAATTGAACTCCGAAGGAGTAGGCTAACTTCAGCCCAGGACTGGGGCCCCGCGCGGGCAGCCCGCGTGGGGTGGAAGATTCACCCAGGGTAGGAAACCCTGGGCTAAAGCTAGCCAACACCTTCGGTGTTAAGTCTCGTCCAGAGTTTTTGGGCAAAGCGGCCGGGCAGTAGCCCGACTGTTACGGAGAGCCCCACGCCGCCAGATCTTAATCGTGCCTTAATGCTCGCACCGGATCGATGCGTGCGGCTCGTGCGGCGGGATAAAGTGCAGCGAGGATTGAAACGATTAACGCGAAGAGAATGGCTCCTATTGAAAGCCAGGGTGGCAGGAAGAAGAAGTCAACAAACGAGGCGCCGTTTGGTTTCAAGAAGAATCGATAGGCGAGACGATTAGCGATGGCGTCGACCGCCCAGGCTGAGAGCACGCCGATAACTCCTCCGACTATCCCCAGCACCGCGGCCTCAACAAAAAAGATCAATTTGATCTCGCGGTCTTCGGCGCCGATTGCTTTCATGATCCCGATCTCGCGCGTGCGCTCGAGAATCGACATGATCATCGTGTTGGCTATCCCGAATGAAGCCACCAGCAGAGAGATTCCTCCCAGCAATCCGAGTACGGAATCAATAATCAAAAAGACAGTGCGAAACTGTTCTAACTGATCCACGATCGAGAAACTCACAAAACCCAGTTCCTTGAGACGCTTCCGTACTTCGGTTAAGGCCACCGGATCATCAACTCTGATGATCGCTGAATCGTATCCTTCACTTTCGGAGCTACCCAACGAACCGCTTTCCCGCGCCAGGGCGAGCGCTACCTGGTTCATTGGCCCGCGATGCTCGATCGACCATTGCCGCGCCGCCGCCAGCGGCACATATATCCGCGCCCCCGGAAACAATCCGCGCACACCTCCCTGGCCCGCGCCTTCTTTCACCTGCGAGCTCAAGATACCAACGATGAGAAATTTCTTCGCCACTAGATTGTCGCCTTCCGGCTCAGAAGAAATATCTTCTTCCAGCGGCAGACCAAAGAACGTTGGCGGCCCCGGTTCGGCGTCGTTCCGTTTGTCTGATTCACCAGCGGTGTTGGGCGCAGCGAGAAACTCAATGGTCTTGCCAACTGCATCCGCGGGATTCTCAAAACCAAAATCGCGGGCGAAGGTGTCGTTGACGACAGCCTCATCCGCAGTTGGCGAACTAATCATCCGTCCGGCCAGGAATTCCTTGAAACGAGAACTGGCATTGGGAACCGAGGCGCCGCCAATCGACTCAATTTGCGAATGGCCGTTGGTCCTTACATAAGTGAATAGCATCAGACTGGGCTCGACGTATGCGACGCCCGGGATTTTGGCAATTTCAGCAATCGCGGCGTCATCCAGAATTCGCGTCGGCTTCTCCTCAGGTTTCAAACGCGAACGGCGATCGCGTCGCTCGTTTTCGTTTCTCGCAGAGCTACTCTGGGTTCTGGCCGAGACAAGGTCGCCGAGGTTGCGTCCAAACACCTGAATCTCGTTGAAGAGGTCGAGGGCCTTGAAGCGCGAGAGCATGTTTCGCTGCAGTCCGAGTCCGAACGAAACCATCGTCACAATTACGGCCACACCGACGATCACACCCATGGTCGTTAGTATGGCGCGCAGTTTCGCCTGGCTCAGATTTCGGCTGGCCAGCTTAAGTATGTCGAGAAAGCTCATACGATAAACAAGGGGGAACAGGGGAAAAGGGTAACAGGAAAAAGATGAGTCTTCCCCTTTGCCCCTATTCCCCTTTTACCCCCTTTCACTTTTCCCTTGATCCAAACACATGCCGCACCGCGTCAACTGTCCAATCGGCCAGGCTCGCTGAGACCACTTCAGCGCCGGCGGCGCGCAGTTGTTCAGCCGAAACGGTATTGGTTATTCCCAACGTGCGCATGCCTGCTTGCTGGCCCGATTCAATTCCCGGGGGCGAATCTTCAATTACTAAACACTCGCGGGCCAGTAACGGTTGACGCCGTTCGCCTACTCGCTTTTCGTTCAACCTCTTAAGCGCGGTCAGGTAACAGTCGGGCGCGGGCTTGCAGACATTGACATCTGCGGCGGTCACAATCACAGAAAACAAACTCAGCAAGCGGCTTCGTTCCAGAACGTATTGAATCTCAGTAGGCGATGCCATGCTGGCCAGCCCAAGCGAAAACTGGCGCGACGTGGCTTTGAGAAATGTAACTACGCCGGGAAACAGCGGCAGTTCGTCTTCAATGAACTGGCGATGCCGCACACCTTTCGCTGCCAGCACGATCTTCAAGACATCGTCAGTCAGAGTTTGTTTGGCGCGTTCAAACGCAGCTCGGACAAACGTCTTGTCGTCCATTCCGAGCGCGCCGTAGTAGTCGCTTTCAGTCAGCTCAATTCCCTGCTCGCGCAGGACGTCCTGGTAAGCCGCCATTTGCAGCGGCTCGTCGTCGATGATGACGCCATTGAAATCAAAAAGGATTGCTTGAATCATCGGAATAAGTCTCAGGTCTCAAGTCCCAAGTCTCAAGTCTCGGGGTTGTGGTACACACCTCTCTTCAACTGTAGTTTGAGCCTGCTTGAGACTTGGGACCTGAGACCTGAGACTCTAGTTGGGACTTGGGATCTGAGACTTGGGACTTGGGACTTGAGACCTGGCCTTGGCCGAGCCGTGCGTTTTGATCTTCAAACAACTTCGGCAGGCGCTCGCTCTCGAGCACGTCAAGCCGGCGCAGAACTTCAGCGAGCGAAAGTTCATTTTTCAGGTTAACGCGATAATCCAAATCCGCCCGCAAGCGATCTTTTTCACCCTGCCGGTTCTGCGACATCATGATAATCGGGGCCTGCATCCCGGCTATCACCGCCAGCACCAAATTCAGCATTTGATACGGCTTCGGGTCGAATCCGTTGAAAAGGATGTAAGAGTTGAACAGAATCCAAAAGAGAATTAGACCGATCGAGACGCCGATGAATTTCCAACTGCCGCCAAATTCCGCAATCAGGTCCGCGGCGCGATCGGCCATCGTGGCGCGTTTGCGTTGCTCCTCATTGGCGTTGCGAGAAACGCGCGAGCGAATGAGCTCATCCGTGCGCCTGAGCCGGTCGCTGAGCGCGCCTAACATTCCCAACGCCACGTCCGGGTTTGCGCGCACGAAAGCCAGAAAATTAGGCCGCGGGAGAACCGCCAGCCGGCCGTCCTCAATCACCTTCGCGTCAGCTGATCGCTGGCGCCCGTCAATGATCGACATCTCGCCAAAAAAATCTCCCTGGGCCAACTCAGCAAGCGTTATCTCTTTGTCATCCTCGTCGACAATGCTGATGCGCACGCGGCCACTCTCGATCAGATACATCGCGTCTCCGGTATCGCCCTTGTGGAACAGTTCCGTGCTCGCCGATACGTCTTTAATCGCGAGCAGATTGCGCAGCTCTATTGCGGCCTCGTCAGTCAACGACGAGAAGAGTGGCACTGACCGCAGCGCTTCAAGAGTCATTTGGTTTGACATAGAAACCTTTCCACAGGGGAATAGGTAAAAAGGGAAACAGGAGAACGGGTAAAGAACGAATTATTTCGAAACCGTCCAAGCCGCGCTGGCCTTTCCCGTCGACCCTTTCCCCTCTTTCCCTCTTTCCCCTTTTTCGTTTCCCGCCGGCTTATCCTTCCACAACTCGGCCATCTTTCATCAGAATTATGCGGTCGGAAAAACTGGTAGCGAGCTCGTGATCGTGCGTCACCATTAGTATTGTCAGGGAGTCGTTATCAACCATTTCCCGCAGGAGTGCAAGCAACTCATGAGCGCGCGTCGAATCGACGTTGCCGGTCGGTTCATCTGCCAGCAAAACCCTGGGGTTGTTCGCCAGTGCCCGCGCGATAGCCACGCGCTGTTGCTCGCCCCCGGAAAGTTCGGAGGGACGATGCGTCAAGCGGTCTGCCAGGCCCACTCTTCCAAGCAACTCCTCAGCCCGCTGGCGACGCTGGGTTCCGCGAATTCCGCCAAACGCCAGTGCGAGCCCGACGTTCTCTTCCGCGCTCATTGTCGGAATCAGGTTGAAGTTCTGAAAAATCATCCCGACTGAGTAGCGGCGATAACGCGCCATCTCTTTTTTGCTGAAAGGTCCCAGCGGCTGTGCATTAAAAACCACGTCACCGGACGTTGGGTGATCAAGACCACCGACCATGTTGAGCAAAGTACTCTTCCCGGAACCGGATGTCCCCTGGATTGAAACGAACTCCCCTTCGTCCATCGCCAACGAAACATCGTTGAGCGCAGTGACGCTCGTAGTTCCCATTTGGTAGACCTTCGAAACTTTGCGTGCTTCTAAGATTGACATCATAATTCTGGGCTTTGGGTTTTGGACTTTTGAGCTTTGGACTTTGATCTTTGTTCTTAGGTCTTTGGACTTTGGTCTTTGGTCTTTGGTTTTTGGTCTTTGGTTTTTGGACTTTGGTCTTAGCTTTTTTTGAGATTTGAAATTTCAGATCTCAGATCTCAGATCTCAGAACCTAAGGCCAAACCAAAGACCAAGAACCAAAGACCAAAAACCAAAGTCCAAAGACCTAAGAACAAAGCACAAAGTACAAACCTCAGGACAAAGTCCAAGCCCTAAAACCCAAGCCCCTTCCTACTAACGCGCCACAACTCAAACCGTTCCTCCTGGAACCCTTTCAATAAAATTTCAAACTGTTCGGCCTGCAGGTTTTCGCCGGCCACGAACTGGCGCACTTCCGGATCGTCATATAGCGCCTTTGAGATGATCACGTCGTCGCCGGTCGACAAGCCCTCCAGGCGAGCAGCCATGTTTACGGTCGATCCGAAGTAGTCAAGACGGTCATTCAAAGTTACTGCAATGCATGGCCCGGTATGGACGCCCGCTTTCAGAATTAACGGAGCAACTCCAGCTGCCGGCGCCGCCAACATTTCCTGCGCGCTCAACATCGCTTTCAATGCCGAAGCCGGCCGCCGAAAAACGGCCATCACGGCATCGCCGATTGTTTTCACTAAGGCTCCATCCTCTTCCGCGATGACTTTTTTCAAAACGTCGAAGTGATTCATGACCCGTCCGAAAGCGGTGGCGTCGCCAATCTCGCGATAGAGTTGCGTCGAGTTGCGCAGATCGGTAAACAAGACAGTCAAAGTGCCTACTGAGATTTGCTCTCCGGGTCGCAATGCTTCCGAAGCAAACAAATCACGAAACATCTGCAGGGCGGTGACCTCCGCAGCCGTAGCCGATTGATCGCTCCAGGCCAATCGCTCGAGTATTAACAGTTGTTCGGCGCTTGTTGCATTTTTCAGTTTCAGCAAACTTTGCTGGGCCAGCTTCAGTTCCTCAACCGGCCAACCTGTTTCTCCAATCGTTACGCTTGCCGTCGGCTGCCCAGCATCAGTCACAGTCACGTCCTGTCCGCCCGAGAGTTCCAGCGCGCGCAGGCGATATCGCCCCGCTTCAAGCGGCAGCGAGAGCTCGCGTTCGGAGCGAGCCGGCAACAACTGTTGAGCGACGATGTGTGGCGTTTTTTGCGGACTACCCATGCAGAAGTTCTGCGCTTGAACTTGTCGCACCAGCGCATTGGGTTTGAAAGTTACTTCCACAAAGCGATCAAAGTTAACCGTGAAATCGATCCGGCAGGTGTCGCAGTGAACCTGCGAACTAATTTCGCTAAGCGACTTGCCAGTCTCTCCCGCGCCGCGGCATAACGGACACAAGAGCTCCCATTGCAAATCGAGTAAGCCGAAACGCGTCGAACGCAGGCAAGCCTCCAGAACAGCACGCCGGGACAACTTCCACTCGTCTGCCAACGCATAGGGACGAATCCGCGCCAGCGCGAAGTCGTCTGCGCTGCTGACAAAATCAATCAGCCGTTCGACAACTTCCGTATCCGCACCTTCGGCGAGCAGTTTCTCACCAATGACCCGGAGGCGACTTTGGGCAGCGGAATCCAATTCCGCTTCCGTCTCTGGCGACGCATCCACTACGGCGCTGGTGGCAATCTCGTCATACTTTCTAAAAGCCCTGGCGAAGCGTCGCGAGCTGGAAAACTTCACTTGCAACGAAACCAGAAAACCGCCAACCAAAGATCTGGGTTGCGCGCGAAAGTCGTAACTAAGCTTAGTGCCGCCGGCCGCGCGCGGAGTGAGTTCGACCAGGGCCCGCAGCTCTGTTATCGGGCCCTTGCTGTACGTGCGCGCCACGCCGAAACGCGAAGGTCTCACCCATTCAAACGGCTGCTCTTCCCACTCGACCGCCATTCCATACATTGAAAGACGCAGGCGCCGGCGCGCGTTTCTGAGTCGTTCACGCGTCGTCCTCGCAGGCTCCACCGAAGGCACACCCGTGTCGCGATTGAAGCGATTCGTATCGGCGACGAACGGCCACAACTTTTCCGGGCTGGCCTTTAGATCGTATTCCCAGTGGTAATGAAGCTCGCGGTTAGGCATGAAGGTCAGAGATTTTCAGCGACAAAACGAAATAAAATTTTCCATTTTGTCATTTGACATTTCTCATTTGTCATTTCATGAGCGACTGAACAAAGACCGACCGACTATGGTGCCCAAGTATGATCGATGGTCCGTCGTAAATGACAAATGAGAAATGTCAAATGACAAATGGAAAATCTTGTCTTCGACTATACAAACTCAGACCCCGAACTTCTCAGACTTCCTTGTACTCCGAGTCGACATCTTCCGTAGAAGAAGCCACGCGGTAGTTTCTTGACTGCACTTGCTTGGTGATAAGCAAGTCGTCTTTAGTCTTCAACAGGTCGGCGCGGTTGTATACCGATAACTCGAAATTGTAGCCGTGCGTAATAGCGTCTTTGGGACAGGCCTCGACGCAATAGCCACAGAAAATGCAGCGCCCGTAGTCGATGTTGTAAACCTCAGCATAGCGTTCATCCACTCCCACTCTTTCCTCAGGGAGCCGTGGATCGTCTTTGGCTACGATATAAATACAGTCGGAGGGACAAGCTGCAGCGCAAAGAAAACAGGCCACGCATTTTTCGCGGCCCAATTCGTCGACGTGCAGCAGGTGTTGTCCACGATAACGCGGCTGCACGGTGACCGGTTCCTCCGGGTATTGGACGGTCCATTTCCGCTTGGGAATGTAAGACAACGTAACGCCCATCCCCTGGATGATGGCCCTGGTTGAATCGATTACTTCGCTGATGATTGACATGGTTTTTGGTTTGGTCTTTGGACTTTGGTCTTTGGACTTTGGTCTTTGGTCTTGTGCTTGGTGCTTGGCGCTTTGTACTTTGAAATTCCTATCCGTTTGTCGAACGTATCAGACCGACACCACCAAGTTCAAAGTTCAAAGAACCAACCACAAAGACCAAAGTCCAAAGACCAAAGTCCATCTTTTTATTCTTTCAATAGTTTCACTTCCGAACTCGTGGCCTGCCATCGTCCATCCCGCCAAACAAACTTATCGGTAAATCGAAAAGCAGCCGGCTGGATTTGACCCTGCTCATTCTTAACCTCTAGGCGTAAAGTTCCTGTTAGCGTAGCACGGTCGCTGCTCAGGTTGACCTTCAGATCCTCAAAGTTCCACTTCTGAATCAGAGTGTCGCGCTGGATTGTCTTCAGATATTCGGCCTTGCCCTCGGTCCGGCCATCGGTTACCCCGACATAATCATCAGCGAGGATGTGATCAAGTTTCTTTTTGTCCGCGTTGATGTTCGCTACGGTCCACTCGTGTTCCAGATCCGTAAGCGTCGACAACACTTGCGCCTCATCAGTTGGCGGAGCCGTGGTGTCTTCTTCAGTCGAGTTGTTGGTCTTCGATTCCGTTGAATTGAAGTTCGCGCTACTCAAATTCTCGTTCGAATCATTACGCCGCTGCACGTTCGAATTAAGATTTGCGTTCGTATTGGACGCTCTCATCATACGGGGCAGCAAAACCGCAGCCGCGATTCCCATTCCAACAAGCACCACGAATAAGATCGCGAAGAGGCCAAGAATCCATGGCCACGTATGGCGCTTGCGTTCGCCGGAAGAACCTGGAGGAATGTATGAGCTGGGGGGTTGATAAGGGTTGGAGACGCGCCCGCCGGCCACTCCTGACAAACCGGACGTTTCGGGTGAACTATCCTCTGCCGCCGATCGAACTACTGTTGCCTCATCGTCTGGTGGATCGACGGTTACGAGTGGCGTTCCGTCCTCGACACAGAAACTCAAGTGCTCTTCGGTAAAGGTTTTATTGCAGGTAGGACAGCGCTTCACTTTCACTTCTCTTTCCAGCGGTTTGATTTAGATTTCGGGACGCTTGCGATTTTATCGTGATTCTCGTTTGGGTGCGAACTGGGGTGAATTTTACCAGACCAAAAGATACAACGCGGCTCGCGCAAAATCAGAACGGGAGCGCAGCGACCAGCCAAAGGTTCACCGCAAAAAGTTGGGCTCAGAATGATGAGGCTGCAATTCTTCCTCAGTTGTGCTTTTAGCTGGTCGCTGCGCTCCCAGTTCTGATTTCTGTTCAGACTCTGTTGAGTGCGTATCGAATTGTTATCTAACAGCGCTGAGGATGAAACCAAGCCCATAAAACAGAATTATCAGTAACAAAATTCCAAAGTAGAGACCGCTGGTGACGATGCCGCCGATGGCCATGCCCTTACCGCCATATTTTTTCGGGTCATTCTTAATTTGCACGAGCGACACAATGCCCAACACCAGCGCGATGGGCGCAGTTAGAATGCCGAAGTAACAACACAACCCGAGCGTGACACTGGCGACTCCCAGGATCAGCGAAGTGACAGCCAGGCTCTGCTGGGGATTGATGGGATAGGCGGGGGGCGGCGGCGCTGTCCAGCCAGCCTGAATCGGTGACGGCGGAATGTACTGCGGCGGAGGCGGACTTTGACGGCCGGGCATGTCGAGCGTCGGTTGTTCGGTTGGGCTGACGCTCGGTGGCATGGGACGAACCAACGTCGGTGGCGGTTCGGCCGGCGAAAGGTCATCGACCAGCGTGGTGCCGTCCTGAGTGCAGAAAGTCAGCCACTCATCGGTAAATTGCTGATTGCATTTTGGACAGCGTCTCATGAGTTTTGGAGTGCGGCGACCTGTCGCCGCTTTGGTCCTGGGTGGCTCGACGCCCCAATAGTATGGCTCTGGAGTCCAACGACAGTCGCGACAAGTCGCGACTGAACAAAGCGGTGACAGGTCACCGCACTCCAAAGGTTTTAGACCAGCTCGAGCTGGCTAAAGAAGTAAGCAATTTCGATAGCGGCATTCTCGTCAGAGTCGGAACCGTGCGTGGCATTCTCCCCGACTGATCCGCCAAACTCTTTACGAATAGTTCCCTCATCGGCTTTCGCCGGATCGGTTGCACCCATCAGGTCGCGCCAGGCCTTCACTGCGTTTTCCTTTTCCAGAACCATGACTACGCAGGGATCGCTGGACATGAATTCGGTCAAGCCGGCAAAGAACGGTCGCTCGCGATGAACCGCGTAGAAACCTTCTGCTTGCTTCAAAGTCAGGTGCAGCATTTTCATGGCCCGCAACTTGAACCCGGCATCGTTAATTTTTTGAATGATGTTACCTGTATGGCCCGCGCGTACTGCGTCAGGCTTGATGATTGCGAATGTTAAGTTACCCAAGATGCTTCGATTCCTTTATTTTTCAAGTTAAGTGAGCTTTGAGCTTGGTACTTTGAACTTGGTACTTTGAACTTTGTGCTTTGGACTTAGGGACTTTGTTACTGCCGTTAAAGCTGCGGCTAAGATTACAAGTAATGAAGTACGAAGTTCAAAGAACAAAGCACTAAGCACTAAGCACAAAGCACTAAGTATTAAGTATTAATTCAGCTTTTCCCCAGTGCTTCTCTCATCCCCGTTCCAATATCCGCCGGCGACCGCACCACATGAATGCCGGCGTCTTCGAGCGCCTTCATTTTTTCCGCTGCTGTTCCTTTGCCACCGGCGATGATTGCCCCGGCGTGGCCCATGCGACGTCCCGGCGGCGCGGTTTGTCCGGCGATGAACGCCACGATTGGTTTGGTAACATTCGCTTTCGCAAACGCGGCAGCGTCTTCCTCAGCGGTTCCACCAATTTCGCCAATCATCACGATGCCGTCCGTCTCGTCGTCGTCCTGGAACAGTCGCAGCGCATCGAGGTGCGTGGTGCCGACAATCGGATCGCCGCCGATACCGATCGCGGTCGACTGACCCATCCCCAGCGCCGTTAGCTGTCCCACCGCTTCATAGGTCAGCGTTCCTGAACGAGAAACAACCCCGATTCGACCTTCACGATGAATGTGTCCCGGCATAATTCCGATCTTGCATTTGCCGGGACTGATAATGCCGGGACAGTTTGGACCAATCAGTCGAGTAGGCTTGCCGTCGAGGTATTCCCGAACCCTCACCATATCGAGCGTCGGAATGCCTTCGGTAATACAAACCACCACCGGGATACCCGCGTCGGCAGCTTCCATGATCGCATCAGCAGCGAATGCCGGCGGCACGTAAATCACAGACGCGTTTGCGCCTGCTTGCTTAACCGCGTCGGCGACGGTGTTGAAAACCGGAATGCCTTCATGCGTCGTCCCACCTTTGCCGGGCGTGACACCACCAACGACGTTCGTTCCATACTCAACCATCTGTTTAGCATGAAACGTACCTTCTTTTCCGGTGAGTCCCTGCACCACCAGCCGGGTAGACTTGTCAACCAAAACGCTCAATGTATGGCTCCTGTTATTGAATTGAAAAAATGAGGGCGCAGTATAACACGCGACCAATATGGGTCAGCACCAGCTCGCTATTAGCACCGAAGATTTTCCATTTGTCATTCCCGGCTGCCAAACATTTCTTAGCTTCGAACCGTCGAGACCATGTTCGTGAGTACAGCCATTGCATGCGAACGAAATGACAGATGAGAAATGTCAAATGACAAATGGAAAGTCTTCTCTTCGGCACACTTTCGTCTTGGTATTGATTTCACGCCGTGAACAACGCCCGCTAACCACCGTTCAGCTGAGCTCGAATTGTTGACCGTGTTCCGGAACCTCTACCGGCCAATCAAATCGTTCGCGAATGTGTTTGGCCATCGCCGTTGCCGATCCAACCTCACCATGGGTGATGAATACGCGACGCGGCGGCGCCGGCAAGTCCCGCAACCAACGAATCACTTCCTGCCAATCAGCATGCGCCGAGAAGCCGCCGATTTTGACTGACTGGCAACGCACCGGAACCCATTGCCCCAGGACCTTGACTTCTTTCTCACCGTCAGCGACGCGACGCCCGAGCGTTCCCCCCGCCTGATAACCGACAAAAACAACTGTTGCGTTTGCATCAGGCAGAACGCGCAACGCGTGATGCAGCACACGGCCGCCCGTCATCATCCCTGAAGCGCTGATGATCACGCGTGCCCCTCGTTGCTGGTTTAGTCGCTTTGAATCCTCTCTGCTGGTGCTGGTTGTCATTGAATGCGTCTGCAACGGGTTGGCGTTACCCGCAGACGCGGTCACATATTCTTCATCATGCTCTTCCCTGCGGTTGGCATACACCTTGGTAGCCTTCGACGCCATCGGCGAATCCAGGATGACCGGCAGGATTGGGACTCGCTTTTCGTCTTCCAGTTCGCGAATGAGATAGAGAACTTCCTGCGCCCGGCCGACCGCAAAAGCGGGAATCAGAATCTCGCTATTATGTTCAGCCGCGTGTTTAATTATTCGCTCGAGCGCAATTTTTGGCTCTTCCGGATCGTGCGTACGATCACCGTAGGTTGATTCCACAACGAGATAATCACAGGCCGGAGGTGCTACCGGATCGCGAATGATGGGCTGGTCATACTTACCAAGGTCTCCGGAAAATAATATTCGCCGCACTCCCTGATCGGTCTCGATTAAAACGAGGACTTGACTCGACCCCAGAATATGACCGGCAATGCGAAACTCCGCGCTGATGCCCTTCGCAATATTGAAAGGCTGGCCGTCGTTCTGTACGACGTGCAACAGTCCCAAAGCAGTTTCAGCATCTTCTTCGGTGTAAAGCGGAAGCGCGGGGTTGTGACGCGTGACTTTGTGTCGATTGCGATAGTCGGCTTCTTCTTCCTGCAATCGGGCTGAATCAGGAAGCAGTATGCGAAGGAGTTCAGCGGTGCCGCGCGAGCAATAGACGGGCCCACGAAAACCCTGCTTCACGAAGCGTGGGAGATAGCCGGTGTGATCAATGTGCGCGTGCGTGAGCAGCACTGCATCAACTGATGTAGGCGGAAAAGGAGCTTCAGCCCAGTTTCGGTCACGCAGTGCGCGCGGGCCTTGAAAGAGACCGCAATCAATCAGCAAGCGCTGGTGATTGTTATCAATTAGATACTTTGAACCGGTGACGGTGCCCGCAGCACCCCAAAAAGTTACGGTTGCCAAGGGCTTCCTCCGCTCAGACGACGACGTCCGCCTGTTCAAGATTCCTGACGGTTGAGTGACTCCGCTGTCGATATCCAAAAAAGACAATGAAGGTAGGAACCAGCAATGCCAGGTTGCGAAGCGCCGTACTCAATCCGAGTTGGCTGCCGATTATCCTGCCGAAGCAACCACACTCAAGCGGATCGCCATGTAATACGTAAACGTAATAAAGCGCGAACGCAGAGAAGCCGATTAGCAACCCCGCCGCCAACAAGGCTCCTGCACGAACCGTTGGACGTAGCACCAACAAAATCGCAGTGACGATTTCCGCGGCAATAACCAACACGGTTACCGGCCAGATCCAACGAGCCGGAGGGACCCCTGAGGCAGCGAGCAGATCACCAACGTTGGTGGCGAAGGCTTTGACGATCGATAACTTCGCAATCGCCGTGACCAGGAAAAGCGCCGCGATCCCAAAGCGACTGATCAGCAGGATGATTCGGAATATTTTGTGACGCGTCATTCTTGCTAACCCCAACGGCGCGGCTATGCCGCCTTCCGCTCGGTAAGGCTCTGCCTTACCGATCCTGCTGCACTATTTTTTGAGGCTACGCCTCGGGAGATGTGCTGAGGCATAGCCTCATTGTTTTTTTCCAATTACGGAAAGGCAGAGCCTTTCCACCGGGACGACGGCAGCCGTTCCCTTCCCATAAGCTAGGCAGCCAAAGCGACTACTTTGTCCGCTGCGTCCTTCATGCCATTTGCAACGGTGAAGTTCAAACCTGATTCGCGAATCACACGCTGGCCTTCCTCCACGTTGGTTCCTTCGAGTCGAACCACGACGGGAACGTCTATCCCCAAGTTCTTCACCGCTTCCACCACGCCGCGCGCCACCATGTCGCAACGGACAATCCCGCCGAAGATGTTTATTAGAACCGCCTTGACGTTTTCGTCCGCCAGCAGAATTCGAAAGGCTGCCTCTACTCGCTCTTGCGAAGCGCCGCCGCCAACATCGAGGAAGTTTGCCGGCTCGCCACCCGCCAGTTTGATAATGTCCATTGTCGCCATCGCCAGGCCGGCGCCATTAACCATGCAGGCGATGTTGCCGTCGAGCTTGATGTAATTGAGATCGAATTTCGAGGCTTCAATCTCCAAAGGCTCTTCTTCGTTAAGGTCGCGCAGGTCGAGGAACTCTTTGTGACGAAACATAGCATTGTCGTCAAAATTGACCTTAGCATCGAGCGCTATCAAGCGGTTGTCTTTAGTCAAAAGAAACGGATTGATCTCCATCAGTGAAGCATCCATCTGTTCATACGCGTTGTAGAGCGACTGCATAAACTTCACTGCCTGGCCAATCAGGTCGGAACCAATTCCGAGTCCGAAAGCCAGCTTGCGCGCCTGAAAAGCGCGAAAGCCAACCGCCGGATCAACCGTCTCCTTTAATATCTTTTCCGGTGTCTTTGCCGCCACTTCTTCGATGTCCATGCCGCCGGCTTCGGACGCCATGAAGACCGGCCGACCCGAGGCGCGATCCAAAACAATCCCCAAATAGAATTCCTTGTCGATAGGAAGCCCTTCTTCAATCAGCAGCACGCGGACCTCGCGACCTTCCGGGCCGGTCTGGTGAGTAACCAACTTCATGCCGAGCATCTTTTGCGCGATCTCGCGCGCCTCATCTGCGCTCTTCGCCAGCTTGACGCCGCCACCCTTGCCGCGACCGCCCGCATGAATCTGCGCTTTGACGACCACGACATCAGTGCCCAATTCTTTAGCAGCCTGATACGCCTCCTCAGGTGAGCGTGCCACCAAACCTCGCGGCACGGGCACGCCAAATTTTCTCAGCAGTTCCTTACCTTGATACTCATGGATCTTCATCGCACAGCCTCAGCGATCGAAAACATCGACTCGCAAAAAAAATTTCTTTAATTAGAGCGCGTTGAGTTTAGCGGTACAAAAGAGATGACTGCAAGCGCTGAGTAGGAGCAGAATGACTAACCGCGCGAGCCCCCACGAACTTTTAGCATCGGAGGTTTCCCTGATGAGCTACGTAATAGTTACCTCTCTTTCAAACCTGCAGAACGAAGTTAGCTACGGAGCCAACCACACGCTGATCACAGACGAACCGCTCGAGGCAGGCGGCGAAGATGCCGGTCCGGATCCTTACACGCTGCTACTCGCGGCGCTGGGCAGCTGCATCTCCATGACCACGCGGTTGTACGCTAACAGAAAAGGCTGGCCACTCGATCGCGTCACCGTGCGCTTGAAGCAGCAACGAATTCACGCGGCTGATTGTCTTGAATGCACAGACTCAATGGAGGGATACATTCATCGCATTGAACGCTCGGTCTCGTTTGAAGGCGACTTAACTGAGGATCAGCAGGTGCGGCTGCAGGAGATTGCGCACAAGTGTCCCGTGCACAAAACTCTCACATCCAGGATAGTGATTGCTGACATGGACTAGAGACATGGTTGGCTGATCTTTTGAAGATTACATCGCATCGCCGTGGGCAAACCTCCGATTCCAGCGCGTCGACAAATTCGCTGAATACCACCTTTGTGTGTTAGCGCACAGACTCAGAGCTAAATAAGGTATAGAGTCCAACAGTCAATCTAATAGTGCGACATGCCGCGAGAACGTTCAGTCTCGCTTTATGCAATGGGGGATTTTCTCTCTCACGCCCAATGTTGACGAGTGGTACACCAACCACAGCCGAATGCGATATTCGCTGACAGGCTTCACTAACCTTCCCCGGCTAACGCAAAAGTGCCAACCTCTTTGAAGGAGAAAAAATGAGAAGATTAATCGGTTTTGTTTTCGCAGTGTTTTTTTTCGCTGCTGTTGCCTTGATCCCTGGTTCAGCTCAGGCTCAAGTCGCTGATCTACACCTTACGGCTTCCGGCTCATACTACTCAAACACCGCTTTTTACAACGTTGGTGTTGTCAACAATGGCCCTGATTCCACGGATGGGGTCATGGTCGGCGGAAGCACAGGTCTAACTATAACTTCCGCTACAACGAGCCAGGGAACTTGCACCTTCAGCAGCACTAGTTTCAGCTGCACCGTCGGCACTCTCGCGTCCGGCGCAAGCGTTTCGGTCTCTGTCACGGGTACGCTACCCAACTTTGGTTCGCCGCATCCGGCCATAACTTTCTGCGGCTTCAGCGCTGGAACGTCCGCAACAGCGAGCGATCCCAACACCTCCGACAATTCAGTAACCGTATGTATCGTTATACAGGCAATCGGTGGTTGTGTTCCGCCTCAGCAATGTAGCCCACACTAAAACCTCTGACGCCAAAACCAGGAGGGCCTGCGATCCTTTAGAAAGTAGGCCCTCATTCATATTTTGGCCCTGGATTAATATTGATGGAAGCGGATCAGGCTGAGGAGTAAGAAAGTTTAGAACCAATTCTTCTTCGATCTCTGACTGCATTAGCCTATTCTCCGCTCCGATCTGATCCGCGTCTCTCTGCGCAAATCCGCGGCTAAAATCTCCACCAACCGAAAAGGGCCTCCAATCAAAACGCGATTGGAAGCCCAAACTGGTCGGGACGCCGAGATTCGAACTCGGGGCCTCACCCACCCCAAGGGTGCGCGCTACCAGGCTGCGCCACGTCCCGTAAAATCCGTCCCTAGTATCTCCGCAAAAAAGTTGTAACGCAAACTGTTAGTAAATACCGAAAGAGAATTCGGCGCGGAGTCGCGCAGATAAGACAAGGATCAGATCGCACCTAACACTGGGTATGAAAAAGTCCCCCTGACTGTTTGGCTTGTTCCTTTTGATCTGATCCGCGGTCATCCGCGTAAATCAGCGGCCAATATATTTCGGCTCAGTGTTTTTTGGAAGGGCTGTCCAGCAGGGCCAGTATCTCGCGCAATTCCCGCGCAACTTTACGGAGTGACTTGCGATCTTCAGCGGTTCTTTCTTCAGAAGTTCCACGAATCGCAGTCGCCATTCCTTCTGGGGCCGCTTGCGAACCGTTTGTCTCAGACTCCTCGGCGTCATCCTCAGACGAAACGATTTTGAGTTTTCCACCGGCCCGCAGATCATTTGCCAGACGCTTCTTCGCGCCTGCGATCGTGTACTGGTCTTCGTAAAGCAGTTCCTTGATTCGGAGCGCAATTTCCACGTCGCGCTTTCGATAAACCCGCTGGCCGGCGCGATTCTTTTGCGGCGCGAGCATCGCAAACTCCGACTCCCAATAGCGAAGCACATGCGCCTGCACCCCGGCGAGTTCGCAGACTTCGCCGATCTTGAAGAAGAGTTTTTCCGGTATGGCTACGGCAGAACGGCCCATGATCACAATGTCGACGACTGTTCTTCCTGATAAATGTGCAGGATAGAAATTAAAGGAAACTAGTGGCAGGATTGCCAGAAGCCCAGCGAGCCGCCATGTTACTGCCAGCGATTTGGCGTGTCAATGCTTATACTTAGCTGGTGTGAGTTAAAACTGATTCTTAAAGGTATCGCTTCAGGGTGTAAACGATGTTCTGGCTCCAGAGGAGCCAAATGTTTATAGACTTCGCGGTCAGCCAATGTTTGGCGCTCCAGCGGAGCGCAATGCTGCCGGAAGATGAATATGTCGAGCTCTACATTTCGCTCCGCTGGAGCGAAGGTCGCCTTTTAACGTGAGACAGTAGCTCGCTTCTTACCAGTTGGCCTGTCATACTGTTCCCTTTGATTTATAGGCGTTGTTAAGTCGTTCGTATTGTTCCTGAAGCCTCTTGTTGTCCTCTTCAAGCTTTTTCTTATCACTAATTACTTTTTGGAAATCACGTTGGTGATGGCCGTTGATGAAGTCCACGGAGTGCTTATGGTTTTCTTCCAACGATTTTATTGTCTCACCGTGAGCATTGGCTTGGTAGACAACCTTTCTCTCAAGAGAGCTAATTGTCTCACCATAAACCTTCTCAAGATCGGAGACCTTCGCGCTGTATAAACGCCCCGTGCCATCCACTACAGCGATCAACATTAGAACTAAAGTAAGGCAACCGAAGACTAGAACCAGAATCGCCTTCGCTGCTAAAGACCATGAACCAATCACTTGGCCGGGAGTCCATGGCGTTAGGAACCATAGGATAAGTGGAAGAAAGCCAAGTAAGGCATGAGAGATGGTTACAACCTTCCACTTCCTATTCTGCTTAAAGTCAACCCACAGCGCCTTGGCGAAGAACTTGAACTGCGACATTTCAGCCATAGGGCAAGGCTAACACCGACGAGCGGAAAATCGCTAGAGTTAGGAACGGGAGGCCAGCACCATAGATTTACCACTCCGAAACTCACGCCTGATAGACGCGTCTTCCTCCCCAAGTTATAATCCGCGTTCTACTCAACTACCAGCGCCGCAGACCCGGAGGGTTGTTTCCAACAGTGACGACATCTTTATCACCAGCCTCTCCAAGCATGTTCCGCCTCGCGGCCCGACTCGACGACATTGGATTTTCTGACATCGTTAATATTCGGAATCGCATAATGAAGTTGCGAGCCGAGGGCGCCACCGTCTACCAGTTTGAGGGCGGCGAGCCTTACCTGAACACGCCTGAGTTCGTGAAGGAGGCGATGCTGCGCGCACTCCAGGAAAACAAGACGCGCTATGCTCCATCGTCCGGCGTTCCCGAGTTACGCGCTGCAATCGCCGATAAGCTGCGTTCAAAAAACAACATCCCCGCGCAAGCGGGCGACGTGATGGTGATGAACGGCGGCATGCAGGGTTTGTTTGGCGCGTTTCAGTCAGTGGTGAATCCCGGCGACGACGTTCTCGTCTTCTCGCCTTTCTGGACTCCCATAAAAGATCTGCTCGCCTATTCGCAGGGACGGGCCCTGCTGGTGCCGACCACTGAAGCACGCGCAGCCGGTCTTGAGAAAACACTGGCGCGTTACATCACGGACCGGACAAAAGCGATCTACTTCAACACGCCGCAGAATCCGAGTGGCGTTGTCTTCACTCATGATGAAGCACAAGTGGTCGCGCGTTTTGCTCAGGAGCGCGATCTGATAGTGATTGCAGACGAGGCCTACGAAGACCTGGTCTATGACGGCGATCATTTTTCCATCGCCTCTATTCCCGGAATGTTTGAGCGCACGATTACGGTGTTCACGCTTTCAAAGTCGTATGCGATGACTGGCTGGCGTCTGGGTTACACCGCCGCCGCCGAGCCATGGATGACAGGCCTGCGCAAGACGACACTCTATTCCTCAAATGGAGTTTCAACACCGACACAGTGGGCGGCCCTCGCAGCTTTTACAACCGAAACAGACATGCTTGAGACGAATCGCGTCGCTTACCTCAAACGGCGCGACTTGCTTTTGGCTGGTCTCAACGAATTGGGTCTGCATTGCGAGAAACCAGCCGGCGCCTTTTACGCGTTTCCCGATGTATCGCGTGTCAGCAGCGATAGCCGTGAGGCAGCGGAGATATTGCTCGAACGCGCGCAGGTTGCCACCGTTCCCGGCGTCGTCTTCGGTGAGCACGGCGAAGGGCATCTGCGGTTTTCTTTCTCCACTTCGGTCGAAAACATCGAAGCCGGCCTCGATTCACTTCGCCGCAATCTCTGAATTCTTTGCCTCATAGGCAAAGAGATTCAGAGAAACAATCGAACTTAAGAGTCTCAGGGTTGGGAAGGCGGGCTTGCCCCCGCTGATCTTGAGTGTTATTCAAGCAGCGGGGGCAAGCCCGCCTTCCTGACTGCACTATGCTTGCTTGAGACATCTCCGTAAACTTTGGATCTGAATGAACGAATTCGATTTCATAAACAAGCTGAGGCGGCGAGTTGAAAGCTCTGCTTCATCCTTCATCCCTCATCCTTCAACCCTCGTCCGCGGCATCGGCGACGATGCTGCAGTCTTCAAGGCGATGGCCGGTAATGACGTTGTAGTAAGCACCGACCTTCTCGTCGAAGACGTAGACTTCCGCCGCGACACCACGCGACCTGAACTCCTCGGCCACAAAGCCCTCGCGGTTTCACTCTCGGATGTCGCCGCTATGGGCGCGCGACCACGTTGGGCATTGCTCTCCATTGGGGTTCCCGATGCAGTCTGGAACTCAGAATTCTTAGACAGCTTCTATTCAGGCTTCTTCGAACTTGCTGCTCGCTACGGCGTCACGCTGGTCGGCGGAGACGTTTCGCGCACGCCCGATAGGATTGTTATCGATTCGATTCTTATCGGAGAGACTCCGAAAGCTGGCGCCGTGTTTCGTTCAGGGGCTGCACCCGGGGATCAAATATTTGTCACCGGTTATTTGGGAGACGCGGCGGCGGGCCTGCGTTTGATAGAGCGCGGCGCGCGCTTGCCGTTACGAACTGATCAGTCGGCCCAGGCGAATTCAGAAGCAGGTGAACATCATCGACTTGAATATCTGCTGCTGCGTCAACTTCAGCCGGAACCGCGCGTCGGCTGGGGCCTGCTCCTGGGAGAACAACAACTGGCAAGCGCGATGATCGACATCAGCGATGGACTGTCTTCCGACCTCAATCATCTCTGCGCCGAAAGCAAAGTCGGCGCTCTTATTGACGCCGCCGGCATTCCGATCGATCCGCTCGTAACCGAGCTAAGCGGACGACGAGCGTTAGATCCACTAATGCTCGCGCTCCACGGAGGTGAAGACTTTGAACTGCTATTCACGGTCAAACCTCAAAGCGTCGCGCGACTACCGAAGAAGGTTGACGGCGTTTCCGTTTGTAGGATCGGTGAAATTACAAATGAGCCTGGGAAGGTTCACGTGACTGAGAAAGACCGCATTTGGAACTTAGAGGCTGGGGGATTCGATCACTTCAACTCTAAAGGCTGACGTCGCACCCTACACTAACTCAAGAGACACCTTGGAATCGGCACAAACATTAGGCGGGGTTCTCTGCAATGAACTCAGACATCTGAATTATTGATTCAAGATGCTTGATGTAGTTTTGGTAGTTGACTGTTGGCATCTGGGTGACTCTCGCAATCGATGAGGTCTTACTTTCCGCGAATGACCGGACCAACCTCAAAGAACTTTTGACTCAGCTCGAAGTTGATTTGAAATTGTTCGAAGAACCCACGCTGACCAAGTAAACCCGTTCCTACCGCCATCGAATTCGTAAAGCCAACGTCGAGCGTTATCGAACTCAACCCTCTGACGACAAGACCGACACGATGAAGGTACGCCACTTCCCTTACGCCGGATACACCTTGGAAGGCCAATTCCGGAGCGGCTTCAATTTCGATCCCAAGCATTCTGCCAATGTCAGAATGGAACAAACAGACATCCGCGCCTGAATCAACCAGTGAGATTACATCCTTGTGCTTGTCGCCATTGAGCAAGCGCACGATTAGATAGGGCCTGTTAAATGGTTTGCGAGGATCTTGATGGTTCTGAATATCCGTGTAACGAAATCTCATGCCCGTGGGATTAAGGCAGAATCATAAGATGGCACTTTGAACAGAATCGTATCCTGGTAGCCGTGGCGTTCAGCGTCGCTAGTTGCTTCAAACGCATCATTGCCGACCCCGACTATCTTCTCCTGCGACTCATCGATCGCAACCCACTTGTTCTCGTACTTCTCGAGTTGTGCCGAAATTGCAGTTAAGTCCATCGTGAAGGATCTCCGTTTTGAGAATTATGGTCCCACCGCGAAGCCTTGTAAAGGAGGGCGGGAGTGCACTGTAGTCCGATCTCAAGCGCTGTTTGACCCCCCGCAATCCTTTCTTTAGACTCGCTCCTCATGCTTAGATTTCGCAACACACTCTCCGGCAAAGTTGAAGAATTTCGCCCCATGCGCGAAGGCGAAGTTCGCATGTACTATTGCGGCCCAACCGTCTGGGACTACGGCCATATCGGAAACTTCCGCTCGGCCATCGCTGCTGACATCCTGCGCCGTTATCTCAAGTTCAAGGGCTTCAAAGTCACTCACGTGATGAACATCACGGACGTTGAAGATCGCATCATCGCCAAGTCGCAGGAAGCTGGACTCAGCCTCGACGACTACACCGCGAAATACATCGACGCCCTCTGGGAAGACTTCGATGCGCTCGGTTGTGAAAGACCGGAGATAGTCCCGCGCGCGACGCGACATATTCCCGAGATGGTTGCGTTGATCGAAAAACTTCTGGCAAGCGAACATGCCTACGAGTCGGACGGGTCGGTCTACTATCGCATCGCTTCGTTTCCCGAGTACGGCAAGCTCTCGAAGATTAATTTCGCGGGCAACATCGCGGGCCGGAGCGATCGCATCGACACAGATCGTTATGACAAAGAGGACGCGCGCGATTTTGCTCTCTGGAAAGAACCTGCATCCACCACCGAGCCCGCCTGGGATTCTTCAATTGGTCGTGGACGCCCCGGTTGGCACATCGAATGCTCGGCAATGTCGATGAAGTACCTCGGGGAAACTTTCGACATTCATGCGGGCGGGATCGACCTGGTCTTTCCGCATCACGAGAATGAAATCGCACAGAGCGAAGGAGCGACGGGAAAAGAGTTCGTTCGCTACTGGATCCACTTCGAGCATCTCAAAGTAGACGGCGAAACGATGTCGAAGTCGAAAGGTAACTACTTCACCTTTCGCGACGTGGCTGCCAGAGGATACTCCGGCAGTGCGGTGCGTTATTTTCTGCTGAGCGTTCCCTATAACAAGCAGATCAACTTCACGTTTGATGCGCTCGCCGGCGCGGCGAAAACGCTGGCTGGCCTGCGTGATTTCAAAGCGCGTCTGGGCGAAGCGAAGACAACTCCAGGAATGAATGAAGCTCTACATGAAGCGACAGTGGCCGCCGCGCGCGAATTTGAAGCGGGGATGGACGACGACCTCAACACGTCGGTAGCCCTGGCTGTAATTCACAATTTGACGCGCGTCGTGAACACCGCCCTCGCCAGAAAGAAGATGCAGGAAGAGAACAAGGTTGAGCTGGTCGAACTCCTGAAACAGTTTGACACCGTGCTGAACATATTCGGCGATGAGCAACACGAAATGCTCGACAGCGAGATTCAGAATCTGATCGACGAACGCCAGGAAGCTCGCCGTCGCCGCGACTTTGCTCGCGGCGATGAGATTCGTGACGAGCTTGCGGGCCGCGGCATAGTTCTCGAAGACACCAAAGATGGCGTGCGTTGGAAAAGAAAGTAGGCGCAGCGAATGAATGAGGTCACGCTGGAAACAGAGCGCCTCATCTTGCGCATGTGGCGGAATGCAGACTTCGAAGAGTATGCGGAGCTATGCGCTGATCCGGAGGTGATGCGCTTTCTGGGCGGAAAAGTATTTGATCGCACGGAGGCCTGGCGCCAGATGGCTTCGATGATTGGGCATTGGTATCTCCGCGACTACGGTGTTTGGGCGGTTGAGGAAAAAGATAGCGGGCGCCTGGCTGGACGCATTGGTTGTATAAATCCTGAAGGCTGGCCCGGGTTTGAAGTTGGCTGGACGCTCAAGCGAGAGTTTTGGGGGAAAGGCTACGCAACTGAAGCCGGACGCCGGGCGCTTGAATATGGGTTCAATGAACTCGATAAGCCGCACATCATTAGTCTGATCCATCCTGAAAATCGTGCTTCGATACGGGTTGCTGAACGTTTGGGCGAAACACTCGAAGGGAATGCAAGAGTCTTTGACACTGACGTCCTGGTCTATGGCATCGACCGGCCGTGAGTGCTTCGCTTGTGGGTCGGCAAATACAGAACCGGGAGCAGTAGCGACCGGGTTCAACGTGCCTTAGGTTCATCCAACCGCAGTGGGATTTCAACTTCAACCCGGTAGCTACTGCTCCCGGTTCTGTATTTGTCGACCCACGCCAAGTAGTTGCGCAACAGGGCGGAAAATTGAAAAAGGATCATCGAGAGCCACTCGATGATCCTTTCTCATTCGCGCATCGCAAACTATCAGTTTGCGTTAGCGAACCGTTGTTAGAAGCCTGCCGGCGGTGGTCCTCCATGATGACCGTGGTCACCAGGTCCGCGACCGGGCCCGCCATGCTGCTTCATCATCTCGTCAGCCTTCACCTTCTGTTCTGGCGTCAGCAAGCTATAAAGCTTCGAGTGCATGCGCAGGTGGTCAACCATCTCATCGGCCTGCAACTGTGCCTGCTGGCTAGCCAGTGGGCGAACTACCGCTTCGTCGAATTGACCGTTGGCAGTCGCGGCGTCGATTTGCTTGCGAATCTCGTCCAGTTTCGCATGACGCTGCTCTTCAATTGGGCGCTGCGCTTCGAACGCCGCTTTGACCTGTTCTTTTTGAGCATCGGTCAGGCTTAATGCCTGAGAAATATGCTCAATCATCTGCTCCGGTCCGCCGTGCATTTCCTGACCCATGCCTCGATGGCCCTGGGCCAGCGCGAAAACCGTCGCGGCCACGACCAGGACAGCGATGCTGGCAATCACTAAAATTCTTTTCTTCATTCTTGTTCTCCTCTTAATTGGTAAACAGACTTGCTAGTCCGTCTTTTGAAAACTGACAGGCACCAGTGCCTGTTCTATGCGATCCCGCGATTCCGTCGAGCCGCTCTCTGCGTGACGACTGTTATACGCCAGTTTTCCCGAAGCCGACGTAAAGAGTCAGTCTATCTATGTAAAGTTTTGTAAAGACGCACGCGCGACATTGAGTGGTTGACACTTCTTTACAAATACCGCGCCAACGTTTGCGCTACAATCGTCTGCTCGCGCGGTACTGAGGTCAACCACCACGCGGTAGCGGGCCATCCGATTGGTGGATTCAACTTGGAGCAACCGGTGCAGAACCGCGAGCGGTAGCGAGCGGATGCAAGTATTCAATGTTGAGCCCATCCAAACGCTCTTTTTCATCGTCGACCGTCGCATCCGCTCGCTACCACTGGCGGTTCTGCATGGAGCGTTCATGTTCGTTGATAGCATAAGAGGTCGGCGGACGAGCATTGTTGACCTTAAATACCGGTTGCACCAGAAGTTGAATTCTGAATCGACAATCTGGAATCAAGAGCAATGGATCAAATACTCATCATCGACGACGACGTGGCGCTGTGCGAGCTGGTGACAGAGTATCTCGAACCATTGGGTTTCCAGATCGAGTCAGTCCATCGCGGCGATGCCGGCGCCGAACGTGCTCTTGCGGGCGAACATTCACTGGTTGTGCTCGACGTAATGTTGCCGGGCCTCAACGGTTTTGAGGTCCTGCGACGAATACGCGCCGAATCGAAAATCCCGGTGTTGATGTTGACCGCCAGAGGCGATGACATCGACCGCATTGTCGGACTCGAAATCGGCGCCGATGATTACTTGCCGAAACCGTTCAACCCACGGGAACTGACCGCTCGCATTCGCGCGATCCTGCGAAGGACAACTCCAGAGGCAGCAGTTGAACAGGCTTTGGAAAAAAGACTGCGAGTTGGTGATGTTGAGCTCGACAGCGGCACCCGCGCGATTTCTCGCGGCGGCGAAAACGTTGAGCTCACCGCCGTCGAGTTTGACCTGTTGGAAAAGTTATTGCGATCGGCGGGACAAATAGTCACGCGTGAGGAACTCTCGAAACAGGTGTTGGGCCGAAGTTCGTCACCTTTCGATCGCAGCATAGACATGCACATCAGCAATCTGCGCAAGAAACTTGGTCATCGCGTTGATGCGAGCGAAAGAATAAAAACAGTTAGAGGTGTCGGCTACATTTACGCCCAAGCAAGTGTCTCCGGCGGAAAGTAAAAACGTTTGCCCCGAAGTTTGTTTCTGAAAATCTTCCTTTGGTTTGGCGCGGTGGTGCTGACCTTCATCGTGCTGACATCTATCGCAGGTGAGTTGATGCATCTGCACTTCGATCCCTCGATGCACCGACCGCCCGATCCGGTGCTGTCGGCGTATGCCAAAGATGCGGCGGAGGAATATGAACAGCATGGACAGCCAGCACTCGCTGCTTATCTCGCGAGAGTCCAGGGCCGGTCTTACACTCGTCTCTTCTTGTTCGACAATCAGTTGCAGGAACTCTCGGGAGTCAACCTACCGCCAGACGCGCGCGATGTTGCACGCAGAGTTTTTCAGAGCCAGCTTCCCGAATTTGCAGACCGGGGACGCCCGCCGCTGCTTGGCCGCCCGGTGCAATCCGATAGCGGTGGACGGTATGCAATCGTCGCTGAGCTGCCGCCCAGACCGGAGTTTGCATTATTTCACCTTCATCTCGTGGCCATGGCGCTGGTTGGAGCAATCTTTTGTTATTGGCTGGCAAAGCATCTCACGTCGCCGGTCGCCAAACTTCGTGCTGCCACTCAAGAACTGGCTAACGGAAATTTGAGTGTGCGTGTGTCGCCCGCTCTGGGAAACCGTCGCGACGAACTGGCATCCCTTGCCAACGATTTCGACGAGATGGCAGAAAAGATTCAATTGCTCATCGACCGTCAACGTCGTTTGCTCGGCGACATATCCCACGAACTCCGCTCGCCGCTGGCGCGCCTGAACGTCGCCCTGGAATTAGCGCGTCAGCGATCCGGCAGCGAGGCCACTAGCGCGCTCGAACGCATTCAACGCGAGGCTGAAATCCTTAACGAAATGATCGGGCAACTATTGGCGCTTACCCGGTTGGAAAGTGGCGCCGCAGAAATTAAGAAAGTTGAAGTTGATCTCGAGTCGCTCTTACGCGACGTGGTGAAGGACGCTGATTTCGAGGCGCGCGCTCGCAACCGATCGGTAAGACTCGTGGCGACCGAACCAGTCCGGATAGAGGGCGTACCAAATCTGATCCGGCGCGCGATCGAAAATGTCATACGCAATGCGGTGCATTACACCGCTGAGCAGACTGAAGTTGAGATCAAGCTCTTTACTGATTCAGAAGCACGTGCTGTTATCGTCGTCCGCGATCACGGACCGGGCGTCCCTGATGAAGCTCTGAATGAAATCTTTCGTCCCTTTTATCGCGTAGACGAAGCGCGCGATCGCGAAGCAGGCGGTGTTGGTCTGGGACTCTCAATTGCCGAACGTGCGGTGCGCTTGCACGGCGGTAGTGTGGAGGCTAACAATGCGTCTGATGGCGGATTAGTAGTTACGCTCTCATTACCTAATCTTCGGGAAAGAAAAGTGGCCGCGGATTAACGCGGCCACTTTTCTATTTGTTGCTTACTTCGGCGTCACTCCCAAATTCCACAGCAGAAACGAATAAATATCAGCGGATTGCTCGATAGCCTTCGTGGTGTTGCTGGCTCCGTGGCCGGACTTCGTATCGATGCGAATCAGGATGGGGTTACTTCCTCCCTGCGCCGACTGGAGTACCGCCGCATACTTGAAATTATGCGCCGGCACTACTCGATCATCATGATCGGCGGTAGTTATCAGGGTCGACGGATACTTCACGCCTGCCTTGACGTTATGTATGGGCGAGTACGCATAGAGCGCTTTAAACTCCGCTTCGTTGTCACTCGAACCGTAATCAGCGACCCAGTTCCAGCCGATCGTGAATTTGTGGAAACGCAGCATGTCCATCACGCCTGCTTGTTCCACGACTGCCCTAAACAATTCCGGGCGCTGATTCGACACGGCACCCACCAGCAAGCCGCCATTCGATCCACCATGGATTGCCAGCTTACCCGGGGAGGTGTACTTCTTCGCGATCAAATACTCGGCCGCGGCGATGAAGTCGTCAAAAACGTTCTGTTTCTTGAGCTTCGTTCCCGCTTCATGCCACTGCTCGCCATACTCGCCACCGCCGCGCATATTCGCAGAGGCATAAACGACACCTTGCTCTAGCAGCGCCAGGCGCAGCGAACTGAAGCCCGGCGAGTTGGTTATGTTGAAGCCACCGTAACCGTAAAGCAGCGTCGGGTTATTACCGTCGAGCTTGATGCCCTTTTTATGCACTAGAAACATCGGCACCCGCGTGCCGTCTTTGCTGTTGTAGAAGACTTGCGTCGTCTCATAGTCGCTGGACTTGAAGCCGGGAATCTCCGGCTGGCGGAACAGCGTCGACGTCCTGGTGGCGATGTCATACTTGTAGATCGTTGGCGGGAAGTTGAACGTTGTAAACGTGTAGAACGTAAACTTGTCGTCCCCACTACCGTTGAAGCCGCCCGCATCTCCCAGTCCCGGCAACTTTATTTCGTTTTCCAGTTTGCCATCGAGACTATAGACGTAAGCCCGGCTGGCAACGTCTTTCAGGTAGGTGGCAAAGAGCTTGCCACCGACTGTGCTGACGCTATCAAGCGGTTCCGGTTTCTCCGGGAGCACGTCTTTCCAGTTTTTCTCATCCGGATTTTTTGGATCAAACAAAAAGACCCGGCCGTTCGGCGCTTTGTGATCAGTGAAGACCAAAAACTTGTCGCCAACATTATCAATAACGTTATAGCTATCATCGCCGATCTCGCCGACGATCGGGGTGAAGGTGTTTCCCGGCTGTGAAACATCGCGATAAAAAACTGCGTTCCCTTTTTTGCCTTTGCCGCGGTCAGAGATTGAAAGAAACGCATAGCGCTCGTCATCGCTGGCGCCGACACCATGGAAACGTTGTGGATTCGCGGCGTCTTCGTAAACCTTTACATCTTCAGCTTGCGACGTGCCGACCTTGTGATAGAAAACCTGGTGGTTCTCGTTCTTGCCGGTCAGTTCGTGCCCTTTTTCCGGCGCCGGATAACGGCTGTAATAAAAACCGTCGCCCTGCCAGGAGATACCAGAAGCCTTCATCCACTCAACATGCTCGGGTTCCACCTGCTTCGTATCCACGTCCATCACGTAAACATCGTTCCAATCAGAACCGCCCTTGGAGACGCCGTAAGCCACGTATTTCCCATTCTTCGAAAGGGCAAATCCTCCCAGACGCGTGGTGCCATCGGTTGATAGTTTGTTGGGGTCGAGCAAAACTTCCGGCGTGCCGTCTAAACCTTTTTGCCGATACCAGACGCTCTGGTTCTGCAAACCATCATTCTTGGTAAAGTAAAAATAATCGCCGCGACGCGCAGGCGCTGAGTATTTGGGATAGTTATAGAGTTGGGTCAGGCGGTCTTTGATTTTCGCCCGATAAGGAATTTTTTCCAGATAAGCGAAAGTTACACTATTCTCCGCTTCAACCCACGAAGCCACCGCCGGTGAGACCGCAGTGTCATCTTCGAGCCAACGATACGGATCGGCCACCTTGGTGCCGAAGTAGTCATCGACCGTGTCGCCCTTCTTGCTCTCGGGATAAACAATACTCGGCCCGCCTGATGCATTCTCACTTGCAGCGGCGGGCGACATCTTCTGCGTCTTTTGTGCACTCGTGCGCGGAATCAGTTGCGAGATTGATAAGATCGAAAGCGTCAAGACCACAAGCGCGAACGGCAAGAGCCCACGCTGAAATCCGCGAGCGGGAAACTGATAACTATTTCTCATCGAAGAATCTCCTGAGGTGTTGCGAACTGGAAATTTCAATTGCGTTGAAAGTTGATTTTGGAACTCACTATGGAACCCGTGTGGCAGACGCAGCATACTTTAATCGAGTTGACGCTCAAGTTCAAAGGGCAAGTTCAATCTCGGCTGCCTATACGCAACTGCGGAAGAGTTCCATTTTTTCGGACTTAACGCTGGAAACAATTCGCGCCTCGGGAGCGACGACAACGAACCCTGGCGAGTGCTGCAGTTTCAAAGTTGAACTGGAGCCAGCAACTATGGATAAGGCGAGCAAGCCGACACAAAATCAGAACCGGGAGCGTAGCGACCGGCCGGATACTCAACTTCTTTTAAAGACTTTCTAATGTTGGCATCCATTTTACTGTTGAGTCCCTAGCCGGTCGCTACCGCTCCCGGTTCTGATTTCGTTACTAATCGTATGAAGTTCGAGTCAAACTGCATTCAGTACCCTGGCGAGTTGTCTTTTCCCTGGGAACACTACAGAGTATTATCTGATCCCTACGGCACTCTCCCAAAACTAAGGTCAACGTCTCTGTTTTCGGCATTGGAGTGCTTATGAAAGCCTTATTCACCACAGTCGCAAAATACAAATACTTCTCTCCGCTGCTGTTACTGCTCTTGCTGCCTTACGTTTCGGCGAGTATCAGCTCGCAGACGCGCGAGCGGGCCGTAAACTCAGCCAGCAAGCCGGCAGTCCCTGATGAAGTCATCAAGGTTGATGTTGATCTGGTAACAGTTGACGCGCTGGTTTTGCAGAAAAAGACCGCCCGACCTGTCGGCCAACTGAAACTAACGGACTTTGTGATTCTCGAAGACGGGACGAAACAGGCGGTCACACATTTCAGTCAGGATAGCCTACCGCTGTCGGTGGTGTTATTGATCGATCGCGGCGGCTGTATTGATCCTTTTGGCACCGAAGTTCAGCACGCGGCAAATGAGGCGCTGCGCCGTTTGAAGGAGACAGACGAAGTGGCAGTGATGACCTACCAGGACAATGTAGAACTCATTCAGGAATTCACTCGCGACCGCAAGCAGATAGAGAGCGCCCTGGAACGAATTCCGAAGAAAGACGAATGGGCCGACCACTGCTTGAACAAAGCTTTCGCCAGGGCCGCGGATTACATGATTACCGCCGGCAACCCAGTAGGCCGTCGGGTAATAATTGCGATCACCGGTATCACGCGGAATTTCGACTGCGGCCATGGGCCAACAGGCAAAGTAGCCCGGCAGGCGCTTTATGAATCGGGCAGCGTCGTCTGCGGGTTGATTCCCAAAACCGCGGTGCAGCGAATGGAAAACAAATACATGGTCTGGGGAACAAAAATGGCCGGCGTGTTTGGTGCTCGTACAATGGATATTAAGGAACTCGCCGAGGAGACCGGCGGCGAAGTGATGGAAGAGAAACCTGAGCGACTTGATGCGAGCTTTGCCACGCTCATCGATCATCTGCGCACGCGTTACAATGTCGCCTTTGTTTCATCAAATCGAAAACGTGACGGCACGCTGCGAAAACTAAAGATTGAACTCACACCGGAGGTACAGAAGGCGCAGGGGAAACTGGTCGTGAAAGCCAGACGAAGTTATGTCGCTCCGAAACAAAAAGATGAAGGCCGGTGATGATGGGTCAGACTCCGAAGGTGCAGTTGATGCATACGATCCCTTTCCTGATCCGGTAACGATTCCCATTACGGATGTCTTCGATCTACACACGATCCAGCCACGCGAAGTAAAGCTCGTGGTTGAAGAATATTTAAACGAAGCGCAGCGATTGGGATATCAAAGCGTAAGGATCATTCACGGCAAGGGCATCGGTGTGCAACGGGAAATGGTCCGGACGATATTGAGACGAACCCCGTTTGTAATCGACTGGACTGATGCGCCACCGGAAGCGGGCGGGTTGGGCGCGACGATTGTGAGATTACAGAAGGATTAGCCGGGGGCAAGCCCACCTTCCCGACCTGAGAGATCCTCTCATTGCACCATCAAACTTGACCTTGAATGGCATTCACTCTGAGAATTGAGGCACAACAATAATAAGCTCTTGGTCGGGAAGGTGGGCTTGACCCCGCTCCTACTCCTTGCGCGCTTGCCTCAACCGCTGACTCAGAACTCTTAAATCTTCAAGATGTCCTTCATCATGTTCACGCATCATTTCGGCCAACCGTCTGAGCGTAATTGTTCCCACTCCCGCAAGCGTGCCTTCGCGATTCAGTTGTCTTTCGGTCAAAGTTCGCAGCATCTCGACGTTTTCTCGTCGCGCGGTTTGAAACGTCTGGAGCGCAAAGCCCGGCAGCTCACTGTTATAACTGCTTTCCGCGGCCACGCGCGCACCGTCAAAATCAGCCAGAGTTGGATCAGCCTCCGCAAGTATTCGCCTTATTCTTGGCGTATAGCCCTGCAGCTCCAGGTCGCGGAGGTGGCAAATGTTTTCGAGTATTGAGAATTCATCGGGCGAAGTCTGAAAACGCAATTCATCACTGTTAAGACTGGCGGTGAAGTTCGCAAGTTGGTTAGGGGTTTCGTCGAGGTATGCGAGAAGCGCCGTGAAATCCGTACCGTTCCCGTTTTGTGCTTCGTCGCTCATGCGATCATCGATTATCAAGCGAGCAAGCCTTTGATGAGCTCGCTGAGGAAATCCATGTCGATCGGTTTGGTCACATAAGCGTCGAAGCCGGCTGCTTTCGCTCCGGCGCGAAAATCCGTCTCCTGGTGCGCGGTCACAGCCACGATAGGAATCCCCCGCAAACCGTCGCTGGAGCGAATCTTTTCCGTGGCTGCCATTCCATCCATAACCGGTAGACTGAGATCCATGAGGATAATGTCAGGGCGTTCGCGCTCCGCGACTTCCAGGGCCACCGCCCCGTTTTCAGCTTCAACAACCAGATAGCCTAGTTGTTCCAGCGCCAGTCGCATGAAATAACGAGCGTCGTCGGAGTCCTCGACGATTAACACGGTCCGATCCCTTGAATCCTTTTCCATGGCTCGCCGCTGCCGATCCGCCAGAAAACGCGGACCTTGGCTCGTTGTCCCCGAAATTATTAAAGGTCTTTGTGGTACCTCGACTGTATGTCGCCCGCAAACGTATGTCAAGAAATACCATTTGGAGGTCCTGATCGATGTGAAAATCCAAGCGATTGTCTGGGACCGCGGGCGTCCCGCCCGACCGGCGTACGCTAGCCTCAAGTCACCTTGCTCGCGTCTGCCGTACGTGGGCGGGCGGGACGCCCGCGGTCCAGACAGTCTCTTGAGAATTAGTGCGAACCAAATGCCCGGTCGGATCGTTAGAGCATAGGAATTCGAACTTCTCGAAAGGCCGGAAATCACTACCATGAAGAAAATAGTGCTGGTCGTACTTTTGCTCGGTATTGCAGGTATTGCAGGAGTGGTGCGTTCCCACTCAAAGAGTGGGGGCCATGTCTGGCCGATAGTCATCAACAGCGACAAGCAGTCAGCGGGCAATGCGCGCGATGAGATTCGCAAGAGTTTTGACCTGGTGGCCGGCGCGCGCGTCGAAGTTTCCGGCATTAATGGCTGGGTTAAGATTGAAACTTCCGATCGCAAGACTGCGGACGTTTACATCGAGCGCCTGGGCGACAGTCAGGAAGTTTTGAACCGCCGAAAAATCACCATTGAGAGCACGGCGCAAGGGCTGACGATTCGCAGCGAAAAAGGAGATGGTGGATTGATCTCGAGCATGTTCGGCTCAAACCCGGTCGAGCATGTCACGCTGCGGCTGCCAAGACAAATCTCGCTCGTAACCAACGGAGTGAATGGTTCCGTTACCTCAGGGGCGATTGACGGGTCGCTTGAGGTAAACGGGGTAAACGGAAAAGTTGATATCGAACAAGCCTCAGGCTCAGCCGATCTCAACGGCATCAACGGCAATGTCTCCGTCGGTCTGTCGAGGATAGGCAAGGGAGTCGATATCAGCGGGATTAACGGGAATATTGAACTGCAGCTCGGCGAAGAAGTGAATGCCACGCTGGAGGCGCACGGCATGAACGGCCGCGTTACTTCTGAATTGCCGAACGTGGTGGTGGACAAGAGCGACCACGGAAGCTACAGCGCCCAGATTGGCAGCGGCGGCGGCTCGATTTCCGCCAATGGAATAAACGGCAACATTCGTTTGACTAGAATGACAAAGGCTGGGACCGGCGATCGAGAGAAACTCGGAAACTGAACCGATTGCGCGCAACACAAGAGGAAAAGGCGACCAGTGATGGCCGCCTTTTTTATGTTCCGTGGTAACCCAGTCTAGAGAAACCTCTGAGCTCGCCCCGCTCTTTCAACCTCCGCATCGAAAACATTTCTTCAGAGCTCGTTTACTTAATCTCCGAAAACTTAATGTTTATGATTGGATACTCCTTCCAATCCTTGTAATCGTAATGCCACCATTCGGGCTCGTAGACTGCGAACCCTTCCGCCGTCATAGCTGCGCGCAACAGTTCGCGCAGGCTCCTGGCCTCAGCCGTCGCACACTCATAGTTTATATGTGACCGTTCCGTCATCTCGTCATACTCGCTCGGCATCTTCACCTGCAAACCTGTTTTAAGATCAAACAGCGACAGATCGACTGCGCAGCCGCGGTTGTGACGTGAACCTTTGCTCGGATCGGCCACGAAGATCTTCTTGTCAGCCGGCGTAGCATCCCAGAAAACTTTAGTCACTGACCATGGCCGGTAACCATCAAAGACGACTAATCCGTAACCCTGTTTTCTCAGAGCCTGATTTACGCGGACGAGAGCTTCGGCTGCCGGGCGTTGCAAGAACGCACGTGACTGCTTGTAGACAGCTTTGCCAAGAAAGTTGTTCCTTGTCGCGTAATGAATGTCGAGCTTGATGGTCGGATCGAGTTTGGTGAGCTCGACTAGCTCAGGCTGGCGAAACGGACCGGGTTCAACTGGCGGACCCTGCGCCAGGGCTATGGTGAGAAAAGCAAAGCTAACTAAAGTGATCTTCAGTGAACGCAAAAGCATTGTAATTTCCCTCTTGTGGAAAAGAGCGGGAGCAAGCCCGCTTGCCTGACCCAGAGCTTCATGATCTTGAGTTGCAAGTATCAGATCGAAAGGTTTCAAGCAGAATTAATCGCTCAGGTGGAGAACCTCGGGGTCAGGAATGGGGCTTGCCCCCGCTCTTCTGACCTCAAAGCTCAAGCGGTTTCCTGGTAGTCAACGTGGGCAAATTCCAGGCGCTCAACTTCTCGTTCCATTTCGGCACGGTGTTGTTGATGAAGTTGTTTACTTCCTCCATGCGCTCAGCATACTCGGGTTGAATCTCCGCAAAGTATTGACGCTGGGCGAGAGTTGGGGCCGCGTTCGTAGCGTCCACTCCGAAGAAAATGTCGCCGATATCATCCACAACTTGCGATTTGCCGGGAAGTCCAAGACCATCGCTGCGCCGCACCAATCGATCCTCCAGCGCATCGAGTTCCTTTATGTAATCCTCGAGAGCTTTCATCATGTCCTTGTCCGGCTCTTTGTTGAGTGTCTTGGCAGTTGTCTGCGTATGCTTCAGCTGATCTTCGATGCTGTCGAGAAAGCGGAGCGCGTTGTTGGCAGCAGACTGCATCTCACGAAGTTTCATCTGAAGATCGAGTTGCGCCTGCAAGTCGGCAGGCGCGACAGTTAGCGTTGGATCGAGACGCACTTCGACGGACTGCACGATCAGTTTTTCACCCAGTGTTAGTCTGACGGTGTAATTACCCGGCAAGACCTGTGGGCCGCGGGGTGGTCCACCAAACGCAGTCTCTTCCTCCGTGGGCGGCCGCCGCACCTCGGCGCCACCGTAACGAAGATTCCAGTTAACCCGGTTCAGGCCTTTTTCTTTTGCGGGCTTGTCCAGTTCCTGAACGAGCTTATTACTCTCATCGAAAATCTGAATTTTGAAAGGGGTCTTATCGTCGGGTTTGTTTTTCAGGTAATAAGTTATCAATGCCCCATACGGCGGGTTAGGCCCGGTAAACTGTTTATCTCCGATGCCGTAACGCGTGAAGCGCATAGCGAAGCGCAATCCCGGTCGCACGGAAAACAGATGGACATCGCGCTTCAGAATATCAGCGGTCATCTGCTGGATAGGCGTGGCGTCGTCAAAAATAAGTAGGCTGCGCCCGTGAGTTGCCAGAATCAGATCGTTATCGCGCGGATGAACCAGAATGTCGTGAACAGAAACGTTTGGCAGGTTCTTTAGATTGAGCGCGATCCATTCCCTGCCTGCGGTGTAGGAAGCAAACAACCCCAACTCGGTGCCGGCGTAGAGCAGATTAGAATTCTTTGGATCCTCCCGAACAACCTGGACATATGCGTTAGCCGGAAGGTTACCCGCCACGTTGTGCCAACTCTTGCCAGCATCCGCTGTCTTGTAAATGTAAGGACGAAAATCGTCAAACATATGCCGGTCGAAAGCAACGTAAGCCGTTTCCGCGTTTGTCCGCGAGGGCTCGATGTGCGAAACGGGTGAATTGGAAGGTAGCCCAGAAACGCTTTTGATGATGTTGTCCCAGTCTTTGCCGCCATCGTTTGTTACTTGCAGGTTACCATCATCCGTTCCCGCCCATACTTGACCCTTTCGCACTGGCGACTCAGCCAGGCTGATTATGGTGGTGTGGTATTCGGCGGTCGAGTTTTCGAAGGCGACTGGCCCACCGGCATCTTTCTGTTTGTCGTGGTCGTCGGTGGTGAGATCTTTACTGATCTGTTCCCAGGTCTTGCCGAAATCAGTGGACTTGAAAACAACATTGCCGCCGAAGTAGAGCGTGTTCTTGTCATGCGGCGAGAGCAGAATGGGCGCGTTCCAGTTAAAGCGAAACTTCTCCCCCAGCGCGGCGCCGGCGCCGCTGCCACGCCCCCAGGGATTAACTTCCTGTTGCTCGCGAGTCCGGAAATCTGTGCGCAGAATATTTCCGCCCTGCGATTCGGAAATATAGATTTCGGGATCGTCAGGATTGTTCAAGATGTAAAAGCCGTCGCCGAAACTCACCATGCGCCAATCGTCATTCATGATTCCGGCAGGCTCGCGAGTGCGGCTCGGCCCGGTCCAGGCACCGTTGTCCTGCAGCCCGCCCATCACGTAATAAAACGGCTGTCGGTTGTCAGCGTGAATCTGGTAAAACTGGCCCAACGGCATGTTGTAAACAGATTCCCAGGTCTCGCCGCCGTCGTAGGTGACCGCGATGCCGCCATCCTGTCCCACCCAAATACGTTTCGGGTTCTTCGCGTCCTGCCAAAAAGCGTGATAGTCGATGTGGACTTTTCCGGTGATCGACTTGAACGACTTGCCGCCGTCGATCGACTCAAAAAGACTTGAGGCCACTGCATAGATGTGGTTCTCGTTGTTGGGATCGATCCGGACGCGCGTGTAGTAGAAGCCACGCGACACAATGCTTGTCTGTTTGGAAACTTGCTTGAAGGTGTCGCCCCGATCATCCGAGCGATAGAGCGTGCCTTCCTTCGATTCGACAATTGCATAGACTACATTTGGATTGGTTGGAGCTACACGGACGCCGATCCTGCCCAATAACTTCGGCAAACCGTTGGTCAACTTATTCCAGGTACGTCCGCCGTCGAGAGATCGAAACAAGCCGCCCTTTTCACTGCCGCTGCGATGCGTCCAGGGCTTGCGCTCAAAGCTCCACATGCCCGCGTAGAGAATGTTTGGATTTGTCGGGTCGATTTCAAGATCGGAGACGCCGTGTTCCTTGTCGATGTAAAGCGTCTTGGTCCAGGTCTTGCCGCCATCAGTAGTCATGAAGACACCGCGCTCATCATTGGGCGCAAACGCGTGACCGAGCGCGCCAACATAAACGATATCGGGATTCTGGGGATGAATCGCAATCGCGGAAATGTGCTCCGTATTCTTTAGTCCCATGTGCTGCCAGGTCTTGCCACCGTCGGGAGACTTGTAAACACCATCACCGAACGAAACGCTGTTTCTTACATTTGATTCGCCGGTACCGACCCAAACCACCTCAGGATTACTAGGGGCCAACGCGATATCGCCGATGGAGATAGTTCCCTGCCGTTCAAAGATCGGTTTCCAGGTGGTGCCGGCGTTGATGGTTTTCCAAAGTCCGCCTGAAGCAGTGGCGGCGTAGACGATGTTTGCGTTGCCCGGCACGCCCTCGACGTCAGCAGTGCGTCCTCCCATGTTTGCCGGTCCAATGCTGCGCCATTCAAGGCGGGCAAACGCACTTTCGAATGTCGGCTTGGTGTCACTTGCCGGTGTAGGACTTTCTTGGGGAGTGGGGGACGGCGTGGTGGCAAGTTCCTGGGCCGTCCCGAGCGCAGCGCTTAAACACAGGAGCAGAACGATAAGACCGAAACCATGGACGCGTCTAAAAAGAAGCATTCGATTTCTCCTGAACTTTGGAATAACTGCGATGGCAAAAGGAGCGGAGAGTCTATCATTGAAGTTGGGAAATGAATTCTCTATTCATAGTGAGCAAAAGGGGCACTCGACCTCGGTGCCCCTCTTGTTAACAGCATTGGAAGTGAGCCAACCTACTTCACCTTGGCGCTGAACACTTCCTCCATCAAGAAAGGACGACGGCAGCCGGTGGCCGCATCAAGTTGCCTGCGGCTGTCAGTCCAGATGGGATATGCAACTCCGCCATAGGAAACCAGGCCTTCATAGTCTCCTTGCTGATTGCCATAGTTAATTCCGTCACAGGGGAAGACTCCATTGCAATCATGTTCGTTTGAACTAACGCTGCTGACCCGAATGTCAGCGGCATTCCAGCCGGCGCCATCGCTTGAGCGTGCCAGGTAGTAATCCGTCTGATAGCGAGACCCGGTAGTGTCGTTTCGCGTGTCGTAGAACGCCACGTTTACCCCGCCCGTTACCGGATCGACTGACATCCAGTGATTGAAGCGATCCACTGGCGAGGAAAATTGATCGGTAACCGGAGCAGCGGCGGACCAGGTTGCGCCGTTGTCATCTGAATAGGAGATGAAAATGTCAGTAACGTTGGCCGTGGTCAGATCCATCCAACTGCAATAGAGCCTGCCCCGATGAATTCCGCTGGAGCGATCAACATCCAACGATGGGTAGACTAAGGCGCCGCGGAAAGACTCGGCGGGTATCCTAATATCGAAGGGTAAAGTTTTCGACGAAATGGCAACCGGTGTTCCCCACGTATTCCCTCCGTCGAAGGACCGATTAAAGATGATGGCATTGGCTACAAAGTCGTTCCAGGCAACATAGACTTCGCCGTTAGGACCGACCGCTGGTGAAGCACCAATAGATCGACCAGGTCCGCTCGGGTCATCGACGCGCTTGGTAGAGAAGGTCGCGCCGTGATCTGTCGAAGTCGCCAGGCGAACGCCACCGCCAATCGAGCCACCTGCGGCCGCATCCCAGGCAATGTAAACATTGTCTCGAAACGGACTGCCAACGTTCTGGTCGGCAGTGATCATCGGCTTGTCATTAAAGTGGTTCGTACCGTTCTCAAAATCGAAAAAGGTGGCGCTCGGATATGTTTTGCCCCCATCCGTTGATTTTGCGACGGCCATCTGAGTGCCGTTGATGCCGTTACCCTTCGCGAAAAAGACGACGATGTAGCCGTAGAAAACATTTCCGCGACTGTCAAAGGCCAGGGTTGGATCTGATCCGAAGTCGATGCCGCTTTTCGATTTTGGTGGCGGCAAAGGAAGATCGACACCACCCCAACTCGTTCCGCCGTTGGAGCTGTAGTATCCGCGCATTGGCAAGCGAAAGATTTCATTCGAACCTGCAGCAAGTGTTTTTGGTTTGTTGGGATCGAGCGTGATAAAGGTCTCACTCTGTGGACCACACTCATTGGAAACGTCTACATTGCTGCCAACGCTGACTGAAGTAGTGGTACCAGGGTCTCCGTCAGCACCATTGTTGAGAATGAATTCGTACTTGCTCCACCAGGTTGGATCGTGAGAAGCGTTTTGGGCAATCACCGGCCGCAAACCCGGCGAGGCAGTGAATGCCAAAAGAATTAACGCCAGTCCCAGAAAAATTGATAACCGTAATCTTGTATTCATTGAGCAGACTCCTTGGAAAGAGGCGCCGTCAGGGCGGGCCAGGTTAGAGTTTTCTGTAAATCCTCCGAAGGAAACTTCGGATCAGACTATTGCAGACACTCGCAAAGCAGTACGGTTCGCCGGGGCACGGGAGGGCAGCATTCTAACCCGAATTGCGGCCGAAAGTAAGCAACTGTCAGTCAAGTGGAAGTACCGGATGGCAGGGTCAATTGAACCCCACGGCGAAACCAGTTATAAAGTAGAGCACTCAAGAACATGAAGGAGAATTCCACACTTGCCGCAAAGTAGACATCGAAAGATTAACAAGGCTAAGAAACGACCCAAGAGCCAATTACCAAACGCTAACCCGCAGACCCCGGCTGCAAGTAATAACAACGCGACACGCACCATCGCGATTGTGATTATTCTCGCGCTCGCCGTGTCTGTAGTCGCTTACCTGTTCTTAAATCGCAGCGGGAAAGGTGGACCTGAAACCACGACTCCTTCCGGGCTCAAATATAGTGACCTGGTAGTCGGAACCGGGGCCACCCCTCAAAAAGGTCAGACCGTTACCGTGCACTACACCGGCACCCTCGAGAACGGCAAGAAGTTTGATAGTTCTGTTGATCGTGGTAAGCCGGCCGATTTTCGCATCGGCGTCGGCGAAGTAATCAAAGGGTGGGACGAAGGATTGATGACGATGAAAGTCGGCGGCAAACGACATTTGATTATCCCCGGAAAACTTGGTTACGGACCCCAGGGCAGACCGCCTAACATCCCCGGAAATGCAACCCTGATATTCGATGTTGAACTGTTGGGCGTGAAATAACGGCCCGAAGTTCTTTGCTGCGACTGGCTCGAGTGATTTGCTGGGACCGCGGGCGTCCCGCAAGCCATGAGCGCGAAGCGCGAACCAAAACGGCACCTAATTAGATCCACTTAACCTTGAACCTTCGGTGAGTTATTGCGGGCGAGACGCCCGCGGTCCCAGCAGTTCACCTGACGCTCTGAATCTCACCTTCGTATTACATTCATCTTGCATTGTCTCGTCAGGCTCCAATCCACACCTGGCAAGGTGTAATATGTTGCCCTCCCTTGGCCCCCAAATAGCTCACTGAAGATGAATTCTGCAAGAAAGATCGAGGAGGTATTACCGATGAGTAGAAAGCCGGAAAGATTTCTTTTCGCTGCACTCTTATGTTTTGTTGCACTCGGTTTGACAACTGCTGCCTATGGCCAGGGCAGAGGCGGTGGTGGCGGACGTGGTTCGGGCGGTAGCGGTGGACAAGGGGGCGGACCGCCTGCAGGCGTTGGCGTAGATCGTGGCCTCGGTAACGCGTCAGATCGATCAAACGGAAGATCGGACAATGGATTGGGAACAGCATCTGATCGTTCGAATGGACGTTCCGACGCTGGGCTGGATAGGGCCCGGATGGCCGCCGATAATCGGCATGAAGCGGACAAGGAACTGCGCGAACATCCAGGCGTTGCCAATACCCTTCACGTGAACGCCAACGACTTGAGAAATGGATACCAGGCAGCGTTAGCCGTTAACCCCAATCTGAAATTTGGCCAATACGTTGCTGCCACTCGACTCGAACAAAATCTCAGCGCGAGGTTTCCAAACGTGACGCGAGTTAACATTCTCGCCGGTTTAGCTAATGGCGACAGCCTTGGTCGCACCTTGCGAAACCTTGGTTTGGGTTCTGATGAAGCAAATGCCGCGAAGAAGCAGGCTGAACGCGAAATCAAGGAAGCCAGACATTAATCAGCGAGGTAAGACTCGCCAGCTTAGACGCTGAACAAGAAGCCAGCACCCGTCAGATCGGCGGTCGCTGGCTTCTCACTTTTTACACCAGCTCCTGCCGCTAGATCTGCGCACTGCACTAAACTATTCCCGCACGAATTTGATTAGTTAGTCGCCGGAGAGTTAATCTGCTACGTAACCAAAATCTTGCCAATCGAGCACCGCGAAAGAGGACACTTCATGAGTGCGAACACTTTAACCATCACCGACAATCGCACCGGTAAGCAGTATGAAGTCGCGATCGAAAACAACACCATCAAGGCCATGGACCTGCGGCAGATTAAGACTTCGGAAGACGATTTTGGCCTGATGACTTACGACCCGGCGTTCATGAACACCGCTTCCTGCAAGAGCCGCATCACGTTCATCGATGGCGACAAAGGTATTCTCGAATACCGCGGCTACCCGATTGATCAACTCGCCGAAAAAAGTTCGTATCTCGAAGTAGCTTACCTTCTGCTCAACGGTGAACTGCCGACGGAATCAGAGTTAAAAACCTGGACTCATAACATCACCTATCACACCTTCATCAACGAAAGCATAAAGAAAGTTATCGATGGCTTCCACTACAACGCGCATCCGATGGGCATGTTTGAAGCAACGCTCGGCGCGCTTTCGACCTTCTATCCCGACGCGAAAGAGATTTTCGAAGTGGATAGTCGCAACAAACAGATCTTCCGGCTTATCGCAAAGGTCCCGACAATTGCCGCTTTCGCCTATCGCCACCGCATCGGGATGCGTTATGCCTATCCCGATAACGATCTCGGTTATGAAGGCAACTTTCTGAACATGATGTTCAAGACTACGGAGTTGAAATACAAACCCAACCCCGTGCTTGAACGCGCCCTGAGTGTGCTTTTCATTCTTCACGCCGATCACGAACAGAATTGCAGTACTAACGCCATGCGCAGCATTGGGAGTGCCCAGACTGATCCATTTTCTTCCTTAGCAGGCGCGGCGGCGGCGTTGTACGGACCGCTGCACGGCGGCGCCAACGAGATGGTCCTCAGAATGTTGAAGGAGATAGGTTCGGTGGATAAGGTCCCCGAATACATCAAGCGCGTGAAGGCCGGCGAGTTTCGCCTGATGGGCTTCGGACATCGCGTCTATAAGAATTACGATCCGCGCGCGCGCATTATCAAACAGGTTGCCGACGAAGTTTTTGAAGTGACCGGCAAAGATCCAATGCTCGATGTGGCGCTGGAGTTGGAACGCATTGCGCTTGAGGACGAGTACTTCGTGAAGCGCCGGCTCTATCCAAACGTGGATTTCTATTCCGGGATTATTTACAAGGCGATCGGAATGCCGGTTGATATGTTTCCGGTGCTATTTGCGATTCCGCGCACTTCAGGCTGGCTGGCGCAGTGGGTCGAGCTGCTGGAGGATAAAGATCAGAAAATCGCCCGCCCGCGACAGATTTATTTAGGACAGCGCACGCGTGACTATGTTCCGATGGAACAACGGAAGGCTGCCGAAAGCGCTGCTGGAACTGCTTGATTAAGTGTTGCTCCAGGCGATCTGTTAAGCGTGTAGATTCATTCGTCCAGGATTAACCCATGAACGCTGCTGTCACGCTGTTGTTTGTCCTTATGACTTGCGCAGGGCCAGCTCAGTCGCAGGAACCTTCTCCACAATCATCGCCCCCAGAAGAAAGTCCCTTCACGGCAGTTGGACGCATCGGGGATCCTGGTTATCGCTCCTTCTTCATCTTCCCAACCAGGAATGCCGGCTATACCATCAGAGCCGATGGATATGCTGAAAGCAGTAGCGGGAAAGCACGTCCAAGAAATTTCAGCCTACCTTTGGGCCAGAGTGGGCACATGGTGCGTTTCTATTTTCTCGAGCATGAAAACGATCTGCTCTTGATCTATGAGTTGAGTGATGAGCGCTTAGGGTGGGGCTACCTCGTGCGCTTAAATCAGAAAACGCTAAAACCGAAGTGGGCGCTCCCAATTAACGGCTTCAATATCGGTCCTGGTCTGGTTGACACGGCGAGTGATGCATATCTTTCAGCGGCGAATCTTTTTGCCAGGGTAGAGTTGAAAACCGGCACCTACGTTTGGCAGCAAGTGGATCCTCAGAAGCAGTTTCCTCTCGGTTTCGCTGGATTTCGCCTACCCCAATTTGAAGGAGATCGAGTGTTATTTTCTGAAGACCGGCAAAAAGGTAAAACGGTCGTGATTGAAAAATCGAACGGAAAGATCATTGTAGTCCGCGATTAAACGAGGGCTCGCCTTAATTGGCTAATTGTGACAATTGGCCGTGTCGCCATCACCTTCAACACACCAGGGACTGTGAGCTAAGATTTCATTAGTGCACTCGGCAGGACTCGAACCTGCGACCTTCTGATCGTACGTCAAGAGGCGTCTGCTCCCACCAGTTGGAGCGTTTTTGCCTGAACTGACTCCAACACTGTGTCGCGCAGAAAAGCACTGGCTTTCAAGATCTCGACACCGATCATCTCGTTCTTATCATTTAGCTCGACAGTAATATTAGGGCTCAGCTCCACGCTTCTGCTTTCTGGTTCATCGGAGATGACCAGATGCAAGATATCCTCCTGCTCAAAGTATCTAAGACGAGTCTCATTCATGAGTAAATCTCCCAGTTCGCAGCCGAAACCGTATCAGCTGACGAGTTATAGCATGAACAGTCACCGGAGTAACCACGTCTTCCTTGATTTCATAAGGAATCATGACTAGTTGTTGGTCGTGACGCCCAACGACAACCGGGCGTTCCGTCTCTGTGTCGAAGTAGCGTTCGTCTGAGTGCCGGATGCTCTCAAGCCTTGTTAAGTCAAACCCTCGAAGCGCCGCCCTATACTTTAGATAATCTGTCCATTGAATGACGGGCATACGGATTGAAATTATTGGTGCACCCGGCAGGGCTCGAACCTGCGACCTTCTGATCCGAAGTCAGACGCTCTATCCAACTGAGCTACGGGTGCGGATAAGACCAGTGAATAGTAAATGGTGAAAAGTGAATAGTAAATCCGGATCGCTGAGTCTCTTCCGATCCTGTCCTTACTTTCACTTTTCACTTTCATCGCTCTTTACTACTTTCCCTGGAATTCGTGACGAACGAAACGCACCAACAGATTGATCTCGTCCGCTGAGAGTTTATCCTTGAACGCGGGCATACCGTCCCCGCCCTTCATAATCTGCTCTACAAAGTCTTCATCCGTATGTTTGAGCGCGTGCCCTGTGCTGAGGCTGGGAACTTTTAGCTTCTTATCATCAACGGTCTTCAACCCACCTTCGCCCTGGGCTCCGTGACACGCAACGCATTGCTTGGCGAAGTTAACGCGAGCCAACGCAAATTCATCCGGCGTCGCCGTGGCCTTCGCTGCCGGCGTTGTCGTAGCCGTAGGCGTGTTCGTGTTTTCAGTTTGAGCACAACTGCTCATGAGAAAGAGCGCAAAAATCACCGACGCAAGCATGACAAGCTTCATGGAAACCTCTCCGGGTTCTACAAGTTTTTCTTCAGGGGGTAACGGAGTATAGCAGCGGTCTACGATCAGGTGAAATCACGAACCGAGAGCACGACGAAGATTCCCCAACGCGCTATTTGACCAGACATAGATTCAACCAGGCCCACGCAAAATCAGAACTGGGAGCGATAGCGATGCCCGAACGGGGCTACGGCCTCCAGCCCAGGGTTGCCGCTTCGGCTACCCTGGGTAAAGAAGGAGTCTTGTCCTCAACCGCAACGCGGTTGCGTCTGCTTTGTGCATTTCTCTTTGAGGAGACGACTCAACCGCGTTGCGGTTGAAATTTTTTCCTACTGGTTCCCAGGGTAGCCGACGCGTCAACCCTGGGCTGGAGGCCGTAGCCCCGTTGGGGCATCGCTGAGAACGCTCCCAGCTTTGAATTTGTCCGACCAGTGTTCCGCGCTCAATTGCCCAGCGCCCTACCTTCAGGCGCGGTAGTGGATCACTCTTACCTTTTCGATCGTTACCAGACCATCTTTGATTAGCTCGTCGAGCACCGGCAGAAATTTCTCGATGTTTTCCAGGCTGTCGACGATCTCGATGATCATCGGCATGTCTTCCGAAAGCCGCAGGATTTTTGCCGTATGCAGGATGCTATGTTTGCCGAAGCCCATCACGCCGCGGAGAACAGTGGCGCCGGCCAGCCCCGCTTCCCTCGCCTGGAGCACAATCGATTCATACAGCGGATGATGGCCGTGCCGGTCGCTCTCGCCAACGAATATCCGTAGCAGATAGCCGTCTTCGGGAATGTTCATCGTCCCCTCACAGAATCTTCGCTAACGAATAACCAACCCAAACCATTAGCAGGCCACCAGCATTGGAAATTCCAATATTGAAAAGCGCCAGGCCTACCTCGCCATCGCGAAGCAGTGTGAACGTCTGCAGGCCAAACGAAGAAAAGGTTGTAAACCCGCCGAGCAGTCCGATAAGTACAACCGTTCGCACCGTCGGGTTGATAAGGTAGCGATCAAACATTAGATAAAACAAGAGTCCGGCCAGGAAACAACCTACCAGATTCACCACGAGCGTGCCGGTGGGAAAAGTTTCACCGAATCGTCTCGCAGTCCACTCTGAGAGCCAGTATCTCACCAGAGTGCCGGCGCCCCCCGCGAGCCCAATGTAAATCAATCTTTGCATTTTCTTCGCGGCAGACCGGATTGGCCGAATAGGCGCCCAACTCGGTACGCCTCAGTTTCAACTCTCTGCCTTAACTCCGCGTGCGCTCTACCGCCTCGGTCACTGTGTTTAGGCGGGCTTTGCACAAAAAGTCGGTTTCAGTCCGCAAAGCGGACGGCTGATAGTAGCCCAGCAGTTCACTGCTGGGGATAAAAATTGCTGAAGGATTTGTAGTCCGTGAAACGGACGGGTGAATGATAACGCTTGGATCTTCTACTCTTCAGCCATCCCCTTCACGGACTTTATCTCAAGCTTGCCACCAACCCCAGCGATGAATCGCTGGGCTATTCTCAGTCGTCCGCTAATGCGGACTAAGGGGCAGCTCCTTTTTTGTGCAAACATCGCCCTCCTCTCCTCGGTTGCAATCACCCTTGAGACTAGGCAGAATAACCGTGCGCGACTCGACAAATCCTCGCTGTTTTTATCAAAGCGAATTCTCGTCACAATTCTAGAGGTTACTGCAAATGAGTACGGATAAAGAACCTGGCATCGCGACGAGAGGCGCGCTCCGGCTCGCCCCCAATTGCGATGAGGTCGAAGAGCAAAAAGCCAAGTTGCCGCGGCAGTTTGTTAACTTCACTTTTTATCATGCGCGTCCTGAATGGCGCTCATTGACAGAGGCTGAGAAGCAACGAACCAGGGAAGAGTTTGTTAGCGCGGTCAACGAGTTTCGTCCCCAACTAATGATCCATACCTACTCGACGATCGGACTGCGCACGAACGTCGATTTCATGATCTGGCGCATCGGTTCGGAGCTCGATCCGATTCAGGAGATGACTTCGCGGCTCAACCACACCCAGATGGCCAAATATCTCGAGCCGTCGCAATCGTTTCTGTCAATGACCAAGCGGTCGATGTATATCGACAGAGATAATCCCAAGCACGTGGAAGACAGGCTGCATATCGTGCCCGGTAAGTCAGACTATCTCTTCGTCTATCCCTTTGTGAAAACCCGAGAGTGGTATTCGCGCACTCCCGACCAGCGTCAGGAGATGATGGACGAGCACATTCGCATCGGCACCAAGTATCGTTCCGTCAAACTTCACACTACATATTCGTTTGGGTTGGACGATCAGGAATTCGTGGTAGCCTTTGAAACTGACAATCCGGCGGATTTTCTTGATCTGGTGCAGGAGCTGCGGGAGACGAAGGCAAGTTCATATACATTGCGCGACACGCCGATGTTCACCTGCCGCCAGCGGACTCTGCAAGAGTGTCTTGAAGCGCTCGGTTGAAAACCAGCGGGAGCAAGCGCACCTTCCCAACCTGAGAGGCGAACTTACTCGCAGGGTTGATCCGAGTTTGAAAGCCTTTCAAACAAATCTTAAGAGTCAACTTGGATCAGCTCGTGGTCGGGAAGGCGGGCTGGCCCCCGCCGTTTTCTGCCTCTTATTTATCTTATCGTCATTACTGTTCGTTCTTCCTTCTCTTTCTCAAGCACAACGCCCCGCGTCTCCGCGTCCCAGCGTCTCCGCGTCTCCTGATAACGAGTACCTCTGGTTCGAAGCCGAGAACATGCGCGGTTTCGGCACCAAGCCTACCGGCGAGCCAGTTCAAAATCCTTCATGGATGAATTTACCGAGCGCGAAAGCGCCCGGTTGGGGGATCAATGGACCCGGCGTCTCTGCCGAATGGTCGCAAGGCGGCGAGAGCGAATGGAACTCCGCCGCGGCGAGCGCTGATGAGGCAAACGGGAAAATCTATCAAGACTTTGAAATACCGCGCGGCGGGAACTACAAGATTTGGGTGCGTTATGCCGACTGGGCCAACCGGACTGAGAACTTCGTCATTCGCATCACCCAGGGCGAGCGCGAGATCTTCCGCCATGAATTTGGCGCCAGGGACGTTATCGATCCTCACGACGAAGTCAGTATGTACTGGGGTTGGGCATTTGCCTGGGATGGCGCCAGCGCGCAAATCGAGAAAGGCCCAGCTCGTCTGTCCATTGAAATAGCCAAGCCCGCCGAAGCCCGACGCCACGTCGACTGCGTGCTGCTGACAAATGATCTTGAGTACCTTCCATCTGGACGCCGCAAACCAGATTTCGCCGCTGCTCGTTACCTGCGTGAGTTGTCCGGAAGCCACACTGAGCTTTCGTCCTTACTGTCCGCAACTTCTTCTGCAGCCTCGCCGGTTCCGCTTGCCTGGCAACGGCCAAAGATCGCCGGCCGCGATTTCCTGATGCCCTGGAACATCACCCCGGAATTCTGGAAACTCTACGATCAGCCGGCCGCAGAACGTCCGCTTTATCCCTTCAACGCCGAACCGATTGAAGACTTCGTGCAGAAGTATAAGGGCGCTCGCGAGGTGCCGTTGTTCAGCTCCGGGTTCGTGGTGCCGGTAATTTACATCAACAACCTGCCCGAGTATCTGAAGGAACGCAGTCCTTTCCTGCGCTATCTGCGTGAGACGAAAGTTCCTTTTGCGATTCTAATTAACTACGGCTCCGCGGCGATGTCGGCGGAAGACGGCCAGGCGGCGTGGAAACTTCTAACCGGGGAATTCAAAGATCAGTTTATCGGTTGGATGTCAGGTGAGAGCGTCGGCTATGTTTGGGAACAGTCGCCGGCGGAGCTCAAAATTAACGCGTCAATGTCGCGCCGGGAACTGCTCGAAGCGCATCGCGTTTTCTATACGAACGCCATCGCGCACAAGTGGGCCGCAATTTTCCATACCGAGACCGGGGCGATGTGGGACAAGCTGATTCCCGCGCAGGCAACCTCAAGCACTTCATTCGCACACGCGTTGACAGAATGGGGCGTACGCTTGCTGGGCGTTGAGACTTCCGCTGTGCAACCGATGTTTGCGATGCGCACAGCCTTCACGCGCGGTGCGGCGCGCCAACATGGCGGAAATTTTCTTTACTATCACGCGGCAAACTTTGGTGACACCGCGACGGCGTTTACCCGGGCGCAAAACTTCGCCGGGCCGGATAATTTCTTTCACACGCGTTATGGGGCCACGATGGGACCGTCGCTTTCGTGGTATCGCAAGAGTTATTACTTCTATTACATGGCAGGCGCTTCGGGGATCTACCTCGAACAAGGTTTCGATCAGTTCTTTAAGCCTGGGCCCGGCGATCATGAGTTTCAACTAAACCCGCTTGGTCGGATCACTGACGAGTTCATGCGGTTCGCGGAAAGACATCCCGACCGCGGCACGCCCTACACGCCGGTTGCTTTTCTGCTCGACCCCGCGCACGGCTGGGACATGACTGACTACCCGCAATGGCCGTTTGAGGTTTCGCAGATCAATCGCAGCGACCGCGCGCTGCGTGAACTCTTCGGCGTCGCCTATTACCCGGGGCTTGTCGTTGAGGGTGAACCGGCGACCGGCGATCGGCAGGCGTTTGTTAACGGCATCTTTGGCGACATTTTCGATGTGCTTGTTGCAAGCGAGGCCCAGAGCGCGATTAATAACGTCGTCCAAAGTTCAAAGTCCAAAGTCCAAAGTCGGCGGAGCGAGGCTGCCACCAGAAAACCTGACAAGAACAGTAAGATCAACGAATTGGCATACGAGGGCAGCAATATTAAAGATGAACCTTCACGCCTGCCTTCTTCTCTATCTGCTCGCCCTTCCCCGGTTTACCCCCTCGATCCTTACCGCGCGATCGTGGTTGGCGGCGAAGTTGAATTGTCGCCAAAATGGATTCAGCGACTCAGCGCGTACGTCAGATCCGGCGGGGCACTGGTGATCAATTCGGCCCAGATCAAAGGCGTCCCAATCGAACTGCTCGGCGTTCGGCTAACGGGAGAGACTGGCGAAGCACACAACGCACGCTGCCTTTCACCCGGCGAAATGGAGCAGAACTTAAAAGGTCAAATCTTTCGCTATGACAAAGTAGAACTAGAGGGCGCGCTGCCGCTGATAACTTCCACCAACGGCGAACCCTTCGTCACCGTCAACAAAGTCGGCAAAGGTTCTGTCGTCTTTGTCGCCGTGCCGGATCTTCTTGGCGAAGATGAACGAATCACGCCTTTTGCAGCGCACCTGCTGGCGCATATCTTTGCCGACGCCACTCCGATAAAGGTTGGAGGCGATGTGGAGTATCTGGTCAACCGGAATGAAAACGGCTGGGTGGTCACGCTCCTCAATAACAACGGCGTGTTCAAACCGCAGCAAGGCATGGCTCAGGTCGATCGCAGCGCGAACGTTACTGCAACGATCAGTCTGGCCGGCCAAACGGTTCAAAAGGCCTGGGATTGGATTAACGAGAAAGAAGTTGAAGTCAGGAATCAGAGTGGGCGGAACAGCGTGACGGTAGAAATTGCTCCCGGCGGTATTTCAATTATAGAGCTTCGTTTGAAGAAATAAGTGCGCGCTTGTCTGGGACCGCGGGCGTACCGCCCGCAAATGAGCGCGAAGCGCGAAATGAAGAGAGGTGAGCCTCGTAGGTGTGTTCATGGGAAGGTGGGCGGGCGGGACGCCCGCGGTCCCAGAAGTTCACCAGCCTCTTGCTCATGAATCTTGCGCCCTGTGTGTTCCGGTGTGGCCGCTCAGCGTGAGTAGCTTTGAAACGGCCCTGCCGATTTCGTCGTCACCGTGCTCTTCAACGGCTTGCAATAACGGTGCAACCTCACCGGTCTTCGCCATGACAAACAAAATGGACAAGGCGTTGTAGGTGTCTTCCCTGCTCTCGCTCGCAAGGTTATTGATGGCCTCCGTCGCCAATCCCGAAGCAGCGATCGCGGCGCCAATGTTGCGCCTTCGATCGGCAGAGGCTTCTTCAAGTGCCCGATTAAACAAATCGACGGTCCGGTCAGGTTCGAGCCTACGCAGTGCTCGCGCGGCGGCATTACGCACATGAGTCGAGTGGTCATCAAAACAAACCACTATCCGACTGAAAGCATCCCGGGAGCCCGAGCGCGCCAACTCCGCCACGGCCGCAGCCCGCTTATATGGATCGACACTGCTAAGGTAAGTGGCGATTGCCGGTGTCACTGCGGAAGACGCAACGTCGTAACTACTGTTTGTGTCGGTAAGGTCTTCGGCAACTGCTCCAGCGGACCAGGCCCGGACGACCGGTCTGGCTGCTTCTTCCTGCCGTGCAGACGCCAATCTCTCGTTGATGTCAGGCGCAACCGTATTTTCAGCCACACTTGCCTGATACTCTCCGAGTGAAATGAATTCTTCTGCGGCGACGGCGCGGGCCTCTGCTTCTTGTTTGAGTTGATCTTTCCGTTCCTGCAAGCGTGCCTCTGCTTCCGCCAGTTGCAGAGTTGCTTCTTCTATCCGAGGCCGTTCCTCTTCTTCCAGTCTGCGGAACATTTCGATCTCTTCCCTGATCCGCTTTTCCTGTTCAGACCGTGACTGCGCCTCGATCGCAGCGTTTCGCCGTTCTGACTCGAGCTTTGCCTGCATTCGTTCTTCTTCTTTTGCGCGCGCGTGTGATTCCGTTTCAACCCTCTGGACTTTCTCCGCAATCAGTCGATAAGCATCATCCGCTGCCCGGCGCCGCACTTCGGCGTCCTCGATCCGCCGTCGCGTATCAGCATCGGCAATACGCAGGCTTTCGATTTGACCGAGTATTTGTTGTTCCTTTTCAGCCAGGGCCTTTGACTCGACTTCCGAACGGGTCCTCATCAATTCCAGTTCGGCCAGTCGTGCCTGTTCTTTTTCAGCGTGCAGGCGAAGCTCCTCTTTCAGTCGCGCTTGCTGTTCCTCTCCACGGTGACGAGTTTGCTCCAACTCCTTCTGTTGTGTTTCAACTTGCCGTTTGATTTTGGCTTCGAGTTGCGAGCGCTCCATTTCCGCCTGGGCCCGAGCCTGTTCGGCCGCCTGCATGCGCGCCTGGGCCTCTACGAGCCTTTGCGCTTCCTCATCTGCCTTCTCGCGCGCGGCTTCAACTTCTTTCCGGCGCCTGTCGACCTCTTCCCCGGTATGACGCAGAGTTTCAACTTCCTGACGCAGTCGCTCCTCTGCCTCACTGTTCGCCCTCTGCGCTTCCTGACGCAGGCGTTCAGCTTCCGCGCGTTGGGCTGCTTCCGCCGCTGCTTGTTCTTCCTTTAGGCGTTCGAGTTCGCTGGCAGCCAGTTCTCGCGCGGTTCTCACTTTAGTCTGCTGCTGCAAGACTTCGCCGGTTGCCGTTTGCAGTGTTTCCTGTTCACTTGCTAATCGCGCGAGCTCTGCTTCATGTTGTGACCTGGCGTCGTCACGCGCACGCATGACTTCCGCGTGATGCGCCGCGTCCGCAGCTTGCTGGCGCGCTATTTCGACTTCGGCCCGGCGCCGCGCAATCTCTGCAGCCTCAAGCCGAAGACTCGTCACCTTCATCCGGAGGTTTGTCTCTTCTTCCGCGTAACGCTGGGCCTCAGCTTCAGCCTTTAAACGGGCCGCTCGCTCGATCGCAAAGGCCTCCAGCTCCTGCCGGCGGCGAGCTTCTGCTTCTGCTTCGGCTCGCTTACGTGCGTCTTCCTCTTCGAGTCGTCGTGCCGCTGCTTCCGCGCGTAGAGCAGTTTCGCGTTCGGTTCTCCAGCGAGCTTCGTTTTCCATTTCCTTGAAAGCCGTTGCTGCCGCTAACTGTTGTTGCTCAATATTCGCAACCGTCTCCAAAATAGTTTGTGCTTCACGAAGGAATGGATCCTCTTCGCTGGCGGTGCGGTCCGCAGCTATCAGGTCAGGAGAGATATCAGGAGTCTCAACTACTTGCTGCAGGGCATTCTCAGTTTGCGCACTCGCGACAGGAGTAACCTCGACTACCCCAGTCGAGTCGTTGGTTACTTCCGCATTCGTGTTTGCGACTGCAATAGGTTGTGCCGGCAGAGCGGGTTCTTCGGTAAGGGAAACAGCTGTTGGCGTCTGAGCTACTTTCTTCGTCTCAGCTGGCGCTATAGCAACGTCAGAAAAGCTGGCCGGGGCCGGTTCGCCAATTTGAATCAACGCCGCCGCCGCCGCGTTTCTTACGTCCACATCATCGTCGAACATGGCCGCAACAAGATGCGCAGTGGCGCGCTGGCTGCCCACCACTCCAAGGGCGCGAGCCGCTGCCGCTCGCTCAGTGGGCGAATTCGCCGCGCGCAGGTTTTGTACAGTCTCGTCAAAATATCCGTGGTCAAGAAAAAGTTGACGCGCACGTTCTTGTTCCTGCTCAGTTAAATTCTTGAACTGATCCTCAAGTCCCGAGCTTGCCGGAGAGTCCGGCTTGACGGAGTCATGATGGTTGCTCGCGTCGTTCGTGTTCCGAACTACTTGTTCGCTGAAATCAAAACGAGGTATCTCCTGAGTGTCACTCGACAAGTTTTCAGACTTGGCCGACATCGCAGCCAGGAGTTCGGCGGCAACGACCTCACGAGTCGCCTTGTCTTCCGGCACGGCAACTTTGTCGTCATTCGACCGCCCCGCAAGTAAATCCCTCATTGCGCTCAGGCCTGCTTTGATTTGTTGATTCACAGATGATTTTGCTTTCCGTTTTGGTGAAGACACGCCTTGTACACCCTTGATTACGAGCGCCCGCGGAATCAGAATTTCCGCAGACTTCTCACACTGGAGACAGAACTATTTACTTAAAGATAGTCCGATTTCCCGATTTCTTCTACAGAAAGGTGCTTTATTTTACGTTTTGGAAGGGATCAGGCAGGGCTGACTTCAATGGCTTAGCCTCAAAAAAGTCCGCGAAGCGGACGACGGCATGAAGCCTGGCGTGGAGCGTAGCGGAACCTCAGGATCATCAACACCCAAATACAGCGGAGCCCGCGAAGCGGCCGATAGCTGTTGAATTATGAAACGTCAGTCGTGATGAGTCCGCTCCTACGCCGAAGGCGTACTGCAAAACCGGAAAGGGGAACTCTGAAATCCCGCCTCGATGTTCTCTCTTACCCCGCCCCGATGTTCTGATCTCTCGTCCGCAGGTTCTGATCTCCCGTCCGCAGGTTCCGCTATCCCGACCCGAAGTTCTGATATCCCGACCAGCTGGGGCATTAATGAAATCCCCGCTGCCAATAACTGCATTTTGACTTTTGAGGCGGCCGCTTGACCACTCATCCTGCCTTAACAGGGTTGAGTGCTTTCGGCCCGAGCGTGCGAGCGATTCGTTCCAGCAGTACTTCGGAGTCGAAAGGTTTGGAAAAGATTTCGGTGCAGCCCGCGGCCCGAACATCAGCCTTGACGGCGTCGGTCAGGTAGGCGCTGATCACGAAGATTGGAATCTGAGAAAGTTTAGCCTGAGCGTGGATGCGGCGCGCCGCCTCTACTCCATCCATCTCTGGCAAGGACAAATCCATAATTATGAGATCGGGGTACATCCAGCCGGCTTTCAGCAGCCCCTCCACGCCGTCCTCCGCCTCGATGACTCGATAACCTTTGCGTTGCAGCAAAGTCGCGAGCAGTTCCCGCGTATCCAGATAGTCTTCAATTACCAGTATTTTTGCGGTGTCGGCTTCGGTTGTAATGCGAGCGGTTGCGGAGGCTGTTGCTTTGGCAGGACTCATAGTTACCTCACAGGGCAAAGAAACTAAATTTCAGAACTAAGTGAGATAACGGGGCGGGTACAGGAAGAGATTAGCACGTAACAACGGTTACCCGGCAAGTGCAAACGGCCGTCTTCCCCGGGATTTCACAGAATCGACACAAACGGGGGTGCCGGAGCGGCGAAGAGTTTTTCAGTCGAACATTCCACTCGGTAGCTCAATCTTCCAACAGTTTTCCTGTGAACAACGGCAGTCCGGCAAGCGAGATGTAGAACGCGTAAACCGCGAGCGCCAGGCAAATGATGAGAGCGATAAGGAAGTCGGTGGCGTACCAGGCGGTGAATTCAGTCGTTATAGGAAAGAAGATCCCGAGATGGAGAAAAAACAGCGTAGACACTGCCGCCAACAATCCATATCGATAGAGAACCAGGATCACTAAAAAAGAGGAGAGTGCGGGAAAGAAGATCATCGGCAAGGGGACTTCAGCAATCAAAGTATTGAGCACTGCTTGCAGTAGCCACAGCAGTGCGAAGGCCAGCCACTCGCGGCGCAAGACCATGACGAAGAGCAATAGCAGCAACAACGAAATGAAAGCCAGAAACACACCCGCGTTCATCTGACTTAAGAATTTTTCGATGAAGAGATGAGTGCCGATTTCGGTGTTGCCGGGATTCATAAGCAGTGTCGGAGGCTTTCCAATCCATCGCGATCCGATCGCCGAGCCCTGCATGCACAGGAGCATGCCTATCCCACACACCGCGCCGATCAGAATGTCGCGTCCGACCAGCGGATCACGATAACCGCCGGCCACCAGACGACTCCAGGCGACGATGCGGTGCGGCCAACGTCTGCGAACATAGGGTTCGAACGCGAGGTACAGCAACCACAAGAAGAATCCCTGGTAGACGGCAACGGAAATGTCGAGAATGAAAAGGCCAAACTCGGACCACGCCAAGCCGTTGTGATGCTCCATGAACAGCCAATAGAGCAGGTTCAAAATCAGAAACAACGCCCCCAGTCGGGTAGCGCCGCGGCGGTCGCCGCGCCCCAGCTTCAGGTTTCTCCGCGCCAGCATCGAGCTCGCAACCAGCACGATCATGTAGACCGCAATGAGGATGAAAGTCAGTGCGCGATCCCTGGCGCTCTCGGGCGCTTGCTCCTGTCTCACCGGTTGGTCCCAGGGATAAATAGTTTCGAAGTAGACAGCCTTGCCGCGAAAAGCTGCGGCCTCGACGTGAGTCTTCAGTTCAGGGTGAGTCGCGTCGGTTCCGTCCCAGGCCACACGCGTGTCGTAGGCGTGCAGCGGCACTGAAGTGGAAGCGACGGATTGAAACCTTGCCAGATCGAGGCCTGCTTCCTGAAAAAGGACTGACCAGTCAGGGGCGACGTTTGAGACAACCGCAGACTCACGTTGCGGCGGCACGCCAACGAACCAATGCAGACGACCCGCCATGTCGAGATACAGACTTGTCATCCCTGAAACATCGAGCGCCGGCTTATCAACCTGGATCTTCTCTGTCGTCTCAAAGTAGCGAGGACTCTCGCGATACCAGAAGCGATAAGGGCCCGGACCTCCGGTGCGCAACTTATTCCAGCGGTCCGGTGATTGATCGTTCGCCTCGATGTAGCGCAGGTAGTCATACTTAAGAATGATTCCGTCCGCGCTGTCTAACGGCCGCTGTGCGTAGCCCATCTTCCTGATCACATCACGCGCCCGAGCTCGCAAAGCGTCAGGAGGCAGATCGAGTGACGCCATGCGATAAACTGCTGTGTATCTCGTCAGCCAGAACGCGAGCCCCAAGCCAACCAAAAGAGTGAGCAGAAGGGTCGCAGCCCAGACGGGCATCAGAACCCCTTCGGTCGGAGCTGCCGCCACCATCTCCGGCGAGGGCGTCTCACCGGCTGCCAGCGCAGCGGCTATCGGATCTCCACCAGGAAGCGCGGCCGCTACTTGCAAAGCCGACGACGGTCGCAAGGACGGATCTTTTTGCAAACAACGGTCGATTACTCGCTCAATCAGGGGATCCAAATCGGGGACTATGGAGGTGGGCTCAATGGGGGAAGTGTCCCTGCGGCGAAGTTGCAATAGTTCGTTAAGCGAAGGTGCGTCAAACGCCTTTTTGCCGGTGAACACTTCATAAAGCACGAGCCCAAGCGAATAAATGTCACTGGTAACTCCCAGCTCCTTGCCTGCGAGTTGCTCCGGCGACATATAGGCAGGCGTACCGGCAATTGCTTCATCCACTCCAAACTGTTGCAACAAACCGGCAAGGCCAAAGTCAGTAATCCGGACATTGCCGTTTTCGTCGACCATGACGTTCGCCGGTTTAAGATCCCGGTGCAAGACGGAGTTGTCGTGCGCAGCCGCCAGGCCGGCGCACAATTGGCGCGCTAGCTGGGTAGCCTTGTCGGCCGGAAAACGTCCAATGCGACGCAGCAGCGATGAGAGCTCTTCTCCCTTGATGTATTCCATCGAAAGGAAGTGAAGGCCATTCATCTCGCCGATGTCATAAACACGGCAAACATTTTTGTGACTGACTTGTCTGGCAATTCGCACTTCGCGATGGAAGCGCGCCAGCGCGGCACCGTCTCGCGATAGGCTGTCCGGAAGGAACTTGAGAGCCACCGGCTGTCCCAGCTTGAGATCGTCGGCGCGATAGACTTCACCCATCCCGCCTTTGCCCAGCAAGCCGACTATTCGATAGCGATCAGCGAGAATGGTTCCCGGCACAAACCGCGCATCGTCGATTGAGTCAAACGAATAGGAATTCTGACTTTGACGGGCCGAACCCGATGTTTCGAGCCGGCGCGTGGCGTCGCCTTCAAGTGACTCGCCAAGGTCAAGCGCCGCGCCACATGAGGGACAGCTGGTTTCGGTGCCGAGAAGGTTTTTCGTACATTTGGGGCAACGCATCTGTGGCGGCGGATTCTAGCAGAAACCGGATCGCAGAGACAGAGATCATTCGGCAATCAGCCGCAATAAACAGGCGGCTGGATCGTTCTTATCTCGCGGGTGTGACGAGCGTTGGCCGTTATCACCAGGTGTTCGCTACAATAGACTTTCCGGATAGGCAGGGGGCAACATGTTTTTGAAAAATCGTATTAAACTGCTGGCCGTTGTTGGCTTCGTTCTAGTAATTGCCGCTTCGGCGGCTTCAAGGCCGCGAAAAATGCAACGCATCGCAACAGGCTCGTGGGGCGCTCCACATATAAGAATCGATGTCGGGCAAGGCTCGGCCACGATCGACTATGACTGTGCTAATGGGACCATTGACGGGCCGTTAACCTTCGACAGCAAAGGTCGCTTCACCTGGCACGGAACTCACCGCCGCGAAGGTCCCGGTCCGATTAGAGTTGGCCATGAACTTAAAGGCAGCCCGGCACTCTACACCGGCTCTATCAAAGACGATACGATGACCCTGACAGTTAAGCTGACGGACTCTAACGAAGTGGTGGACACCTATACGCTGAAACGTGGTAGCTTCGGCAGAGTCTTCAAGTGCAAGTAAGTGCTTTTGTCCGGTAGACCAAGATGGCGAAAGTGGCGTGGAAGTTTCTGATAAGGGGCGAGGTGCAGGGAGTTGGTTATCGCTTCTTCGCGCAGCGCGCGGCGGCGCGACATCAGGTGTTAGGCCTGGTGCGAAATTGTCCGGACGGAAGCGTAGAGGTAGTTGCCGAAGGATTGCCGAACGCTGTAGAAGAGTTTAAGAAAGATCTTGTCACCGGCCCGCAATGGTCACGAGTAGAGCAGGTCGAAGAAATCAACCTTGAACCGACCGGGCTTTACGCAAGCTTCAGAATTGAACGTTAGACGTTCGGGCTTGGAACTTAGTACTTTGTACTTTGCTGATAAAGGTTCAAGGTTGCAGACAGATGAAACTAAGTTGATGAGAACCAAGTACAAAGCACCAAGTACCAAGATCAAATCAAAGGATGCTATTTACTGACTATCATTTATGGATGATCTCAAAAGACTGATTCGCGAAGTGCCGGATTTTCCCAAAGCCGGCATTAACTTTTACGACATCACGACGCTCTTGAAGCATCCTGACGGCCTACGCAAGACGGTTGACGCTTTGGCTGCGGAATATGACGGCGAAAAAGTTGATACCGTCATAGGCGTCGAGGCGCGCGGCTTCATCTTTGCACCGGCGCTGGCATATCACCTGGGCGCCGGCTTCGTGCCGGTTCGCAAACCGAAAAAGCTTCCGGCAGAGTGCGCTTCGATCTCGTATGACCTGGAGTATGGACAGGACACGCTGGAGATTCATCGCGACGCGGTCGGCAACGGCCACAGAGTGATCATCGCCGACGATCTGCTGGCTACCGGTGGAACTGCCAAGGCTGTTTGCGATCTGGTTGAAGGATTGGGCGGAACAGTGGCGGGCCTGGTGTTTGTCGTCGAGTTGGAATTTCTGCCCGGCCGGAAGAAGCTGGAAGGGTATGACGTGCGATCGCTAATCAAGTATCAATCGTGAAGACAGGAGACAGAATACGGCAGTCAGAAGGCGCTCGCCCGACTGCTGCTTTCTTTCTTCTGCCTTTTGCTTTCTGCCTTCTGCTGTCTGTCTCCTGCCTCCTGTTTACTGTATTCTTGCCATTAGGCTCCCGTAGCTCAGTTGCATAGAGCGCTCGCCTCCTAAGCGAGAGGTCGCGCGTTGGAATCGCGCCGGGGGCACCATTTTTTTGCGTCTCACACACATTGGGACACAAAAATGGCCGCGCAAAGTGTGATAAATACTCGGTGCGTGACTATTCCAGCAGGTGAACCAACAGAGTGGGAAAATGGGAATCTACAAAGATATTGACATTGGCTTCGCTAGGCGAACGTCCCGAAGGTCTTCTTCAGCCTCCGCGTGCAGCGAGTAGATCATTGAAACTCCGCTTTCAGCTTGGCTAATGTTCGGGACCGGGCAATAAGGAAACGGCGCCACTCTCGATCTCAGCCTGGCGCCGTTCGACTTCGGCAGCCCAAACTTCCTCAACTTCTGGGTCAATCTCAAGCGTGGCTATGGGTCTCTCGACCAATCGGGGACCACTCCTTCACGTAAAGTTAACCTTCCTGGTCCAACTTTCCTTGACACATTCCGTATCGGTTGGTATACCCAAATCCTCAACGTTCTCGCAAGGCGCCCTCTTTCCAAATCTCGACTTGAGAAAGTCCGGCCTTAATCCAACTTTGACATTAATCCAACCAAGCCAATAGGAGGCCCCAATGAAGAATCTAAAGTACTTACCCTCAATTCTCGGGATGCTACTCGTCGTCGTTTGCCTTCACGTTTCTGCATCCGGGCAAATGGTGGAAGACAAAAACAAACTTGCTGCCGTCAGCGCGACTGGTTCGAGCGTTAGATGGGACGTGAGCGCAGCTCATGCTGGAATGTCCGTGACCGTGGCAGCGCCGGACGGAAGAGTTTTCCGCGTGGAGACAAAATCAGGCGCCTCCGCCGAATTCGCGCTTTCCGACAAGCAAGGCAACAGACTGCCTGATGGGCAATACACTTATGAACTGCGGCTGACGCCGGAAATCTCGAAAGCCGTTAAAGAGCAGCTGGCGGCAGCGCGTGGCCAGGATGATGACCCCGAAGATGTACGCGCATCGCGCAAACGCATAGGAATACCAAGCCTGGTGGAGTCAGGAGGATTTTCAATCGTTAACGGAGCGGTCATCGTGGCCGGGAGTGCCGAAGAGGGCGCGCGGAAAGTCAGCAGGATTTCAGAGCCGCAACTTCCCGGCCTGGCGCCTGCTACCACGGTAAGCAAAAAAATGCATCACCCGCTTATGATTGCGACACCTGACGATGTGATTCCCGACGATCTAATTGTCCAGGGGAGCGCCTGCGTTGGTCTCGATTGCGTCAATGGAGAAGTCTTCGGCTTTGACACTATCAGAGTGAAGGAAAACAACACGCGCATCCAGTTTGACGATACCAGCGCCGCTGGTTTCCCCCTCAATAACTGGCAGATAAGGGCGAACAGCTCAGCTGCTGGTGGCGCAAGTTTTCTGAGCTTTGTAGACCAGGGAGCAACGGGGAATTCCGAGACCGGCACGATCGTTTTTGAAGTCGATGCCGGCGCGTCTGCGAATGCACTCAAGGTGAGCAGCACCAGCAAAGTTGGATTCAGGACCGCCACGCCAGTCCTGGACCTGCACATTACAACCACCGATACCCCGGCCCAACGGCTTGAACAAACAAATGCCGGTGGCTTCACCGCACAAACCTGGGACATTGCCGGCAACGAAGCAAACTTCTTCGTTCGTGACGTCACCGGCGGTTCTCGCCTGCCCTTCCGCATCCGACCGGGCGCGCCAACCAGCTCGATCGACATATCAGCAAGTGGCGCTGTCGGCATCGGCACAGCGTCGCCCTCAGCAAAATTGCATGTGAACGATGCTACCTCTGCCTTCAATGGTGGAGTTGGTAATTTCAGCCTTACTAACTCTACTGATACGACCAAGCATTTGCTTATTGGTTACGATACGGCCCTGGGCGCGAATGGAAGTGGCTGGCTGCAAGCCGGCAAGGCAGGAACCGGACCCGGTCCAATTTTGATCAACGCAGATGGTGGCAACGTCGGGATTGGGACGTCTGCGCCAACTGCTTTGTTGTCGGTCAACGGAACCGCCAACAAGCCTGGAGGTGGATCGTGGGATGTGTTCTCAGACGAGCGCCTGAAGAACATCAAGGGCTCTTTCAATAGCGGACTCAAGGCCGTCATGCAGTTGCAGCCGCTCCGTTACGAGTACCGGCGAAACAATGCTGCGGGCATTAAGTCAGAAGGAGAACACGTTGGCTTTGGCGCTCAGGCAGTTCAGAAAATTATCCCGGAAGCCGTGACCATGAACCAGAACGGCTATTTGCAAGTTAACAACGACCCAATCCTCTGGACTATGCTCAACGCCATCAAAGAGCAGCAGAAAGAGATTGAACAACTGAAAGGACAAATCAGGCAATTGCGGACTCGCTCGCAGAAGCGAAGGTAAGCTACAAAGGGGAGAAAGGTAAGGGGAAAGGGAAAGCAGTTCCCTTCCCCTTTCCCCCCTATTTCCTGATTGGCCCGCCCTTTTCCTTAGCCCTGCACATCCAAAAACTTCGCGCGATGTTTTGGTTCCGGCAGCATGCACGATTCGTGTTTGCCGAAGACCCGATAACGATTGCGCGCCACGACTTTGTAGACTGCATCGCGAAACCCACGCGGCAGCACACGGCCGATTCCCGCCAAACTCCAAAGTCCACCTAGTTGCATCAGCATGTAAAGGATCGCATCCGACCGCGCCAGCAGAGCCTCATCGGTTCGCTCGTAGTTTTTAACTAGATAGACGGTGTTGAGGTCATGAGGGTCTACGCCATGCCGCGTCATCAGCCCCTGAGCGAATTCGCTTTGTAGCGATGCAAATCTAAAACGATCGTGCTTATCGCGCTTCAGCAGAAACTGAACGAGATGATTGCAGAGTCCGCAAACGCCGTCGTAAAGAACGATTGGATTGGAATCAGTAGGCAAAGTGTCAGACGTAACTGCGATGTGGGCCGGGCAGCAAATTAACTGTTTGAGCTACCTCATTTGAATTCAAACGATTTGATGTAGTCGTTAAAGGCCTGGTCCCAATGGGCGACAGTTTTTTCAGGCCCGGTAAGCTTCACGAAATATGAACCTTTCGGCGTCTCAATAACCGCGCCGCGCAGGCGGTAGATCGAGTTGGCGTCCTTTGGAGTGCTGTCCTGTGACATTCCTCCGGAATAGGTCCCCTTAACGTCGACGGTACTAACTTGCAGCCCGTTAACAGTCATCGTGTCCGTTTTGGCTTTGTCCTGCGAGGGGGATCCATCGGGTTGCTTGACCTGATTGACCCAACGATCGATGTTCGCCTGGGTCGTACCGCCCTGGCCAGGCCCAAAATAATAGACGACTAGCAGCGCGTCTTCCCCATCGCCTGCGGCCTTCGGTAATTTGTATTGCGCCAGGCGCATTTCCGAAGTTGGCTTTTCCACCGTCCAACCGTCGGGAACTTTGTAGCTGACCTCGCCCGCCGCCGCCAATTGGGACGATGGAGCCGAACTACCTGCGGTTTGCGAAGGCGAGCTGCGCGGACCTCCGGATACGGAACCTTTCGAGCAGCTTAGGCAAGTGAACGCAAGCGTAATTACTACGATGAATGTTTTCAGCATGATATTGATTTAATCGCAAGCTCGAATCTATCGCAAGCGTTCTCGATATCGGGGGTAGAATCAAGTGATTGTTTGGGACCGCGGGCGTCCCGCCCGCAAACGCGCCGAAGACACAACATCTTTCAAAGGCTAAACTCATTTTCGCGCTTCGCGCTCATTTGCGGGCGGGACGCCCGCGGTCCCAGCCAATCACTTGAAAGGTTCGGGGCGATCACGGCTCGGGCGTCGACAGCAAGTAAACTGCGAACGAGGCAAGCCAGTGTTCACCAGCGTAATCACCGCTTGCCACGTGAGCAAGCGCATCGCTCGCGTGTAAGCGCGCGGACCTCACCAACACCTTTCGCGCCGGATCAGTTGGCGGCAACACGTTTGCGATACTGCGCATACACCAGGCGCGGCTCAAGTTCAAACCATCTAAATGAACGAGCTTGGGATCGCTGCGGTCGGTCACCGTTGCGGGCTGCAGTAATTTCTTTGGTACTCCAGCGGCAAGTTGCGGCAGGAACCGATCAAACCACTGGCGAAACTCTGCCGGGCCCAGCACTCTACGCATCAGGTCAGCTTCCAGCAACGCCGGTGAAAAGAAATCTTCGCCGCCGGGCTCCCAGGCCCCGGGATAGTTTCTGTCGCCTGCAAAATACGTTCGACTACGTTCAGCTATCAGCGCGGCCAGTTTCTTGTTATCGCTTGTCCTGGCATAGTCCAAAGCGAAAGCCAAACCAAACGCAGTATTCGGATGAACGCCGGTCCGAATCGGATAGGTTTGCTTCGGCAGAAATTGGATAAACGAATCAACCAGAGCGTCGACCAGCGGACGGAGATTTCCTGACCACGTTTTAGCGTCGGCGTCGCTTGCTAAGGAGAGTTCCTCGGCGAGCTTCAGCAGCCAGGCCCATCCGTACGTTCGTTCAAACGACTGCCGGTTCTTCTGCTTGAGGTAAGCAGTCTCGACGAGAATATTCTCCGCGCTTAGATTCGCGTTGAGTGCCTTGCGAATGTCGCCGGCTTCCGGCAGATCAGGAAACGATCTCAACAGGCGCACGAGCATCCAGTGGCCGTGAACTGATGAGTGCCAATCGAAACAACCATAGAACGCGGGATGCTGCGCCTTGGGACTCTGAACGTCCTGAGCATCATTCAGCACGTGGTCCGGCTTGTTTGGAAATTCCCTGGTCACACACTTCAATGCCAGCTGCGCGAAGTGCGACGCCTGGGCCTGCGTAAGCGAAGCCGTTGGCAATGAAGGTTGCGCCTGGGCGTTGAGCGAGACTGCACAAAGAGCCAGGAGTGCAACTACAACTATGCCGGCGCTGCTTTGTCTATTCACTGCTCCTCCTGATAATTCAACCTGATCAAACAGATTCACAGACAGTATCAGATAGTGCGCTGATTCGGAGTTCTTCCCTGCTTAGTTTCTGCGTTGTGAAGCTAGTAACGGTGCGATGGTCGTCCAATGTGAATATGCGGTCCGGTGGCTGTGCCGGGGATCGCCTGCCGAAAAGCGAGGAACGGAATGCCATTCGCACGGAGGTAGCCAAGCAGGGCTTGTCCTTCCGGGCCATCAGGATGCAGAGAAACGTCCATCGCGTTGTGATGATCCAGGCGCCAGCGATCATGAATCGAACCCTGGCCAAAAACAGCGATCGGCAACGGACGCTTGAAGGTGTCCTGGAAGAAGCGCTGCACCTTGTATGCATCTGACAATCCCCAGATGGCTCCTCCGTTGTAACGAATCATGGCGACTGTGCTTACCATGCCGCCGCTCGGGATCGGTTTGGTCCTGGCGAACGTCCTTTCTGCCTCCGCTTCGAGCAAAGTATCGGCGATGCGCGAGTCGGCATTCGCGATTGCCTGGTTTATCTCACTCACCTTATCCTTAGCTTCGTTAAGCGCCAGTTCACTTGCTACCAGCTCCTGTTTTGAAACCAGGCCTTCAGCAAATAACTGCTTCATTTTAGCTACCTGGTCCTGAGCTCTTTCCACATTCCGCTCGCGGCCTGGCAGCTGCTTTTTCAGAAGGCTTTGATACTCGTTAGTCGCCTTGATGTATTCTTCGCGCAATCTTGCAAGTTCATTTGCCGGTTTGGCCGGAGTACTTTTGGCTCGCGTCGTTTTGCCCTTCTGGGGCTGCGTCTTCACAGCACTGCGTTCCGTGGCATTTTTTTGAGAGGCCTGCAAAGACAACGGCAGCAGCAACAAAGTGAACAACGGTAGCGCGACAATCGGACAGACTAAGCCGCGGCCCTTAAGGACGGTTTGCCGGAGCGGAAGCTTGATTGCGAGCTCGTTCTTCATGATTTTCGCGCCCGCAGCTCCAGTTCCGAGTTGACCTCTCCACCGATGAGAATCGCCAGGCCAGTAAAATAGAACCAAAGCATGAGCACGATCAGCGCACCCAGCGAGCCATAGGTTACGCTGTAGGAATTGAAGAAGTGCAGGTAGAGCCGGAAGCCAAACGACACCAGCAACCAAAGAACCACAGCGACTATCGCGCCGCCGGTCATAAGCCTTCGCTTGGGACGACGGTCATTTGGCGCGAGGTAATAAATGAGATCGAAGGTGAGCAACAAAAACACGATCGCGATGGGCCACTGCAAAATATTCCAAACAGTTTTGAAGGCTGCACTAAAACCGAAATGCGCCGCTATCCGATCGCCAAGATTCCCACCGAAAAATACAACGGCCAGCGCGATTACGATAAACAACGAAACCAAAATCGTCAGAAAGATGACCACCAGCCGCACTTTCCACCAGGGGCGATCCTCCTTCACGGCATACGCGATGTTCAGCGTTGAACTGATTGCCCCCATTCCATTTGAGGCGGCCCACAAGGCGGCCAAAATTCCCAGAGAAAGTTTACCGCCGCCACGCGCCTGTGTAATCTCATCGAGCGTCGTGTGAACCAACATTACCGCGGAAGACGGCATGACCGCCGCCAGATATGAAAGCAGTTTGTTACGCAAATCTGATCCGGCCCCGGCAAAGTAACCCAGCAGGGTGACCAGGACCAGCAGCAGCGGAAAGAGTGCCAACAGAAAATAATAGGATAGTTGAGCGGCGCGCCCGAGCAGGTCGTGATCGTTAAAGCGCCTCCAAATGCAGCGGGTAAAGTTTTTCCAATTCAACGCGGAAAGACCCCTTGAAAACGGGAGACAAAGTACAGGGCTCAAGTCTAACGCCTTAGGAGATCTAGCGCCAAACAACAGACGCGGGGGATTTGAATTGTGAACTTTGGACTGGACCGGCTGGCCTTGTCACTTAACCATCGTACCTGTGCGCGACCAGCGAGTATTAGAGAAAAAGTCGATGATAGGGTTGCCGGCAGACGGTGCGCTTTCGTCGTAAGACCAGTAAACGAACATCGCCCGACCAATCACAAACTCGCGCGGGACGAAGCCCCAGTAGCGGCTGTCTTCGCTGTTTTCGCGATTGTCACCCATGACGAAGTATTTGTTTTCCGGTACGACTAACTCCTTGCCATTTCCTTCGTGAGTGAAGGCGTCATAATCTTCACTGCTTTGATCATCCCCAGAGCCCGGATGGTAATAAACGTTGTAAGTTTCGGCGGGTTTACGTGCAGGATCGTCTTCGACGACCAGCGGAGATTTTTCGTCTCGCTTATCGACCGCCTCTATGCGGTGCTCGGGTAAGGCAGTGCCGTTGACTATTACGTTCCGGCCTTGAATGCTAATGCGATCGCCCGGCAGCCCGATAACTCGTTTGACGTAATTCGTAACTATCGGCCTGTTATTAGGACTCTCATCACGACGGGGATCGTATTTATTGCCCGGATATTTAAAAACGATGATATCGCCACGCCTTATCTCGCGCTGTGGCAGAAACGGCAGCGTCTTGCCCGGCGCAAAAATAAATTTGTTAACCAGGAGATGATCGCCAATGGTTATGGTGTTCTGCATCGACCCGGTCGGAACTTTCACTGCCTGCACTATAAACGTCATCCCAAACAGCGCCATGATGACGGTAACCACTGCCGACTCAAAATACTCCCGCCAGACAGACTTGGGCGGACCGGTTGGCTTGGTTTCCGACTCCGGCGCCGAACCGTGACCGTTGCGATTGAAGACCCGGGAAAAAGCAGACGTTTTCGGAGTCGCTTCCGTCTCAGATACGTTGGTAGAAAGTGGCCGGATGGAAGGATTGCTCATTATCAAGTCATCCTAGATACGTTAGCTGCGGCGGTCAAGTTTGCCCGCTCATTCTCTGTCGTTAGTTTTCATCAAGGCGAGCGCCTCTTTGGCGGCAGCAGCCTCCGCCGTTTTCTTCGAGCGACCTTCCGCGCGTACGCTACCATTGTCCCAGCTTACTTCGACATGGAAAGTGCGGCGATGTGGCGGACCAATCGACTCCACTACTGAATACTTCGGCGCGGGTCGTCGCTCCGCCTGCAGTTTCTCCTGCAGCATTGTTTTGTAGTCAGCTTCAGCCGCGGCACTTGGCGTAACTTTCTGTAGTTCCTCACCGAGCGCCTGCTGAATAAATCGCGTAGCCGCCGGCAATCCACCATCGACAAAAATCGCTCCGGTAAGCGCCTCCAGAACGTCGGCCAGGAGCGCATCTTTGCGACGGCCCCCACTCATCTCCTCGCCTCGGCCAAATCGTAGAAAACTTCCGAGGTTCAAACGCAACGAGGCTTGCGCCAAGGTCGACGCACTAACCAACCGGTGCTTCATTCTCGAAAGTTCACCCTCAGTGCCGGCGGGATAAGCCTTGCAGAGATAGTCAGCCACGACCAACCCCAGCACGGAATCACCAAGGAATTCCAGCGCCTCATTATGGAGTTGACGAGCCTGGTCTTCCGCTCCGGGAGCAACCTGTTCGTGGGCCCAGGAGCGATGCGTGATAGCACGTTCCAGCAGAGCGCGATTTTCGAACTTGTACTCGAGAACGGTTTCCAGGAGGTCGAGATCCGGAAGTGTAATCCCCTGTTTCTTCAAGGTAGGTCCAACTGTAGTAAAGCCGGAAGCGTCGTCAAACTCGGGCGACTGGCTTCCGGCTGTAAACGGTTTAAAACAACGGTGCCGATCTTACGGACGCCGATGGTTGTTTCGCGTCTTCGGTTTGACCGCCGCTTTCGATTTTGCCGTCTCCGCGGAGTTTGTAGTCGTCTTCTGAGTTGTTGTCACCGGCGCCACCGCCCCTGACGTTTTGTTTGCGCCTGGCGCTGCGGTATTGGCTGCCGCAGTTGAACCAACTGCGGTGGTCGAACCATTCGGTGAAGCAGTTGTCGGCGTTGCCGGCGGTAACGTCGTCAATGGAGTTGGCACCGGAGGCAAAGGCTTCGTGAGCACGCTGGCGATGAACTCGTTCATCCCGGCTTCGGAGTCGTTGTTCCGGAATTTGTACCAGGGGCTTAGCGCTTCAGTCCAAGCCTTCTTCTCCGCCTCGTATTTGGCGTCTTTGCTCGCCAGGGCGACGGCGCGCGCATAAGCATCGATCATCCGGTCGACAACTTGACCAATGTTGGCAAGCGCGAGCTTACTCTCTGGTGTCTCGTCTTTCCCGAGAAACTTCGTCTTGTATTCAGCTGAGAGCTTGGGATAGGGACCGGTTTCATAAGCAGCGGCAATGAAATAATATTCCCAAGGCTCTTTCTTCAAATCTGTATCGTACGAAAGTGCCTTGATGAGTTCACGGAGCGACTCTTCTGGATTTGACTTGAGGCTCAACCGTCCAATTCCGTGATGCAGATAAGCCAGGGTGTCTTCCTTGCCTTTGAAAGGAGCCCAGGGCAGTGACTTACCATCGAGGCTTTCCGGCACTTTGCCGGATTCGATCAACTGGATCGCCTTCCTGGAGTAGGTCATCGAGTCAGTATTGAAACTTTCACTCTTGGTAGCCGGTGCTGCCATGTGGAACCCAGAATACCCAAGATCGATTATTACCCTCAGGTTGTCAGGCTCATCGGCGAGGATCTCCTTACCCGAGGCGAAAGCTTCGGCGTACTTTTTGTCGCCATACAGCAAGGGCTGGAATTTTATTCTTCGAGTTTCCTTCTCATAAAGGCCATTCCACTTTTTGAGGTAAGCTGTGTATTGATCTTCTGTCTGCGAACAATTCAAATATTTCTTCGACGCTTCGTAAGCTTTCCCGGTATCGGTAGTTCGCAGCCTGGTAAAGTCATTGTACCAGGCAATCTTAACTTCATCGGTGCACTGTCCCTGGGCTGCTGGCGCGGCCGGTGTTTGCGCTTTTACCTCAATAACATTAGCCAACACTGGTATGAAAGCCAGGGTAGCGTAAGCTGCCAATACCCGAATTGTCTTTTTCATTATTTGTTTCAAAACCTCCAAGCTCTCTCTTTCAGTCGTCCCCTGCTCGGGCAAATATCTCGTTCATCAACCTAGCAAATAACGCGCCACTAAGATGCGGACTGACAAACGCCGGTTGCCGATCTGGGTTGCTATGCTACGGCGCGGTCAGGAGAGAACACAATTTGTAATGGAACCCCAAGAGAACGCCCGCAATATTCCTGCAACTGCCATAGGCTGTCAAGGCAAGAATGTTGGCAACTGGAAGAAAAAAGCGCTTTGCAAAAAGAGTTTGCGCCGGGCTTCGTTTACGGTTTACGACGCTCCGGCGCAAATGGGTTGGCCGAGATTGCAAGTCTCTTGCAACTAGTTCTGGGGATCCTGTGTCCTTCGTGGTCTGTCGTCGGGTTGTGTCGGCGGCGGAACCGAAGACTTCGCTGGTGTAACAGCCTTTTGAGTGTCTGTTTTCTGGGCCGGTGTGTTGATTGGATTCATCACACGTTTGACGTTGGAAGGCGCCGACTCGGGCACCAGCTTATGCGTAGGTGCAGGCGCCGCCGCGGCGTTTGATTCGTCAGTGGCTGCTGCTGCAGTACCGCCTTGATCGGCAATCATGTCGTCGCCCTCTTCAGTGCCGACTTCCTTTTCTTCGTCGTCAGGAGTTGAGGCTATCTGAAGATTTGTCGGAGTGCCGAAGCGATCGTGCAGGTCACGGTAGATTCTTCCGGCCACAGCTGCGGGCAGATGGTGATGGGCGTCAGTTCCACGGGTAATTACTACGACCGCGAGTTTGGGACTAGCCAGAGGCGCATAGGAAGTGAAGAGTCCTACCCAACTGCCGCCGCCGCCGTTACAAGTGCCCGTCTTTCCCGCTACCGTTTGCATGGGATCATATGCCTTACGGCCGGAGCCGTAGTTAACTGAACCGATCATTCCGGGAATCATTCGCTGCAAGACGTTGCCGTCTATATCCAGCTTCCGACGTACCTTGGTTTTGAATTTTGAGTTGTCTTGAGGACTCGGAACTTGCGGCACCAGCAACTTTCCGCCGTTGGCCATTGCCGAAACCAGATTGCCCAACTGCAAAGCAGTTACTTCAAATCCATCCGCATACGAAAACATTCGACGAAGGGTGAAGTTGGGGCTCATTTCCGGCAGGCGGCCGGCAAATTCAAACGGGACATTCGCTCCGGTTTTTTCACCCAGGCCCATTTCGCGCGCGTAGTGGATCATTTTGTCGAAACCGATGCCGGTACCAACGCGCTCAAAGTAGCCATTATCGGAGCGAGCAAGCGCCCCGGTTAGATCCATACGAGAGCGATCTGAGACCAACCCCACCTCTGCCGGTGGAATAATATTTTCTGAGAGGCCGGCGACTCCGGTCACCAGCTTGATCGTCGAGCAGGGTTTGAAGCCTCGTCGCACGCCCCATTCCTGGTTGACTATCGAATAGACTTTTCCAGTCATCGGATCCATTACCACAACGGTACCGGCGTGATTGCCGAGGGCATTGATGGCAACCTGTCGCACCTGGGCATCCTCTCCACTGGTGTTGTCTCGCAAAATCATTCCCTGTACTTCATCGCGCAGGGCCTTATCGAGCGCACGCTGACGAGCAATAGCAGCACGTCGCGCAGCCTCAGCACGGCGTCGTGCTTCAAGGATTTCGCGTCGGCGCTTTGAACCCATTCGTCGCAGCTCAGCAGCGCGTTCGCGCTTACTCAAAGGACGGCCGCGCCTTCGCTCAAGCGACTTCAATAAGGCAGCCTGTTCCCGGGCGCTCTGAGCGCGCTCGCGTCTGATGTCTCTTCGCGATAAGCGCGCCGACCCGCGGGATTTGCCACCGCGCCTTGAGTCTCTAGCCGAAAGACGCTCGCGACGGTTAGAGCGCCGATCTCTGGCGGAAAGTTTTTTGCTTTTCTCAGCACGCGAGGAACCGCGGCGGCTGTCTTTTGCGGGACGCTTCTTGGCAGCGTCTGCCATCTGCAAGGGGAGAACAAGAAGGACAATTAATATAAATGCGGAAATAAGATTTCGGGGATACGAATTACTCAAAGTCATCAGGGGTCTATTACCTTTCTACGGGTTTGGTCTGGCTCGGCTGTATTAGCCTCGCGGAAAAATCTACGCCGTGTAACACATCGGGAAAGGCCTGGGAAACGCCGATTCTCAAATGCAAAAACCTTTTTGGCAATCCTGAGAGTCAAACGCTCTCATAAAAAAACCCTTGTTTTCTTATGGACCTGAGGGTCCTCTACTTGAGGTGGGAGAATTCCCGAATTTGGCGGTCCCTGGGGACATTGATTCGAGACCGCCGCGACTATACCATCTGAAATCACGAGGAACAATACAAAAGTAATCTTTTGTACACAACTAGTCAGATTGCAATCTTTCTGTTCTTTCTTAGTACAGAAATACCGAATGATGACAACGATCCAGCTGTTATTCTCCCTCAAACTATTATGAGGACTCCGCAAATCTTCAATAGCTTTCGCGCGCGCCTGGTGCTTTTACTGGTTGTGCTGCTCGGATTGACGCTTGGTGTTCAGTACTACGTAAACCTCCAATCGGTGAAGCGAAACGCCCACATGCTGGTTGAGCAGGAGCAGGCGATCATGGCCGGCGTAGCGCTGGGTGTTAACAGCATCTCCAGCAACAAGTATCTCTATCAAATTAGAAGCACCGTACGTGAACCAGTTCTTGATGAGCCGAATGGACGCGTCCGTAACGTGCTCGTCGTAGACAGCAGCGGAAATGTTTTGGACAGCTTGAGTAAGGACTACGCGCCTGGGAAGAACGCCGACGACAGCCCCAGTTATTATCATACAATTTCCGAGGTAGCCTTGCCGCCGTTGCGAAGCGCCGTCGAACTGCCCGACGAGGGCCAACAACTTCCCGGATGGTTGACTGCGTTGCGCACACAATCTGGCGAGCCAGGCGCGTTTTACTTTCCCGTGGGAACCCAACAAGGACGTCTGTACATAATCGTTGTGCTTGGTTCAGCACGGACATTGCAGAGTATTCTCGAACGCCAGGCCTCTCGCTCGGCTCAATACACGCTCCTGTTGTTGCTCGCGACGACGTTGGTCACGGGGCTGTTCGTCTGGCGCTTTACGCGGCCGGTCAAACGTTTGTCGGTTGCGGCCCAGCGCGTGGCCACCGGCGACTTCGACGTTCGCGTGCCGACAGATCGTAACGATGAAATGGGAGCACTGGCTGTCGCGTTCAACGATATGACTGCAAAGCTGGGAAGCTTGCGCGAGTTGGAAACGAAGCTTCATCAAGTGGAGAAGGCGGCGGTAGTGGGGCGTCTGGCTGCGGCCATTGCTCATGAGATCCGAAACCCTTTGAACTACATCAATCTCACTTTGGATCACCTGCGATCCTCCTTCGCTCCGGAAGACCCGGCGAAGCGTGAAACTTTCGAGCGCCTGGCAAATCAACTCAAATCAGAAGTGCAGCGAATCAATCGCCACATCACGGATTTTCTGAAATACTCCCGGCCGTCCGCACTTGAGCTCGAAGCTCTCGATCTGCGTGTGCAAGCGGAAGATGCCTTGCGCGTTATTGCCGGACAGGCCGCTGAGCGAGGGGTTGACACCGTTCTGGAAGCTGACGCCAAACTGCCCCTGGTGGTAGCCGATAAGGATTCCCTGCGGTCAGTTTTTACGAACCTGCTGATCAACAGTCTCGAAGCCATAGATGGCGGCGGGGGAACTGTTGGGATTAAGCTAATGTCCGAAACAAGTGACAGCGCGCGGGTTGAGATCAGAGATACAGGACGAGGAATTGCGACTGACGACATTGCCAAGATCTTCGAGCCTTACTTTTCAACCAAAGAAACGGGTACGGGCCTTGGACTTGCCATTGTCAAAAAAGCAATTGATGATCACGGTGGTTCAATCAGCGTGAGTTCAAAACTGGGCAGCGGCACGACATTCGTGATCGTTCTGCCGGTAAAACAGAGGACGAAGGAGGAAAGGATGAGGGATGAAGGATGAGGGGTGAATAAGGGCGTGGCTCCACAATCGGTCTTATTCATCCTTCATCCTTCATACTTCATCCTTCACTGTTATGGCTCGTAAAACCATACTCGTAGTAGACGACGAAAAATCGCAGCGTGAAATCCTCGAGATGATTTTGTCCGGGGAAGGCTATGACGTTACCACGGCCTCATCAGGCGAGGCCGCCATCAAGTTTGCCAAGGACCGGCGATTCGATCTTGCCCTGACGGATCTCATGATGACCGGCATGGACGGTATCGAGTTGCTGCAACACCTGCTCGGCCTTGATTCATCGATAATCGTTATTCTTCTAACAGCCCACGGATCTATTGAGTCGGCCAAGGAAGCTTTGCGCCGGGGCGCCTTTGACTATCTCGAGAAGCCATACGACAAGACAGCGCTCCTGGAAACAATCAATCGGGCGCTCAAGAAGCTGGACGCTCTCGATACAGAAATCGTCTCCGCCTCGCCCAATATGGAGTCGGTCAAGCGGATGATACTTAAGGTCGCTCGCTCTAACTCGACGGTACTTATTCGCGGCGAGTCCGGCACTGGTAAGGAGTTGATCGCCCGTGCGACTCACAATCAGTCGCCGCGCGCGCAGGAGATGTTTCAGGCAGTCAACTGTGCGGCCATAAATGAGAATCTGCTGGAGTCGGAATTGTTCGGTCACGAAAAGGGTTCATTCACCGGCGCCCACGCCGAGAAGAAAGGGCTCTTTGAAATTGCCGACCGTGGCACGCTCTTCCTCGACGAGATTGCTGAGCTCGACGTTGCCATGCAGGCCAAGCTCCTCCGTGCCCTGCAGGAACGCAAAATCAGACGCGTGGGAGGCACTCATGAGATCAGTGTTGACGTGCGCGTGATTGCCGCGACGAACCGCGACCTTCGCGCCATGGTTACAGATGGCAGGTTTCGCGACGACCTTTATTACAGAATCAACGTGCTTTCAGTCGATGTTCCGCCGCTGCGTGAACGCCGCGAAGATATTCCGGTCCTTATCGACTACTTCGTGAAGAAGCACACCCGCAATACTTCGCGCCTGGTGCGCGGGCTGACCCCGGAAACGCGCAAGCTGATGATGGATTACAGCTGGCCGGGCAACGTGCGGCAACTCGAGTCGGCAATTGAGCGCGCCATTCTCCTTTGCGAGGGCGATCAAATAACAGTGGAGGATCTGCCGCTTGAGGTGCGTCAGGAATCCCGGCCGGTCGCGGAAGGCGCGTTTAAGCTGCCGCCGGAAGGTATCAGTTTTGAGGACGTCGAACGCGACCTCATCATGCAGGCGATGGAACAAACTGACTACAACATCACAAAATCCGCCAAGCTCCTGGGTCTGACTTTTCGCACGTTGCAATACCGGCTCGAGAAGTTTGGTATTAAAAAACCGGACGGGAATAAAGAGTCGGATCAAGGTTAACACTGGATTACGAGGAATAATCGGAACCAACCGCAAGCATGAGTTGTTTTGCCGTTCATATGATGTTACCCGACAACACCAGCTTTGAACGGAGGCTCTCCCAATGAAACTCGCCAAGGTCTTCACACTTCTAATCTCTCTCTCCATACTTTGCGGTTGCGAAAAAATGGGGTCTTCGCAGAGGGGCGCGAGGCTCAATTCCGCCGAGGGGCTTGCCGCTAAGCAAATTGCGGCTAACGAGGAATACAAGACAAACACCCAGGTCTCGCTTCAGCAAGCCGATCAGTCTCAGTCGATGGCTGAGGCTGCTAATCGAAAGATTCTCCGGAATGGGGATGTCACACTTGAGGTTTCCAGCCCCGAAGCTGCGGAACGCCAGATCACTTCGATTGCGGATGCGCTTGGCGGGTTCGTAGTTACTTCTGAATCAAAACAGCATGACACCGGCGACCCTGCGAAGCAGTACCTCGAAGTGAATCTGGTTATTCGGGTACCAGCGGCCCAATTCGAGACTGCCTTCAAGCAGATCCTCAGCACCGCGAGCCGTGTGATTCAGCAGAAGCAAACTGGCCAGGACGTAACCGAGGAGTTCATTGATCTCGAAGCGCGGATCAAAACGCAGAAGGCGCTGGAGGTTCAGTTTCTCGAGATTATGAAACAGGCGACCAAAGTGCCTGACGCGCTCGAGGTACAGCGCCAGATCGCCGAAGTCAGGACTGAGATTGAGAAGCTTGAAGGACGTAAGCGGTTTCTGGAAAATCGCGCCAGCCTGTCGACCATCACGGTCAATCTGCAGTCGCCGGCACCTATTGCCGTTAATACTTCCGGATTCCGCAGGAGCGTCCGGGAAGCCGTGAGTGACGGCGTGGACCTCACAATAGGAATAGTCTTGTTTCTGATCCGCTTCGTGATTGTGATGATTCCAATTTTTCTTTTGCTTATTCTTCCCTTGGGCCTGCTGGTGCGTTTCTTCTGGCGTCGAACCAGAACATCGCTTTGGTCTCGCAAACCGGGACCTTATTCACAGCCGCCTCCTCCGGATGAACAAGTAGATTCACAGCCGGGCTAAAAGCTAAACCGCTAAACAATATGATGACACATTCCACTCGCACTTTATTTACTTGTCTAACAGTGATGTTCGTCAGTGCAGCTTGCTCGAAGCCTCCATCGGCTGTGCCGAACTCGGCTTCTGAATCAGCAAACGGCCCGGCGGCGTCGCCTGCCGCTCAACGAATTACCTCCGAGGGCGTAGTAAAGGCCGCAGCCCAACGCGTCGAGATTCCGGCGGGCGGCTCAGCAGAAGCCACTGTGCGACTGACCATCCAAAGCGGCTACCACGTTAATGCAAATCCGCCGACCTTCCCTTACCTGAAAGCAACCGCGTTGGAGATTTCGCCGGCGGACGGAGTTTCTGTTGCCTTTGTCACTTATCCAAAAGCGGTGAACAAGAAATTTGCCTTCGCGGAACAAGCCCTCTCAGTTTACGAGGGCGAAACGGACCTCAAGGCAACGCTGAAAAGCGACCAGACGGCAAAAAAAGGTGAACGATCCATTCCTGCTCGTTTGCGCATCCAAGCGTGCGACGATCAGGTTTGTTATCCACCGGGAACGGTCGAACTGGCGATTCCGGTAAACGTTAAATAGTCGTCACGCGAACATTCGTGAAAATTTTTTGGATGATTGTCGCTGCGGTCGCCATTGTGATGGCCGGCGTTTTTCTGTGGCGGCGAGACTTCGACACCGCCTTTGTAATAGCAGCGCTCGGAATGGTGGCCTGGTTTCTTAATTACCGCGCCCAAATGAAAGAAATTACCGCCGCCGCAGACCTTGCGGAAAAGAACAATCGGTATGAAGAAGAAGCTTATGAAGACCTGGACGATGACTAAGGAAACTGGATTTCGAAAGCTCGCGTTTGCTCTGGTGCTGGTAGCCGGGTTCTGCCTGACAACGGATCTAGCGCGCGCTTCAGATGAAAGCGATGTGCGCAATGTCGTCCAACAGGTGTTTCAGCAGTTGCAGTCGAGAGACTTTGGTTCAGTCTACGATTCCCTGCCGGCATCGACTCGCACGCGCACTTCGCGTGATCGCTTCACGAGTGCTTTGAAGCGATCTCAGGATCGCTACATTCTGGATCGCATTAATATTGGAGCAGTACGAGTCTCGGGCAACCTGGCTGTCGCGGATACGGAACTTTATGGACGACTCGCCAAACCTATCGAAGCTGAGGGCAAGATAGTAGTGCAGCAGTATCTGGTACGCGAGGACGGCAAGTGGCGCGTGGCGACGGGTGATAACGCCACCATTCAGCGCTTTTTGAAAGCGAACCCCACCTTCGCGCGCAAGTTTCCTATTCGCCAGCCGCGCATCTACATGAAACAAAACGGTAAGTGGGTGTTGTTCAACCTCGGAAACAGACAGTGATGAGTAATGAGTGATGAGTAGCATCAGACGACTCATCACTCATTACATATCACTGTTTTTCAGCTTAACGCCAACAGATCGTCAAACGACAACTGTGAGTCGTCAACCGGCTCTGTGAATTCACCATGGCGAATCCTGGAACGAGGCACGTCCAGCGCTTCACGCACAGCGTCGAGATGGAAGCGGATTAGATGGGGCGTGACACGAACGGAAGGAATGCGTCGCTTGCGCGCAAGCCGGCGCACCGTTGACTCGCTAACCTGCAACACTTTCGCAAGCTGGCGAGCAGTAAGAAACTCCTCACGCTCTTCCATGACTGGAATAGTAAATCCGAGAATAGCGAATCGTAAAGTAAATCCCGAATAGTAGAACACTAAACGAATTCAAAACCGCGTAGTGGCGCAATCTTGCTTTGTTCTCTCATTAACACCGGCTTTAGCCCGGTGATCTAGAGCCATACAGAACCGGAAACCGTTTAAGCGGTTTCACATTTTCCGCCTACCTTGGCCACCGGGCTAAAGCCGCGGTGTTAATGAAAGTGATCAAACTGGCGAGCGCGAAGGAGGGCTGATCCGTGCCCGATCTACTGTTTACCGTTTTCAGCAGGCTTGATCGACAGGGCTACACGGTAGATTGCGGCGCCATCAATTTCTATATCTTTGCTGACCGGATCGCCACCGTTTGGCTTGGCGGTAATGCGGTATTTGGCAACCTCAGGTGAGAGCCGGAAAACGAAGGAGCCAATCTCATTTGTGACCCGGCCGTCAATCTTTCTCGACGTGCCGTCGCCCGCAATCCTTGCCAACTCGATGCGTACATTGGGGACGCTGCGATCATTTTGGTTGAAGACGCTGCCCCGAATAAAAGCGATTGAGCCTTCGTCAATCGAAAGCACCAAACGATCACCAAGCGATCGAGTTTTGCCCGCTTTCACTTCGACGTCCTCAAGGCTGCCAACGCTGAGTCCCGGTTTGCGCAAGGTCACGCCGTAGCGCCCCGGCGCCAGACGCGGCACTAAAAACTCGCCATTCTTGTCGGTAACTCCGCGCGCCACCTCGCGTTCGCCCTGCCTGACAATGACGGTAACGCCACCTGGTGTCCCGGTTTCAACCTTCACCTTGCCCTTAATGCCTCCGGTTGCCCTGGTTGAAGGCTCTTGAGCAAATCCGCTGATCGCCAGGAGTCCCAGCAGACAAGCCATTACAAGGTTCAAATTTCTATTCATTGCCCAAATGATATCACCGCTTCGATTTTAATGTGTCAGCCACGAGGACAATATCCGCAAACCGGGGACCGCATTAATTGATGCCGGGAAACTCCTTGCCTGTTGTCTTCGTATCTGGTTCTGGCTCCAGAGGAGCCAAATATCTATAGACTTGCGGCCAACCACCGTTTTGCCGCTCCAGCGCAGCGCAATGTTACCGGTGGATGAATACGTCGAAACATACATTTCGCTCCACTGGAGCTAAGAACCTTATATAGATCCGGAAGGGCTATAAACATTCGGTCCCTACGGGACTCTTGGCGACGCCAGATGTGGCTCGTATAATTCGTGCGAAGGATTTCTCCCCAGTCGATCCAATCCAAAATGAAATTCGCTCATCAATCAAGCAAGCTGCTCGCCTTATTGTATGTTGTCATATTTTTCGGCGCCGCAACTTTGCCCCCCGGCTTCGCGCAGGAAACTGACCCTTCCAAGGCGCAACGACCGCGACAAGTTTTGCCGAAAGATGACCAGGAACCCGACGAGGTGTTGAAGGTCGATACGGATCTCGTTTCTCTTGATGTATTCGCAACCGACGCCGAGGGCCGTCCCGTTCGCAATCTGAAACAGGGTGACTTCAAGATTTTCCTCGACAACGTCGAGCAACCGCTCGCCTTCTTCCAGGTGGAGCGACGCAGCGGTGAACCGCGGCCACTGGCGGTGGTATTCGCGCTCGATATATCCGGCAGCATGACCGCGGAAGAGATGGAACGTCTGCGCGGCGCGCTTCACGCATTTTCCACCCAGCTCTCCGGCCACCCGGCGCTATACGCAGTCATGGCTTTCGGCATGAATGTAAAAGTCCTACAGAAGTTTTCTTCTGAAACCGATAAATTGGACAAAGCCTTCGACCGCATGGCGCGTGAGCCGAATGGAATGTCAACTCATACCTATGATGCGGTTGACGATGCCGTGCGCATGCTGGTGCGTCACGCACCTCGCACGCGCGAGCGGCGGCTGATGAAGCGTGCGGTGCTGGTGGTTACGGATGGTTTCCCGGTAGGTGACACCGTCTCACCGAAAACTGTCATAGAGCGTGCGAACGCCGCCGATGCCAGCATCTACGTGGTAACCCTGCCTTCCTACTCACGAGTGTTGGCTTCTGCGGCGCAAGCTCCACTGCCGACGCCGCTGGACGTTAGTGGTCTGGCAGAGTTGACAGGCGGACGAAGTGTTTACGCAGACGAGAATAACTACGAACCGTTATTTCGCGCTCTGGCTGAAGAGGTTACTTCCGCTTATGTGCTGGCATTTTATCCCCCCGAGCAGAAACGTCGGGATGGGGAGTTTCATAACATCAGGGTTGAGGGCCCAGGCGGTTTGATGCTGAGGCAGAGTCGTCCAGGTTTTCAGGCGGGAAAGAACAGAAGGCAGTAGGCAGAAAGCAGTAGGCAGAAAGCAAAACCCCTCAGGATTGGGATTTGCTTTCTGCCTATTGCTTTCTGCCTACTGTCTCCTGCCTACTGTTACTCAGAATTCATCGTCTTCATCGTCGTCGTCCAGGTCGTCTTCTTCCACAATATCCAGCTCTACCGGATCGAGTCCGACCACCTCGAGCTCGACACCGCATTCTTCACAGGAAACGCTTTCACCTTTATCCGTGTCCGTATCCACATGGACATCCGCATCACATTCGGGACATGTTCCAGTCGGCACTTCTTTACCTCCAACAAGATTTTGCTAAGCAGCGATACATCCGAAGCAATGCGATGATCCTGCCCCACGTTTTGAGTGTCTGGCAACAATCTACCCGTGCCTGTCAGTTTTTGCAATACTCTTTTTCCTTGCCGTTTTGGCCTCGTAGGACAGGCATTAGTGCCGATATATTTGACCCAAAAAACACAGACAAGAATCTGTGTCCCATAGGGCAAACTTTCGCACTAAGACCTTAGACAAAGTCAGAACCGGGAGTGCCGAAAGAGCGGGGGCAAGCCCGCCTTCCTTACCGCACGTAGTTAACGCTGAATCACGATCCCAACTCCAGGGTTCCAAAGTTCAACTCAAAACACTTGCAGTAAGGAAGGCGGGCTTGCCCCCGCTCTTGGCGCGCTCCCGGTTCCGACTTTGTCGACCCACAGTGGGTGCCGATCCCCAGGTTCTCCCATCTCCCTTTTCACTGTGGCCTTCCACAGTCGCTCCGTCAGTACCAAACGCTGAGCCTGTACGTGATAACATGGCCGCCGACTGATTAACGCCGCCTCGAAAACTTAATAGCCAAGGCTAATAATTCCCCCATGCTCGCGTTTATTAAACGACGACAGTTCGGCTTCGCATTACTGGCTTGCTTCGTTCTGGTGCTCCTGGGTTCCTACTTCTCGCTCGCTCGAAATCAGAGAAGCAGACTTCAATCCGCCGGCCCGGTCTCTCTTGAAAACCACCACGCAAGCAATCATGCCTCAGCGCCTTCCGCTTCTTTAGACTCAGATAACGACGGCATCCCTGATACGGCTGAATTACAAAGCTATATGGACCGCGAGAACTTTCGCCGCTGGTTCACGCTAATTGCTGAAGGTCAGTTTTACCAGCTGAGTGAACAGTGGAACGCAGAACAAAGAGACTGCGCCGGTCTGGTGCGATTTGCCTGGCGCGAGAGCCTGCGACATCACGATCGCGCCTGGCTGCAAAAGATGGGGCCGGCGTACAGCCCGGTCGCACCCGACGTTGCACGCTACTCGCTCGAGCAGGGCCCACTCGGAGAAAAACTCTTCCGCACTGGCTTTGGCTCCTACAAAGACGGCGAGCTGTCTAATGGGACGTTCTCGGAGTTTGCAGACGCACGCAGTCTCAAGAGTTTCAACGCCAAATTCATCAGCCGTGATCGCCGCGTGGCCCAACCTGGTGATTTGCTTTTTTTCTATCAACCCTGGGTACAGAAGTTTCCCTACCACGTGATGATTTTTCTGGGTGACGCACAAATGGGTGGCAACCAGGCCAGCGACTGGGTGGTTTATCACACCGGTTCCTCGCCATCGGACGCAGGCACTGTGAAGAAGGTTGAACTCTCGGTTCTGGATCAGCACCCCAACAAACGCTGGCGGCCGGTTGAAAGTAATTCCAACTTTCTCGGCTTCTATAGATTGAAAATACTCGAATGACACACTTGTCGACTGGCCCCAAGGAGGCTAAGCCGTGTTTGAAATGAACTCTCGTTCTTATCGCGTTCTAACTACTTCTTTGATTTACCTGGTGGCGATCGCGGCTGCCCTGACAGTCGCGACCTTGCGTTCGCGAGCAAAGCCGAAGTCCGCGCCGCCCGCCCCCGCTTATCTCGAAAAGCGATTGCCATCCGACAAGCCCTTCTTTTCACTCTCCACACATCGCACCTATGGCAGCAGTGATAACGCACGCTTGTGGGTCGACTACCAGGGAGTTGATCATCTGGACTTTCGCGTTTACCAGGTAAAGGATCCGCGAAAGTTTTTCACCGGACTCAAAGACCCTCATCAGATGGGAGAGCGTGAAGAAGCGGAAGTGGCCAGCACCTTGCCACACCGCGAATCATTTCTCGAGAAAGTGCGCAATCTGAAGCGTTGGGCCTACACCGGCATTCAGGGCTTCGTGCGCGGTCAATTGCGGCGCGATTCGCGCGAGGCCTTCAACCACAAGTTTCGTAAAGAGGCGGATATCATTCGCACGCCGTTGAATGTTTCCGACTATGCTCGCGTGCCCTTGCTGAATCCGGATCTGCTCGTTAGTAGTTGGCGCGAGCCTTTGCCGCCACTGGAAAACGCCTACGATCAACGCATGATCCCGCTGGGGAAAAAAACTCCCGGAGTTTATCTCGTGGAAGCGGTTGAAAACGATCTGCGCGCTTACACGGTGGTAGTGGTTACCGATTTGACAATGATCGATAAGACCACTCGCGATGGCGAGCTGCTGGTTTACACGGTCGATCGCAAAACCGGCGAGCCGCGTCCGGGAGCGCAAGTCGAAATCGTAAGAGAGCAAAAGACCGTTGCCAGCGGCGTCACTGACGGTCAGGGAATTCTTAGAACTAAGATCGAAAAGAAGAAGCCGGCAGCCAAAGCCGGTGACGGAGGCGGCGATGAAGAAGGCGCTGCCGAAGAAGCGGATGCCGAGCCTGATGAGACTGATTCCCAATCACTGCTGATCCTCGCCAAACAGAGTAGCAACTTTGCCATATCCGATCTGGGTTCAATGTTTTATGGTTACGAGGACTACGAGGAAGGCGGAGGCGGAGAAAACCTTAAGGCCTATATCTATACTGACCGCCCGGTCTACCGTCCCACTCACAAAGTTAATTTCAAAGGGATCATTCGGTCCATCGATGCAAACGGCGCCTACAAACCTGTCTCGGACAACACTGTGAATGTCACGGTGGAGGATCCGAATGGCGCCAACATTCTCACCAAAGAGCTTCCAATATCTCCGCGCGGCACGTTCAGCGGCGATGTAGACATCGCCGAAGAGGCGCCACTCGGCAGCTACCGCATCGCGGCTGAAGTCGAAAGCGGTTCGGCAAGCGGCAGCTTCGAAGTCGCGGAATATAAAAAACCTGAATACAAAGTGACCATCTCAGTTCCCGGAAAATTTGTGCAGACCGGCCAGAAAGCTAACTTTTCCATCGACGCCCGTTATTTCTTTGGCGCCCCGGTCGCAAATGCCGAAGTGAAGTATTACATCTACCGCTCGCGATACTACGCGTGGTTTGGCCAGGGAGATACTGACGAAACAACCGACGAGTCGGAAACCGAAGACGAGTACTCGCAGTTTTATCGCGGTGGCGACGACATGGTCCAGGAGAGCGAAGGAACGCTCGACGCGCGCGGCCACCTGAATGTTGACTTCCCCGTTCCCCAGGCCGATGAAACTGACACGTCAGACTACAGCTATCGTCTCGAAGCACAGGTCACGGATTCAGCCCGACGGACAATCGACGGCGCCGGCAGCTTTGTTGCTACTCGTGGCACCGTCGTCGCCAATGCTGATCCCGATCGTTATGTTTATAACAAAGGGGACCTGGCTAAGATTCGGGTTACGACCACTGACTACGATGGCCATCCAGTCGGAGCGCCGGTGCAGCTTCAGTTTGTCGAGCGCACCTGGACCAAAAAACCGAAACCGGAGGATGCCGATGAGTCTTACTATCCGGAGTATGAAATGCATGAGCGGCCGATACTCTACGCAGACGTGCAAACCGACTCACAAGGCCAGGCCAACTACAATTACACCACCACTGAAGCCGGCAACATCTCGATCAAGACCGTGACTTGGGAAAACGGTCGACCCGTGCCCACCATCGGCGGGTATCTCTGGGTAACTGATCGCCAGTATCCCTGGAATGAATCTTCCTTTTATAGTGAAGACTACACCGCTATCAAACTCGTGCCGGACAAGAAGTCGTACAAACCCGGCGAGACTGCCCACGTGTTGGCGATCCTGCCGACAGACAATGCGCACTTACTCGTAAGCACGGAACTGAACAAAGTGATGACTGTCCAGCATGTCAGTTCAGCCGGCAGATCAATTGTTCTCGATGTTCCCATTCAAGCCAGTTACGCTCCGAACATTTTTCTTAACGTCTCATACGTTAAGGGCGGCGATATGTACACGAGCGACCAGCGCCTGATCGTGCCAGCGCGCGATAAGATGCTCAACCTCGAAATCATTTCGAACAAGAAAGAGTACAAGCCGCGCGAGGCGGCGTCGTACACAATCCTGGCGCGCAATGCCGAAGGCGCACCAGTGTCAGGCGCCGAAGTGAGCCTCGGCGTGGTCGATGAAGCGATCTACAGCGTCTCGCCAGATTATTCCGGCAACATCAAGAGCGAGTTTTATGGCCTGCGTTACAGCAGCGTCGAGACGCATCTCTCGATTAACTATTCGTTCACGGGTTTCGCCGGCGACAAACCAATCGATCTCGCCAAAAACAAGTCGACCTACCAACTTGCCGACTTCAAGAATGAAGGTGATCTGGTTCAACCTACTATCAGGAAAAACTTCAAAGACACCGCCTTCTGGCAACCCGACGTGGTGACAGGCGCAGACGGCAAAGCCACGGTCAAAGTTAACTTGCCCGATAATCTGACCACCTGGCGTGCCACCGCACGTGGCGTAACGGCTGATACCAAAGTCGGCGCGACAAAGTACAAAGTGGTCGCTCGCAAGGACGTAATAATGCGACTGGAAACGCCGCGCTTCGTCACGCAAGGCGACACAGTCACGCTTTCAGGAATCGTCCACAACTATCTGAATGCGGACAAGGCAACGCAGATATCTCTGGAAGTTGACGGCGCGCAATTACAAAACTCCGGAAAACAAACCGTCACCATCACTAAGCAAGGCGAGCATCGCATCGACTGGCAGATCTCGGCTCCGAATGCCGGCGAAATAAAACTGCTGGCTAAGGCTTTAACTGATACCGAATCAGACGCGGTCGAATTGCCCTTGACGGTAGTGCCGCGCGGTTTGCACCAGGTAAAAAATGAGTCGACCTCGTTTTCCGACGAGAATGCCGAGAAGACTTTCTCGATGAACTTGCCGCCCAACGCTGATGCGCGCGCGCGTAGTTTTAAAATCGAAGTTGCGCCTTCTATCGCCGGCACGTTGTTTGGCGCTTTGGACTACCTGACCACCTATCCATATGGCTGCACCGAGCAGACCATGTCGAGTTTTCTTCCCAACGTGATCGTTACCCAGGCTTTGAAAAACGTGAAGACGTCGTCAATAAAAGACTCAAACGATCTGCCGAAGAAAGTTCAGAAAGGAATGGACCGCTTATACGCCTACCAGCACAACGACGGCGGTTGGGGCTGGTGGAAAGACGATCAGAGCGATCCCTTCATGACTGCTTATGTGGTAAGCGGTCTGACACTGGCAAAGCAGAACGGTTACGAACCGGACGACAATCGGATCGCCAGTGGTCGCGAGAAATTGAAACAAATGCTCGATTCGGGCACTACTGAAGCTGGCACGCAGATCGACCTGGAGACGCGCGCGTTCATGGTTTACGCGCTCGAGGAAAGCGGTGGCGGCGATGGCCATTACGTTGAAAAGATCGTCAGCGAACGCGGAAACCTGCAGCCGTATGGACGCGCGCTGCTCGCCTTAACCCTGAAGCAACGCAAGGACGACAAACGCGCGCGCGATGTCGCTGCCGAAATTGAAAGGACGGTCTCGGCCGATGATTTCTCCGCTTACTGGTCCTCAAGCCGCAAGCCCATGCTCGACTTTGCCGAAACAAACGACACGGAAGCAACCGCGTTGTCTCTTAAGGCGCTCGCTCGTATCAAGCCTGACAGTCCAGTTCTGGCCAAGGTCGCGCGCTGGCTGGTTTCGAACCGCCCCAGCGGTTACTACTGGAATTCAACCAAGGACACCGCGTTCGCAATCCTCGGACTCATCGACTATCTGAAGGTTAGCCGGGAACTTTCGCCGGATTACGACGTCGAAGTTTACCTGAACGGCGAAAACGTCCTGACCCAGCACGTATCGTCGGCAGCCGCTTCGCAAACGTTCTCCGTCTACCGCAAAGCAAACGATGTCGCCGGAACTAATGACATTCGCATCGTCAAGCGCGGCAAGGGCGTGGTTTATTTTTCGTCATCGCTTGACTACTACACTGGCGAAGACGAAGTCGCTGCGCGAGGCTCCGCCGATCTGAACCTCACCAGGGAATACCTGCGGCTCAGCGTTGTCGAAGACGGCTACAAACTGAAGTGGAAGACTGAACCATTGAGCGGTGAGGTTCATTCCGGGGATATGCTGGTCGTACGGCTGACCCTTAACGGTTCGAAGGCGCGCCATCTCATGATCGAGGATCCGATTCCTGCTGGAGCGGAACAGGTTGAAAGCGTAGGAAACCTCAACCTCGACTACACCTCCGGACATGACTGGACTGATTGGTACAGCTCGCGTGAGTTTCGCGATAACCGGACGGTGTTCTTCCTCGACTACTTTGATGGCAAGGCTACCTTCCAATATGCAATGCGAGTGCAGATACCGGGACAGTTTCGCGTGGCACCGGCGCGTGCGGAGTTGATGTACCGGTCGTCAACGCAATCAAACACGGCGTCAGGAAAACTGGCGTTTTTGGAAAGAAAGTAAGACTAACCGCCAGGACGCTGAGAACGCCATGGTAGGAAAAGATGTCTGAACAGGAATCGGCCTTGAATAGTGTTTCTAATTCTATTGCTTCCCTGGCGATCTTGGCGCCTTGGCGCCTTGGCGGTTACGCTCGGATTTCTATTGAGGATCACACAATATGTTGACTGAAACATTTCATTCGATCGTCACGGCCACTCGCAACGTTTTTCGAAATTGGCCATCGATGCTGTTAATGGCGGCCGTCTACGCGTCACTCCTCGCTTTGCTTTATCTCCTGGTCGCTATCAGGGAAGCAACCCTGCCCCAGGTGATCCTGACTTTCTTGTTTGCGGTCACCGCTCCCCTGCTCTTCTTCATACTCCAGACAATGATTGCCAGCGGCAGCGCGCGGCAGTTTGCAAAGGAAGATGCCGGCGAGACTGAGCAACTGACTGCAGGCTCTCTCCTAAAAAGATCGCTGACTAGTTTTTGGAAATTGATCTTGATCAGTCTGCCGCTGATCGTTCTTGCGATACTGATCGCCTATCTGCTCGGTCGGGCACAGAATCACTTTGGGCAAAATCTTAACGAGCCGGCGATCTCTACTACGCATCCAATGGCGCAAACGGCTTCGACGCCACCGGCCCGGCCGATCAACTGGAGAGTCGCGCTGTTCTCTACCATTCGTTATCTCGCGTTCGGTCTGGTATTGCCGCTGGCGGCGATCCATTTGTGGCTTGCTACGGTGCGTGATGGACTGATAGGCGCAGTTCGTAAAATTGCGACTCTTCTGTCGCGCGCCTTCGCGCCCCAGTCGGTCCTTATATACATCGCCGGATTTATCGTTTTCGCCGTCGTTCCCTATTTTTTGCTTTTCAGGACTACTCAGTCGCAGCACGCCTGGCTGGAGCTTTCGTTTCTGGTCGCGCGGCTGGTGGTGGTGTTTGCCCTCACGCTGCTTGGCTGGACCATCACCGTACGCGCCCTTGGGCGGTTTTCATCAAGCCCGCAGCCGGAACCGGTGAACGAGGCCGCTTAATGCAGTCGCCGCATTCATTGGCATCCATTACTCAGGGAACCGTGCAGGCAGATGCCGGTACGGCTGAAGTTTCTCTAGCCACTTCGGTACCCGCAGTTCGAAAAAACTGGTTGCCACGTTCGCGTTTGTCTCTCGTTGCCGGCCTCGCTATCTGCGTCGGGGCGTTTGGCGGAATGATCGCTCTAAAACTGGCGCGTCATTCCGGCCTTTCAGCATCCGGCGAGAGGGCAGCTAATGCCGAGTTACTCGATCAGCGCCTGCAACGCGCAGCCACACAAGCACTCGGCGATCGTCGCGGCACCATTATCGTGATGGATCCGCAAACCGGACGCATTCGTGCCATCGTCAATTCGGAAATCGCGTTCCGCGAAAATTTTCCGGTCGGCTCTGCAATAAAACCATTTACCGCTCTGGCTGCCTTGCGGTCCGGCTTAATTGACGAAGACTCGCGCACTCTCTGCCACGAAAAATATTCGCATCACGCCTTTCAGACGACGTGCTCGCATCCTCGCGATCTGCCGCCGCTGAATCCTACAGAGGCCATTGCTTATTCCTGCAACTATTACTTCAGCTCCCTGGGCGAACACCTCAAGGAGACGAGCTTTAGCAGCACGCTCAGCGAATTTGGTTTTGGCAGAAAGAGCGGGGTCAATGCCGGCGGAGAAATAACTGGAGAACTAAGGCGCAGCGATTGGCGTCCGCAAAATGCAATCGGTGAGGGCAACTATCTTCAGGCTAGTCCAATTCAGGTCATCAACGCCTATGTAGCGCTCGTCAATGGCGGCCGGCTCTTCACGCCACAACTCGAAAAGCCGGCAAACTTCGAAGCAGAACTGCGGGCGAACGTCGAAATCAAGGATCGAGACCGGGAACTTATTATCAGGGGCATGCGCGGAGCTGTTCGTTATGGCAGTGCTGAAAAAGCGAATCTCTATTCGCGAACTGCTTACATCTTCGGGAAGAAAGGCACCGCCACTGAAATCAATGGCTTTCGTACACATGGCTGGTTCGTGGGGATTGCTTCCGAAGGGACTGAGGCAGCGTCTGACTCTGAGGCGGCGCCTGACAAGGTCAAGTTGGCGGTACTCGTTCTCTTAACAAGGGGCCACGGATTTGAAGCAGCCCAGGTGGCGCGACCGATCTTCAACGAGTTTGCATCTTCAAATCTCACTTCTGAGATCTCAGATCTTAAATCTGAGACCCCAAATACTAAATTTGAGATCTCAAATCCAGGAACTCAGATCTCAGATTTGAGATCTCAGACAATCAAAGTTCACCTGATACGCGAAAACATCACACGCACGGTTGGCTTCGAAGACTATGTGCGCGGCGTCGTGGCGGCTGAGGGCAGCATGGAGACTGAACCTGACGCTTTGAAAGCCCTGGCCATAGCCGTCCGTACCTATGCGCTTAGGAACCTTGGGCGGCATACTCGGGACGGCTACGACTTCTGCAACTCCACCCACTGTGAAAGATATCGTCAGATAGACCCGGAGTCTGGCGTCTACGTGTCCCCGCTGATTCTAGAAGCCGTGGAAACGACTCAGGGAGAGATGCTCCGAGATCAAAATAATGAGCTCGTCGATTCCTACTTCAGCGCCTCGTGTGGAGGCGCCACCGCAAACATGACAACGCTATGGGGCGGCAGTTCCCCTCCCTATTTGCGAGGCGTGCACGACGAGTATTGTGCTAACGAGGCCCACGGTAGTTGGACCGATACCATTTCGCAAACTCAACTGCTCAAGGCGTTGCAAACAGATCCGCGTACGAATGTTGGAGAGCGTTTACTTAACGTCAGCGTCCTACGCACCGATGCCAGCGGTCGTGCAGAACTGATTGCTATCGAAGGTAATCGCCGCGTTACGATTAAGGGCTGGGACTTCAAGATCATCGTCGGGCGCGCGCTTGGTTGGTACCTACTTAAGAGTTCGCATTTTGAAATTGCGCGTTCCGGTTCGAATTTCATTTTTCGTGGCCGCGGGTTTGGTCACGGGCTCGGGCTTTGTCAGGAAGGGGCGCACGTAATGGCGGCGCGCGGCGCAAATTACCGGCAAATCCTGGAGAAGTATTTTCCAACGACTCATATCGCTGATAGCGGCACTGGTTTGATCTCGGCTTTCTCCGTGCCTCCTCAGTGTTCTCTGTGCCTCTGTGGTGAATGTTTGCTTAGCGTTTATTCAAAACAGTACTTACCACAGAGGCACAGAGAACACAGAGGAGGCGCTGAGAGTTTCAAAATAGCGGACCACCCAAATAGCGATAGCGTTCAATCGGCTGATCTTGCGTGGCCGCGTGGACTTGAGTCCTTCGTTGGTCACCCGACGACCCGTCCTCGCGACACGGTGCCTCGACTTAATCTTCGCAGCGAAGACTTTCGCATTAATTATCCAGCCACCGTTAATCAGCGCGACGCTGAAGGGTTGTTGACTTTGCTTCAGTCAAGCCGCAAGTCACTACTTGCGCGCGTCGCAGCCGCGGGAATCAAAGTTCAGTTTCCGGTCCTGGAAGTGGTTGTAAACGAGACGACCGGCGATTTTGTTGGCCGCACGGGCCTTCCAATCTGGGCTGCTGCCGCCACGCGCGGAAACAAGATTGAACTTCAGCCGCTCGAAACGCTGAAGCGCCGCGGAATTCTCGAAACAACCGTGCGCCACGAACTCGTACATACTGTGATTGATTTGGTAAGCCGCGGCCGTGCGCCACGCTGGCTGACAGAAGGGTTGGCGTTACACCTGGCGGGCGAGGGTCGATTGCTTGCGCGCTACGAACCGCGTAAACGAATGACGACAGCCGAAATTGACAAGCAGCTTGGCTACTCGACCTGGACGGTGTCAGCCAATGAAATGCGCACAGTATATGCTGCCGCGTACGGCGAGGTCAGGCGACTGGTAAAAAGTGAAGGCGAAGCGAATGTTTGGAAGCGATTGGCGAAGTGAGGCGGTTACCATCAAGGTTTGCGGATCACAGCTGTTGGTAATGTTGTAGTTTGACCTGTCAATTACTTTCATTAACACCTGGCTTTAGCCCGGTGGCCCGATAAGTGGAAAGAAAAGGTAACCGTTTAAACGGTTTCCCGTTTCGCATAACCCTGGATCACCGGGCTAAAGCCGCGGTGTTAATGAGACAACAAAGCGAAAATACAAGCACTAATCACCAGCCAACCATCGCCACCGGATCATCAATCCAAGGTATACTCGCGCCATGAGGCCCAACCTTGTATCAGTACTAAAAACTTCCTATTACTCACATGAATATCTTCAAACCAGCTAATCGTTTAATCGCCGGTGTGATTTCGCTTGTCATGCTCGCAACGCCACTGCTCGCGCAGCAGCGTCGCAATGCGCCGAGGAAGCCGCCGGTTCCGGAACCCGCGCCAACATTCGACTCACTACTCGCCGCCGAAAGCTACAAAATCTATTGCGAGATTAGAGGCGTTGGTGGATTGGTTCGTTCATCCGCGGTGAACGATCTGCTTGATCCGATAATGAAGTTAGGCGGTCCGCCAAAAGAATTCAAGACAGTTGTGAAGTGGCTTAATGCGCACGCTGACGTGCTCGCCGGCTCGCGCATGATGGTGGCTGGTTGGGGATCCAGACCGAATTTACCAAACGTCCTGATTGCCATCGAGTTTGCTTCCCCCGAGGAAGCTAAGAAGTTTTACCCCGAGTTGCGCGACTTCCTTCCGAAAATCTTGCCAACGCCGACGCCTTCACCCATACCAGCTCAAACGCCAACTACAATTCCAGCTGCTCAGCCTGCCGCCGCTGTTGCTGCTCGTCCTTCCGAAACACAAGTAGTGAGGACGGAGCTGGTGGGAGCAGCGGCGACGACGCAAAACATCGGTACGGCTGCGGAAAAGGAACCGGAACCAAGTTTGCCACCCTATCAAATGAAACAAGCCGGCTCGCTGGTCCTCATCAGCGACACTGCGTTCACGTTTAAGAGTCTTAGACCGCGAGGCAGTAAAGCACTTGAAGAAGATCAGAACTTTTTGCTGGCCCGGAATCGGTTTTCGTCTGAATCGCTATTTCTTTACGTCGATCTGAAGACGATTGAAAAGGAAGAGAAGGCGCAACGGCAAAAGTGGGAAGATGAGGCGCAGAAACACGCCGAGGCTGAACAGAAACGAGCTGAAGAGGCGGCAGCCAATCCGCCAACCGTTGAGGAGCCGGTGACTGAGACGACAGATCCCGAGCTCTCAGCAGTGCCGGTTGAGGAACAAGTGATGCCGCCGGAGCCGCCTCCCTCCGAGCCATCGACTGTAGTATCAGCGACGGTTGATCCGCAGGCGCCGGGCAACGCTCAGCTATCCAGCGGGCCTCAACCCAGTGTCGAAGAAGCCGTGGCGTTCTCCTCACTCTCCCGGATTTTTTTCGCCGGCGAGAGCAAATGGCCTGAAGCTGTCGGCGCGGCGCTGGTCTTTGAAGGCGATGCTTACGTTCTGCGCACCCTGATAATTAACAGTCCTGAGAACAAAGGCATCGCGATTCCTTTTGTACCGCAACTTGTTTCTGGACCAGCTATCGCGCCGGAGTCTCCCAACATATTTCCCGCTGACGTGGATCTGTTCGCAAGTGTGTCACTCGACTATCCGCAAATTTACGAGGGATTGTTGAAAGCGCTTGCAGACTCTGATGAACGGCAGAGAAAGTACGCCGGCCCCTATGAACGTCGATCTGCGACCAGTGGTCCACCGGAAACTCCCTTTGCTTTTTATGAAAAGAAGTTGGGCCTAAAAATCAAAGACGACCTGCTGCCACTGCTCGGCAATGAGCTCGCACTGGCGCTACCCAAAAAAGCAAAGAAGACGACGAACGATGCTGCGACGAGCTCTACGGTAAATCCACCTACCGGAGAATCCGTGCAACAAAACGCGGCTGCGGGCCCGAACCCGTTGATCGCCATCGCCGTAAAGGATCGTGAAGCAGTTGGCCGGCTGATACCAAAGATTATTGAGGGCCTCGGTCTAAAGGGAGCGAGCCTGCTGGCGCAAACTGAAAAGCGGGATGGCACCGAAATCGTTTCCTACGCCGGAGTTTTTTCTTACGCGTTTGTTGGCGATTTCCTCGTCTTATCGCCCGACCCCGCAGAGACCCGACACGTCGTCGATGCCTATCTGAATCACCAAACACTTTCGTCGGATAGTCATTTTAGAAACTACACTCGCTGGCAACCGCGGCAGGTGCTCGGGCAGCTTTACATGGCTCCGGGACTGGTAGCGGAATATACCGTTGGCAGCGGCAAATCCGGAGCGGCTCTCGACAAGATGAATGCTTTCTTTTCCGGCGTGAACCCGGTGATCGATCCGCTTACCTATTCACTCTCCAACGATGGTTTGGGCCCGCTCCACGAATTACACCTGCCAAAAAATCTGCTCCAGGTGCTGGTGGCTGAGATGTTAGTCGGAGCAAGCGAATCAGTGCCTTCGAGCAATGAGGCGATTGCGAGAGGCCTCATGCAAAGTTTGGCTAACGCCGAAGCGACCTTCAAATCAACTGAAGGAAACAGCGGTTACGGCACGCTTGAGCAGCTTGTCTCTGCCGGCTTATTCAATGCAGAAATGTTGGAGAAGTATGGTTACAGAATCGAGGTATCTGCTTCTCCGGATAAGTTTCAGATTACTGCTGTTCCCACTGAATATGGCACGACCGGAAAGCTTTCTTTTTTTATCGACGAGAGTCAGATACTCCGCGGCGGCGATCATGGTGGCGGCGCTGCCACAGCTGATGATCAACCGATGTAAGGATGATTTTCGTTGCCAGAGGAAAAACGCCCATCGCTCTCTGCGGTGACAGGTTGATTAGTATTGACAAACACAAAAGGCAACCGCTACAGTTCGCTTACGTTTTACGTTCCGCAACTAAGCGAAGAATCTTTAGGGAGTTTGCCGGCTATAACTAGCCGCGGCCCCCAGCCCCTCTCTGAGCTGCAGGCATTGAGCGATTAATCCGGCAAATTCCAGACCAACTTTTTGACTGTAAAAAATTCAAGAGTCGCTCATGCCCCTTGCCTCCATCGGCACGTGGTTGAAAGTATCATGAATCTGAACGGGGAATTGCTTTCTATCTCCGTTGGTTGGTAGTAATTTTCACAACCTAATACCCTGACCGCCACGGTAAATCCTACTGGTCGGAAGTCTTGACCAGCCACAATATTCGAATCGACCCAGGAGGACAGATGAGCAACATCGAGAAGAAACCCGGCACATTCAGACTTCAAAAGCACCAGCTACGAGCTTCACGACAACGAACCAGGATGTACCGAACATCCCTGGTTTTTTTGTTACTGATGGTTGCTGCTTCAGGAATGAGCTTGTCCAGAGGGCCACTGGTTAGAGTCTCTTCCGCGAGTCAAGGCTCGATTCCGTTGAGCGTGGACGTGATGCGACAGATCCAGGCGCTCAATGCAGAAAAGGAATCGCGGACGCCGGCGCAAAAGAAGCTTGACTCTCAACTTGTGTACGCAATCAAGCAGCGAAATGGTCAAGCCGTGGCGGCTGGGGCTCCAATGCTGGAGGTCAATGTAGGCGCTGATGCATCGGGCATGGTGACCGTTGATATCAGCGCCGATGTTACGGATGAATTGCTCTCTACTCTCAAGGCCATGGGCGTCCAGTATTCGAATGTATTTCCCCGCTATCATGCGCTGCGAGCGGTTGCTTCTTTGGATCAACTTGAAGCGATTGCCGGACTGGCTGAGGTTCGCTTCGTTCAGCCAAAGCAGGGATACACGACCAATCAGACCGTCGGCAGAATTGAGGATGAAGCCGCGAGCCCAAGCCCGCTTACGTTTCAGCGGGTTGAAAGTGTTCGGCGCCAACTAGCCGCCCAGGGTATCGGCGACCTTCAAACTAATGTGCTTCCAAACGGATACGACGGGGTCGGCGCCGCCAACGCAGAGGCAGTGATCTCGCACGGCGTTTATTCCGCACGCGGCACCTTTAACACGAACGGCCTGGGCGTGCGGATTGGAGTCCTTTCAAACGGCGTTACGTCCCTGGCTACGAGCCAGGGCACGGGAGACTTGCCGCCGACTTGTTCGTCGCTGACACCGCCGGCGACGGAACAGTGCGTCAATGTGGTTCCCGGACAGGCAGGCAGCGCCGATGAAGGCACGGCGATGCTGGAGGTGATTCATGACATTGCGCCGGGAGCACAACTCTATTTCGCCACCGCACTTCCCACCATCACGCAATTTGCCACCAACATATTAGCGCTGCGCAATGTCTATAACTGCGACATCATTGTCGATGACGTCGGCTATTTCGTGGAATCACCTTTCCAGGATGGACAGGGACCGCTCGTCATTTCCCCAAACAATGCCGGTATCGTTACGCAGGCCGTGAATGATGTTGTCGGCTCCGGTGCACTTTATTTTTCGTCTGCCTCTAACTCAGGGAACTTGAACGACAATACCGCTGGTACCTGGGAAGGAGATTTTGTGGACGGTGGCACACTCGCGCTGGTCTCCGCCACGAACCACGTTCATGACTTCGACCCGACTGCCGCAGTCGCTCAGTCAGACTTGCTCACGGTCGGTACGGGCACCGCTCCGGCCAGTTTGGCCTGGTCGGATCCTTTGGGGGCGTCAGCTAATGATTATGATTTGTATATTCTGAATAGCACGCTCACTACAATTATTACCTCTTCGACGAACGTGCAAACCGGTACGCAGGACCCTTACGAGCAAACAACCGTCACAGTCGCTGCAAACCGGAGAGCCGTCATCCTGCAAAAGGCCGGTGCGGCGAATCGCTTCCTGCATCTCGATACAAATCGCGGCGTGTTGAGCATCGCCACGAACGGAAACACGCACGGACATAATGCTGCTTCCGGAGGTTACGGGGTGGCTGCATCGCCGGTCTTCATGCCGTTTGCCTTTCCGGTCGGCGCCACCTTTTTCAATGGCCCCTTTCCGAATTCTTATACTGCTACTGACAAGACTGAGACTTTCAGTTCTGATGGTCCGCGACGTAGCTTTTTCCAGGGTGACGGCACTGCGTTCACGCCGGGAAACTTCTCGTCAACGGGTGGCTCCGTTTTCCAACAACCTTTGATTGCCGCCTCTGACGGCAATTCGGTGACGGGCGTGGGCGGGTTCGGAAGCCCGTTCTTTGGTACCTCGTGTGCTGCCCCTGCTGCGGCTGCGATCGCCGGTCTTATTAAGTCGGCAAATCCGGCGTTGACTCCGGCCCAAATCAAGACTGCACTGACTAGTACCGCAATCGATATTGAAGCGGCCGGTGTCGATCGCGATACCGGCTACGGCGTCGTGATGCCTTATCCGGCGATGCAGTCTCTCGCACTTGCTGGCAAGGCATTTCTGGAATTCAACGGCGTGACGGCGACGGAAACTTGCTGCAACCTTAATACTCTAATAGAGCCGGGCGAAGGTGGCTCACTCCTCGTGAATTTGAAAAACACAGGACTGGCTAACGCTACCGGAATTACCACCACGCTAACGACATCGACGCCTAACGTCGGTATTTTTCAGACTTCGTCGGCATATTCGGATCTCGCATCCGGAGGCGGGTCGGCGAACAACGCCACCCTTTATCGGTTTAACATGGCTGTTGCCACGCCCGTCGATCAAATAATCAGTTTTACGTTAACCGTTAATTACGCTGGCGGCTGGGCCCCGTCACAGACGATCAAGTTTACTGTACAGAGCGGCCGCCAGCCGATTACTACCACGCTTGATGGCGTGGCTCCGCCGACGAGTGCCAGCTTCCCTGTCACTGCAACCGGCACGCAAACGGGACGTTTAAATCTAAGTGGATCAGGAACGCAGAGTACCTGCGGCGTGGCGAAAGCGAATCCCGGCGCCAGTGCGACGGGTGCTCGCAACTTCGATAGCTACACCCTAATAAACCCAACCGCCTCGACCGTATGTGTGACCGCAACCCTCACTGAGGATAAGACGGAAAATGATTTCCTGTTTCATGTAGCCTACGCGGGCAGTTTTGTTCCGGCCACTCCAAGCACCAATTACCTGGCCGATTGGGGTACCAGCAACAGAATCGTTCCGATGTCGATGTCCTTTAACGTGCTGGCGGGACAAACGCTTGTAATGGTAGTGCCAGGCAATACAGCTGGTTTGACCGGTACGCCTTACACGTTGCAAATCTCCGGCTTGCCGGCCTCAGCTACACTTCCAACGGCGGCGCCGGCCGGCATCAGCGGCACGGTCACTACTCCAGAGGGTGCTCCACTTGCCGGCGTCACCATGAACTTGAGCGGTGGGCGTTCAGGGAAGGCCATCACCGACAGCAACGGCAACTATGTTTTCAACAGCCTCGATACTGGCGACTTCTACACGGTGACCCCGGCAATACTGAACCACCACTTCAGTCCCGAGAGCCGATCGTTCTCGCTGCTTGGCAACAGGACTGATGCAGTGTTCACCGCGACAGCTGATGCGGTCGTAGCCGGCAATGTAATCGACACGGCGGAGTATTTTGTAAGACAACACTACGTTGATTTCCTCGGACGCGAGCCTGACGAAAGTGGGTTCAATTTCTGGAGTGATCAGATTCTGTCATGCGGCTCCGATGCCGCCTGTGTTGAGCGACGCAGGATTAATGTCTCGGCGGCCTACTTCCTGTCCATTGAGTTTCGACAGACAGGCGGACTGGTTGACGGGCTCTACCGCGCCAGCTATGGCCGACGCCCAATGTTTACGGAGTTCATGCCTGACACTGCGCTGGTGGCACGCAATGTCATAGTCGGACGATCAGATTGGGCGCAGATCCTGGAGGAGAACAAACGAGCGTTTCTCGATGCCTGGGTGCAGCGTGCGGCGTTCCAGACAGCCTATGGAGGTCTGACGAATGCCGGCTACGTTGAGGCGCTTATCAGCAACACCAGAGTTAGCTTCAGCCAGAGCGAGCGAGAGGCGCTGGTGAATGAGTTGAGCAGCGGGGCCGCAAGTCGTGCTGAGGTGTTAAGGCAAATCGTCGAGGACGAACGCTTCGTCGCCGCGAAACGCAACGAGTCGTTTGTGATGATGCAATACTTCGGCTACCTTCGCCGTGAACCGGACCCGGATGGTTATGCATTCTGGCTCAATAAGCTGAACCAGTTTAATGGCAACTTCGAACAAGCAGAGATGGTCAAGGCATTCATCGTCTCAGGTGAGTACCGCAGCCGCTTCTAGTGAGACGTGAGGATTTTCCACTTGGAAAATCTGAAACGACTTATCTATACAAAGTGAAATGAGAAAGGGCACGATCGAGGTCGTGCCCTTTGTCGTTATAGATTAAAAATTTCAACCGGCTCAACTGGCTCCGCAAGTTCAAACCCAAACACCCTCGAATAAAAGTGGAGTTCGCCATCCAATGCGCGCTTAATATTCTTCGCCTGGCGAAATCCGTGTTGCTCGCCCTCGAATGGCAGATATGCAACCGAAATCCCTTTTGCCCGCAACGCCTCGACCATTGTCTCTGCCTGATTCGGCGGCACTACCTTGTCTTCGAGCCCCTGAAAGAAGATCACCGGACAAGAGAGCCGTTCGGTGAAGTTGATGGGCGAGCGCGCTATATAAACGTCACGCTTTTCGGGATACGGTCCCATGAACCCATCGAGATACCGCGACTCAAATTTGTGCGTTTCTTTTGCCAACGCTTCCGCATCGCTGACGCCGTAGTGGCTGGCGCCGGCGCTGAACGTGTCACGGAAAGTCAGTGCGCAAAGCGTCGTGTAGCCGCCCGCGCTGCCGCCGGTAATCATCAGGCGTTTGCCATCGACTTCACCTTGCCCAACCAGATAGCGCGCGCCATTTGCACAATCGTCCACGTCCACGATTCCCCACTTGCCCTTCAGTCTCTCGCGATAGGCTCGCCCAAATCCTGTGCTGCCGCCATAGTTCACATCCAGCACGGCTATGCCACGGCTGGTCCAGTACTGAATTCCGAGAGTCATCGCTGTGGCCGCTGAGGACGTTGGCCCACCGTGACTTTCAACTAAAAGCGGTGGACGTTCACCTTCGGGCGCGCGATAGTCGGGGTTCTTTGGTGAGTAATAGAATCCGTAAGCAGTTAGCCCATCTTCAGTAGGAAATCCAATGGCGCGCGGAGTCGAAAGATAGGCCGCGTCAATTTCGAGACTACTGGAACAACGCACCGCCTCGAAGGTCCTTTTCTCCAAGTCAAACTTTACGATCGCGGCCGCTTCGGCAGGAGAGCCGGCGCGCATCACTGCCCTTCCCGGGGCGGCGCGCACAAACCGAATGTCGGTGTATGGGCAGTCTGTTGGTTCGAATTCTTTCGTGCGCGTGTCGATTAGCGCGAGCCGCGAGACGCCATTCTCAATGTAAGCGCAAATGATCCGTTCAGCGGATTCAAACGCATATGTCGACAAGCCAAACGCCCATTGCGGCACCGCAAACTCCGCTTCCCTTTCGCACATTAGCTCGACGAGTCCTGCGGAATTGACGCGATAAAGATTCCACCAGCCATTGCTATCGGAAACAAAATAAAGTTCGCCATTCGGCGACCACTCCGGCTGGAAGATCGACTCCGCAACACCGCCGGCCAGGCGCTCGCTGGCGACCAATACTCCGCCATCATCAAATGTTCCAACCCAAAGCTCGCTACCATCCCAGGGCATGTTGGGATGGTTCCACGTGAGCCATGCCAGTTTAGAACCATCCGGGCTTATTCGCGGTGATGAGTAAAAATCGTTTCCGGACGTCAATACTCGCCCGGTGGTTTCGTCACCAGCGAGATCGAGACTGACCAAAGTGTTCACCGCTTCCCGGCCGGCTACCGTGTGGTCTTCCCTAACGCAAAGCAAACGTCCGCGCGATTTATCGACTGCCGGATCGGCGTAACGCATATCGGCGCTGGGCGTGATTGGTTCCGGAGTGTTTCCCCTTATTGCCGCGTAAAGACGCTGATCGGCAAAATTTGAAAAGTAAACGGCGCCGTCCCTCACCGTATAATCCCCACCGCCATACTCGTGCACTCGTGTACGCGCGTTGAGGGGCGCCGGGTTAATGTCAGATGTCTCTCCCGATGCTTCCCGCCTCACGATCACGCTGCGGCCGCCTTCGGTGGGCCGCATTTCAACCCAATACAGGTCAGCGCCGTCCATCATTGGTTGGGAGAGGCCAATCGATCCGTTCACGATTAAGTCAGAGGTTATCGGCGACTTCCATGACCCGTACGGTGCCAGGCGAGGTTTGGACATAAAGGTTTCTCTCCGTTTTTCTGAGTGTTTTCAAACTTTCAGACTGAGCCTATTCGCAGCCAGTGGAATGAGACTACCTTAAACTCATCGAAATTAGACGGTTCCGAAAGGCTTTGCGAAGCTTTTGTTACAGTGTCGTGAAGTCTTTGCAAGGATACTGCAACCACCATGAATTGGCGCAAGCCTAATATGCCGCATCGTTAATTCTCCATGGGAGAACTGAGATAAAGGCAAGGGCGCCGGTCTTGGGGGAGGTCGGCGCCCATGGTCTTTTTTAGGCGTTGTTACTCCTCAATCACCTTTTTCTAACCTCATTTTCTTAGTTCCAATTCGTTCTGAACACTGGCCCTAGGCGATGGCACCCGTGTCCACGCCGCGCGTTCCATGTGTCGCCCACTTCCGTGGGCTCCGACGTTTGTGGTTTCGGTTCCCCGGGCTCGGCTTCACCATCGCCCGGGGCTAGCACTCTCTCCGCCAGCTTCGCAGGCTGGTTGAATGGTTTCTTCCAGCCGACGATATGTTCCGGCTCTGAGTTGTTAGACACATTATCTTTGCAGTCTGCGATCAAGTCCTCTGAATCTCGTTGACTAACTCTCGAAACGACATCACAATTCGGCACGGACTCGAACTCATTCCGAAAGGTCTCTCGCCATGCGCCGATTGCTCGTTAGCTTTATAGCCCTGGGCCTATTGCTGGTTTCAATTCCACAGCCCCGCTCTCAAACGCAGACATTCCACCCCGTGGTGCGCGGCCGGCGCGGCGTAGTTGCCGGTGGGCACCCGCTATCAGTTGAGGCCGGCTTAAGGATCCTCCAGCACGGCGGAAATGCGGTCGACGCCGGTGTGGCAACGATACTTGCTGCTTCAGTGATTGAGTTTTCTCATTTTTCCTTTGGCGGCGAGGTGCCGATTCTGATCAAACTTCGTGACGGTGGCTCGAGCCGAATAAGAGGTTCACAAACTAACGGCGTGGTCGTGATCGAAGGGATGGGCCAGGCGCCAATGAAAGCGACGCGCGAGTTTTTCGCCAACCGCGCCACTGGGAAAGATCAGGGCGCTGCTCCTGACTCCGCTCGAGCGCAACGAAATATAGAAATGGCGACGATGGCTGGGGCCAGGTCGGGTTTGATTCCCTCCACCGGGCCGCTGGCAGCGACAGTTCCAGCAGTACTCGACGCTTGTGTCACCTCGCTCGATCAGTTTGGCACTAAATCGCTGGCAGAAGTCATGCAACCCGCAATAGAGCTTGCGGATGGCTTTCCCATTGATGAGTTGCGCGTGCAATACATCAAGACGCGTGCGCCGATCTTTTCGCAGTGGCCGGACGCCAAGCGCATTTTTCTACCAAACGGAGCAGTGCCCAAGGTCGGTGACATTTTTGTGCAGGCAGATCTGGCGCGCACGCTGCGCGCAATTGTGGCGGCGGAGAAACGGGGCGCGGTCAAAAGTCGTCATGCCGGACTGGTGATGGCCCGTGATTATTTTTATCAGGGTCCAGTCGCACGCCGCATTGGCGAATACATGCAGCATAACGGCGGTTTGATTGCAGCCGAAGATTTCGCGCGCTTTCACGCTCGAGTTGGCTCGCCCGTAAAAGCTGATTATCACGGCTATGAAATCTACAAGGCCGGCTTTTGGACACAGGGACCAGCAATGGTCGAAACGCTCAATCTCTTGGACGGCTACGATCTCAAGGCGATGGGCCACAACTCGTCTGACTATATTCACACGCTGACCGAGTCGCTCAAGCTCGCGCTTGCCGATCGCGATCGTTATTACGGTGATCCTGATTTCACGAAGATCCCCGCGGCAGAATTGCTGTCGAAAGACTATGCCGCTTTACGGCGTCCATTGATCGAAAAAAATCGAGCTTCACTGGCACAACAACCCGGTGACCCGCAAAACATGAAGGCCATACTCGCGACGGTGAGTGAATCTCGCGGTCGAGTCTCCAGCGTTCCCGTTCTCGAACGCGCCAACGACACAACCTGCGTTAACGTAATTGACCGTGACGGAAACCTTTTCAGCGCGACTCCGAGCGGCGCCTGGCTGCCGGCTGTGGTTGCCGGCGACACAGGCGTGCTGATGGGCCAGCGCTTACAGTCCGCGCTCACCGATCCGAAAAGTCCAAACGTGGTCGCGCCCGGTAAGCGCCCACGCATCACGCTGACACCGACGCTGGTGCTGAGAGGCGGCGAACCGTTCATGGTCCTCAGTACGCCTGGAGGTGACAATCAGGATCAGGCTCTGCTTCAGGTTTTACTAAACATTATCGAGTTTGGCATGAACCCGCAGGAGGCTGTGGAAGCCGCACGCTTCGATACCCAACACTACGTCAGCTCGTTTGACGACCATGAATTCCTGCCCGGCTCGTTGAACGTGGAATCGCGGATTGATGAAAAGACAATCGCGGAACTGAAAGCGCGTGGCCATAAAGTAACTGTTCAATCCGCCTGGGGCACGCTCTCTTCACCGACTGTGATTATCTACAACCCACAAACGGGAGTCTCATCAGCCGGCGCCGACCCGCGGCGTGGGCGTTACGCCGTCGCCTGGTAAGACAGCTTCACCAGGCAGGAGATGATTTGAATGGCTGATAAACTTTTCCGCATAATTCTGCAAGTCGACGATTTGGATAAAGCCGCTGATTTTTATGCAAAGCTGCTTGACGATCCCGGCAGACGGATTCCGCGAGCTTCACGACACTACATCGATTGCGGCCCCGTAATTCTGGCGCTCGTCGACGTCACCGCTGGTGGCGAACAAGCGAAACCGCTCCCCGACTACATTTACTTCGCGGTAAGCAACCTCGAAAAAGTCTATGATCGCGCGACGGAGTTGAAATGTCTTTCTTCGGAGGACGTTCATGGCGCCAGCGCCGGCGAAATCGTCGTGCGACCGTGGGGCGAACGCTCCTTCTATGTCGCCGACCCCTGGGGCAACGGGCTTTGCTTCGTCGATGAGAATACGCTCTTCACCGGGCGCTGACCGCGTAAATCAAAAGAAGACACCGTGTCACGCCCAATAGCGATCTACAGAAGGAACAAAGCTGCGCAACCTCGCATGCGTTTCAAGCCATGGCTGATCCTCGCCGCTTTATTGTTTGGCGTGAACGGCGCACGGGCTGCTCCCTGCACGCAAGTGAAAGCGCAGCCCGACGCCTGGATAACCGGCAGGATCAATGCGCTTGTGCAAGCAGCGCGCAACGCGTTTGAGACTGACAATGCGTTGCCTGCTTATGAAAAGGTGCTGGATGGGATTGTCGGCACAATTCGCGAATGCCGTCTCTCCGAGGATCACAACTTCGTCAGACAATACGGAAACTTTCTCGACTTCGTTGAAGCTGCTGGTCTCGAACGGCGATCGGATCACGAACTCGGCTTCCTCGTCCCCGACAAACAATACTTCACGGAGACGCGCCAGTTCGTCGGTATTCCCGAGTTCCTGCTGGAGCCGACGTTCCTCAGAAACGTCAGCCGCTATGAAACATTAGGGCGGGCAAAGTCTTATCTGCGGCAGCTCAACTCATCCAGAGGCACGGACGAGCAACTTATTTTTTTCAGCTACAAGTCGCGGCATCTTGGTACGCCGGACAACGACAACAGTTACCGCAGGCTTTTAGTCGTGGTTCCTGGCAATGCGGAAGAGGGACTTCCCGACAAGTGGGTGCAATTCGGGGTTACCGATCCGGGTTTGCGTGCGCGGGTGCGTAACGTGTCGGTCGTGTCAGCGGTAGCAGCCGCAAACGGAACTTTTAACGCGTACTTCAAAGACTTTTACCGGACCTACCGCCGCGACGGCTCCATCGCGGTCGAGGGACGTTGGGAACTCGGCGAGGGTGATGACAACTGCGCAATGTGTCACAAGAGTGGCATCCTCCCAATTTTTCCGGTGAGGGGCACCGTAAGTGCGGCCGAGCAACAGGCGTTGCTCACCGTCAATGAACGTTTCAGAAGTTACGGTTCAGCACGGTTTGGCGGTTACCTCGATGAGCGGAAACTTGGACCCGGACTCAGTTCGGCCAGCCAGGAAGATCGGCGGCAACGTTTCGGCCCGGCTTTTGAAAAAACTCCGGCCGCCAAAGCCATGGTCTGTTCGTCGTGTCACAACTCTGAACGATTGGGCGCTCTCAACTGGCCGATGGATAAAGTTCTAATCAAGTCTTACGTTACGGGAGGCCGGATGCCTTTCGGCCAGTCCCTCAGTAGCCGCGATCGCCAACAGATTTACTCGAGCTTAATCGAGGAGTACTTCGCGACAGACAATCACAATCCAGGCGTGCTTAAGTCATGGCTGCTCGGGCGAGCGCAATGAACGTGGTGCATCAGCTGAGTCCGCGTTAAGCGGACGGTTGAAAGTAGCCCAGCGATTCATCGCTGGGATTGGCGGCAGCCCAAGATGAAGTCCGTGAAGCGGACGACTGAGGAGTAGAAGAACGAAGAGTTATCTTTCAGCCGTCCGCTTCCCGGACTTCCTAATCCTTCAACTATTTACTCCAGCAGTGAACTGCTGGGCTACTATCATTCGTCCGCGTTGCGGACTAATAACCTCCTTTCAAAAGACATGACCACGAATCGCATGGAAGCATTCAGTGATGGCGTGATTGCGATCATCATCACCATCATGGTGCTCGAGTTGCGAGTGCCGCACGAAGCAAGCCTGTCCGCTTTGCAACCATTGGTTCCCGTATTGGTTAGCTATGTCCTGAGCTTCATCTACCTGGGTATCTACTGGAGCAATCATCATCACCTGTTGCACGCCGTAAATCACGTTGACGGTCGTATTCTTTGGGCGAATCTTCACTTGCTGTTCTGGCTCTCGCTCGTGCCCTTCGTAACCGCGTGGATGGGTGAAAACCACTTTGCTCGCGTGCCCGTGGCCATCTACGGCGTAGTGCTGTTGGCAGCGTCCATCGCTTACTACATCTTGACGCGCGCGCTCATCGCGCTACATGGACGGACATCAACTCTGGCACTCGCGGTGGGAAAGGATTTCAAAGGACAGCTATCAACGGCCATCTATGCCTTGGGGATTCCGCTGGCCCTGTTAAAGTGGTGGCTTGGCTTCGGCCTGTATGTGCTGGTGGCGCTTCTGTGGTTGGTTCCGGATCGCCGAATCGAACGCAGTCTGGTCGACTGAAGGTTGACTGGCAGCCAATGAAGACTCTCAAACAATTCCTACAACGGCTGGCTCATTTCTTTGGCCTGGGCACTAACGATCCGCTTACCAGTCTGGCGCAAAAGATTGAAACTCGAGCCACTCTGGAAACTATTCCGTTGGCTGAATCTCAAAAGCAGATCCTTTGTGACATTTCGACAAACGCTCGCGACAGTCGCAGTCAACCCGGCGGTAAAGCCATCGTCCTTTTCGCAGGTGTCAACCGCACCGGAAAAACCAGCGCGGCTGAGGTGATAGCAGGAGATTTGAAACGAGACCTCTATCGCGTCGACTTGAACAAGATAGTTAGCAAATACATCGGCGAGACTGAGAAAAACTTGAATCGGCTCTTCAATGCCGCTGAGTCAGCCGGCGCAGTTCTCTTCTTTGACGAAGCCGAAGCTCTGTTTGGAAAGCGCAGCGAGGTCAAAGACGGTCACGATCGTTATGCCAACCTTGAAATTAGCTATTTGCTTCAGCTGCTTGAATCTTTTAGCGGCCTCGTAGTCCTTGCCACCAACAACGAGGAAGACACTCCTGAAAAGTTTCGGCGGCGGATCCGCTTCATTATGGATTTTCCGCCCTCGGACTGATTTGAGAGTTCAAAGAATTGCTTGAAAACGGTGGGCAATTAGTGGCATTCTCTCCACGCTAAGCCGAATCCGAACTCCAAAAACTACTAACAGCTTTACCCTTCACCTGAATGAAAGGTCCCCCTATGAGAACATCGAAAGCGTTCACCCTGCTCCTGGCAACTCTGCTGCTTACAATGATAGGCAGTAGCAAAACATCGCAGGCCAATCCGCCTGTGCTTCCCAATCCGGTGCTCTACCTGACCTCGACGGAACCCTTTTCAAAAAACGGCACGGACTACATCCGTTACAAATACGACGTGCTGAACAAGGATGCTTATCCGGATGCGATGTTCGCCGCTGCACCGGCTCTACCGCCGTGCGGCAAGAACGCTAATTCTTCTCGGACCTGGGTCGACATCTTTGATCAGCGCGGCAAACGCCTCTATGGGTTTTGCGCCCTCGGCAAGGCTGAGAATCTCGGCGGCATCTGGTTTGCAGTCCCGGAAAGTGAGGTTCCCCCGAGTTATATCTACATCGAGATGAACGATCGCGAGACCAACACGAAGTACAAATCAAATCTGGCTGATACGACTTTCTAAAGCATGACTGCTTCCACGTCTCAAGCATGATTTGGCTTGATTGGATTCAATGGCCCGCGATGGTGGTAACCGTAGTTGCGGCGTGGTTTGTAGCGTCTCAGAGGAAATTCAAACGAAACTGGGGATTCTGGCTGTTTCTCCTGAGCAACGTGTTATGGATTGTCTGGGGATTGCATGATCGTGCCTTTGCCCTGATCTTCCTGCAACTCTGCCTGGCTTTCCTTAATGTCAGAGGATCCATTAAGAATCGCGCGCAATAGATTGAGGTTATCTAATCTGGATGTCTGCGATCAGCGGAAGATGATCTGAAGCGAGAGTCGTGACGATCCTCGGTCGTTTAACTCGTAGAGGATCAGAGCTGCGTGTGAAGATGTAGTCGATTCGTTTGACGGGCTTGTCGGCGGGATAACTCAGTCCCGGTTCCTTTATCTTCGCAACGATCCAGGCGTCTTCAAATTGTTGCCGCATTAACTTATAGGCATCACCCTCAGGCTCATCATTGAAGTCGCCCACCACTATGAGCGGCCCTTTGACACCCTCAAGGAACTTCAGCATCTGCTCAGTTTCAAAAACTCGACCGTCTTCAAATTGATAATCGAGGTGGGTGGTCACGAAATTAATGGTTCTACCGGCAAACTCTATTTCAACCCGAATCATTCCACGCCGTTCAGCTTCTCGCCGGTTCTCATACTTGCGGTGATCGATTTGTTTGATTGGAAAGCGTGACAGAATCGCCACGCCGTATTGACCGCCCTGATAATCCAGGTTGTGCGCAAAGGCGTAGTTCATTGTTGTTAACTTCGCCAATTCCGCAATTTCATCCTTGCCCTCGGTGCGTTTAACTCCGCGATCGACCTCCTGCAGACCAACCAGGTCCGGATGTTCCGCATTTACCACGTCCGCAATCCGCTGAAGATCGAGTTTCTTGTCCATGCCCACGCCTACGTGAATGTTGTAGGTCATCACGCGCAGCGATTTGTTTCCTGAGGTGTGGACCGCAGGTAAACGCGCCGCCGGAACAGCAATTGTGAGCGTCGCGAGCAGCGCGACGAATGAGACGAAGAAGGCGAGGCGACGGCTGATCATCCAGCAGTTATTCCGCACTCTCGGGGTTAATCGCCTCCGCGGCTTGAAATCCAATCTGGCTGTGAGTGCCATCACAAAAAGGTTTGTTCGACGAAGCGCCGCACCGGCCCAACGCGATGCGCGGCTTGTCAACCGGAATCTTGTTTCCATCGGTATCAAAAATCTCGACGGGGCCTTCGACGATGAGTGGACCATTCTTAGTTGGACGAATTGTTACTTCTGCCATCTGTTCTCCTCGGGATCTGATTTGTGAAACTGATTGGCTCATTCTAACATGGAGACTTAGTTTCGAGTTTCAAGTTCAGACTTTCGAATTCTCTTTTTTCTTACAAGCAAGACCTCTGACCTGGCTGCATCCAAGCCCGCCGGGTGTTTTTTGAAAAATCTTGAAACTCGAAACTTGAAACTCGAAACTCGAAACTAATGGTGCTCCCGAAAATACTCATGATGATCGCAGCGGCGTTTGCCGCCGGTGTGATCAATTCCATCGCCGGCGGTGGAACGCTGGTTACTTTCCCGGTACTCATCTGGCTGGGACTCGATCCCAAAGTTGCAAACGCGACGAGCACCGTCGCTCTGTGGCCGGGACTCTTCGGCGGACTGTTTGGCTACCGGCGCGAGTTGGAGAATAGTTCGACCATTCTCCTGCGACTCGGGATTACCAGCGTTATCGGCGGCGCGCTGGGGGCCTGGTTGTTAATTTGGACACCATCGCTCACCTTCGCGCGCCTGGTTCCCTTCCTCATTCTTTTCGCAACCATCCTTTTCATGGCCGGTGGGTCGATCAATCGACGGCTGCGGTTGCAACCAATTGTTGCCGAACCAAAAATCTCCTGGTGGGTAGGCGCCATCGTCTTTCAATTTTTCTCGGCGATGTACGGGGGCTACTTTGGCGCGGGCAACGGCATCTGGATGCTCGCGGCCATGGGAATCCTTGGCCTGCATGACATTAACCGCGCCAATGGGATTAAGAATTTTCTGGGCATCTGCATTAACAGCATTGCGGTGCTGAGCTTTGGGCTGATGGGTCTGGTTGTCTGGTCTGACGCGCTGGTCATGGCCGGAGCTGCATTGCTTGGCGGGTATTTTGGCGCCCGGATGGCGGTCCGTGTGAATCAGGTAAACGTCAGACGCGCAATTGTCCTGATTGGCTTCGCCATCACCTTCGCGATGATTTGGAAACTGTGGCAGAAATAGGTTTCGAGTTTCGAGTTTCTAGTTCAAAGTCGGAAGTTCGACGGTAGAGTCTGTATTTGTTTGGGGGGCGTAGAGTTTGTAGGTTTGACTTGAAACTAGAAACTCGGAACTAGAAACTTATGTCCAGCAAGCTTCCTCGCGACTTCTACACGCGCCCAAACGTGCTGCATGTCGCACGAGACCTGCTGGGAAAGCTTCTTGTCGTCCCTGACCGGAATGGCAAACGAGTCTCGGGCAGAATCGTGGAAGTGGAGGCTTATCGAGGACCACAAGATCGCGCCGCGCATTCCTATGGTGGACGCCGAACCAGGCGTACTGAACCGATGTATGGAGTGGGTGGAACCGCCTACGTCTTTTTTGTTTACGGAATGTATTACCAGTTCAATGTGGTAACCAATGCTATAGACGCGCCTCACGCGGTCTTGATTCGCGCGGTTGAACCGGTCGAAGGAATCGAGTTAATGCGAAAGCGGCGCAGCGGCCAGCCGGATCACAATCTAACAAATGGCCCCGGCAAACTTTGCATCGCCCTGGACATTGATCGCCGGCTTGATGGCGACGATCTACTGGGCAACAAAGTATGGCTTGAAGAAAACGTAAAGGTTCCGCGCTCGCGAATCATGTCCGGGCCGCGCATTGGGATTGATTACGCCGCTGAGTGGAAAGATAAGCCCTGGCGGTTTTGGATCAAAGAGAATCCGTTCGTAAGCCGAAGGTAAGCAAACAGTGAACCGTTCTTAGTTTCGAGTTTCGCGTTTCGAGTTTCTAGTTTCTAGTTTTTAGGTCGGGGGGTTCGTATTTAGAGTTTTTGTTGGACTAGAAACTAGGAACTAGAAACTCGAAACTAACTCACTCGTTGCCGTAGCGAATTTCCATGCGGCGGATGCGGTAGCTGGCCACGATCAGCACCAGCGCCGTGACGATGATCAAGCTTGGCACTGCGATCCAGGCGGGAGTGGGCTCGGCGACGACCGCGAAGGGGCCCTCCGAAACCGGTACCGGGACCAGGGAGTTGAGATAGTGGATAACACTGATTTTTTTCAGCAGCGGCGGCATCAGGAAATTCAGCCACTCCCAGATATAAAGCACTATCGCCGGCACAATGGGGTTGCGGAAGAACAACCCCACCACCAGGAAGAAAGCGCCATAACCGATGCAGGCCAGAATTGTGACACTTGCATAGGTGAGTAATTGGCTCATTCCCGGTCCGTCAAAAAAGTACCGCGAACTCTCTGAAGGGAAATGCGGGAGATAGATCAGCAACATGCAGATGACGGTAGTGGCTGTGAAAAGAATGATCGCTGTGACCAACCCCGAAAAATATTTTCCTACCACCAGCACTTCACGGCGAACCGGACTCAAAAAGTAGAAGTGCAAACTGCGATCGATAATGTCGCCGCGGAACAGGTTCATGAATATCCAGGCACAGCCAAAGAAAACTACTGTGCGCAGAATGAACCCGCCGTAAAAAACGGCAAAGATCATGTTGTATTGAGTGAAGTCTTGCCACTCGCGCCCAGGCGGCGTGAAGGGAGCAAGCAATACCAGCGGGACTACCGGCAGCAGGGCCAACAGGTAGAGCAGAATGGAACGCCTGCCGAGAAAGTTTTTTTCAATCTCGAGCCGGAAGATGGCCCGAATTTGACGGAACCAGAGCGACCAGGGCAAAGGCTGTTTGCTTTTCACTGGTGCTATTTCTATGGTTGAACTGCTCATAAGCTTCAACTCCTACTTTGGAGTGCGCTGACCTGACAAGCACCCCAGCCGGGCTGCCCGGCCGGGGACCCCGCTTCAGCGCTTTGGTCCGCGGCGGCTTGACGCCGCACCTTTCGACTAGACTCCACTTACCCCCTGGTCGCGACCGAACGAAAGCGGTGACAGGTCACCGCACTCCAAATTAGGAACTGCTCCCATCTGATCCGATCAAATACTGGTAGACGGCGCTTAGATCGTCGTCAACCGGCGCTATTGACTCGATATTAATTTCGCCTTCGGCCACCACCTGATTCAGCAGTAGAAAAAACCGATCCGCGTCGCGCGTTCTCACAAACAGGCCGAGCCGATCATCATGGAGACGGGCCTCGACGACATGATCTTTATCAAAGACGCGCGCGGCCAGCTTCGCAGGCTGGTCGCAACGAATAAGAATCTGCAACGCGCGCTCTTCCTGCATTTCATCGCGCACTCCATGAACATTCCCCTCGGCCACCACATACCCGTTATTAAGCAAAATAACGCGGTCTGACATCATGTCCACTTCATGCAAAATGTGGCTGGAAATGATTAGGTGCAAACCATCTGCCGCCAGTTTGCGGAAGAGCGCAATCGTTTCGGCCCGAACCATGGGGTCGAGGCCATTTAAAGGTTCATCGAGAATCAGCACGGCCGGTTGATGCGCGATGGCCTGCGCCAATCGAATTCGCTGGCGCATGCCTTTGCTGTAAGCCGCAACTTTGCGATTAGCTGCATCAAGCAGACTGACCCGCTCCAGTGCAGTGATCGTTAACTCCTCCGCTTTCGTTCTATTGAATCCATGTACGAGTAGAAACGACTTGATGAATTCTTTACCCGTCAATCCGCGCGGGAAGGAATCAAACTGCGTGCAATAGCCGAGTTTGCGAAATAGTTGTTCAGGTTGATCAGTCGGAATACCAAGAACTGAAATACGGCCACGACTGGGACGAAGCAGCCCGGTCATGAGATTCATTAGAGTCGACTTCCCCGCCCCGTTTGGGCCAACGAGACTGGTGATGCCGGGAGAAATCCGCAGACTGACCCGATTCACTCCGAGTATCTCGCCATAAAACTTCGAGACATTATCGAAGTCGATCGTTGTTGATGTTGAGTCTTTCATCACTTGGGTACGAACTAACCGCCAAGACGCCAAGAGCGCCAAAAACTAACTACCAAAAGAATTAGGGCACTTGCCGACAAAACGCCGTTCCTATCCACCTATCTGTTATTCCCATGGCGGTCTTGGCGTCTTGGCGGTTAGTTTTACCTCACCACTTCGTAAGCCTTGACCTTCCGCGAAAGCAGCGCCAGACAAATCGCGCAAACTACAAACAGCGCCAGCCAGGCTGCCCAAAGCGGCATCTCAGTCACGACAATCTCACGCCCGATTCGCCCGTCAAATCGAGTAATTTGTTCGGAAGCCTGGGCAAACGTGCCAAAAAGTCCGGCGGTAACATTTCTCATCAAAGCTCCCAGGCTGATGATGCTGCCCCAACGGGTCAGGAACATTTGATTGACTACTTCGCCGAAAACCCAGGGAATAAAAAATATTCCCAGCAAGGCGCCGCTGGCTATCACCCGCCACTTTACCAGGGCAGAAACTGCTTGCGAGAGCAAAGCCAACAGCAAAATCCAAACGACACTACTAATGAAGATCGCGCTGGCAAGGTGCAGATTTTCTACAAACCACGACGCGCCCTCGAGGTATGACTGGAACAGGAACAACAACAACTGCGGCACCCAGGTGATGGCCGAAAGCAAAATCAACAGCACTGACATTTTCCCCAGCACATACTCAGTACGCGAAAAAGGCCGGCACAAATAAAGCGGCAAAGCATTGTTGCGCAAATCACGCGAGACCAGCGGCGGGCCGACCAGCAACATCACTAAGTAGGCGGGCCACGCCTGAAAGTTCACCCAGAATTGAAAGAAGGAGGCGTCAATGGGAATCAACTCCCTGACGTTTATCTTCATAATGGCAAGCGCGCTTACATTGTGGTGCAAATAAATCAGAATCGCTTCGAACAAGAGCGGTAAGAAACAAATGACGAAGAAAGCGGTAAACAGCTTCGACTTGAAAACGTCGCGAAAGGCATGACGCGGTATCACTAAAAACCGGCTCCACTCCGGAGTCAGTTTCCCGAGATACTGTTTGTAGGTGTGCTCATAAACCGCCATGGCCGTTCTCCATCGCCTTTAGAAAGATGTCTTCCAGAGAATCGCGTTTGTAACTCAGCCGCCTAATCTGCACATCAAATTGGGAGGCGAGCCGATAAAGGTCTCGCACTTCAGTTCCGCCTTGTAGCACAACTTTGACGCGATGGTCGCCGGTTATTGCATATTCACAACCCAGCGCGCCAATGGCTTCGGTAAACTTGTCCTGCTCGCCGCGTATTTCCAGCAACAGAAACTTGCGATTCGATTTGCGTTCTTCCTCCAGGTTGCAGTAAACCACCAGCCGCCCGTCTTTGAGAATCAAGATCTCTTCACAACACTCTTCGACGTCGCGCAGCAGATGCGACGACAACACGATATTTGCTTTGCCGCTGTCGCGAATTTCACGCACCAGGCGGATCATTCGTTGACGCGCCGGCGGATCGAGGCCGTTGGTTGGTTCATCCAAAAAGATCAAACTCGGGCCATGAACGATCGCCTGTGCAAGCTTGGCAAGCTGCTTCATCCCCAGAGAGTAAGTATCAAGACTGCGATAACGTGCTTCGCCGAGGCCCACATAAAACAGCGCCTCATGTGCCCGTTCGAGCGCAGCTTCGGGTGGCAAGCCGGAAAGTTCGGCCATCAGCCGGACGAAATGCACCGCGCTCATCTTCGCGATATACGAATCGCGCTCCGGCATATAACCGACGAACGAACGGATTTGCTTGGCGTCAGTAATGATGTCCTGACCAAAGATTTGAGCCGTACCTGAGGAAGGAAGATGAAAGCCGAGCAGGGTATGAATCAGGGTTGTCTTGCCGGCGCCGTTCGGCCCCAGCAAGCCAATAGCGCGGCCGCGTAGTTCCCCTTGAAGATTCTGGAGGATTGGACGTCCGCCAAAAGTGACACTTAGTCCGTTGAGATCAATGACCGGAGGGATGTTTGCCGGATTGGGAATACTCGCCTGTTCCTGGATTGTTTCAGATAACTCCATTTTGCAGACTGTAGCTCCCCGCTTCCATAATTCCAAACAAAAGCAAGACCGAACGTTGTTCCCATCAGGACGAATGCACCGATGAATGCAAACGCTTCAACCGCTCCTAAAGTTCTGCCGATTGCCAAAATTCCGATTAAAAAAACCGGAAGGTTGATAACCAGTGCAGAGGCTACGGGAAAAAGCGCGGCCGGACGACAACCGCCGAGTCGCTTGCGGAGCCAATAGAGAGATGGAGCATAGGCGAGCGAGAAGAGTAGTGCGGTGATGGCTAATGAAGTAACGGTCGCAGTCTTGAGGTCTGACGCAGCCAGGCTCTCGCCTTCGACAACAACGAACATACACAAGATGGCCGAGAGTCCAACTAACCAGGAACCGAGGGAGATGCAAATAAGTTTCATGAGCCTTCCTCAAGGAAGAATAGCTGCGGATTAAACCGGATACACCCGAATCAGAAACAAAGAAATATTTTCAATGACGTCTAAATCATATCCGCGTTTGTCTGCGTTGGCCTTGCCTCAAAAGTCTGGAAGAGACTTAACACCGAAGGTGTTGGCTAACTTTAGCCCAGGGTTTCCTACCCTGGGTCAATCTTGAACTCCTAACTCTGAAAGAGTTCCATTCGGTTCCTTAACTCTTTCAGAGTAAAGAGGACCTTAACCGCCTTGTTTCCCAGGGTAGGAAACCCTGGGCCAAAGTTAGCGAACTCCTTCGGAGTTAAATCCAATTCCGATTCTTGAGAGCTGCGTACCCGAGGACTTTTGAGGCAAAGCTATCTGCGTTCATCCGCGGCTAGTTTCTTTCCGAATTAGCTTTTCAAGATCGCTTTCGTGGATCTTAGTTTTGCGCGGTCGTGTTTGTGCCAGAGCTATTGGCGCGCAAATACTTTTCAGTCTCGCCGTAATCCATTGAGTTAACCGCAACGCCTTCGTCGCCAAGCAACACGGAGTCTCCCGCACGCAGCTCGCCGGCAACGTCGTTAACCCATATCTTGTCACCCTTGATCGAAACCTTTAGTTGCTTGCGATCGGCGCTCATCCCAACGTACTCAAATGTGGGCACTGATGCCTGGTCGGAGACCTTGAGTTTGTTTTCAAATCCATGCCGCAAAACGGTTACCTTGTGACTACCGACTTGAACAACCGTCCGATGCATGCATGCCGGCAAGAGGGTTACCAGGCCAAGGAGTGCGATGCCCAATACCTGCGATTTCGTATGAAAACTTCTCATGATGCAATTCCCTTCTAGTCTTAGATTCAGAATTCAGGACTCAGAATTCAGGGGTCAGAAGTTGGAATTCGGAAGGTTGGTAAGCGACGTACTCAATTGAAATTCAATTGCCTGTTGCTGTCTCTTACTCCTGAATTCTGACTCCTGAGTCCTGAGTCCTGAATTCTGCCTTTGAAATTTCCTACTTCTTCATTCCCTGTTGAAGAATATGCTGCATCTCCAACGAGTTCGGCGCGCCCAGCAAAGTCGCCGGACTCAAGCCGAAGGGCCCGCCTTCAGTGTTCGCTGCAAACGTGATGCTGTCGCCCTGCGCGTAAGCGTACGCAAGAGTTGGCGGCATGTCGGCGGCCATCGCCTTGATGGCCTGTTGTTGTTCCTGCGGCAGATTGCTTGCAGCGCTGGCCATGCGATCGGCAAACGGCTGCACCAGTGGCGCCAGGTTGTGATAGAAGACTGCCGAGAAGTTAGTGTTGCCGTCAGCCGGCAAACCAGCGGTGAATCGAGCAGAGCGGGGTAGCGTGTAACCTTCCTCCTGCCGCTTGACTGACAGCGCCACCATCGCCCGGCTCGGGCCCATCACAACGTAGCCATTAACGTAGGTGTAATTCACTTCCACACCAAAGTCCGCTGACTTCAGCGTGTAATAAGTACGACCGGATACATCGACGCGATCCCAAACCAAACCGGTCTTGCCAAACTTCGCAGCCTCTTTGTTGATCTCGCTGACAATCCGTTCGAGGGTTTGCTGCAAATGCGCCGAGTCGTTTACTTCAAACACCATCTTCCACGACGGGGTCGGCAGAATCGGACCATCAATCGCGAAGGCAAATTCTCCGCCGAGTGGCGCCGCGATGTCCTTGCGAATGTCGAGACCGTGATCGGCCTGCTGTTTGTCGAGGTTCTTCCGCAGATCAGGCGATACTGTTTCCAGCACACCAAGCAAATCGTCGACTAACTTAACTGGATCCCTAACGACAAAACCTGCGACTACGTTGGCGTCCGGCGAAATGTATTGGAGTGAACCCATCGGTCCAGGGTCAGCCAACCATGACGGAATGCCACGCTCAGCTTCGCTGAAAGATACGTTGGCCGTAGTGTGCGTTTTACCTTCCAGGCTCGTCTGATCAAGCACGAAATACTTGAGGTTCAGAATGCCAAGTTGTTTCAGCGCGCTCTCGCGCTTTTCAGCGTCGTTACCTTTTGTAAGCTCCGGCTTCGCCTTCGCTATCAGCCGTTCGAGGTTGGCGGCTACAACCAAACCCGCGCCTTCCTGATAAACCTGGGCCACGCGATTGTGGAAGGCTGTGCCAGTAAAACTGCTGGTTTGACCCTTCTGAACCTTCGCCGCCAAGTCCCGAAGCTGGCTGAGCTGCGGACTGGCTGCAAACAGATCTTTTTGAATCCAGACGTAGAGCTCATCGGCTTTCTTGCCTGGTTCAGTAGCGGTCGCAGTTGCAGTCAGGGGATCCGCTATGAAACGGATCGCCGGGCGTCGTTGTTCAGAACCTGCTTTTTGCTCGCCTGCATATTTGGCGATTTGTTGCTCGAGAAACTGCTGGAAGCCTTCAGAATTCTTAAGCTCTGCTAACACGAGTGGTGAAACAGGCTCACCACTTTCGTCCATGGAAACTGAAACCGCGATCTCGTCTCCCAAATACTCGCCAAATTCACGAATGCTGCCCACAACCTGCTCGACGTTTGGACCGTGATTTCCAGCCCGCGCTTTGCCCCACCACTCACGCAACGCCGGATTCTGGTTGATTCGCTCCTGCATGATCCGGTGCGATTCGAGGATGGTAGTAGTCAGATTAGGAAGCGCCGCGTAGACGATCGTGTTCTCGGGCATCAAATCCAGCAGATGAGTAGAGTTGCGAACTCCCGGCTGAGCAACCTTGCTCAACTCATGATTCAGCGAACTCAAGGCCTTCAGTGTTTCTGCGTATTGTGAAGCCTTCCGACTCCAGGACACTTCATCTTTGACCGGAATCGTGGCGATAGCCGTGTTCGTGGTTGCCTGTTCTCCGCCGCGCAACACGCGTTCGCTGCCTGCATGATCCAAGTGCACTTCGCCTTCGATCACCGACACACGTGAGCCTTTTGTGCCGCTGTTAACGGAAAACACAGTGCCGGTAACCGAAACGTGCGAACCGTCATCAGTGTCGACGAAGAGATGCCGCTTACCTTGTTTGGCAGCTTCGACAACGATTGCGCCGCGGTTCAAATGAATGGTGGTGCCGAGCGAGTTGTTATTTAGAGAAAACTCCGAACGTTCTTTCATCTCAATGACCGAGCCGTCGCCGAGACGAACAAACGCGTGCGAATCCTTTGCGGTGCGAATAAGATCGCCTTTTTGTAGCTTGTCGCCGATCTTCACAGGCGCGCTCTGAGTATCCGCAATTTGAAAAACTTGTCCTTCAGCAGCCTGCACAGTTGCTTCCAGATTGCCGCCGAGCGGCGACCAGCGTTGAATAAACGGAAGCGCGACGAGCCCCAATCCAATAACCAGGGCCGCGGCAATTCCCCAACGCAAGACAACTGGCTGAATACTGTAGCGACGCGTTGCCACCGCCTTTTTCGCCGGCGCAACTTTGCGCGAGCGCGCATCCTTCATCGCCTTACGGCAAGGGATACACTCATGCGTGTGGTCGACCAGCAACAGTGCGCGAGCCTCAGATAAACTTCCCGTCAGATAAGCAGGAATGAGTGACTGAAAATCGTCACAGTCGCCGATCCTGTCGGCGGCGACACGCTCAGTTTTAAGTTCGGACGTTTCAGCGGCCAGACGTGCCCAAACACGCTCAGCCGCCTTATCAACTACCGCCGAATCGACAGTCTCGCTGCGAATCTCCGCAGTAGCATTGTCGAGAATTGCGTCAAAATCATTATTGCTTTTCATGATGTTTCTCCAGAAAGTGCCCTATCTCTTGTCTTAGTCTTGTCCTGGCGCGATGCAACACAACACCCACAACCATCTGTGACGTGTCGAGCATTTTCGCGATCTCCTGATTGTCGTAACCTTCGTAATAACGCAGTACAAACATTTCGCCCGCGGTCTTGCCGAGACCGGCGACGGCCTGGCGAATCAGCATTTGCAGCTCACGATCGGCATGCTCGGCCTCGGGGCTTTGCCAACGGCTTTCAATTGCCTCGGCATCTACGTCAGCAAGTCCGACTGACTTCGCGCGTGTTCGGCTGCGCATCAAGTCGAGGGAAGCATTGATGGCTGCCCGTGACAGGTAGGCTGCCGGATTTTCTGAAAGGTCGTAAGTCTCCTGGCCTTTTACGAGCCGCAAAAAAACAGTCTGCAGCACGTCTTCGGCATCCGCGGGGCTGCCGGTGATGCGGTGGGCGGTGCGGAAAACGCGGTCGTGATGGTCGCGGAAGAGCGCTTCAAGCTCTCCCGGAGGTTCTGCGGTAACTAATCTCAATGTTTTAGCGGTTGCCTGCACTGCATCCTCCTGAAATCGTCTTCCAACCTTACAAACGATGGGCAGGAGGATTTATTAACAACTGTGTGACCCTTATTTGAATTCGGCCACTTGGAGAAGCCTTCAACTTCGCCAGAACTCGCAACTCCCATAACCTCAGGGTCAGGAAGGCGGGCTCACAACCTAGCAAGAAACTCAGCAATTCCCATAACCTCAGGGTCAGGAAGGCGGGCTTGCCCCCGCTCTTTGGATTTGCTTCCTTGTTCTCATGGCTCGCAAATGGTCCAACCTGAATCTGCCTGGCGCCCTGCATTTTATCACTGGAAACTTTCTCAATAGGTTACCAATCTTTAACCAGGAAAGATGCTGTCAGTCGTTCATCGACATTCTTTCAGACTTGCTTGAGGAATGGCCCTGTAAATTGATCGCTTACGTCTTGATGCCTGAACATTTACATTTGATAGTTAATCCACGGGATGGACGCATTATTGAATTCACTGGCAAATTGAAGAGTCTCGCGGCCAGAGCCATTACTAAGACTGCACTTGGTATCGAATTCAAACAAGACTCTTACGGTTCGCATAGTGTTTGGCAGGATAGTTTCAAAGCCATACCGCTTTGGAGTTCTTGGATGATTTGGCAGAAGATCAATTACATTCACGCTAATCCAGTGAAGGCCAAACTGGTTTCTTCCGCAAAGGATTACCGATGGTCGAGTTTCAAAGCGTTCTATTCGGGAGGTCAAGAGCCTTTGAGGGTAGATCAGGACTGGTGGTGGCCAGATGATTCTGAGAAGTTATCCAAAGCAATGAAAGAGTTGGGATGGAGAAGTTACGACAAAAGAAATTAAGAAAAGAGCGGGGGCAAGCCCGCCTTCCTGACCCTGAGATTAAGTGAGTTGCTGAACTACTTGCTACGTTGTGAGCCTTTCAAAGAGCGGGGGCAAGCCGCCCTTCCTGACCCTGAGACTAGGTAACTGAATCATTTCTTCAGGCTTGAGAACTCTTCCAAACCTCAATTCAGCTCCAGCAACCAGATATCGCTTTCCGATGAAAACAGCGTGTAATAAAGCAGCCGGCCATCGTGGCTAACTGCGATGCTGCGAACTTCCTCCGGCTGGCGCGAATACATTTCTCGCACTGTCCTGGTTTCGATATCAGCAATGAATGCTTTCCCCTCGTGGGAAAAAACGAAGCGCCGACTGTCAGGCAGCCACATCGGCAGGGCGTCGTAAACGGCTAGTTTCTCGTATCGCCCGGTAGCGAAAGAATAGTATCCAATTCCGCTTCCACTGCTGCCGCTAAACGTTCCGCCGAGCTTCTTACCGTCCGGCGACCAATCCCAGGGTGCCCATGGTTGCGCCTGCCTGCGTGTAGGCTATGGCGTGGGCTGCATCTGGCGAGGTCCCATACACCGCGGCTTCGGAGAGCTTTGCCAGTCCAAAGTCGAGCACCTTCACATAACCATCCGCTCGCACCATGATGTTGTCAGGCTTTACGTCGCGGTGGATGATGCCCGACTGATGAGCGGCCGAGAGCGCTTCGGCGGCCTGGGCAATAATCGAAAGAACGTCTCGCAGCTTCATCGGGCTGCTCATCATCTCGCGCAGCGAATGGCCTTCAACAAACTCCATAGCAATGAAGTGAAGGTCGTTGATAACTCCGACTTCGTAGATGGTTATGAGGTTGGGATGATTAAGGGACGAGAGCGCTTGCGCTTCACGTTCAAAACGACTGGCGCGCTCAGCGTCAGCGACGAATTGCGCGGGAAGAAATTTCAGGGCAACGCGACGATTGAGTTTGGTTTCGCGCGCGAGGTAAACCTCGCCCATTCCCCCAAGGCCAAGCACTTTCTCAATCTTGTAAGTGCCAATTTCATGCCCAATCAGGGAAGTATGTTTAGTGAGACTTGAGTCCTCGGCGAGGGCCTGCGCCGCTACCTTCATGGCTGGACGCTCCATGAAGGCTGAAGCCTTGGATTGCGCTCTAACGAGGCTCAACACCTCTTCGCGCAATTCATCGCTGCCGTCGCAAGCTTCCACCACAAACTGCTCTCGCTTTTCGGGTGGGAGCTCCAGGGCCGCGTCGAGCAACGCGTCAACTTGTTTCCACAACTCGGGGGTCATTCAATCTTATGCGCGACTTTTTTGGAGTGCGGTGCACTCTTTTGGAGTGCGGTGACCTGTCACCGCTTTGGTCCGTGGCGGCTTGACGCCACTTTTCTCATGATAAGTGTCTACCCTCGAGGCCGCGACAGGTCGCGGCCGACCAAAGCGGCGACAGGTCGCCGCACTCCAAAAAAATCTTATGCACGACTCAGCTCTCGATAGAGCCAGGCCTTTGCTTTGTTCCATTCCCGCATCACCGTGATGGGAGCTACCTTGAGGACTTCCGCGGTTTCATCAACACTGAGGCCGCCAAAGAAACGCAATTCAACAATCTTGCTCTTGCGCTCGTCAACTTTGCCAAGGCTCTGCAGGGCTTCATCCAGTGCGACGAGATCCATGTCCTTTTCATTCGTAACCGTCATCGCTTCGTCGAGCGAAATATGGTGGGCCTCAATCTCTTTTTCGACGCGCGGGCGCTGGCGGGCAAAGTCGACCAAAATGCGCCGCATCATCTGCGCGGCAACGCCGAAGAAGTGTGCCCGGTTTTGCCAGCGCACATCTTTCCAGTTAATCAGTCGGAGATAAGCTTCGTTGATTAGCGCCGAGGTCTGCAGCAGATGATCCTCGCGTTCCCGGCTCATATAACGCTTCGGATGGAGTTCGGCATTTACGAGAGGAGCCAGCCGGTCAAGGGCAGCCTCGTCACCGTCGCTCCAGGCAACCAGTAGTTGAGTTAGCTCGTGGGGACCAGGCGCGTCCATGCAACATCTCGGGGTTAACGTGTCTTGGACTCCGCTGAAATTCCCACACAGAAGTCGGGGTTCCCATGCGCGCGGTGATGTTAAGGTTCCGGGCAAATATAACCTGTATTCGACAATACTTACAGAAAATGTCGATGATGCCCCAACGGGGCTACGGCCCGCAGCCCAGGGTTGCCGTCTCGGCTACCCTGGGTAAAGAAAAGATCTTGCCTTCAACCGCAACGCGGTTGCGTCTGCTCGTTGCATTTTCTCTCTGAGAAAACGACGCAACCGCGTTGCGGTTGAAATTTCTTTTCTTACTAGTTCCCAGGGTAGCCGAAGCGGCAACCCTGGGTTGCAGGCCGTAGCCCCGTTGGGGCATTCGTGAAAACCCCACTGCCCAATATTGCATTTTGCCTTTGAGGCAAAGCCAGTTGAAATACTCTTTCTTCATCGCAAACTAACTGTTAAGCATTATAGGGAACCGCGATGATAGTTTTCCCGATGAAGCTACGCCTTTGTACGTAGAAGGTGCTCGGAAACTTACTTGGTAGCTTTGCCAGATCCACCTGTGACGGTCGAGGATGCTCAAAAATGTCGAACGTAAACACAAAACTTGCTTCCCCGGTAGTGATGATGGGCCCCGGGAGGCTACTGAGAATCCTCTTTTCCTACCTGAAGCCCTACGGAGCGCGCGCGGCGGTGCTGGTGGCGACGCTGCTGATTGAAGGGGCGTTCAATATTTTGCTGGCGCTTAGTCTGAAGTTGATCATCGACTTTGCGATCGTGCCGCGAAACGCCACTGCCCTGGCCTTGATCCTTGCCGGACTTGGCGGCGGATTTCTGCTGACTGGAACCTCGCAGGTCGTCAGAGACTACCTCTATGCCTGGTTTGGCGCGCGCATCCTTAACGACCTCCGCAAAGAGATGTTTCGACATCTTCAGCGACTATCGCTGGGTTTCTATGCTCGCATCCGCACCGGCGACATCGCGGCGCGTTTTTCTTCGGACCTGACGGCGATTGAGCAGGCGGTTGTGCTCGGCGTTCCGGGCGCTTCGCTTTGTATCATCAACATTATTTTCAGCGTTTGTATCTTGTTCGCTCTCGATTGGCGACTCGCGTTGGGAGCAATCCTGGGACTGCCACTATGCGTGATCGGGCCCAGACTCATCGCTCCGCGTGCCCTCAAGAGCGGTTACGAATTGCGCAACGAAGAGGCCGCGCTTACGAGTACGATCCATGAAAACCTGGGCGCCCAACCAATCATCAAAGCGTTTAGTCTCAGGCAGTCTATCGTTTCAACTTTTGAGCGCGAGGCGGAAAAACTCGCGCGGCTCGCCACGCGCTTCAATTTTCTTAGCTACACCAGCGAGCGTAGTCCAAACATCTTCATGCTGCTCTTCAACGTCGCGCTAATCAGTGGTGGCTCTTATCTGGCGTTTCGAGGGTCGTTATCAATCGGGTCTCTCGTCGCCTTCAACGCACTCTTCATTTCGGTCAGTACGGCAGTGATGGGATTGACGGCGGTCACTCCTTCACTCCTGCAAGCGACCAGCGGCATGCAACGCATCCGAGAACTGCTCGACGAAGAACCAACTATTCTCGAAAAGCCGAACGCCAGAACGCTGCCAAATTTCCTGTCGAATATCCGCTTTGAGAATGTGAGCTTCGGCTACACACCCGAACAACATAATCTTCGAAACGTCGGCATGAATCTTCCGGCCGGCGCGCGCATAGCGTTTGTCGGACATAGCGGCTGCGGCAAGAGCACGGCTCTGAATCTGATCATGCGCTCGTATGATCCGCAAGCCGGACGCGTCACGTTTGACGGAATAGATTTGCGCGAAGCGCAGCTCGACTCGCTGTACCAGCAGGTCGGAATTGTTTTTCAGGAGAGTTTTCTCTTCAACACGAGCATTCGCGAAAACATTCGTCTGGGCAAACCGGAGGCGACTGATGCTGAAGTCGAAGCGGCGGCACAGGCCGCGGAGTTGCACGACATCGTGATTCAGATGCCCGAAGGCTACAACACCATCGTCGGCGAGCGTGGCGGCCGTCTCTCGGGCGGTCAGCGGCAGCGGGTCGCTATTGCCCGGGCGTTGATTCGGAATCCTTCATTGCTGATTCTCGATGAAGCGACTTCGGCTCTCGATCCTTCTACCGAAGCCGCAATCAATGAAACTATCGAGCGCGTGTCAGTGGGACGCACGGTAATAACGGTTACCCACCGGCTTCAGTCAGTAGTGGACTACGATCACATCTTTGTCTTCAAAAACGGCCGCATAATCGAACTCGGAACCCATGCGATGCTGATTTCCTTCGGCGGAAACTACGCTGAAATGTGGCGTCGCCAGCATGGCACCACCATGTCGGCCGAGGGCGATTTCCAGGTTACGGACACCAGCATCCTGCGCGATGTGCCGTTGTTTAAGAATCTCGATCAGAATTACCTCAAGAACATTGCCAGCATGTTCAGTACGGAATACATTCCCGCCGGCCGTACGGTCATCAATGAAGGCGACGAGGGCAGCCGTTTCTACATCATCGTCCGCGGCAAGGTAGCCGTCAGTGCCGCTAACGATGATGATGTGGTGCAGATTGCCACGCTCGAGGATGGCGACTATTTCGGTGAAATCTCGCTGCTTGCTAACATCCCAACTACTGCCACAGTCACCACGCTAACACCGGGCATTTTTATTACGTTGCAGCGTGAACAGCTCAATCGACTCGTTCACCAATATGCCGGCTTAGGCGCACAAATGCGTGAAGCACTCGAACACCGCCTGGCCCAGACCTACGCCCTGACCGACTGAGCTTTGGTTAGTTCAAGAGCGGGGGCAAGCCCGCCTTCCTTACTGCACGTAGATAACGTTGAGTCACAATCTCAACTTGAAATACTTGCAGTAAGGAAGGCGGGCTTGCCCCCGCTCTTACCGTCCCCGCAAAACTTTTTCACTCAATGATAGTTTTCTATCACTGCTTGCGCCTTAATTGATGTATAAGCGAGAACTTGAAAACGTCGGAAGGAGAAGTGCCGTGCGAGGTAATACTGTTCTGGTAATCGATGACGTACTCGAAAGGCCTGCCATCGAGGTAAGAGACGATGCCGGATTCAAGGGTGTCTACGCCAAACAGGCCATCAAGCAGGATTCCGTCATCTTTCATCTGAAGGGAAACATCTCAACTCGCCCAAGCAAATACACAATTCAAATGGGCAACAACCGGCACCTCAACTTTCCGGCTATCAGAAGACCAAACGACGACGTTGACTACTGCTGGCAATATCTCAACCACTGTTGCGAGCCCAACGGCTACATGAACACTACGGAACGAACATTCCGCGCCTTGCGGGATATCGCGGCCGGAGAAGAAATCAGTTTCAATTATCTAACTACCGAATCGGAGATGGCAGAGCCGTTCAACTGCCGCTGCGGTTCAGCAAACTGCTTTGGCTTTATCCAGGGGCGCAACTTCCTTACTGTCGAGCAGGCCGACAGGCTGGCGCTCGCGCTGGGCGAGGACAACGTAGTCACGCTGTTTATGCCCGCGATCCCAAAAGCATCCGGAGCGCTGAAGATATTACGATCGGCCCAGACCAGATAGCAGACCGGGTGTCGATCTGACATCTGCGAAGATACAGGAGATAAGCACATGAATAGGAACTTGGTGAGACTGCTGCTGGCGTCTTCCGAGATGAGTTGCGCCGGCACAGGCAGCGACATAAGGTGCTCCTGTAAGAACTAATGAAGATTCAGCGCTAAGAGCGGGGGCAAGCCCGCCTTCCGGACTGCACGTAATTAATGTTGAGTCAAAAGGTCGACTCAGAAACATGCTCAGTCAGGAAGGTGGGCTTGCCCCCGCTCTTTCCTTCATATCATCTAAAACAAGGATCCCGTATCTCCCGGCAGCATCGCTTTTCGCACCAGCGGAATAGGCGGCCCGCCGTATTTCAAAAACTCGTCATGAAACGCTTGCCACGCCTGTTTCCCGCCGCGAGAGGCGGTCCAATCCTCGCGCAGTTTCCTGATCATTAGCTTGCCCATGGTGTAGTTAAGATAGGCCGGATCGAAAGTGCCGCGCGCCGCCTGCTGCCGCGCGTTTCCCGCATCCTGGTAACCTTCCTCCATAAACATTTTTTCCGATTCCTCTACCGTCATCTTGCCGGTGTGCATCTCGATAGCGGAAACAAAACGTACGTTACGCAGCAGCGCTTCGAGCAATTGGCCGATGTGCATTTCCGGATCGTTATTACCGAGCCCCGCGTCCCACATCATCTCCTCAGTGTAATGCGCCCAGCCTTCGGCGAATGCATAACCAACAAACAATTGACCCAGTTTCGATGATGAGCGGTTGGCATGAAGGAACTGCAAGAAGTGTCCGGGCCACACTTCGTGTACAGAAGTAAAAAGCAAACTCCCAACGCCCGGAACGTAGGCGTCCTTTTCCTTTTGTGACCAGGCCGGATCAGGTGGCGCGATGTAATAAATTGAAGGCAGCCCCTTCTCATACGGCCCTGGGATGTTGATGTAAGCAAAATTCCAGCGGCGGTATGCAGGCGCTTCAGCCACGCGCGCCTCTTCGGTTCCCGGGATCGTCACCACCTTTTTTTCATTGATGAACGACTTCAAATCGCCGAGTTGCTGCCGCGCCATCTCAACCGGTCCACCGGTCGGTTTATGAGCCTCGGCCTTGGCTACACACTCCGCAATTGCCAGGCCCGGAGCGTAGGTTACACAGGCTTCCTTCAATGCAGCCAGATTACGATCCAAATCACGTCGGCCGATTTGCGCCAGCTCGCTTAGCGGTATATCAACGCGTTCAGTCGCCTTCAGCATTTCACTAAACTTCTCGGCGCCGAGAGCGAAGTCGTTTGTAGCGCCTGGCTCCAGCGTTTTGAACCAGTCGTTTATTTCCTTCATCGCCTTGATGGCGCCGCCGTTAGCTTCTTTGAAATCTTTCTGAAGTTGATCGTCTTTTACTGAGGCGAATATTGCGGGCACATCTTTTTCGTAGAATGCGATTAAGCCGCCGTAAGTGGTGTGGCCGACGTTAACGAAAGTCTTCGGCATTGGCGTGCGCAGGTTTTTGCGAATCTGCTCAAGCGCGATAGGCACTGCTTTAGCATAAGCGGTGTAAGCTTTGAGTCGTTTATCGAGCGGGGCGTACTCACGCGAAACGTATACGTCCGGATCGATCCCGTCGGCATAAAACTGCGGACTTCGGAACGGCCATTCGGCAGACTCGATCCAAAACAGGTCAGCATCGATCTGTGACGCAATGTATTCGCGCTCGAAGCGCTGACGCTCGCTGAGGCTGGAATCCTGAAAACTCGCCAGCCGATCTTTCTGCGCGTGCAGACGCTTCGCCTCTTTGGCAAGACCCTCGGCGCTCCAGTCGGGCAACTTTCCGTCAAACTCATGCCGGCCCTGGCGCACCGCAAAGTCCGGGCGCGCCACAAAATAGGCTTCGAGGAAATCGCTTACGTAGGCGTCCCAGTCTTTGGAGTCGCTAACATTCATTGCCGGTGGACTCTTTGGCAGAGTGGTTTGTTGACAGGCGACGCTCGACAACAGCGAGACGAAGAGCGTGGCCAGCGCCAAACGAAGCAGAAGTTTGGCTGACATTCACTTCAATTACCTTTCACCTGGATTGGAACGGATTCAGTTTAAAGAAGAGCCAAATCGCGAGCAAGCTGAGGATGCAAGCGTGAAGCGCAAGAGTGCGATATATCAGTCCGCAAAGCGACGGATGATAGTAGCCCAGCGATTCATCGCTGGGACTGACAACAGGTTGAGGTGAAGTCCGTGAAGCGGACGGCTGAACGTAACGGTCAGATCTTCTGCTTTCTTCAGCCGTCCGCTTCACGGACTACAAAACTTACAAAATATTGATCCCAGCAGTGAACTGCTGGGCTACTATCAGCCGTCCGCTTTGCGGACTGAAACTTACAAACCAAACCTTCCCCGGTATTCACCGGAAACAATAAACGACTCGACCATGTCAGCGCGCTTGACCCGTGCCAGCGCCACGTCATCGTCGCGCACGTTTTCACCAGGGATGCTGAACTGATTCATCTTGGCGAGCCAGAAGTCGTAGCCATCGAAGTTCGTGTTGGGTAGGTCGTCGGCATCACGGCGCAAGTATCCGAAATACTGCATGAGAACGAAGGCAGGGTTGTATTGCGTGATGAAAACAATATCACTTTCGATAACGCTCTTGAGGGCTGCCGCGCGTCCCAGGGTGTTGCCCGTGCCGTAGGCATTGACGGCTGCTTGCCGTTCGTTCGCCGTCGGTAACACGCCTTCATTTGCGAACAACGTATCAACATAGGTGAACGCGTTAACGCCTTGAGGAAAGTTCGACACGAATTCGGGTCGCGAGACAAACTCCTGAAGGAAGGCCTGGCGATTAGCTTCGAGCAGCGCCTCCCAACCCGTATTGCCGACAATCAGGCCTTCGCCGATGCGACGTTGATCGCGCAGGAAGGTGAAGTAGCGAGGGTTTGATTTGGCGTTACCAAATCCCGCTTTGTGGGCGCGAATAACGAAGTAACCCGACTGCTGAAACTCTATCGACAGGAAAAACGCCGCCGAGACGTTGATGCGCCGGTCGTTAATGCAGGCAGGGTTTGCACCGCAACCGGAGATTTGACCTTCCCAGAAGAGCTGCCCCGGCCCGTCTGCCTGGCGAGCGAGGAAGTCGTGGTAATGCTGGCCGACAAAGACGTCGTTGAAGTCGATCGGATTCGGTCCCGCCTCGATTGCATCGTCGGTAATTACGATGCTCGCGGTTGACGGACTGCCCAGCAAGGCCTGCCCGGTTCCATTGGAGAGAGTAATTGTGAATGTCTCAGTGCCCTCAAGTTTGATGTCTTCACTAATGAGAAGGTCGAAAGACTTACTCGATTCGTTCGCGCCGAAACGGAGAGTACCAACGGCAGCCGTGTAGTCAGTGCGCTGAGAGGCGCTGACATTTGCCGTAGCGTAGTCAACCGTCGCCGGTCCGGAAACGTCGCCGGTACGTAGGACCGTGATCGTCCTGAAGGTCATGTCTTCCTGGACGTTGTAAGTGCCGGCGCTAAAAGCGACCACCGATGGCCCTGCCGCATGGGCGACGCGCATTGGCGTAACAAATGCCAGGATCGACAACGCGAGTAGAATTACTCCTACAAACAGAATTCGACTACAAGTAACGGCGCGATTGCGCACGAATACAAACTTAGAGTTCATGGCTCTAGTGATTCCCTCCTGGCACTCTGGGGAATTAACGATTCGAGGTTAAGCGGGGGCGAAGGAATATTACGCCTTGGGCCGCTCAGGCGCAATTTTGCTGACACATGGGGGGTGCATTTTCACTGTTGAACCAGGTTTGGCGGCAAAGGATCAAATGCAGCAAGGCTGCACAAAATCAGAACCGGGAGCGCAGCGACCGGCCGAAGGCTCAAGTTACTTAAGGACCTATGGTATTTCGCTTGGTTGAGTCCCGGGCCGGTCGCTGCGCTCCAGGTTCTGATTTTATCCCTGATCGTTCGAAGTTCAATTCAATGTGCGTCAGTACCCCATGAGGTCATCGTTTGCTCGACTCAAGTCGCTTCCGTGCCTCAGCAGCCTCGGGGCTGCGCGGGTAACGGTGCACTAACTCCTGCCAGCCCTCCCCGTCATAACGAAGCCGCTTTCCGCGCATGTCAAAAATGAACGTGATTCCCTGCCGGTTGTAGCGATCAAGGCCGCTGTAATTCAGGAAGTAGCTGTGGACTGGCGCGCCGCCTGCCTCCATTTCCGTCTCATTCAACCGGCGTCCGGCTTCGCGTGAAAGACGACCGGCAATGTCTTCGGCTGCTTGAGAGTAGATGAGCAGCACTTCCGGACGAAGCGCCGAGCTTGTGAAGTTGTCGAGAAAAATTCTGGCGCGCGCGATACGGTCGAAGTCGTCTGAACCTTTAATGAGACGCAGCAAACGCGTATCGTCTCCCGAACGCGCCGGAGAAACTAAAGCCTCTCGCTGGATCCAGCCGCTGGTCCTGCTGGTAACGGTGACGCGATAGAAGACCACGCCATCTCTACTGCGCTTCTCTCCCTTCACCGCCACAAAAGTGCCACGTCCCATTCTTCGCATTAACGTACCGGAAAGTTCGGGCGTCGCTCTGAGCGCCGAGAGTCGCTCATCGACAACAATGGCAACACGGCCACCCGCCGGTGGTCGCCTCCTGGCGAAACTGTCTACAGAAAGAAGAAACAAAGAGACGAAAAGAAATGCGGGTATGAACTTCCGCAACGAGTGAATGTTCACGGTCAGGCCTCCTCGCGAACTGAGGTTGATCAGGGTGTGAGTTTGCGGATCTTTGTTAGCGGGAAGCGCGGCGGCGTGCCGGGACACGAATGGAATTACGACGCAGGTCTGCAGTCCCCAGAATGGCGCCCGGGGCCGCAGCCACCAGTCGCCGGGCGGAACGAGCATGGTGAAAATGACAAATTGCTACCGCCAGCGCGTCGGCGGCATCGTGGGGTTCGGGAACGCTGGTAAGCGAAAGCAGCGTCTTGACCATCTGCTGTACCTGAAACTTTTCCGCGTTGCCGTGACCAACCACAGTTTGTTTCACGAGTCTGGGCGAGTACTCGTGAATCTCCACGGCTGCACGTTCAGCAACGAGCATAGCGACGCCGCGCACCTGACCAAGTTTCAAAGTGACCTTAACGTTTGTTGCAAGAAATCCGTCTTCGATAGCGCAGGCTTCGGGCCTATGTCGTTCAATAATTTCTTCGAGTGCGGTGGCAATGCGCAACAGCCGCGCGGGAAACTTCTGGGCCGGCGAGGCGCGCACCGTTCCGCATTCGACCAGACGATAGTGCCGGCCGTCGTCTTCGATGACTCCCCAGCCCGTCGTCTCACTACCCGGATCTATTCCCAAGATGCGCATATGAAGTGCGGTAAAGCGAATTAAGTAAGCGGCGGGCAGTATACTACAGCGCAATTCGCAGCCGAGGAGTTTCTTTGATCGCCTGCGAGTCGGGTACATACAAGAGGGCTTGCATTATCAGGAGGCAGGGGAGGACGCAGTAGGCAGTAGGCAGTTTTAAGCTGACAGGAAACGTCGTCTACCTACGGCCACTGACCACTATTCTGCCCACTGCTCACTGCTCACTGCCCACTGCCCACTGCTCATTTCACCTGGTCAATCGTGCAAGCCTTCGGCTTCTTATCCGGTCGCCAACGAAGAAACTTGGTGCCGTGACGAAAGCGTCCGCCACTGAAGTGATCATATTGAACTTCCACCACGAGCTTCGTTTTCAGTGGTTCCCATTCGCTCGTCTTCTTGGTGCTCCAGCGACTGGGCCCGCCGGGTTTGTTGCCGGTGAATCCCGGCGGGCCGATTAACGGTTCGAGTTTCTTAGTCAGCTCCTTCTTTTCGCTTTCGTTGAAGCTGGAGGTGTAGCCGATGTGATGCAGCAAGCCGGCTTCGTCATACAAGCCAAGGAGCAATGATCCAACTACTTTGCCCTTGGTCGCGTATCTGAATCCGCCGGCCACACAATCGGCGGTGCGCATTCGCTTCACCTTCTGCATACCATCGCGCTCGCCGGAGCGGTAAGGCATATCCAAACGCTTGGCGATCACGCCGTCGAGTTTCATCCCGGTCGTCGCCAGCCACTCGCGCGCGATGGCGATGTTGTCCGTTTTCGGCGACAGCTCTATGCGCTCGTTCTTCGCCAGGTGTTTCTTCGCGAAGCTCTCGAGTTTCTGACGACGCTTGCTTAGTGGCGATTCGTAGATCGGCTTCCCCGCTTCGTCAACCAATAAATCAAAGACGATGAACTGCGCCGGCGTTGACTGCGACAACTTGGACACTCGGCTGGCCGCCGGATGAATTCGTTGCAGCAGATCGTCAAACGAGAGTCCACCTTTAACAGGGATTACGAGTTCGCCGTCTAATATAAACTTCGAGGCTTTCAATTTAAGAAGCGCGGCGACAATTTCCGGAAAATATCGCCCCAGCGCTTGGCCTGACTTCGATTGCAACTCAATATTTTTGCCATCGCGAAAAGCCAGGCAGCGAAAGCCGTCCCACTTCGGCTCATATTCCCAATTGGCGCCGGCAGGAATCTCGCTCACCAGCAGAGCGTCCATTGGCGGATAAGGTGGTTTGATTGGTAACGTCATGATGCGCGTACGGTAACACGGGAAACCATTGATTAGCCGCGGTTCTACGCGGATAGCGCGTGATTCGGAATTGGATTTAACTCCGAAGGAGTTCGCTAACTTTAGATTGACCCAGGGTAAGAAATCCTGGGCTAAAATTAGCCAACACCTTCGGTGTTAGGTCCCTTCCAGACTTTTGGAGCAAGGCCGATTCGATCACGCCTCGAGGAAATTCTGCAACAACCGTTTCCCTGCCGGCGTGAGAATTGATTCCGGATGGAATTGCACTCCTTCGATCTGTTTCTCGCGGTGACGCAGTCCCATGATGACTCCGTCACTCGTTTCCGCAGAAACTTCCAGGCAGGCCGGCAAGCTTTCACGTTCGACAACCAAAGAGTGATAACGCCCTGCCTTGAAGGGCGAGTCGACACCTTTGAAGATTGACCTGCCGTCATGCTTGATTTCCGAAGCCTTGCCGTGCACCACCGTCGACGCGCGCACCACGCGTCCGCCGAACACCTCACCGATGGCCTGGTGTCCCAGGCAGACTCCCAGGATCGGCACTCGTCCGGAAAAGCGGCTGATCAATTCCAGCGATATTCCGGCGTCGGCCGGACGGCCAGGTCCGGGTGAAATTAGAATGCGGCTGGGAAGATTTGATTCAATCTCATCCGTCGTTATCTCGTCGTTACGCCGAACCACGACCTCCCCGCCAAGCTCGCCCAGGTATTGGACTAGGTTGTAAGTGAACGAGTCGTAGTTATCGATTACGAGAATCATAAGAGAAGAACTCAGGACTCAGGAGTCAGAATTAAGAATCGGCTTGTTCAGGTTCAGAAATTTCCTAATTCTGAATTCTGAGTCCTGAGTCCTGAGTCCTGTCCTCCGCTATCTCAATCGCGCGCAAGAGCGCTCGTGCCTTATGGACCGTTTCCTCGTATTCGCGCTCAGGCACGGAGTCAGCAACGATGCCGGCGCCTGCTTGCACTGAAGCCTCGCCGTTCTTCATCACAATTGTGCGAATGGCGATGCACGAATCGAGATTGTCGTCGTAGTCCATATAGAGCACCGCACCCGCGTAGACACCGCGATCATCTGGTTCCAGTTCGCCGATTATTTCCATCGCGCGTACTTTCGGCGCTCCGGTCACTGTGCCGGCAGGAAAACATGCCGCCAGCGCGTCGAAACGATCAGAGCCCTCTCTGAGACGCCCACTCAAACTTGAAACCAAATGCTGTACTTTCGAATAGCGCTCAACCGACATCAACTCCTCAACCTTCACTGAACCAAACTGCGCCACTCGCCCGAGGTCGTTGCGGCCGAGATCGACGAGCATCATATGTTCGGCCACTTCCTTTTCATCGGCGCGCATCTGTTCAGCGAGCATATTGTCTTCCGTCTCGGTCACCCCACGCGGGCGCGTCCCGGCTATCGGCCGGTAATCCAGTCGCTCGCCGCGACAGCGCACCAGCATTTCCGGAGAGGCCCCAATTATTGCTTCGTCGCCAAGCTTCAACAGATAGGTGTAGGGCGCCGGATTGCTTTGGCGCAGCGCGCGATAGATGGGAACGGCCTCCACTTTCACACTCCGCGTGAAGCGCTGCGAGAGAACGGCCTGATAACAGTCGCCTGCGAAGATATATTCCTTCACCTGGCGCACTGCTTCATGAAAGGCATCTTCCGTCCAATTAGAAGTAACCGAACTTTTTTCGGGGGCCAGCGGTTCCCGACCTTCCTTCGGGGCTGGACTTCGTGTTGATTCTCGCGAGATCCCGAGGAGTTGTTCGACCCGCTCCGTTTCCCGGATCGCAGTCTCATAAAGTTCCTCTAGACGACTTTGGTTCCCGTTAGCTTCATCTGTAAAAACAATGGAGACGATTGTTAATTGACCCTGCACGCGATCGAACATTACGAGCGTGCGATAAAACATCAGGAGACCATCATCGCTTTGCGAATCACTTAGTGATGCACTGCCTGACCCGCCTTGCTTGTTGAGTGCGGGTTCGAACCATTTCGCAGCTTGATAACCCAGATAACCCACCGCACCGCCTGCAAGCGGGCCGAGCTCGACGCGGCTCGCAAGTGTATTTTCGCTAAAGTGCCGCCTGAGATAATCAGTCATGCATTCGGCGCGCGTTTCAGTTTCTCCATCTCGCTCTATCGTCGTCCTGTTACCTTTGCCGCGTACGATCATGTAGGGGTTCGCGCCAAGGAATGAATACTTTGCTACCCGCTCTCCTCCTTCGACTGATTCAAGTAGAAAACTGTAGCGGGAGTCGCCGGCAACATTCACCAGGGCGTCAACCGGATCTAACTTTTCCGACAAGACAGTCTTCGCCACCGCGACGATGTTGCCGCGTTTGGCTTCCTGCTCAAACTCCCCGAAGGTCGCAGGCTGCAGTTGGGAAATCGGCGCTGACTCTACGTTCAAACTATCTCCTTACCAGGCATTCAAGTGATTGTCTGGGACCGCGGGCGTCCCGCCCGCAAACGCGCCGCAGGCGCAGACTTTCAACGTTTCTGTCTGAATTTAATCTTCGTGCTTCGCGCTCGTTTGCGGGCGGGACGCCCGCGGTCCCAGCAAATCACTTGAGAGATTGCTCCTGCCACGCAACCAGAAACTCATGCAGCGAGTCGTACATCGTCTCAAACGAATCCGCGCAGAACAAGACCGGCTGATAATGTGTCGGGTCATACTCATGCCGCGACGCTGTTTCCAAATCCAACGGGCGCAGTTCGGCGTTGTGCATCGCTTCCAGTTCGCCGGCGGATGACAACAGGCCCGTGCCATATGCTTTCAGTGATCCATTCTCCCGCAGCACGCCAAACTCAATCGTAAACCAGTAAACGCGCGACAGCCGGTTCAAAGCTTCCAGAGACGAGGTGCGCTTCACGGCTTTGCCAAACAGCCGATTGAGTTCAGCGAGTCGCGTACTCGCGAGCGTCACCGCGTGGCCCACAATTTCATGCACCACGTCCGGTTCCGGTGTGTAGAGCGGTGTCGAGTGATGCCGAATATATTGCGTGCACAAAAACGTTCCGGAGGCGAGCGACTCAAGGAACACCCGCGGTTCAACCAAGCCAGCCACCGGCTCCAGCCGAAAGCCGCTAATAGCCTGGACCTTTTCGTTCACTTCGCGCAGCTGGGGAATGCGATCGGGCGCAAATGCCAAACGTCGCACGGAAGCCTGATATTCAGCACACGCGTGGGCGCGGTGGGCCGGCTCGAGCGCGTTCCAAACAGCGCGCCAAACATGGTGCTCCTCAGGCGTGTAAGGCGCCTCGGGAATATCATCTCCGGATTGATAGCTCAGCGCGAGTTGGGCGATGCGGTTGCGGCGCGCTCGATAAGCAGGGTCCCGAAAGCCCGGATGATCCGGACTGAGCTGAACGATCTTGTTGCGATCAGCGGGAGTTTCGTCCGCGTCCAGCGGAACGACCCGCATGTCGGTGTGATCAGCCAATAGAGAAGCTTGTTCATGTTCTGACATTTTGGAAACCTCGGCTACTCGTAACGCAAAAAAGAACCGGCCACCCTCTCGCAGCGGAGGAAGTGGCCGGTTCAGAAATTCTGTTTCTGGTTGTTTAGATCATCTCACTCAGAACAGCTCTCTCTGTGCCTCTCCTCCTCGGGAGACCACCAATAATAGTAAGAGTAGCTGTTGGTGTAGTGATTCATATCCATTTGCCGCAAACGACGATCTTTCGAACTGCAAGTTAGCGCTGTCCGGCTGAGTTGTCAAATCAAGCAGGACTCAGGACTCAGGAGTCGGGACTCAGAAGTCGTCAAGATCAAGTTCTTCTTGAACTGCGTCCCGCTCCTGTCCTGCTCCTGACTCCTGAGTCCTGAGTCTTCCCCTCGGCACTTCCTTTGCTGAAGCTCCGAAGTAACGCAGCAATTTCCCGCCTCGGACGGTTTAGGTGTACGCAAAGAGACAGTAGACGACAGCGGTCGTACGGTATGGCTACATTGATTGACGGAGTTCTCCAATGAAGAAGAGTCTGGAACAGAGTAAATCGATTTGGATGGACACAGGGCAAGTACCGAAAGAAACCTCCCTGACGGAAAAAACAAGTGGTGATGTGTGCGTCGTAGGCGCCGGTATCGCCGGCATGACCACTGCTTATTTGCTCGCGCGTGAAGGTAAATCAGTTGTCGTTTTGGACGACGGCCCGATAGGTGGCGGGATGACTGGACGGACGACCGCGCACCTCGTTAACGCTCTCGACGATCGTTATTTCGAGCTTGAACGTTTGCACGGTGAAGAGGGGGCGCGGCTGGCGGCGGAGAGCCATACTGCTGCAATCGACAAAGTCGAAGAAATCGTCAGGGACGAAAAGATCGAGTGTGAATTCGAACGGCTCAATGGTTATCTGTTTGTCCCCCCGCGTGAATCCCGGAAGACTCTTGATGACGAGTTGGAGGCTGCTCACAGGGTTGGGTTGATTGATATCGAAAAAGTCGAACGGGTTCCCTGGGATTCTTTCGACACCGGACCCGCGTTGCGTTTTCCCCGTCAAGCTCAGTTTCATCCTTTGAAGTATCTTGCGGGCCTTGCGCAGGCCATCCACCGAATGGGCGGCCGAATCTACACCCAAACCCACGCCAATGAAATAGAAGGTGGCAAGCAAGCGCGAATTGAAACAACGGGTGGCGGTGTGGTCACAGCCGAAGCGGTCGTAGTTGCCACTAACTCGCCGGTAAACGATTTGATCGCCATTCATACCAAGCAGGCTGCTTATCAAACTTATGTGATTGGCGCGCGCGTCCCCTCAGGATCCGTGACGCGAGCACTTTACTGGGACACGCCGGATCCCTATCACTACATACGCATCGAAACGGTAGGCCAGGGCGCGAAGGCTTATGACGTTTTGATCGTTGGCGGCGAAGATCATAAGACCGGTCAGCAGGACGATGCTAATAAGCGCTTCGGCGCTCTCGAACGCTGGACGCGGCATCGCTTTCCGATCGTCGAGGAGATCCTGTATCGCTGGTCGGGAGAGGTTCTGGAACCAGTTGATGGTCTGGCGTTTATCGGGCCAAACCCGCTTGATGAAAAAAACGTCTTCATCGCAACCGGTGATTCAGGTAACGGGATGACCCACGGAACGATCGCCGGCATTCTTCTGACCGACCTGATCGTAGGCCGCCAGAATGAGTGGCAGTCGATCTACGATCCCTCGCGGATCACGCTCAAGGCCCTGCCGCAGTTTGCCAAAGAGAATTTTAACGTGGCGATGCAGTATACCGATCTGCTGGTAGCCGGGGATGTGCGCTCCGTTGATGAGGTCAAACCGGGTGCCGGTGCGGTCTTGTCCCGCGGGTTAAGCAAGGCCGCCGTCTATCGCGATCCGCAAGGTGAGACCCATGAACTTTCAGCGGTTTGTCGTCACCTGGGATGCATCGTCAATTGGAACACGTTGGAGAATACCTGGGATTGTCCCTGCCATGGATCGCGTTACGATGCACTCGGCAAAGTGATACAAGGTCCGGCGAATAGCGACCTGGTCGAAGAAAAATCTAACCGCGAACGAGCAACCAGAGATTTAGCCGCGGGTTTTCGCGGATGAACGCGGATTAGATCAAAATTGGGATCAGATATAAGGGGACGAAAGGGGTCGGAACTTGTTCGGCCTATCAACAAGGTCTTTTTCAGATCTGCGTTCATCCGCGGCTAAAGCTGCTTCTAGTTCCCGGCCGCAGCCATGTCAGCTTCGCTGATGTCGAAGTTTGCGGAAACTTTCTGTACATCGTCGTGATCTTCGAGGGCTTCCATCAGCTTTAACATCTGTTTCGCCTCAGCGCCTTCGAGTTTCTTGTACTCCTTCGGAACCATTTCAACTTCAGCAACCTGCGGTTCAACTCCCGCCTTCTTCACGGCATCAAGCACGACGTCAAAATCGGCCGGAGCGGTAATGATTTCGAAGTTGTCTTCGTCGTCGCGCAGGTCTTCAGCTCCCGCGTCAGTGGCGATTTCAAACAACTCCTCTTCCGACTTCGAACTCTTGGGAACGACGATGTAACCCTTCTTCTCAAACATCCAGGCTACTGCTCCCGCCGCAGCAAGGTTGCCGCCGTTCTTGGAAAACGCGTGGCGGATTTCCGCGACGGTGCGATTGCGATTGTCAGTCATCGACTCAATTAACAGCGCTACACCGCCGGGGCCATATCCCTCGTAAGTGATCTCTTCGTAATTCACACCTTCTTCTTCGCCGGTGCCGCGGCGAATGGCCCGCTCGATCGTTTCATTGGGCATGTTGCCGGCCTTGGCATCGAGGACGGCCTTGCGCAAGCGCGCGTTGCCTTCGGGGTCGCCGCCGCCCGAGCGCGCCGCCACAGTTATTTCCTTGATGAACTTCGTGAAGAGCTTGCCGCGCTTGGCATCGAGCGCGCCTTTCTTATGCTTGATACTATGCCACTTCGAGTGTCCTGACATTCTTAAATAGTCCTTCGGAAAAAGAGATGCGGATTGTTAGGCAACGAAATATATCACCAGATAAGAATAGTCCAAAGTCCAGTGTCAAAAATTGCCAGGCTCTTCAGGACTAGTATCTGTTAGCTGGTTATTTACTCCCGCTTGCACGCGAGCCTTGGACTTTGGATATTGGACTTTTGACTTTGGGCTTGAGTACGGCGGCCCGGCCTCCGGCAACGGACACGGTCTTCAGTTTTGCAGCGTGTCCACCGGTGATATCGACCGCGCTGCGCGGCACACCAAACGCTCGGGCCAGCAGGCGCAGCAGTTCGTCGTTCGCAGCGCCATCGACTGGAGGCGCGGCGATTCGCACGCGTAATGCGCCGTCATGTTCGCCTACAAGTTCGCTGCGCGAAGCACGTGGAACAACTCTGACCTTGAAGATCAGTTTTCCGTCTTTGTCTGTGTAGTTGATCATGCCAAACACAGTCCAAGGTCCAAAGCCAATCTCCAAAAGTCACTCGCAGAATTTGAGATTAGGGACGCCGCAAATTCGGACGCGCGTCTGATTTTCGACTTTGGACTTTGGACCTTGGACTTGGGACTGTTTTATCCCCCGATCAGCATTCCCGCAACCACACGCTGCAACACCTGAACAATCAGTAAGGCCACGATGGGCGATACGTCGAAACCGCCAATCAGCGGAATTGCTCGCCGCAAAGGAGCCAGCAATGGTTCGGTCGCACTTACCAGAAGGCGCATCCATCGATGTGAATAACTGACGTTTACCCACGAACAAATCACGCGCAGGAAGATCAGGAGAATGTAAAAACTCAGCAGCCCATTAAGCAGGTAACCAATGAAGGGGCCCATTGCGTGACTGATCAGGCTCCGAATAATTCCGTCGAGCGTCATGGTCGCAGCGGAAACGATTTGTAGCGCAAACCAGCCCAGCAGAATTGTCGCCAGTATAGCAACGAGCGGCGAATATTTAGGATCAACACCGGCGCGGACAAGGGCGCGACGAATTGGTCCGATGAGTGGATCCGTAAGGCGGCGAATTGTTTGCGAAGTCCAACCAAAGGGATTTGGATTCGCCAGATTTGCGATCAAACGCAGCAGCATTAGCACGATGATGACGACAATCGCTACGATCACTGCCGAATTAACGAGCCAGAAAACGCGATCTAGAATAAGCATAGTGTCCGACAAACTCTTTTTGGAGTGCGGTGACCTGTCACCGCTTTCGTCCTGGGCGGCCTGACACCCAGCTTCAGTAAATAAGTTTAAGCGAACGAGTTCGCGACAGGTCGCGACCGACCAAAGCGGTGACAGGTCACCGCACTCCATACCTAGCGACGCTCGCCGAATATCGCCGTGCCCACGCGCACCATTGTCGCTCCTTCTTCGATCGCAATTTCAAAATCATGACTCATGCCCATCGAAAGCTCTCCGGTCCGTTCGCCAAAATGCCTCTGGGCCTGCAGTTCGTCGCGTAACTCGCGAAGCGTTTTGAAGTAGGGTCGCGCGCAATCGGGATTCTCGAAGTAAGGCGGCAAAGTCATCAGGCCGATCAGGCGAAGTCGTTGACACCCTTTCAAGGCTGTCAGCAATTCCGGCAAGGCGCGCGGATCGATGCCCGTCTTGGTTTGTTCGCCACCGAGATCTACCTGTACGAGCACTTCCAGTTCCGCCTTTCCCTCCGCGACACATAGACGATCGAGGCGTTCGGCCAAATCAACTGAATCCAGCGAATGGATACAGTCGAAAAGTTTCACAGCCCGTCCCGCTTTATTCGTTTGCAGGTGACCTACCAGATGCCAGCGTGCCGCGGTCCGTCCCAGTGCCAGGATTTTTTCCTCGGCTTCCTGCACTCGATTCTCGCCGAAGTCTGTAATGCCGGCCTTAAGTCCATCCCTCAAAGTTTCAACCGGGTGTGTCTTGCTGATCGCGATTAGAGCGACCTCGTCAGGCGAGCGATGCGCGCGCCGCGCGGCCGCCGCAACCCGATGGCGAACGTCCGCAAATCGTTCGCTCAGGGTCTGAAATGCGAATGGTTTCTTTGACATGACCTGGGCGCTGGGAGCGGTTTTATCGAACTGAAGTACTAAAGACTTTTAGTTTATCCCGCTTTCGGTGGTTACATTACCAGATCAAATTTCTTGCTGCACTGACAGGCGTCAGCAAAATGGGCCATTCGAGCCAACTCGTACACCCGTTCGCCGGACCTCGACTCGAGGAAGCCTAACTGAACGCGGGAGTAGGTAACGAAAATGCGCAGGCTGGCACGATGATTGTCTCAAGGAAACGTGCTATAACGCCTTTTACTAACTTGAAACTCGGAAACTGAACAGGTTTTTGGGGCGTGGACAATCACAAATTAGGAGGAGTTCTATGAGACATTCCAAAAGCCCGACGACCCTTTTTTCCATGATCATTCTGACGATATTGTTGGCGGTGGTTCTGCCAACCACAGCCTTGGGCCAGGGACGGGGAGGAGGTCATGGCCGCGGTGGAATTTTCGGCAGCCCAAACAATAAGTGCGGCAAGTTTGTAAATTGCCACGACGCCAGGGATGGACGCTGGGATGGACGTGGACCGCGCGGAACTAGCGTAGGGAACATTCTCCTGGGGCGCCGCCTTCGCGCTCGTCGTCATCGGAATTTCGACAATGATCGCTTCATAATTCGTAATCGAAGAGTGAATCGAGATTATTGGCGTAATCGCCGCAACTAACTGCGGCTGCGAAATTCCGATAGCGCCAAACAAATACAGAACCGGGAGCTGTAACGACCGCGTGCACCTGGAATAGGTGACCCGGTTGGTACCGCTCCCGGTTTTGTTTCGTCGTAAACCAATTGCAGGTAGAAAACGGAAAAGCCCGCCGTGAACTATCGCGCGCGCTGCTCTTTAACTAATGCTTTCTTGACAGTGTCCAACCTCGTTCGCATAATGAATTCCCGTAAGCGGATGTGGCGGAACTGGCAGACGCGCAGGTCTCAGAAGCCTGTGATGGTGACATCGTGGAGGTTCAAGTCCTCTCATCCGCACCAACTTTCCTGCACTTTGAAGCGAGTCTGAATCTCGGATCCCATAACTGAGATTTCAGGCCCGCTTTTTTCTTTGCCTATTTTTGGAACTACCGCCTCGTTGCCGCGTATAACGAAGCGTCTCCATCCGCGACTAGATCCAGGGCAAGCCGACAAAGGAGGGTTCCAGATGAGTGCTGAACGAGTTGGCACGGTCAACCGGGGCGTCGAATCGACCGGCGAGGAGCGTGTGCAACGAGTGCGGGAATCGTCAGCCGCCACGCCGTCTCTCCAATTAAAAATAGCGCAACGGCCGGTTCGCAATCGGATTCAGCGACTGGTTGATCTAGCGGATTCGCTTTTCAGAGAGACGGAATCGCTGGCTCGCGACAAGGAGTTTGCTGAGGAATCCAATCGTTTGCAGACGTTGAATCTTTCCGAGGGTATTGATTTCTACGAAGAAGTCCAGCGGTTTGAAATGGGTTTGATTAGGATCGCTCTCGACCAAACGCGTGGGCATCAGGCGCAGGCAGCAAGGCTGCTGCACATTAAACCCACCACTCTCAATTCAAAGATTAAGCTCTACGGAATCGAGTACTAGGCAAACGTTGCATTCCGTCCAGCGAAGCCGGGAAGAAAATTTTCCATCTGTCATTTGACATTTCTCATTTGTCATTTGCTGGGAACGCTTACTCGTTAATTGCGAGTGTCATCATTGAACGCATCATCAGAACAAAGATGTCAGCGATTTCAATGACAAATGTCAAATGGAAAGTCTCTTCTTTCTCGCCTCCCTTAGGATCAACTACTGAGCTCCGCGACTAGTTAACCGCTTCTGACGAATCGTCGGCCGCCGGCTCGCGTCCATCCGAGACGGTGAGTTGTTGTTCGTCAAATAGATTTGAGTCGACCAGGGTTTGCACCCAATACTGTCCCGGCGCCGGGAACGTCACATTCACAAAAAAACTGATGTTGTCTGCGAAGCCACCTGGCGTGATCTGCAGGCTGGTTGGTTGCGAGGCGACAATATGCTGTTGGCGATCGGGTGTGAGAATTCTGACCTCGGAGAGATGATTGCCCTCACCGCGCCAATGATTGACCACTGCAAACTTGATCAAAGACACGGGCATCTGCTGCACCATGATGTTTTGAAAGACTCCCATGAATGAGAGTTTATTGCCTGCTTCGAGGCGGACGTCGTCGCAGAAAAGCGTGTAAAGTAGTTCGAGTTTCTCTTGTTTGTTAATTGCGTCAGACATGTAATTCTCCTGGCCAAAACTCTAATTCAAGAAATAGCGTACTTGATTCACCGATTCTGCGTAGCCCACGCAAAATCAAAACTGGAGCGAACCGGGGTCCCACGCGGGCAGCCCGCGTGGGGTGGTGGTAGCGACCAGCCAGGGCCTCCATGGAAAGGTCACGGTTCAAACGGCTCAGGCTGTAGTTCATCGTCAGTTGCGCTCTTTGGCTGGTCGCTGCGCTCCCAGTTCTGATTTTGTGCGAGCATTGCTGATAGTTCAATTGCTACCTGTTGTAATAACTAGCCGATTTCCAGCCATTCCGATGCCGTGATTCCAAATCGCTCATTCGCCTCGGTCTTCGCTTCTTCAATGGTCGCGTGCCGGGAATCGTTCGAGTAGTCTCCGCCCGCAGACTGCCATTCCAGGATGAATTCAGCGCGCCCCTCCAGGATGCGAACATCGAAAATCAATTGCCTCGCCGGGGTGGGCAGTGGCGTGGCCGCATTTTCAGGAAGCCATCCAACTGGATTTTTCTCCACCAATCTTAACGACTTTCCCAATCACTTGTTCGATCACCTTCACGAACTTCCTCGCGCAAACGGAAACTCAATCTTACCCTAACAACTTCTTAAACGCCCCTTCATCGATTACCGAAACTCCAAGCTCCTTCGCCTTATCGAGCTTGGACCCGGCTTCTTCTCCCGCCACCACGTAGTCAGTCTTCTTGCTAACTGACGAGGTCACCCGACCTCCACGCGCTTCGATCGCGGCCCGGGCTTCATCGCGATTGTATCCAGACAGAGTTCCAGTTAAGACAAACAGCTTGCCTGCCAGGGTCTCATCGACCGGTTCGCTGGTCTGCTCCATTTCCGTCCGCACACCTGCGGCTGCCAGACGCTTGCAGAGTTCAATGTTGCCCGGATCGTCGAACCAATCGCGCACGCTCTGCGCTACCGTCAAGCCAATCTCCGGAACATCATCAAGTTCCTCTACCGTCGCTTTGCTGAGCGCTTCGAGAGAACCAAACTGTCGCGCCAGTGTGGTCGCCGTCCGATCTCCAACGTGACGGATACCAAGAGCGTAAATTAAATTTGAAAGCTCACGGTGCTTGCTCGCTTCAATTTGTGCCAGCAGATTTGACGCTGACTTCTTAGCCATCCGCTCGAGGCTCGCAATATCGTCGAGCGTCAAGCTATAGAGATCACCTGCATCGTGGACCTTGCCACTGGCGACAAACTGGTCGACAAGCGACTCGCCCAGGCCTTCAATACGCATCGCCCGCCGCGAGGCAAAGTGCAACAAGCGTCCCATCAGTTGCGCCGGACAATCGGCGGCTACGCAACGCGATACCACCTCGCCTTCGGGTTTTGAAATTTCGCCGCCGCAGACCGGACACTTCTTCGGCATCCGAAAAGGCTTCTCTTCTCCGGTGCGCTTCGACTCAATGACTTTGAGCACTTTGGGGATAACGTCTCCACCCTTTTCAATCAGTACCCAGTCACCTATACGAATTCCCAGACGCTTTACTTCGTCCGGGTTGTGCAGCGTGGCGCGGGCTACGGTGGTGCCGGCGAGGACAACGGGCGCGAGATTGGCGACCGGCGTTAAGGCGCCAGTCCTTCCCACCTGCACATGTATTGAAAGCACCTGGGTCGTGGCCTGACGCGCGGCATATTTGTAAGCAATGGCCCAACGCGGAGCTTTGTTCGTGGTGCCGAATTCGTCCTGAAGCGCCGTCGAGTTTACCTTTACGACCAGGCCGTCGATCTCGTAATCCAAATCATCCCGGCGCGCTTCAATCCTGGCGGCAAACTCGATAACTTCATCAATCGTGTGGCAAAGCTTGCGCTCGGGACTGACTTTGAACCCCGCGCTCTCGAGCCAGTTCAAGGCGTCCCAATGCGTCGGGAAAGGCTTGCGCTCGCCCGCCAGCAAATCATAGGCAAACATTTCGAGCTTGCGGCTGGCAGTGATTTTCGGGTCAAGCTGCCGAATAGTTCCCGCGGCTGCGTTGCGCGGATTGGCGAAGCGCGGCTCATCCTGCTCTTCGCGTTCAGCGTTGATTCGTTCAAAAACTTTTCGCGGTATAAAGGCTTCGCCGCGTACTTCAAGTTCTGCTTTGTCAGATTTCAAATTCGAGATATCAGCCCGCAACTTAAGCGGAATACTGCGAATCGTTCGCGCGTTCAAGGTTACGTCTTCACCGATGCGGCCGTCGCCGCGCGTCACTCCTCGAGCCAGCAACTGCTTCTCGTAATGCAGACTCAGCGAGAGCCCGTCAATCTTCAACTCAGCCACGTAGTCGACCCGCTTTCCATCCGCCAGCCGCTGGCAGCGCAGATCGAAGGCGCGCAACTCCTCGAGGTTGTAACTGTTATCGAGCGAGAGCATTGGACGGCGATGTACGACCTGGGAGAAACCTTCGGCCGGTTTACCGCCAACGCGCTGGGTGGGACTGTCAGGGGTTATTTGATCGGGGTGTTGTTGCTCGAGTTTCTGAAGACTTTCCAGCAGCGCATCATATTCCGCGTCTGATATCTCGGGATTGTCCTGAACGTAATAGAGATCTTCATGACGTCGAATCTCTTCGCGCAGCTTTTCAATCTGCTGACTGGCAGTACCTTGTTTTGCCAAGGTCTAATCTCCTCATGAATTTCGCTGATGAACCAGCGGGGGCAAGCCCGCCTTCCTGACCCTCGAGCTGATTAGAGTTGACGTTGGGATTCTCGAGTAGAAAGACCTTCAAAACAGGAAACTACCACTCTAGTAACAGAATCTCTCAGGTCGGGAAGGTGGGCTTGCCCCCGCTCTTCCAATCTTTAACTGTGCGACACAGTCGCGCGCCCTTCCCGAATCCCGCTCACCTTTGTGATGCCACTCGTTTTAGTTTTAGTTTCACCGAGCCGGTGAATAACCCGCCCGATAAACTTGATGCTCTGTAGAAAATCATCAACGCGAATATTCTCGTCTGGCCCGTGCGGGTTTGATCCGGCATAACTGATTCCGAAAGAGGCAACCGGTGTAGGCGGGCTCGAGGCTCCGCAAACCGCCCCGACCGGCCCGCTCGATGGATCCATCGGATAAACCAAAGGTGCGCTGCCATATAACTCCGTGGCAGCGCCGATTACTGCGCGGGCCACTACCGAACTGCTTGACGATTTCGCCAGCGGAGCGCTCCCGAGTTCGTTGATCTCGATATCCTTGAAACCGCGCACGTCGAGGTGGGCCCGCAGTAACTCGATGACAATTTCCGGCGTCAGATCAGGCACTAGACGAAAATCGAGTCGTGCCATGGCAGTGCTCGGCAGCACCGTCTTCACTCCCGCCTCGGTGTGGCCCGTTTGAATTCCACAGATCGTGCAGGTTGGGCCGAATATGTGTTCCTTCACGAGCGCCGGCCCCTTCATCGAACGCAACCAGCCGGCGATACGGAATTCCCGCTTCAACCCGGCTTCGTCAAGTTCGATTGCTTTAAGGGCTTCGTTGTCCTCTGCGCTGACTGGTGCGATACATGACGAAAAACCATCGATCGTTATTACGCCCTTCGGCGAAGTGATTGTTGCCAGTGCCTGAACCAGACGCCAGGCCGGGTTGGGAACAATCGCTCCCCACTTTGAGTGCAGGTCAGTGCGCGCGCCGTGGGCCCTCAATTCCAAAAACTGTATACCTTTGAAACCAAGACTGATAACCGGCCGCTCTTTTGTATCTTTGTAACCTTCGTCCCAAATGCATCCCTGTGCCGCCAGCATCTCTGCATTTTCAACAGCGAAGCGGTAAAGACTCGGACTACCCAGGCCGTCTTCACCATCAACCAGGAATCTCAACGACACCGGCAGTTTGCCGAAGGTTTTTTGATAGGCTTCGACCGCCGCCACGCGAGCAACCAGATCGCCCTTGCTGTTGGCTGCTCCGCGGGCGTAAAGCTTGCCATCGATGATCGTCGCGGCAAAGGGTCCTACTGACCATTCGCTCAAGTGTCCAACCGGCTGAACATCGTAGTGACCATAGACGACGAAGCTCTGCGAGCCGCTGCCACATTCGCCGTAGATAATCGGGTAGCCGTTGCCGATACGAAACGAGCGTGTGCCGATACCTACGCGCTGCATCATCTGTTCGACGGATTCGGCAACCGCGCGCATGCCCGTGCCACGCGCCGCGACGGAGGGCATGCGGCAAAGCGCCTGCAGTCTCTCGGTGAAACTGCGCGCATGACGGTCAACGTATCGATCGAAGCGAGTGAAGGGCATACTCAAATTTCAAATCTTAAATCTCAAATTTCTCGCCTGCGCACGACACGGCGTCGAGCTCTTAATCGGAACTAGTTCAATTGGCAATTCAAGTTTCACCGCTGAACGGATTGCCAAACTTCCTGCGGGTATAACAAATAGCGTGGTTGTTCTGACGCCCGCTCGAATCCTGCAGCAATCAGTCCGTTGGTCAAAGCCTGCTGAAACTCGCCGCGGACGCGCAATTGATCTTTTCGTGCCTGAGCGGGATCCTCCCGACAGAGTTTGGTCCAGTTAGCCGGGATTTCAATCATCGCTGCCGGTTTGATCGGCGCAGTCTCCGTCGAGGAAGAATCTCCGTTGGCAAGGCTGATCACCCTCGGCGAATCGAGCTGCCAGCTGGCGAACAGGCGATCGCTATCGATGCCTGCGGGTTCGACATTAGCCAACGACGGGCTGGTTGCGTAATCCGTTCCGTAAAAATTCACTGCATAGTTGCTTACCGTTACGCCCAGGCGGTTCAAATTGAAATGCGCGTTGCGAGCCTGCATCGGATCCCAGGTCCACTTGATAGAGCTGCGACCTTCCTGAATCGCCCGCTCACGTTGGCGCCACTTCAGGCGGGCGCCCACCCCCTGGTTTTGAAAATCCGGATCGACCGCCATCATATGCGAGTAACCGAAAATCTCAGTGCCGCGAATGGCCGCTAAATGGTGAACAAACCCAACCAGTCGATCGTCAACGAAGGCGCCTAACGTCCAACCGCCAGCCTGTCGGGAAACGATTAAATGACGGCGCGGCGAGATCTCGAGATCCGGAAGTCCAAAGACTTCTCGCTGCAGGCGAATGCAGCTATCCAGTTCATCGATCGTTGTGCATTCGCGAATAACGATGTCTGCCATCGGCATCAAGAAGCGAACAGGAATTGTTAACTGAGATATGGCCAACACAGGCTTGGCAAAGTACAGAACCGCGAGCGGTAGCGAGCAGATGCTACGAGCAAATCAACGCGGCATTGGACTGCCTGGAGGGATGCTTGTAGCATCCGCTCGCTACCGCTCGCGGTTCTGCAATAGCACCCCCGCCTAAGCTGTTGTCTTGGGCGAACACGCCGGCACCTCGATCACGGTTCGCAATCCGGTGGCGTGGCGATTCTCAAGTGTAACCGAACCCTTCATTAATTCGAGTAATCGACGTCCTACGATTATCCCTAATTCGTTGAGGTCGGTTTTGCCAGCCCGCGGTGTGTCTACCGGATCGAAAACGCGCGACATGTCTTTGATTGGTTCGCCTTCATCCTCTATTTGCACCTGAAGCGACGACGGGTCAATCAGCTTGGCATCGACGGTAACGCTCTGTCCTTCCCGGCTGCGGCTAACCGCCCAGGCCAGGAAAGTATAGAGCACCTGCCGTAAGCGTCCGCGATCAGACACGATGGTAGTTACTTCCGGGGCCAAATTACACTCGATCTTCACGTCGCGCTTTTGCGCCTGTCTGCCAACTGCGACGCAAGTTTCGCGCAGAGTTTCAGGAAAAGAAAGCTCCTGCAGAAAAATTTCAGCCGGGCCGGCCTCGAGACGAGACAGATCGACCAGTTGATTTAGACTGGCAAGCAATTGCAGGCCAGAGTTTTGAATTTTCTGACAGAAGCGCTGCTGAGGTTCGCTCAACTTTTCCTGGTCAAGCATGATCTCAGCAAAGCCAAGTATCGAGGTCAGAGGCGTGCGCAGCTCATGCGACATTCGCGCCAGAAAAAGCGAACGGTAGTGTGAAACATGTCGAAGCTCGCGATTGGCTTCTTCAAGCTCGACGGTTCGCAGCTGAAGTTGCTCGATTAGATCGGCGATCCGCTCGTCGTCCACGTGCTCTACCGACGCTCCATTGTTGCCTTTGGGACTATCAGTCACTTGCTTGCCCGGTCCTGAATTGGTAGAGGGTTAACGATTGAAGCTGCTGCGGGCTCCACGTGTGCTCCTCAAATTGTTTGGAAAGTTCAATATAAGACTGCGCCGATTGAGTGTCAAAGCCGTGCTTCTTTTTTAACTAAATCGTGCGTTATCATGCTTTAAGGTAGAGGCACGCTGCCACTGCCTCAAATCTCCCAGACAAAATCAACGATGGGCAAACTAACAGAGCAACCGCTGGCGGAACTCATTCGCGAGATCTCGATTAAGGCTTTGTCAGGAACACTTCGGCTCGAATACGAGCGGATGCAAACGGCTGTCTATTTTGATAAGGGTCAACTGATCTACGCAGCTTCAAACCTGCGAACGCTACGCTTGCGCGAATATCTCGTCAAGCGAGAACTTATCCCAGAAAAAGATCAGGCAAAGCTGGAAAACGGTCTACCGGATCTTGAACTCGCGGAAGCCCTGGCCAAAGACGGAACCCTAAGGCAAAAAGATATTGATGCGCTGCTGGTAATACTGGTTAGCGATATCCTGCGCGTCTCGCTGTTATGGACAGAGGGTACGTGGGACTTTAATGGCCGCGCCCGCCTGGCTGATTCGATTAACGTCAAGATCGATACCGGAACACTGCTCCGTGAAGCGGCTCAAAGGATGCCCCTCAACTTCGTTTCGGGCCGTTTTCGGAATCCAGGCGAGATGATTGCGCGCGCGCCGGGACTATCTCCAACGAGCAGTTTTCGCCCGGCCGAAAGCTTCATTCTTTCTCGGCTCGATAAGCCAATAAGGCTGGAGGAGTTGATTTCGCTGAGTGGCTTACCGGAACCGGAAACGCGGCGTGTCCTTTATGGCCTGGCTCTTAGTGACTTCATAACCCGCGAATACTGGCAAAATGCTTTTCGCACCGACACCACGAAGTCGGGCCAGGCGCAATCTGCAAGTTCCGCTGCGCCGGCCGTCACCGCTAAACCGGAACAATCCGATAATTGGCTTAGTGCGAGCATTGAGAATGTAGACCTGGAAGAATTTTTGAAACGGCTGAAGACGGCGACGAATCACTACCAGGTACTCGAGCTGCCGGCAACGGCGAACATAAGCGAAATCAAAGACACCTACTATTCGATGGCCCGGCGCTACCACCCAGATAGATTCCATCTAAAATCGGGGACGAAGGTGCACGCGGAGATCAGTTCGGCCTTCGCTCGAGTAACCCAGGCCTACGAAACCCTAACGAACCCGAATGCGCGGGCCGGTTATGACCACACGCTGGAACGGACCAGACAATATGCGGAGGCGGAGGCACAAAAGGCAGCCAAAACTCGAGAGAGCGGTGGGTCGCCTGAACATTTGGATCCTGATAGGGCCGCCTCCGAAACAGGAGTAGATAGTGCCGAATACAGTTTTCGCGAAGGGTCTGGCGCTTTAGAACAGGGCCGCATCAGGGCAGCGATCCAGTACCTGTCGAATGCTGCGCGGCTGGAACCGAAAGAGGCGCGTTATCGTGCCTATTACGGACGGGCGCTGGCTGCGGACGAAAACACGCGCCGGTTGGCCGAGAATGAATTTCAAGCCGCTATTAAACTGGAGCCCGCTAACGCGCTTTTTCGTACAATGCTGGCTGAGTTGTATTTTGAGTTAAAGTTTCATCGCCGCGCCCAGACAGAGTTGGACCGGGCGCTGGCAATTGATCCCCATAACGCTGCGGCAAACCTGCTGTTGCGCAAACTGGCAAAGTCGCGCAAGGTAGGTTAGCCTCGAGTTTTGAAATCTGAAGTTGCGATCTGAGATTTCAAATCTGAAATTTCAAATCTAATCTGAGATCTGAAATCTGAAATCTGAAATTTGAAATCGCTCTAATGTCCACCACTTACCGCAGCCCTGAAAAAGACCGTCAAGCGCGCGAGGCTTACCTGCAACTAGCTGCCGCCGCTGATGAGTTTGAAAAGTATGCTAACCCGCATGCTGTTCGCATTGCCGCGATCGCAGACAAGATTGCCGAGGCTTTTCACATGGCTCCCCAGGATCGGAAATCACTGCGCACGGCAGCGCGCATGCACGATCTCGGCGAAGTAGCCATGGAGCGAGAGTATATTCAACGGGCCGGCTCGCTTACGGATGAAGAGCGGACCGACCTCGAGCGGCATCCGGTCATCGGCGAGCAGGAAGCCGCGCGCGCCAGCGCCGACCGTGACGTGCAACTGTTAGTTCGCTGGCATCACGAATGGTGGAACGGTTCCGGTTATCCGGACGCGCTCAGACAGAATGAAATTCCGTTGGCCGCGCGAATCTTGCGGGTAGCAGATTCATATGCGGCGTTAACAGATGCACGACCGTTTCGGCCGGCCCTCACCGAAGAGGATGCTCGCGCCAGTATTGTCGAGCGCGCCGCAATCGAATTCGATCCGGCAGTAGTCAAAGTACTTCTTTCACTGCAGGATCTTGAGGAGTTGCGATCTTACGCAAAGCCGGTTGACCCTTCCGACTCGACTGCGACAGTTGATGATGGTTGGAATCTTTTTTCTTTGTTCATGAGATAGATTTGGAGGGCGGTGACCTGTCACCGCATTCCAAATAGGAATCGCTTAAGGAATCAATAAGTGGCTTACGTCGCATCTGCAACTTTTCCCAACGGCTGGTTAAACTTCGAGCTAAGCGTCTTGCGTCGTTTGAAGTTCTCTTCAATCGCGCTTCCCTTCACCGGAGAACCAAATCTTGGCGTACAGCTAAAGCGTTGGAACGTGCGTGTAGCCGCCAACGACTCAATGATGTGGGCACATACCAAAGCCACCGCCTTGATAGAAAATGATTCGGAACGACTCACTGAAGAAGATCTGGAAGCTATCGTTGACGATGCTTACGTTCCGCGCGAGCGGCTTGACAATCCTTCGCTCGGGAATTGGTTTAATGAAACTGACGCCTGGTGGTTCGATAATGTTCGCTTCAACGCCGAGAGATTAGACAATCAATACAAACGCGCCGTGGCTTTGACGCTGGGTATGATGGTGGGCGACTACGTTCTCTCCTTCACCGCGGAAACCAGTCACCTGCGTGAGCCTCTCTCTTTGTCGCGCGTGTTCCGCCAGTTTGCCGAAGACCTGCCGTTTCATTACGACGGCTCGCTGCGCAGTAAAGCGACCAACCAGGAGACGCGCACGTTCGTGGCCGAACGCCGCCATACTGACCTGCTCTTTCTGCGTTTGCCCACGCCAATGCAACTGCAAACCACCCCACAACAAGTTCTGGCCTGGCGCGAAGAATGGTTACAGGGTGGTGATGATTTTTGGGGCGACTTTGAGAAAAACCGCGCCGGCAAGCTCGGTTCACGGGTGCAGAGCAAGCAGCAATATCTTGGCCTGGTGGAGGACTTGCTTCACACTGCCGCGCACCTGCCCGGATGGGCCATAGCCCATACCGAGAATGGTTTCATCTCCACCGACGAACTGGTTGAGACCATCAGCCGCGTCCGGAAGATCGACGCAGTTTACTCAAAGGATTTTTCTGATTTACTGGGCCTGCGCGCCGCGATCGTTACGGCTCAGGGTTAGCCACCACGAATCGATAGCCAACCCCTCTTACCGTCAGAAGATGTTCCGGCTTGGTGGGATCGTCTTCAATATACTTCCGCAAACGTACGATGAAGTTATCGATGGCCCGCGTGTCGGTATCCTCGTTGAGCCCCCACACATTTTCAAGAATTGCCTTCCGCGACACAACATTGCCTTCATGCTTAACGAGGTAACGCAGCAGCTGCGCTTCCATCAAAGTTAATCTAATCGTCTGTTCAGGTGTGCGCAGTTCGAGGTTTCCAAAATCAATGACGCGGTTATTGAACTCGAATTCTTCGAGGCTTTCCTGGTCCTGTTCTGCTTGCTGAGCTTCCGGCTCAGCTCTGGCAGCTTGTTCCTGCGTCAGATCCTGATGAAACCATTGGCGTCGCCTCAGTAAGGCATTGAGTCGGGCCAGCAGGACTGACAGCTCAAAAGGCTTGGGAAGATAGTCGTCAGCGCCAGACTCAAAACCGCGCAGCACATCTTCCGGACGTCCGCGCGCAGTCAACATCAGGACAGGCACAAAGTAGCCGGCGGCGCGCAGTTCGGCAGCCACAGTAAATCCATCTTTGCCGGGCAGCATTACATCAAGCACCAGCGCATCGTAGGTTTGCCGCTTATCGAAAAATAACGATAGAGCGGCCTCGCCATCACTGACGGCGTCGACGGTATAGCCTTCAGCTTCGAGGTTGAAGCGCAAGCCATCAGCCAGGTGTTGCTCATCTTCTACAACCAGCACGGCGCTCATCGGTTGAAATCCTTCTTCATTGGATAATGGGTCGCCTCGCCGCGAATGTCCGATCAACTGATGGAAACTCTGGCAACGCCTTCGTCGCAGAGCGACGATTGAATTTAGCCCGGCCTTAGGCAGCCGGGCTAAATTCATGCCGACTCTACGCGTCGAAGTCTCACAGCCGCGGGAGTTCGATTGTAAATCTACTCCCCCGGCCAGGACCTTCACTCTCAGCGAACACTTTTCCTCCGTGTCGCTCAACTACGGAACTCACGATAAACAATCCGAGGCCGGTGCCCTTAAACCTGGCCATCACCCGCCCGGGGACGCGGTAAAAGCGCCTGAAGATGCGTTTGAGCTGTGCCGAAGGGATGCCAATTCCTTTGTCCTCAATCCGGACCGCCACCTTTTTCGCATCAAGCGCCGCTACTTCAACCGAAATCTGAACGCCCTTGACTGAGTATTTGACGGCATTGTCGAGCAGGTTTGAAATGGCCACGCGCAATTCCTCGGCGTCAGCCTTTACTTGCGGGCGTTCGCCGTTGACTGCTTCGGTAAACGTCACCGCCTCAGGAGCGAGGTTGTGGCGAACGCGAGTGAGGTTTACGCATTCCGTAACCAGTTCACCGACGTCTACCTTCCTCAGGTTGAGTTTGCGGCGACGTTGACCGGATTGACCGGCCCGCAAGACTTGCTCGACGGTCTGCAATAGACGGTCGCTATCGGCCAGCATCACATCGTAAAACTCCTGCCGCTTGTTCTCGTCAAGTTCGCGCTTCTTCAGTGTCTCGAGATAGAGCCGGATCGAGGCGAGTGGTGTCTTTAGCTCATGAGTGACCGCGTTAATGAACGCATCATGCTGTTCGTTGCGCCGTATCTCACGAATGAGGAAGGTTGTGTTAAGGACGAGACCGGTAATAATTAGCAGGAAGAAGATTATGCCAAAAACGAGCAGGGCGATTTCAGTCGCGTTGAGAATGATCCAGCCGACATTCAAGGCCACAGCCAGCGCCACCAGGCACGCGCCCAGCGTAATAAAAAAGGCTATCGACTTACGACGACCACTAACTGCCATAAGTGCATTGTAGCAGGCGGAGACGCAGTGAGGAGCAGAGGCAGGGGCAGACGGCAGGAGACAATCAGTAGTTCAAAAGGAAAAAGCAGCAGGAAGGGGTTTTCCCTGCCTACTGCTCCTGCCGTCTGCTGCTGGTCTTGATCAGGCCGCTTTCTGCAGCTCAGCCACCGGTGGATTCGCTGCCGCCAGTATTTGCTCTTTACTAATAACTCGGATCCCGTTGGCCAATCCAAGCAATTGCAGCGTGCGGATCCCATACCAGTTGAAGTCGACTTCATACCACGTTAATCCGTGGCGTGCAGCGCGCGGATGTGCGTGATGGTTGTTGTGCCAGCCTTCGCCAAATGAAAGCAGCGCCACCCACCAGCTATTCGTTGAGTCGTCCGTCGTTTGAAAGCGGCGGGTGCCCCACAAGTGCGTTGCCGAATTCACGAGCCAGGTGAAGTGGAGTCCGATCGTGACTCGCAGGAAAACACCCACAAACAAGAACGACCAACCACCCATGGCAAACAAAAGAGCTCCTGAAATAATTAAGGGAACGTAATAGAACTTGTTAAGGAACATGTGCACCGGATCCTTCATCAGATCGGGCGCGTATCGCTGCAGCACACTCTCTTCGTGTTGCTGCGCGGTGCCGCGCAAGATCCAACCCATGTGCGCCCACCAACGTCCATCTCGCGGCGTGTGTGGATCGCCGGGCTCGTCAGTGTTTGCATGATGAATACGATGAGTGACGACCCAGTTGATCGCTCCACCTTCCAGCGCGAGCAAACCACAAAACGTCAAAAAGTATTCAACCGCTTTCGGCGTCTTATAACCACGATGCGTCAGCAAGCGGTGAAATCCCATGCCTATGCCTAAACTGCCCGATATCCACCAAAGCAACAACGTAACCGGCACCACTTTCCAGCTGAGCATGAATAGGGCCGCAATAGATCCCAAATGAAAAATGATCATGAAGATTGTGGTGTTCCACTTGATAGCGCCGTGCTTGTTAAGATTGACCGTTTTGCTGCTCATTAATACTCCAGTGCCTCTCAAAAATATTCAGTCATACATTGGATGCTGACCGACGATTTCATACTAACAACTGGCAGCGGCGGAGGTTGTAATAGTTATGTAATCAGCCTTTTAGCACTCGGACTTCGAGGTCCATACCTGTGCTGCAACTTGCCTGAACACGCAACATAGTGCATTATTGTGGTGTTACTCCTTCTCTCTTGCATCAACGGTGATGCGCCCACGCCTGATGTATGGCTTCGGCGTTTGAGATAGTGCGAGAGCGGGCAATGGAAAATATGAAGAAGCTGCTCAACTGAGCGCCCGAACGCGGGCCTTCGCTGCTACCGTACTCCGAAGCCACCTTTGATTCGAAGCTTCTCTTAATGCTCCCAAGCGAGCTAAGGAAAAACTTACAGTATGGCTATGAAACTCTACGTGGGGAATCTCTCGTTTCAGACTTCGAGTGAGGACCTACAGCAACTATTTTCGCAAGCAGGCACAGTGGAGTCAGCATCGGTTGTGGAAGACCGCGACACGGGACGTTCACGCGGTTTTGGTTTCGTCGAGATGGCTTCGAAAGAAGAAGGCGAAAAGGCAATCGAACAATTCAATGGTACTGACCTGGCCGGTCGCAACCTCACCGTAAACGAGGCCAGACCACGTGAAGATCGTGGCGGTCGCGGAGGCGGCGGCGGTGGTCGCGGTGGTTATGGCGGCAATCGCGGCGGCGGTGGCGGTCGTGGTGGCTATGGCGGCGGCGGTGGCGGCGGACGCGACAACTCGCCACGCTGGTAGGAAAAAGAGGTAAATAGTAAATGGTGAATAGTGAGTAGTTACAAAACCCTAAGCGCTATTCACCTATTGCTATCAAAACAGATCGTTCGTCGACAATTAATCTAATTCACTATTTACCATTCACTATTCACTTAAGAGGTATTTATGGAAAAGCAGACTGTAGAAAAGACAACTACTCCTAAGCCAGTTATTGAAAAACAGACTTATGCGATCGGCGATCGGGTTGAAAAGCTGTGCGCGGTGTGCCAGGAAGAACGTGGCCACGTCGTCGCTTCGATTACGAAGAGAGGACTAATTTCGCGAGTTACCTGTCCGAAGTGTGGCACTCGTGGATCCTTCTCTAACGGAGCTAAACTTACGAAGGGTCGCTCGAAGACAGTGAACAGCGAACCTTATGACCGCACGCGCACCTATCGCACCGGTCAAACGATGAGTCATCCGATCTGGGGCGCCGGCGAAGTAACAGCCCTGATCGAGCCGCGTAAGATCGATGTGCTCTTCGCGGACCGCATTCGGCGGCTGATTCATTCGCGAGCTGACGCCTAAACATCTTCTAAAGTCCTGAACAGAACAAGGCTGCGTTCCAAACGCAGCCTTTTCTCTTGCATTGCGGCGTTTTTCGTCGCAGAGCGACGGTTGAATTTAGCCCAGCCTCTTAAGGCTGGGATCATCGACACCATCCACAACTCTTCATCGCGTGAGCGACGGTTGAGAGACTCATTCGTCGCTGACGCGACGTAAATCCAATAACACTTCCCCGATCCCGGCCATCGCAGGCCGGGCTAAATTCATGCCGACGCTACGCGTCGAGCACCAAATCCTAGGTCGAGGCTTTCTTAACGCTGGTTCCTGCCGAATTGAATTTTTTCGGCAGTCTTACGCGTCCCGACGCAAACAAAACCAACCACACGACCCCGGACACTGACGATAGCAAACCGGAAATGATTGTCAGGGTCCGCGGTGTGATCCCACGCAAAGACCATCCGGCAATCGTTGTCGACAAGCTCCAGGTAAGTAATTCACTGGCACGGTCCGTAGTTATCACGCGTCCACGCAGTTTGTCGGGGACCAGGCGCATTAGCAAAGTGTCCTGTACGCCAAACTCCGCGCCCAGCACTATTCGCCCCAGAAAAAGAAACAGACACGCAAAGAACAGATTAGGCATCACGCCAATCAGCGCGAACAGAAAACCCTGAAGCAGTAAACCCCAGCCGATGAAAGCAGGCGTCTTGCCGAGAAACTCGAAGTAATGTCCGGCTCGCCGCGCGATCATCATGCCAACGAACAGGCCAAGGCCGCCCGCGAAGTAAAGCGCTGCCACGGCTGAGTCTCCGCTGATTCCCCGCTGACCGGCGAAAACAATACCGCCAAGCCTGTCCATGATGAGGTTCATCGCACCGCCGCCGCTGGCCCAAATCACGTTAATAGCGAGAATCGCCGCAACCGGTGCGTGCGTAACTATGTACGACCAACCCTCGCGTATGTCTGACCAATAACTTCTCCTTTTCTCCAGGTCGCCATCGTTCTTTTCCAACGCCAGTTGTTTTGTTTCCTGCTCGGGAATCAGCCAAACCGAAAATGCGGAACCGAAGAAGGACAGGGCGTTTACGATGAACGCCGCTCGATAGCCGACGTTTGCGGCAGTCCAACCACCGAGCGCCGCGCCCAGAGACATCAGGAGAAACCGCGAAGAGAACATCAGCGCATTTCCAGCCAGCAGGTCGCGCTCGCCAGTGATGTTCGGCATGGCCGCGCTCTTGGCCGCTTCGAAGAAACACCCAAAGAAAGAAAGCAGCGTCGTGCAAAGGTAGGCAATCCACAAATCCTCGGGGCCGCGCACCAGGAGAAACCCGATCGCAACGGCGACTCGCGCGAAGTCGCTCGCAATCATCACCATTCGGCGTGACCAGCGATCCACGAAAGCTCCAGCCAGCGGAGCAAACACGGTGAATGGCACCATGCGCGCGAGCAGCATGATAGTGGTTGCACCCGCATCTCCATGCGAGATCAGGCGCACCAGCCCCAGGCCGGCAATGAAGTTAAACCAGTTGCCCAGTTCAGAGATCACCTGGCCCCACCACAACCGCCGGAAGGAGCGATTCCGCCGTAGCAACTGGATGTAGGTTAGTGAATCCATAACTAATACCGGGTTTCAAGTTTCAAGTTCGGAGTTGTCTTAACTTGAAACTTGAAACTTAGAACTTGAAACTCAAATGAAAGAGCCGCCGGTTCAGACCAGCGGCTCGCAACCTCCAAAACTGCTTCGAGAATCATCCGCCTAAAAACTTTGGTGGTCTCTTCTCAATAAAGGCTGCGACGCCTTCTCTAAAATCTTTTGTTAGCCCCGACTGAATCTGCGTTTCTCTTTCGAGTTCCAGTTGTCCGCCGTAATCGTTCGTCGCACTTGCTTCCAATAATTCTTTAATGCGACCAATCGCAGCGGTCGGGGCCTGGGCCAGCTTTTCAGCCATCGCCAATGCCCGGGGAAGCAGCTCCTCATCCGGGACGACTACATTGATCATCCCCATTTCCAGAGAGCGCCCAGCTGTCACTATTTCGCCTGTCATCATCAATTCCCCCGCGCGCTTCCAACCTATCAGCCGCGGCAGGATGAACGTTCCACCGCAGTCGGGTACCAATCCTATCTTGATAAAGGCCTGATTAAAGCGCGCGGATTCTCCGGCCATCACGAGGTCGCAAGCCAACGCCAGATTGCAACCGCCTCCCGAAGCCGCGCCGTTGACAGCGGCAATGAACGGCAAAGGAGCATGACGAATCAACAATATGCATTCATTGAGCAGTCGCAAGGGTTCATCAAAGAACGCCTCCACTTTTCCTTCCCGTTCGGCGATTTTTTGCATCTCGCGCAGATCGCCCCCGGCACAAAAGGCCCGGCCGGCGCCTGTTATTACTACCGCTCGCGCACCGCGAGCCTGAACTTCACTAACAGCGGATTGAAACTCCTGGCCCACTTCCGTGGTTAACGCATTTAACGAGGCTGGACGGTTAAGGGTGATGATCCCAACCGCTCCCCGCATTTCAACCTGAATGGTTTCGTAACTCATATTAGATCCGAGCGCACTTATATGATTGCCAGACGTAGGACAAGCATTCCCGCCCGTCCTCTTTCACCGCAAAGAGGATCGAAGACAAGACAGGCAGGAATGCCTGTCCTACACCGCTTCCAGCTTTACTGGAAAAACTTAGTTTCTCGGCTGTGCGGCACGACTTGCGCCGAAACACTCACCACACAGCACGGGCCTGCCAGTCGAAGGCTTGAAAGGTACAGTGTCGGTTTTGCCACACTGATCGCAGGTAATCTCAAATCTTTGGCGATCGCCACCGCCACCCTTTGGGCCGCCAAAGTTTGAACGGCGCGCATCGCGACAAGGCTTGCAGCGTTTGGGATGAGTTAGGTTGCGTTCCTGGTAGTATTCCTGCTCACGTTCGGTGAAGGGAAAGATCTCTCCACATTCCGCGCAAGTGATCTCGATGTCTGGCATAACTGGTTCTCCATGAGCGGGGGACTGAGGTTCCCTACTCTCTCTTCGGCGCAAGCAGGTTCAAGTTCCGACGGTGACCGGGCTTGGGATGTGACTGACGCTTAAATTCGCCTGCGGGGCTTGCGATCCGAAACGGGTTTAAGTGGGCCTGAGTTTACTCCCACTAATACCCGTATTCAAACTAATTCCAACATCAGACTCCGAATCCGGTGGCCCAACCGTCAGACTCTTGCCAATTCCTCTACATGGGCGCGCACGGTCTGCCCCAAGGTCTGCAGATTGTAGCCACCTTCGAGACATGAAACGATGCGCCCGTTGCAGTCCTGCTTCGCCCACTCCTTAACTGTTCGAGTCAAGTGAACGAAGTCTTCATCCTCAAGCAGCAACTGGCCGAGGGGATCGCCGTGGTGGGAATCAAAGCCCGCGGAAATCATTATCAGATCGGGCTTAAACTTTCCCGCTATCTCATCGAGCGCCGCCTCGAACATACGCTTCTGTTCGCTTGCAGGCGTGAGCGCGCGCAAAGGAACATTCAACGTGGAACCAAGGCCGCGACCTACGCCATGTTCGCCCCTGGCTCCGGTTCCTGGGTACCAGGGATATTGATGAGTTGAAAAAAAGAAAACCGTGGGGTCGTCATAAAACACCCCCTGCGTCCCATTGCCGTGGTGAACATCCCAATCAATGATCGCGACCCGTTCGATTTCGGAATAGTGATTTTGCGCATAACGCGCGGCCACGGCTACGTTGTTGAAGAGGCAAAAGCCCATTGCTCGTTCCGCGGTCGCGTGATGCCCCGGTGGACGCACCGGCACAAAAGCATTGGAAATCTCTCCTCGCATTATTAAATCAATCGCCTGACAAGCGGCGCCGGCGCCATGCAAGGCGGCCTCGAGCGACTTCATTGAAACAACAGTGTCGGCGTCAAGATAACCTGTGCCTTCGCTCACCACTCGTTCGATCTGTTTATAAAGCTGTGGGGTGTGACAAGCCTGCACGTCGCCCCGCGGTGCTTCCTTCGCCTGCACTTCCCGTAGCCTTGGCCAAAGGCCTTCGTCCTCCTGCAGTGCCTTCATCACTACACCATAACGCGATGGCGACTCTGGATGACCCGGGCCCGTGTCGTGCTCATTGAAAACCGGATGATGAATGATTGCTGTAGTCATTAAGAAGCAAACAGTAAACAGCAAACAGCAAACAGTCAATTAGAGAGCAAACGGTAAACAGCAGGCAGCAAACGGCAACCCTTAATCCGAGAATCGACCGCCGAGTGGCAGCAGGAAGTACGCCATAACGGATCAAGTTATACGAATGCCTCCGGCTCGGCTGCTTGTGTTTGCTGTTTGCTATCCCCCGGCTGTTTGCCGTCCTGTGTCTTGATCTCAGCGACTTCCCTCGTAGCCAGACTCAAAACCATACGCGCAATTTGCGTGATTCAGGAAAAGGGCCAAGCAATTACCGGCGATTTATTGGAGTTTCAGAAAGTGGTTGGAGGCGAGGACGTTTCGTCCGCCGGGGAATGACGATTGCACATCTAGCCATCGCGAACTTTAGTGCCCTTTACCTTTCAGCAATCGGGTTACCAACATCAGGAGGGAAGCATATGGCATACGATGATGAACAGGCTACGAGAAGCAGGGTCGTAGTGGATACACCAACTTCAAGGCGTGAGGTCACCCACACCGAAGCGGTCCGCAACGATCGCGGCGGCATGTCGGGAGCGACCGTCGGCGTAATCGTGGTAGTAGCAATTGCGCTCATAACGGTAGTGGTCCTGTTTTTAATGAACCAACAAAACAATCTTAACGCTAACGATAATCTTGCCGCGCAGCAACAGCCTGTCGTTGTCCAGCAGCCAGCACCACAACAACAGCCGCCAATCATAGTTCAACAACCAGCGGCAGCGCCGGCCACGAATCAACCGCCCGTGATCATTAATCAGCCAGCTACCGGCGGTACGGCACCGGCAAATACCTCCAATGATGGGGCAGTGCAAATGGCAGTGGACAAAGCGATTGGTGACGATCCAACGCTCTCCGCCCTGGGAATTACGACGACTGTTCTGGATGGCAAAGTGACGCTGACTGGAACGGTGAAAAGCGAGGCGCTCAAATCCCAGATCGACCGGGCTATCAGAGGGGTCAAGGGAGTAAAACAGGTTGATAATCAGATTGTCGTGATGAGCTAGGAAGAAGTGCTGAGTACTGAGTGCTGAGTACTGAGTTGGGAGCGCCGTGTTAAATCGCGGCGCCCTTTTTTTACTCAACACTCAGTACTCGGTACTCAGCACTCTTTTCTCAGTACCCCTCCGTATGCTGACGGAGCCAGTCGTCGAGTTCTTCTTCGGTTGCCTCACGCCCAAGGTCCTCGCGCAAACGTTGATGTAGATAATCGTGTTCCGTCTGGGCGACGTCCTCGAGTCTGTTGCTGCCATCCGCATTTTCAGCGTCTTTGTTTTGTTCCTTCTCAAGAGGCATAAACTTGAACCTCTGCAGTCTCCAGTGAAGTTTCTATTATCAGATTAGCTTCCTCACCGGCGATCAGCAAACGTCTTCGCGCTCCGTCGGCGGAGAGGCTTACGTCCTTAATTTGGCATGGCTGGGGTGGTAAATGAAACCGTAATAGACCTTCTACAGCGCCATCGCTGAGCAGAACGTCTATATCACTCTTTATTTGTCCCTTCGCCTCTGCATCAATTTCCAACTCACTGACCGCCACCGGGTGGGGCAACAAGCCCATTTCACCGTCAAGGAAGATCGTCCAGATGAAGCCAATGTCCAGCAGCACATACAAGGCCTCGTCGAAAACAAAATAGCCGAGAAAGGTCGCGCCCAGAACATGGGCGATGACGTGATCCTGATGGGTGGTTGTATCTTGCGGGGTCCAGTTGGTCATCAACCGTGTAGGAGACGGTAAACAGTAGTCAGTAGACAGTTGCGGAGGCAAGCTGCCGCTTACTCTCTACTGTCTACTGACTACTGACTACTGTCTACTGTCTACTGTTTAATGTCTACTGATTCAATCGAGGTAATGGGCGCCGAGTTGCGCCTGCAAAGTCTCGGGCACGATCTTCCAACTGGCATTCGAGAGCTTATGAGTATCGAAATCTGAAGAGTTCATGCGCAGGGCGCGCCAGTGTGCCCTGCTCTCTTCGTACAGCCAGCGATAGATCGGTCCGTTGCCGCGCCGGCTGTAGAAGACTCGTTTGGCTACCGTGTCGTTGGCTGCAACTCCAACAGGGGTGGCTTCGGTGGGGCTCGGGGAGTCAACGAAGACTCGCAGTCCACTCATCGTTATCGACATCTTAGCTCCTTCAGTCGAGCCCGCCGCCGTGAGCTTGATGCACTACAGGCTTTTCGATTTTTGTAAAATTCACCAGCCCGCGCTTCACCTCTTCGACAGCAATGCTGGTGTTCCTGCGCCTACCCTTGTCGGCCTCGATGCGCGGCTTGGATCCGTGCAGCAGTTGTTTCGTTCTTAAACCAGCAACGATGATTAGACGAAATCGGGAGTCGATCCCCGGCCAGGTCCCTTCATTAGCCACTCCTGTTGGGGAGTTACCATTTTGTTTTCCGTTGTTCATTTAGTGTTCGATCTCAAGACTTTCGTTTACCAGTCATTTCGAAATTCAACTGCGTTCGTCGCGAGCTACAGGAGTTTGACGACGATAAATAATACGGGCACCGCCAAAACCGCGAGGGCCAGAAGTTGCAGCCAATTCATCGCCGACTTTTTGCAGTTCGGACAACGAAACCTCCACAACGCCAATATCCGGCCGCACTGGTCACAGGAAGAAATCATGACGCCACTCCACTCTTTAGTTCTCCCTCGCCATTTGCCATGAATCGCGATAGTTGCTGACGGTCGAAAGCACGGCCCCGGCTCAGCTCCCTTAGTGGATCTGCGACTAACCAGAAGCAGGCTTTGCCTTCATCGGTAGTCGTAAGATTCTCAAACGCCGGAGCGTCAAGGCGTACTGGCCTGAAGCATTCCATTCCCGTCTCCCGCGATCGCGCCAGCAGGGCATCCCCCGAGCTTTGAAACAAGGGAACACGGAAGGCGCCGCGATCATCGATCGCAAACCAATCGCCGTTGGCGCGCCGCATAGCAAACAAAGTCTTCATCGGAAACCTCAATCCTCGATCTCACGCACGCGGCGTTGAAGTAATATGCAGTTCGTCATCAGTGTCGTGGCGGACGAAAACTGAAAACACCATGAAGGCGGCCCCGCACGCAACCAAGGCCATGGCGATGGCCCACCACAAGTGACTTGTTCCACCCTGGCTACCTTCAAAAGTGACGAAGAGGTAGAACTGCCACACTGCCAGCGCGGCGGCGACAACGACGCCAATGATGGATCCAGTAACATTCTTCAGATCTTTTTTCGCGTAGCTCATTTAGCCCTCCTCAATTTCTACTCAGGGATGCCGAGGCAAGATTCACCATCGAGTCAATTGCACAAGCTGCAACAGACCCGTCGCGAAGCCGGCGTAATAGCGCCGATGGTTTATTGTTGTTGATAGTGGAGACTGACATCAGATTTTCCTGGCACTAGTCGAGTTTGAAAAACAAACAGACGGCACAAGGAAAAGGAGGAAAAGCAAATCCTGATGTCGAGAGTAAATTTTCGAAGAACAGCCGCAAGATCAATGTATCACATCTGACCGCGTAATCAGGCTGCGGTGACGCAGTTTGGTTTGAACGCTTCTCGTCCTATCGACCCCACACCGCTCAGGCAAATGTAAGCGTTGCTTTTTCAACATTGGAGTCGCGATCAGCAAAACTCTGTATTGCCTCCACCTCGTTCGCGTAAATATCGAAGACTGCCAGAAGTCGCGTCGCTCTGAATAATTCTCGCAACTGGTCGGTGAGACCGATTAGCTTGATCTCTCCGCCTTTGTTTTCTACCGAAACCTGGCTTGCTACCAGTTCTCCCAGGCCGCATGAATCGATAAAGGTGACGCCCTTGAGGTTCAAAATGATCTGCGTTTTCTTTTCGAGAACGAGCGAGCGAATCGAGCGGTGCAATGCCACCGCATTGCCGCCGACTCTCAACCGGCCTTTCAGATCAAGGATAGTCACATCCGCGGTATGCCGCTGGTCAATGTAGAGGTTAATCACACCTCGACCTTACGTTAGTGGGGCCTATATGTCAAATGCGGGATATATCGCAGATGGACAATATTTACCGCATGTGATAAGTATTGTCCCGAGTGGAAAGACATATGATCGAGATTCGAGTAGATGAATTATTGGCCGAGCACGGGCGAACCTTTTATTGGTTGGCTAAAGAGACCGGCATCAGCCACACCACTCTCTGGCGATTAAAGAAGGACAAGGCCCTCGGTATTAACTTTGACACGCTCGAGAAAATTTGCGAGGCGCTCAAATGCCAGCCCGGCGACATCCTCGCGCTTCCTTCAGCAAAGAGAGCCGCCAGGAAGAGCACCGCTGCGGGCCGGAACGGGAGAACACGAAAATGAGTGCCAATATTGCGAAGCCCATAACGTTCAGATTCATCGATGACGAAGCCAATGTGCGGTTGGAGCTTAATAACGATGCTGACCACGCGCTCAAGTGCGTGGAAATCCTGACTGTCTTCCTCAAGGATTTGGAAACTGGGGGTCCTTCCCAAGCGCACATAAGGTTTGATCAAGTGGAGTCTATTCGACCGAAAGAGCATGTGGTGCTCTCTCACAAAACGTGGGTTAACGGGAAGATTGCCGGCGCCGGCGCGGATCTCCTGGCCAGACTAAAAACAGTTTTAGGCGAGGCTAAGCCGTATGTGCTGGATATTTCGTGGCAGGATCCCGAAGGCAAGACTCGATTTCAACGCATTCCTGTGGGACACTGAACGCTGCGCGCCAGATAGTTAGCAACAAAAGACTCGGAGAGAAGTGCAAATGATAGTTTGCGAATTCTGTTTGCAGTATAGGCAAAACGGTGAATGTAGCCTCGGCCTCAAGATTCCAAAGAGCATGACTTGCCGCGAATTTGGTCCTACGATTGAAAAGTTTTGCTCGGACCCCAAAGACTTCGTCGATCCAAAACAGATCGTACAGATGGCAACCTACTTTGGCATCAAGGGGCCTGAACTAAAAAAAATCAAATTGATGGCCGCAACCGCGGAGACCAGCCGGCACACAATCGAACCTGCCCCCGCCTCCGACTTCGTCACCTAAAACAAACAAAGACCCGCAAACCAGTTAGGTTTGCAGGTCCGTGTTCTTGTCACGTTCCAGCTGTAACTTCAGTTAGTTACCGTTGAGACCGTCGTAGTAGCCGTTCTCGTAGCCTTCTCGATAGTAGCGACGATACAACTCACGGTCGCCCAGTCTGGAGCTGTAGTCTGTCGTCGCGTCCCTGTACTTACTGTTATTGCGAAAGTCGTTGTTACCTCTACCTCGATCGTTGCGACCTTCTTTGATTCCCTCGTTATAGCCGGCGTTCAAAGCCGTCTGGCGCAGATCGAACGAACCACCATAGGTGCCATAACGATCCCAGTTGCGGCCTCGACGATTATTGGGATCCCAGTTGCCGTCCTGATTGCGGTCCCAGCGGCGGTTGCCCCGGTCCCAGTCGCGGTTGTTGTTGTTATTGTTGTTGACGCTGTCGTAGCCGCCTGGATAGAGCCCATCCCTAAATCCAGTTTCATATGCTTCACGAAAATAGCGGCGGTAGATTTCTCGATCGCCGAGCCGTGAACTGTAGTCCTTGGTGGCTTTGCGGTAAGCATTTTGATCCGTGAAGTTAATGTTTCTATTTCTTGAACGAGCGGCGGTGCCGTCTTTCATACCTTCGTTGTAGCCCGCGTTCAAAGCGGTCTGGCGAAGTTGGAAAGACCCGCCATAGTTTCCGTAATTGTCCCAGTTTCTTCCACGGCGATTCCGGTCATATTGCGCCTGCGCAGATGAACCCAGACCTATGCCGATAATTAGCAGGAGTGACCAGACAACGGCCATTCCCATTCTCACTTGTGTACTATTTGTTTTCATAATTACTCCTTTGTCATTCAATAGAGCAACTGCTGTTCCTCAGAGGGGCTTAAAGCTAAGAGAGAACCGTTTCAGTTCTTGTCATAGTGGCTTTTTGCGCACCACAAAACCTCTTAACCAAACTTCTCAATCGCTCGGCTGAATGTACGCAAGTGGCGTCGATTCCGTATGAGCGCATGAGTAGACTCAGTATTTCACAAGCGTCCTCGTCATCATCCACAAACAGTACCACGGGATCTGTTAAGGGTTGGCAGCGAGATAGGGGATGTCATCGGGTCGGCGCTATTCGGCAGTAGTCGCAGAAGTCGTCTGTGCGTTGACACACTTATGGGACAGTAATACTATTTCGTTTCAGTTTTGCAAATCATTTCGCCTCAAGAATTATCTCCCAACACGAGCAAGGGTTTTATTTTGGCGGTTGTGAACCAACCTCCGTCGACATAGTCCGCAAAAGAGTAAAGCCATGTCTGCCAGCGCTACCAGAGAAGAGGCGGTTCAGAACCATTTGCTCGCCGGCGTGAGCGATGAGGAATTGGCGCGACTGCTGCCCAGCTTGCAACCTCTAACCATTCCGCTCGGCCAGGTTCTTTATGAATCAGGCGAAAAGATGAACCACGTCTATTTCCCAACCACCGCTATCATCTCCCTGCTTTACATTATGGAAAACGGATCGAGCGCCGAAATTGGCGTAGTGGGTAACGATGGTCTGGTAGGAATTGCGATCTTCATGGGAGGTGATACCACTCCCAACCGGGCGCTGGTGCAAAGCGCGGGTAAGACTTTCAAGATGAAGGCCTCTGCGATGAAAGAGGAATTCACCCGCGGCGGCCGTTTCCATAACCAATGTCTACGCTACACGCAGGCCCTGATTACGCAGATTTCCCAAACCGCCGTTTGTAACCGGCTGCATTCGATTGATCAGCAACTGTGCCGGTGGCTGTTGTTGACGCACGATCGCCTGCCTTCAGACCGGATAATCATGACCCAGGACCTGATTTCAAACATGCTGGGTGTGCGCCGTGAAGGAATAACTCACGCCGCCAAACGTCTGCAAAAGGAGGGTTACATCAGCTATGTTCGCGGCGACATGACAATCCTCAATAGGAATGGGTTGGAATCCAGCGTGTGCGAATGCTATAAGGTTGTCCGGACCGAGTATGACCGTCTGCTTGGGTAGTCTCCCGCCCTGCAAAAACTATCCCCCTTTGGTGACAATAAGTGTGACAGCGCACAGACTGTGTGCCGCCCGGAATTTATAGTGAAAGGACAATCATGAGAAAAACAATACTGAACTTCGTAGTTACATTCGCGTTAGTCGCTTCTTTCGCCTTGAACCCACTGACTGGACTGGCCCAAAACAGCAACTCTTCGAGCGGGCAGATGAAGCAGAGTGGCAGCGAGGTTGGCAAAGCCGGCAAAAGCATGGGCCACAACGTCAAGCATGGCCGCATCTTGAGAGGTGGCAAACACTTTGGTAAACACATGGGGCGCTCCGGCAAGCACTTCGGGCGAGGAACGAAGAAGTTCGTTAAGAAGGTAATTTCATAAAGGCAACGTCTGGATCCAGGCGGCAGTCCGAAAGTTTCCGGGGCAGTAGCCCGACAGTTATGAGGGCTCGGTGGTAGAGCCGGCTCGCAATGTGAGCCCTTCATAGCTGTCGGGCTCCTGCCCCAGTGTTTCATATCTAGTTCGCATGTCACCAGCAAAAAGTCCACCTATAGCGAATGAGTTGCTTGCCGCTCTGCCCAAAAAAGAGTATCAAGCGCTGCAGTCTCAGATGGAAGAAATCCCACTGGTCTTTGAGGAGATTCTTTACCGGCCCGAAGCCTTAATTAGCGACGTCTATTTCCCCAACCATGGAGTCATCTCGCTGCTGGCCGGTCTCAATGAACGCGCTACGCTCGAGGTGGGCCTGGTTGGCAAAGAAGGCGTACTTGGTCTGGCAGTTTTCATGGGAGTGAATGCCTCGCACAACCGCGCGGTGGTACAGGGTGCGGGATCAGCCATGAAAATGAAAGCAGCGGCGTTTCGCAGGGAGTGTAACAACGGCGGCGCTCTGCCACGTGTGTTGCAGCGCTACACGCATTCGCTCTTGACTCAGATCACGCAGACCGCGGTCTGCAATCAGTTTCATTCCATCGAAGCACGCCTGGCACGCTGGTTACTGATGACACATGACCGAATTGAAGCTGATGAGTTTCAATTGACGCAGGAATTTTTGTCTAACATGCTGGCGGTGAGACGCGAGTGTGTTAACAAGGCGGCCGGTAAACTGCAGAAACGCAATCTGATCAGGTACAGCCGCGGCCGTCTCAAGGTGTTGGACCGTGCCGGCCTTGAAAGAATCTCATGCGGCTGCTATGAGATTATCAAGGACGAAAGCAGCCGTTCTTAAGTGCTAACCGCCAAGGCGCCAGGAACGCCAAGCAAATAGAAAAGACGAACCCGCAGAAGCGATGTCTTCCCTTTGGCGTCCTTGGCGACTTGGCGGTTACGTGTTCTCGGATCACCTGACCTACTACCGCCAGTCTTGTTCTTAACCGCTCACTCGCTATACGCCTCGTTTAACTTCCGGAAGTGATAACCCATCGCGGCCAGCCGCATTGACTGCGGAAACTGATCGCGATGCCTGGAGATGGTGCGCGCCAGGAAGCGCCAGAATTCTTTCCGCTCCCGATCGATCACGCCCAACTTAACTATCAGGCGGGTAAACGCCGCGACGCCGCTGACAATCTTTACGCGGGCTGGATCGGGCAATTCCTGCGTCGTACGCTTGAGTGAATCGAGAGCGCGCGCATAGTATTCGCTTGGCTTGTAAATAGTGCGCATGATCGACTGGTAACCTTCGATTAATCGCGCCGCATCCATCTTAGGCACAAAATTAAGCGAGCAATTCGTGTTGTTACCAGAGCTCTCGCCGAGCAGACGTCCTTCTTTTTCCAGCCGCCGCCAAAGCTGCGTGTCTGGAAGCGCGGTGAGCAATCCAACCATCGCAAGTGGGATCGCGCTATCTCGAATAAATCTTATTTGACGCTCGAAGATGTCTTCCGGATCGTTATCGAAACCGACGATGAAGCCGGCCATCACTTCCATTCCATAGCCCTGAATCTTCTTAACTGACTCCAGCAGGTCTCCACGATTCTGCGACTTCTGCGCTTCCTTAAGACTCTCTTCAACCGGAGTTTCAATTCCGAGAAAGACCCGGCGAAAACCGGCCCGCTGCATGTCGGCCAAAAGTTCATCGTCATCTGCGAGGTTCACGCTCGCCTCAGTCAGGAATGAAAACGGAAAACCATTTCTTTCCTGCCATTCGGTAATCTCCGGGAGCAGGCGTCTAACGTTCTTTTTGTTGCCGATGAAATTATCGTCAACGATGAAAACGGTGCCGCGCCATCCCAACCGGAAAAGCGCGTCAAACTCAGACAACATCTGCTGATTGCTTTTGGTGCGCGGTACACGCCCGTAAATCTCGATGATGTCGCAGAATTCACAATTGAACGGACAACCGCGGGAATACTGAACCGACATCGCGCTGTATCGCTTCATGTCCGCCAGGAAAAAATCGGCGACTGGAGTCGTTGCGAGAGGCGGACGTTCAGCGGCTTGATAAGTTCGCTTTGCATTTCCGCGCTCAAGATCTTCGAGAAATTGCGGCAGCGTCGTTTCAGCTTCGCCGAGAAAAATGTGATCCACCGCCGGCAAGTCTTCAATTGTAGTGGTGACGTATGGCCCACCGAGCACGACACGCTTACCCAACTCTTTACATCGTCTGACAACTTCATGTATCGACTCTTTCTGCACCAGCATGCCGGTCACAAAAACAATGTCAGCCCACTCGATAGCGGAAGACTTCAGCCGGCGGACGTTCAAATCAACCAGGCGACGATCCCAGGCCTTTGGCAACAACGCGGACACGGTCAGCAAACCCAATGGCGGAAAAGCGCAACGCTTACGCTCAAACGGCAGCGCATGACGAAAGCTCCAATAAGTATCGGGAAATTCCGGGTTGACCATTAGAACCTTCATCGCGTGCTCCTTCTCGTGGCGACTCTGCAGTCCTTCAGCCGTTGAAATCGAGTGAGAACAAACTGCCGGGGTGTAAACCTAATCCTAGTCCTGAATCCGAGACCCGAGGGTAATAGTTACGTAAGAATTGTCGGATGGCCGGGAGAATAACACGAAGCCGGACACACAAATACCACAATTTTGTAGAGGCGAGTCTCGGGAATCAAATTGTACAAGATCATTAGAATGAGTAAAGTGATCGTAGCATAGATTTCAGTGTGTATTAAGGTCCACATTGAGGCTAACTCTTAAACCGTCAGGGAGTATCTGTTGAGCGCATCCAGCACCATTAATCCGGCTCAGGAATTGGTTAGCTTGAACATGGCGGACGTTGCCAAGTCTAACCAGGCCCCGCGCGCGGATTGGACGGAGATGCGTGATACGGACCACTTCGTGCAGTTTTATGAGGCGGATGGATTTCTTCTGAACTCCCTGAGTGGCTTCATTGGTAAGGCAATCAAGTCCGGCGATGGTGCCATTGTGGTCGCAACCGAGTCACACCGCTACGGGCTTGACGAATTGCTGCAAGCAAGCGGCCTTGATGTAGTAGGCGCCAGGACGCGTGGTTCCTATGTGTCGCTGGACGCCGCTGATACTCTGGCGAAGTTCATGGTTAACGGCGCTCCCGATCGCGATCGCTTTAACCAGGTGATCGGTGGCGTTATCGCCGGCGTTACGGATGGGCGTTCTCGCGCCAGCGCCTTTGGTGAAATGGTTGCGCTCCTTTGGGCCGAGGGTAACTTTACCGCCGCGATCCGCCTGGAGGAACTCTGGAACGAACTGCAAAAACTACATTCCTTTTCACTCTTCTGCGCCTATCCAATGAATCAGTTGGGTGGCGAGCGATTTGTCGAACCACACAGCAGTGTTTGCAGTGTCCATTCTCGCGTAATTCCGGCCGAGAGCTATGCAAGTGTGACCGACCTTGACGCCCGCTTGCGCACGATTGCATTGCTTCAGCAGAAGGCGACATCGTTGGAAATTGAGGTTAAGGAAAGACGGCAGGTCGAGGAACGTTTACGTGTGGCCCTCTCCGGTGAACAAATCGCGCGCGCCGAAGCCGAGACTGCCAATCGTTTAAAGGACGAGTTTTTGGCGACTGTCTCGCACGAAATACGCACTCCGCTTAATGCGATCATCGGCTGGTCGCATCTGCTGCGCAGCGGCAGGTTGGACGAGGCCAGTATCGCACGCGCCATAGAAACCATTGACCGGAATGCCAAGATGCAGGCCCAACTGATCGAAGACATTCTCGATGTTTCGCGAGTAATCACCGGCAAGCTTCGACTTCGAAATGAATCTGTCGATATCGCCTCAGTCATTAATGCCGCGATTGACTCAGTACAATTGGCGATAGATTCGAAAGACCTGCATTTGGAAGTGACTCTTGATCCTTCTGCTCGTCATACGTTTGGCGATGCCGGTCGTTTGCAGCAAGTGGTCTGGAACCTCCTGTCAAACGCTATCAAGTTCACGCCACCCGGTGGGCGCATCAAGATCAAAGTAAAACGGTCCAAAGGGAACATGCAGCTCCTGGTGAGCGATGACGGTCAGGGTATTAGTCCGGAATTCCTGCCATTCATCTTCGATCGTTTCCGCCAGGCCGACGGCACGAGCACGCGCAACCATGGCGGGCTCGGTTTGGGGTTAGCAATCGTGCGTCATCTGGTTGAACTTCATGGCGGTGCGATCAGCGCAGACAGCACGGGCGCAGGAGAAGGCGCGACATTCAGCATCACACTTCCCTTGGCGCCGCAGAGCCAAACTCTTCGAAAAAGGGTGACTGGCAGATTGCGCGCTGAGGAAGTTTCGCAGGGTCACTTCTCTTCTCTTCCCTTACTTGATGGTATAAAGGTCCTTTTGGTGGACGATGATGCGGATACACTGCAAGTGGTCCGGGCCATGTTGGACGGGTCGAAAGCGGTGGTGCAAACGGCGGCCTCCGTCAACGAGGCCATGGAAATGTTGGTTTGGTACAGCCCGCACGTGTTGGTATCGGACCTCGCGATGCCGGACGAGGACGGCTACTCACTCATTCGGAAGGTGAGGACACTGGGCGCAGTCAAAGGCTACCAGGTTCCGGCTATAGCGCTCACCTCTTACGTGCGTGTTGAGGATCGCACGCGAGCGCTGGCGGCCGGCTTCAATATGTTCGTGCCAAAGCCGCTTCAGCCTGACGAGTTAATCACGGCGATTGTTAATCTCGCCGACACTTCCTGCGAACCCGCTTAATCAAACAGTAGTCGTAAAAACCAAGAGGGCACGGAATTCCGTGCCCCTGTTTCTTGTGGCAAACCAATTCAAGCGTTGCTGGCGCCTAATACCTGCGATGCCTGCGCTTGCGAAGTTTATAGGTGTAAAGAGCGCCCGTGCCTCCGCCCGCCAGTGCGCCGATTGCTGCACCCTTCTTACCGCCGGCTATACCACCAATGGCAGCGCCGCCAAGCGTCGTTCCGGCCACCGTAAGTTTGTCGCGGTGCTTCTTCCAAAAACTGCGTTTCCGTCGGACGCGACGTCGTGTTTGCGCGGCCGCGGCCGCCGCTATAGACGGATGCGCCGAAGCAACCGAGCTTATGGGCTCAATTGCGAAGCCGACGATCAATAGCATTAAGACGACGGCTACGTACCGTTTCATTTTCTGCAATACCATAGAAGCGTTCATCAGGTGTCCCCTTTTCAAGGCGAATGTTTGCTTCCTTTTCGGGCAAGAGCTGTGCCTGTCGCCTGACACCTCAAATTGCCGTCAATGCTGGACTAAAAGCCCTTTTGGGCGACGCCCCTGGCTGTTTTAGCGTATCGATAAGAGTAATGAACGTACGGAAGTGTTCCACTGGTGAAGGCTCCCAAGGGAGATTGACCAGATTAAGATTCAACGTGGCCGACGCAAAATCAGAACTGGGAGCGGACCGGGGTCCCCGCGCGGGCAGCCCGCGTGGGGTGGTGGTAGCGACCAGCCAAAAAGCGCAACTGAGACGAAGAACTCCAGCCTAAGCGTTTTCACCCCCAAATTTTGAGGTGACTCCTTCGGCTGGTCGCTACAGTCTCAGTCTGATTTTGCCCAACCATAGTTGACTGTTCAATTGGTTAAGCCTTGCCCTTCACAAACTTCAGCGCCACACCGTTCATGCAATAGCGCAGGCCCGTTGGTCTGGGACCATCTTTGAAAACGTGCCCAATGTGAGAATCGCATCTCGCACATAACACCTCAGTGCGAGTTTCTGACAGGCTGTTGTCCACTTCCTCGCGCACATTTTCCTTAGCAATGGGTTGCCAGAAACTCGGCCAGCCGGTGCCCGAATCAAACTTCGCGGCAGAACTGAAGAGAGGTAACTCGCAGGCAACGCATTCAAAAATGCCCTGCTCATGCTCTTCGTTGAGCGGACTTGAAAAAGGCGCTTCAGTTCCCTTCTCGCGCGTCACGCGGTATTGATCGGGGTTAAGTATGCGCTTCCATTCTTCGTTAGTCCTGGTCACTTTCTTGACTCCTTGCGCCTTCAGGGAATAAATGTCCTTCTTTGTCTTGTCATCGAGCAATGTATGGCCCAGCGGTAACTTGGAGCATGCCAGCAGCGTACCCAGGGCGATAGATGACGAAAGAAAATAGCGTCGATTCATAATTACTGCTCCTCGGCGAATATTTTAGCCGATGTAATTACGAATGACCTACCCAATTGGATTGCATACTGATAAGACTACCAAATCCGTACTTGTGCCGCAGATCAGCGGTATAATACGTAGTTATGCGCTTTCCGTATCGGGTGAACATCATGAATAAATTGTTCGAAGAGCTACATGAATGGCTGAAAGTTTTGGATAAGCAGGTAATGAGCCTTCGCACCAACCAGCACATATTTTGGGAGGTTCAGAAGATTATCCGAGGCAATCCAAAAATTGATAAGCCTAATGACTTCTACGGCTGGATGGCTGAAATGTACGCGCACGCAATGTCTGTGGCGATTCGAAAGATGATTGATAAAAATCGAAGTACAATCTCATTTCAGAGATTTCTTGAAAAACTCAAAGCCAATCCTAGTGCAATTTCTCGCGGTCGTTACAAGCATCAGTTTGTTGACTCTAACTACACAGAACGTGATGCTGATGAAGGTTTCGATCAAATGGTGGGGATTGGACGCGACCACCTTGACCCAGCACTCGTTACGCGACAACTTGAAACTCTGGAGAGTAAGACTGCAAAGTTGAGGGACTTTGTCAATAAGCGCATTGCCCATCACGAAAAGTCGGAGTTCAACAATTTGCCAACTTTCAAAGAACTTGATGAAGCCATTGCATGTCTTGAGGATCTTCTGAAATTTTACTCGCCTTTGTTCACGGGCTTGGGATTGGACAGCGCGCTACCGACGTGGCTGTATGACTGGAAAGAGGTGTTTTATTGCGCATGGATTGAGCAAGCGTAAGTGTAACAGTCAGAGGTTCTTGCCTCCACGCGCGCATAACAAAGCCTTGCAGCTAACAGCGCGACAGCATGCCTCTCAAGTAGTCTTGTTCAGCCCAGCTTGAGTGCTGATCGCGCGCCGCAGCTGAAGGCAGATCGTTAGGCGGCTTGAAATGCTGTCGAAGAAACACAATCTAATTCTCGCTTTAGACATTCTGTGGGAGGTGTCGTGCAACCTAAGCAATGAAAGGAAATCCAATGACAACGATCTCTAAAGATAACGACGTCGTAACCCTGGTCAACGTGTTTACGGTTGAGCCAGAGAATCAGCAAAAGTTAATTGGTATGCTCCTAGAAGCTACCGAGGAGACAATGAAGTATTTGCCTGGCTTTGTCTCAGCAAACATTCATCAGAGTTTGGACGGAGTACGCGTTGCGAATTATGCACAGTGGCGCCGGCGAGAAGATTTCGAGGCGATGTTGAAAAACCCAGACGCAACCGCACACATGAAACCGATTATGGAGATTGCTCAATTCGACGCTCATCTTTATGAGGTGATAGAAACGATGTCTGTTTCCAAGTCGCAGGAATAATGTTGAGTCGGCATGCTTCTATCTAACGCCGGGGCATAACAAAGCCTTCCAGCTGACTGCGCGATAGCATGCTTCTCAAATAACTCGTTCTCTTCAGCTCGGATGCTGATCGCACGCTGCAGCTGAAGGTCGGCATTGGGTGCTCTGTGTTTGTGAAGGCAATGGAACGACCTGGATGGAAACCGTTTCTATTTTCACGTGAGTGAGCAGCCCCAGGGGATTTTGTCAGCTCAGGATCTCCAGAAAATCGTCCGTCCGCTAACGGAAAAGGCCTCCGACGAACCGCGTCGGAGGCCGTAACCTTGTCGGGATAACCTCGAGCAACTGCCCTAACGGTCCCGAATCTCGCTCAACAGCTAACGCCTCACAGTCGGCGTCGCCACTGTCCAGACCTGAACTGGCCCAAGACTCAAGTTGACAGTCTTGAGAATGTAAGTTCCGGCCTGGGTTACGGGCGCGTTTAATACTGCCACGCCGTTGGAGCTGTCAGCAGTTTGTAAGACGGTACCACCGGGGCTAACCAGCACCAGCTTTATTGGCACGCTTGTGCTCGCCGCCGATGCTATCGAAATAGCCGTAGCGCCGGGTCCAATCGGAAGGTTGCTTAACAACTGCTGGCCGGCCTGCAAATTATTACTGCTACTCGTGGTTGTCCCAGGGCCTGACGACGGTTGACTGTTTGAGCTCGAACTTTCCAAACAGAACCCATCGATGTAGACGCTGTCACTCAGATTCGTTAACACCAGCGTGTGCGCGCCCGAAGCCAGATTTGGAAACTCCAGCTTCGGTCCGAAAACTGGATCCTTCATTCCACCCAAAGCGCCTTTATAACTAACTGACTTCGAAACACCATCCAGGACGACATTCGCGGCACCGCCTTTGGTGCTAGTGCCGTAATAGTAGGTCAGCTTGCCCGTCTTCCCGGCCGCGACGGTAAACGTCAGGCTCGCCGAATGATCAGGCGATTTGCCAGTGTGGAAGCGGAAGTGGCCGCCACTCGCATTGGCCGCGCTGACCAAGTGCCAACCGTCTGAATAGCTGATGCGCGAGTCGTTGTCGTCGAGACACTCGATTGTCGGCGAGGGAGGCGGTAAGCAAACCGCCCAGCTCGAACCAAAGAACCCGTAGTCGGGCGCGCGCTCGACGGCGGCGAGAAAGCTCACCGCTTCCTCGTGCGCAAAAACGATCGCGTAGGGCTCAATGACAGCGGGCAAGGTAGACATGCTATCGACGGGAATTACCGGATTACCAAGCCCGCTGAGCGGCACGTTGACCGACAGAGTTCCGTTCGGCCCTTCAACCGTAGTGCCTGTAGTAGTCGTAGTCGAACCCACGAAAGCATTGTCACCAGGATTGTACTGTCCAAACTCATAGATTGAACCAGTCGGGTCTGTGGTTACTTGAGTAGCGTAATACTTAGGACTACCGTCCGCAGTTTTTTGGCCAGTTGCCCAGACGACGCGGTAGTAACCACCAAGCGTAGCAGGCGCCGGCACCACGGAATAGTTCTTCAAAGTAATAGTTGAAATCAGCGACTGCTTGTCGGCGCTCATGGAAAAGTTCAGCGCCGTGATGTCGAAGTTATCGGGACTGCCCGTCAAAGGCGCCTCTGGATTATTGGCATCTCCAGTTGGGTCCATCGCTACCAGGCCATCGCATGATATTCCGGCGCCTGGAGGCAAGGGCCTCAGCGGCGGTTCTGCTACCGGTCCGGTCGGAGGGTCGTACGCAGCAAACATTCTCTTGCCGCCGGTTTGTCGCGCGATGACGGCCTTACTGATGAAATCGTTTATGGCCGGTAAGCTATACGACTTCTGACCTGTGATACAAGCGCGAGTGATACAGCCATCGTCATAACCAACCAGTACCCGCCCTTCTTTGTCGACGTCAGCACCAAAGAAATCCAGCAGGTTGCGACAAGCGCCGCCCGTACAAATTCCGCCTCGCTGAATTGGATCATTTGGCGTGGCGTTTTGTGTCCACCAGGTAACCCCACGATCGTAGGTGGTGGCGATGTAGAGATACCAAACGCCGGTGAAGGCCGGCTGATCGTAATCAGCTCCGCCGGTGGTGGTACCGAAGAAAGCCACGGCTGCGCGGTCGCCATCGCCCGCCACTGCCGCATGGAAGAGGCTGTTCCTAATTCCGAGTTGCGCGCCAAGGTCCGTATCGTGCTCCCAGGTCAATCCCTTGTCGCGCGACACCACTACGTGCGAGTGCCCGTCAGAATTTTGATATGAAAAATAGACTGTGCTGTCGTTTCCGACGGCCACTGAAGGATCTCGATCAGACGCGGCCGCTTGCGGAACCTTGCGAATGTTCCAGGTGATGCCGTTGTCTTCCGAAACCACCAGTGCCTGGTTCTCCCCGCAACCAACATTTGGAACATATGCGGTTCCGTCCGGACCAATCTTGATGTGGCCATGGATGCCGCCGCAATCGGCGACTGTATACATCGGCACCGCAGGACCAAACGTCATGCCGCCATCGAGACTGAGTGAACAAACTGCGTCGGCGATTGACTGCGAACAATACCAAACGCCATTCGGATAAAGCGGATTGGCGCCAGTCGGAACGGGCGCATGATAAGGTCCGCCGCCAACCGTCTGGTGATCGATACCAGAAGGCGCGCCCGAACCCTCACTCGGTGTAAAACTGTCACCATCGTTGTCGGTGAATTCCATGGTCGAACCCGCCGGCGTCAATCCCATCTCCTGCGAGACAAAGGTGCGGCCGGTGGTGTGGTCGGTGAAAAGTATCGGGTCACCGGCCAGGCGCGGGGCCGTGGCTACTGTCAATGCTTTCTTCTCCCAGGCGATTTTTGCGGGCGTGAAAGTGTCGTTGAAATGCGCGCGAAGCAGGTAAGGAAGGAAGCCGCCGAAATAGGTGACGGTTCCGCCATCAGGAATGCCGCCGTTAATTCTTTCACCCTTCCAACTGACTCCAATGGAAGGTTCACCGGCGTCGTCGGCAACACCAGCCGGCGCCTGGTAATTATAGAAACGCGGCGTGCCTGCCGGTTCGTTAGTCGGTGTTGGAGTTCCCATCGGCGGCGGAGGTTCAGGAACGTTCTCTATGCTAGCCGTAGCCTGATACTGATCGGCCGCGACCGCCGTCCAGTAGACCACGTGCACGGCGAAGGTGCCGGTGTTGATTGAAGGACTGCTCGGATCGAGGTCCAGGTCCTCCCTATTGAGGATCTGGTTCGTCGCGCCATTTCCGGAATTGGCTACCACTGGGCCATTCAAGTCGCCGCGATGAACGTAGACATCAAAGTCCTGAGTGGGTACGGTCCAGCTGAGATGAACATGAACGAGTTTCTTGGCGTTGATCCAGTCAGTGGGTGTTCCACCGATCGTTAGAGTGTAGGTGTCACAAGTGGTTCCTTCGATGCACATGTCTTCAGACGTAACCAGGCCCAGCAGCGGATCGCCAACGGCGCCGCCCGCGGTTGCCGTGCCCTGCCAGCTTATCGGCGCCGACCCGAGCGTGATCGTTCCCGAGTTTGGACTTGAAGCTTGTACAGTCGGCGCCGTCAATGGCGCTGTGCTTACGGCCGCCAGAACGCAGAACAACAAGAACAGAACTGCGAGCGAACCGGCTGTCCGAGTGATGATCATTCTGGGTAACGATGAATCGGCATTCTTGCGCGGATCAATTCTTGGGCGGCGGGCTTTTTGTGCAATCGTTTTCATCTGACTGTGACTCCTTCGAATTTGGCAAAGTTTGCGCGGTAAGAGATAGATAGGCCGTTCCAAATCGGCGAGACGCGGGCAAACGGATCGGGGCCGCAAAACCGCATCGGGGCCAACGTTAATTGGGCGGAATGGAACTTCACGCCTACACTTTATTTATCGGGGGTTGAGAAATACTTGAGGAATGCTTGAGGTGGAGGAAAAGCGTGAAAATAGGGGATTTTAGCAGAAATTTGGCGATTTAAGAGCGGGGGCAAGCACGCCTTCCTGACCTCGATCTGATCAAAGTTGACGTCACGTTCAACGCGGATAGGCTTTCAACATGAAAAACATCGAGCAGCTCCGCAGTCTCAAGGTCGGGAAGGCGGGCTTGCCCCCGCTCTTCCTGCGCGTTGCACAGGACTCAACCTAGTGTCGCTTCACTAATCTCAATTTCTCGAAATGCGCTGCGAATTAGTAGACACAAAAAAAGCCCCCGGCGCAATATTCCGCGCCGAGGGCTTGTGAGAAGCAGCGAAGCTACTTAGTAGCGCGAGCCGCCGTTGCGTCCGCCGCCACCGCCGCCGCGATCTTCACGGGGCTTGGCTTCGTTGACGTTCAACGCACGTCCGCCCAGGTCTTTGCCGTTAAACTGCGCGATGGCAGCAGCGCCTTCTTCCTTCGATGACATCTCGACGAAGCCGAAGCCGCGTGAGCGACCCGTTTCGCGATCTTCAATCAAAGATACGCTTTCGACCGTGCCCGCTTGCGCGAACAGTGTCTGCAGTTCCTCGCTCGAAGTTTGGAACGCCAGATTTCCTACATAAAGTTTCATACTCATAGTTTCTTACCTTTTCCCTTGTGGGACTTTCTCTAGGGGCTTACCGCCTCGGAGACTCAACAGAAGCCGCATGCGAACATGGTAGCTTCCCAATTTGCTAAAGGACGTTTGGGATTACATATCCATGCCGCCGGGCAATGCCCGAGGCTTGTCATCTTCCTGTAGCTCAGAAATGAGGGCTTCCGTTGTAAGCATTAAGCCCGCGATTGATGCGGCATTTTGCAACGCGCAACGCGTGACTTTCGCGGGATCGATAATCCCCGCGGCCACAAGGTCCTCAAAAGTTTCAGTGGCTGCGTTGTAGCCGAAGTTTGGATCTTTACTAGCCCTAACCTTCTCGACTATCACCGCGCCTTCTTTGCCTGCGTTTTGTACGATCTGGCGCAACGGCTCTTCGAGCGCGCGCCTGATGATGTTGACGCCAACCTGCTCGTCCTCGTCACCGATCGTTACGCCGTCTTCATTTGTCTCGAACACCTTAAATTTGTCTAACGCCTTCGCCGCTCGAATCAAGGCGACGCCGCCGCCGGCGACGATGCCTTCCTCGACCGCAGCGCGGGTCGCGTTCATTGCATCTTCGACGCGCGCTTTCTTTTCTTTAAGTTCAGTTTCAGTGGCTGCGCCGACTCGAATGACGGCCACACCGCCGACGAGTTTGGCCAAACGCTCCTGCAGTTTTTCTCGATCGTAGTCCGACGAAGTGTCCTCGATCTGAGTTTTCAACGTTTTCACGCGGGCCTTAAGTTCATCTATGTTACCCGCGCCATCGATGATGATGGTGTCATCTTTGCTGATGGTAACTTTCTTCGCGCGTCCCAGGTCTTCAACCGTGATGTTCTCAAGTTTGATACCCAGGTCTTCACTAATGACCTTGCCACCGGTGAGTATCGCCAGGTCCTGCAGCAACTCCTTACGTCGATCGCCAAAGCCCGGGGCCTTTACCGCCGCTACGTTAATCGTGCCGCGCAGTTTGTTGACGACCAAAGTGGCGAGCGCCTCGCCTTCGACGTCTTCGGCAATGATGAGTATCGGCTTGCCCAGTTTCGCTACCTGCTCGAGGATGGGAAGCAAGTCGCGCATCGAAGAAATCTTCTTCTCGCTGAGCAAGATCAGAGGATTCGTCAGCACTGCTTCCATCTTTTCAGAGTCAGTGATGAAGTAGGGAGACAGGTAGCCGCGATCAAACTGCATGCCTTCAACAAACTCGAGGTCCGTTTCCATTGTCTTCGCGTCTTCAACAGTAATCACGCCGTCTTTGCCGACCTTTTTCATTGCTTCGGCGATCAACTCGCCGATAGTTGCGTCGCCGTTCGCCGAGATGGTGCCGACCTGGGCAATCATGTCGCCCGCAACTGGCTTCGACAGTTTCTTGATAGCTGCCGTGGCGCGCTCAACCGCTTTATCGATGCCGCGCTTGAGAGACATGGGATTGACACCTGCCGCGACCGTCTTCACACCTTCGCGATAAATCGCCTGCGCCAGTACAGTGGCGGTAGTGGTTCCGTCGCCGGCAATGTCGCTGGTCTTCGATGCGACTTCGCGCACCATCTGCGCGCCCATGTTTTCCAGCCCGTCTTTTAGATCAATTTCTTTGGCCACCGTCACCCCATCTTTGGTGATCGTCGGACTGCCATATGAGCGGCCAAGAACCACATTGCGTCCTTTAGGACCCAGCGTAATTTTGACTGCGTCAGCCAACTGATTGACTCCGCGCAGAATTGCCGCGCGCGATTCTTCGCCATGAACTATTCGCTTTGCCATAATTTTTTTCTTTTCTCCAACTTTCTTTTAACTCCAGAGATTTGGGCCACAGATAACGCCGAGGACGTGGATCAACGGGCGACTAAAAACTTGACCCTGCCTGATTCGGCTTCATCTGTGGCCGCCGTCTTAGCTTCGCTTTTTTCCGCCCGCAGCGGCGCCGGCGCGGGTGATGATTCCCAGAATCTCGTCCTCGCGCATGATCAATAGCTCTTCGCCGTCGATCTTGATTTCAGAACTGGTGTACTTGCCAAACAGGATTCGGTCGCCGGCCTTAACATCCAGCGGCTGGCGTGTGCCGTCTTCCCTGTACTTGCCTGAGCCCGCAGCAATCACTTCGCCCTCCTGCGGCTTTTCTTTGGCGCTATCCGGAATAATGATGCCGCCGCGTACCTGCTCACCCTCGTCAATTCGCTTCACGATGACGCGGTCGTGCAATGGTGTAATATTCGTTGTCATAATCTGATTATTTTCCTTTGGGGTTTACATTTACCAAAAACAGCTCAGTGCGCGCCTAAGATGAGCGCTGCCTGCTGTGTTTGCTGTTTGCTGTTTGCTGTTAACTGTTCGCTTTCGCAGACCAGTTGGTGAACGTATGACGCCCTGATGCTTTTAAGTAATTGAGCTGTGGATTTATCAGGTGATCTGGAAGATCCCAGAGGAGCTGAGAGCGGAGTAAGCTGGACTCGGTTCGCTATTCACCCTACGCTAAGCGTCTGTATATGTCAAATGCAGGATATATTTTGCATCAGGGACGTGCGGCTCTGCCGCCCGATGTGCGGAAAGGCTATGCCTTTCCGAAGGCCAAGCTATTTCATTCGGGCTGCGCCCAGGATTTGGGGCATAGCCCCAGTCCTCGGGGATGGTTTTCGGAAAGGCAGAGCCTTTCCGCACATCAGGCGGCAAAGCAGCGAAGCGCGACCTTCCGGATACTCTTACTGCCCACTCGCCACACCCAACCATTCTGTACTAATCTCTCGCCCAATGGATCAGGAGTTCATGAGATTTGGGCTTGCGGCTTTCGTTACGCTGCTGGTGGTAGTAGATCCGCCGGGCGTGGTGCCGATCTTTGTAGCGCTGACGAGCAACGAACAACCCGCGCGCCGGCGGAAAATACTAATTCGGGCCGTCCTGATCGCCTTTGGGGTGGCGTTGTTTTTCCTGGTTGCCGGACGCGCAGTCCTTTCTTATCTCGGGGTAACGGTCCATGCGTTTTCGATTAGCGGTGGAGTGCTGCTGTTTGTCGCCGCTATGCCGATGTTGTTTGGACAGCGCGGCGGCTTGCAATCAGCGGAACCAACCGAACAAGGTTCAGTCGGCGAAGATATTTCCGTTTTTCCTTTGGCGATGCCGATGCTCTCAGGCCCCGGCACGATTGCAACGATACTGCTGCTGACTTCTCAAGCCGGCGGCGAGATGCAAAAGTTGATTGCCATCGGAGTGGCAATCGGCATCGTGTTTCTGGTTTCCTTCGTCGTGCTTTATCTGGGCGCGCGCTTGATTGGACTGGTGGGTGAAGGTGGCGTTCACATCGCCACGCGCGTGATGGGCATCGTCCTCGCGGCTCTTGCCGTTCAATATGTTCTCAACGGCGTTGCTGGATATTACAAACTACTAATCGGGCAGTGAAACTCAACCTCAGGACTCACGCCCTTCTCGAAACTGATGCTCAAGCAAATTAGTAGTGCGCTCGGTAACGCTTACCGGCGCAGCTCGAGCGATCGGATCTCCTTCGCTTAATACCGGCGCTGCCCTCACAGGCTCAATCTCCGCTGGCGGATCAGGCCTGACCAGGATTCCCGCGAGTAGGTGGCCTACGCCCGAAAGCGCCGGCATCAAACCTACCAGCCATATCATCCGCACCACCGGCTCTATTTCGAAGGGCACCTTGGCGATGACATCCGGCGGTAGTTTTAAGATCAAAGCAGCGCTGAGGAAGTACAAAAAAATCGCCAGCCCTATTCCGCTGAAGAGGGAAATCGCACCGGTTGTCAGGTGCTTCTCCCGCCGCTGTTCCCTTGTCTTCGTCTTTTTGCCAGTGATCTTCCGCGGCTTAGGGTCCTCCGTGCTGCGAGCAATTTCTATATTCATCTGGTCGAGTGCGCGCGAAATGTCTTCGCTCACCTGTTCGACCTTCAGGTTCTTCATCATCTCTTTGATCTTGGGCAACGGACCGCGGTCGCTGCGGGCAATTGCCTCGCTCAGCGAGACGGCCTTTCCGATCACCTTGAGATTGGCGCCGCAGGCCCGGCAATACTGCAGGCCCGAGGAAGATTCAGTGCCACACTGCGGACAGTACATAATGGTCTCGCGAAAAAGTTTATTTTGCCGTTCAGGCGTAAGCCAGATCAATCAAATCCCATTGAACTACGACAGCGCAGTCTCGTTTGTTCAGTACACTGTCCAGTTTCGCCTACAAAATATTGACTTCCATCCCGATCTGTAATAACAAAGGCCGCGAAACACTCGATCGCAATCGAATTCTCAACCAGGATCTCGGTAGGGCCATTCGCTTCATAAGCCACCGACACCGTTTGAAAGGACACTCATGAAAAGACCATTGCTACTCACGGCAACTCTCATCCTCTTTGTGCTGGCGCTCGTGTTTTCTTCGCCCTACCGCTCGGGTGTGGCACGTGCCGAACAGCCCGATCCCTGCGTTAAGTGCCAGCAAAAAGTTCAGCACGACCTTGAAAAATGCGAGGCCAGGTTCGGTGTCAGCCAGTTCTGCTACGATCAGTTCAACCAAGGCATCGTCGACTGTTACGCGACGGTCTGCGAACAGTAATACCGTTCAGCCGACCAGTTGAAAGCGTTTCTCTCGCGCAAAAGCGCAAAGCGAGCCGGACCCGAACGAGCGTCCAAGACTTCTCAGCCGCGCCTTACCAACCAGCGCAGACTAGCTTGAAGTGTGTTCGCCTGACTCCTCAGTCGGATTGTTACTGCATAAGACAGATTTTGATCGTCGCGATCTCCCTCCAAACTAATAATTAGCGCCATTAACGGTGAATTTCCGCCTCATCCAGTTGGCACCCTCATTGCTCTTATTCATCTCGGTCTAACAAAACAGCGGCGGGCGGCGTTCAAGTTGACCATCGCCCCTTCGCGACTAAAACAGAGGAACGAATTATGAAATCGTATTTGACTTGTCTACTCGCGAGCTTACTTCTGCTCGCCTGCATCTCCCAGCCCGTCGCCGCCAAACAAGTAGACACGACACCCGTTGAGAAGATCAAAGCCAAGGTGGCGAAGCTTGGAGTTGGCGAGAAGGCTAAAGCCACAGTCATCCTAAAGAACGGCACGAAAACAAAGGGCTATATTGGACAGGCGAGTGAAGATGAATTTGTGCTGCGCGATCGAAAGACCGACGCGCCTACAACAATCCGTTACGCTGACGTCGCGAAGGTCGAAAGCAACCGCGGACACTCAACCGCTAGGAACCTGGGTCTTGGGATTGGTATCGGAGCCGGGGCGTTGCTTCTCACCATTCTTGCTGTGATTGCCCATCTCGACTGATTGCAGAACCGCGAGCGGTAGCGAGCGGATGCGAGACTCAACCTGGCAGTGTTTGCCTTTTTTGCAGGTTGCGTCTCGCATCCGCTCGCTACCGCTCGCGGTTCTGCAATATTCATCCGACTTGTTCGTTCACGCGAACATATCTCACCAACTGCCAACCGAGAATCGCCGTTACGATCAACCCGACCACTACCCAGGTAAGATTCCCAAGGACTTCTCCTATTGCCTGAACCCGGTTACTGAAAACATAACCAATACCCACATACAGGACCACCCAAAGCACTTCTCCGAAAACATCCCAAATCAAAAAGCGCCGCCAGGGATAAACCGCGATACCGCTCGCTACATTCACCCACGGTCCCAGCGCAGTGATTAACCAACGACTGAAGAAAATGCCCGAGCCACCCCATCGTTTGGTCAGCGCTTCAGCCTGTTTGATATTCTCCTCAACGCCAATCTTGCGGCTGAGTCGACTGATAACGCGACGTCCGCCCCAGCGTGACAAACCATAGGCAATATGATCGCCCAGTATCGCGGCCACACTCGCGACGGCGATCACCTGCCATAGTTTCATTTCACCCTGTTCTACAAACGAACCGGCGGCCACCAGCATCAGGCTGATAGGAAAAGGAATGCCAACCGAACACACCAGGATAACGCCAAAGAGAACTGGCAGCCCGTACAGAAGCAAGGCGGAGAGTACCTGATCGGTAATACTCATGGGGACCGCCCCGGCGTTGGTTCTCGATCGGGATGGGGCGGCGGACCGGGAGGCGGATAGGGCGGACGCGCATGAACAATTGCGTCCTGCAGGATGCCGATCACTTCGTCAACTGAACGGTGTTGTTCGCGGGCGATTTCTCTGATCGGGCGTCGATCAGGCCCGCCAGCTTTCGGAGGCAAGCCGAGAGCCTGATACAGAATCCATGGCGGCACGCCATAAGAATGCGCAATGTAACCAAGGCTCATCCAGGGGCGTATCGCTTCGTCCTGGTGGCGGTGCCAATAGACGGCGCGCCGAACCGTGCGCACTGCGAAGAGCCCGGTGAACGACACCACGAACACAAACGCCAACACCACCAGCCACTGTCGACCTGAAAGCTTTGTCATCCGCTGCGCCCTTTGATCACAGCATACCGCTTAGCTTCGAAGTTCGCATACCAGGACCGATGACTAGGAAAGAGCCTCGCACAAAATTCCAATCTGCAGTCCGCCTGGCGGACGGCTGATAGTAGCCCAGCGATTTATCGCTGGGGAGAAAAAAAGAATTGCCTCAGAGTCCGTGAAGCGGACGACTGAAATGAGCGAGTTATCCAGAATCCAGTTCAGTCGTCCGCGTCACGGACTGCGTTTTAACTGGCGCCGCCACCCTCAGCAGTAAACTGCTGGGCTACTAGCAGTCGTCCGCTTTGCGGACTGATAAACTGAATTTTTTGGGCAAAGCGCGAGCAAGATCAGCCGGAATCATTGCTTCGGTTCGGTCAGCAGCTTTTTGAAGGCGGGTTGCGAGGCCAAAATTTTGAGGTCGGCTTCCTCGTTAATCGTCTCCAGCAGATCCGGATCGAGTTCAAAGGCTCTCGTCAACGAACCCAAAGCTTCTTTGAGTCGTCCCAATCTTGCCAGCGCACAAGCCCGCTGATAATGAGCATCGCTGTCTTCAGGGTCGATCTTGATGGCTGTATCAGCAAACTTTAGGGCCGCTGTCCAGTTTCGCAGGTTGCGGTAGGCGCGGGCCATGGCAGCGTAAGGGTCAGGCCACTCGCTCTTAAGGGCAGCCGCTTTTTTCAGTGAAGGTATTGCCAGGAGACTCTTCCCGCTTTCAAGTCGCGCGTAGCCCAGGTAAAGGTTAGCCATCGCGCTCTGTTCCAAACGTTGCGGCTGGCTGCGCGCGACTCCTTCGGGGATTGTTTTATCATCGGCAAAATAAAGCTGCATCATCAAGTCACCAAAGAAATCACCTGCTGCGCCCGCTGACTTATATGCCTCCTCGATTACCGCCGCCGCTTCCTCAAAACGTTTCCTCAACGCAAGAAAAGCCGCGAAGGCGGTGTATTCATCAGTGTTGGCCGGGTCGGCTATAAGTGCGGCACGGTGTTCGGCCTCAGCGTGCAGAGGGTCCTCATTTAGATCATAAACGTCAGCCACTGCGACATGCGTACGCGGGTCGTCCGGCATCAGCGCAGCGTATCGGTTGAAAAACTCGATCGCTAACTTCCTTTTTTCTGCGTCGTCGTCTGCTGCGTAATGCTGGGCAAGTTTAAGCAACGACGGAGCAAAGGGTTTTGTATCGGCGGCGAGTTCCTGCCACAAGCGAATTGCGTCTTCCGGCTTTTCATCATGGTCGAAAGCTACTGCCTTCAAGTGCCGGAGTCCCTGGTTCTTTGGATCGTCCTTCAAGGCTCGTTCCGCGATTGCAATCGCGACCTTCGGATCCTTAGGCATGGCCAGCAGCACACGCACAAATTCACTATTGCTTTGACTTCGCGCTGCTTTATTGCTGCGCCGGTCCAGGATGGTCCTGATTGTCGGCCGTAAAGTCTCAGCGATCATGTGATAGTCATAGTCGGTTAGCACTATCTCGGTAAGAAACCAGGCATCGTTTTGACGGACAAAGTAGAGTTTCAGCAGCACGTCCTCGTAACCGGGCTCAATGGCTACGGCTTCGGCAGTGCCACCATTCTCTCTTACTTGCAGCAAGCGAAAGTCGTGTACTGGATCTACCGCGGTGCGGAAGCTGCCATTGATCTCATTCAACAGCCGGCGATAGCCCGATGACATCAACTCGCGCTCTGCGTCGCTCAATGAGTCCCAGGTTGCGAAGCCAGGAGTTTCGTCAGTCAAGATTGCCAGATCCAAAGCTGAAGTTAACGCCGTCAGGTTTCCCCGCGGCAATTCCTGGCTGAGTTTTGCAGCCAGGGCGCGAGGATCCTTTTGAAACTCCGCTACTCCTCTGGGCGCCTCCAGGATCTCAAGTTGGACCAGATTCAACGCAGCGTAAGTGAGCAGAGCACCGGTCGCCTGATCTCGAATGTGAGTGGCGTCAACAAAGTCCGTGCCCCAGGTTGGATCCACTTCTATCCACTCGCCGACATAGACTTCAACCCACGCATGCCCGCCAAAGGAGGCGTCTCCAAAAGCCATTCCCGAAACGATGCGCGCCGGCAAACCGAGTGAGCGCGCCATCGCCACATACAACTGGCTGAATTCAAGGCAATCCGCTTCGAGTGTAGCCAGCGTCTGCTGCGTGGTGGCGGAATCCACACGTTTCCACTTGAGATTCTTGTAGGTCCAGTCAGTCAGCTTGCGCGCGACTTGCCAGGCGTCCTGTTCCTCACCGGCGATGCTGCGCGCCTTCTCCATCACAGATTTGTCGTCCGAGCGACTCTCACTGGCCGGCTGCAAGTAAATAGCAAACGCCGGATCCTTGATGGGCAACTTTAGACTTTTCTTCGGTTCGGAATGCCGCGCAAGAATTCTTAGCTCCAACTCGCTGTCTGAAATTTTCCTGGCTGTTTGGTAAGGCGAGCTTACGTCTTCCTGCAAGCGGTCGATTTCACCGGCAGCAGTCGCCCGAATTCTCAGTTTCAAACTACTCAAGCGCTCCTGATTTTGGATCGGAACCCCACGCGGCTCGAGTTGGGCATAGGTCAACCGGAAGTCTTTTGAGAGTGAAGCAAGCTCACTCACTGAGAAGCGACCCTCCCGGTCCATTGAAAGCGAGAAGCGCCCTTCGACAGCGTCGGCAGTGGCCGTGGCATAAAAGTTAGGGCTATGAAACGCGTTGGCCAGGGAAGAGACCAAAGATGATTGTTGCTTCTTGATGGAATCGACGCCGGAATTGCCAACCGCAGCGATGGCGGCCTCGAGATTGTATCCACCAAAAGCGACCACCCCGGCGGGAACCAGCTTCGCGGCGCGTGAAAAATCGCGAGAGGCCATCAGCTTTTCCGGTTCATCGAGCGCAGCGAAACCCGACCGGTTACTTGAAAGCACCAGAAAATTCCCTCTCACAGCGACAAAGAGATCCCCTGATTTCAATTTGATTTGCGTTGGGCCAGATCCGGCGGCAGCTCCGTTCAATAGCTTGCCAGCCGCCAGTGCTCGCGCAATCTTATCGCTCTTGAGTTTGAAAAAGGCGACCCACGGAACACCCCAGTTTGTGCCGAAGACGTCAGGGAGTCCTAGTAAAGCGACGCCACACTCTGGGCCCAGTTCGGGAAGGACCTCTTTCTCAAAATCGATCGCCCAGATGGAAGTTAGGTCTTTCAGTTCTTCAGCGCTGAGGGACTGCTTTGACAAATCGCGCCAGGCGGCCACCGTGTCGAAGTTCATGAAGTAGTAAGCCACTGTCGTGCGCGGCAGGAGTTCGCGAGGTGACGCGAGTTCGCCAGGCTGAAATCCAATGAATGACTTCAACCAGTCGTGCTCGCTAAACCGGACCTGATACAGGTTCTCCCAATTTGTGTTCGAGATCTTCAGAGCGCCGCTTTCGGTCACCACGCCTTTGCTGCGGGAGACTTCGCTATCGGTGGGACTGGCAATTAACTGCGAGAGGTTACTCAAGTAAATCGCCTCGCCAGGATTCTCTTTTACTTGCCGAAAACTCGGGTTGGCTGCCAAAGTTTCGTGTTCACGGCCGGCGCGGGTGAGCACATCGCGGAGTGAATCGAGATTTGGCGCGAGCACGGCAGTGTCACCGAGGTAGGTGAGGTAGGCTGAATCCCTCAACATGTGGCCACTCGAATCCACTCTTCTATGTTCCACCACTTTAATGGAGTAACCTTTCCATTCGCTGCCGCCGACAAAGCTGTATTTCAAAAAGGGCGTTTCTTCGGGAGGCTTAATTTCGCCGGCAAGAATTGCCTTCGCACTAAGAGGCAGGGTTACCGGAAGCACCGTCAAAAAGCGGACCCCGCCCGAGAAGTAATCAGTCAACCACTGAAAATTACCGATACTGCGCTGGTACAGTGTAAGCAACCGCTCAAACCGTGCCCGATCAGTCACTCGTAAAATAATCGCTTTGCGCTCGGCGCTCGGAATGCCGAGAGGCGCGCCGTCTGCGTACCAGCTGGCAAGCGCGATCGGCTCATTGGTATTGATTCCTGAATAGACTATCGGAGACGCACCCGGCGGTGAGTCGAGTTTCTGGGCCAGCTGTTCGCGCAAAGCGTTTAGGATGAGAACGAGGTTGGCCTGGGAACGGGCTGAATCGAGTTGCAGCCCATCAAGGGAGCTGCTGAATTTATCGAGTGCTACCGATGGCTGTGGGAAGGCGGCGTAATAAGTAACGTTCTTCGGGAAAATGTTTTCGCCCAGCGGCTGGACTGCTGGTGTGCGCCCGCTCTCACGTTGCGATTCCGTAGTTACCCGTTCCTCATCATTGTTTTTTACGAAGCGATACCAAACCCACTCCGCAAGTTTAGGATCGGCAAGGCCCTTCTTGATCAACTGTTGCCGCGTCTCGCCGGAAGCTGTCGCTAGTTGCTCACGGAGACGAATCTTGGTGATGGTAAGTTGCAGGTTATCGTTGAGCGTCGGGCCGGGATCAACGGGCTTGGTATCCAGCGTGACAGTCGGAGCAGACACGGCGGACGCCGGCGGCTTATCCAGATAGGATTCGATACTCTTGATATCTCCGACACTACCGGATTGACCAAGATTCAACGCCGCCAGCCGGCGAACCTCGCTGTTGGAAGATGCTAACAGCTGCAGGAGTTGTGGCGCGGGCACGAGTTCGTTTCGCACCCAGCCAATTTGCAGCGCCAGCGTCGTAAGTTTGTCATTCTTCGCCGCCAGTATTGCAGCGAAGGGTAGCTTGAAATCTGCCGCGGGCACATCTTCTAACAACGTCAAGGCGTTGAGTTGGCGACTCGGTTCGGACGTAGGAGTAAGCTTATTAACTGGAGGCGGCGGTGTTGCTCCCGGAGGTAGTACGGTGGCTCGCACTGATACGCTCGGCCGGCGTGACGAAGTCGCGCCCGAGGATCCGCTGGCTGGCGGCTCAGGCAGAAGCGTTTGCGCAAAGATCTCGTTCAGAATCTTGATTTGATTTTGCTTGCTCAGAAACGGCCACGCGCGCGCGACTGAGTCGATATTGAACCATTCAAATGAATGTTTGCGGAGCAAACCAACGGCATCGGGATTCTCCGCAATTGACCGCGCCGCCTGCTGCGCAACATAGAGCTCAGGATCGTCGAGTGCTCTTAAGACAAACTTTTCGAGCGCGTTATTACGACTCTGCACGACCGCTTCGACCGCAGCGGCCCGCACCATTGGCCGTCCGTCGAGGAGCAGATCGATAGCCGTATCCGGCGAGGAAGCGAAGATATTTGCGAGTCTGGCAATGTTCGCCTTACGGCTCAGACCGTCAAGTGCGGCAAACGAAGCCGCCAGCGTCTGCACCTCATCCACGCGCGTAGGATTGGTGACTTTAATTGCCGCCGATCGCAACGCATCGAAACTGGTGTAGCTGTCCTTTTCGACAAGACTGACAGATTGAACAACCGCCTTAAAGTAAGGCTCAACTTCGGCAACCTTAGAGACCGGTGCAACGAGCACCAAACTGAGCGCCGTTGGGCCGCTGACTGTGGACCAGATAACTCTTCTGCTTACTTCCTCGGCGCCGGCGTCGGTCTCAAACATGATCTCGCGCGCTTCCAGCCCGGAGATGGCTGTACGGCGCACCAGCATCGAGTCCGCGCCATCGGGCAGGGCTCGCAAGGGTTGCATAATCGCAGCAACGTAGTCGCCCAGCGGCACGCCATCGGGAATCTTGCCGATGAACACCGTCACGGTTGCGCCTTGTGGTGTTGCGAAGCTCAGGTTCTCTGATTGTTGTCGTTTCCAGTCGCTGGGGATCTCCAGCAGCACCGTCGTCGTCCCATCCGTCTGTCGCACAAAGGTGGACTGAGGCAACACATACTGGTTCCACTCGGCCTCGCGTTGCAGTACGCGCGCTTGTTGAGCGGCAGCCTGAGGTGCGCTGACGAAGATGAAAACGGCGAAACTAACCAACGTGAGGAACAACTTGCGCATGTTTACTGGACCTTTCATTGGGAGCGGGGGACGGCGTCGAAAATCTGAGCTGGTTAAGGACTGCGTAAGATTAATGCACGAGGCCACTCAACAACAAGCTTGTCAGTGGGGATTTTCATTAACGCCCCAACGGGGCATCACCGAGAACTTTTAAGGCAAAGCCACGGCTAACACAAAAATGCCGCGACGTTTCCATCGCGGCACTAACGTTATGATAGACCGAAGAGCGAGGTTAGCTGGCGCGGTCGTTGCCACCTACCCGGTAACCCTCCTGATAACCTCTCGAGAAGGCGACACGGTAAACCTCACCGAAGTTGCCGAAGCCTGCTTCCTGAAAGTAGTGAGAGCGTTCGGGATCAAAGCTCTTCGCCTTCTTCCCATCGTCCTTCCCGGTTTTGAAACCCTGCTCGTAGCCGTGGTTCGCAGCCGAGTCGGTACTGTTGAAAACGTACTGACTATAGCGAAACGGATCGTAGCCAAAGGGCCTTCGATAACCGAATGGACGATAGAATCGAGGATAACTTCTAACGATTACTTGGCGCCTGGTCTGTGCCTCAGCCGTGCTCGGGGAAATAAACGCAACTCCTGAAAGCATCAGAGCCGCCAGAATGAGTCCACCAATTCTTTTCAAATATCTTCCTTTCATTTCCAAACACCTCCTTGCAATGAGACACCTATTAGACGCCTCAGAACACCAGGAAGTTGTTTCAATTCACATGCCGGCACAGGCGGGTCGACTGCGATTACCTTGCAAAGAACTTGCAGTTTTATGGAGTGATTCTTACGCGAATTTCGGAGCTGCCTTTCCTTAGTCAGCGCTAGCGGACGAATGAAAATAGTCCTAACCCGGCGTGTTACGCCGGGCTAAGTTATCGAACGCCTTCGGCGTACGATGCAGGCCAACTGCCGCACGGCTCTGCCGCCTGATGTGCGGAAGGCCTATGGCCTTCCGTTAACTGTAAAAATGAATTTGGGGCTACGCCCCGTTCAAGGGCGCAGCCCCAATTTGTTGAAGGCGGAAGGCCTCCCTACGGCCGTGCTAGTGCACCGTCACTTACACTTCGAGTAACCACAATCCCTACAAAAATCACATCCACTCGCATGTTCGAGCTGGCCGTGGCATTCGGGGCAGACGCCGATCATGTTCGACATGATTGCGCCAACCGGTGGCTGTGTGCCCGTTGCCTGGTGTTCTTTCGCCAACGCGCGCGCGGAGTCGGGCAGGTGTTGCACGCGGCGGTTAGTGATCATGATGCATTCGGCAACCGCCTGTTCCGGTGAAGTTAAGAGACGCTCGTTGAACCAGACCGCGTGTGTACCAGTCACCTTGTTAAGACTGTAAGCAACTTCCGCCGCATCAAACCCACCGCGCAGCATCTTCGAAGCCAACAACCCCACGCCGCCACTGATTGGTCCCGTGGCAAACACTTCCTGGATCATCTTGCCATCGTGGTTGACGGTGACGTAGAGGTTCTGACCGTCAAAGGGAATCTGCCAGGTGGCACCGCTCAATTCGCGCGGGCGCTCGATGCGAATCGCTGTTAGATCCGGTGGAGTTGCCGACCGTTCCGGCTGGTTGGAAGCGGCCGTATCTGCCTGTATCTGTTGTCTCGCAGCTACCTCGGCGTCGGCGCCGATCGGAGCAATGATTCCGGCCTCCGCATGCGTTGGCGCGGCATCTTCAATCGCTTCCACGCCAACTTCCGGATTGCACGCAACCTCGCCCTTGTCCTCAGCCTTCATCGACGTCAGCACCTGATTATCGCGCGAGCCGTCGCGGTAGTAGCTGACGGCCTTGCAACCAAGCTGGCGACCCAGCCGGTAAAGGTTATCAACCGATTCAATCGTGTCGTGGACAGCTCCGTTGCAGGTCTTGGAAACGCTGTTGTCGACATTCCGTTGCGCTGCCGCCAAAACGTGAACGTGTTGCTCGGCGCTGATGTTCATCGCTGAGATGAACTGCGGCGGTAACTCGCTTTCATGTTCACAGACATACTCGGAAGCCTTGTCGATCGAATCCTGTTCGGTTTGATCGACTTCAATTCCCAGCGCCTGGGCGGCGAGCGTATGCACATAGGTGCGCGTGCCCAGAGTATCCCGGCGCACGTAAGCCCAGGAGAAATTCGGCTCGATACCGGAAGAAGTTTCCGCCACCAGCGAGATCGTGCCGGTGGGCGCGATGGTCGTCACTTCATAGTTGCGTGGCGTGAGCGGCACATCGCGAGGGATGCCCACCCGGTTGTAAAGGAAGTCTTCGTAAGCTTCGCGATTCGGCTCAAACTCAGGGAACGTCCCTTTCTCAGCGCCGATCTTGATGCTGGCCTTCCACGACTCCCGGCGAATGAAGCCCATCATCTCTTCCATCAGGTCGATTGACGCAGCCGAACCGTAAGTCACGTTCATGTTCACACAAAGATCCGCAAAGCCCATGATACCCAGGCCCACGGGCCGCGTGCGCGTGACGACATCATTAATCTCCGGCAGCGGCCAGGCGCAGGTGTCTATCACGTTATCGAGGAAGCGCGTGCAAAGATGCGTAACTTCGCGCAAGCGATCCCAGTCAACTCGATTAGCGGGATCATAGAATTTCGCCAAGTCGATTGAGCCCAAATTGCACGAGTTTGAGAAGTGTAGAAACTGCTCGCCGCAGGGGTTGCAAGAGTAGATCGGCCCCATCGACTTCATCATGTGATTGTGCCGATTCACCTCATCGATGAAGGCGATGCCCGGCTCCGCATACTTGTGCGCGCTGGCGATGATGCGGTTCCAGATGTCGGGCGCGTAAACCATGCCCGGACGCGGCGGCTCTTCAATCGTGCAGTTCGTCAAATCTGCAGTCTGGAAGGCGAGCTTGTCCGAAAAGGTAACGGTTGTGCCGTCGGCACGGCGATAGACTACGTAGTCGTCATCGCGCAGGGGATCGTAAATCGAGTCAGTCCAGGGTTCGCCGTCAAACTCGAGCTGAAACCATTCACTATCGTCAACGGCCTTCAGAAACTTGTCAGTAACGTTTACCGAGATATTGAAGTTGGTCAGTGAGTGCTGGTCGTTTTTGGCGTGAATGAAGCGCAACACGTCGGGATGCGTGACGCGCATCATGCCCATGTTAGCGCCGCGACGCACGCCGCCCTGCTTCACGACGTCAGTCACCTGATTGACGATGTTCATGAACGACACGGGTCCGGAAGCAACGCCACGCGTCGAACCAACTAATGCACCGTGGGGTCGCAGGAACTCGTAAGTCATACCGGTGCCGCCACCGGTCTGATGAATCGTCGCCGCCGCTTTGGCGTGATCCATGATTCCGGTAATCGAGTCAGGCACATCAAGCACAAAACACGCCGCCAGTTGCCCGTTGGTTTTGCCGGCGTTAACCAGGCATGGCGTATTGGGCACAAACTCGCGCGCGAGCATGACCTCGCTCATTGCCGCGAAAAACTGGTCCCGCTTTTGCGGATCCTTTTCCGCCGCCGACACGTGACCGACTACACGCCGGACGATATCCGGCCATTCTTCGAGCGCACGACCCTTCGCATCTTTCAATGAATAGCGCTTGCTGATTACACGTTTGGCGTTCAGTCCCAGGGGCTGGGTCTTGCGACGCACGGATGGGGTCGGACTTCCTGCCGGCGTCGTGGTGTTCGAAGATACTTCTGCTGCCGCGGGGGTTTGTTTGCCAATTGCTGCGCTCATCTTAATCTGCCTTTCTCGTGGCCGGGGACACGAGTTTTTTTTGCGGTTTTCAAAGACGGTTCTACGACTACATTATAGTAGACGCACCATCTCTTAGCATGTGTAGCGGATACTTCCGGTTGGCTTATTTCAAGGCGAAAAAACCCATGGGAAAGCAGCTCAGGGGGCCTGCCGCTGCTCCAAGTCAACCCGCCTCGTCTCAAGCGGAGCGCAATATACTCCCTTGGAAGACAGTTGTCAATATGTTGTGGTCATCTTTTTTTTCAACGCCTTATAGTGTGTTAATTGAGGCTTCACCTTAACTCCTAAACTACTGACAAGCGGTCGCTTTGAGCGCCGCTGCTCACCAAAAAACACACTGCGGAAGGGTTTATTTCGAGGAAGAGCTATTGGAAAGTAGTAATTCGAACTTGCCCATGTCTCGATTGTGACTATCGAGTGCGGCAAACGTATCGGAGGTTTCTTCAAGCATCTGTTTGGTCATGGCGATTGAGTCGCTGAGCTGCTCGAAATCCAAAGCAGAAACTCGTTCAGGCGTGGGTAAGGTAACCACCTGATCGTTAACCAATCCGAAGAAGTTTTCGATCGATTGCAGTTGTCCTTCAACCAGCTTCACCGAGCGCTCAATGTCCTGGAAGGCAGCTACGCGTCTCTTGAGAATCTCGACATTCGATTGCTGAATTCTTCTTTCGCGATCGTCCCGCGATTGCGCCACTGAGCGCTCTGCCTGGGTTAGTTGATTTTGCACCGCCTGCCGGTTAATTGATCGAAGATGGTGTTTCCGGCGGCGATAAACGTCCAAAAGATCGACAAAGTCTTCCCAGCGCTGATCCAGACTCAGAATGTTCGAGGGGATTTGTTTGGCGTTGGTAAACTTTTTGTAGTTTGAGTAGATCTGGTTCTTCATCCAGCGCAAATACTCAACTGCTTCACGTTCGCGCGGGTCGAAAAGCTTGATGGAAGCTTCACGTTGCTGGTCGCGAAGTTTCAACAGACGTTGCTTCTCGCGGCGGTCGACAAGGCGGCGATAGAATGAACTGGCTGGCACGGTGACTAAGTAAACTGTTTCGGCGGCAAGGCCGACGGCGAGGGGTATTACATCACCTGCGGAAGCAACGGTGTAAACTCCAACAATCCCAAAGCTCACCAATCCCAAAAAATTTAAGGGTTCGTTGAATGCCTCTTTTAAATACTTGAGATCAATCTTTGGGAACTCGGGCATAGCCTTGAAGAACTGGTAAAACCTGCCGCTCGCCGGGCACTGGCCTTAATTTATACGATTACTGTTATTGACGACCTTTTCGCTCTGCTCATTCGAACTTGTCTCGCCCTGCGCTGGTAGCGCCTGCTGAGAAGCAGGCGGCAGGAGACCCATCTCCTGCTTGTAAGCGAGCAGTTTATCCTGCAACTGCATATCCATCGCTTCGCGTTCAATATCCTGCATCTGGTTGTCCACTGACGCAGAACCGAGCTGCAACTTCGCCTCGGCTGCGGCGGCACGACGGTCAATCTTGTCGCGCATCTCATCAAACGTTGAAGCGTCGTCTCCAATCTGGAACGACTCCATGGTCTGCGCGAGTTGCTCCTGGAGTCGGGCCTGTTTCGACTGATTAATCAGCTGCATCGCTTCGGCCGTCCGCCGCTGCATCTGCAACACATAATTGTCGCGGGCCTTGAGCGCCTGTTTCGATGCCAACGTGGCGTGCTCCAGTTGCTGCGAAGTCTTTTGCAGATCCATCTGCGCCTGCTGGAGTTGGCCGATGTAGGCGGTAGCAATGTCGTCACGGCTGAGTTTGACTGACGCGCGAATCTTCGAATCCAGATCGACGACCTGCGACTCCAGACGTTCTTTGCTCTTGGACAGTAGCTTTTCCGTAGCCATTACCTGGGCTACAGAATTATTCAACTCCGGCACGCGGTCACGCATGTCGCGAATTGTTTGTTGAAGAATGAGCTCGGGATTCTCAGTTGACTCAATTATTCCGCCAAAGAGAGCCCGTACTGACCGGGAAATTCTGCTCAATAGTCCCATGTTGTCACCGATCCTCCACCAACAGATGTGCGATCTTTTCCCTGGCTCTCAAATTCCCGCGCCCGTATATGTACGTTGAAGGGCTGCGAAGGGTTCAAAATACCAATGCGAGCGTGAAACGCAGTATAACAGGTGTTGTCCGCTAGCTCCCAGAAGACGGCCGTTTATAGCCGAATCGGCGGTTCGCCGGCATGGGATTACAGAACGGTTCAATTACTTGCCTTTAGACCCTCACCAAAGCGGCCGATATCTCGCCGGCATTGCATGCCCGGCCAGTCGATCCTATCGATAGCGCGATAACAGTTAGTTAGCGCCTGTTCCAGAGTGGCCTCGGCTGAAGTCACTCCCAAAACGCGCCCGCCAGACGTTACAAAACTGCCGCCTGTGGCTTTGGCAGTACCCGCATGAAAAATCTGCAAATCATTGTTCGTCAAAATCTGATCCAGGCCGTTGATAGAAACTCCGGTTTCATACCTCCCTGGATAACCGGCGCTCGCCAAAACCACACAGGCAGAAGATCGATCACTCCACTCAACCTTGACGCCTCGAAGATTCCCGTTGACGGTGGCCTGAAAAATACTAAACAAGTCAGACTTGAGCCGTATGAGAATCGCCTGCGTTTCCGGATCGCCAAAGCGAACATTGTATTCGAGCACTTTGGGACCAGCGGCAGTCAACATTAACCCCACGAAAAGAATGCCGCGAAAAGGAAAGCCTTCTTCCGAAGCGCCTCGAAGAGTAGGCTCAACAACATCGCGCACAATGCGATCGAGCGTTGTTTTGTCCAGGACTGAATGGTCGGTTATCGCACCCATACCACCGGTGTTGGGACCAGTATCATTTTCTCCGATACGCTTGTGATCGCGAGCCGGCGGCATCAACGCATAGTCGCGGCCGTCGGCAAACAACAAAACCGATACTTCCCTGCCCTCAAGCGCCTCTTCGATCAGCAACTGTTTCGTGGCCTCGGCGGCGACAAGTGTTCCGGCCGCAAGTTCTGCGATAGCTCTTTCTGCGTCTTTGCGGGATGGCGCCACAATCACGCCCTTGCCGGCGGCCAGTCCATCCGCCTTAACCACTACCGGCGAATCAGGCGCACCAAACTTTCCACTTCGCAGCGCTGCCAGGGCTTCATCCGCAGAATTTGCGACAAAGTATTCAGCCGTTGGTATCTGGTGTCGGCGCATGAAATCTTTGGCAAACGACTTACTCGATTCCAATCGTGAAGCAGCCCGGCTGGGCCCAACGATCTTTAGTCCGTGGCGCGCAAACTCGTCAACGATGCCCTCAGCCAGCGGACCTTCGGGACCCACGATTGTCAGGTCGACGTCATTAGTCTGCGCAAAGTCTATTAGCGACTTATGGTCACCGCTTGAAATAGAAACGCATTCGGCGAGCTGGGAGATGCCGGCGTTCCCAGGCGCGCAATAAAGGTCGAGCGGCAGATTTGAAGTTCGTTTGAGGGCCCATACAATTGCATGTTCTCGGCCTCCGGAACCTATAACCAGTGCTTTCATATTATTTGGCAGCGATTGGCTCAAGCGCAGCGAAATCCGCTAGCTTCTCGAGATGAGTTGGCAGGGTCGATGCTTCGAGCCCTCCTACGGGTTCCGGCCAGCGGTTTTCGGGAATATTTGGTCTCAAAGGCGGACATTCTTCCACAGATTGTCGCCTGAGTCATATTTTTTGCCGATTTGATCTTGACACAGTTTCGCCATAGTTATACTTTGCATTCACATCCGCTCCACCTGATCGAGGGCAGCCTACGCTCACCCCGATACTCGCCAGGAGAAGCGCGGTTCCTCTTTGAACAAAGGCCGAACAACTTCAAAGTGACCCCCGCCCCAAACTGGGATCATGGCGCAGACCGACCCTGGGAGAACGAGTCATGCAAGAACGGGAAGAAGTCCATGAACTGGGCGCTAGCCCAGATTCCGAATATCAAGATCGCAGCATCAAGTGCGTTGATTGTAATGAACCCTTTATTTGGACCTCAGGTGAGCAAGCCTTTTTCCATGACAAGGGACTGAAGAACGAACCCAAGCGCTGCAAACCCTGCAAGCAAGCAAAAAACGAAAGATTAGCGGCAATCACTGCGGCCCAAACCTCCGGCGTGCGACAACGCGTAGAGGTGTCTGTTCAGTGCGCGCAGTGTGGACAACAGACCACTGTCCCTTTCTATCCCTCGCAAGGGCGGCCCGTCTACTGTCGTTCGTGTTTTCTTGCTGGTCGCACGGGTGAGGCCAATAACTCAGCCAGCGCCTAAGTCGATCGCCATTCAAGCTGCCAATTCTTCGATAAGTATAAGTTCGCCGTCTGCCCGCCAGAGGCAGCAGTGTGAGAACAGCCCAAGTCAAATCAGGACAACAGAACAAATCTCCTCGTTCTTCAACTTACTTTTCCAGGTGATAAGGCACGCTGGTAACAATAACTCCTTTCTTAAACAGTAGCGCGCCTTTGAGCATTAAAGAGCTCTGATTGTGTAGCAAGTGTTGCCACCACTTTGCTGGAACGAACTCAGGCAGCACAACTGTTACCATGTCGTTCTCACCTTTCCGTTCCAGGCGAGCAATATAGCGCAGCAGGGGACGCGTCAGCTCGCGATAGGGTGACGGAAGAACTACTAGTGTGACTCCTGCTCCCCAACGCTCCCACTTCTCACGTAACTTGACTGTGGCCTCCTCATCAAAGTCGACATAGACAGCCTGAACATGCTCAGGAGCAATAGACTTGGCATATTGCAGCGCACCAACGACGCCACGGTGGATGCCGGAGATCGGCACGATTACCATGTGCTTGATCGGATGAAGATCGCCAAGTCCCTCGGTGGAGAGTTCATTCGCCACGCCCACGTAATGTTTGTGAATGGCGCGAAACATGAACACGAGAAGCGGGATGACGACCACGACGATCCAGGCACCGTGTATGAATTTGGTGGCGATGAAGACGCAAAGCACGATGAAGGTGGCGACGGCGCCGACGGCATTGACAACAATGGATTTCTTCCAGTGCGAGCTATCAGTAACTTCATCATTGACAAAGGTCGAGCCTCGTTGATCAGACGCTTCCAGTTCTGCATCAGGTAAGGTCTCGCTATCGACGGTACTTTGGGTATAGTGAATGTCCTCCTCACGCCGTTTACGTTCCTTGGCCTTTTTCTTCGGCGATTGAGCACGCACTTTGAGCCAGTGCCGTACCATCCCGGACTGGGATAGCGTGAACGAGAGAAAGACGCCGACCGCGTAGAGAGGAATTAGGCGGCTGGTGTCTCCCCTGAAGGCAATTACCAGAATGCTGGAAAAGATCGCCAACATGACTATACCGTTCGAAAAGACCAGCTTATCCCCACGAGTGGCAAACTGCCGCGGTAGGAAACGGTCACGTGCCAGCAGACTACCGAGCCGCGGAAAATCTGCAAATGAGGTGTTAGCTGCCAGCACCAGAATCAGCGCGGTAGTTATTTGCACGACGTAATAGAACCAGGCCAGTGGCCCAGTAAACATGATTCGTGCAAACTGCGAAATAACTGTTTCGCTTGCGTGGGGATGAACGCCATAGAGGTAAGCCAGGACGCTCGTACCCAGGAACATCACCGTCAGCAATAGGGCCATCCAGACGAGCGTGGTCGCCGCATTTTTCGCCTCCGGTTTCTTGAACGCCGGTACACCGTTCGAGATGGCTTCGATACCGGTGAGCGCAGCACAACCGTTTGAGAAAGCTCCGAGCAGCAGAAACAGTGTTAGAGGTTGAAGCTTGTAGCCTTCAGCGACCTTGATCTCGTCGGCGCTCGGCACGGGTGCAGCGCCACCGTACATGTAATAACTGAAGAGCCCATACCCAATCATGAAGAGAAAGCTGATGAGAAAGGCGTAGGTGGGCGCGGCGAACAGGCTGCCGGATTCACGCACACCTCGCAGGTTGGCAACTGCGATGAAAGTTATGAAAATTAGACAGAGCAAAACCTTGTGGTTGTCCAACCAGGCATACCGCGTCCCCTGCACCATGGAGGTGATCGCGGCAACACCGGCGGCAATCGAAACCGCAACGGTAAGCACATAATCAACCAGCAATGAGGCTCCGGCGACCAGGCCGGCACTAGTGCCCAGATTCTCTTTGGCAACAATGTATGCACCACCCCCGGATGGGTAGGCGTGGATAGTTTGGCGGTAGCTGGTTGCGACGATGACAAGAAGCACCCCAATGCCGATGGAGATCGGCACCACGTACTTGAACGCGCCGGCCTGGCCGTAGACAGCCGCAGCGGCCAACACGAGCAGAATTTCTTCAGTGGCATAGGCCGTGGAAGACAGCGCGTCGGAAGAGAAAACTGCCAAGGCTGTTTTCTTTGAAAGACGCTCATGGGTCGCCTGCTCGGTCCTAAGTGCACGACCGATGATAAAACGTTTAAGTTCCGCTGCCACAGTGTTTGTTCTCCCTGTATGTTTTCTTAACTCTGTGTCTTATCGCGCGTCTACACTTAAGTCGTCTGCCAACGTGCCGCGATTGGTAATGCGTCGCGGTCGACGTCTTTAATCGTGAGTTTCCGAGTGGGTGGCACTTTGCCTTCCTGCCATAGGTAATCTCCCAAAAGACGTTGGGCCTGAGTGCTCCAGAACGAGTTTTCTGCCGGGAGTTTTCTTCTTATCATGCGTTCGACGTATCCGACCGCTTCTTCATCAATCTGCACCAGCACTTCATGCTCGCTTCCCGTGGGACTTCTTACTACGAAACGGCAACTGCCAGCATTGGAATAATCATCATGAAGCGCCCAATCAACATCGTGCTGCCGATAGTTGTGTTGTACCAAAGCGTGTTTGCCGAGATCCCCGCGAATGCTGACCCGTTATTGCCGGCACCTTCCGTGAAGGCGTAGAGGATTTCAGACAAGCCGTGAGGACCCTGATTGGCGATTTGCGAAGTGCCAAAGGTTGGAGAGACGACCGAAATGGCGGCGAAAATAAGAATGACCAGTGGGAAGACCAGGACGACCAGCATGGCCATCTTCACGTCGTACGCTTCGATCTTCTTGCCGAGATATTCTGGTGTGCGTCCAACCATGAGGCCGGCGATGAATACAGCCAGTACAACGTAAATCAATATGCCGTACATCCCGGCGCCGACTCCTCCGAAGACCACCTCACTGAGCATGATGTTCGATAGCGGCACCATTCCACCCAGCGGCGTATACGAGTCGTGCATCGAATTCACCGCGCCGCACGATGCGTCGGTTGTGATCGTCGCCCAGAGCGTGGAGTTTGCGATACCGAAGCGAACCTCCTTTCCTTCCATGTTTCCGCCCGATTGCGCCGCGCTGGTAGTCTGGTCAACTCCGGCCAATAAAGGGTTACCTTTCGACTCAGCCCAGTAAGCGACGGCGACCCCGGCGAAGAAGAGCACAGCCATTGCCGCAAAGACGGCCCAACCATGTTTCTGCGAGCCTGTCATTCGACCGAGCGTGTAAGTCAAGCCGGCTGAAACCGCGAAGATAGCGATCATTTCCAGCAAGTTTGTGAATGGGGTCGAGTTTTCAAACGGATGGGCGCTATTGGTATTGAAGAAGCCGCCGCCATTCGTCCCCCACATCTTGATCGCCTCCTGTGAAGCAACCGGCCCCTGCGCAATTGTCTGCTCCGTCACAGACTGACTTTCTTTAACCGGGTGCCCTGGCCATCATTGACAACGTTTCCCTCTGCATCCTTTTTATCGACTTCGATGGTGATACCCTTATCCACTAACTGAGCTTTATCGTAGGGCCGAAAGTTCTGAGGGATACCACCCGCGACAAGAACAAGAGCGCCGACTATGCAAAATGGCAGGCAAACCCACAGCGCAGCGCGTGTCATGTCAACCCAAAAGTTCCCGAGCGTCTGCATCTCACGCCGAGCGATGCCGCGTATGAAAGCAATGGCCAAAGCGATTCCCACGGCTGCGGACATGAAGTTGTGATAGGCGAGGCCGGCCATCTGCGTCAGATAGCTCATCCTTACTTCAGGAACGTAGCTCTGCCAGTTCGTGTTCGTGGTAAACGACGCGGCGGTATTGAATGCTGATCCGACGAAACCGCCCGTGCTGCTTGCCGTCGAGTCAACACCCGGCAGATTCTGCGGGTTCAATGGAAGGTAGCCCTGCAAACGCTGGATCAGATATAGGACGAGCATTGAAACTACGCTGAAGAGGAGCATGGTTGCTGCGTACTCGGTCCATCGCATCTCTCGCTCTTCATTTACGCCCGTCAGTTTGTAGATGAGTCGCTCGACCGGACGCAGCACCGGATCAAGAAACGTCTTCTCGCGATTGAAGACATGCGCCATGAAGATACCGAGCGGCTTCGTGACGAGTACAATGATCACGAAGAAAAAGAGAATCTGTAACCAGCCATTAATCGTCATAAGATCTCAGTGGGCAGTAGGCCGTAAGCAAAGGGCAGCAGGCGCCAGCGCGTTATATGTTCGTTCTGCCTCTTGCATTCTGCTTAGCGCCTTTTGCTATTCAGAACTTCTCCGGACGCAGTAACGCGTACGCAAGATAAACGAGGAGCAGCCCGGAGATCGCCAGGCCCAAAATCGATTCAAGGTTCATTGAATCCTCCTTACCTTAACTTCTCACACGCGTGCACATAGGCAATCGCGATCAGAAAGAAAACAATAGTCGTCGCGATAAATATCAGATCCAGCATTGCCTCTCTCCCTTACTTATCCCAATGCGTTTGGGCGCTCAACCTTTTCTCCACTTCGGCGGCGAAGCGTGCCACTTACAATTAGCTGCGCCAGGCAAACTGAAGCAAACAAACTCAAATCGCTCAAAAAAATGTCCCACCGCAGCTTCGGTTTTCGCGCTGGCGACTTCGGTATTGATTGTTCTCGTTCAATGTTCTGCATGCTTCTTCTCAATTGAAGTTGTAGCCCAGCTAGAGCAGGAAGAAATGATTCCCCTTCGATGGATTCTGATTACCAATTGAATAGCCGGCGTAACCGGTAACCTTCGGGCTAAGCTTGAACACCATGCCGGGCGTGAAATAACCGGCGGCATGTTTGCCGGTAAACCAATCGGCCGCGAAGGTCACCTCTTTATTCAATGGTTGTTCGAAACCAAATTGACCCCCCGCACGATTCGCAGAGGCCACCACGTTTCGCGTAAAGTCGTATCCTCCAAAGGTGACCCGCGTCCCGCTCTTGAACGTCTTGCTCATCTCGGCATAAACGTAATTCCCGGCGTTGTAAGCACGATTACGAACGGGCACGAAGAGGTTGTTGCCAACGACGAAGGCCCAGCCGTTATCCTTTCCTTGATATGGTTTCCACTTGATGGTTGGTACGAGCGTCGTTGAGTCAGGTCCAGGTTGAATGTTGCCTGTAACATTTAAACCCACCTCGACATGACTTCCTGCTCCTACCACTACGCGGGGAACGAACGAAGAGAACTTCGATACCAGAGCCCCATCCGTAGGCTTGAGACTCGCATCCAGTTCCCCATACACCTTGCCTTTTTCAAGTACATCGGTAGTAGGGACATTGAAGATGGTTTGCTGGGCTTGAACCTCGAGAGGGGCTATCAGCACTACGGTCAGGAATATCGCAACGATCAAGGCATGGTACGCCGAAACGCTCCCGCGTTCTCCGCTCTCCGATCCTTGAAGTCGGGTTTTCTTCGGCTCTTCCTCTGCCCAATCCATGCAGTAACCAGCGAGAATCAATAAGGGGATAGTTAATATCAGGAGAGCGGTACCGAGCCCGCGTATCAACGGATGGGCCACCGCTCCCAATATCCAGGTGCTTGCGGTCAACACGCTTCCCAACAACGCTGCGCTCATCCCGCCGGCGAAGCAGCAAATCGCTCCGATAACTTCCCAGGACCAGACGGCGTTCCTGGTTCTTTGTCTGTTCATACAAAGAACTTACGCCCGTCCATATAAGAAGGGTGTAAAGCATTTATAAAAAGTTCATAAAGATGAGGAATAGCAAACAGCAGACAGCTAACAGTGAACGCAAGAAGCAAGCGCCAGGGTCAGTCAATCATGCTTCTTCGGTTTGCTGTTTGCTGTTTACTCTCTGGTTGGATTGAAGCGATAGCCTATCCAGGGCTCGGTGAGGATATATCGGGGAGAGGTTGCATCCGTCTCAATCTTCTTGCGCAGATTGCCGACAAAGACGCGCAGGTACTCATTTTGCTCAACATAGTTTCCGCCCCACAGTGCGGCGAGCAGCCTGCGATGCGTCAGTACCTTACCAGCGTGTTTCATCAGATAGATTAGTAAGTCAAACTCTTTCGGAGTCAGACGGATTTCACGGCCCGACACAGTGACGCTACGGGATTCGAGATCGACACGAAAATCACCTTCTTGTAACACGGTAGGCTCTGCGTCATTAACAACCGGTGTCAAAGCACGGCGAAGCGCCGCGCGTATTCGAGCCAGCAGCTCATCAATCCCAAACGGTTTGGTAACAAAATCATCCGCGCCGATGTCGAGGGCTTCGACCTTTGTCTTTTCTTCGCCTTTGGCGGAAAGAACTATTATTGGAGCCGGCGAAACTGCTCGTATCTTGCGGCAGAGTTCAAGCCCATTCATGTTCGGCATAGCGAGATCCGTAATGACAAGATCGGGATGCCAATCATTGAATGTCTCCAGACCGGAAAGCCCATCGGCGGCAGTGCGCACGTCGTAGCCGTGCGACTTTAGTCCCGTTCGCAGTACGCGCGTAAGTTGCGGTTCGTCATCTACCACTAGAATGCGTGGTTTATCGTTCATGGTTCAGTAGCTACAGCCGCGGAGTCTTCAGCCTGTTCAGGCAGCTCTTCATCTCCTACTGGTAAGGTAAACACCACCCGAGTTCCCTTGCCGCCAGTGCCTGACTCGATCCAGATCTTTCCCTCATGGGCTTCGACAATTCCCTTCGCAATTGCCAACCCCATTCCTGTCCCGGAAGGTTGGTGAGTACTGATGTCTCCGTCACGGGTGGCGCGGAAGAATTTATCAAAAACGCGCTGGCGCAAATCAAGATCAATGCCTTCGCCTTGATCTTCCACCGACATCCTTATCATGCCGTCAGCAGAGCGCCCGGCCGTGATGCGGATTTTTGCAATGCCTGGTGAATACTTTACGGCATTGTCGACGAGTGTATAAATCACTTCACTTACCGCCCGTTCGTCAACCCGGACGACGGGCAATTCCGATTCAATATCGACCTTAACCTGGTGACCTTGTGTAAACCCCTCGGTGCGTGCGAGGGCGGTCGAAATAATTTCATCTACGGCACTCCATCTTCGCCGCAGCTGCAATTCACCTGCCTCGATGCGTGCCAGATCGATCAGTCCGCCAATGAAACGATTTAGCCGATCGCTCTCTTCATCGATGACCTCCATCATTTCCAGTCTGGATTCAGAGTCGAGTGCAACCACTGGCTCTCCTTCGGATCCGGCCCGCAGTTCATCTAACAGGGTGGTGATCGACGCCTTGATCGAAGTTAGCGGTGTGCGCAGATCATGCGTGACGGCGTCAAGCAGGGCCGACTTCAGCTTCTCGCTTCGTCTCGAAGCTTCCGCTTGACTGGCACGCTCAAACACGGCCTTTAGTTCCTGGTACAGTCGCTCGATCTCGCGCCTTCCCTTTTCGGCTTCCTCTGCTCGTCGCCTGGCGCGCGCCGAAAGTTGACCGGCGGTTATGGCTGTGATCATGAAGGCAATGAATGCGATCCAATTCTCAGGCTCGGCAATGGTAAAAGTGCCGAAGGGAGGGAGAAAGAAGAAGTTGAAGGACGCGACACCCAGGAGTGAGGCGAGCACAGCAGGTTTAGATCCCCATGCGGTCGCAACAAAAAGAACAATTAGCAGCAGGGTCAGCGCGACGGTCGTCGGGTTAACATGACCACCGAAAACTTTGAGGACCGCAGTAGCAGAGGTAATAACAACTACCGCGACGACGTATCCCAGGAGTTTCTTACGGGCGAGCGCTGTCCACACGGCTCGAATTGTACGGCCATTGACCGCAGAACCCACAATCAGCAGTCCTAACCGCCAACGTGAACCACTGGGCGGCGTTCAGGATCCTTCTCCGCCTGTCGCAGCACCTCATGGGTGACGGGGGCGGTATCTCCTTCGCCGAAGGCTATGTATTTTAGTAAGTAAGAAAGCGGATTGCCTTCACTCCAACCAAAATAGACGTGCGGTAGTTTGCCGGTTTCGTTGCGCAGGAATAGCAAAAAGGCGGCGATCGCGTTCGGCACTGCCGGTGACACCGCTCGCAGGATCTTGTAGCCATCAACCCTTTCCCCTTGAATTTGTAACACTCCTGAGAATTCCGAAGCATCGCCCGGCGTCACTTCAAAGAAAAGAATTGGTTCTCCTGGCGGTATGTGGTTGTCCGTCCGCTTTTCTCTCTCTTTAGTTTCGTATTCAGTTACATCGCCGGTGTCACGACGATTGGCGATAATGCGGACAGTACCCGCCGCCGCTTTGCGCACAAACTCGCGCGCCAGATCGTCAAGCTCAATCCGCTCGACTCTCAGTTCAGTCGAACGCCAAACTCGCGAGAACAGCGATGCGGCTATAATTGCGAATATGAAAAACGACGCGATCTTGATTCCCTCGGGCCGCTCGTGAATGTTCTGAATAGTGGTATAGATAAAAACCAGGGCGATGATAAGAAACGGGATCCAGTTTTCACCTCTCTTGCGCATTGCCAGCGTCACAGCAATCGCGGCAGAACTCATTAACACCAACACGCCGGTCGCATAGGCGCCGCCTTGCGCGTCAACGTCGGCGTTGAATATCAGCGTCACTGCAATAGCGATTATTGTGAACACAAGCGCGAGCGGTCGCGTCGCCTGCGCCCATTGGGGGGCCATTCCGTACCTGGGTAAGTATCGCGGCACAATATTTAGCAAGCCGGCCATGGCAGAAGCGCCGGCAAACCAGAGTATCGCTATGGTGCTCAAATCGTAGGCCGTGCCAAAGATGTTGCCAAAAAAATGGTGGGCAAGGTAAGCCAAAGCGCGGCCATTTGCCTCTCCACCCTCCTGGAACTTATCCGCCGGAATCAGCATCGTGGTGACCAGACTGCTGGTGATCAGAAACACGCTCATAATTAGCGCTGCAGTGCGCAGCAGTTTGCGCGTATTTTTGATTCTGCCTTCCAGCAAATGTTTAGTATGAGGTTCGGGCGCTCGACCCGTCCTGGTCGAGTGGATGCTTTCCCAGTCTGATTCAGTTAAGTCTTCATCACCTTTAACCAGGGGCATCACTGCCACTCCCGTTTCAAAGCCAGAGAGGCCCAGCGCGAGCCTTGGAAACAGGATGAGGGAAACTCCAACGATCAACCACATATTGCCCTGCACCCGCGGATGGTGTATGAGCGCATCTTTCCACTGCGGAAAGTGCTGAGGGTGGGTAACCACTTCAAACATACCGTAACCAACGACGACTACATTCAAGAGCAGGTATATACCGACCAACACCACCGCGATGCCGATCGCTTCTTTGAAGCCTCGCAAAAAGATCGCGCCCAACATCGCGACCAGCACCAATGTTATTCCGACCTGATGTTTCAGCAGCGTGGGAGTGAATGGATTCTCGATGATGTGAGCGGTAGCGTCTGCGGCGGACAGGGTGATGGTGATAATAAAATCGGTCGCCACAAAGCCAAGCAAGACCAGCACAAACAGCTTGCCCTTCCAGCGCGAGAGCAAGTGCTCCAGCATGGAGATGGAACCTTCGCCGTGCGGACTTTCCTGGGCGACCCGACTGTAGATTGGTAACGCGCCAAGCAGCGTGAGGAGAACCAGAATGAGCGTGGCGATTGGTGAGAGGGCGCCTGCCGCCAGGAAGGCAATGCCCGGCTGGTAACCCAGGGTCGAAAAATAATCGACACCCGTCAAGCACATCACTTTCCACCAGGGATGTTGCTTGTGAGCGCCTGGGCTATCGTCGTTAGAGGCTGACTGCCTACCCCCCTTGTATAACCACAGCTTGAACTTTCGCCTTGTTTGATCGAATAGCGGCATCCTGATGGCCATGCACACTGGCCCAACAACCAGTCTCCTACCCTCTCTGTGTCGCTTTTAGCTCGCGGAATTCTACGCTGATTCGATGCTACGTCAATAGTCTCGACCGCGGAAGGGATCGCGAAGCCTTGATCATCACCCCAAAATGAAAAGCGGGCGGGGGCCTCCCACAGCCCCCACCCTAAGGCCGCATGTCCTCACCCCACGCGACCACTTCGCTCACCGGGGAGGTGAACGCAGGCGGATTATGCAACAGTCGGATTAAAGTTTCAACGACTTTCCCCACCGAAAATATAAGAATTAGTTATGAGGGTCAGAGTGATTTTTTGTAGCAGTCGCTCCGGTTGGTCCCGGCGCGGGGTCTTGCTCAAAGGCTCAGGACGGTTTTGAGCCAAAGGTGGAGGTCATACCGCTTCCGATTGCGGCGGAATCTTCGCTGCGCCGGGGATCGTTGGAGAGTTTTTCCGCTGGACTTAGATCGGCCATCCCGACTACAGCCAAAAGAGCGGTTACGCCAAGAGTGGCAAGAATGTAAAGAACGGACGTCATCTCCTTGTAGATGAGAATGATGGTTCCAAGGGCCAGCACTGCGGTCCAAAGAACCGTGATCATTTTTCTGCGTCGCTTGTCACTGGCCGCGTTTCTGCGTTTCATTTACAAAACTCCTAAACGGTCAATTTGTCTTGGGCGCGAACGGCTTTGTTCGCACGTCAATTGTGTCGTTCCTGATGACTAGTAGATAACTCGGTTTGCTATGGAAGCGCCGCCGGAACTCACCATTTGCCCCAGGCCTCCAGAGACTGCGCCGACCAGAGTCTGAATGATTCTGGGACCCGAGAACATTCCGGCTTCAGGAACTTCGACGATGTCGAATGCCTGTAGCAGAAAGTCAGGCTTCTGATTTTTCTTGATGGCTGCGTAGTCCACTTTGATCGTTTCCTGATTCGAGGCGCCGGGCTTCTGCCTGTAAATACGCACATCGCCGATCTTCGCTTCTCTTCGCGCGCCGCCCACCATTGCTAAAGCTCTGCTGAGCGTAAGCTGGTCGCGCAGGAAGATGCCCTGAGGAGAAACCACGCTGCCCATGATGTAGACAGGTTCGGCTTCTGTCACCATGACATAGTCGCCGGGGCGCACGATGGGATTCGCCTGCGGTTTCCCGCTGCTCAACTCTGAGATTTTCACAATCTCGAAAGACGACTTCGTGTCGTCAATCGGCGCTGCCAACGCTTCCTCTCCAGGCAGCGGGCACATCAATGGCTCGGTGTGGAAAATTTGAATCGTACCCGAGGCCCGATCTGTAAAACCTCCCGAAACAACGACCAGCTCATTGAGTCTAATGCGGCGTTGCATCTGCACGCGGGTGGGTTGGCGAACGGCGCCAAACACGGTGGCCGGTTGCCGGCTCTTTCTCTCGGCGATGTGAACACTGACTTGCGGATTCTTAAGAATTTTTCCGTAGGCTTTGATGATGTCCTTTTGTACTTCTTTTTCGGTCCGGCATTTTGCGGAGATTGGGGATTCCAGGAAGGGCAGGGAGCTGATATTTCCCTCGCTATCAACTTCAACCACCGCGTTGAGATCAGACTGTCCGAAAACTCTAATGTCCAGAACATCGCCCGGACCCAGTAAGTAATTCTTAATTCCCTGGCCGTCTACCGCGGAGTCTCCAGGAGAAGGTCGCGAATTTGAGACCTGGGGAACGTCCTGACTACCAGTGCTCTGCGACTCCTGCGTTCGAGCCAAAGCGGGAAACATCAAACTAATCACAATCGCCACGTAGACCAAACTCTTTTTCATACCAACACCTCACAACCCTGCCAAAACTCGAGCCAATCGACCTCTCAAAGATGTATCGGCGGAAGGGATCGATGCCTTCCGAGGCAAAAGATCAGACCTTAGTTGCGCCTGAGTCTCCCAAATGCGTAGGTTGCTCCTTGACGCTCTCAGAACCGCGCCGCGCTGGGGCCTTTCTGCTGGAATGCCCGACGGTCCCTGGAACTGCAAAACCGGTGAAAAGCAAGTTGCAATGATTGCATAAAAGATAGTGGATGCCAACCAGTCGAAAGAGCAAAGGGGTGGGTTTATAGCCCTTCCTGATGCGAGTACTACGACACTTAGGACACTTTTGCGAAATCATCCTGACAGGCCTCCACCATCATCAATCCCGTCCTCCCTGGCAACTTCCGCTTTGGCGGCTTTCCGGGAGCGCACCCGAGCTTTTAGCGACTCTATCTCGCGCCCAATTCGCTCAGTGCTGGCAACTTTTACCTCTTCCTTCATCGTCCCTCGATCCAGGTAAAACAGCGCATCTTTGTAACGATCGATGGCGCGCCGGTAATGGCCTTTGAAAGCTGCTCGTTCCGCCAGCTCGACCCAGTGGGCCACTTTGACCGAAGAGATAAACTCGCGAATTGCAGCGCTCGACTCCAGCAGTTCGGTCTCCTGCGGATAAAACTGCAGTGCGGAGTCGAGACAATGCAAGGCCCTATTCGCTGCTTCGATCCGTTCCGATGTTCGCACACGCTGCTGCGCTTCGTAGGTTAGCGCGCGTGAAGAATCCCTGGCCCAGGTTAACAAGTGGTGCTTCTGAAGCCCGCGCGCGCGTTCCTGGCCGGCCCGGATTGAGTTCCTTCTATCCGAAGACAGCGTGGTTGATCTCAAAGTGTCATCTGCGCTGGCGAGGTAGTCCTGACAGAGATGAAAGACATCGAAGTGCGCTTCCGGATTCGCGCCGGCGTCAGCTTCTTCTGAATGTCTCTGCACATTGCGCCAGGCCGCCGACATTCCCGAGCTCGACTGAGATTTTTGCTGGGGCCGTTGGTGTTCCCCGCTGACGCGCGCGGATTTTTCGCTGCCCTGGTCCAGAAGGTAACGCGTCCACGCACGCCGCATCACAACTTCCCGTGCTGACAACGCAACCAGCAACACAACACTTGCCGCCAGTCCTGCGGGAATCCACGGAGCCTCATCGCCGCCGCTGACAAGCGTCCACCAGAGTCCAAAGAACAGGGCTAATGCAGCCACAAAAGCAGCCAGGAGGTAGCCGAGGCTGGAAGGCATACGGGTCCGGGGAGGACGCCGGTGCGCAGCTTCGCCGGCGCTGCGCACGTTTGTGCGAGCGGTCCGGGGGAAAAAATCATCCGCGGAGTTGTTGCGCAAGTCTCTTACTCTCTGAAGATTGGTTGACCCGCCATTTCAATCTTTATTGCTTTGATGGCCGGCCTCGCGGACTGAAAACGAACTGCGCCCCAATTGAAACAAACGCAATAGTCGGCTTTTTGCTATTGTGCTGTCAATATATGATGGCTGGCAACAGGTGCAGGCCACCGGCCCGGCAATCCAGCAGCGCAAAGGAAACCAGCATGGAAAAAGAGTTAACGAATAAGGTTCTGCTCATAACAGGCGCCACTTCGGGCATTGGCAAGGTTACCGCTCTGCGATTTGCCCAGGCAGGCGCAAGCATCGCCGCGGTAGGAAGGGACCAGGAGGCGTTGCTGGAACTGCAGAATCAGGTCGAGAACGCTGGAGGGCAAGTCCTCACCATCGGGGCCGACCTATCGCACGAGGGCGAGACCGAAAACGTCGTAGCCAAAACTGTGGAACGCTTTGGTGGAATTGACGTGCTGGTTAACTCGGCCGGTCATATTTCTTCAGGAAACATAGAGAACACGTCTTTATCAGCCTGGGATGCCATGCTTGAAATCAACCTGCGCGCGCCTTTCGTCCTGATGCAAAAGGCCCTGCCAACCATCATCAAACGGCGCGGAAATATCGTTAACGTCTCAAGTGTGACAGGCCTGCGAGCCTTTCCCGGGGTGCTGGCGTACTGTGTTTCCAAGGCTGGTCTTGATCAACTAACGCGTTGTGCAGCACTCGAGTTGGCGGCCCAGGGAGTGCGCGTGAACGCCGTCAATCCCGGCGTGGTAGTAACGGAAATTCATAAGCGGGGCGGCATGACTGAGGAGCAGTATGACGCATTTCTGGCCCACTCAAAAACAACTCACCCACTCGGCAGGGTTGGTCAGCCGCAGGAAGTTGCCGAGCTGATCTACTTCCTCGCCTCAGACCGCGCCTCATGGATAACCGGGGCGACTTATTCAATCGATGGTGGCCGCGCCCAAACATGCGCCCGGTAACTCGCAGTACCCTTGTCCTCGGTGTTTACGTTAAAGCGAGACGGCAAAACCAGGAACCGGAAGCAGACTGCGCCACGCAAATGTTTATGGCCTGGCGGTCCCGTTCTTATTTGCTGAGCTCCGTTAGGAGCGCAATCGCCTTTGCCTGAGGCGGCAATCGTTTCGCTCCTAAAGGAGCGAGGTCTTTTTCGGGAGTGCTCGTTGCTATAAACATCTCGCCCCACTGGGGCGAACCCCCAAGTGCTTTGCACAAAAGCGTTCCCGGGAACTTCGCAACCGGAACCCGAAGTTCCGCAATGGCGACCCGGAGCTTCGCAATGGCGACCCGGAGCTTCGCAATGGCAACTCCGGGTTCCGCAATGGCAACTCGGAGTTTCGCAATGGCAACTCCGGGTTCCGCAATGGCAACTCGGAGTTTCGCAATGGCGACCCGGCGCTTCGCAATAGCGACCCGGCGCTTCGCTATGGCGACCCGGTGCTTCGCTATGGCGACCCGGTGCTTCGCTATGGCGACCCGGTGCTTCGCTATGGCGACCCGGTCAGGCAAAAGCTCGCGCTTAAATCATTCTCTGTATATACTCTGCCGCAACCAAATCGTAGCCAGGTTACCGAACCCACGTTTCGTTTCTAAGCAGTAGAGTTTTTGATCGAATCTAACACTCTCTCTAGTGAGGCAGTTCGCCATGATTAACGATCCTCGAACTCCGAACGCCTTTGTACGTCCTGTTTCAGCTAAGTCTTCCGGTGCGAAGGCTGTCATCAAGATCATAGCTGCCGTCATCGCAGTTCTTGTCGCTCTACTGCTTGGACTCATCGTCCTTTTCCTGATCGGCGTGGAGACCGGACCGGTCGCACTCCTGATCGGAATGGTGTCGGCCACACTGCCGGTTCCCATCTACCTCATGCTGGTGCTCTGGATTGATCGTTACGAATCTGAGCCCGCCTGGATGTTGGCAACTGCGTTCTTTTGGGGAGCGCTGGTGGCAGTGTTCTTTGCCTTCCTGATAAATACCGCCAGCGATGTGGCAGTTCAGCTGATGACCAACAGCGCCAGAGCCGGCCATACTTTTGGGGCCGTCATTTCCGCTCCGATAGTTGAAGAGAGCGCCAAGGCCTTGATCCTTTTCATCTTCTTCTTCGCGAAGAAAGACGAGTTTGACGGTGTGATCGATGGCATCGTGTACGCCGCCATGGTCGGCCTGGGCTTCGCGATGACGGAAAATATTCAATACTACGGTAAGGCTGTAATGGAAGGCGGCGGCGGCACACTAACCTTCGTTTTCATCCTGCGCGGTTTCTTAGCGCCCTTCTCGCATCCGATGTTTACGAGCATGACTGGAATCGGACTCGGACTGGCCCGTCAATCACGAAACACCTTGCTCAAATGGGTGGCTCCGCCGTTCGGGCTAATAGCGGCTATGTCAATGCACAGCATCTGGAATGGTTCCGGAGTTCTCTTTGGTGGCGGCGCATTTCTCCTGACGTACATTGTCATTATGATCCCGGCCTTCTTTATCATGCTGGTAGTGATCGCTCTCGCGCTTCGTCGCGAGGGCCAGATTGTGCGAGAGCATCTCGTCAGCGAATTTCAAGGCGGGCTCTTTACACCGGACGAGTACCGGCGCCTCTGTAGCATTTTTGGCCGAATGGGTATGTCTTTCGACGCGCTGACGCGAGGAGGTTTCGGCCAGTGGCAGGCAGCGCGGCAGTTGAATCAGACGGCTAGTGAGCTGGCCTTCCATCGAAATCGCGTTGCCCGCGGCATAAAGACCGCGGACGCGGTCCAACGAGAGGCCGCATATCGAATGGCGCTGGAGGATCTGTTAAAAAAACTGCGCAGCAAATAAGCAGCGCCAAACAAAGTTCGCCCATTTCGCGGCGATTGACTTATACTAAGCGACTACCAGCGAACCATCGCCAACACGAGTCTCTTCCTCGATCTGATGAGAGTTCAACTCCTACCAAGCACCTTTGATAGTCAGGGCCAGGCAACATTAGAACAGCGTCTGACATGTTTTCTCATAGACGAGAGTGTGGCGGTTGACGCCGGCAGTATTGCGCTGGCGCTGACCACCGCACAGAGAAAAGAAGTGCGCGACATCATCGTGACCCACCCGCACATGGATCACATCGCCAGTCTGCCAATTTTTATCGACGATCTTTTTGAAACCTTGAAAAAACCCGTGCGCGTTTATGCGACGCCCGAAGTGATTGAGCTGCTGGAACGGGACATCTTTAACTGGAATGTTTATCCGCGCTTTTCCGAACTGAAAAACGAGTTTGGACCAGTTATGGAATATGTTCCGATTCCCAAGGGCGAGCCGTTTAAGGTGGCCCACCTTACGGTAACTGCCGTCGCAGTTAATCACATTGTTCCGACTGTAGGGTTGGTTGTATCCGACGGGAAAAGCACCATAGCTTTTAGTTCCGATACCTCTGAAACCGACGAGTTTTGGACCGTCATCAATCGCGTGCCTCGGCTTGACGCTTTGTTAATTGAAGCATCTTTTCCCAATTCGATGGCCAGCCTTGCGGAAGTGTCGCGCCATTACACACCCGCGTCTCTCCAGCGCGACCTGCGCAAACTCAGTCACAACGGCCTCGACATTCTTGCCGTTCACATCAAGCCGGCTTACCGCCAAATGGTTATCGATGAGCTTCAGGCGTTGAATATTCCGAAGCTGGGTGTGATGGAGTCCGGCAGGACTTATGAATGGTAGACCAGGTGCCAGTAGCAGGAGATACCAGCAGGAGGCAGGAGCAGGAGGCACTAAGACGTTTCTGCACCAGCCGCCTGCTCCTGCGGCCTGCCTCCTGCCTTAGTTGATCGGATCGAATTCTCCCTGCCCATGTTCGCCTTCAATCTCATGCAGCAGCACGCGTCCGCTGGGAAGAAGTTTTTTAACGCTCGCGGTTCTGTGTTCGCGATCGCGCCCCGGCATTAGCTCGGCGCGAAATGTAACCGTCATCCCCGGGCGCGCCCAGACATTTGCCGGATTGTCTTTCGCACGGCGTTGTTTATTTCCCATTTTGTTCTTCTTCCTCATGAAGGTGCCCGCAGCGCCGACCGCTCCAGCAGCCAAAGCCAGACCGCCGAGCAAGCGTTTAGTACCCTTCTTCATTATCTAATTTAGTGCGTGGGCGAAACTGATTCGCAAAGCGGATCCAGCCGCGCCGTAATCGTCGGCAAACCGCTGAGAGCTTTCTCCGCATTCATCTGCGTGAAGTGCGCCCATTCGGGAGGAACATTTGCTTCAGCGAAAACTGCTTCAACCGGACACTCTGGAACACAGGCATCGCAATCAATGCAGGTCTCGGGATTGATGTGCAACATATAGTCGTCGAGATGAAAAGCTTCAACCGGACAAACAAGCGCACAGTCAGTGTAGCGGCAGTTCACACAGGGTTCAGCAACCACGTATGTCATTCAGATGCGTTCTCCTTGATGAAGTACGACAGGCTTCGCTGCCAGTCTCTTATGATGTATCACAGCGCCTCTATATTAAGCATGATTGGAAACTTTTGAAAGAAGCAACTTTTGGAGTGCGGTGACCTGTCACCGCTTTCGTCCGTCCCGACCTGTCAGGACGCTACTGGCGACGAATCAGCAGCGACCAAAGCGCCGACAGGTCGGCGCACTCCAAAATAGCTACCGCGTGGTGGTACTGAGCTCAAGCGGTTACGATCACTTAGGCTGGTGCCAGGTGTGAACCGGTTTGCCGCTGGAGAAATCGTAAAATACCAAATCAACTTCCGCCAGCATTTTCGTAAGCAGAATGATCTGTCCGGTGTGCATCGAGAAATGTTCGGTTACATGAAAGATCGCGGCGAGGGCGGTCGAGCTGGTGCCTTGTATCTGATATTCATCCAGCAGTCGTGACGGTTCAAATCCGGCCAGTACCTCGTCTATCTCTGAAACTGTTGTCCGAAGGTTTCCCAGCAGTTCATCAAGAGGAATTCCCTCCCGCTGATCAAACTCGGTCTGGCGTTGACGCTGGTCGGTTGCAGTTCCCAAACCGCAAACAATCCACTGCCGTGCGTTCCCGGAAATGTGGAGAAGAAGGTTCCCGATGCTGTTTGCTTCGGGATTAGGCCGCCACCACACCTGCTGGTCAGTTAGCTTCTCGAGACAGCGCTCTATCTTGGGAAGATACTCTTCCCGCAAAAGCCGCCGAGCCTCCGCGATGAAAGACTCGGAAACGCCGGCGGTCTTAAACTCTGCAGGCGGGGTTGTCATGGCAAAAACCTAGCGTTACTCGACTGCACGTGTCAATGTTCCGCAGTAGAACGGTGGTGTCCTGATCTCAGTTTTCTCTGCGCAACTTCTGAGTCCTCTGTGTCTCCGTGGTAAACAGTTGGGAGTAAGGCGCACCACAGAGACAAAGAGACACAAAGGTTGCACAGAGATTAAGCGCGAACCAGGAGATCCCGAGAACTCACACAAATACCCTTACGATATTTCGTATCGGTTTGGGTTCTTCGGTTGATGGCCGTTTTGAGTCTGGGAGGGTCGGGGACGAGACTAGGCTTCGTTGCCCCGCGGGTCGTCCCGCAGCATCAATTTGATAGCGTTGGCAGTTTCTGTGCGGCGCTTTTGCTGCAGTTCGTTAACCCAATTGGTCACGGTTTTGACCATTTCGCGCGCGGTTTGCGCGGTCGTAGTTCCCTTAGGCGCGGGCTTCTGCTTACGCGTCAGCTCGCCCTTTTTGATGATTTTGATAGCTTTCTTTTCTGACATCTCAAACCAACTTGTCTTTTTGCCCTACTTCTTAACGCGTAGTTGACGCGCGAAAAGGGCCAGTGTTGCGTGATTGTTTTTAATTAAACGATCTTTCCTGAATAGAGTTCCCAGTTATTAACGGCATTCTCACCACTCTGGAACGATTACTACTGTCCGGTCTTGCACCTGACTGCGGCTAGCAAACAGCACGTAGCAAACACTAAGCCACTAGTTTCAGAACAGCTGACGCAATTGAGTGGTTTTGCTGGATATTACGAAGGAGCTCGGAAGTCGGATGTACGTTATCACATATACGTTGGCTGAGGTGATTAATAAGTACACTCTTTTGCTGGCACATACGGTTGATCGATCGCCTGGACGGCCTTAGCGGGCGCTTGGCGGCCTTTCATGTCAAGTTGCCATATCCTCTTATGAGTTCCATAAATCAGGAAAACCAGGCCGACTACCGCGCCGACGTTGACCCACTTTAGTCCGCTAATCATGTATCGCGTACCAAATGAAATCAGCAGTCCGTTGATGATGATTAGCGCGAGCCGGAACTCGGTGGGGCCGAATTTCAGATGACTAATCTTTAGCTCGTCCGTAGCGGAGAATGCGAGAAAAGTGCTGAAGTCGTAGGCGGCAAAGAGAGCCAACATTAACAGCAACTGAAAACGCGAGCGTTCGGGCAGGATAAACGCATAGCCGATGATGACTGAACAAAGAAAAAAGTAATCGAGCAGGTGATCCATATAATAGCCCCACCGCACCAGACCCGTGTTGCGATACTTGCCGATTTTGCCATCGTAGTGATCAGTCACCCACTGAAGCGCGATCATCACTGAGACCATCCAAAGCCAACGAATATTCCGAGCCGCGAGGGAACTGAAAAGCAGAATCCCGAGCGACCAGGCCAGGGTCAACATGGTCAGGTGATGCGTCTCCAGCCAACCGGGAATCCGCGGGATAACTATGGGCGCCAGCCGGCGCTCGAGTGGTGCTAGAAATGAGTTGTTGGTCTTGTGCGCGCCTGCAAACTCTGATGTCTCTATCATGATTTGTTAATCCATCCTTTTGATCCGGCGGTTTACAGAGCAAAGATGAGGCCGCGGTGGATTCTGTTATAAGCGAAAGCCTGCGCCCGTTTCCCGCCAAAAACGGGAGATTAGCGCCCTTCCCTGCCTGCTATTGATGGAAAAGAGACGGGAACAAATCGGCCTGGGTCTTTCAAGAGAAAGATTTTTGCGACTATCCCGGATTGTCAGGGAGAAAGATCCGGCAGAGTCAGTCCGTTCTACGATCGCGGTGAGGTATTACAGGAATACAACTGACTGCGAACTGGGGATGTCAAAGCGGCGGCGACAGCTTTTACATGCCAGCATATCGTCAATGCGTACCATATAGTCGCGCGACTTCTGAAAGCGCATGCGATCCTGCTCATTAGCGCCGCGCGGGGCGGCCTGCTTTTTGGTGCGCTTCAGCCAGCGAACGTCATACTCACCGCGTTCGCGACAATGGGGGCAACTGTAGGTCGCCTTCTTGGATTCCTGTTTTTCGTTGAAGAAGTCTTGTTCGTTCATAGTCACCCAAAGTGTAAGCCAAACTGGTAGTTTGCGCTCAGGCTAAGCCTTATCTTTCCCCTAATTCCCGCAGATAGCGAAAACTGTAGATTCCTGTCTCGTGCGCATCACTCCAGCGAAAATTAAGCGCATAACGTCCAACAATGCTGATGTCAGCTATCGTGAGCTCTTCGGAAACGGCTTCGGGCTTAAGTACGCGCTGACCCGTCCATTCATTAACGCACTGTGCACAGGGACAGGCACGCCGGAGTTCCGCAGCGGTGTAGCGGCAGACGCAGTCGTCGGCCCAGGTAATGCGCAGGCCGGTATCCCCTTCCTGGTGGATCTCTCGCGGCTCAATCGCCGGGCCTCGTCGTTCAGTCGCTTCCATCACTTTTTTTCTGCTCTTTTCACTGCCCACTCTCGGCTGCCGCGCGCACTGCAGCGGCTACTGCATCCGTGGTGATCTTGAAGTGCGAAGCATTCCAGGCAACCTGGCCATTGCGAAGAACGATTACCTGCGGCGATTCGTGAGCGACACCCAGACGGTCCTCGATTGCGCGTGAAACTTCGCGCGCGCGCTGCACTTCAACCAGCGCAACTTCCCCGTCAAATTCAGCCATCTGGTCGTAAGCCGCAGCACTAATGGGACAAGTCAAACTGTGCTTGAAGATGACTACCGGCCGCTGCTTTGAACGGTCGGCAAGATCCTCGAGGGTCTTAGTTTCAGTGACTTTTACGAAGTGATTTTCCATCAGCCCACCCTGGTGCGACATGATTCAAACAGGTTTTGATAGTAGCGTATCGGTCTGATTACGACAAACAGGCGACCGGTACGCACAAGTCAGAACCCCGACGAGTCGGGGTAGCGACCGGGTCTACTTTGAGACATCCGCGCGTCAGCCGTAGAGATCACCCGGTCGCTATTGCTCCCGGTTCTGATTTTGTTGGCGCTGCTCAGGGTTTGGTTCTGACAAAAAAGCGGGAATGAAAACCGTGGTCTCCATTCCCGCTCTTGTTCTTAAGGCTGCCGGGGTTTAGTAACCGCTGTAGCCATCTTCGTAACCGTTCGCAAATCCCTCGCGGAAGTAGCGCTTGTAAAGTTCCCTATCACCAAGTCGCGAACTGTAGTCTTCCGTGGCCCTCTGGAAATCGCCTTCGTCACGATAGTCGAAGCGGTCACCGTGCCTACGGTCCTTGCGACCTTCCTGGATGCCGTTGTTGTAGCCGGCGTTCAGCGCAGTCTGGCGAAGTTGGAAGGAACCACCGTAGCCACCATAACGATCCCAGTTGCGGCCGCGGCGATTTCGATCGTATTGGTCGTTGCGACCGAAATCATCACGACGCTGGCCGTTGTTCTTGTCCAGGCGACCATCGCGGGCATCGTGCCCATTCACGAAAACATCAGTCGGTTTGCCGCGCCCTCGGCCATTGTTCTGCGCGGAAGCCGTTAGCGGCAGCGCTAGAAAAGCCACCAAAGCCAACATGCCAACTCGCGCGAAGAATTTTTGTCTCTTGTTATTCATCTTGTTCTCCTTCAATTTCAACAGCCCGATTGCGCAACCTTTAGCGGTCGAGCGATATGCCCGCTGCTTACTCAACAACCGCTATGCCAATCGCAAACTGCAGGTAAAAGGCCAGAGAACGCAAAGTCTTGCATCCAAGGAAATTACAACTTACCCGAAATAGTGTGCGCAGTGCTCTTTGAGAGGGTACAGGTTGAGATAGCGGAAGGGCAGAAGCGATCAAGCGATTTGCTGGGACCGCGGGCGTCCCGCCCGCAATGAGCGCGAAGCGCGAAAAGACTGATTCCAAAAACTGCGCGCCTGTCGGCGCGTTTGCGGGCGGGGACGCCCGCGGTCCCAGCAAATCTCTTGAGTGACTAGCGCCAGTCGCCGACGAGTACAAACGGCGCCCAGTAAAACGGCGCGCTATATTTCTTACCGGCGATCATCGCCAGCTGGGCGTCGCGCATAGCAGCGGAAGGTGAGACCGAGGAAGGCTCAGCAGCTGAGGAGCCGAGTAGCCGTTTGTAAAAGTCCGTCATCAATTCGGCGGTTGATTTGTCTGCGACTGACCAGAGACTGACTCCGACGGTGGGTGCACCGGCATACATAAACGCACGCGTCAGGCCCATCACTCCCTCGCCACGTTTCTCTTTGCCTAGTCCGGTCTCGCACGCCGAAAGCATAACCAGTGGTGAACCGAGACGCAGATTAAAGACTTCATCGGTACGCAAAAACCCGTCTCCGGTTTTGTTACCGACCAGCGAAAGCACCAGACCGGTGAACTGCGGCCGTTCAGCATTCAGCAAACCGTGGGTCGCAATGTGCACGACGCGATATTTGGTGACATCACGCGTTTCAATGTTTCCTTCGTTGGCATCAAGGTCGAGCCACATATCTGCTTGTGCACCTGAAGTCTTCGCCAGTTTGACGATTTGTTCTGCTTCAGTCCGCGTGCCGGCTAGGCGCGCGAGAGGCAACCCCTGCATCTTGGTTGAGCCGGCAGTTGCCGCCGCGTCCTGGCCGGTAACATCGGCTAAGGCGCTTTGAATTCCCAGGCCGCGAGTATCACCCTCATTCGCGGAAGCTGCAGCACCTTTGGCGCGCGCGTCATTCGAGTTGAAAACCGGATCCGCCAATATCAACATTGCCCGGCCGGTCCGGTTGTTATTCTGCTGCTTGATGACTCCGACTACCGACGCCGAAGGCGCATAGATAACTTCATTAGATTTGATCAGGTAAGGCAGCGAAGAATAGTCTGCACTTTCCGGCGATTTTACCAGCGCTTCGAAAGGAACATAATTCAGCGCACCATCGGCGACGATTAGTAGACGTTTCTCCCCCAGCGCCGTCCCGGCCGGCTCGAGGGCCGCTTTGTAAAGGGCGCTGGAAGCGGTAACAAAAGCGGCTGCGTCTTCCGCAAAAGGGGTGGCGCTTACGCCCAGCCCGCGCTGGCTATCCGCCATTACATCAATGCCTACAATCCGGCGCTGAAGCTTCGAAGGAATCAGTTGCGCGCGCAGATCGGTGGCCAGTTTGTCCAGCACCTGCCGGGCCGGCAGTTTATATAACGACACTGCAGACTTCGTTACCGCCCAAAGATATGAAGTGTCGCGCCCCAAACTGTATTCGAGCAGCACAGTTTGATCGTCAAGCACGCCGCTCTGGACTTCAGCCAGCGACAACGGCTTGCCGGCAGTTAAGCTGGCATACCTGGGGCTGGCGGTCCTTATTTGATTCTCGATTTCCTCAAACTCTGTCTGCAGTTTTTCAAGAGCTGACTCGAGATCAGACGGCTTCTTTTCGCTGTCGGCAGCCAAACTAATTCCGGTCAAGGCCTCAGCAATTTCCTGCTGCCGGTCGAGGTTATCCTGTTTGCGCTTTAGCAATTCAGGTGGGAGACCTTCGGTTACGAAGGCATTGGTCTCACTAAGCAGGTCGAGCAACGAACGCGCGCGCGATTGTTCGGTAATCGTAAAAGCCGCCGCCGCATAATCCAGGGCTTTTCCGGACATGGCTTCAGCACTGTTGCCGGAAGCCGGTGCGCTTAACAAAGCCATCTCAGCAAAGGCGTTGGCCGCATCGTCGAACACATCCTTCGTCGTGCTGAGAAAAATTGTGCTCGATTCGTCGGCGCGTAAGCTGCCGGCGCGCAGGGCTTCTACGGTGGTGATCGCGTCCTGAAAGTTCACGAGGGCTGATTCCCTCAACTTAGTCGATTTTTTCGCGTCTTTTTCCTGGGTCGCCTGGGCCCATTGACTCCGACCCATTCCCAGTTGTGCGGGCCACATCAAGTCCAGACGCTTGTCGTCCTTCGCGCCCTTAGCGGCTTGTTCGTAAAGCTTGAAAGAGTTTTTGTAGTCGAGTTGGCGCAAAGCGACGTCAGCGAGATTGGTGCGGGCGGCGGTACGAAAGCGGCGGGTCTGGCCCAGATTCGCGATCATCGGCAGCGCGCCTTTACCGGCGTCCTCCGCATTTTGAAAATGCTTCCGTGCTGTTTCGAGATCGTTCTCGGCGAAGGCAATGCGGCCCATACCCAACTCGTAGGTCATGTAAATTATTGAGGTACGATATTGCTCAAGCTCGTTCTTCGCCACCAATGCGCCGCCGACCGCGCCGGCCGCCGAGCCTATTGCGGCGCTGTCGGTGGCGTTACCGACAAGGATCGAGGGAGCCAGCTTACCGAACATCCCACCAGCTTTCTTGGCAGCGCTCTCCGGCTTCGTCGGATTCATCAGACCATACGAGGCGGCGGCTGTGCCTAGCTCGCCCAGCTGATAGTTAGTGTCCCCAATTTTCGCGAGCAGCAGCTTGGCGTTGAAGCCGGTATCGCTGGCACTCGCTGCGGTATCGACAGCTTCGCCGGCTTTGGCGCTGGGCACCATTCGAGCCGCGGCACCAGCTGCAGCTGCGTTTTTTTGCTCCTGTCCAAGGGCGCCAGTCAATGCGTCGTAAGCCAGCTGATAATGATCCAGAGCAGTCTTGTTTTGGCCCTGCCGCAGGTAGAGATCGCCCAGCTCATTCTGAGCGGCAGCGATTCCCTTTCTATTATTCGAAGCCGTGTAAAGACTCAGGGCCGTTTGCAGACGTCCCAGCGCCTGGTCTGCTTTCCCTCGCTTTAGGAGTCGCCTTCCTTCCTGCAAAGCATTGCCTGCCTGATCCGTCTGCTGCATCCCTGGGTTCGTTGGCCTGGAGGTTTCGTGAGAAAGGGCGACCACAGCTAGTCCCAGCACCAGGCTGGTACTAACCACAAAAGCAATGAATCTCCTCGCCGTTGCGTTCACCGGTAACTACTCCTCCCGCTTACTCACTGTCTTCATTCATATCGCCGGCCGTGGATTTATGGATCAAATCGAGAGACACCACGAGCATGTTCTTGCTCGTCGACGCCGTCAGCATGATTAGTGCCGGCTCAGGATCGTCTCGATTTAGACCAATGCCTCGCGTCGTTGCCCGGCGCTCGCTCGCAGTTTGCGCCTTCCCCAGGCCGTCACCTTTGGCACTCTTTACCGGCTCGCTCATCTCTTTCCGAATCTGGGCCCAAACCTCAGCTGCGGGAGACCAGGGACATTTCCCTTGGTTCTCACGACAAAAAGTGATGAGATCGTCTTCGATGGGAACTGTGGCCAGCGGCTCACGGGTAAAGACAAAATAAACTTTTTCCGCGCCGGAGTGTTCGTCAAAAGTTAACCATTTCAGTCTTTCTTCGGCGGCGAGGCTCGACGGTAGCTCAAACGGGACGTGAGCTTGAAAGTAATTGCCCGCTTCATCCAACTCCGGATCGGGGTAAAGCATGATTGGCTGCCCATTGTCTGTGGTGTTGAAAACGTAAAGATAACCATCGGTATTAGTTTCGATCAAAACGCGAACATGATCGCCTTTGTGAAACACGTGCGATGGATCGGTCCGGACTGCCAGACCATTTGAATCTCGCATGAACAGGGTTAAGCCCAGACCGATGCGTGGCAGGTTTACTTTCGTTGGAGTGCTGGGACCATTCGAAACGACCGGGGGCGTACCAGTCGGATTCGGGGCCGGCGTTTTCGGATGCCGCCGGCTCGGCCTCGGTGACGAGGTCGACTTATTGCCACTCGCACTTCCAGTTGCCTTGGGCCGCGTTGTCATGAACGCACCCCGCACGTCCTCGTCCTGAGCTAACGCGATTGCGGGAATAAAACTCGCCAGCGCAACCAGGAAACTAAGAAAAATAGTCTTCATTTTCATTTCGAAATCTTCTCCTCCAAAACCAATACGAACCCCGGGAGAGGGTGGGATTTATTTATGCTCGATTCGCACATTAAAAACAACAGGCGCCCCTGCCTCGTTAGCAGCCTGGGGCACTTTTACCTTAACAAAAGGCCGCGCGGCGTCTTTGTCGTCGACTTCAGTTACCGGCTCGCTCTTCTTGTATTTAGTCAGAAAATCGCGCAATTCCGCCTGTTCAGTATCGCCCAGAGGTTTTCCGGTTGCCTGAGAACGCAGAAAGTCAGGCCCAGCCAGCTTCTCCCGAGAAAAAATGATCGTGTACTCGTCGGTGCCCGGATTCTTGTCCAATTCCAGCCAGTGTTCAAGCCCATTCGGAAAACTGAAGTCACTGCCCTTAGACACCTGATTAGATTCCAAGCCCGAAATGGCAGCAGGTTTTTCTGTTAGAAACGCGGTCGGCTGATTCCTGTCGCCCGGGCCAATGACGTAGACATAGCCGCTGCTTCCAAACTGGAAATGAAACTTGAAAGCCTGACCCGAAGCCAAAGGTTTGGCGCCGGCAACTCGCTCGGTCTCTATAGCCAGTGGATTTGGCAACACTTCCAGCCAATACCGACCAAGGTCGCCGGCTACAGCGGTTCCCGAGCCCTCAGTACCATTACCTGCTGTCTCAGTTTTCCCAGAAGTACCGGTTGGCCCGCCAGTCGGTTTGGCTTTGAACCAATTAAGCGCAAAGAATCCGCCAACGCCAACTACAATTAAGACCAGAACAAGAACGCCGGCGCCGGCGAAAGCCAGCGCCTTGCCTCGAGATTTTTTCGGAGCAGCCTGAGGCTTCGGAACCTGCACTCTCGTTACACTGGATGACAGGTCAACTTCAGGTTGTATCTGCGCAGCTGATTCGCGATACACCGGTGGCGGTGGTTGAACTGGCGGTAAAACAGGAGCCGGATTGGTTTGCGCGGCATCAACCGTAAGGATCGTCGCTGCGTTCACGTCTGATTTACTGGTTCTTCCACCCGGCGATCCTTGCGTGTGCAAGTAAGAGCTACCACCTTGAGGAATATCCGGAAAGATTTTTCCAGGCACATCACCGGTGGTATCGCTTAGTCCTGCGCGCAATTGCTCGGCTAGTTCACCGGCAGTTGCCTGTCGGTCACCGCGATCTTTCGCGATGGCCCGATCGATTGCCGCACTGAACGCAGGCGGAACGTCAGGAATCTTTTCAACTAACGGCGGAGGCTTTACCGTTATGTGTTCTCGTCGCAGCTCGTGAAGCGTCGCGGCACCATAAGGGCGCTGCCCGCTTATCATTTGATAGGCCACTAGCCCGAGACTGTAGATGTCGGTGCGGCCATCGATTTCAGGATTGCCGTCGCGCGATATTTCACCCCATTGTTCCGGCGACATGTAATAGGGCGTGCCTAGTACCTGGCCGGCCATAGTCAACTCTGTGGTGCCGCTGCTTTCAACGCCGGCAATCTCCCGCATTTTGGCGATTCCAAGATCAAGCAACTTGATCGGCGCTTCTCCATTCTTTTGCGCCTTACCAATCATTATGTTTTCAGGCTTGAGATCGCGGTGAACAACACCCATGGCATGGGCAGTGTTCAAGACGCTCATGATGGGTTCAAGAATTTCGAGGGTTTCGGCGGGAGTAAAGCGTACGCGTTTTTTCAGTTCGGCATCGAGCGTCTGACCTTCGACGTATTCCATCACCATGTAGATGGTGCCGTCTGCAGCCGTCCTCAAATCGTAAACGGTAACGGCGTTTGCATGACGAAAGCGGCGGGCTGCCTGTCCTTCCCGGCGAAACCGGCGCAACCACTCGGCGTTGGATCGAACTTCAGGCGGCAGGATTTTTATCGCAACTCGATCGCCCAGCAGGATGTGCCGGGCAAGGTAAACTGCGCCCATCCCGCCTTTGCCCAGCAGCGATTCGATTTGGTACTGGCCATCAAGCACCGAGCCAACGAACGAAGACGGATCGTCTTCCAGCACTTCGCCATCAGTGGAGCAGAAGCTTACGTTGTCGTCATATTTTGATTGGCAGAGTGTGCAATATTTCATGCGGGTCTGGTTCCGAGACTTCGTTAGTTTAGCACACGACCCCGACGCTAGGCGCGCTTCGCAAATGCTCGATAGAATCCTGAAGTTGCGCTACTAAGCCGAAGCCGATCGAGTGATTGTCTGGGACCGCGGCCGTCTCGCCCGCAATGAGCGCGAAGCGCGAAAAGGATTGGAAATTACTTTCGAAAGACTGCGCGCCAGCGGCCGGTTGCGGGCGGGACACCCGCGGTCCCAGACAATCACTTGAGCTATTTCGCGGGGTCAAGGTGAGGGTACGACCAGGAATAGATGCGTCGCGCGTATTCCTCAACCATTCGATCGCTATTGAACTCCGGAACCAGCGTGGCGATTGAGTTCTTCATTAGCGCGATCCACTTGCGCGGGAGGCCACTGCTGTCGCGGTCATAATAAAGTGGCACGACCTGTTGCTCGAGTACGCTATAAAGTGATTCGGCGTCGCTGGCATCAATATCGGCGTTCTCTATCGCCGCCACTTCATTGCCAACCGCGAAGCCGTTGCTTCCGTCGTAACCTTCAAGCCACCAGCCATCCAACACGGACAGGTTAAGTCCGCCATTCATCGCTACCTTTTCTCCGCTCGTGCCCGAAGCCTCGAGTGGCCGGCGGGGAACGTTTAGCCAAACGTCTACCGACTGAACTAACTGACGCGCGATCTCATGATCGTAGTTTTGCAGAAACACCGATCTGTTTCCGACTCCGGCAGTGCTCTCCCACTGAGCCACTTCCTGCAAGACAAGTTTCGCTTCCTGGTCCTGTGGATGAGCCTTTCCCGCAAACACAAACTGCACCGGACGATCGGCACTATTAATAATTCGACGAAGACGCTCAGGGTCTTTCAGTAACAGGTTCCATCGTTTGTAGCCGGCCACTCGTCTTGCAAAACCGATCGTCAGTGAACCAGCCTCGAACATCGCTGCCGCTGCCGCGGCCGACTCGGCTGACTCGCCGCGGTTAACACGCGCGAGCAGCGAGCGTTGGCGAATGAAAGCCACCAAACGATCTTTCAGGAGTAAATGCGCGGTCCATAGTTCTTCATCAGGAATCTGGAGCACGGCGAGCGCCCAACCTGCCCGGTTTTGCAGTTTTGTCTGCCAGTCGCCGCCCAGGTGTTTCTCGTAAAGCGACCTGAGTAGCGGGGCCACCCAGGTCGGCGCGTGGACCCCATTGGTGACGTGTGTGATTGGAACCTGATCGACAGTTTCGTGGGGCCACAACTTCTGCCACAGCGCGCGCGAAACTTCGCCATGCTTGCGGCTCACGCCATTAGTTGAACGGCACATTCGAATAGCCAGCGGAGTCAGACCAAAGGCCTCGCGCGGATTCGTAAGATCAGTGCGACCCAGGGCGATGAATTCCCCATGACTTAAGCCAAGTTCCTTTTCAAAGCTGGCGCCAAACGACCGGGTCAAGAGATCGATCTCAAACTCATCGTTTCCCGCAGCGACCGGCGTGTGGGTGGTGAACACGCAACGCTCTCGGACGCGTGCGGCTGCTTCCGCAAAATTGAGACCTTCCGATTGAATTAACTCGCGGGCCAACTCGAGCGTGAGAAAAGCGCTATGCCCTTCGTTGAGATGGAAAACCTTTGGTTGAATGGCGAGTTTCTTTAAGAGCCGCACACCACCGATTCCCAGCAGTATCTCCTGTACGATGCGCGTCTCGCGGTCGCCACCATACAAGTGGCCGGTAACCCAGCGATCAGTCTCTTCGTTGGCGGCAATGTTTGTGTCGAGCAGATAGAGCGGCACCCGACCGATGTCGGCTCGCCAAACCTGGGCCCGCACTGAGCGCTCGCGAATCAAGACCTCGACGAGCAATGGCGTCCCGTCTTCAGCCTTCACGGAATGCAACGGTAGTTGTGCTGGATCAGTCTCACCATAAAACTCTTCCTGCCAGCCCACCGAATTGAGACGTTGGCGAAAGTATCCATAGTGATAGAGCAAGCCCACGGCCACGAGCGGCAGGTTTAGATCACTTGTCGACTTCAGATGATCTCCAGCGAGCACGCCGAGTCCGCCCGAGTAGAGCGGCAGCGAGTTGTGAACCCCATACTCGGCGCAAAAATAGCCGACTGGATGTTCCGCGGTTATGGCTTCTTGAGATCTCAAACCTGAAATCTCAGATCTTGATTTTAAGATTTGAAAGCTGGGCTCGTTGCTCCCCATGTACTCATCAAACTGCTCGGCCAACTTGCGGATGCGGGCCACGTAAACCGGATCGGTAGCCATCTCGGCGAGGCGGTATTCAGAGACCCTCGAGAGGAGCAACCGAGGATTGTGTTCACATTCGTCCCACAGCTCGGCGTCGAGGTCGCGATAGACGCCCGCGCCATCGGACGACCAACTCCACCAGTAGTTCCAGGAGAGCCGCTCGAGCGCCTGGAGCGGTGACGGTAAGGTTGAGGTTGCGGTTGTTTTGGTGTTCAACGGTTCAATTGTTTCAATCATCTAAAATAGCCCTGTAGCGCAGATTAAGACTCGCACCGGCCGACAGGAGTGCTTCTCAGTGATGCCGGGTGAAACAAAGCGGTTCTTATAACACGCCACTCGGCAAGTACAGAACCCCGCGCGGTAGCGAGGGATCCCTGAGGCAATTTTGGCAACCCTTCTTAGTGCTCAGTTGTGTCGAGAATCCCGCGCTACCGCGCTGGGTTTTATAACAGGTTGCAACGCTCCAAACACAGAGGTAGCACAGAGTACTGAAATTAGGACCTCTTTGAATCACTCCTGCCACCAAATTTTTGATACTCCAAAAATATCTCGGCACTACTCACTTGAAAGAACACCAAACGCACTTCCCTAATCTGATCATCCGTCAGGACATAACTCTTAATGATTTCCGAAGCGAGCTGGGCCGCCTCCGGCTGAGGATAACCAAAGGCGCCGGTTGAGATAGCGGGAAACGCTATCGAGGTCAAGCCATGCTGCGAAGCAAGGGTCAGCGAATTCTGGTAACACGCTTTCAGGAGCTGGGCCTCCTGACCATCGTGACGGCCATAGATTGGCCCAACGGTGTGAATGACATGTCTTGCCGGCAGATTTCCACCAGTGGTGATCACCGCCTCGCCGGTGGGCAGTCCCTGCGGGTATTGCGTTCTCCTGATTTCCCGGCAAGCAGCAAGAATCGCTGGTCCACCGATGCGATGAATCGCACCGTCGACGCCACCACCGCCCAATAGAGTCGCGTTGGCTGCGTTGACGATTGCATCGACATCAAGGCTTGTGATGTCTCCAACGACGACAACGACGCGCCCGTCGAGAAACGTTGCGTCAGTTTTCTTCACTGGATTCGGAGTCAGGTGGGGATTCTGCTTGCAGTAACTCGGCCGCTTCGTCACGCGCCTTAACCTCGATCTCGTCAAACATGTCCTGCCGCTTTAGGGCCTCGGCAACGCCCTTCGCTTTCAACTCAGTTAGAGGATGTTGCGCGTCGGTGCTGGCGATTTCAAACAAGCGCTCGTCAAGCATAACGACGCCAAGCGAGCCCAGCGTAACGCCCGCGGTCACCTGTATCTCATTCATGTTGTGGATCTTGAAGTGGCCGGTTTGTTCAACCCAATCTTCAATGAAGGGATCGCGCAGGGCATGCTCGGCGTCGGACTCCGAAAGATAGGCCCCTTCGACTATGAGACAATATTCGCGCACGTTGCCAGTAGATTCACCCGTAGAGTAGGGCTAACTCTATCACCGTGGTCCTGAACAATCCAACAAAATAATGTAGGGAAAGATGTTCAGTTTGCGGACATCAGCCCGGAGGGCTGGCAGATAGTAGCTGGTGGTTGAAGCGAAGCGAAAACCTCCGGAACAAATGAGAAAGAGTTGGCACCACGAGTGGTGCGAGAATTATGAAACAGATCTTTGGCACACTCTCTCGATCTGGCACCCCGCCGGGGTGCTGTCATGCTCTCTTGCGTCGACCGGTGGTCTTCGCTTCGCAACGACCACCGGCTACTTTCTTGCAAACCCTCCGGATTTGTATGGTTGCACTTCAAACTTGAATTCACCACTCACCACAAGAAAAGCCGCCGGGGATTTCCCAGCGGCGTCTCTCTGTCTTCTGAGTCCTGAGTCCTGAGTCCTGATTAGTTTTCCGGCACCCGTTAGGAAAGTTCGTTCAGCGTTTGTCTCAGGTGTTTAAAATAGGAATCGAAGGTAACAAAGCCCGTCGTTCCCTGGAAGAACGCTTTCCCACCAGTGTCATCGGCCAAACGATTTAGTGAGTTTTGACCATAGCTCGCCGCCAAACGGCTGCGGCTCGTCAAACCAACTGCCGGCGCGTAAAAAGCATAGACCGCCACGTTAGCCTGGTTGGCTTTCTTAATCGCCCGTTCGAGGTCGACCGTGTGTGCCGAACTTGAAATGTCGAATCCTCGCGACGTGTCGAGCCCATCCGAGATGAGCAGCACTGCGTTCTTACCTTTCCAACTCGAGTCGAAATTACTAAGCGCTTCGATTACTTCCACATAAGGGTTATACGGCGAAGCAGTTGTGCTCGAGCGTGGTATCCGCAACGAACGCGCAGCTGTGTCTAAATCAGTCGTGAAAGACTGCCGCACTTGCAGGGTTCCGGTCGTGATATAGCCAACCATCACTCGTGAACCGCTGGGAAGTGAGCGAATGAATTCGCGCGTCACACCGAGCTCGTTGCCCACCTGCGAAATGAGATCATCCTGAACCAGAACGGCAAGGTTGATTGGTTCCGAAACCCGCGCACTTCTTTGAGTTGTGTCCTTTTTGTCCGTGGGGATTACATTGGTTGCGCCCATCGCAAAAACCGTGGCGCCCAACGCCAACGCGATTGTTGCAATAGACGTAATAATTCTCCGATAAAACATCTTCTTTCTCCTGTCTAATAGAGCCCAATGCTCTAAACCTTCGATGCCAAATCGGCAAAAAAAGATGGCCCCACGTTGACCGGTACAAGGATTCAACTGGGCCACGCAATCAGAACTGGGACCGGAGCCGGGGAACATGGCTGGTCTCCATCGCTCCCAATTCTGACTTTGTCCGACCATTGTTGGAGGCCTAACTTGCCTTCACCTTTCCGCTCAGATAAATTATCCCTTACCTAATATGCAGTTGTAGGACAGGTCTATCCTGTCTGTTCCCGGGCAGCGCGAATGACAAGCACGAATGCCTGTCTCACCGTCTCGCCAAAATTCGCTCTCTGAAAGGATTTATCTATGAAAGCCTACGCCACGGAGTTTATTCGCAACCTTGCGGTCATCGGACACGGCGACGTAGGGAAGACGCAACTAATCAGTTCTCTTCTCTACGTCGCCGGAACCACGCCGCGCTGGGGCAAGGTCGAAGAAGGAACCACCGTTACCGATCACGAAGAAGATTCTATCGCCCGCAAGATTACCCTCAATACCTCGCTCGCTCATTTGGAACATCGGGAAACCAAAATTAATTTTATTGACACGCCGGGTTATGCGGCTTTTGTTGCTCATGCACGCCCAGCTATTCGAACCGCTGATTGCGGCATCGTCGTTGTTGACGGTGTCAAGGGAGTCGAAGTACAGACTGAGAAGGTCTGGGCCTACGCAAATGAGTTCATGCTGCCGCGCATGATGGTGGTTAGCAAACTTGATAAAGAACATTCCGATATTGGTATTGCGCTCGACAGCGCTCACAACATTTTCAAACGGGCGATCGTTCCTTTCACGCTTCCTATCGGCAAAGAACACAACTTTAAGGGCGTCGTAGACGTGGTCCACCTCAAGGCTTACCAATTCGACGAGAACGGCAAGGCCAAAGAAATTGACATACCAGCGGAAGGCCGTGACGTGGTTGATAAAACCCGCGAGCGGCTGGTTGAGCTGGTCGCTGAATCCGATGACGCTTTAATGGAGAAGTATTTCGACCAGGGCACTCTGGATGATTCAGACGTGTTGCCCAACATTGGTAAGGCGATCGCCAACAGCAAGCTCTGCCCGGTGTTCGCAGTTTCCACCACGACCCTCGTCGGTCTCAGCACCTTGCTCGATCACCTTGTCGAGTTTGCTCCGAACCCGGCTGCTCACGAAGCGGAACACGGCAAGAACGATAAGGGTGAACCGGAGTCGCGAAAATATTCCAGTAGCGAACCATTCTCAGCTTATTGTTTCCGCACCATCGCCGATCCTTTCGCGGGCCGAATCAACGTAATAAAGGTTATTAGCGGCAAAGTTGCTACCGATGCAACTGTTTACAATTCTTCACGCGGAGCTTCCGAACGTTTGGGTGCGTTGCATTCGATACAAGGGAAACAACTCGACAAAGTTCCCGAAGCGAATGCCGGCGACATCGTTGCCTGCGTAAAGTTGAAGGAGACGCAAACGGGCGACACCCTAAGCGATAAGGCCCACATAATTATTTACGATCCGGTCCAGTATCCCGAGGCGGCAATCGCCTTTGCGATTGAACCCAAATCACGCCAGGACGAGGAAAAGATCAGCGTGGCCATTCACAAGATTCTGGAAGAAGACCCGGCTTTGCATTTCACGCGCGATGCGCAAACCAAGGAGTTTCTACTTTCCGGCTCTGGTCAACTTCACGTTGAAACCATTGTCGACAAACTGAAGAAGCGCTACAGCGTGGAAGTAATGCTCCATCCACCTAAAGTGCCCTACAAAGAAACGATCACGGCGCGTGCCGAGGTACAAGGCCGGCATAAAAAACAGACTGGCGGTCGCGGGCAGTTTGGTGACTGCAAGGTTATTTTTGAGCCGATGCCGCGCGGTGGCGGCTTTGTTTTCGAAGATAAGATCTTCGGCGGCGCGGTGCCGCAACAGTTTCGGCCGGCCATCGAGAAAGGCATCATTGAAGCAGCAGCGTCCGGCGCGATCGCCGGCTATCCGCTGGTCGACTTCAAAGTGCAATTGATCGACGGTTCGTATCACAACGTCGATTCCGATGAACATTCGTTTCGCGCGGCCGGCCGTAAGGCGTTTCGTGCGGCGATGGAAAAGGTCAAACCATCCATACTCGAGCCGATCATGGATGTCGAAATCAGTGCGCCACAGGAAAACAGCGGCGACATCATGGGCGATCTGAACTCGCGGCGTGGGCGCGTGCAGGGCATGGAAACGAGCGGCAAGAACCAGGTGATCAAGGCGCAGGTGCCGATGTCTGAAATGTTGAACTATCAGTCAACCCTGAACTCGATCACCGCCGCGCGCGGATCATTCCACATGCAGTTTTCGCACTACGATCCTGTCCCTGGAAATCTGGCGCAAAAGGTCATCGAACAATCGAGGGCTGAGGGAAGAATTCGCGGCGGCGAAGACGACGAGTAAACTACTGCAATCACCAGAAATAGCATGGGCCACGAGATCAAACTCGTGGCCCATTTTTTCTCCAGCAGCGACTTAACCGCTCAAGTGATTTGCTGGGACCGCGGGCGTCTCGCCCGCACACGTATCATTAGCATAGTCGTTCGAAAGTACTTCTCAACCCTTTTCGCGCTTCGCGCTCATTGCCGGCGAGACGCCCACGGCCCCAGCAAATCACTTGACCACGGATCCTGTGTACCACCTACTGCGCAGCGAAGGCGTAGACCAATACGCCATTCACCTTCACCGGCTGACCGCTCAACCTGGTTGGCGAAAACTTCGCCTGCGGCCC